>Ga0307378_10000040_pt1 | contig 234502 bp, 226 predicted proteins | sample UN1MG_FD_202238 | JGI IMG/M metagenome (GOLD analysis project Ga0307378, IMG submission 202238) | Soil microbial communities from Risofladan, Vaasa, Finland - UN-1 | ecosystem: Environmental > Terrestrial > Soil > Coastal area > Acid sulfate soil | place: Finland: Risofladan, Vaasa... | reverse complement strand
TTCCAAGCTTGGTTTTCAAGGCAGCCCCGATGACCTGACCATCATCAACCAGCTGGGCATAGAAGCCAATCTTTTCCTCCACAAGCTTATGAGCACCACAAAGTCTAGATTTAGCACAGCCTATGGTGGGCACATCGAGGAAAAGCCCTAAATGCGCGGCAAGCCCGAGCCTCCTCGGGTGAGCAATCCCCTGCCCATCGACCAGAACCAGGTCAGGAACGCTGGATAATTCTTCATAAGCAGCTAATATTAACGGAGCTTCCCGGAAAGACAATAACCCCGGTATATAAGGAAAAGTGACTTCCCTTTCCACAGTCTCCACTTCCACTAAATTGAGTTCCGGGTAATTTAATACCACCACCGCCCCCCGAGCTATACCCCGAGAATCAACCGAGGATATATCAACACCAGCAATCAGGTGAGGATTAACACCATCATCCTCAGTCACAACCTTTTTTGCCAGGCTGACCTGCAATGCCTTAGCATGTTCGTGGCTCACATCCCACTGATGCAGTTCACATATTTTCATCTTTGCGAATTATAAACCATTTTCATGCGGTGACAAATCTAAGACCATGAAGCCATTGACAACTATGATTGCTTAGATAATAATACTGTTGATTAAATGGTCAAAATCAGATTACGTAGAGTAGGTGTTAAACACAAACCATCTTATCGAATAGTGGTAGCCGATAGCCGCTCGCCACGAGATGGAAGATTTATCGAGATTGTCGGGCATTATAACCCATTAACCGACCCGGCCACTATAAATATCAACGAGGAAAAAGTGGTGAAATGGCTTAAACAGGGAGCTCAGCCTACAGACACAGTTTATAGCCTGCTTCGGAAATCAGGCATTTCAGGCATTATGGATAAACTCAAGCCACAAAAAGGGAGCCCTCACCTAACCTCTCCCTTAAAGGGAGAGGAAAAAGGTGAGAGTGACAAGGAGACAAAATGAAGGAATTAGTAGAGTACATCGTCAAATCTATCGTAGCTGAGCCAGATAATGTCACCATCACCGAAGAGAATAGCGATGAGGGCTTATTGATTAAACTGGAGGTTGCTGCTGATGATAAAGGTAGGGTTATCGGCAGAGGAGGTCGGGTAGCTGAGGCAATACGCACTTTACTTCGAGTAAAAGCAGCCAAAGATAATACCAGAGTCAGGTTACAAATAATGTAACCCGGCTTTTTATATTCCCTTCTTGCGGCGTCTTCTTTCCGCCACTTTTATTCGTGCTAACGAGCGCCGCAAAGCAGCTTCAGCGACAGCGGTATCCGTTTCTGGTGGTCTAGTCTTGAGGATTTCCTCAGCACGGCGTCTGGCAGCTTCGGCACGCTCCACATCAATTTCTTCAGCACGCTCACAAGCATCTGCCAGAATAATCACCTTATCAGGACGCACCTCAAGAAAACCACCGCTTATCGCCAGATAGTGTTCTTCATCATCCTTTTTGATAAGCAAGTCTCCAGATTGAAGCATGGTCATCAGAGGAGCATGATGAGGTAAAATGCCCAATTGTCCTTCTACCCCCCAGGCTACCACCTCGCTAACATCGTCAGCGAAGACTGTTCTTTCCGCAGTGACAATTTCAAGCCTCAATGTAGCCACTACCCTTCCCCCATCTTCTTAGCTTTTTCCACCGCTTCGTCAATAGTGCCTACCAGCCAGAAGGCAGCCTCAGGAAGGTCATCATGCTTCCCTTCCAAAATTTCCTTGAAGCCGCGCACTGTTTCCTTAACAGGCACATATTTACCGGGGATGCCGGTAAATTGCTCAGCGACATGAAACGGCTGAGAACAGAACCTCTGGATGCGACGAGCACGATGCACGGTAAGCTTATCCTCCTCGCCTAATTCCTCCATACCCAAAATGGCGATGATATCCTGCAGCTCTTTATATCGCTGTAATGTCCGTTGTACCCCTCGAGCCACCTGATAGTGTTCCTCCCCGACAATAGCGGGGTCAAGTATTCTCGATGTTGAAGTTAAGGGGTCAACAGCGGGGTATATACCCAACTCAGCGATAGAACGCTCCAAAGCAACAACAGCATCAAGATGACCATAGGTAGCCACAATGCCGGGGTCAGTATAGTCATCAGCAGGCACATAAATAGCCTGAAAGGAGGTGATTGACCCCTTTTTGGTAGTGGTAATCCTCTCCTCCAGCTCACCAACATCGGTGCCCAATGTCGGCTGGTATCCCACCGCTGAGGGCATGCGCCCGAGAAGAGCTGATAATTCCATATTGGCCAGGACATAGCGATATATGTTATCGATAAACAACAGGACATCCTGCCCCTCAACATCACGGAAATACTCCGCCATGCTCACAGCGGTTAATCCCACCCGAGAACGAACGCCAGGGCTTTCATTCATCTGACCAAAGACAAGAACGGTCCTGTCTATAACCCCCGACCGCTGCATCTCCAGCCACAGGTCGTTGCCTTCACGTGACCTTTCACCTATACCGGCAAAAACGGAAAAACCACCGTGCTCAGTGGCGATGTTACGAATCAGCTCCATAATGATAACCGTCTTGCCTACGCCAGCACCACCATACGCCCCAACCTTTCCCCCTCTGGTGAAAGGAGTGATTAAGTCCATAACCTTGAGCCCCGTCTCCAACATTTGAGGAGTTGCTTCCTGTTCCTCTAAAGAAGGTGAGGGGCGGTGAATAGGATATCTCTGCTCCGCTTTCACCTCACCAAGTCCATCCAAGGGTTCACCGAAAACATTGAATAGCCTCCCCAGGGTTGCTCTTCCAACAGGCACGGTAATTGGAGTTCCCATATCGATAGCCTCAGCTCCTCGCGCCAAACCATCGGTAGGAGTTAAGGCGACACCACGGACCCAGTTATTACCAACATGGTGCTGGACTTCAACAATAACCTTACCCCCGTCCATTGGTATCTCTATACCGTTATTTATCGCCGGAAGTTCATCAGGAGGAAACTCTATATCCACCACTGTCCCGATAACCTGAACTACTTTACCTTTTGCCATGTATTACCTCCTGCCTGTTAATGTCATTGCGACCCTGAATCCTTCGCTTCTTGTCATTTATTAACCTCCTTAAGCCAGAGCTTCCGCTCCGCCGCTGATATCACAAATCTCCTTGGTAATGGTCTCCTGCCGCACTTTATTCAGGGTCAGGGTTAAATCTTCAATAAGCTCTTTAGCATTATCGCTGGCACTGCGCATGGCTACCATCCGTGCTGATTGCTCACAGGCGATAAGCTCAAGTATGGCATGATATACCTGCATCTCCACAAACCGGGGCAATAGCTGGTCTAAAACAGCGCCAGGGGCAGGTTCGTAAATATATTCCACCCTTTGTATTGGAGGTACCACTGTCGGCTCAACGGGAAGCAATGTCTCCATCACAGGTCTCTGAACCATGGTGGTGACAAAGCGGGGATAAGCAAGGTATACCTTATCAACGTCACCACTGGCATAATCATCAATAACCACCCGGGAAATAGGCAGTGTCTCCAGTAAAGTAGGACGGTCGCTGATGCCAGTGAACTCAGCACGAATATCCTGCCCATTACGAATCATGAAGGTCCTCCCCTTTCGTCCCGCCGTAATTAAAGTAACGGCAACAGTTTGCTCCAGAATGAAGTTAGCCACAAGGCGATTCAGGTTAGCATTTAAGCCACCACATAGCCCACGGTCAGTAGTGATGTAAACTATCGCGATTTTGCTAACCTCCCTCTTTTGCAGTAAGGGATGAGCTTCTCCATCAACTTGTGAGTGAATAGCAAGGTCAGCGACTACCTGGCTTATTCTCTCAGCATAAGGTCGCCCTGTTACTGCCTGGTCTTGCGCCCGCCTCATCTTGGCAGTGGCAATCATCTCCATTGCCTTGCATATTTTCTGAGTCCCCTGGACACTGCGGATGCGACGACGAAGAACCTGAGTGCTAGCCATTATCCTTCAATTAAAAATCCTAAATAGTAATTTCTAAACTCTAAACAAATCCAAAATTCAAATTTCAAAATTTGTTTAGGATTTAGGATTTCGGATTTAGTATTTAATATGTAGCACCTTCCTTGAACGCCTGTATTGCAGCCTTCAAAGCTTCTTCAGTTTCGGGCTTTATTTCCTTATCATCGTTGATTTTCTGTTCCAGCTCAGGATGGTTAGTCTCCATGAATCGATGCAAACTTTCTTCACAGGCAATTACTTTGTCCAAGGGCACATCGTCAAGATAGCCATTGGTCACTGCATAGAGAATCATTACCTGTTTTCCCAAAGACATAGGTGAATATTGAGGCTGCTTTAGCACCTCGGTGATACGGCGACCACGCTCCAACTGGTCTCTGGTAGCTTTATCCAGGTCAGCAGCACCAAACTGGGCAAAAGATTGAAGCTCGCGGAACTGAGCTAGGTCTAGCCTCAACTTACCAGCTACCTGCCTCATCGCCTTCCTTTGCGCTGAGCCACCGACTCGAGATACCGACAATCCTACATTTACTGCGGGACGAATGCCCGCATTGAATAAATCCGGCTCAAGATAGATTTGTCCATCGGTAATGGAAATCACATTCGTAGGAATGTAAGCTGACATATCACCGGCTTGAGTTTCAATAATAGGTAAAGCAGTAAGGGAGCCGCCACCATACTCAGGGGCTAACCTGGCTGCTCTTTCCAGAAGCCTGCTATGAAGATAGAAAATATCACCAGGGTAAGCTTCCCTGCCTGGAGGGCGACGCAACAATAGGGAAATCTGCCGGTAAGCCCAAGCATGCTTGTAAAGGTCATCATAGACAATCAAGGCATCTTTTCCTTGTTCCATAAACTCCTCACCTATAGCACAACCGGAATAAGGAGCAAGATATTGCAATGCTGCCGGGGCAGAAGCATCAGCAGCTACAACGATAGTATGTTCCATAGCACCGTACTTCTCCAGAGTAGCTACCACCTGAGCTACTTTGGATGTTTTTTGCCCGATTGCCACATAAATGCAAATGAGGTCACCACCCTTCTGAGCAATTATGGTGTCAATTGAAATGGCTGATTTACCGGTAAAACGGTCGCCAATGATAAGTTCACGTTGCCCCCTCCCGATGGGAATCATGCTGTCTATAGCCTTAATACCGGTCATCACCGGCGTATCCACAGGCTTTCTGAGCACCACATTTGGCGCCACCCTCTCTACAGGGCGGGTCTTATCTGTGTTGATCGGCCCCTTACCATCACGGGGATGTCCCAATGGGTCAATTACCCTTCCAATAAGCGCATCGCCAACAGGAACCTCAACCACTCTCCCCGTTGCACTCACTTCGTCGCCTTCCTTGATCAAGCTGCAGTCACCGAGGACAACAGCACCAACATTGTCCTCCTCCAAATTAAGAGCCAATCCCATAATATCGTGAGGGAATTGTAATAATTCATTGTATCCCGCAGCGCTCAGACCATGAACTCGAGCGATGCCATCGCCGACTTCCACTACCGTGCCCACATTCGTTGCAGTTACAGTAGCACCAAAATGCTCGATTTGCTCCTTAATTACCGAAACAATATCTTGTCCTCTAGTTGCCATGCTACCTCCCCTAAAGCTTCGCTATCGCTCATTGAAAATCCTAAATTCTAAGCTCTAAATCCTAAACAAATTTTTAAATCCCAAAATTCGAATACCGAAACCCGTTTTGTTTTGAATTTTTGTCATTGGTCATTTGATATCGTTTAGTGCTTAGGATTTCGTATTTAGTATTTAACATTACCTGCCAGCTCCCACCAAGCTCTTTCTCAAGGATTCTAGCCTATTACGCACACTTGCATCAATAAGCATATCGTCAACCTTAGCTTTAAATCCTCCAATTATAGCGGGGTCGACTCGAGCATCAACGATGACTTTACGCCTGACCAGCTCCCCAAGCTTACTGGAAAGCCTCTGTTTATCCCCCTCATCCAGGGATAAAGCAGTAAGCACCTCTGCATGTTCAATGCCGCGATGAGCATCCAATAAACGGTCGTATTCCCGCGAAATATCACCGGCAATTCCTAATATGCCCTTACCTACCAGGAGGCAGGCAAGATTCAGCGCCAGGGCATTTATGTCCCCCAGCCGTGTTTCAAGAAGCTCCCTTTTAAGCTGGAAAGGAAGCCTGGGGTTCTCCAATAAATCCGTAAGGTTTTCATCGGTGCTCAGTTCAGCAATCTTCCTCAAGTCAACCTGCCAGCTTTCCAGCTCATTTTTCTCCCTTGCCAGCTCGAAGGCAGCTTGAGCATACCGTTTACCAGAAGCTATTCTCGCCATCTTACTATTCCCCCTCCCTCTAACTCCCTCCCTCTAGGGGAGGGAGAACTGTTTTCCCCTCTCCCTTGAAGGGAGAGGTTAGGTGAGGGTGAAATCCTAATTTTCCTTGAAAGTAGTGCTTTCCTCCATCGCCTGTTCAATAAGTTTTCTGTGTCTTTCCTTATCCAGTGTCTCATTAATCACTTTCTCAGCAGCCAAAATAGCGGTATCTACAAACTCGTGGCGCAAGTCATCAATGACTTTATCTCGCTCTCGCTCCAGCTCAACGCGAGCCCGTTCGACAAGAGCCTGAGCTTCCTTCCTCGCTTCTCCCCTTGCTTCCTCTTTAAGCCTATCTCCAATTTGAGCAGCCTGGCTAATTATTGCCTGCCCCTCCTCACGTGCTTTACTAATCTGCTCCTGCACTGCCACTTTAGCTTGCTCATATTCTTGCTTCGCCGCCTCAGCTTGCTCCATGCCTTCCTTTATCCTGTTCGTTCTCTCGTCAAGCATCTTTCGAATTGGCTTATAGCCGAAATAGACCAGCAAGCCAAGCAGGATAAGAAAGCTGACAAGCTGACCAATAAAAGTCGGTAAATCTAACCCTAGACCCATATTTTATTTACTCCTTAGAATCAGACTAGGCTACGAAAATAAGCAAGATAGCTACAATAAGGGCATAGATAGCCACTGCCTCAGCAAAGGCGATAGCCAGAATCATATTGGTCATTATCGGCCCTCTTGCCTCGGGATTGCGCCCCAGGGCATTCATAGCACCCATTCCAAGTAGCCCGATGCCAATCCCAGGACCAATAGCCCCCAAGCCTATAGCCAGACCGGCACCCAATAGTTTAGCTACCTCTACCGAAATTTCCATCAGTTTAACCTCCTTTCAGCGAAATCCTAAACTTAAATTTGCTTAGGATTTCGTATTTACTTTATTTATTCTTCAGCCATTACCGCAGCACAGGCAAAGCCCAACGTCAGTCCACCAAATATCATCGCCTGGACAAAGCCAAAGAATGCCTCCAGCCCGTAAAATATCGAAGGAGCCACCCAGGGGATGAGGAAAATCATTATCAGGGTTAATATCGCCCCGGCGGTCATATTGCCAAAAAGACGAAAGGTAAAGCTAACCATACGGATAAAGTGACTTAATATCTCCAATATGCCAGCAAAGGCAACTATTATACCAGTAAAGATGCCGGCAAAACCAGCCTTAATCTTGCCGGTAAACAACTGCTTGAAGCCAGAACCCAACGGCCTAAAGTTAAAAAAGGTCTCTAAATAAGGAGCCCCCTTTGCCTTAAATCCCCAATACTCTATTGAGATAAAAGCGACTACGGCAAGCATTAAGGGCACATTTATATCGGTATTGGCATTGCGAAGTAGGGGCTCACCATTCATCTTGATGGTCTCAAAACCGGGTATGAGATTAATCCAGGCATTAGCCAAGACAAACAAAAAGATGGTGACACAAACAGGGAAAAACCATCTCCCATACTTTTTACCCGCAGCATCTTCAATGAAGTTTGCCCCTGCTTCATAGATAAATTCCACAAAATTCTGAAAACCACGGGGAACAAGCTTCATTCTTCGCGTAGCAGCAAAAAATAAGCCAAATACCACCAGGATACTTATCCAGGCAGTGATCATGGTGTTAGTTATCGGAAGATTGGGGAAAGGATGCTCCGCGGCTAATTGAGGATGAGGGGGCTGAACAGCAAAAATGCTCAATGGTTCTCCACCCGTTATCAATGCCCCCACACTGCCACCGATGAAGCTAACTACTATTAAAATTAAAAAGACGATGGAGATAATGATTATCAAATTTAAGGAGCAGCCTAAAACCTTCCTTTTAGCCATTATTCCTGTTCTTTATCCTTTTTCGGCTTTGAAGATGCCAACTTTGCGAGCATCCTTGCCGGTCCACGAAGTTCTTCCTTCTTAGCCTCTTCCATAAATGGCTTGACCATGCGGTAAACTCCGTAAATCATAACTATGGTGCCAACACCAAGACCAATAAGGGTAAATAACGGGAATTCATGAGATGCTCTGTGGTCAAACCAAAAACCTATGCCCACTGGTATTAAAAGGCTGAACGCGACATAAAAGCCCACTACCAGTAACTGTATCGCTGCTGGCCATTGTTTCACCAAAGTCCCCAGTCAAAGTGAACTAGGATTTACGTTTCTTAAAGTCGTCTAAATCAAGGGTGTTTATGAATTCCTTAAACGCTGAGAGCCCTTTCATCTCCTGCTCATCGACTCCTTCTTTTTTTCCCGATTTGCCTTCAGAAACGGGTTTGCCTGTTTCTTCATCAAGCATGATACCAGCTTTATCCAGCACCGATTCCTCAACGTATATCGGCACTCCAGTTCTCACCGCTAGAGCTATAGCATCGCTGGGGCGAGAATCAACCTCCTTTTGCTCTCCATCGACGCTGATGTAGAGTTTGGCATAGAAGGTATCATTCTGGAGGTCATTAACCTCCACGTAGCTAAGCGTTCCCCCTAAGGTTGAAATTACACTTTGCAACAAATCATGGGTTAACGGGCGAGGTAGTTCCACATTTTGCAGCTTTACCGCAATAGCATCTGCTTCAGCAGGACCAATCCAGATAGGTAAGTAATAATTAGTCCCCTTCTCCTTCAAAATCACCACACGTTGATTATTCATCAAGCTAACCCGAATGCTATCAATTATCATCTCTATCATGTCATTACCCCCTAAGAATCCGAACGCTTATTTTACTACCACAATACTAACTAATCAATATGATTTCAGTCAAATAAACGGGATAATTTAATGTAATGCGGCCTCTCTGTTCTGGTTCAGGTAGATAGGTGGCACACTATATGTTTATAACACTAAGAAATACCTCCTTGTCATTGCGAGCGAAGCGTGGCAATCCTTGTTCCGAGTGAAACGAGGAATCTCATGCTCCAGTTTGCTTCGGCTACGCCTCGCAACCGTTAACACTCCTCGCAATGACAAGAGACGAGTTAGTGTCACTAATCATATGAACCAGTACACCCTCTGGAAAAAATATGTCTCTACAGTTATAATTAATACTAAATTTTTAGGAGGTGCATAAATGCGTGAGTCCATTATATTTTATACCGTCATAGTTTTGGGGATTGTCGGGGTAGCATTCGGGATAATAGCTTTTTTTACATCTCTCCCGCTATTTTTACTCTTCGGTATCCCTCTAATCGCTTTAGGAATCGGTTTAAGCCTGCTTGGCTTGGCAGTAAAGAAAGTGGTGGACACTGCAAAAGCCTTATTAGCCCCTAAAAAATAACCAAGTTGTAATGCGTAAGCTATAAACAAAGAGACTCTAGTAATCTGAGGTATTTTTATAGAGATTGTTTAGCAACCTATCCCCATGACCCCCTTTCCTTAGCAAGGGAAGGGGAGTGCCGGTAAGAGAGGGGTGAAACCCCTCTCTATAAATCTCTTCCCCTCTCTTTTGAAGGAGAGGGGGATAAAGGGCCCCCACGAAATCAAAGATTTCGTGGGGTAAGATTAAGGGGGTGAGGTTAGTAAACACCCTCTTTATAGTCAATGGCAAAATTCCCTATAATTCTCCCGGGCAAATATGGTGGAAGGGAGTTAGAGGGAGGGGGAAATTCACCCCACCTTAGTTCCTTCGCTTCGCTCAGGACAAGCCTCACCTCCCATCAAGGAAGGAGGCTGTTTAATTTTGATTTTGCGTTCGTTTTTAGGCATATCAGAGATGTTTCACCCCCAAATTTCTGTAGTTGCCTGATTCATCAGGCGCATCTGCCCAATAAATTGGGCAACTACATTTTTAAACACCCTCAGGGAGAGGAATTTTATACGAGGTTATGCGGTTAACTATAATTCGTCAGTTCGCAGGGCTTCCACCAGCGATAATAATCTCACCACTTTCGCTGTGACAGGTAAGACCATGGGGCAGCGAAACACTCTTACCCCTGGAACTGGTCAACAAGTTCCTTATCGCTTCAACATGGTTTGCCTCGATGTCTCGGGCATTTCCCAGAATCCTGGTTATCGCCAGCCTTATTAGCCGGCGCTGCAGCGCTACAGGTGAGCGGGCAACCTTTTCCTTGTCAAGATAAACAACTCGTCCCTCTTCACGGGCTACTCTATCCCACAATTGCAACGCTTGTTGTTCAATAAAGGAAACATCGCCGTCAGCAATTTCGGCAAGGCAAAGAAGTGCTCTATCTATGCTGGGATTATATTTTCTGAGCAAGGGCAACAGCTCGAGGCGAAGACGATTTCGTAGAAAGGATAGGGAGAGATTGGAGGAATCGCTGTGAGGCTCAAGTTGATGCTGCTGACAATAGCTCGTTGTCTCCTCTCTGGTAATCTCAAGAAGAGGTCTTATCACCCAGATGCTACTTACCAGAGGCAAGCGAGGTTTAAGACCACATAATCCTGCAGTCCCCGCACCCCTTAAAATATGTAACAAAATTGTCTCTACCTGGTCATCCCGGGTATGACCCACTGCTATTAGCCTGCTACCAACATTCTTAGCCACCGTTGCCAGGAAGTCATAGCGTAGCTCTCGAGCAGCTTCTTCAAGGGAGCAATTTCTCTCCCTACGATAGGCACTTACATCCCGCGCATCAATAGTGATTGGAACATCAAGAGAGCCAGCGAGATGGGCAACATACCTGGCATCTGCCTCAGCTTCAGCACCTCGAAGCTGGTGGTTCAAATGAGCAGCATGAACTTTCATTCCTAAGCTCTGCTGCCATTTTGTAAGCAGATTAAGCAAGCAAACCGAATCAGCACCACCGGATACCCCGACAACCACTGTTTCCCCGGTGGGAATTAAGCTATGTTTGCCAATGAAGTTTAATACCCTGGATTCCAGCTTGACCTTTCCCATAGCTCAAATAGGCACACGCTTGTATTCGTGAGCTAACTTTACTCGCTCATTATACGAAGGATGGTCACGAAACAAAACCTTCTCCCAGTGGACAGGTTCAGCTTCACTCAAATTCTGGTCAGTGAGCTTAGTCATTAGATTAATGAAACCTTCAGGATTGTCGCTTAACTCCAGCGCTGTTTTATCCGCTGCCACCTCAATGTGCCGGCTATACCAATTAAGCGGTGGGCGCAATATCAAAAACAATGCTGCCAGAACCATGAGCAACCAGGGAAGCCCAGCAATATCGCTTATCCCATGGTAAGAAAATAGCGCCACACCCCCGACCAGAGCGAGATTTGCCAGGTAAAATGCCAGTAAAAATGCCGCTGCCTGGACCGAGAAAAGTTTAATAATATCATGGTGAAGGTAATGCCCGAGCTCGTGAGCCAGGGCTACCTCTATTTCCTCAGGGGAATACTCCTTGAGCATAGTATCGCTGAGGATAATCCGCCTCGTTTTACCAAGTCCACCGAGCATGGCGTTAGCCGTGGTGCTCTTGCTGCTTAGATTTATGGTAAATATATCTTTAATATCAACCCCAGTTCGCCCGGCTAAGCATGCTAGCCTTTGCTTTAACTCGCCATCCGGTAACGGTTCTAATTTAAAAAACAACGACATTAAAACAGTGGGAGCAAGCAAGCTGAGAACGAGACTTACTGAGAGCACAATCAACCAGGCTACCAACCACCATAGCGTGACAAGATGCTCTATAAGCCAGTAGGTAGCTATAATCAAACACACCGCTAGCAATAACCCTAGCGCTAAAGCTTTAGCTCTATCCGCCAGCCAGCTAGCTAACTTTTGATGTGATAACCCAAAGCGGTGAGGTAAGATAAAGTCCTGATAATAGCCTAAAGGCGCCATTATTACTCCCAGACCAAATGCGAGAATGAGGAAGTATAATGCCGCTGATAACGGTGGGGGAAGGACAAGAAACCCAGCTAGCTTTGCTGAGGCATCACTTAAAAGCAAAAATAGTAGTAAAACGACGCCTATCCCCAGCTCAATGAACAATAATCTCCGCGTCAATTTACCATATTGCTGAGCTTTGTGCTGACGTTCAGCATCGAGGAAAGTTTGCGCTAAGGTCACTTTTACCCTAAAAATTCTCCAAATTTTTAGGAAACCCGTTTTACTCATTGGTTCTTCAACATCAACCTCGTGCGGTGGATAAATTCAGGATAATCGGGGAAAGACAGGGCGCTAATCACCTGCTCGGGACGACCGCTGCCTGTAGTATCACACCTCAACTTCATCCCCAAAACACACAGGGGTTTCTCATGGAGTTCACCCGAAACGAGATGAGATTGCTTTTCACCCAAAAAATTCTGCGAATTTTCCGGGAACCCATTCGCTTCGCCCGCAATGACACGGGAAGCGAAAGGTTCATGGTCAGAATGATAGCTAATAAGCCAGAGATTATCTATCAACGCCCGTAAATCATACCGACGCACTTCTTTGCCTCTATAATGCTGCCAGGGCAATTGTTTAGCTTGAAGCAGGGAATCTAAGGAGTCCTGTATCTCTCGTTCTTTTTTTTCTGTTTTTATACCGACATGATATTCAGCGAAGGTAACGGCTGATTGCAGCGAAGGTAGATGAAGCCCCACTTCTAGAACATCGAATATTTCAAAGCCGCGAGGTAACTGCTGTGCTACCTTCATCAAAAAGGATTTTGGCGGCATCCACTGTTTCAGCCATACATCCATAAGCTCGAATTCACTGGTTACCCCTACTGGCAAAGGTGCTGCCAGTGAAATTCGGGGATGTTGGGTAAATCCCTGGGAATAAGCTAACGGGATTTCCGCTCTGCGAAACGCTCTTTCCCAGAATCGCACAATGTCAAGATGAGCAATAAATTTAACCTCTTCACCACGCCCAAATCTAACCCGCAGGCGCTGCATCCCCTTTAACCCTAAGAATTTGCGGAATTCTCAGGGAACACTTTCCTCTTCTTTAGTCACCACAATTCTCTCTATCTTCACCCCTTGCATTGCGGTGATAACAAATTTCAGCTGGCGATACTTCAGCTGCTCACCTTGCTTTGGTATTCTGCCAAGATGGCTGAGAATAAAACCAGCCACAGTCTCATAATCTCCCTCAGGTAAAGCCAGTCCCAATTCCTGATTAGCTTCCTCAATTCGAAATCCGCCATCCAACTGGAAAGTGTTGTGCCCGGTCACCACGAATTCCTTCTTTTCCTCGACCAGCTCATCGCCAATGTCACCGATAATCTCTTCAGTTAGCTCCCCTAGAGTAACCATTCCGGCTACACCACCATATTCATCGACCACGATTACTACGTGATAACCTCCGTTTCTCATCTCGGTAAGAAGTTTTCCGAGATGCTTGCTGTCAGGCACAAAGTGAGCCGGGTGTATTAAATCATCGATAACCGCTTCCTTATCGACAATGCCATTGTTTAATTTCATAAGTATGTCCTTGACAAACAAAATGCCGACCACATTATCGGTGTTCTCCTTATACACCGGAAAACGGCTGTAAGGCGTTTGACCATAAATATCCAGAATTTCGCCAATCTTCGTTCCTTGCTCCACCCAGGCTATTTCCGTCCTGGGAATCATCACCTTGCTCACCGGACGGTCAGTAAACTCAAAAACCTTGTGCAGCATCGTCGCTTCATCCTGTTCCACCACCCCCTCAACCTGTCCGACATTTATTGCCGACCTTATCTCTCCCTCGCTTGTCAACTTTCTTTCATCGGGCTGAGCTATTACCCTGATAAACCCCAAACCAATGCGGCTTAACGCCAACACAAAGGGGTAAAGACACCACTGCATCACCCTCAGTGGATTAACGTAAAGCAAAGATAGCCGCTCAGCGTGATGCACTGCTAAAGTCTTAGGAATGACCTCACCAAAAATCAAAATCAATGCCGTTACCCCGATAGTAGCGATAATTGGACCACGGACCAGACCGAAGGCCGCCACCGCCATAACAGTGCCCAGAGCAGCCGCAGCCACATTTACCAGGTTATTTCCCAATAAAACGGTAGCCAGAAATTTCTCGGGGCTCTCAGCCATCCTGGCTAACTGCTCAGCCCTCTTACGTCCATTTTCAGCCAGATATCTTATGCGGAGTTTGGGCAGAGCAAGAAAAGCTGCCTCAGCGCTGGAAAAGAAAGCCGAAAATAACAGACAGAGTATAAAGGCTGCTATAAGCCAACTATCAGCGTCTTCCACCTATCACCACCCCCCGAGTCCCCCTCGATATAAAGTCACCATGTTTAACTCTAAAATTCATAATAGCATTGACAAGACAAGCTTGTCAAAAAGGAGTGCTCATGAGATTGTTTAGCAACTCCCCTCTGTCATTGCGAGCGAAGCGTGGCAATCCCCTGATGAAATTCCAAATCCTAAATCCGAAATACTAAACAATATCAAATGACCAAAATCCAAATGACCAAAGGGGTTTTGAGTTTTGAATTTGGATATTAGGATTTGTTTAGAGTTTAGTGCTTTGAGTTTAGGATTTGACCTGGGGATTACTTCGTCGCTAGCGCTCCTCGCAATGACAAATAAACAACCTCAGTGCTCATTCCCATGACTGGCGACAGGTAACCTCCGATACTTTTCAGACCACAGTCAACACAGAAGCGTTAAATGCTAAATGACTGGACCAGGATAATCGAGCATAGGCAAATTTATACGGAGGAAGCTCTGCTTGCTTCGCGGACTCGTGAACGTGATTCAGCATGAACAAGAACTGGCACCTTACCAATGAGCCGTTCCACTTCCTCTCTATCATTGCAAAAGCTTCCCACAGACTCAAGGGTAATCATCCCCCGGAGATAAAGCCTAACCAACGCTTGGTCCAAGGTCTCCATACCTTCTAGACTGCTGGTACGGATAACGTTAGATAGCTGATAGATCTTTCCTTCTCTGATGAGATTCTTAACTGCCACATTACCGAGCATTACCTCCACGGCAGGAGTTCTTCCTGAGCCATCTGCCAGTGGCACCAAAATCTGGCACAGAACACCTACTACCAAGGAAGCCAGCCTGATTTGAGCCAAATACCTCTGCTCTGGTGGGAAGAGGTCTATAACCCTCTCAGTACACTGATAGGCACTAGTAGCATGCCCGGTAGTCAACACCAGATGCCCAGATTCAGCTATGCTGAGAACTGCAGCAGCAGTGTCTACATCCCTCATCTCACCAACCATGATAACATCAGGGTCTTGCCGTAATACGTGCTTTAAAGCCTCAGCGAAGGAGTGGGTATCTGCGCCTAATTCCCTTTGAGTGATGGCGGAGTTTATATTAGTATAAGTATACTCGATAGGATCCTCAATGCTAATTATGTGGCTTGCCGTATTTAAGTTGATGTGATTTATCATAGCTGCCATGGTAGTGCTCTTACCAGCTCCAGTAGGACCTGAGATTACCACTAGCCCTCGGGGATACATAGCCAGTTCCTTACACGTTTGAGGCAAATGCAGTTCGTCTAAGCTAGGAATCTGAGGAGGTAATAATCGAATGGCCATGCTAATTGCGCCTCGCTGCCGAGCAGCGTTGCAACGAATTCTCCCCAGCTGAGGCAAGCTTTCACCGAAATCAAGCTCGAGAGTGCGATGAAACTCCTCAAGCTGCGCTGGTGTGGCTAACCCCTCAAGTGCTCGTTCAATACTCTCGGGAGTCAGTCGTTCTACTTCCTTTATCGGTTTGATGTCACCATTTACCCTCAAAAAAGGAGGGTAATTAGCAACCAAATGTAAATCAGAGGCACCATGTTCTTTAGCAATCCTTAGCAGATCAACAATATTTTGCACTTTACCTCCATCTTGCAATTTAGTTTCAGTCGAACAGTTAAAACTACCACAAACAGAAAAATTTGTCAATAGAAAATTGCGGAAATTGCAAAAATATTATTGATTTTCTGTAAAAAATAAATAATGCAATTCCACAAGAGAGGGCATTATTTGATACAGCAATTAAACAATTCATCGCTGGTCAATCAGGGACAGAATATTTTGCATTTCTGACTTGCTACCAGAAAACCTTGATATGTCTAAAATTGTGCAAATAGCAAAATTGCAGCAATATCAACCAAATATACTGGACTTTCATTTAAGAGGTATGGCCATAAACCAAGGAAAATACGCCAACCTGGTAGTTAAAATAGCCGAAGTGCTTTAACTTTCTTCCTCTTCAGACTTCTCTCTCTTCTTTACAACCTTGCTTAAGCCATTAAAGAAGACTTGTATCTGGTTAGGCTGCATTGAAGCAAAATCTCTGGAATGAATGTGAATATCAATATGAGGCTCACCCTGAACCTTGCGCTCCTTCTCGCGAGGTTCGGCCTCCTTTTGTTCTTCTTCCCCGCTAGTGTCTATCTTGTCCTTCGGCTTTTCAGAAACTAGCCTCGCCTTAGGAATCCTTAACTCCTTTTCCTCAATAGTCGGGATACCAGCTTTACTACACAGGCCATAAAACAAAGTTGTAGCTTTCCCTGCCTGAGACGCTGAGTAATTCCGGGCAAAGTAATTCCTGATATGCTCCCTGCTATCCTTGGTGAGGTCAAACCTGGAGAATAGCTCCGCATATGCCGTTTTAATTATCCGCTTCAGGTTATCTTGGAATTCTTTCCCCATGGTTTGAAGTGAGCCAAAATCCGAAGTAGGCTCACCTCTGTCATCTATAAGATTCAGAAACTTGAGTGCGCTGAGCAAAGCAAAAACGTTGCCTCTGGATATGCCATAATCTACCAGTAGGTCAGCATCTACTTTTGTAGGCAGGCTAGTCTGCCTCATATGCTCGAGGAACCTGCTCAAGGCCCCGATCGCTACGTAAGGTACTTTCCTTTTTATTTCTTACCTCCTAAACTTGCACTTACTTTCTTGCTGCAATTTTATCATACCCATAATAAGCAATAGCATCAATAGGAATATGGTAATAGGACGCCTGCATTGTTAGCAACTATACCATACTTGCAAGATTTTGTAAATAAAAGTGCACTCGTTCATGTGATTAGTGACGATTAGCCCCCTCCTGTCATTGCGAGGCACACCCCCTGTCATTGCGAGGAGTGGTAACGACGAAGCAACCTCACACCCCCGGGATTGCCGCACCTTCGGCTCGCAATGACAACAAAGGGGAGCCCCCAATAAATAACAGTGAAAAAGGCTCGCAACGACAGCCCTTCTGCCGTTGCCGGGAAATTCTTCACCTCCAAATTTCTGTAGTTGCCTGATTCATCAGGCGCATTTGCCCAATAAATTGGGCAACTACATTTTTAAACTTTGCTCTGTCATTTTGCTTTTTGATTTTTGAGCTTTGCTTTCTTTCAGCTGTCACCTATCTATGCTGGAATACAGCGGCTAAGAAAGCAAAACGACTTAGGGTGAACAGTTGCAAACTGATAGTATACAAGTAATATGCAAGATTGCTAAGCAAGGCTGAACCAAAAAGAGGCTAAATAACTTTGGTCAGCGTTATTGTCGCTGTATATCCGTGCCCTTCCCCCCCTCCACTATCCACTGCGGTAATCACCACCAGGTCAAAACGCCCGCTTGCCCTCAAAGCCTCGCCATACCTGAGAATGTCTTCCTCACTGCCAGCATAAGCTTCGACTACCAGGGTGTACCCCGTTAATTCCCCGGCCCTTTTAGTAAGGCTCATTCTCCCCAAATCCACTCCCCCGGGTAAGCAGCTATTTGCCATCCCAAGCTCACCATTAATTTCATCCCTATCAGCCTTAAAAGCATCGAGGTCGGTAACGAGAGCATCTCTAACCACTTCCACTGAACTAACCTGTTGATTAAGGGCAATTATGTCCTGTGCACGAACCTGTTGTGCCGCCATCTTCTGGTTTACTGAGGCTATCTGAGCTTCCAGTGTATTGTTGTGAATGTAAACGGTGGCGCTGAAGAAACCAAATATAGCTATCAAAGCAAGACCACCAATAATAGTGGGTATAAACATTATGTCAGCCAGCTTGCGAGGTTTAGGCAGATAAACCTCGGGAATGGCATTGAAGTTAATCAAAGAATAAGCTATGGCACCTTTCTCGGTAGCAAGCACCTCTTTAAGAGCCAGCCCAATATTAGTGAGATATCGGGCTGACGGGAAACCCTCTGGAACTGCCACGGGCAGAGGCATCACCTGAACCGGACGCTTTTGCCCACCACTAATGCGTTCCCAGACATCCTCTCGCTCAGCAAGTTCACCAGAGACTGAGATGGGAACACCGGGGGCAATGGGTTTATCCAAATGAGCTGAGTTATAGAAAATAACGCTGCGGCTTAATTCTTCAGCTATAGTGTCTAAATTCTCCTCCAAAGAGGCTTCCAGGGTTAAAGGCAAGCTGCGCACCACTTCAGGCATATTATCAACCAGTATAACTATGTCGAGACTACCAGGCTGAACATCAACCATGACGGCTGTGGTCTCAGTAGCTGTCCTGGCAAGACACAATGGCTTCAGGTCAGCAAGATAAGGGTCAAGCCCTGCCTTGCGCAAAGTGGAGACCAGGGTATCCACCAAGCTTCGCGGCAAAGCAGCTACATAAATAGTTAGCTCCCCGGGAACAAAGCTAATGATTTGCCACGAGATATATACATCCGCGATAGAAATGCCCAGAGTGGAGCTTGCTTCTCTCGCTACCGCCTCAGGAAGCAGCTCTTTGGGTAACTCAGGAATAGCAATTGTACGGTAGAGGTAACCAATGCCACTGATGCCGACGATAACCTTCTTTGTCTTTATCCCTAGAGATTGCCATACCTCGGCTACTTTAGCCGCCACAGCGTCCTCATTCTGAACTACTCCCTGTACCACCAGCCCCGATTCCAGAGGCGAACTAGCCCATTTTAGAACCTGTCTGCCTCGGGAAAGAAGCGCGTAGATTGCCGCGTCGTCAACATACAAACTGGCGTATTCTTTAGCCATTTTTCTCCATAATTCTATGAACCTTCATAACAATAAACAGTCAAAGCCACGCTAATTGTGGCCTCTTCCCCCTCTTCAGGCACATCGATTGCCACTGTCTTTATGACGCTATCAGGAAATGTCTCGCTTAATTTCCCGCAGAATTTAAGCAACGCTACCACCCCACCTTTAGCTCCAATAGTTAGGGAGAAAACATCGTAAACACCAGCTTCCCCCCCCACCTTCGCAGGAAGCGAGGAACCAATCCTAACTATATCTACATTGGAATCATCGGCAGCTTCAAATATAGCCCCAGTTATCTCCACTGACTCGGTAAGAAGATGGAATTTTTCATCCAGTTTGGAAAGGTCAGAATTAGCCTTGCTGAGTCTTCCCTGCAGTTCCCCTTTTTGCGCGGTATATTTGACAAAATCCTGGTTAAGCTGGGTCAACTCGCTGTTTAAATCGCCTTGCGTTGCCCTCTGTCTACCATAAACTGTCACCACCCCGACTAGCAACGCCACCAATATCCCCAGGGTCAAAATCCACTGCGCCGTCTTGCCTAGCTTCATTCAGATAATACTAACAATCCTCAATATATTTATGCAATACCCCTGGCGCCATTTTGGGGGAAACAACACTTTGCAGCGGATTTACACCGCCGAGATTGCCACGCCGGAGCCTGCCCTGAGCGGTAGCGAAGGGGCTCGCAATGACAGAGAAGGCAGTCATCACGAGGCATGCCCCCTTTTGTAGCACGACCCTTCAGGGTCGTGCACGAGGCTAAAGCCTCGCACTACATTTCTAAACATCCTTATCATTGCCAGGCACACCCCCTTTTTTGTCATTGCGAGGCACAGCATGCCGAAGCAATCCCAAGGTCAGAGCGCATGAATCAGGCTGGTACTAAAATACCAGGAACTAAATTCTAAGCAATATCAAAAATCTTGCAAAAGTCCTCTCCCTTGATGGGAGAGGACTAAGGTGAGGGTGAGCCCTCCCCTCCCTCTAACTCCCTCCCGCCATATTTGCCCGGGAGAATTATAAAAGAACTTTGCGGTTAGCTATATTTTGGGATTTTGGCCATTTGAGAGATTGTTTAGCAACTCCCCTATTGCCATTGCGAGAACCACTGCCCTTCTGTCATTGCGAGGCACAACGTGCCGAAGCAATCTCCAATTTGGTAGCTATCAGCCTTCAGTAACTAGCTGACCGCTGATTGCTGACTGCTGATTTGTAGCGCGACCCTTCAGGGTCGTGCAGCACGAGGCTAAAGCCTCGCACTACATTTTTAAACTTTGCTCTGTCATTTTGCCCTTTGATTTTTGAGTTTTGCTTTTTCAAATGGTCAAATCCCCCTTACGGGGGCGTTGAACCCCCTTTTCTAAAGGGGGATTTAGAGGGATTTTTATACGAAAAATTCCTCTCCCTTGATGGGAGAGGTTAGAGCCTGTCCTGAGCGGTAGAGAGAAGGGTCTCGCAGTGACAGTTAAAAAAAGGCATGCACCGGCAGGCAGTAGTTCTTTCTTATAAAGTATCAACTAGCCATTTGAACGAAATCATGGTAGATTTTCCAATCTAAAGTTTCCGCCATTCCTCTACAGAGATTCCCACCCTTCTCAGAATTGCTCTCAGGGTACCTATGGGAATATCTCGACCTCCGTGAACTGGTATAGATATCTTCCTCCCGGTTTCAGGATGACGCATGATGACATGTTTGCCGCCACCAAAAGGACCTTCAAAACCCGCTTGGCGCAATTTTTTGATAACCTCGCTGGGCTTCTCTGGATGCAATGCCTTTATACCTCTGTTTCAACCTCATCCACCGCATTTTGAAGGGAATTACCATCTATCACGGGGATTTCATCCCCAAAACGAAGTGCAGTAAGAACCCAGGCTTCTACAGCATCTCTGGCCATCTCCACTACCTCGCTCCTCGTCGTTCCCCAAGTAACACAGCCAGGCAATACCGGAATCTCAGCAGTCCAGGAGCCATCTTCATTTTGAGAGAATTCGGCATGGCTCAAGGCTAGCCTTGCATATTGCTCAAAATTTACCTTAACTGCCGACTTCATACTTCTTCACCTCTTGTTTGTCCATTCACATTATATCATAAGCAATCCTGGTCTCACCTATTTGAGTTTTATTGTTACATTTCCGCCAATTTGGCTTTGGCTGGATTATATAAGCTTAGCTCAGGAGCTCATGCAGTCTCTCGGCAGAAATATTTGCCTTTCTCAATATTCCCTTTAAAGTCCCTTGTTTAATAATCTTGCCAGCATGCACAGGAACAGGAAAAGTTAACTTCTCGCCGCCAATATATTTTGTCATCTGCACATGACTTCACTTTTGTCGTGTGATTTCGAAACCGTCGCTTTGCAATGCCCAAACTAATTCCCTCCCCGTCATCCTCGGCAACTTGGGCATCTTACACTACCAATTCTATCTCTCTCCGCTGTATTTCTTTCAACCTGATGTTCTCGATTCCTAGTTCTTCTATATGGAGTTCGGCAGCTTCTTTAAGATTGCTGATAGCGTCTTCTATATCGTCTCCTTGAGTATAAATATCCAATTCTGGGCAATAGACTGTATAGCCGCCTTCCACCTCTTCCATCAATTCAGCAGTAATAGTAATACGCTTCATTTTCCTACCTCCCTAGCCGCTCAAAGGCTATTTCTTCTATTATACAAGCTTAGTTTAGTATAGGGAAGTCCCTCGCCCATACAAGAGATTGCCACGCCGGAGCCTGCCCTGAGCGGTGAGATTCTTCCCCTTCACTTCATTCAGGGTCAGAATGACAGAAAAGCGAAGGGGCTCGCAATGACAATAAAAAGGGGCTCGCAATGACGATAAAAAGGGCCCCAATGACAATAAAAAAAGGGCGCCATGATGCCCCTTTTGTCACCCTGACCCTGAATGAAGTGAAGGGGAAGGGTCTCGTAGTGACGAAGAACGCGTATCAGTGCAAGGCACACCCTCCTTTTGTAGCGCGACCCTTCAGGGTCGTGCGCACGAGGCTAAAGCCTCGCACTACATTTTTAAACTTTGCTCTGTCGTTTTACTTTTTGATTTTTGAGTTTTGGTTTTCCCGGGATTGCCATATGTTCGGCTCACAATGATGCCCCTTTGTCACCCTGAGCCGAAGCTCCGAGCGGAGCGAAGAGGCTAGCGAAGGGTCTAGCACTGATAGAGCAGCGACTATGCCTACTGTGCTTTTTCCAGCCTTACCGCTGGTTTGGACTACTTGATGGTGTAGCTGAGGACTTTCATCTTACTCTGTCCTATAGGGAAATCAATCCCTTCACCGTAGCCTGTCCAGTGAAGGGCATTACCTGGCTGCAAGTCAACATTGGCATTCCCAGCCACAGCTCCATAAAAGTCCCCACCAGGGTGTAGGTAAGCTGTGCCTTCAAGAGACATAATGAGTACGAACTCACCGGGGCTACCAGCATCGCCCCCCGGTGCAAAGTTTATGCCACCCACAGCAATGATACATCCTGGCCCAATGATAGTGGGTTTGTTTGGCCCCACAGTGATAGCATATTTTTCGGTAGAGCTGTTACAATAGATAGTCTGATTGTTAAGATTCAAGGTGAAGTTCTTTTCTATTGTGGCAATGCTCAGGTCTCCAGTAACATAGACTGTTCCATTAAGCGTCAATGTTGCGCTTTCATTTTTAATTGAGCTATAGATGTCCAAGTCTCCGTTTTGATACAATGGTCCTATGGTGATATTTTTTCCATAAAGGTCTATTTTGCCATCAGGATAAGGGTCTAAATCTTTCACCTCTTTCACCCGGTCCCAGTAATATGCCGAAAGTTCCTCTGCTGAGGGCCAACTTATCGGTTCCTCACTACAGCAGGTAGTGCAGTTAGCGCAATTATCGCAGCTAGGGTAATTCACATCAATACAATGTGGAGTACTAATATTGCCTGTAATATCATTATTTGGTTGGATTTCTAGGGTGTCATTACTGGTAATGGCGTTGTCAAGAAGGCTAGAATAATCTAATGCGCCGTAGTAGCACTCAATGGTAGTATTACCCTCACTATCGCTGGTAGCAGTGGAGATAATCTTATAAGTCCCCTTCTTGATTTGGGTAACATTCACACTTACATTTCTGTCATTTACTTCCTCCAAGGAATAATATGCCGGCATACTTAAATTCCCACCAGTTATGTTCCATATGGCGTCCTCTACACCAGCGTCGGCAGCGTAGAATTCCTGTAATTTTGACTCGTAAACCCCCCCTGCTTTGAGTCCAGTACTCATAAAGGCGAGAAGTGGAGTGAGAATTATAGCGCCCAGCATCAGCAATATCAGGACCATAGCCAGAACACCCTGTCCCGATTCATTTTTCCCCGGGTGAGTTAACATCTTTTTTAGCTTCGCCATCTTCATTACACTCCTTTCCAATTTACATTCCAAGTCTCTTACTATTAAACAAAATACCTCGGCTTAATTTCATATGTTCTGCTCTCGGTCTCCAGGCCAACCCTGGCAGTTACGTTAAAGGTAAGCACAGTGGCATTCCAGCTACACGCAGTGGACTCTGTCAGGTAGTCGATTGGTAGTGGCACCTCGTTACGATAGAGCCTGTAGAGAGTACCCATAGGCTCCATAGGCTTCAGAGTATAGGTTATATTGTAGCTTTGGCCATCCCCATCAGTCCAGTTGAGATGAAGAGAGGAACTTGTGGTAAGGTTACCGCTAATGTCTTGAGCTTGAACACCGTCACGACTCACACTGTAGCCAGCCTGTTGCACCTGCCGGAGGGCGACCATGTGATTGCTGGTACGATTACTCTGAACCACTTGAACGATGACAGCATTGGTAACAACAGCAATAACAGCAAATATTGCCACAGCTATCAGCAGCTCTATAAGGGTAAAACCTTTCTGGTTCTTATGTATCAATCTCATCGGTCTACCTTATAAGTGCTCGTGGTAAGCACCAGCTTATCGTTGTCACGCTCAACAGTAACCGTTATCTCCTGGAGTCCCGGCATAAGCTTTGTAACGTTCAAATAAACATCATAGCCCACAGGAATATCAGCATCAGCTATTTCGGCATAAGTTCCGTTAGCGTCATACTCCTGGCTCTTAACATATTCCATCTGGCTGCGAACAAGGCTCTCGGCAGTGGTTCTCTCATCGGCGATAATTAGAGCTCTTGAGCTGGTGCTCAGGGCAGTGAGAAAAGGGACGGCAATCATCCCCAAAATAGCTATGGCGATAAGCACCTCAATTAAGGTCGTTCCTTTTTGACCGGTTACTAACCTCATCTCGTCTCCTTTATGTTCTTTAAGTTTACTATATCCTGTGCAAGCTGGCAACCAGCCGAGATTGCTTCGCTGCCCCTTTGCTACACTCAGGTCTCTGGCTCACCGCAATAACAGTTAGTAGCTATCAGCCTTCAGCTATCGGCTAGCCGCTGACTGGTTCTTATATTAGGACTAAAATACCAAGACTAAAATACCAACACCAAAATGCAAAAGTAAAAAAGCAAAAGTACAACGCAAAATGCAAGAATACTTCCAGTTCTGCATGTTGGTCGTGACGTTTTTTGCTCTGTCGTTTTGCACTTTCCTCTGCTTGGTATTTCGGATTCAGAATTTCTGACCCTTTGTCACCCTCACCTTTTATGCCGGAAATCCTAAATACCAAGCACTAAATCCTAAACAAATCCTAATACCTAAATTCAAAACTCAAAACCCCTTTTGTCATTTGGATTTTGGTCAGTTGATATTGTTTAGTATTTCGGATTTAGGATTTAGAATTTTGTTCTTCGAGATTGCCACGCCTGTGTCTCGCAATGACGAAGTTTAAAAATGTAGTTGCCCAATTTATTGGGCAAATGCGCCTGATGAATCAGGCAACTACAGGAATATGAAAGCGAAAATCCTAAGCACCAAATACGAAATACTAAACAATGTAAAAGAGCAGTCAGCGGTTAGCTAACGACTGAAAGCTGATGGCTGCTAAATTCAGTTTTGGTATTTGAATTTGGAATTTAGAATTTGTTTAGAGTTTAGAAATTAGGATTTAGAATTTAAGGTTGTTGAAATGCCTAAAAACGAACGCAAAATCAAAATTGAACAGCCTTTTCAAGGAGAGGGGGAAGAGATTTAAAGAGAGGAGTTTCACCCCTCTCTTACCTGCCATCCCCCTTCCCTTGCTAAGGGAAGGGGGATGGGTTGCTAAACAATCTCTAATACAGCAATGCTGTTTAACCCATCTGCCCAAAAACACCGTACATAGCAGAGACGAGAGCCAGGGCGATGAAGCCTACTATAGCCCCCATAATTATGGTGGTGATTGGCGTAATGGAAGCGATAAGAGCATCGGTGCGGCTATTGGCTTCCATTTCATAACTCTGTGCCACGGTTTCCATAGTGGCATCGAGGTTACCAGTCCCTTCACCAACAGCAGCCATCTGCACTATAAGGGGAGGGAAAACAGGATTTCGAGACATAGGACGTGATAGCCCTTGCCCTTTAAGCATTTCGTCACGCACAGTGTTCAGTGCATTAACAATCACCTTATTTTGAGCATTATCAATAGTCAGAGTCATTATCTCGGGCAATGGAACGCCAGCACGAAACAAAGTGGATATAGTACTGGCACAACGGGCAAGCTCGCTGAAATGGGTAACAGGACCAAGAAGAGGCACCTTGAGCATAAACATGTCCCAGCGATATCTGCCCGCCGTGGTCTTAACATAAGCATAAACACCAGCGGCGATACCCACTACGGCAAGCAAGACTGTCCACCAGTAATTTAGCAGGAAACCGCTTGCTGCGAGAAGAGCTCTGGTCGCCAGGGGCAGTTGAGCACCAAGTGCTCCATAAAGGCTCATAAAATTAGGCATAACAAAGAAGACCATTATGGCAATAACGACGATTACCAGGACAAGTATTATTATGGGATAAATCATGGCGCTCTTTACCTTGGAGGCAGCACCGGCTTGTTTTTCATGGTAATCAGCCATTTGCCTCAACACCTGTTCCAAGTTACCAGTCTCCTCACCGACAGCAACAGTACGGCAATAGAGTTTGGTGAAAGCCTTGGGATGTTTTGACATCGCCTGGGATAGCTTGGCACCACCACGAACATCGGTGATTATCTCCTTCACCATCTTCTGTAAGGCATGATTGCCAATTTGTGCTTGCAATAACTCAAGGGCACCAACGAGGTCAGTCCCTGATTCGATAAGCAAGGCTAGCTGTCTGGAAAACATGACCACCTCTTTAGGCTTTATCGTCGTGAAGGCAGCGGTCAACCTCCCCAGATTTAAAAATGGAGTAACTGTCTTTAAACTCACCACCCGCAAATCACTATAATTAAGGGTAGTGATGGCTGCCTCCTCCGAAGCAGCACTGATTTTACCCTTGAGTAGTTGTCTTTCTTTGCTATACGCTAGATACTCAAAATCCATAGAACCTCCTTACAATCTTTAGGCTGTTTAATTTTGATTTTGCGTTCGTTTTTAGGCATTTCAACAACCTTAAATTCTAAATCCTAATTTCTAAACTCTAAACAAATTCTAAATTCCAAATTCAAATACCAAAACTGAATTTAGCAGCCATCAGCTTTCAGTCGTTAGCTAACCGCTGACTGCTCTTTTACATTGTTTAGTATTTCGTATTTGGTGCTTAGGATTTTCGCTTTCATATTCCTGTAGTTGCCTGATTCATCAGGCGCATTTGCCCAATAAATTGGGCAACTACATTTTTAAACACCCTCGTGTAGTGCGACCCTTCAGGGTCGTGCACGAGGCTAAAGCCTCGCACTACATTCTTAAACACCCTCCCTTTACCTCATATGCCTGCGCTTATTCCTCCATGGTATAGGCATTACGCAATACCTCAGAAGGAGTAGTTATGCCCTCCTTTACCTTGAGCATACCATCTCTAATTAATGGAACCATGCCTTCCTTGATTGCCTGTTCCCGAAATTCAACATTACTGGCGTTTCTCAGTACCATCATCCTCAATTCATCGCTCATATGAAGCACCTCAAACATTCCAACCCGGCCTCGATACCCTGAATAAGCACATGGTTCACAACCACTGCCATAAAGAAATTCCTCCCTGTTCTCCCCAATTTCCTTTTCATAAGCCACCTGCTCTAATTTTGAGACTTTGACATAATGGACGCAGTCGGTACAAACACGCCGCACCATACGCTGAGCTACCGTGCCAATAAGTGCTGAGGCAACAAGGAAGGGCTCTATACCCAGGTCGAGAAGACGATAAATAACGCCCACGGCATCGTTGGCATGAAGAGAGGAGAGAACCAGGTGACCTGTCAAGGCGGATTGAACCGCTATCCTGGCTGTCTCAGCATCTCGTATCTCCCCCACCAGTATGATATCAGGGTCGAGGCGCAATATAGAACGCAGGCCGGTGGCAAAGGTAAGTCCAGCCTTAGGGTTAACCTGAATTTGATTTATATTTGGGAAGCGATATTCCACAGGGTCCTCGATAGTGATGATTTTCCGAGATATCTTATCTAACTGATTGACGGAGGCATAAAGCGTAGTAGTTTTCCCGGAGCCGGTGGGGCCACTAGCTACAATCATTCCAAAGGGAACCCTGAGCATCTGCTGATACTTTTCCAGAGTTTCAGGAAGAAAGCCCAATTCAGCTAACGCATGAGCAGCCAATGACTTATCCAGAAGCCGCAACACTGTTCCCTCACCGTGAACGGTGGGACAAGTAGCAACACGAACATCGATAGGCCTGCCACTAGCTTCAATGGTGAATTGTCCGTCCTGGGGACGGATATGGTCGGCGATGTTCATATCACTCATTATTTTGATTCGAGAGGTGAGGGCAGGATGTATATTTATCGGCAGGTTCAAAGTATCGTGAAGGACGCCATCAATGCGGTAGCGTATCCTCAATTTATCCTCCTCTGGTTCAATATGAATATCGGAGGCTCTAGCCTTAGCTGCTTCATCAATAATAAGGCGTAAAGCATTAGCCACCGGAGCATCAGCAGTAGCGGCGACCAAGTCCATTTCCTCGGCCCAATTCGTACCTTCAATACCGGCTAACTGCTCCTCAATTTGCCCAAAACTCTTGTAATTGAAGTCAATGGCTTCCCGAATTTCCTTTTCTTCACCAGCTATCGGCTTCACCCTCATCCGGCTCTGGTGTTCTAGAATTTGAAGGGCAAATATATCAGCAGGATTCGCCATCGCCATTTCCAGAGTATTGCCCCTAACGGACACCGGTATGGCCACAAATCTTCTTGCCGTAGACTCAGGAACTAACCTCAATACCTCAGGGGCGATTGGCTTCTTGAGCAATCTCGCCTTCCCTCTTAGTTTTGCCTCTTTTGATTCCGGTGTTTCGGTTAATATCTCCGAAATAGCACTTTCCATAGCAGATATGTCCTGTTGAGGAACAACTTCCTCCTTGGCAGCTACTTCCTCAGCAGGCGCTTTCTCTTCTTCAACGACTTCTCCACCGATAGATATTTCTTTGCTCGGGCTACCAAGCTTGATAACGTTGATCTTTTGCTGCTGAGCAAACTGCGCAGCCTCAGTGGTAAGCTCGCCCGAAATCAATAAAACCCTTTGCTGGATTTCAGCATCACCAGTCTTTTTGTCAAATAAAGACACTTCTTCCAAGCTCACTCGCTCCCCAGTTAGCACATCTATGGCTAATTGGTGAGGAATAAGCCCATCATCCTCCTTGACCAAAATATCAAGGGTATACTCAGCACCAGACCTTCCTTTCACTTTACTATCCTGTTCAATTGTGTATCCCAACTCAACAAGAGAGGACAGTAATTGCTCCTTGGAGTTAAATCCCACTACCACAGTTTTCTTGTCCCGTTTGACAACGGGTAAGGCTAAAAATTCCTTAAGGCTTTCTTCAGATAAAATCTTTATTTGCTGCCCACGGGCAAATTGAGCTGCTACAGAATCAAGCTCGGAAAGAGCAATGAGGACCTTGTCCCAAATGTCACAGTTATAACATTTGTCATCGAATTCGAAAACTTCGGTTAATCCTATCGGCTGACCATTATCATGCTTGATGATACCTATAGCGGTAACATAGGATATAAGTCCATTACTCTTGCGAGCTAACAAACCGAAGGTATATTCAGTCCTAAACTTACCGGCAAGGGTAACATTATGCTCAACTTTATAGCCCAGTGCCTTGAGCTTCCTGGCAAACTGGCCCTCAACATCCTGCAGGTGGTTGTCAGATTCAACCTCAGGATGCACAGCAGCCTTTAGCTCACCTTCCCCCATATTCACATTCTTTTGTCCCATCTTCCTCTCCAGGTATATTCTAAGAAACAATAACTAAAATATCAACCGACATATTTGTGAATCTCCAACACTAATCAGGTATACTCTTATATATACAGTCTAAGCTGTACTCGTTATTGTGCGAATCCCCCGTTGGTACTATTTGGAACGGTATTTTAGTACCCTATTACTAAGTTCTATTGTTGCTAGATATATGCTGCCCACTAAGAAAGAGGAGCCCGATAAGTGAGTAAAATAGTGGCTGGAGAAAAGGGCTGGCAATGACGCCCCCTCCTGTCATTGTGAGGCACACCTTCCCTTTGTAGCGCGACCCTTCAGGGTCGTGCACGAGGCTAAAGCCTCGCACTACATTTCTAAACATCCTTATTATTTCCCGGCACAAAGTGCCGAACAATATCAAACCGACGTGAGATAACTTGATATTGACCAGTGATTTATCTTTAGTTTCCTTTGCCCAGAGCTTGCTCTACTTTGCTGGCGTAGCTCTTAACCACCAATCGCACTATGCCCAACGGGGCATCCCTGGTAGTCACCATGGCTAAATAGGATTCTTCACCCAGAGGTCTAATTAAAATCTGACCTGCAGTTGAAGTCAACAAGTTGTCCTCAAGTTCACCAGCTTTTAGCTTATCTGAGGTCGTCCGCGAGATCCTGAATATTGACGCTAGTTGAACTGCAGCTAACTCTGCGTTAAGCATAGAACCAGGAGGCACATAGGTGGAAATGGCAACCCCGTCACTACCTGCCACTGCAATACATAATAACCCATCAACTTGCTCTGCCATCTCCTTCAATATGCTGTTCAAGTTTCCTTCTGTTCCCTTTTCCTTCATTTCATCTTTCTCCTCCGGCTCGATCTTCTTCTTCTTCCCCCAGGTAAATCTAGATAAATCAGCCATCATTCAAATTTAGGCAACGCTTTATATACCCGGGCAGCATGTTCTCTGGCCACTAAGCGCGCCATACCAAGAGTAGTGGACTCCTTGGATAAAATCATTGCCAGATAGAAGTCAGGAGTGAGAGCCTTAGTTAAAATATACCTTGAAGCAGTGGTGATCAAATTTTCATCAAAATCGCCGAGCTTTAGCTTATCAGCAGTCAAGCTACACAGACGCACCACCACAGCCAACTGGGCTGCCGCTAATTCAGCATTGAGTGTTGAGCCGGGCGGCGTAACAACGGCAACAGGAACTCCCTCCATATCCATTACTCCCACCCCAAGTAAGCCCTCGGTCATGCTTGCTACCTCCTCCACAACTTCGCCTATGCTCCTCTTTTTTGTCTCTTCTGTCTCTTTATTCTCTTCTTCTACTGCCAACTTATCACCTCCTTTCGTACTTTGGTAATAGGAATTTGGTCATTATTGCCGCAATCCCCTTCTTTGCTAAAATACTTAGCTAGCCTAATATTAGAATGATATAACAAAGCAGTAAATAGTAATTTGGTCACTATTACCACAATCCCCCTATTTGCTAAAATACTTTTAGCCAACTTAATATTAATGATATAGCCAGGTAGTAAAATAGTCAACGGTTTAGCGTACTATACAACGGAATATCATTGAAGGTATTGCCAAACCTTAAGCTATTGTTTAATAATAAGCATTAATGAATAGAATTAAATGTATAAAGGCATTATCAGTGGTGCTTGGTTTTTCCCTGCTTCTGAGCCTTTTCCCATTAGCTGGTAGCCAGCCAGTTTCAGCCAACCCAGATAGGCTAAAGTGGTCTGTGGTTGACACTCCCAGCGAAGAAGGAAAGGTAGTGGTCAGCCCCAGCGAGATAAATGCCTTTGTTGTCAGCCAAAATGAAACTTTTTATGCCATAGATATTCCCAATGGGACGGTTTATAAGTCCACTGATGCTGGCGTTACCTGGGAAGACGATATAACCGATGCTCTCATTCGAGACGGAGCCAGTTTGCCCGCCTGGGATATCGCTGTTGCCCCGGATGACTCCAATTTGGTGGCTGTAGTCACCGATAACAGGACCGCGGTTTATTTATCCGATGATGGTGGGGATAGCTGGGAAGATAGTGGAGTTCCTGATTTGGGTGGCACGCTTACCTCAGATATCGCCATCTCTCCCGAATATGACGGCACTTATGACGTCGCCATAGGTACCAGATATCCCAACAATGCCACTGATGGTAATGTGTGGGTAATTACACTGAGAAGTCCTGGCGGCTGGAAAGCCCAAAATTTACAGATAGACCCTGATACTACAGGCACTGGCGCTGATGTAAGCACAGTCCGCTTTTCTCCTAACTATGCCGGAGACAAAAGCATCCTCGCCATCGCCTCCTCAGCAAATGATATATCTCAACGGGAAAACAGAACATTCCTCTGCACTGGAGAAAGGAATACTGCAAGCAAAAATACAACATGGACCACATTTATAGAAATCATTGAAAGCAGCTTGGGGGACTCACCAGACGAAAATGAAATCATTTTCTCCGACTTAGCCCTCCCTCCCCATGATTACTCCAAAGATAGCAATTGGATTGCCTATGCCAGCTATTACTCCAATTCCACCACTGAGTGTGATGACGTGTATCGGATAGAAGAAGATGGCGAACAGGTATACCGGTTAGATGCCAAAGGAGGCGACGATGTTGGCATAGCTTCGATTGCTTACCAAGGGGGCATACTCCTTGCCGCGGAGGTATTAGCCGAAGATGACTCCGCCAACGCCTTAATTCATATTTGTTCCGATCCCACAAAATGTCCCCCAAAGTGGAAAGAGCCCACCAAACAACCTACTGGCGGCGCTTCCTCCGAGAATCGTGCCAATGCTCAGGTTGTCTGGCTTACCAGCAGCATAGCCTATTGCGCCACAAGCACAAATAATGTAACCAACGCCACTGAATGGGCAGACACGAATGTATCTACAGGGCATCCCTGGAATGGCGCTAGCCTGGATGAAAGTGCCCTTTCCAAAAGTGAAGATGGCGGCGATACCTGGAATCAGCTCAGCCTGATAGATACCGAAATGACCTTCCTTTGCGATTATGCCTTCTTTTCCAATAACACTATCCTTTATCTAGCGTCGATAAATTCGCATGGTCCCGCTTTTGATAGTATATGGCGAACTGAGAAGATTGGAAACGAGGCACTGACCAAGACCTGGCAGCGGGTGCTTTGCTTTGACGGAAGGGACAACATAATCTTGAGACCCACTCCCGAGTGGGAGGAAAAGGAGCAAATTTACTTTGCCGTGCCCGGCACCCTTAATGTGCAGTATTCCGAGGATGAAGGGCAGACCTGGGACGAGGTCTGGGATTGCCCCGAGGTCACCGATTTGGCTGTGGTGAGCGATAAATTGCTGTATATCCTGGATGATGATGTATTACACAAGTACAGTTGGAATGAAACGCGAGAAATCTTGGGATGGCAAATCAATATAGACACCGGACTTCCCTCAGGAGATGCCTTGATTGCCCATGGCGAGCATTATGTGTTCGTTTCTGAAGATGGGGGTAAAGGCAGGATAGCCTATTCCAGCGATGGCGGAGAAACCTTCAATCTTACCGAGCCTTTGCCCCAGCTAGGCGAAATCCAGCTCACCACCGATGAAGAATTTAATAGCAACAAATTTATTTATGCCGCCAGCGATACTAGTTCCAGCGATATTTATCGCTGGACCATTGGTGCCAGCACATCATGGAAGGAAATGAATACACCACACCAGGGCTTTCACGGACTGTCTCAAATAGATGAAGTCCTTTACGGAGCCTATAGTAATGGCCCCGGTGTTGTCCGCACTCTCGTCCCTCATTTGACAACCATCGAGGTAACCGATTGGGATACCACCGATGTCGGCTTAACTTCAGGAGTAACATTCAAGTCAAGGTCATTAAAAGCAATTAGCAATGAAGATGTCGATATTTGGGCTATTGCTGGAGAAGATTACGACTTTTCCAATGAAGAAGGCTGTTTATGGGTTTATACTGACGCTTTTGTGCTGGAAACACCCTGGCCGAATACGCCGTCGCTGGAAGAATCACTGCCCTGTGATGACTGCACCTGTCGAGCAGAGGATTTTTGTTTTCGCTGGCGAATGCTACCTTCGACTGAAAAATATGAGCTGTGGATAGCTCTGGATGAAGACTTCACTGCCATAATACATAAGGAAGGAAACATAACTCCCGCCGCCCAAAGTGCTCCTGCCTGGTGTCCACCATTGAGCTCAGTTGAGTTCATTTGCGGTGAAACTTATTTCTGGAAAGTAAGAAGTTGTGAAAGCACTGAAGGGGAACGCATTCGCAGTCGGTGGTCACCAACAATGAAGTTCACGGTAAAGGAATGTTCGGCATCGGAAGGAGAGGTACATCTCGCCCCTCTATTGCTTGTCCCTGAGATCGGCGCAAAGAATATCGGACGTTCACCCACCTTCTCCTGGAAAGGGTTTCCCCCCACCACTGGATATGAGTTTATCCTCGCTAAGGACAATACCTTAAACCAGATAGTAGTGAGTGAAAAGGTGTCTACCACAACCTATCAATATAAAGGGTATCTAGACTGGGGCACGACTTATTATTGGCAGGTAAGGGCTACCGACCCTGTGCTCAGTGAGTCAAGCATAGGCACTTTTACGGTAATGCCCGCGCCCAAACCAGCAGCACCAACACCGCCAACCCCATCATGGATATGGATTACCATAGGATTACTTGCCTTCCTGGATGTAGCGATTATCGCCTTTTGTTTCATCAAGCGATAAAATAAGTTTAACACATCGCCTAATCCACCACTGAGCAGCATATCCTGGGGTTTACATTAGTGAGATTGTTTATCTTGTCGTTGCGAGGAGCATAGCGACGAAGCAATCTCCAGGTCAAATCTCTAAATACTAAGCACTAAACTCTAAACAAATCCTAATATCTAAATTCAAAACTCAAAACCCCTTTGGTCATTTGGATTTTGGTCATTCGATATTGTTTAGTATTTCGGATTTAGGATTTAGAATTTTGTTCTTCGAGATTGCCGCGCTTCGCTCGCAATGACAGTTTGAGTTGCTAATCAATCTCAGTTTACCTTAGTCCTTCTTGACACCTTTAGAACTTATGTTAATAATTGTCTTGGAATGAATAATTACGCCCTGATTCCATTAATTACGGCGATTATCTTCATCCCGCTATTGGTTACCCTGCTGGGCAGCCAACCATGGCAAAGGCGGCAAAAGTCTTTCTTTGTTTTCCTCATCACTGCCATGCTATGGAGCTTAAGCAGCTTCCTGTTTTACAGCAATATTTTCATTCAAAATGAACTCCTTCTTGCAAAAATCACTATCTGCATCGGCATACTGATGGCAATCCAACTCCATTACTTCTTACGCTCCCTTTACCAGGGTCAAGGCAGGATACCCTATGCTTATATCATAGTAGCGGGGGCTATTGGTCTAGCGGCGACGGGCTATATCCCTGAGGGTGTCACATCCGCCGGGATTAGCGTCTCGGTGGAGTATGGTACCTGGTTTATTGCCTTACTTGTTATCATCGCTATCCTGCTTGGCAGGGATATTTATCTTCTGGCACGGAGGCAGACGATACTAGCCGACCCGCGGGAGCGCAATCAGATAAACTACTTATTTGCTAGCCTCGCTGTTTTATTCACCTCTTTTGTTGTCGGATTTACTCCCGCTGGGAGGGGGTATCCCGTCTTCCATATTGGAAACTTCGCCATGGCTGGCATCCTTACCTATGCAGTGGTAACACGCCAACTGCTGGATATCAAGGTTATCTTCCGCCGCGGGTTGGTATGGACAATCATGAGCTTTGGCGCTGTAGCAGCATACCTCATTCTATTCTTCCTGCTCCATATCATCTTTGACTTCAATATCAGCTTCACCACTGTAGCAGCAGCCATAACGGCTGCAGCTTGGGTTGCTATGTTTGCTTACTGGATGTTTACCATTCTCAGCCCGGGAGTAGAACAACGCTTGACAGGAGAAAAATACAATTATCGCCAGCAGTTGTTCAATCTTACCAGCAAAGCAGACACTGTTTCTACTCTGGAGGAATTAGGAAACAAAGTAATATCCTTGCTGTGTCAATCTGTGGAGTGCTACCGAGCTTGTTTGCTTCTACCTGAGTTTGAAGAAGGTGATTTCAGCGCGACATTCAGCTGCCCTCCAGTGGAAGATAACGCGCTGCAAAAGCTGACCTTGAAACAGGACGGCACCATTGCAAACTGGCTAAGGCGAGAAGCTCGTTTTATATCCAAAGGAGACTTTGTTAAGTTAGACAGTATGAACCAGAGGGAATATGAGGATATTCATTTGGCAAAGGTAGAGATGCTTTTCCCCCTGATGAAGCAAGACAGGCTTATTGCTATCCTTGCAATGGGGGAAAAACAAAACGGTAAGCTTTACACTGTTGAAGATATTGAAATAATTGAGTCTGTTGCTTCCCGCATCGCTGCCATTATGGAAAGACAATATCTTTATGCACAATTGGAGGAAAGAGAGAAGGAGCTAAGCAGCATTAGCCGTTTAACCAACATCGTAATCTCAAGCATGGATATTAGGGGGATATTTGAAGGTTTTTCGCAGCAGTTAAAGGACATCGTTGCTATTGATTGGTCAGCAGTCACCCTGATTGAGAATGAACAACTTTGCTTTTCAGCGTTATCGGGCACTATCTCTTCACCATGGCAAACAGGGGAAAGGATACCACTGGAAGGAACAGGTAGCGAATGGGTAATTAAACATGGAAAGAGCCTGTATGAGCCCGACCTTGAACAACACCGAATGTTTTGGACTGAAGATAACCTGGTTAAGCGAGGAATTCAGTCCATTGTCTACTCGCCACTATTAGTAACAGGCAAGAGTATTGGCACCCTGGTCATCGCTAGTTGCCAGCCCAATGCTTATAGTGCGAAACAACTGCGACTCCTAGAACAACTTGCATCACAAATTGCAGCACCCATCGAGAATTCCCGACTTTACACCCAAGCAGAACAAAAGGCTCGCATTGATGACCTCACCGGATTATTTAATCGACGTCACTTTGAGGAAAGACTCGAAGATGAAATCGCACGGCATTCCCGTTATGGCGGCATTTTCTCCATGCTTATCCTTGACCTCGATTCTTTCAAGACATATAACGATATTTACGGACATCTCGCTGGTGATAAACTTTTAAGAGAAGTAGGCGGAATTATTAAGAATTCCATCAGGAGCGCTGACCAAGCTTTTCGTTACGGTGGAGATGAATTTACCTTTATTCTGCCCGAGACGAATGTTGATGATGCTTACATGGTAGCGGAGCGGATTCGAAAAGAAATCGCTGCTGAAATGAAAGCCCTGAATGTCATCCTGACTTGCAGCATCGGTCTGGTCCATTATCCCTCTAACGGAGCAACATTTAATACCCTTATGGAGACAGCCGATGCCGCTTTATATTACGCCAAGACCAAAGGCGGAAACCAAAGCTATATCCATTCCAAAATTCCACCTCAACCACCAGCCATGGTAAGGCAGGAGACCATGGGCATAAGTCTAAATGCTATTTACGCCTTAACCTCAGTGGTAGAGGCCAGAGACCATTATACCTATGGACATTCACGAAAAGTTAACTCCTATGCCATAGCTTTAGCTAAAGCCATTGAACTACCCAATGACGAGATAACCAAAATAAGCGCCTCTGCTTCCCTTCACGATGTCGGTAAAATCGGCATCCCCGATGACATACTTAACAAAAAGGGCAAGTTCACTGAAGAAGACTGGAAAATAATTAAAGCCCACACCAAACTGGGGGCAAGTATTATAGGCAGCGTGCCCGGATTAGTCCCTTGCATTCCCGCTGTCCTTTACCACCATGAGCACTACGATGGCAGTGGTTATCCTGAAGGGCTCAAGGGCGATGAAATCCCTCTAGAAGCCCGCATCCTGGGCATAGCTGATGCATTTTCGGCAATGACCTCAGCACGCCCATATCGCGGCCCTCTATCACTTGAACAGGCTATCGAAGAGTTAAAACGCAATGCCGGCACACAATTCGACCCCAAGTTAGCAGAAGTTTTTATCAACCTTATTGAATCTGGAAGCTTCGAAAAAGAAACAACAGAAATAAAAAATGATTAAGACCTCGATAAAGAAGGTATCACGCACCATTTCTGGAGTAACGCCGGTGGCAGTCATGGCAAAGCCCTTTCCTTGCCCTGGCAAGTGCGTTTATTGCCCAACTTCTGCCTATGCTCCAAAGAGTTACACCGCGGAATCCCCGGCAGTGCTTCGTGCCCGAAAATGTAACTTTGATGCTCGAAAACAAGTGGAATACAGGCTGAATACCCTGACTGAGATGGGACATGCACTGGATAAAGTAGAATTAATTATCATGGGAGGTACTTTCTTAGCTTATCCGTGGGATTACCAGTACCAATTCATCAAGGATTGCTATGATGGCTTAAATGGTGTCCCCTCAGCTGATATAAAAGAAGCCAAGAAATTGAACGAGACCGCTGAACATCGCTGTGTAGGATTATGCCTCGAAACTAGACCAGATTTCTGCGAGGAGAAAGAGATAAAGCGGATGCTTGAATTTGGCACTACCAGGGTGGAACTGGGTGTGCAAACATTAGACGACGAAATTCATCGCCTGACAAAAAGGGGACATGGAGTGGCAGAGGTTATCTCAGCGACAAGGCTATTACGCGACTATGGCTTTAAAGTTTACTACCATTGGATGCCAGGGTTACCTGGCTCAACCCCTGAGCATGATATGGAACTATCACAGAAGCTCTTTGATGATGAATATTTTCGCCCCGATGGGCTCAAGCTTTATCCCACGCTTGTAGTGGCAGGGAGTGAACTGGAAAATTGGTATCGTGATAACCGTTACCAGCCTTATAAGGATGAACGGATGATAGATTTACTGGCTAATATTAAAAACCTTCTTCCAAAATATGTCAGGGTTCCCAGATTAATGCGGGATATTCCCAGTAAATTCATCCTCGCTGGCTGCAGTGACCTGGCACTGAGACAAACCGTGGCAAGACGGATGAGCGAACTTAACCTCCGCTGTCAATGCACTCGCTGCCGAGAATATGGACATCGCTTGAGAGATGGCTGGATAGTCGGTGAACCGCATCTAACCAGGTTAGAGTACGATGCTTCTCAGGGAAAGGAAATCTTCCTTTGCTATGAAGATGAAAATGAGACCCTGTTTGGTTTGTTACGGCTGAGGATAAATCCCCAAGGGCACGACAGCAATAAGGCTCTCATCAGGGAGCTGCATATCTTCGGACCTGAAGTTCCCCTGGGAAGAAAAGAGGAGCAAGCTGCCCAGCATCAAGGCTTAGGGAAAGAGCTGCTTCGAGAAGCAGAAAGGATTGCTGCCGAGGAATTTCATATCAAAAAATTAAGTATCCTGAGCGGTGTTGGAGTCAGAGACTATTATCGTCCGCTAGGTTATGACTTAGAAGGCGACTACATGGTCAAACAGTTAACCTGAAGCACATCAGTAAATCTTATCCAAGTTTATCACACCTTCTTCAACCGAAACTTTATGCTATAATAACCACTCCAAATTACGCTCTTTAATAAGGAAGGAGAGATAATGATGCAGAAAGTAACTAAAGAGGAGCTTCTTGCCAAGGCAAAGAAACCTGCCGAGGATGCCATGAAGTTGCACTCATTCTACCATGGTAAGATGCAAACAATGCCCAAATGCCAAGTCCGAGATTTTAACGATTTTGCCATTTACTATACCCCTGGTGTAGCTGAGCCCTGTCGAGCAATACAGGCAAATGAGGAAAGATTGGGTGAGCTCACTAATAGATGGAATACCATAGCAGTAGTCTCTGACTGCACCAGAGTCCTTGGACTGGGGGATATTGGTCCTAAGGCAGGCTACCCGGTGATGGAAGGGAAGTGTCTGCTATTTAAATACCTTGGTGGCGTAGATGCCGTGCCTATTTGTCTGGATACCAAGGACCCTGATGAAATCATCCAGGCAGTAAAATGGTTACAGCCATCATTTGCAGGGATAAATCTGGAAGATATCTCCAATCCTAAATGCTTCTATATTATTGATAGGCTGAGAGCAGAGGCGGAAATTCCTGTATGGCATGATGACCAGCAAGGAACAGCAACAGTAATGTTAGCTGGGTTGATAAACGCCCTGAAAATTGTGGGTAAGAAGGTCAGCAAGGTAAAGGTTGTCCTAAATGGAGCAGGAGCAGCCAATGTTGCCTGCGCTAGATTGCTTTTTACCTATGGAGCCAAGCGTGAAAATACCATAGTGGTTGACAGCAAAGGCATACTCCATCGTGGGCGGAGGGATTTGGAGGAAAAGAAAGAGCAATACCCTGATAAATGGCAATTTTGCACCACTACTAATGCCGCGGGAAGAACCGGTGATTTAACCGCAGCACTGAAAGATGCTGATGTCCTCATTTCCTATTCCAAATCAGGTCCGGGAGTTATTAACCCTGAGCAAATCAAGGGAATGACAAAAAATGCGATATGCTTTGTTTGTGCCAACCCCATTCCCGAGATCTGGCCCTGGGAAGCTAAAGAGGCAGGAGCTAGAATTGTTGCCACTGGCAGGTCTGATTTCCCCAACCAGGTGAATAACTCCATAGGATTCCCGGCTATATTCCGTGGTGTCCTTGACGTAGAGGCAAAGACTATCACCGATAAGATGTGTATCGTTGCCGCTGAGTCACTAGCTAAATATGCTGAAGAGCGTGGCATAAGCGAAGAGTATATCGCACCAACGATGGGAGAGACCGAGGCTTTCGTACGCGAGGCAGTGGACGTAGGAATGGAAGCTCAGAAGGAAGGCATTGCCCGAGTGAAAATCAGTCGTGATGAACTTCGCAAGAAAAGCGAGACAATGATACTCAGCGCCAAGGAGCAGGCTGACGTTTTAGTAAAGGCAGGTTGTATCGCCCCAGCAGTAACGTAGCTTAAGAGGTATCAAGGCAGCATGAGAGAAATCAAAGCGGAGGACATTACCAGGACAATAGCCAATTTATTTGAGCATTCCTGTCATTACCTCCCTGAAGATGTGCTAGCTGCCCTGAAGCAAGCGAGAGAAAAAGAGGAATCAGCAGTAGCACGCAATGTGTTGGATAGAATACTGGAGAACTGCGAAATCGCTGCTGCGGAGCAAATTCCGCTATGCCAGGATACTGGTGCAGCAGTAGTCATGTTAGAACTAGGCCAAGAAGTTCACATAGTTGGCAATGACCTCTATACAGCAGTAAATGAGGGAGTGCGTCAAGGATATGTCAACGGTTATCTCCGCAAATCCATAGTGCGTCAGCCATTTTCAGAAAGGATAAACACCAAAGATAACACACCAGCGATGATTTATACCGATATAGTCCCTGGTGATAGGCTCAGAATTACAGTGATGCCTAAAGGGGGTGGCAGCGAGAATATGAGCCGCCTGATGGTGCTATCACCATCACAGGGTCGCCAGGGGATTATAGACTTTGTGGTAAACCGAGTTGATGAAGCAGGGAGCAATCCCTGCCCTCCCGTTATTGTTGGCGTGGGGATAGGGGGAACAGCAGAAAAGACAATGATGCTGGCTAAAAGAGCGCTGTTAAGAAAAGTTGGTGAGCCAAACCGAGATGCCGAAGTTGCTGCGCTAGAAAAGGAGATTCTACGGCGAGTTAATAATCTGGGCATTGGGGCAATGGGATATGGAGGCACAATCACCGCTCTAGCAGTTCACGTTGAAACTTCCCCTTGCCATATTGCTAGCTTACCCATAGCAGTTAACTTGCAATGCTGGTGTGCCCGGCATGAAGAAGCAATCCTGTAATTGGAGGTAAGAATGGCTGAACCTCAAGACAGTACGCAGGTCAAAGCTGAGAAAGAAGCCAAGATGCTCGACATCCATGTTATGGGGAAACACTATCAGGTTCCCGAAGGGCTTACTATCATGACGGCATTGGAGTACTGTGGTTATAGGCTGATTCGCGGTTGTGGCTGTCGGGCTGCGTTTTGTGGTGCCTGTGGCACAGTTTATAACTTTAAAAATGACCCTGTGCTAAGGTATGCCCTTGCCTGTCAAAAGCTTGTGGAACAGGATATGTATTTAACGCAGATTCCATTCTTTCCCGCTGCCAAACCTAGCTATTATTTGGAGAAGATGGAACCAACAGGTGAGCAGATTTTGAAAATTTACCCTGAGCTGGTTACCTGCTTTGGTTGTAACAATTGCACTAAGAGTTGCCCCCAAGAGCTTGAGGTGATGGAGTTCATGTCCGCCGCTATAAGAGGTGACCTCAAAGAGGTGACAATTAAGTCCTTTGATTGTCTGATGTGTGGCCTGTGTGCTGCTCGGTGCCCACAGGGTCTGGTGCCATACAATATAGCTTTGTTATGTCGGCGTTTACATGGTCGCTACCTGGTACCTCGTTCCAAACACTTAGATGAAAGAATAGCCGAAATAGAAGCAGGTAAATTTGACGTTGAGATAGAGGAATTGCAAAAGATGAGTCTGGAAGAGCTAAAGCGACGCTTTGACGAGCGTCCAATTTTGAAAGAATAGTAGGAGGTAAGCGATATGCCTTATCCTGTTTATATGGAAGAAAGCATCAGGAAGGTGGAAGGCACCAGGGAGAGGCGATTAAAGGAGGAACTCCCACGCATTCCTGTTGGCGAGAGGATGCCTGTGTTACAGGAATTCCATCCTGACTTTGTGAAAACCAGCATGCGTGAGCTATTGGTAGGGCCAAACAAGGGTGATCGCACGCCCAATGAGCTAGCTGATTTATTGGAGGGAAATAGCCGCATCGACCCTGATAAAATCGACCTAACCAGGATTGACTATGATGTGGATGCACTGATAATTGGTGCTGGCGGTGCTGGTGCGGCAGCAGCACTTATAGCTCAAGAAAATGGGGCAAATGTCCTATTAGTAACCAAGCTGAGACTGGGCGATGCCAATACCGTGGGATACCAAGGGGGAACGCAGGCAGCAGATAGACCTGATGATTCCCCTGTGCTTCATTACTTGGATACAGCAGGCGGCGCTCGGTTTACCGCTGACCCTAAATTAGTCGAGGCACTAGTAAAAGACGCTCCAGATGTCATCAGATGGTTGGAGTCATTGGGAGTCATCTGGGATAAGAAGCCGGATGGGTCAATGGCTGAAGTCGCTCTTGCTGGAGAATGTGTCCCACGGTGCCACTGCTGTAAGGATTATACTGGTCTGGAGGTAATGCGTGTCCTGCGTGATGAGGTCAGGTGCCGGAATATAAATTATGTAGAATTCGCCCCGGCAATAGAACTGATAATGGATGACAAGGGACAAGTAGCTGGGGCGGTATTGGTGAACCTGGAGACCAACGAGTTGAGCTTGGTGCGAGCTAAAGCGGTAGTTATGGCTACTGGCGGCATTGGAAGGTTGCACATTCAAGGCTTCCCGACTACCAATCACTACGGGGCTACGGCTGATGGATTAGTATTAGCTTACCGAGTAGGCTGTCCACTTGTAGACACGGATACTATGCAATATCATCCTACCTGTGCTGCCTATCCGATAGCAATTCTTGGGCTGCTAGTCACCGAGAAGGTGAGGGGACTAGGAGCACAAGTAGTCAATATTGATGGAGAGCAATTTGCTAACCCATTGGAGCCAAGGGACGTGCTGGCCTCGTGTATTATTCGAGAGTGCAAAGAGCGCGGCAAAGGAATAACTACGCCAACAGCTGAGCTTGGTGTTTGGCTAGATTCACCCAGGATTGATATGATTCATGGGGAAGGAACTGTGGCGCAGAGTTTGCCCGCCATGGTGCGCCAATTCGGCCGCTTTGATATTGATATAACCAAGGAGCCGATGCTGGTTTATCCTGGTTTACATTATCAAAACGGGGGCATAAAGTTCAGCCCCAATGGAGCTACCGCTGTACCCGGGCTGTTTGCTGCCGGTGAGGTTGAGGGTGGGGTGCATGGTAAGAATAGGCTTGGTGGCAACTCATCGCTGGATTTGTTTGTATTCGGAAGAAGGGCAGGAAAGTCGGCAGCTCAACATGCTAAAGAGGTAAGGCTAGGCAAACTTACTTTAGACCACGTACGTCAATGGCAAAGGGAGCTTAAAAAGGCTGGCCTAACCCAAGTAAGGCCTATTTCCCCAAAGCTCTTGCCGGATTATGCCAGACAGCCACATGATTATCTGGCCGATTATGTTACCGAAAGATTGCACGCTGGTCAGATAAAAGTAGCCTAAACATTCGAGGAAAGAGTATGCCACTGCGAGAGCAAAGAGATGTCACGGAAATAGAAGATATCTTAAATAAAATCTTGAACATCAACAGCCCGCCAGTAGCTCGGTGCCGTCTCCTTTCCACTGGTTTTAACCCTGGTCATGCCTTAAACATAACCGAAAATATCGGAGGTCATAAGGAGTGTATTGGCTGCGGCAATTGCATAGACATCTGTCCCATCTTATTTCGTGAGCCATCTCGGCGAAATAAAACAGAACAACGGACATCAATGGCATTGGAAAGCATAGTCGGGGCGGATTGCGACCAATGCGATGCTTGCGTTTTAGCCTGCCCGCAGGTAGATACTACTATAAAAAACTACATCGTTAACCACCGCATGATTGAAGTAATGTCCCGACTGGAACAGCGAATAGGAGATGAAAGCGAGCCTGACTTAGATTTGTTTGTGGAGGAAGCGATAACATGAGATTGCCACGCTTCGCTCGCAATGACATGGAAAATTCAATTAGCTACAATATGATATGCCACTGTTAAGTTATTTGGACACCAAAAAACTAACACACACATTTGAGCTTGGACCGATAAGACCTCCCAGCGAGGCTTATTCCCTATTGATAAGAGCCACCAGGAACTGCCCCTGGAATAAGTGCCTGTTTTGCCCTGTTTATAAGGGAACTAAATTTGAGCTGAGAACAGTGGAAGAAATCCAACGCGATATAGAGGCCGCGAAAGCCATCAGCGATGGCATAAATGAAATAGCCGGGAAAATGGGCTACGGTGGCAGCGTTAGAGAGGTAGCAGCAATGCTATATAACCAACAAGAATATGGACAATGCGTTCGCAATGTTGCCCTCTGGCTTTTCGCTGGCGGTAAATCAGCCTTCCTTCAGGATTCCAACACACTTATTATGAAAACCCCGGAGCTAGTTCAATTAATCACTTTCTTGAGGAAAACCTTCCCTAACATAAATAGAGTAACTACCTACGGACGTTCACAGACCGCAGCAAGAAAATCCCTGGAGGAATTGAAGGAGCTTAAAGCTGCCGGCTTAGATAGAATCCATATCGGACTTGAAAGTGGCTATGACCCCGTACTGACTTACATGCAGAAGGGAGTTACTGCAGAAAAACACATTACCGGAGGAAGAAAAGTGGTGGAAGCGGGCATCTCCTTGTGCGAGTATGTTATGCCTGGGCTCGGGGGAAAGAAGATGTCTCACGAGCATGCCAGAGAAACAGCCAGAGTGCTAAATGAAATCAACCCTGACTACATCAGGTTGCGTAGTCTTCACATTCACTCTATCATGCCATTATGGTCTAAAATACACGATGGCGATTTTGAATTACAGACCGAAGATGAAGTGGTGGAGGAGATAGGCATTTTTATTGAGAATTTGCAAGTTACCAGCTATCTTAAAAGCGACCACATACTCAATCTGCTGATGGAAGTAGAGGGTAAAATGCCCAAGGATAAACAAAAATGCCTTGATATTATAAATGAGTATCGCAACTTGCCAGATGAAGAAAAAGTCAATTTCAAATTTGGGAGAAGGCTTGGCTATTATGAAAAGCTAAGTGACCTCAAGGATAGCTACGGGCATTACAAAATTGACGAAGTTATAACGCAAATCAAAGCAAGCGGTGAAAGCGTGGATAAAGTAATATTCAAAACAAAGGATAGCTTTATTTAGCAGAATTATGGCTAAAGGCTTTGTAAATTTAAACCCTTTCAAGCATGGCAAGGCGATAAAGCGGAGCAGCAAGCGAAGAATTGCCAAACAAAGTACTTCGAGGGGAGAAAAAAGGGGGCATGGCTAAAATAGATAAGTTTAATTTTGGTTCCATAGTGATTGACAGCACTAACATCACAAAACTAAACAAACTTACCGGGCAAAAGAAAAAGGCCGCTGTGTTAATTCACATAACCTGCTGAATTTTAGCTAGCTCTACTTGAAATGCTTCTTCCCCATTACGGTAAACACAATCGCCGGTATTCCAAAAATCCAGGCACAGAAAAGGGCGAAGATTGAGCCAGCTAATGCTAAGCCCCATATTCTTTTTCTAAGGGCAAAAACCCCGCCTACTATGGCGATTATGGCGAAGATAATTAGCAGCACGCCTATCGCAGCCATTATTACACCAACCCCAGCAATACCACTAAGCCACCCAAACGCCCCCAACCCTGCAGTAACTAATATGCCGATAATCAAGGCAGGGACTCCAGCAACTAAATCAAGTATCCCTGCCGTCAGCGGCATCCAGGCGCTACCAGCTTTCTCTACTACTTTACCAGCCACTCGCGCACCGCACTTAGGACATATCTCAGTTAGCTTGGTTGTTGGCGCACCACAATTGGGACAAAAGCTGGTGTCGCTCATTGGCTTCGCTCCACAATTAGGGCAAATCTCGGGACTTCCAGTCAATTCCTTGCCACAATTTCTACAGAACATTGTCTATCCTGATTCCTAACTGTGCTTCCGCGGCTAGGCTCTACTTGAAATGCTTCTTTCCCATTACAGTAAACACAATCGCAGGGATCCCTAGGAATATCGCAGGGAGAATAAGAGGTAGCCCGGCAAGAAAAACGGAGATTGAGCCAGCTAGCGCCAACCACCATATTCTTCTTCTAATGGCGAAAACCCCGCCTACTATGGCGATTATGGCGAAGATAATCATCGGCACAGCTATCGCACCCATTATTGTACCAACCCCAGGAACACCACCAAGCCCTCCAATAAGCCCCCCAAGCATGCCTAAACCTACGGCAAGTACTATGCCAAAAAACAAAGCAGGGACTCCAGCAACTAAATCAAGTATTCCCGCAGCGAGCGGCATCCAGGCGCCACCAGCTTTCTCCACTGCTTTACCGGCCACTCGCGCACCACATTTAGGACATATCTCAGTTAGCTCGGTGGTTGGCGCAGCACAATTAGGACAGAAGCTGGTGCCGCTCATTGGCTTCGCTCCACAATTAGTGCAAATTTCAGGACTCCCTATCAGCTCTTTGCCACAATTTCTACAAAACATAGCTCCTCCTCTAAATGCCACTATAATTTACTCTAGCCTTATAGGCTACTAGAGATTCTCAAAGTTTCCGTGTTTAGCCTGTTGTTTTTGACCCTACCACTTCTCAATAAGTTTACCCTCCGTATCTCTCATGTGCCCCGAAACGGCAAATATAAAGTCGATCAAAGCCCAAATCCCTACAGCCGTGAGAAATATTAAGCCAAGTCCGAATATCCAGATAGTAGCCCATCCAACAATACCCAAGATAAGCATCACAATCGCTGTTCCAATCTTGCCTAGATAGAACCGATGGACACCGAGCGTCCCAAGGAAGAAAGCAAACAACGTAACAGCAAGCCTTGATTTTGGTGATATATCTCCTGCTATCGCCTTCGCTGCCGCTCCTCCCACTCGAGCACCACATTTGACACACATCTCAGTTAGCTCGGTTGTTGGCGCACCGCAATTGGGACAGAAGCTGGTGCCCTTCATCGGCTTAGCTCCACAATTAGGGCAAATTTCGGGGCTTCCTATCAGTTCCTTACCACAATTCCTACAAAACACAATACCTCCTCGTCTGCCCCACACAAAATGGAGCAAAACCTGAACCAGTCATTTTTACCCACCTGTTAATGAGCACAACTACTAAAAGCCGGTCATAAATGGGTTCAATATATTATCTAGCCGCCAAAGAGGCCAGGAAGCGCCAATTGTAGCTTTGGCAGCAGCCATGGCCACACTGTAAACCACAATATCACGTCAACTACCACCATTACCCCGAGTCCGATAAGGAACATCCTCCACCATAACCCCCAGGCTAGTCTCCATGTCGGCTTAACTTCCACTTTCTCCTCTTCCGGAATCTCCATCTTTTTTATCCCTCCTTTTTATTTATTAGCACTTCGATTTTCAAAGCTTACCAATAGTAACACCGCCTTCCTTTAATTAAAGTATAATAGCAGTTAACAAATTGTCAATAGGGTTTGCCGGAAAAACCCTTGCATTTGACGAGCTCACCTGGATAGATAAGTGACATCCTATATGCTTATGACGCCGTAATAGGATTCTCTTGTGCCATTGCGAGCCGAAGGCGTGGTAATCCCCTGATGAAATTCCAAATACTAAATCCGAAATACTAAACAATATGAAAAAACAGTCAGTAATCAGCAGTCAGCGACTAGCCAATAGCTGAAGGCTGAATGCTGAAGGCTACTAAATTGAGTTTTGAATTTGGATATTAGGATTTGTTTAGAATTTAGTGCTTGGAATTTAGGATTTCCCCGGCGGGGTGTCAATGCAAGTTACTTCGTCTCCGAACTTTGTAGTTGCCTGATTCATCAGGCACAATTGCCCAATAAATTGGGCAACCACATTTTTAAACTACGCCTCGCAATGACAAGGAAAGAACGCGTGTCACTAATGTATTGTGTGTACTTGATTGACGAATAGCCTGACAAACCTTAAAATTGGGCAATGGCAGGAATTACCCTAATCATCATCGGAGTGAATATCGATGGCTAGAAAATACGATGTTATCATAGTCGGTGCTGGTCCGGCAGGCATTTTTGCCGCCTTAGAACTATTTAATGCCGGGCTCGATGTTTTGCTCCTCGATAAAGGGAGGGAAACCAATGCTCGTATTTGCCCTGTCCAAAAAGGGAGTAAGCATTGCGCCTACTGCTCTCCATGTCACCTGGTAAGCGGATTCGGGGGCGCTGGCGCCTTCAGCGATGGCAAGTTAACTTTATCCACCGAAGTCGGCGGACACCTTAAAGAGCTGATTGGAATGGAACAAGCAAAAACCATGGTTGATTACGTCGACTCAATTTACCTCAAATTTGGCACTCCCCATGAGGTTTACGGTATAGGTGAGAAAGTAACTGAAATAGAGCGTCGGGCAACCTTAGCTGGACTCAAACTGACTCCGGTCAAGCTACGCCATTTAGGAACAGAGAATTGCCGTCAAACACTAAAAACAATGCAAAAATACCTCTCTCCGCGAGTAGATATAAAGCTAATGACAGCAGTCAAGACCATCATAGTCGAGGATAATGCTGTCAAGGCTATCGAAACCGATGACGGAGAGCAACTGGTTTGCCGATACCTAATTCTAGCGCCGGGTAGAGAAGGGTCAGAATGGTTAGCCAGCGAAGCTAAACGGCTCAAGCTCAGCGTCACTTCCAACCCCATTGATGTAGGTGTAAGAGTGGAAGTCCCATTAGCGATTACGGAGGAATTAACCTCCGTGCTATACGAAGCGAAGCTTGAATTCTACTCCCCCAGTTTCGATGACCGGGTAAGAACATTCTGCATGTGTCCCGGGGGTGAGGTAATCATGGAATCTACCGGGGGCCCCAACCCAGTGGTTACCATAAATGGCATTGGCTACACCGAACAGAAAACGAAAAACAACAACTTTGCCATATTAGTAAGCACAACTTTCACCAAGCCTTTCCATGAACCAATTGCCTATGGCAAGTATCTGGCGCGTCTGGCTAATATCCTTAGCGGCGGTGTTTTGATACAGCGATTGGGGGACTTAATGGACGGTCGACGCTCAACCCAAAACCGCATAAAACATTGTCTTATCGAGCCCAGCTTGAAGGCAGCAACTCCCGGGGATTTAAGCTTTGCTCTTCCCTACCGCTATCTTAAGGGAATAGTGGAAATGCTTCAGGCAATGGATAAATTAACTCCCGGAGTCGCCTCTCCTCATACCCTACTTTATGGAATAGAAGTTAAATTTTACTCCAGCCAGCTAAAACTCACTCCTTGCTTGGAAACTGAAATCAGCAACATGTTCGCTGCTGGCGATGGTGCTGGCATAAGCCGAGGCTTGGTCCAGGCTTCAGCATCAGGCACAGTAGCAGCCAGAGAGATACTAAAACGACTAGGTAAAAACTAGCAATGCCAACCCAATCCCATGCCATTGCCAACCCTTCGCTCCCCATCATCCTGAGCCCTTCCCCCACGTCATTGCGAGCAAAGCGAAACAATCTCGCAATACTCAGGACAGGTCCCGCTAAGCAACATCAACTGTTTTTCGGCATCGATTTAACCTCTACCACAGCTAAACCCAGTGCCTGCCTGGCTCTGGATGACGAATTACAACTTATCTATTTTGGCTTCATAGCTACTGATGATGATATTACCACCATCCAAAATCTTTATTCTCCGCAAGTAATAGCTATCGATGCCCCACTAAGTTTACCTTTGGGGTTGTGTTGCCTTGAAAGAAGTTGTCCTTGCCAACCAAAATCCAGTGAGAAAAATAGAAAATGTGACCGGGAATTAAGACACCGTGGGATTCCCTGCTATCCCACAACCAAGGAAACGTTTATCAAAGAGCTGATTTATCGCGGCATCAGCCTTAAGAATAAACTTTGCCAACAAGGATTTAACGTCATTGAAGTTTACCCCTACGCCACCAACACCTGCTTATTTGGTAAAGCTATCCCCAGGAAGACCACACCGGAAGGCATATCTTTCCTCAAACAACGGCTGGCAAACCTTCTACCTACCCTTAGCCCATACCTTGAGTTATTCGACCATAACCTCTGCGATGCTGCCACAGCAGCCTATACTGCTTTTCTCTATCACCAGAACATGGCAGAGGCTCTGGGGGATGCCGGAGAAGGACTAATCTTCATTCCCCCAAGCTAGCCAAGGTAAAGGGTCTCTTGATTTCTACCTCCCACCTTGCTAGACTAGATAAATGTCACGGGGTGACACATCAGCAGCAAATCGTAAAACAACTGCTAGAGGTCTGGTAGAAATCTTCACCGGCGAGGGCAAAGGAAAAACGACAGCTGCTTTAGGTGTAGCTCTCAGAGCTTCAGGACATGGCTTAAAGGTATTCCTTGTTTATTTTATGAAAGGCGGCTTCCCTTACGGGGAGCAGAAAGCCTTATCCCGGCTATCAAATATCAGTTTTGCCAGATTCGGTCTCGAGGGCTTCGTTGACCCAAACAATGTGACTGAGGCAGAAAAGGGAGAGGCGAGAAAAGCCCTGCAGAAGGCTAAAGAAGTGATATTCAGCAATGAATATGATATAGTAATCCTCGATGAAATCAATGTGGCAGCAGCCTGGAAATTAATCGATATTGCTGAGGTGATAAAGCTAATAAAGGGAAAACCAGAGAGGGTAGAGCTTATCCTTACCGGGCGATATGCCGATGACAAACTCGTCGAATTAGCCGACCTGGTTACTGATATGACCAAGGTAAAGCATCCCTATGATAAAGGGGTATTAGCGCGCAAAGGCATAGATTATTAACCAAAGGAGAGTGTAATGGAAGTAACTTTAAGCGTCATCAAGGCAGATGTTGGTGGCTATGTAGGACACTCCAGCTCGCATCCCGATGTGCTACAGAAAGCCAGAGAAAGTATGGAGAGCGCCAAAAAACAAGGATTGCTCATTGATTATTATGTCACCGCCTGCGGGGACGATGCTCAACTGATAATGACTCACCAGAAGGGCGAAGATGATGAACAAATCCATAAGCTAGCCTGGGATACCTTTGTAGAGTGCACCGAAGTAGCTAAGAAGTTAAAGCTTCACGGTGCTGGACAGGACCTTCTCGCCGATGCTTTCTCAGGTAATGTCAGGGGGATGGGACCAGGTGTAGCCGAAATGCAATTCGAAGAGCGCAAGGCGGAAACTGTGGTTATCTTCATGGCAGACAAAACTGCCTCAGGTGCCTGGAATCTACCGCTATACAAAATATTCGCTGACCCGTTCAACACCATCGGGCTGGTGATTGCCTCTAATATGCACTCGGGCTTTATTTTCGAAGTCGAGGATGTTCTGGAAGCTAAAAAAATAAAGTTTAATGCCCCTGAGGAAATCTATGACATGCTTGTTTTCCTAGGCTCACCAAGCCGTTATGCTGTTACCAAGATATTCCACAAGGAAAGTAGTGAAATCGCCGCTTCTTGCTCCACTCAGCATCTAGCTCTCATTGCTGGCAGGTATGTAGGCAAGGATGACCCCGTTTGCATCGTCAGGTCTCAGGTTAAATTCCCCGCTGTAGGTGAAATACTCGAGCCATTCGCTTCACCAAACATAGTTCAAGGCTGGATGAGAGGTTCTCACCACGGTCCTCTGATGCCGGTATCCTTCCACGATGCCAGAGCGACTCGCTTTGATGGTCCGCCAAGAGTAATAGCCGCTGGCTTTCAACTAGCCGAGGGCAAGCTCATCGGTGCCAATGACCTCTTCGATGACCCGGCCTTCGACGAAGCTCGCCATCAGGCAAATCTCATCGCTGACTTCCTGCGACGCATGGGTCCCTTTGAGCCGCATCGTCTGCCGCTGGAGCAAATGGAATATTCCAACACGCCTGAGGTGGTGAAAAGACTGGCTCCAAGATTCAAGAGCGTTTGATGAGTTAAATGCCCAAGCTCCTCCTCGCCAGTAGCAACCCCGGGAAAATCAGGGAATATCGTCTTCTTCTCGATAACCTTGGCTATCAAATAGTTACACTGTCCGACCAAAGAATAAGAAAAATTGCCACCGAGCAGGGAGATAGCTATGAACAAAACGCTCAAATAAAAGCTACTACGTATGCTGAATTAAGCCAACTCATTACCCTCGCCGACGATTCAGGGCTTGAGGTAGATGCCCTCCATGGCAAGCCTGGCGTTCACTCAGCTCGCTTTGCTGGAGAAGATGCCACTGATGCCGATAGAGTAACAAAGCTATTAGCCATGATGGATGGCATCCCTTGGGATGAGCGAACCGCTAATTTTAAGTGCGTCATCGCCATTGCTATGCCAAAAGGTGAATTGAAATTATGTCAAGGTAAATGCCCCGGCATTATCTCCCTCGAGGTTAGAGGAAAAAATGGCTTTGGTTATGACCCCATTTTCTACCTCCCCGAACTTGACAAGACCATGGCTGAGCTTCCCCTGGAGCTTAAAAATCAACTCAGCCATCGTGGTCAAGCCGCCCGAAAGGCGAGGAAGATATTAAAACAACTGCATAATTGAGATATGATCTAGTTCAGATAGATAGTGAATACTTCAAAGTTCGGGGGTCACGTCTCATCTTGAGTTTAAACAAGCTCTGTCAACCCGTTGTGTCATTGCGAGGAGTTTTGCGACGAAGCAATCCCCAAGAATTCTCCTTCACTGAGATTGCCACGCCTTCGGCTCGCAATGACAAAGAAGGAAGTTAAAGTATCACTAATCATACAAACGAGTACAAACTATTGACCACTATAACCGCCAATAGTATACTGTTAGGGAGGTATTGCAGTGAAGTTATCTTGTCTTCAACAAAACCTGAACAAGGGGCTGAGCATAGTAGGCAGAGCTGTAGCTACCAGGTCTACTCTGCCTATCACTCAAAATATCCTTCTTACCGCTGAGCCATCTCGCCTTAAGCTAGCCGCCACCAACCTGGAAATGGCTACTACCTGCTGGATTGGCGCCAAAGTGGAACAAGAAGGAAGCATAACTGTTCCCGCCCGACTATTAATCGACTTTATCAATTCCTTACCCGGCGATTTAATTGAAATCACCTTGCCTGCCAAAAGCCATACTGTTGAGCTCAAAAGCGGGCGCTTTGAAGCTCACATCAATGGCATTGACGCTGAAGATTTTCCACCAATCCCTGAGGTGAGCGGCGACCTAACCACCACTATTGAAGCAACTGCACTTAGAGAGGGGATTGCACAGGTCACCTTCGCCGCTGCCGTGGAGGAATCACGACCAGTGCTAACCGGTATTTACACTGAATTTGAGGAAGATCGGCTTAACCTAGTAGCCGCTGATGGTTTTAGATTAGCAGTCCACAAAACAAACCTGCCCACACCGGTTGAACAGAAAACCACGGCGATTATCCCAGCAAGAACCCTTAACGAGTTAAACCGCCTTCTTGCCGAGCAAGAGGAGCCAGTGGGAATCACCATGAACCAGCAGAAAAGCCAGGTTTGCTTCAAGCTCAAAGATGCTCAAATAGTCTCGCAACTTATCCAGGGCTCCTTCCCCAACTACTCCCAGGTCATCCCGCAAAGCTATACCACAAGAGCTGTGGTGGACATCAATGAATTTCTGCGAATTACCAGAATATCCTCGGTATTTGCTCGTGATGCCAGCGGCATCGTCCGGCTGGTCATCACTCCGGGAAGCGAACTTACCCCTGGAAAGGTAACCGCCTCTGCTCAAGCTGAAGAAATAGGCGGCAATGTCAGCGAAATCGACGCCCTTGTCGACGGGGAGGAGGCTAAAATCGCCTTCAATGTAAAGTATCTCAGCGAGGTTTTAAATGTCGTCCATCAAGCTCAGGTCGCCCTGGAAGTCACCACCCCATCAAGCCCCGGCGTCATCCGTCCTATCGGCGTGGACAACTATGTCCACGTAATTATGCCGATGTTTGTCCAGTGGTAGAAAGCCCATCCTGTCTGTCATTGCGAACCCTTCGCTCTCTGTCATTCTGACCCCCAATTTCCTTTTGTCATTCTGAGGAAGCGAAGCGACCGAAGAATCTCACTCAGGACAGACTCCGCAAAGCAATTTCGAGACCCTTCACTTCGTTCAGGGTAACAAAAAGAGGTCATTGCGAGCCGAAGGCGTGGCAATCCCGGGAAAAGCAAAACTCAAAAATCAAAGATCAAGATGACAGAGTGTTTACTAACCTCACCCCTTATATCCCCCTCTCCTTCAAAGGAGAGGGGGAAGAGATTTATAGAGAGGGGTTTCACCCCTCTCTTACCTACACTCCCCCTTCCCTTGCTAAGGGAAGGGGGTCAGGGGGATGGGTTGCTAATCAATCTCCTAACTTAGGTCTTGACAAAAACAGCTTACGCCCTATAATACATCGGAGTGCGATATATCGGGCAGCGATGTGCCAAGAAAGGAACCTACCATGAGAAAAGTAGCTGTTACGACTGACACCGCAAGCAACATGTCACCAGAAATAGCAGGAAAATTTGATATTAAGTTAATACCATTCCACATCATCATGGATGGCAAAGATTACCTGGACACAGAAATAGATATAGAAGACCTTTATGCTCGAGTAGCTAAAAAGGAAAACTTACCTACGACCTCTTTCCCTGCTCCAGAGGAGTTCTTGCAAACCTATCAGGAGCTAAGCCAAAATGCCGAGGCTATCCTTTATATCTCCATGTCAGCAGCCTTTACCGGCGGGTATAAAGCAGCTTTAGAGGCCAAAGAAATAGCTCAAAAAGAACTGCCCAAAACTACCATTGAAGTGATTGACTCGCATACCGCTGGAACAGGACTTGCGCTTATCGTTTTAGCGGCAGCCAGGGCAGCAAAACAAGACAAAGACATAGAGGAGGTTGTGCAGCAAGTCAACTATCTAATACCTCGAATAAGCCACCTCTCTGCACCAGATACCCTTTTCTATTTAGATAAAGGTGGACGTATATGCCAGGCTAAGTCCTGGGCTGAAGCACAACAGGTAAGTAGTTTTAGAGCCCTTATAGAGATTGCAGAAGGAGTGATAAAACCGGTGGCAAGAGCTAAAACGAAAACCGAGATAATGGAGAAAATGGTCAGCCTAGCTAAGGAAAGGGTAGGAAACAAGAAGATACACGCCGGTATAACTCACAATAAGGCTCCTCAGCAAGCTGAACAGCTAAGAAAGATGGTCTTATCCCAGTTTGAGTGTGAGGAACTTTATGTTTTTGAAGGCTTAGCACTGGCAGTAGTTCATACCGGACAAGGGCTTATTGACTTTGGATTTTACAGTAGCGACTGATTAATTAAGCCCACCGATTAACGATGAAGGAGGCCATGATGAAAAAAGTAGCCATTATGACCGATCGTGTGTCAGCAATACCTAGGGAAATCGCGGAAAAGTATGAAATCACAATGGTACCATTCCATGCCATCGTGGATGGTAAGGATTATCTAGATATGGGCATGGATATGAGGTGGCTCTATAACAGGCTTAAGGAAAAAGATAAGCACCTGCCTACCACCTCTTGCCCCTCCGAAGGAGAATTTTTACAAGCTTACAGCAGATTGGCCCAAAATTTAGAAGCCATCCTGTATATTTCTATGACCTCAGCTTTTAGCAAAGGATATCATGCTGCCGTAGAGGCTAAGGAAATAGCTCGGGAGAAGTTACCTAAAACCAGGATTGAAATTATCGACTCTTACACAGTTGAGGCTGGGGAGATACCCATAGTTATCGAGGCAGCCAAGGCAGCAAAAGAGGACAAAGACCTTGATGAGATTGTCGAATTAGCTAATAAGATAATAACAAAAATGAACAATCTCCAGACATTTGATACTCTTTTCTATCGGTATAAACAAGGTAGGATATTTAAGGCTAAGTCATGGGCTGAAGCTGAATCATCAACCAGTTTCAAAGCTATACTTGAGGTCGATGCCTCTACAGGAGGGATAACAAAGCCCGTAGCCAGAGCTAAAACTAAAAAACAGCTAATGGAGAAAATGGTTAACCTAACTAAAGAAAGAATAGGAGATAAGAAGCTCCATGGCGCTATAGTCCATACTAATGTCCCTGAACAAGCTGAGCAGTTGAAAAAAAAGCTTCTCTCGCAATGCCACTGTGAGGAGATCTATATCGCTGAAGCTTGCGCAGTAACAGCTATTCAAACTGGAGAAGGGTTTATTTCGTTTGGGTTTTACGGCAGCGACTGACCACATCAACTCCAAATAAAAGGAGATTATAGTGGAAAAGGTAGCAATCATGACTGACACCGCAAGCAACATGTCACCAGAAATAGCAGGAAAATTTGATATTAAGTTAATACCATTCCACATCATCATGGATGGCAAAGACTATCTGGACACAGAAATTGATATAGAAGACCTTTATGCCCGAGTAGATAAAAAGGAGAATATACCCACAATGACGCCGTTCCCTGTAGGAGAATGCTTGCAAGCTTTCCAGGAGGTAAGCCAGGGTAGTGAGGCTATCTTATATATCTCTGCGAGCTCGGGTTTCACCGCAGCGTACAAGGTAGCCCTGCAGGCTAAAGAAACAGCTCGCGAAAAGCTACCCAAAACTACCATTGAGGTGATAGACTCACGCACCGGTGGCTCAGGACTCGCGCTTATCGTTTTGGAGGCGGCCAAGGCAGCAAAACAGGGCAAGGACGTAGAGAAGATTGTGGAGCAGGTCAACTACATTATACCACGAATAAATCATCTCACCGCGCCAGATACACTTTTCTATTTAGACAAAGGAGGACGCATATGCCAGGCTAAGTCCTGGGCTGAAGCACAACAGGTAAGCAGCTTTAGAGCCCTCTTAGAGATTGCAGACGGAGTGATAAAACCGGTGGCAAGAGCCAAAACCAAAAAGCAACTAATGGAGAAAATGGTCAGCATAGCTAAGGAAAGGATAGGAAATAAGAAGATACATGCTGGCATAACCCACACTAAGGCTCCTCAGCAAGCCGAAGAGCTAAGAAAGATGGTGTTATCTCAGTTTCAGTGTGAGGAACTTCATGTTTTTGAAGGCTTAGCACCAACAGCAATTCACACCGGGCAAGGGCTTATTGACCTGGGATTTTACGGTAGCGACTGATTAAGTCGCTGCGCCACCCACTTCACTCCACAAAGCGCCTGTTCCTGAAGGGAATAAGTATAGAAAGATATAACACGAGTTAATCCACTAATATGGAGCCAAGTTCGGAATGCTACTGTATTTTGTCAGCAACCTTGCGGAAGTGGAATCCATAGACGCTAAGAGTTACGAATAAAGGAAAAAGGCGGGGTTTTTTGAGCAGGGTGGAACTAAAAAGCCTCCAGTAATGTCGCCTCCCTTTTTCTTTGATGCCCAAGACCCACATGGACCTAATAAGCGCTCTAATCTCATAAAAGCGGAGTTTGCCTCTCCTCATTTCAGGAGGTTTATGAGGTTTATATTCTTCCAGAAACGTCTTAATTCGCTCGTAATACGGCTTGGATGAATAAATTGTCTTCACCACATTCTTATAGCCACTGATGAGCGTCTCACGGTTCATCTTAGGAATGAAATTGAGTGAACCATCGGTATTGTCGCCAGAACCACCCGGCAATAAACGGTTTTCCTTTTTCAGTCGGTGGTATAGTCTTGTGCCCGGAGGAGCGTTCAGCAAACCAACCATTGCGGTAACGATTCCACTCTTCTGAATGAAATTGATTTGACTTTTAAAAATTGAAATCGGGTCGTTGTCAAAGCCAACAATGAACCCGCCCTGTACCTGGAGTCCATAGTTTTGCATCTTCTTAACTGAGGCTACCAAATCACGATTCACATTTTGAAACTTGCTACATTCAACCAGGCTCTCTTCATTAGGGGTTTCAATGCCAACAAACACTGTATCAAAGCCTGCTTCGGTCATCAATTGCATTAGCTGCTCATCATCGGCAAGGTTTATAGATGCCTCGGTAAAGAACCTGAAGGGGTGTTTTCTCTTCTGAGACCATTCAATTATCGCCGGTAGCGTTTCTGCCTTTAACTTCCTTTTATTGCCGATAAAATTATCATCAACAATAAATACACTGCCCCGCCATCCCTGGCAACATAGTTCATCAAATTCAGCTACCAGCTGGTCTTTATCCTTTGTCAGCGGCCTATGCCCGTTTAAGATGACAATATCGCAAAATTCACAATCGAAAGGACAGCCTCGAGAATACTGGACGTTCATTGAAGCATATTTTTTCATATCAACAAGCTCCCAAAGTGGGATAGGTGTTTTTGTTATCTCAGGGTGCTCATTAGATTCATAAATATGTCGAGCACATCCTTTCTGTAAGTCTTCTAAGAAGAGTGGGAGTGTAGCTTCGGCCTCACCAAGCACAAAATGGTCTACATCACCGAGGTCAAACTGTTCATATCCAGTGGTAAAAAGAGGACCACCAACAACTATTTTAGTATTAAATTCCCCGCATCTGGCAATAACTTCCCTCACCGACTTTTGTTGGACAATCATAGCACTGATAAATACATAATCCGCCCATTTAATATCCTCGTCGGTCAAGGTTGTTGTGTTCATATCCACAAGCTTTTTTTGCCACTCTTTGGGAAGCATAGCAGCTACAGTGAGTAATCCCAGGGGAGGAAAAGCCGCCTTCTTTGAAATGAATCTTAAAGCAAACTTAAAACTCCAGAAGGCATCTGGATATTGCGGATAAACAAGGAGTATTTTCAAACTATATTTCCTTCATAATTAAGGGGGGATAACTGCGTAAAGCTAAGTAACCTTACCAAATGGGTTTTATCGTTGTCAATATACTACCGGATTCCCTCTTTGAGTCGCCGTCTATCAATCTTTCCCGAGCTGGTCTTGGGTATACTATCCACGAACACAAATTTCTTGGGCAGCTTAAAGTCAGCCAGGTTCTGGCGACAAAAGCTGACTATTTCCTCGACAGTAGCCCCTTGTTTCTCCTTGGCCACAATAAAAGCAGTGGGAACTTGTCCTCCCCGCCCATCATTGACTCCTACATAGACTGCCTCAGCTATGCCAGGATGTCTTAAAAATACATCCTCGACCTCCCAGGGGGAGATTTTAAGCCCCGACGGAGTCACTATTATGAAGGATTTCTTTTCCACATACTCAAGATAACCATCCTCAACCATCCTGACCAAATCCCCGGTATAAAACCAGCCATCCTTAAGAACCTGAGCAGTAAGGTCAGGCGCTTTGTAATATTCCTTCATTGCCCATGGCACCCTGAAAATAGCTTCTCCGGCCTCGCCTCGAGGAACTTCCCTGCCGTTATCATCTATTATCTTGATGTCACAAATCGGTTTACCTACTGTCCCCAGCTTATGGTTAGAAAGAGTGCTCATAGAGACAACGAAAAGTTCCGAGAGACCATATGTTTCGCAGAATGTTAACTTGAATTTATCCTCCAGCATCTTCATAAGGCGAGGGGAGGACTTCGCCCCGGCGCTGGAGGCTACCCTCAATGAACTGAGGTCATAATTCTTGGTGCCCCCATCCCTCAACATAGCCAAAGCATTATGCACTGCTGGAACACCGAAAACGATGCTTCCCCTTTCCTTTTCTATAGCTTCTAAAACAACTCTGGGTGTGAAATGAGGGATGATTACCACAGTAGCGCCCTTCATAATAGACCCAAAAAGAACCTCGCCCAAGCCAAAAAGATAGAAGAAAGGAACCGTATCTATAACCACATCTTCTCTGCCTCGCCCTACACCAGCAGAAATTATGCCAAGGGGACCCATAAGGGAAGCATGGGTATGCACCACTCCCTTTTGCCTCCCCAACACCCCGGAGGTGTATATAATAGAAACCTCATCATCATCCTTTATATCGACAATCGGTGATGTGGAAGGACTATTAGCCATCATATTGTTATAGTAATCTCCATCAACTTCAATAACATGTTTTAGCAGAGGAATATCGGACAAAACTGGAGAAAGCATTCGGGAAAAGCTTTTCTCGGTAATTAATATCTGGGCATCGGAGTCACGCAATAAAGGGGCAAGCTCAGGTGCTTTGAGCATAGAACCCAGAAGCACAGCTACACCACCAGCCTTAACAACTCCGAAATAATTAACAACCCATTCAGGACAATGGGACATTAAAATAGCCACATGGTCACCTTTTTCCAATCCCAACCCTATAAGAGCATTAGCTAGCTTGTTAGAAGCTTCCTCCAACTCCCCATAAGTAACCCTCTGAGAACCAAGGATAATAGCTTCTTTTTGGGGTACCTCACTAGCGCTTTTCTCAAGCATTTGTTTTAGATTCACATTATCTCCTCACAGTGTAGCAGCTGAATGTCGGCGCTTGCCCTCTTGACAAGCTCCTTCCCTCATATTAGTATATCGCAGAGCTAGGTATTATGCTACGAAGTGTTCTTTTTCTGGAGCTTATGCTAATATCCCCTTGTAAGTAAAGTAAATATGCATTTATTAGTACCAACGAATTGGGATACGGAGCTGATAGCGCCTCTAAGCCAGTTCAGGGCAGATATCCAGTTATACGGTGTTTTGCCCACATCGTTGTTGGGTAGCGGAGGGTCAGGGCCCAATATTCCGCAGATGACAACAGAACAGGCAGAGGAATATATCAAGCTAGCGCATTCCGCAGGCTTAACCTTTAATTACCTTCTAAATGCTCCGTGCATGAATAACATGGAATGGCACGAAGATACCCATCGGGAATTACTCCGACATTTAGAGTGGCTCAGCAATGCCGGGGTAGACAGGGTTACTGTGGCTATCCCCTATTTAGCAGAGCTTATAAAATGTCAGTTTCCCCATCTTAAACTAGAAATATCAACCATAGCTCATGTAAACAGCGTGGCCCGAGCCAAGTTATTTGAGTCCCTGGGAGCCGATTCCATTATTCTGCACAGCAACGTAAACCGAGATTTTAAATTACTTCGAGCTATCAGAAATGCAGTTAAGTGTGAACTAGGGGTACTGACAAACAGCCTTTGTCTCTATCAGTGTCCCTACGAGTACTATCACAACAATACTTTGGGGCATGCCAGTCAAAACTACAACTCGCTTGATGGCTTCTATATGGACTATTGTGTAACTCGCTGCACCCTGGAAAGGTTCCGCGATGTCTCCCAATTTATTAAGTCCCGCTGGATAAGACCTGAGGACATACCCATTTATGAGGAAACAGGCATTGATTTCTTTAAAATTGCCGGCAGGGCAATGTCCTCAGAGTGGATTATAAATGCTACTGCAGCATATTCATCAGGTCAATACCAGGGAAACCTATGCAGCATCCTGTATGTTCCTAATCCAAAAATTGAATGTGCCAACCCTACTTCACCTAGCATAGAAATCACCAGGATAGGCTCGCCGCCAGAGGTCTATATTGATAACCAGGCTCTACAGGGTTTCATCGATTTCTTTAAGAAACAGGATTGCCTATCGGGATGTGCCCATTGCGATTATTGCCAGAAAACAGCGGATAAAGTGGTGCAGCTTGACCATCCTGAGATGGACGAATATGTATCGGTAGCCAAAAGTTTCCTGAATGACATGACCAGCAGCAGGATATTTCTGGCCAAGAAATACTAATATCTAAACCCCAGGAATTAGAAGGGTTCCCTACTCAGCCGCTAAAGCGTTTCAGAACCAGGCAGCAGTTCTCCCCACCCAAACCAAAGCTATTAGATAAGCAAACATTAACCTGCGCTGGACGAGCTACATTGGGAACATAATCCAAGTCGCATTCTGGGTCAGGGGTTTCATAATTTATGGTGGGATGGATAATCCCGTTATTCATAACCAGTATCGCCGCGATAGTTTCAATAGCGCCAGCAGCTACTATTATATGCCCAATCATGGATTTAGTTGAGCTTATGGGGATTTTGTAAGCATTATCCCCGAAGACTATCTTAATCGCCTTAGTTTCGCAAGCATCGTTTAATTTAGTGCTGGTGCCATGAGCATTGATGTAATCAACTTCTTCGGGCTTTATTCCAGCATTTTGCAAAGCAGTCTTCATAGCATAAGCCTCTGCTTCTGGGGCAGGAGCAGTTTGGTCAAAAGCATCAAAAGACCAGCCGGCACCAGCGACTTCAGCTAGTATGGGTGCACCTCTCTTTTTAGCATGTTCATAACTCTCCAGAATAACCAACCCCGCCCCTTCACCATAGACAAAACCATCGCGGTTAGCATCAAATGGACGACTAGCTTTAAGCGGGTCTGGCTGACGAGAAAGAGCACCAAGAATATCAATACCAGCCATACCAAGCGGAGTAAGGCTGGAATCGGCTCCTCCAGCCACCATCACATCGGCATAGCCCAAGCGTATGAAGTTTAACGCCGTTCCGATAGCATCGGTGCCGCTGGCGCAAAGGCTATTCACGCTTGAGTTAGGTCCCTTAGCACCAAGCAACATCCCCACCCCCATTGATGCTCCGCTGGGACTTGACTTGGCGACAAAAAGAGGGTCAGCTCTCCTCGGACCACGCTCATTAATTAAATTACATTGCTTGACCACATAATCACCTTCAACCATAGCAGCGATGTCAACACCCACCCGCTCAGGGTTTTCCCGAGTCATATCTAACTTGGCTGAGGCTATTGCCTCTTTAGCAGCAGTAATAGCAAATTGGACTGCTCTGGGTGTACGATCTACTACCTTCAAATCCATATACTTTGTCGGGTCAAATCCCTTTACTTCAGCGTCTACCTTCACACGGAAATTAGTGGAATCAAAGCGGGTGATAAGGGCAATCCCTGACTTACCAGCAGCTAATCCCTGCCAGAATTCCTCCACATTCAAACCCAAAGGGTTAATGGTGCCCATTCCGGTAACTACAACTGGCATGTTCATTGATTTACACCTCCTGTGGTAGAAACAAAAGGCGCCATTACTGAAGCACCTCCATCAATGATGATAGTTTGCCCTCTTATCATAAAGGCACCCTCACTACATAAAAAAGCTACCACATTGGCGATATCCTCAGGAGCTACCATCCTTCCCGCTGGCGTTGCCTGCTGGTGAGCTGCCTCTTGCCCCTTTATGTAGAACTTCAATGCATCGGTGAGGACAGCGGAAGCAGCCACAGCATTAACACAAATGCCTTTGGGAGCTAATTCTATCGCTAGATAGCGAGTTAGCGCTTCCAGAGCAGCTTTGGATACCCCCACAGCAGCGTAAGTAGGCCAGACAAGAAAAGAACCTAAACTGGATATACTCACTATTTTGCCGTCTCTCCCTTCCATAAGCTTGGCTGCTCGTTGAGCACAGAGCAATAAGGCCCTGGCATTGATGTCCATCGTCCAATCCCAAGCCTTAACATCCACATCTAAAACAGGGCGACCCACGCCTGAAGCAGCATTGTTAATTAGAATATCCAGATAGCCGAAATCGTTATTAATTACATCGAACATTTCATCTATCTTCGCTGGGTCTCCCACATTTGCCCTGATAATTTTGGCTTTCACCCCTATATCCTGGAGCTCTTTGGCTGTTTTCTCCGCAGTGTCACGATGGCGGAAGAAATTGATGATGACATCGCTGCCCTGAGAAGCAAGCTTCAAGGCAATCGCCCTACCAATACCCCTGCCACCACCGGTTACCAAGGATAACTTACCTTTAAGAGGCTGATTCATGCTTTCTCTTTTTCCGCTACGTGGCGTTCTACATAGTCAACAAAGTCACCAAAGTTCTGAAATTGCTCAGCATCTTCATCAGGAATCTCGATATCAAAAGTTTCCTCTGCCCTAAGCAATATTTGCACTACATCCAGGGAATCGGCATTTATATCCTTGAAAGTGCCCTCTCGGCGGATAATGCTCTTATCAACTCGGACAATCTCAGACACAATGTCCTTTATTTGCTCCTCGATAGACATAAGTTACCTCCTCATAATTTATTTTCTGCCCTAAATTTTGCCAATTCCGATTTTAAGGAACCAACAATATCAGCTTTCACAGTATTCCTGGCGCTTGCTATGGCATGAGCTATGTGTGGAGCTCGACAAGCTCCATGCGCTATCCTGACAACTCCATCAACGCCCCATAAAATACCACCACCCTCCTCTTCACCCGCGTAAGCCAACTTGGTCACCGGAAAAATCCTATTAAACAATAATTTAGCTACGCTGCCTGCCAGAGGGTACTTCTTCACCTTTCGCTTTATAACATCCAGCGCATAAATCCCCAAACTTTCATAAAACTTAATAAGCACATTGCCCACAAAACCATCGCAGACAACAACATTCGCTCGCCCACTGAAGATATCGCTGCCTTCTACATTACCAATAAAATTCAATCCACTATTTTTAAGAAGCGAATAAGCCTCACGCACTGCCTCACTTCCCTTCCCTTGTTCCGCACCAGTGCTTAATAAACCCACTGTGGGATTAGCAATATTAAACAACTTTTTAGCATAGACAGAGCCAGCAATGGCAAATGATAAGAATTGATATGGTTTACAATCAACATTTCCTCCGATGTCCACTAATATCGTATCAGGACCCAAGCCTTTAAGAGGAGCAGCAATTGCCGGACGTTCCAATCCTTCAATCATGCCCAGATACACTATAGCACTAGCGGCCGTAGCTCCCGTAGAACCTGCGCTGACTACCGCATCCGCCTCACCCGACTTCACCAGCTTGGTAGCTATAACTATGGAAGAATTGCGTTTATGGCGAATTGCTAAAGCTGGCGATTCATCCTCCTTAACGACTTCACTGGCTTCAACACACCTGATGGGCAAATTATTGGATGACCCATATTTAGCTAATTCTCCTTCCAGTACGCTCAGCGGACCAGCTAGGATAATCTCCACATCGCCTTTCTGCGCAGCGTAAACCGCACCTTTAACTATCTCGCCAGGGGCATAATCACCCCCCATAGCATCAACGGCTATCCTTATCTTCCTTACCGCTTCGGACATAAATCAAACTCCGCTATACATCGGTATACTATGCACACTTTGGCTAAAAATAATTGCATTGTTCGTGATAATTGTCAATAGCCATAGCAAAACGATATTATATCATATAGTTTGAACATTCTTAATATAAAAGGAAAAAAGGAGGTAACGATAAATGTTAAACGGGGCGCTTGGTTTTCTCGCTTTCTGGTTAGCAGCTTCAGGGATATGCTTATTGCTACCCGAGAGGTTAACAGAGAGGTTTGGCTATCCTATAAAAACCATTTATGCCAGAGAGGCTCTTGCTGGTGCTTGCCTGGCAATAGCCGCTGGAATTTGTATCCATCTAATCCACAATCCCTCAATTGCTAACCCAAGCCTGGTAACCATAGGGATAATTCTGCCAGTCCTATGGGCAATCACCACTTTCACCTATGGGCAAAGGTCAAAATTCATGCTGGCAGAGGCGATAATTTTCGTTATAATCGCCATTATTGTCGGTATAGGTTACTTCCAGTTTCCCGGTTAGTTTAAGTAAACAGCCATAAATTGCGTGTTATAATGCGGGGACATGGGGCCACCCTTGTCATTCCCAGCGCACCTGCAAGCATGGGCAACCTTGCTGCGCCTCGGCCCTACAGCTAGAGGAATACTGCCATTCCTACTAGGAGCTACAATTGCCTGGAGCCAGGGAAATCCCCTAAACTGGTCAGTGCTAATCATCTCCAGCCTTGCCGTCTTCTGTATCATGGAAATGACTTTCCTCGTCAACGAATATTATGACTATCAAGCTGACTTATTAAACAAAACCTTCCATCGGCTCTCCGGTGGTTCACGCATTTTACCCTCAGGACTTATATCCCGAGACTCAACTTTAAAGGCGGCTTATGCTTTCATTGCCATAGCTGCTATCCTTGGTTTGATACTTTACTTCTGCTATCACACTGGACCTTATACTCTCCCCTTCGGTATACTGGCAATGTTCATCGGCTATTTTTATACCGCTAAACCCTTCAAATGGTCATATCACGGAGTGGGTGAAATAGCCATATGGTTCACCTGCGGCTGGTTAGCTACCATGTCTGGTTATTACCTGCAGACAGGACATCTTGACCTGATGACCACCCTGGTTTCCCTACCTGGTGCCACCAGTGTTTTCCTGGTTATCCTAATTAATGAAATACCAGATATACCTTCGGATAGCCTTGCTGGTAAGAGGAATTTAGCAGTAAGGCTGGGAAAAGGAAAATCATTCTGGCTTTATAACATCCTGCTAGTATTATGTTATGTAAACATAGTCTCCATTATTTTCCTTGGTGTTCCCAAGCTCAGCGGCTTACTCTCTTTAATATTGCTGCCAATCATCATACGTAGCATTATGACCATTATGAAGAATCTCGAAGGGAAAACATTAGAATCCCTATCATTGAAGACAATGTTGTTTGACCACTTGATAACCATAATCTATGCGGTCACTTTTGTTGTAGTAGGATGGAGCTCCAATCCTGTAAACGATATGATAATCGTAGGCATATTATTCTTATTGTGTTTCTCCCTGGAGGGTTTAAGCTTCATATCAGCAAACAAATTGAAGGAATATATAAAATAGGAGTCTTTTTTGGTTAAACCTAAAAGGGTAGTAAAACCCTTCTATAATCCACCTTCTTTGATAGCTAGGCAAGCTTTGTCCGTTTTCTATTTCGGATTCCTGGTGCGTTGGAAAGCGCTTCCTCAGTGGTTGAGCCAAGTAAAGAAGACACTGCCCACAGCCGCCGGAGCCATCGGTATGGGATGCATCGGCTTCCCTATTCATCCGGTATGGGAGATAACCAACGCCTGCAATCTCAGATGTAAGCAATGTCATGCCAGTTCAGGCAAACCTTTATCCGATGAACTTACTACTGAGGAGGGTAAAAGATTACTAGACGATATGGCTGCCATATCTGAATTCCGTATGCTGGCGCTTGCTGGAGGTGAACCATTACTAAGAAAAGACATTGTGGAACTTGTCAGTTATGCTCGCTGGCTCGGCTTTGAAATATCCATAGCTACCAACGGCACCTTGCTCACCCCTCAGATGGCACAGGACTTTAAGAAAATGGGAGTAGCCAACATAGCTATTGGGCTAAATGCTAATGACAAGAAAATACACGAGAAAATCACCCAGATGCCTAGCTCATTTGAGAGGACAAAGCAAGCTATCCATGCTACCACCGAAGCAGGTCTGAACCTACAAATCAATACCACGGTGATGAAGGAAAATCAGGAAGCTATACCAGACCTCCTTGACTTTGCCTCAGAGGTCAATGCTCAAATTGTGCTCCTATACCAGCTAGTGCCTGAAGGTAGAGGGGAACAGGAAATGGAGCTTAACATCGCCAGCTACCGGAAGCTTCTTAATATGGCAAGTCAAAACCAACGCTCAAACAAAGCCATTATCGAGCCGATATGCTCACCTCAATACTGGGCATACCTAATGAGCCAAAATGACCGTAAACCCTCAAGGATAAGGATGAGGCTAGCAGAAACCATTTTTAAGGGCTGTGTGGCTGGCAGTGGCTTATGTTACATCAAACCAAATGGAGATGTCTGGCCCTGTCCCTTCGTTCCCATAACTGCGGGAAATGTCCGTCACACTCCACTCATAGAGATATGGCACAATTCAGAGGTATTCAACAAGCTACGAGACAGAGCAAATCTCAAAGGGAAGTGCGCTACATGCATATATAAGAATATCTGTGGAGGCTGTCGCGGCAGAGCCTATGCTCACTACGGAGACTACCTCGCTGAAGACCCTTTTTGCTTCCTGTATACCCCTGCCAAAGATTGAATTGCTCACCAGCCCCGCATATAATTGACCAGATGCACACAAGCAATATCGAGATTCGAGACCTCCTTATCTCCTGGCTTGTCCTTGGCTTCTGCTTCGCTTTAATTCTGTTTCACTCCCTTAGCCTTTCGGGCTTCATCATAGCTCTTATCGGTCTCGGGGTTGGATTTATATGTCACGAGCTTTCCCATAAGTTTATAGCTCAGAAACTCGGGTTTCGAGCTGAGTTCAGACTGTGGCAAACCGGGCTTATCATTGCCTTAGTTTGTGCCTTCATCAGCATGTTCAGCCCGATAGGATTTCTCTTTGCCGCTCCCGGAGCTGTCTATATCTTATCTTATACTTCGAAAAGGGAAAGCGGCTTAATCAGCCTCTCCGGTCCATCAGCTAATATCATCTTAGCCCTTATATTCTATGCCATCGCTACACATAGCAGCGGATTCACCGCACTCGTTAGCAGTTACGGGATGCTCATCAATCTGTGGCTAGCAGCTTTCAACCTCTTGCCTATCCCGCCACTCGATGGAAGCAAGATTTTCGCCTGGAAGTTTCCCGTGTGGGCAATGCTGATGGTAATCTCTGCCGGTCTTCTTGCTTTATCCATGTTCGGAGCAATATGATGGAGGTAAAGCAAATTCGGTTGAAAAGCGGTGGACTCAACCTCGCTGGCGAGGTTTATTTCCCACCAGACAATAAACTTTGCCCTGCCTTATGCATCTGCCATGGCATTCCCAATGTAGCCTACAATCCTGCTGATAGAGGTTACGCCATACTGGCACAGAAGTTTTGCTCTGCCGGCTTTGTTACCTTAATCTTCAACTTCCGGGGGACAGGAAGAAGCGAGGGAAATTTCGATTTGCTCGGCTGGAGTGAGGACTTAACCGCCGCCCTCGATTTCCTCCATAGCCTTAATCGGGTAAATAAGACCCATCTTTGCCTTCTCGGCTTTAGCGGCGGAGCAGCAGTCTGTGTTTATATTGCCGCTCACGATGCCCGAGTATCTTTATTAGCCACTTGCGCCTGTCCCGCCGACTTTAGCTTTACGGAAGACGGGACAAGTATTGCAGCCAGAATCGAGCGCTTCCGCAAAATCGGCGCCATCAGAGATAAGGATTTCCCAGCTTCAGTAGCAAAATGGCGACAAGGTTTTCAAATCATCACGCCAATTCGCTGGATAGATAAAATTTCACCTCGTCCATTATTGTTAGTTCACGGGGATGCTGATGAAACGGTTCCTGTGGAACAGGTGCACAAGCTTTACCGAAAAGCCAAAGAGCCTAAAGAGATAGTCATAATTCCTGGTGCTAAACATAAATTACGTCTCGAAGAAGCCGCCATGGCTACTGTCTTAGATTGGCTCAAGGCTCATTCTCCACGTCACTGCGAGGAGCATTAGCTTTGTCAACCAATTCCAGCGAATTATATGAAGGCTTATGGGAAACAATAACTAAAGACTCGCTTTTCTTCATAGGCTGGTTTCGTGAAGCACATGCTATCGCTTTCGCCAAAGAAATAGCCTCACACAACATAATTAGCAAAGGAGACAAGCTTGCTGACATTGCCTGCGGCAACAGTCTCTATCCCAAGGTGGTTTCCAGGATTTGTGGCACTACCTTTATTGGTATTGACCTATCCTACACCGCACTTCAGGAATCAAGGAGATTGCTTCGCGGAGTTTACCCTGAACGAGATTCTTCGGTCGCTTCGCTCCCTCAGAATGACACGAAGCGAAGGGCTCGCAACGACAAAGAGGGAAAATCCCTCTGCTCAGGGCTAATTCAAACCGAGGCATCACAGCTACCACTGGCATCATCAACCTTCGATATTATCCTCTCCACTCACACGTTAGAACATCTTCCCAGAGATAAAGAGACCCTTGAAGAGTTTGCCCGTATATTGAAAAAGGGTGGTTATCTTCGATTGGAGGTCCCCAACTCTAAGAAACAGGTGTCACCTCTGTTCAGACCTTTAGAAAGACGTTTGGACAAACTGGGACATCTGCGAGAATACCACCCCTCTGATTTAATAACGCTATTATCGCACTGCCATTTTAGCGTCTGTCAGATATACTACACTGATTTCCTACTTTTCTGGTTTTTCTCCTCCGTAGAGGAATATTTACGACCAATCATCAGGCTATTTAAGCTCGATAAAGCAATGCACAAGCTGCTGCCACAAAATGGACCAGCTCAACACGCCCTGGCATCCGCATTAAGCCGACTAATCCTGCTGGAGAATAAGCTGCTGAAGAAAAATCCCAGAGGGATGAATATCTGCTGCATAGCACAGCGCGCTGATTAAAACTAGTTAACTTACCATCCGAGATTTCAAGCGGCAATCTTCATCAATGAGACAATAAGCCAGCCGAGGAGACCACAAACAGGGAAAGTCAAAATCCAGACCAACACAATATTTCTGGCTATGCCCCATCGCACTGCGGAAAGACGTCTTGTAGCACCCACCCCCATAATCGCCGTGCTTATACAATGTGTGGTGCTCACCGGGATGCCAAGCTGTGAGGCGACCTCGATAACGCTAGCCGCCGAGACGTTGGCAGCAAATCCATGGACAGGACGCAAAGTAGTTACCTTCAATCCCAATGTCTCGATGACTCGCCTTCCGCCGATAAAGGTACCAAGGCTAATTGAGGTGGCAGAAACTACAACAGCCCAGAAAGGAATATGGAACTCACCACTTCCATAATAGGTCATCAAAGCCATAGAGATTAAGGCAATAGGCATCTGCCCATCGTTCTTGCCGTGACTATAAGCCAGGAAGGCTGCTGAGAGAATATGCAAATTGCTGAAGAGGCCTCGCATTCTTTCCGGCGCAACTTTCCGGAAGAGCCACATTATGGCTACCATCACCCAAAAACCAGCGACAAGACCCAGGAGAGGAGCGATACCAACCGCAGAAATTATCCTGGTTAGCACCCCCCAAACAATAGCTCCGCTGCCAGAGGCGGCAATACCAGCACCCACTAACCCCGCCACCAACCCATGGGTCAAACTTATGGGCATGCCATAGCGTGTAGCGAACAAAGCCCAGATAATAACTGCCCCGGTCCCGGCAAGCACGATGTTCATATCCAGGAATTCAGGGCTAACAATACCTTTACCGATAGTCACAGCCACTGCCGTGCCCGTGGCTGCCCCAAGGAAATTAAAACAGGCTGCCATAATTACGGCAGCCCGAGGGGAAAGAGTGCGAGTACCGATTACGGTAGAAATAGCATTAGCGGCATCATTAAAGCCATTGGCAATGCCGAAGCCAATGGCCGCTGCAATTACCCCAATTAACAGTGCGAGGTGCTCAGGCATGCTTCAATACTATGCCTTCAAGAATATTGGCTACATCCTCCCCTTGGTCAGTAGCATCTTCCATATGCTGGTAAAGCTCACGCCACTTAATTATCTCACTGGCATCTTTGCCACTATCAAACAGCTCAGCCATGGCAGCATGGTGCACATCATCAGCCTCGTTTTCCAGGCTGTTGATTTCCACGCATTGTTCCAGAATTCGTTTGAACTGGTTACGGTGGCGCAAACAAGGCAATACCTCGTTCAATGCATAGGTCATCTTGGCGACAATTGCAGCTAGCTGCCGAGCCCTTTCCGTAGGTTGGGCAACGCGGTAAAGAAAGGCCGTTCTGCCCGCAGCCTCGATAAAGTCCATTACGCTGTCCAGCGTATGGGCGAGAAGAGCAATATCCTCTCTATCTATGGGAGTGACAAAGGTGCGATTCACCCTCTGTATTATCTCATGAGTTATCGTATCACCCTGGTGTTCCAAAGCCTTGAGTTGCTTTGCCTTCGCCTCAACATCTTCATAATTGTTAAACAGGTCAACCAGCTTCTCTGCGGCAGTGACTAAATTAGTCGCACTTTCCTCAAATAAGTCATAAAACTTGGTATCCCTGGGCGTTAGTAAAAACTTAGCCAAAATACACCTCCTGTCGCAAAATTAAAAATCAAAATGACAACTAAAGATACAAAATTTTTAAATTTTCACTCTGTATTTTTGCTTTTGCATTTTACTTGAATCTTCTTACCTCAAAGCGATAGAGATTAACTGGCTCATCACCCGATATCCCCGCCTTGAGGCGGCAAATCCTGATTTGTTCCTCAACACTATCCACACCCTCTAAATCAGGCAATAGAAGCCCTCGCCTGAATCCGCTTTCGACAATAACCCCATATCTTTTAGCGTCGAGCTGGCTTTTATCCCTGACTGGCTCAGGCTGGGTAAGAATATCAACGCTGTATTCTAAATCATCCAGCTCAGAAACTGAGATTGGCGGAAAACGAGGGTCCCTGGTAGCCGAACTGATTGCATTGCTGATAATCTCCTCAGCAACATTATTCCTACAGGGCTCAAAAGTGCCAATACATCCTCGTAATTCTCCGAGCTTATGAATGGAAACAAAAACTCCTGCCCGTCCCCTCATTTCAGGGGTCAATACTTCAGGCAGAGTCAATATTTTGCCACTACAAACATAATCCTCCACAGTATCCTTAGCCAGTTTTACTACAGGATGAAGCTCCTCTTCCATAGACCTACCCCCATTATTGTTTCATCTCCGTTCTAAAATTAAGCTCGGCACCACAAAATTTACATTTAGAGCCATCAAGCCCGACAACATCGGTGTCATAGCCAATCCGGCGAACATTCAGCTTGCCACAGGAGTAGCACACGGTATTTTCATACTCATGTCCAGCAACATTGCCAAGATAAACAAACTTTAGCCCTGTTTCCTTACCAATTTTATAAGCCTTTTCCAGAGTGGATACCGGGGTAGCTGGCAGGTAACTTAGATTATGCATAGGATAAAAGCGAGTCACATGCCATGGGGTAAGCTCTCCTAAATTATCCCGAATCCAGGCGGCAATGCCCTGAAGCTGCTCCTCGTCATCATTCATTGTAGGAATGATATTGGTCACCACCTCAACATGCATATCCCACTTCTCCTTGGCTCGTTTAGCAACATCGAGAATGCCCTGCCAATGGGACACCTTAGCTAATTTACGGTAGAAGTCATCGCTAAACCCTTTAACATCAACCCTCCAGGCATCGAGGTAGGGACCTATAGTATCCAGAGCCTCCGGGGTAAGATAGCCATTGGTGACATAAACGGTGTATAAACTGTTTTGCTTGGCCAGCTTGGCGGAATCTAAAGTATATTCAAACCATACCGCTGGCTCATTATAAGTCCAGGCAATGCCTTCACAGCCATATTCCCTGGTTAACTCTATTTCCTTCTCCGGGGATAGATAACGCGAGGTCGCTGGAATATCAACACAGGAAATTTCCCAGTTCTGGCAATGCTGGCAATGAAAGTTACACCCCCAAGTGCCCAGGGAAAAGGCAAAGCTGCCGGGGAAGAAGTGAAATAAAGGCTTCTTCTCAATATGGTCGGAAGCTGCCGAGGATACTTCACCATAATTGAGAGTATATAAATTGCCACCACGATTGAGGCGCATCTGGCAAACGCCCATTTTACCGGGATTGATGACGCACCTCCACTGACAAACATAACACCTCACCCTATCACCGGGAAGCTTTTCATAAAGTATTGCCTCCTTTTCCATCACCAACCAACCTCGACTATTATATCATCGTAACCTAAATTAATATAAATTGAGGTATAATTCAGCAGAATGGTCGTAATTGGAGTAACCGGCAATATCGGCAGTGGCAAAAGCACAGTATGCCGATTTCTGGCTGAGCATGGCGCTGCAGTCATAGATGCCGATAAAGCAGCACAGGAAGTTTATAAACCGCATAGCCAGGCCTGGCAGAAGATAATCGACATTTTCGGCACGGAGGTGTTGCGACCTGGTGGGGAAATCGACCGTGTTAAATTGGCACAGTTGGTTTTCTCCGACCCAAAAGCATTGGCGCAATTAAACGAGATAGTGCATCCTGAAGCGTATCAAGTGGTAAAGGAAAGGATTGAAAATTATCGCCGCCTGGGAACAAAAGTGGCCGCTTTAGAAGCTGCCCTGCTCATTGAGGCTAACTGGACTACATTGGTAGATAAAGTATGGCTGGTAACAGCCTCGCCAGATGCGGTGCTCCAGAGGCTTACCAGAGGTCAAAAAGCTGACCGGGACCAAATCTTAGCGCGACTTAAATCGCAGACGCCTGACGAAAAGAAGATGAAATCCGCCGATGAGGTAATCTGTAACGAAGGTGATATAAACGAATTACATGAAAAGATAGTTGAACTGTGGAATAAACTTACATAGGAAAGAATTTGCCCGAGCTACCTGAAGTAGAAACAATCAAAAATGAACTTTTACCCTGGGTGGTTGGACAACGTTTCGACCAGGTTAGTGTTTTTGACAGCCAATTAGTATATCAGCTACCAGTACCAGAATTCTGCCGCAGACTAACCGGACAAGCAATAGAAAGCATTAACCGCCGTGGAAAATATCTCATTTTTCAGCTATCAAGCGCCCAATACCTGGTTATGCATCTTAGAATGAGCGGAGCATTATTATTAAACCCTAAGGAGATTCGACTTCATACCAGAGCGAGTTTCACCTTTTCCAATGGCAATCAACTTGTCTTCAATGACCAGAGACGCTTAGGAATAATATGGCTTGGGGAAAATATCGCACCTATCATTGGCAAGCTGGGACCTGAGCCGCTGGACAAGGATTTCACCGTTAACGTTTTGTCACAAAGGTTAAGCAAACATCATATTCCTATTAAGGTGGCTCTCGTTGACCAGAGCCTCATCGCTGGAATCGGCAATATGTATGCCGATGAAACCCTCTTTGCCGCTCGAATACACCCCCTCAGAACTACGGACAGCTTATCCTCCAGGGAGATTCAAGATATACATAATTCTATTCAGAGCATCCTTCGCTCAGCTATCGCCAAAAAAGGAGCCAGCACGGATACTTATATCCGCCCTGGCGGTCAGCTGGGCACAGCCCATCTTGATTTCAAGGTTGCTCACAGGAAAGGCATGCTCTGTCCTGTTTGCGGTACCTTCATTGAGCGCATTTTTCTGCGGAAACGCGGCACTTACTTTTGCCCTAACTGCCAGCCCCTGACAACCCAGATGCCCCTTTTACCGCCTTGACCATGAACCCTCCTTTCCTGTCATTCTGAGAGTGTTTACTAACCTCACCCCCTTTATTCCCCCTCTCCTTTGAAGGAGAGGGGGAAGAGATTTATAGAGAGGGGTTTCACCCCTCTCTTACCTACACTCCCCCTTCCCTTGCTAAGGGAAGGGGGTCAGGGGGATAGGTTGCTAAACAATCTCAGGAAAAGCAAAACTCTAAATCCTAAATCCGAAATACTAAACAATATCAAATTGAGGTTGTTTATTTGTCATTGCGAGGAGCGCTAGCGGTTGCGAGGCGTAGCCGAAGCAAACTAGAGCATGAGATTCCTCGTTTCACTCGGAACAAGCTCCGCAATCTCAGAGGTGGGCATGAGATTGCCACGCTTCGCTCGCAATGACAGAGGGGAGTTGCTAAACAATCTCAAGATAAAGGCTTTGAATTTAGATATTAGGATTTGTTTAGAATTTAGTGCTTTGAGTTCAGGGTTTCCCGACAGTGACGGGGGAGGGTGCCCCTAAATGGGCATGCAAAAACCTTTGGCATTGCGGAGGCTGAGATACATGGGTAACACCCATGGTATGGTTAGTAATGATATTAACTTAGCATGAGGAGTTACCAAGATGAGAAAGCCGGCCAGCTTCTACTTCTTTAACAGAAAGCTCATTGTCCTGAAGGATAGATATGAATGCTGGAGGGGAGTGGCAGACCTTTTGGGTTTTGCAACCCAGGAGAGATTGAGAGTATGGCTCTACAACTTTAATCTATCTTTAGACCCTGAAGAGCTCAATCCCGGGCTAACTGAATGGCTTATAGAATATAATTTCACTCGTCCACACCAATCCCTTGGCTATCTCGCCCCTATAGAGTATATTGAAAAAAACTTGCTAAAATTCGCAGCCCGGTGTTACCTATGTGATCAGCCGGCACGGGGAACACAGGTGTAACAACCATCACCTCTACCCTGGGGAAACTACTCGAATAATTTAAGGACTTTCCCCAGGATAGAGAACACTACCACAGGCTAGGATATTATATATAGCTAAATTGCTATATATAATGTATTCTCTGCCTATGCCATTTGATAAGCTGCTGATCTTTCTTACTGATTAATCTCCAGGCTTGCCAACCGCCCACAGAGCTTTTATTGCGGCGATAATTGCAGCAGGTGCCACCAAGATAGCAACGTAGCTAAGTATGTTTCCTAGCAATGTACCCAAACTCAATGCCGTAAGAGGAGCAAATACGTTGCCAACTACAACTAGAGCTATTACAGCTAGCAAGAAAAGCATAAACTCTTTTGCGGTTATGTTTAGAAGACCGATTATTACTCCCAATATTATTAGTACCACGATGAGAGTTGTGTTTTGAGGCCAGAATATACCCGCAACAACAGCAATAATAAGACCAACGATGAATGCCCAGAAACCAATGAAACCTAGAATCCCCTTTCTTCCTGCCATATTACCCTCCTTTTATTGATATTTGTTGATATTTGAAAGGTAAAGCTGACTAAGCTTTATCTTCGATAGTCGCAGAGGCAGCATTCCTCCCCACAGGTTCTGTGCCATTGTTTACACTAGCTTTTGACTTGTAGCCCTTCCAGAATCAGCAACCGTCTGCCGGTTCGAAGTTACGAGCCCCTGGCGATGCTTCTAAAACCTCCTTTCCTTTCGTAATGAAATAATTTTGAAGGAATCAGACAGAAAAAGCAATAGGCCAAATGGAAATGGTTGCGGAGGCTGAGATACACGGGTAACACCCATGGTATGGTTAGTAATGATATTAACTTAGCATGAGGAGTTACCATAATGAGAAAGCCGGCCAGCACACGCCCTTGCACCACTAAGTATCCCTTGTTAGAATAGTATTCAAGAATCGCTCATAAAGAACCATAGTTCAAAGCGTGTCATCTGCTCTTTGCAGAATACAAATGGCAAGATTAGAACCTATATTTCAGAAAGTATTAAAAAGGAAAGGAGAAAGAGATGGGAAGTAAGGGAAGAAAAAATGTGAAAAAAACCAAGAAGCCCAAGGAAAAGAAGAAATAGGGAAACTAAAAATAGCTTAAGCGCGAAGGATAGATGCGGATTTGAGGAAGTCCTTTTGTCTTAGCACCATCGCGCAGAGGGTGGGTGACAAAGCAGTGCCTGAGCATATGCGGCCTGATCCTCGGCAAGCCAGGCTTTTTGGGCAGACGGCATTGCGCCTTAGATTAGATATTTAGGGCTAATATGGATATGTTCAGAGCTGATGCAAAGGTCACCCAAAGGATATAGGGAATAAGAAGTCCTCCTGCTACAGTGGATATTTTGAAGAACCTCAGCATGGTGAATAATATTGCAATCCAGAGTAATACAATCACAACGGCGCCACCAACAAGTGATTTACCTCCAAAAAAGATCGCCGACCACAAGGCGTTCAGAACAAGTTGAACCAGGAATGTAATTAGTGCAGCTTTCACATTTTCAATACCCAATCCTTTGCGCCAGACTAGAAAGACTGCAACTCCCATCAGGACATATAGGGTGACCCACGCTGGAGCAAACAACCAATTTGGCGGAGTGAAGGATGGTTTTGCCAGGGTCTCGTACCATGTTGGAATAGCAGGCATAGTGAAAATAGAACCGATAAGACCGGCACACTGGCAGGCTACAATGCTTATTACTAATTTGAGAATATTCCGTGATCTTTCGCCGTCCATAACTCACCTCCTTAGAAGCTGCGCATAAAGGCTGCCTCAGGATGAGAAACTCGCCTGCTTATGGCGAGGTCTTCCCCGCTGCCTGCTCCAAAGTCTGTGCCAAAAACTTTTCCCTGCCAGGAAGTTCCCAGGGCTCTCAGTGCCAAAATACAAATAGCGAAACCCGGAATTACTAAAGCGACTCCTGCAATCTCAGGGGTCGGTGAATGGATTAGCTGCGAGTCAAAAGGAGGTGGAAATATTCGAAACCCTGTGTTACTTGCGTACATGACCACTTCCAGTACCTAAACGGTTACCACGGCAATCAGGGACAGTTCGAAAATACCGTATATTCCTTTGTTTGCTATGTTGAGCTTGAGGGCATTGATTTTCTTATTCTTGCGCAGGTTAAGAGTTATTCCTCCAAAAAGGAAGATAAAGATGAATAAACCTGCAAAGTGGAAAAGGCTCATCGCTCTCGATGCTCAGATTATTACTCTCCCTTCAACCATTATAACACGAGAACTTCAAGTTCACCCTGGCAGCATTCCGTGTAGTCTGAGTGGCCGAATATTGCCGGGCATATCGGTTCAATTCTTGATTTGTCAAAGCCCCCTTTTGCCACAGGGTGGGATTTTTCACTATAATAGTGGCGCAAATGTTGTTAATAAAGGAAATCCTGCTATCCATCTATTAGATACGGACAAGCAATGAAAGTGGTAGCAATTGTTGGTATGGCAGGCGCGGGCAAATCGGAAGTAGCCAGAATATTTGAGAGGAGCGGCTTTAAGAGAGTAAGGTTTGGAGATATCACGGAAGAAGAAATCAAGAATAGGGGACTTGAACTGAATGAGAAAAACGAACGTTACATCAGGGAGCAATTGAGAAAAGAACACGGGATGGCAGCATATGCCAAATTGAACCTGCCCAGAATTGATACCTCACTGAAATCGTCAAATGTCGTGGTGGACGGACTTTACTCGTGGGAAGAGTATACTTTATTGAAGGACCGCTATGGCGAGAGGTTCAGCACAGTTACTGTCTGGGCGTCGCAGGCTACCAGGCATGCAAGACTTAGAAATAGAGCAACCCGACCTTTGGCGGTTGAGGAAGCAGCCACTCGAGATAAAGCGGAGATAGAGAATACCAACAAGGGTGGCCCAATCGCCATGGCTGACTTTATCATAGTAAACGAAGCTTCCTTGAAGGAGCTGGAAAAGGAGACGGGACGAGTTCTATCCGCTTTGAAATGAAAAAATTAACCAGGCCGGACATCGATGAATATTTTCTCAAGATAGCTACCGTGGTAGCAGAACGGGCAACCTGTCGGCGACACCACGTCGGCGCTGTAGCAGTGAGGGACAAGCACATATTAGCCACCGGCTATAACGGCGCTCCCTCAGGGGTTAAAGATTGCCTCGAACTTGGTTGCCTCAGGGACGAGATGAATATCGAATCTGGGACCAGGCAGGAAATATGCCGGGGAATTCACGCCGAGCAAAACGTAATCATACAAGCATCGCTCCATGGCGTTAACCTCGCTGGCGCCACGGTCTATGTTACACATCCACCATGCATACTCTGCGCCAAGATGCTGGTGAACGCTAAAATAAAGCGCTTCGTAACCTTCGGCAGCTATGCTGATGACTCTTTCAAAGACCTGTTCAAAGAAGCCGGAATAGAGTTTGAGCAGCACGAAAAACCACCTTCCAGGATAACCTACCTGCCCTGAAACCAGTGGACTTTTGCCTCTCAACATCGAGGGATATCGGACATTCCTTGAGATTCCCGCGTGAATCTGAAAAACAAAGTGGCAGCGGAGGGATTTGAACCCCCGACCAAAGGCTTAGAAAAGTCTGAAAAAACGGAAACAGGCAGATTTACACCCGCCACAGGAGTTGACGGGGCTTCTCGTGCGTGTTACAACGATATAAATTGTTGTTTTTCTGGAGTTCAACGAGCCATAATGAGCTGGAATCCAGAGGTCCCATGGTAGATTATCACAGTCGATTGGGGAGGTCATATGGCAATGGATGAGCAGTTCGTAGAAGCAACCGAAAGAGCGATTGACCAACTCATTAGTGACTTCCAGACTGAACCCAACAGGTTCTGGAATGAAAGGGATATCCACTGGAGCCTGTTCTGTTACTTGAAACAGCAAGAGGTTTTCCAGCGACATTATGTAACCGAGCTTATTCGAGCAGAGTTTCCAACACTAGAGAAGTATGGAAAAGAGGGCAAAACGCATAGTCGTTGTTTTAAGTATGGAAAGAATAAAAGTATTCGATAGCCGTCAAAACAAAATATTGGTCGTTGACAAGATTCGTAAAACTAATGCAGAGTGGAAGAATATATTGACCTCAGATCAATATCAGGTCACTACTAATAAAGGAACAGAGCGACCCTTCACATGCACCTTCGATGAAGTTAAAGGGCCAGGTATATACCAGTGTATCCGATGCGGGACAGATCTCTTCAAGAACACAGTCAAATTTCACTCCGGTACGGGCTGGCCAAGCTACTACGAACCAGTTTCAGATTTGAATATTAGACTTCAAGAGGACAGCAGTCTCGGGATGCATAGAACGGAGGTACTCTGTGCAAGATGCGATGCCCACCTGGGTCATGTTTTCGATGATGGTCCACCGCCCACAGGCAAGCGCTATTGTATCAATTCCGTATCTGTTCAATTTGTGAAAGAATAGCATAAAGTAATAAGAAGGAACTATTATGATCCAAGGGAAGAGTCCGATAGATCAGACTAGTGGAAAGGAAGTGGCAACACTCGCCGGGGGCTGCTTCTGGTGCCTTGAGGCAGTTTTCAAAGAGGTGGAGGGGATAGATAGAGTTATATCCGGGTATTCTGGTGGTACGGTTATGCACCCATCTTATAGTGAAGTTTGTACCGGAACAACGGGACATGCCGAAGCAGTGCAACTAACTTTCGACCCACAGAAAATCTCTTTTAGGGGAATATTGCAGATTTTCTTCGGCGTACATGATCCGACTACACTAAACAGACAAGGGGCTGACGTAGGCGCCCAGTATCGATCAGTAGTTTTTTACAACGACGAGAAGCAGAAAACTATAGCCGAGGCAGTCATTCAGGAGCTAAATGCTGCGCATGTCTGGAAATCTCCTATCGTAACTGAGCTTATTCCACTTAAGGAATTCTATCCGGCTGAGGATTATCATCAGGAGTACTTCGATCGAAACCCTGCACAACCATATTGCAGCATGGTCATTGCTCCCAAATTGGCCAAATTTCGTAAACAACACCGCAAAAAGATAAAGAGGGAATAGCTGATTCTAGATTCAGGACAAAATGAAGTTGGGCGAGCAACATGAAGGGTATGGCTTAGCAGGCTTTCATGAGCAAATTAGCTGAATATAGAGAACTAATCAAACAATTGTTGATGTCACAGCATCTTGCCGTACTAGCCACATACTATAATGGCCAACCGTACAGCAATCTCGTCGCATTTGCAGTAACTAGGGATCTGAAGCATATATTTTTCGTAACGAGTAAAAACACCCACAAGTATGACAATATCCGGGAGAACAAGAAAGTTGCCATGTTAATCGATAGCAGGAAAAACGAAACTTCCGATTTCGTTAATGCATTCGCGCTGACTGCTATCGGCATTGCCCAAGAAACGATAGGTGCTGAGAGAAATCGCCTGGCAAGAATATACCTTGCCAAACATCCTTACCTAGCAGAATTTCTTAATATGTCGGACAGTGCGTTGATAAGAATAACGGTGAGCGACTATATTATTGCTGGTTTCAATAAATCTCAGCGAGTTCGTATTGGGGAGTAATCCCTCGTGCCCGAAAAACGAAAATAGAGGTTCGTAACCCGATCCTTTCGCCGCAGTCAAATGAAAATACGACAAACACCTCCACAAATACAAATTCGTTGGGCGTAACTGCTATTCATCGCGATTCTCCGCTCACGCTGATACTAAACGTTTACTTTAATGCTCCTGTTTTCAACTCTCACTTCGTAGGTAGGCTCGTCTTTTGCTTTCAGCTTGATGAAGCCTATCTTGGGTCCTGATAGACACTTACCTGTAGTAACATCGAATTTGGCGCCATGTCTGGGACAGGTCACTATCTTTCCTTCAAGTTTTCCTTCAGCTAGTTCTCCGCTCATGTGCGTGCACTTGCCCGCCATGGCGTAGAACTTCCCTTCATGATTAACCACCAATATCTCCTTGCCATCGACAGTAAAAGACTTCATCTGCCCCTTGGATATATCGTCTACCTTGGCTACCTCAACAAAGTCCATTTGGCTTACCCCCTTTTTTCATATTTTCTCATTACGCTAGAATATAAGGAATCTGAAAAAACCGCAACCCTTTTGATTCTCAGTGTAACAAAAAAGCAATTGTGACCTTACGTAACAAAATGGACAAATGTTAGCTGGTCAAATAATTCATCTTTTTCCTTAATCAGGCGATGAACCTAGTGAGTGAATATCTTCAATACAAGAGAGTGGCACCCGGTGAATTGTACTCAAAGTTTCTTAGGTTCTATACTAGATTTTGTTATCCAGTAGACTTATCATTAAGATATTGCAGGGAAAGTCATCAAATCAAGAGTAGATTATCTTGTAAAAGGAGGAAAACATGACAGAGGGAGGAAGACGTTGGTACCACCGCGGCTCCCCGGTTTTCGTAGCCCCTATTTGGTTCATCGGCTGGCTATTTACAATCGGTTACGCCAATCTGGTTTGGTGGAAGATTTTGCTTGCCTTAGTAATCTGGCCGTACTTTCTAGGCTCGGCACTGAGCTGACCAGTTAAAAGAGCGTACTCTAATTCCGTACCCGACTCTTTGCAGTGCTTCATAGCCTTGACCTGTTGGTAGTGCCAATTCGATGCCATCTAAGTAGACCACGTTGGTCAGTGTATAGAACTCTGGGTATAGTCTTCACGTGGTGATGTCCTGCTACTCCCACCGGAAAAACCTGACCGTGATGATACTGGCTATGACTATCCAACCAGCCCCCTCTGATGAAGCTAAATCGAGGGCTTTTGAAGCTATTCTATCATAGGAACCTGCTTATGCTCTTGGTTTGATATGGTAAATCTGGGATTAAGTCAATAAACCATTATCTAAACATCCAAAAGCAAACACCGGATTGGTAGTCCGTTAGCCTATTTCAACTTGAGATTGTTTGCAGGCAACTAGTGTTCTACCATACTAACAGGACGTCGGAAAAGCCAAAATGTTTCAGTAGACTACGATAGAAATTCCCATGATTTGAGGTCATTGATATTGAATTCGTAGATTTCTTTATCGTTGTAACGCCAACTACCTAAATGCTTAATAACTATGCCACCGAATAGGTTCTTACCTTTAGCGTTTTGCTCTTTTATGTATTGGCAGAGACCTTCTGCCTTTAATTTTGCCGTCTCAGCCGTGATTCCAGATTTGGTATCAAATAGACCAACCTTGCCGTTTTTATATTTGACTATCCAATCAATATAGAATGCCCGATTGGTACCTTTATCGTCATAAGGGATAGCAAAATGCTTGGCGTCATTTTCACCATTCTTGTACCACCATTCTATGTCAACAGCTTTAGATTCAAGGTAATTAGTAAAATCCTTTTCAACCTGTGAGGCGTCATTTCTTTGATAGAATGGCTCAACAATGGATAATTTAACCGGTAGGGTAATGTAATCCTCTGAGTAATTTAGATATATCGGTATATTCCAGTATCCGTCTGAAACTAGTTTTGATTTGCCTTTACTTACAGTGGCAAAATAAAGCTCTTTAGCCTTGTTTATGGCATTAATAAAATGCTGAGTGTTATTCTCTTTTAGAACAATCAACTGCATTTTTGTTTCTATCGTTTTATACTCTTTGGGATAGGCTTTCTTGAAAAAGGTGTAGATAGCCTGTTTCATGCGGCCTATAGACCGTGGTTCAGGGAATAGAGGTTTTAGAGATTCAATAATGAATAATTCAAAGGCATGCTGTATCTCGGTCTCTTGTTGAACGAGAGACACTTGTTCACCCTTATTAGTAATGTAACCAGCTCCAATCTCCTTAATTTTGGCGGATGCACCTTTATCTATGTCTTCTACCTTAACATCCGACATCAGGGTTTTTGAAATCTCTTTCACATCAAGGTCAATATTATCTTTGAGTTTGAGTTCGCCAGAAGAGGTTAAAAAACAGGAAATGAAATAGGGGGAAAGACGGGTTTCCTCTCTGAATCTCTTAGAGTGTACAGAAGGTAGATTAATATCACTATAAATATCCTTACGCGTGGCGCTGTTGATAACTATATAGCCGAAGGATTCCTCACCCTGAATGGAGAATGTGGGCATATTAGTGTATATATAACCTACGTTTAATGCATCAGAACTGTAATGTTTCAATTCTGGCATTCGTAGTATTCTGCCAACTGTCTGTACGGTGAATATAAAGCTGTGCATCTCTCTAAGCATGAGCAAAATATGAGCACGAGGACAATCCCAACCTATGGCAATTGCCTGTTTGAAGATCATGACATCGACTTTGTCATCATTGACACTAATAGTGTCCAAGTTCTTTTTGTCCTCAGATAAATAGATAGCCAACTTTCCATTTGCAACGGTAATATTGTGTTTGTTCTTCAGGATACCTGTGATTTCATCCTTAAGGTCATCAGTGCCAGCTGACCTATCGGGTAGTTGAATCAGCATAAGAGGATTAACATTAGAGGAGATACTAGCAAAGTCCTTAGCCAGTTGTTCGCGTTTCTTTAGTGCTTCGCTCATTATGAATTCATTAGTTGTTTCTTGTGGTTTGACCGTAATATCGCTTGAAGACTTGGCTAAGATGTCATTCTTGAATTCCTGGTTGATAACGACATACTTCTTTATCATCTCATCGTTGATAACATCTTCACGGTCAACTGACACTAGCTGGTCCCCTTGAAAAACTGGTGTAGCAGATACCTCTATGGTCAATTTGGGGTTAATCATGTCCTTCAAACCGCTAGCTATTTCTGTGTTGGTCGAGAAATGGCTTTCGTCGATAATTAGAACAACCTGTCGTCCATGGTCTCTGGTGTTCTGCAAAACACTGGAAAGATTAAAACCGTTTTCATTTTCCCTAATATAAATGTTGTCCCTTTTATTAATACTTTCCCAGTTGAGGAATAGTATTTCGTTTTCGTCTATGTTTTTATCCATAAGGTCCTCAAAGAACGAACATTTGAGGGCTTTATTCTCATAGTAATAATGTTCCAGCTTTTCTTGGCTCTGTATATGTAGCTGACGCGGGGCTGCCCAGATAAAAGACAAAGGAGAACCGGTGGTATTCTCTGACACCAATTTCCTCAGGAATTCCGCCATCATAATTGTCTTGCCTGAACCTGTAGGCGCTTTGAAGACAATGACTTTGTTGCCTGCCTTCTGTAATAGATAAGTAGCGGCTGAATAAAGGTCTGATACGGCTTTATCCTGATAGGGTCTTAAAACAATCACTTGAAAATCCTTCTATAGACCCTAAGGATTGATTCCGGGATAGCACATATTTTTATTAAACCTCTCAAATCGGCAAAATCATCGCTGAAGTCGTCATCTGCAAGTGAGAAAATGTAAAGACTAATAGGTTTATTTACCGTTGCTACCGCTTTCTTGAAATCGGCAAAGGAAAGCTGGTCAAATATAATCCCTGTATATTTCACAGAGTTTCTATAAATTACATATGAAGGATTGTCGGTCACCTTATCAAATGTGCCTTCTTTCAATGTTAGCATCTCTATTGACTGCTTAGTCAGCAATTCCTTATTTTTATCGGTAGGTGCGGCAGGGACAAATGCGGTAGTATAATACTTCAGATTACCACCCAACCGTGCAATAGCCTCACCCGCGCGGGATGTATAACCCTTCATAACGAGGCGCAATCGAGGATGGCACACTTCTGTGCAAATATTATTCTCATTGTTAGTGCATAATATGAACTGCCTTTTACCAGCATCTGCAGTATTAAGATCCAAAACAGCGTGACCAGTTGTTCCAGAGCCTGCGAAAAAATCAAGGATAATAGAATTGGGATAGGACACCAATTCTATTATATCTTTAACAGAATACAGAGATTTGGGGTAAGGGAAACCGTGTTGATTCCCAAGTATGTTATTTAATAACACTATGCCATTACTTGATGCATCGTATTTCGGATTGTACCATACAGTCTTCGGCTTTCTTCCAATAACGTTAACGGCTCTTCTTTTTTTAAATACTCTGTATTTACCTTTGACTTTCCTAACAAGTAATTCAGTACTCCAATTTTCATTAAAGGTATCCTGGCCCCACCTCCATGTTTTTTCCTCACCTTTCTCGTTAATTGGTAATAATTCAATCCATCCTCTTTCTTTTGATAAAGCCATTTGTTTAGTATTTTCGTTAAAATAAATCGGATAATATAAATTCGGCCTAGTGATTCTGTCAGAATTATTACCCGTTCTCATAAACGAAGTTTCACTATAGGCTGATATTTCATCTGTTTTGTTAAATTGCTCCAAGTCCTGCTCAGTGAAGGCGAAGTGTTTAACTATTGCATTATCTTTGTTTCTCGCATAGACCAACATATACTCATGCATAGTAGCAAAGTACTTGTCGTCATTTCGTCCCCTGGGATTATGAACAACAACAATAGTACTTAATCGGTTATTCTCTTTGAATATATCATCCATAAGAGACCTTAAACTATGATGTTCATAGTCATCAATTGCTACAATGATAATTCCTCGCTGGCTTAGCAAATCTCTAGCTAATCTCAAGCGTTTATCCATGAATGATAACCATTTACTATGCCTATAAAGGTCTTCTTGCTCAACATAGTCATTGTTATATTTCCAAGTTTTGTTGCCAGTATTAAATGGAGGGTCTATGTATATAACATCAATCATTTTGGGATGAGTATAGTTTAGTACTGATAGAGCGTGATAGTTATCGCCATCAATGAGAATATGAGTAACGTCATCCTTGCGAGAATTTATTTGCTTTTCCTGGATTTCTTTTAGAACGGGTAGCTCTTTCTGGCAATCAAGGACTACTTTTTCCGGCTCACGTGCTGAATCCCAAACAAGGCCGTATTTCTTGCGCTTCTCCAAGGCCTTGATTTTTTTGATTAGGTCTTCTTTTTCCCAGCTGGAATAGTCAGTTCTTGAAGCCACCTCAGTCCTCTTGATGTTTGAATTACTTTATACTTGATTGTAGTGATTAACTGGTTAATTGGCAAGTAGCTACAAAATAGCTTATCGAGGAGATAGTAGACGGGACAATAAACGCTCTCTCCGTTGTTAGACCTTTGGCCTCCCTATCTCTTAAGATTATCCACCGGTGAGTAGCGTTTGTGACTTTCCACTGCATCATAGCAACCTACCGCCTGGCAATACCGGTTAGTCATCATTAGGGTAGTGTGTCCCAATAATCTCTGTAGCATCAAGCTATCTCCACAATTCTTTAACCGCAGGACTTCAAAACAAAATGGCAGCGGAGGGATTTGAACCCCCGCCCAAAGGCTTGGGAGAAGTCTGAAACTATTGCTATAAGCATTGGTAAGCAGAGTGGTATTGTTTATGGGCTTCATGGCTCTAGGGCATTTGCTGTTGAAACGATGAGGGGTTTCTCTAAGATAGCCCAGGAACTCTCTGAGGTGCTGAGTAGTTATCTCTGATATATCATCAGGCCAGTCGTAATTAGTAGCATACCAAAGGAAACCTTTGAGCTTGTCAGCATAACAGTTTATGGTTCCCCAAGACTTGCCTTCTACCTTACAGGATAATAGAAAGCCATCAATCGCTTGCTTTATAGTCGTGGTAGTTGTAGTATCCGTGTGAATAGACATTGAACTTCTCCTTTTCTTCGTTCGATTGTGCGAGACGATATATGAGAATAGGGAGAAGGTCAATAGCTTTGTGGTATATATTTTGGCTGCAAAATGACGAAAGATGCTTGGTATAATATCTGTTGTGAAAGAATTGCTCGGAATACTGCCTTACCTTTATTACTTTTTGGAGGAACCTATCCGCCTAGGCTCCTTAACTTTATTAAGCGTGCCTGAGGTGGTAAAACAAAAAAAGGTAGGTTATTAAGATAACATGAAACGATTTACGGGTGCAATAAAAAAAAGTTTGGATACACAGAACTGGTACGGCGCTCTTTTTATAGCCTTAACCATGCCCGATATTTGTGGGAAAATTGCTTACCCAAACTTAGGCCCAAAAGACAGATATAAAAAATGGTTTGATAGTTACCTTTCAAATTATTACAAACATGAAATTGGTGCCAATCATGAGGAGACTGTTTTTATGTCTGCGTCGGATTGCTATGCGTTAAGATGCTCTATATTTCATGCAGGAATTGACGAGGTTATCGAACAATCTAGTTTCGATGTTGTCAGTCGCTTTAGTTTTTCAACGGCTCGTGCTCATTGCAATCGCATCAACAACGTCCTACAACTCAATGTAGAAATTTTCTGCAAGGAGATCATACAGGCTGTAGAAAAATGGAGTAATGATGTTAAAAATAATGCAGATGCCCAAAATGGGATAAAAAATCTCTTAACCATCCACGAAGGCGGTTATTCGCCCATGCCAGGGGTATGGATAAGTTAATAACTGGCAGCGGAGGGATTTGAACCCCGACCAAAGGCTTGAGAGAAGTCTGAAACTATTGCTATAAGCATTGGTAAGCAGAATAGAATGTCCGCTCTAAGCAGTGTGTATCCCTTCCCAAATCCGCTGCCCTGGTTTCATTTACCTACCTAACACACTTCAAGTTACTGGCTGCGCAAGTGCAATCTATCCCGAATCTTCTGTTCCCGACGCTTCAGAGCATCCAATTCCTTTGCAACTTCCGCAGCTTCAACCATCTGCTCCTTACCTGTGATGAAGCTGAATCTTGTTTTGTCCCTTGAGACCTCCGTAGGATGTCTTCGCAGGGCCCTCAGTTTCCTCTCAGCCTTATCTATTTCTACTGCTACATCGTGAAGTTCCTTCTTAAGTCCTTCTTCTGCCTTCATGGGCTGCTCCTTTAGTTATATCCCTCTGCTTACCTTGTCCAACTCCACCTAGCTGAACTATTCGTTCGACGCAGTTGTCATCGTAATTGTAGCACTCCACGGAGAATTATTCGCTTCACTTATGCTGACAGTTACTTCATTATCAGGAATGTTGGTATCGGCAATTGAAGCGTTGGTCTCGGCAATGCTTGATAAGAGGGAGCTTACTAGTAGCGCCAGGAGAACAACTAAAACAATTAGCCTTTTCATTCCTACTATTTAGCTTGGTTCGAAATTGCCTCTTAATCCAATTATACCCCCAATCAACCTCACAAAAAGTGGCAGCGGAGGGATTTGAACCCACGACCAAAGGCTTATGAGTCCTCTGCTCTACCCCTGAGCTACGCTGCCGTGATATTATTTAACACTACCTGTCAGAAATGGTCAAATCATCTTAAGAGTGTTTACTAACCTCACCCCCTTTATCCCCCTCTCCTTGAAAGAGGGTGTTTAAAAATGTAGTTGCCCAATTTATTGGGCAAATGCGCCTGATGAATCAGGCAACTACAGAAATATGAAAGCGAAAATCCTAAGCACCAAATACGAAATACTAAACAATACCAAAGCACAAATGACAAAAATCCAAAACAAAACGAGTTTTGGTATTTGAATTTGGAATTTAGAATTTGTTTAGAGTTTAGAAATTAGGATTTAGAATTTAAGGTTGTTGAAATGCCTAAAAACGAACGCAAAATCAAAATTAAACAGCCTTTTAAAGGAGAGGGGTTTCACCACTCTCTTACCTACACTCCCCCTTCCCTTGCTAAGGGAAGGGGGTCAGGGGATAAGTTGCTAAACAATCTCTAACCTTAAGAGTGGATTTTCATCCCATGCTAGCTTAAAATAAGCAACAATCATAATGAATACATTGATTTTCATTCATGGCTCCGGAGATAGCAGCCAGGCATGGCATTATCAGATAAAAGCCTTTCCAGGAGCAAAAGCCATAGACCTGCCCGGACACCCCCGAGGAGAACCCTGCCATAGCATTGAACAATACGCTGAATGGCTGAATGATTATATCTTGAGCAATAAGTATGAACCAGTTATCCTCGCAGGACATTCTATGGGCGGCGGCATTGCCCAGATGTATGCTCTTAAGCATCCTGAAAACACCACGGCACTTATACTTATTGGCACCGGAGCCAGATTAAGGGTAAACCCGGCTTTTCTTTCCACAATCAGGGACGGCATTACTAACCCTGAAAAGTGGTTTAATGATGTTGTTAAACCTTTCTACAAAGATATTCCCACCGAAGCAAAGGAGCCGATATTGGAAAGGATAAAGGAAAACGGGGCAAAAGTGCAGCTTAACGATATGCTTTGCTGTGACAAATTTGACATTATGGACAAAGTAGCACAAATTAAAATTCCTACCCTGATAATATGCGGCAGCAAAGATATTATGACTCCACCTAAATACAGCTCCTACCTGACCAACAAGATTAACGGGGCTAAACTGGTCATAGTTGATGAAGGAGGTCATCTGGTCTTCGCTGAAAAGCCCCAGGCAGTCAATCAGGCTATCGGTGAATTTTTAGTCAATCTACAGTAATATACCTGATTAATTCGAGGAGATGAAAACACATACACTTAGACTCGGAATGGCGCAAATCAATTCCACCGTGGGTGATTTGAGCGGTAATACCAGGAAGATACTGCACTACATCGATGAGGCCAAAGCTCTCGGAGTTGACCTCCTGACCTTCCCCGAATTGGCTATAACCGGCTACCCCCCAGAGGATTTGCTGCTCAAGCCGCAGTTTATCAAGCAGAACAAGGAAAGACTTAACGAAGTAATTGAGCACTCCACAGATATAGCGGTAGTGGTAGGCTTTGTTGATAGCAACAGCGATATATATAACGCCGCTGCGCTAATTCACAACAATAAATTGGCTGGCGTTTACCATAAAGTGTATTTGCCTAACTATGGCGTGTTCGATGAAAACAGGTATTTCCAGGCAGGAGCGGAATGCCCTGTATTCATCATTTATGGCATCGGCACAGGTATAACTATCTGTGAAGATATGTGGTATGAAACCGGACCAGCGACAGTTCAAGCTTATGCTGGAGCTAGACTATTAGTTAATATAAGCGCCTCCCCATATCATGCTGGTAAAGGAGACCTTAGAGAGAGGATGCTCGCTACCAGAGCAGCCGATAATGTAGCTATTATTGCCTATAATAATTTAGTTGGAGGACAAGATGAGCTGGTCTTTGACGGCAATAGCTTAATTATCACCCAGCAAGGAGAAATCATCGCTCGGGGAAAACAATTTGAAGAAGACCTTGTAGTAGCTGATTTAGATGTGGAATCGGTATTTCGTTCACAGTTGCATGACCCTCGACGGAGGAAAGAGGCACCGTGGGTTAAAAAGGGATTGGAACAGGCTACTAAGATAGAAGTATCAACTGAATATCCCACAATTGCCAGGCTGCCTTTGCCATCAAGGCAAGTGGAAAGGCTAGATGAGCCTGGCGAGATATATCAGGCACTTGTCCTGGGCACCAGGGATTACGTACATAAGAATGGCTTGGAAAAGGTAGTTATTGGTCTATCTGGTGGAATCGATTCAAGCCTGGTAGCTACCATATCGGTAGATGCCCTGGGGGCTGATAATGTTGTCGGCGTTTCCATGCCTTCTCGCTATTCATCACCCAACAGCAAATCGGATGCTGAAGCACTGGCAAAGAACTTAGGGATAGAATTCAAAGTAATACCCATCGAGAAAGCTTTTAGTTCATATTTGGAAACGCTGGCGGAACATTTCAAAAATACCCAACCTGATGTGACCGAAGAAAATATTCAGGCAAGGATTAGAGGCAATATACTCTTTGCCTTGTCCAATAAGTTCGGCTGGCTGGTGCTTGCTTGCAGCAATAAAAGCGAGACAGCTACAGGCTATACCACACTTTACGGAGATATGGCTGGAGGGTTTATTCCACTCAAGGATGTGCCTAAAACAACGGTTCTTGAATTAGCCAAGTACAAGAACCGCCAGGCTGGAAGGGAAATAATCCCGTCAGGTGTTTTAACCAAAGCACCGTCGGCAGAGCTAAGACCTGACCAGAAGGATACCGATACACTACCACCATATAAACTATTAGACCCCATTTTGAAAGCGTATGTAGAAGATGACCTGTCAGTTGACCAGATTGTAAACATGGGATTTGACCCCAAAATAGTGACTGAAATAGCCCGCCTGGTGGACAGGAATGAATACAAGCGCCGTCAGGCTGCCCCTGGTATAAAGATAACCCACAGGGACTTTGGCAGAGATAGGAGGTTGCCCATCACCAATCGATTTAAAGACCAATCTAGCCAATAAAAAGGAGAGAGCGAAATGCGGAAAATAGGGGGCACTTTACTGGGAATTGGATTAGCAATTTTAATAGGCTGGGGATTCTACTGGCTCCTTCGCCTTGCCTTCCCCGAACTGCCCCTTGCAGTTAAAATCGGTGCCGCTGCCGCAGTTATAGGGCTTATTATCCTTCTGGCATCACTGGTGCGGGAGAGAATTAAAACATCGAAGGAAGACCGAAAAAAATTCAAGGGGGTGGAAAAATGATTGTGGTTACCACAGAGCATATAGAGGGCAAGAGGATAACAGAAACTCTGGGTTTGGTTAGAGGAAGCACCATTAGGGCCAGGCATATAGGGCGTGACATTATGGCCCTTTTACGAAATGTCGTCGGTGGCGAGGTCAAGGATTACACTGTAATGCTGGCGCAAGCCCGAGAGGAAGCGCTGCAAAGGATGATTGACCAGGCCGAGAAGATGGGCGCCAATGCCATAATAGTCACCAGATTCGTAACCTCAATGGTAATGTCCGGAGCTGCCGAAATGGTAGCCTATGGGACAGCGGTAAAAGTAGAGTAGTTGCCTGATTTATCAGGCTCTTATTGCCCATTCCACAGCATTCAGGAAAACTTGAAAGCCGTCTCCATAATCCTCAGCCCCACGCCTTGTCCATTGTGGATGTTGAGTCCCGCGAATATGCCTCTCAGGATGCGGCATCAACCCAAAAATTCGTCCTGAAGAATCACAAATGCCAGCAATGTTCCCCACTGAACCATTTGGGTTGTAAGGATAGCCAGCATTGGTATTTCCATGCTCATCACTGTAGTAGAGCACCGCATTCAAATGGGACAAGCCCCGTGCAAGACCAATATCACGGGGAACGACAACCTTCCCCTCACCATGGGCAACCGGTAAATACATATGCGCAATTCCTTTAGTAAATACGCAGGGACTTTCCTGGTTTACCGATAAATATACCCAGCGACACTCAAATCTCCCTGAATCGTTGACCGATAAAGTTAGCGATGACGAGGTGGTGTTCGACAATTCAGGCAGAATGCCCGCTTTCACCAGCACCTGAAAGCCATTACAAATCCCTAAAATTAGCCCTCCCTTTTCCACAAACCTCTCTATATCCTCGCCGAGTTTCAATCTCAGCTCGTTGGCAAGCACTTTACCCGCGGATATATCATCGCCGTAAGTAAAACCGCCGGGAATAACCATTATGTGGTAGTCGGAGAGTCGCTTTTCCCGGCGAATTAATTCCCCAATATGAACCGAAAATGTCTCTGCACCAGCCTGCTGGAAAGCAACCTCAGTCTCAACGTCACAATTCGTTCCCGGCGCTAACAGTATCAGTGTTCGCACCTTACTCATCAGCTCTCACCTCACCACCGGATAGGACTTTGCCAGGCATCCTTTAGTTTCTGAATAGATGTGTCGACAACTTTCCTGCTATTCAATCCGTATATCTCCAGCGTTTCAGCATCAGTAACCTGCCCGATAGCAGCCAACTCTATCCCTTCCATCATTTTTTCAAACTCAGCTCCATTTTCCGGCGCTACTTCAACCAGGAACCGAGCATTTGATTCCGAGAAAAGTATAAAGTCCTCCCGGTCTATTGGCTCGCCAAGCGGAACGGATTTCAAGTGAACTATGACCCCAAGGCCACCGGCAAAAGCCATCTCAGCAACGGCAACGCCGAGCCCTCCTTCACTTAAATCATGACACGCCTTGACCAGACCTTTCTCAGTAGCCTTGCTCAACTTACCCATCAACTCTTTTGCTTTATGTGGATTCACTTCAGGCACGTTATTTCCGATAAAACCGTTGAGCCTGAAATATTCCGACCCACCCAGCTCATTGTTGGTAATGCCGACAAGGTAGATTAAGTCACCTGCCTGCTTGAAATCCATCGATATAGCTCGGCTCACGTCCTCCATAACGCCAATAGCCGAGATGAGCAGGGTATGAGGAACAGAGATGACCTTGCCCTCAAATTGGAACTCATTGTTCAGGCTATCCTTGCCCGAGATAAACGGCGTTTCATAGACCACTGCCATATCATGGCACGCCTGAGCAGCACGAACTAAAGCCCCCAGCATCTCAGGGCGGCTGGTATTACCCCAACAGAAGTTGTCCAGCAACGCTACTCGCTTTAGATTGCCTCCAACAGCTATAATTTGCCGTAAAGACTCATCAATGGCTGATGCCGCCATCCAGTAAGGGTCTATCTCCCCATATTTTGCGTTTATGCCATTGGAAACGATTACGCCCATCTTAGAATCGGGAAGCGGCTTAACAATGGCAGCATCGCCAGGACCATCATTATTCTTCCCTACCAGAGGCTTAAGAACACTCCCCCCCTGCACTTCATGGTCATATTGGCGTATTACCCACTCCTTACTGCATACATTCCATGCACCGAGAACCTGAAGCAGGGATTTAGTCAAATCCTGCGGTGGTGCAAAGTCAGGCTCATCATGCCATGGTTTCTCCCACACTGCTTCCGCCGTTAACTGCGGCCGCCCATGGTGCAGAAATTCCATATTAAGGTCGCAGACTAATTCCTCGTGATAAAAAAGCTGCAGCCTTCGGTCATTGGTAAACTCACCAATGACCGTCGCCTCTACATCGTTGTCAGCAAAAAGGGTTAGCAGTTCTTCCACACAATTTGGCGGGACAGCTAGCACCATTCTTTCCTGCGACTCAGATATCCATATTTCGGTATAAGACAGCCCGGTGTATTTCAGCGGAACCCTATCCAGGTAGACATGAACTCCCGTTTCTGCAGCCATCTCACCCACTGCTGATGACAAGCCACCACCGCCACAATCGGTTATCCTGGAGTAAAGCCCACGGTTTCTGGCTTGAAGCAGGGCATCAATAAGTTTTTTCTCCACAATGGGGTCACCAATCTGAACAGAGGTATAAGAAACTGCTGTCGATTCCTCGGTAAGTTGCTCCGAAGCAAAAGTAACCCCGTGTATTCCATCGCGCCCAGTTTTACCTCCCACTAACACTACCAGGTCACCAGAACTCTGCTGTCCCCTCTGGGAAATCTTCCCGGGTAATAACCCCACAGTACCGCAGAACACAAGCGGATTAGCTACATATCGTTCATCAAAAAGTATCGCACCATTAAGCGTAGGTATTCCCAGGCGATTACCATAGTCAGCTACTCCAGCCCGAACCCCCTTGAAAATACGCCGTGGATGTAAAACACCTCGTGGTAGTCGGTCATAGGAGAAATCAGGAGGACCAAAACAGAACACATCCGTATTCACGATTGGTTTAGCTCCAAGCCCAGTGCCCATGATATCACGGACAACCCCACCTATCCCTGTTGCTGCCCCCCCATAAGGCTCAACTGCTGAAGGATGATTGTGAGTCTCCACTTTAAAACAGAGCGCCCAGAAGCCGTCAAAGTCAATTACACCAGCATTATCCTCAAAAACAGAGAGACACCATGGCTTATTCAGTTCTTCAGTCGCCTTCATAATAGTGCTTCTGAGCAGGTTATCTACGGTTATGTCACCAAATTTGATTCTCCCCTTGAATGTCTTGTGGACGCAATGTTCAGACCAGGTCTGAGCCAGCGCTTCAAGCTCAACATCAGTGGGGTCCTGTCCTCGCCTGTGAAAGTAGTCAATAATTGCCCGAAACTCGTCATCACTAAACCCAAATTGCTGCCTGATTTTTGAAAGTTCTTCCTCAGTTGACTTAAGAATATTTACCGACTCTAATTTGAACCTATACTGCGGGTTTTCGGGAAAGATTACCGATTTTTGCTCCACTACATGCTGGATAATCGGGTTTACCAATAACCTGTTACATATGACCTCCAATTGGTGCTTATCCAGTTGTCCTTCAATAAGGTATCGCTTCGCCGTCCTAACTGCCTTGACTTTTTCTATGCCCAAATCCCGCACCGCTTTCATGATAGTAGCCTCAACCGGGTCAGCAACACCAGCATTATAGGCAACCTCAACAATATGGTAAGCATCACCACCCCAGGAATCCTGGTCATACTGGTATTCCTGGGTCACCGGGGCAGCCAGCAAGCTTCGACAAATTAGCTCTAGTTCGGCGGATGTCAAATCAGCATCTAACCAGTATATGTCCACAACCCGAATATCGGTGACCGCTGTTATTCCCAGGTCGTGGATATCCCTGACCAGACCAAGCCCTTTGGCATCAGGGAAGTCATGTTTTAAGCGGACTTCAATTCTATGCATTAAAATATGCTTTAGAGGTTTTCAGCTGGACAATAATATTGTATCTTACTATTACCTGTATTGCTTATCAACGCTTCCCATTAAAAATTCATGGCAAAAGTTGTGGTTGACTTGAGCCTTAACATATGCTTTCATAATCACCAATTATTTCGGTTGTTAAATTCGTACTATTTTAGGGAGGCCTCACTGGGCCTGTAATCAATTTTTGATGGATTTAAAGGTTAGCCTGGTTAGAATATAAACACACAAAAGTTAAGGGAGGTCAAATATGTTTTCAACCGTAACGGAAATACTTAAGTTTGCCAAAGAACAACGCATCGAAATGGTAGATTTTAAGGTGGTCGACTTAATTGGTCGTTGGCATCATATAACCATCCCAATAAGCCAATTAAGTGAATCAACTTTCACCGAGGGCATTGGAATAGATGCTTCCAGCTATCCCGGGTATAAGAAGGTTGCTGCCGGCGATATGAAGATAATACCAGATAAAGGCACTGCTATCATCGACCCCTTTACTGAATCAAAAACACTGAGCCTGATTTGTGACATCTTTGAGCCTGACGGGATTACCCCTTACTCCAGGTATCCCCGAAACGTCGCCAGAAGAGCCGAAAAATATCTTGCTCCACTCAAAAAAGGAACGGCTTTGTTCAGTCCTGAGCTTGAATTTTACCTCCTCGATGAAATTAGTTTTTCCTCCGAAATACACCAGGCATTCTATTACCTTGATTCCGTTGAAGCATTCTGGAATACCGGAAGAGAGGAGAACCCGAATTTGGGATATAAATTCCCGGCTAAGAAGGGGTATCATGGGCTCCCGCCTGCAGATACCACTTTCAACCTGAGAACAAAAATGGTCAAGCTAATAGAACAGGCAGGCATCGCGGTAAAGTACCACCACCACGAAGTAGGTAGTGCAGGTCAAGTGGAGGTCGAAGTCCTTCACGACACCCTGCTGAAGACAGCAGATGCCGTGATGCTAATGAAGTATATTATCAAGAACGTTGCCCGCCAGAATGATAAAGTGGCCATATTTATGCCCAAGCCACTATTCCAGGAAGCAGGAAGCGGAATGCATGTCCACCAATATCTCTCAAAAGGTGAGCTCTCGCTCTTTTATGACCCGAAGGGTTATGCCAGCTTGAGCCAATTGGCTTTAAACTATACCGGTGGGCTGTTGAAGCACGGCTCATCGCTCCTGGCATTCACCAATCCCAGCACCAACTCTTATAAGAGGCTTATTCCGGGATATGAGGCCCCGGTTAACCTTTTCTACGCTGTGGCAAATAGAACAGCCGCAGTGCGTATACCGGCATATGATATGAATAAACAGAGAGAAAGAATAGAATTCCGTCCCCCAGATGCAACGTGCAACCCATATTTAGCTTTGTCCGCTATGTTGATGGCAGGACTTGATGGAATAGAAAAAAATATAGACGCATCCACTGAAGGATTTGGTCCCTTTGAAGTAGATATTGCTGAAATGCCAGAAAAACAGCGTACTAAAATCAAAGCCCTGCCAGGCTCCCTGGAAGATGCTTTGGCTGCCTTGAAAATAGACCATGGCTTTTTATTACAGGGTGACGTGTTTACTACTGACTTGATAGATGCCTGGATTGAATATAAGTTGAATAATGAGGTAAATCCCTTACGAGCTAGACCCCACCCTTACGAATTCGAGCTATACTCTGATATATAGGAGATGCTGAAATCGCGGCAGGCTAACCCTTGCCACGCATTTTTATACTACTAGTTATATTAATCTCTATAGGCTGCCCGCATTTAGGACAAGAGAACTCCATAATCAGAGGCTTCTCCATTATCCTTTCCACAAGAGCTGTAACTATAGAATCTACGTTATCCAGCCTATCATCTATCAGGTCAAGACGCTTAATTAGCTGCTCTATATCCAACTCTCCAGTAGCTTTTATAATTGATTCTCCTTTAGCCTCTTAGGATAATTTATAAGCCCTTCTCCACAACGCCCAGAGCCTCTAGTTCATCTTTATCACGTGCCTTCAGCTTATCTATTTGTTCCGATACAGTTCGCTCCAGGTATTTACGAAAAGCATCTCGCGCCGCCGGTGAATTACGCACCGCCGCCTTGGCTTTCTGCCATTCATCGTTAATCACCTCGTTTATTTGCTCAGGACTCATCGGTTCCTTACTTTGCCAGATACTTTCTAGCCTATCCAGAACCCGCTTTGTTATTGACCTCTTCAAACGGTCCAGAGAAAAAATCTCTTCCCAGGCATATTCTTGTCCCTCTTTTTTCTCAGTCATATTTCATTCCCTCCTCTACAGCTCTACAGTGTTACATTGACCCTTATCTTATCACTTCAACTGTGTAGCTTGTCAAGATATTGATTGTTTAGCAATCCATCCCCCTGCCCCCTTTCCCTTAGCAAGGGAAGGGGGAGTGTAGGTAAGAGAGGGGTGAAACCCCTCTCTATAAATCTCTTCCCCCTCTCCTTTGAAGGAGAGGGGGATAAAGGGGGTGAGGTTAGTAAACACTGTCAAGATATTGATTTACAACGGAAAAAGATATACATTATCTATAGGGGTGATTAAAAATGCCAGAAGTAGAAGTTGGGAATGTAACGGATTTTTTTGCCCGACCTGTAGTGGCTGGTATCGAACTAACCGACACGCTAAAAACAGGGGATAAAATCCATATCAAAGGCGCCACCACCGATATGGAACTTGTAGTGGAATCCATGCAAATTGACCGCGTCGATATCACTACAGGCAAACCTGGCGACCTCATTGGCATAAAAGTTCCCGATAGGGTGAGGCGAGGCGATAAGGTTTACAAAGTTACTGAATAGATTGCTTCGTCTTACTCGCAATGACACGGAGCAAATTGGCCATTTCAATAGCTTCGACTGCAGCCATAGAACCTTTATTACCCTCTTTGGCTCCTGCCCTCTGAATAGCCTGTTCCAGAGTATCAGCGGTGATTATGCCCTGTATCACCGGTAACTCGGCATCCAAAGTCACCCGCCCAATTCCTCTACTTACCTCAGACGCTATATACTCGAAATGGGGAGTCCCGCCGCGAATTACAGCGCCAAGGCATATTATGGCGTCGTATTTGCCACTCTGCGCTAATTTTTTAGCTATCAGTGGGATTTCAAGACAGCCTGGCGTCCACGCAACATCAATATCTCCTTCCCCAACACCATGACGCAACAGAGCATCCTTCATCCCCTCTAACAGCCTGGCAGTTATCATCTCGTTAAACCGAGAAACGACAACGCCAAACTTCAGCCCTTTGCCTACCAGTATTCCTTCGTAACACTTAGCCATCGTCTACCTCCTTTATATGGAGCAAATGCCCCAGCTTCTCTTGCTTGGTCCTCAGGTAATTGACATTGACTGGATTAGGGGGAGTCACCAGGGGGACAATTTCCACTATTTTGAGTCCATAACTTTCCAACCCTACTACTTTCTTAGGATTGTTAGTAAGCAGCCTTATTTTATGTAACCCTAAATCGGCCAAAATCTGCGCCCCGATGCCGTAATCCCTTAAATCAGGAGCAAAACCTAATGCTATGTTAGCCTCAACGGTGTCCAGACCCTGGTCCTGAAGCGCATAAGCACGAAGTTTATTATGAAACCCAATTCCTCTCCCTTCCTGCCGCATATATAAGAACACCCCCCTGCCTTCTTAACAGATTCTCTGCATTGCCAACCCAATTTGCTCACCACAATCACACCTCAAGCTTCCGAAAACATCCCCGGTAAGACACTCACTATGAACCCGCACCAATACCGGCTCATCCCCCGATATATCCCCCTTTACCAGAGCAACATGCTCTGCAGGGTCGACAATGGACTTATAAGCTACCACCACAAATTCACCATATCTGGTGGGCAACCTGGCTTCAGTTACCTTCTGAACTAGCTTTTCATGACGGTGCCGATAAGCAATAAGCTCCACTATGGAGATAATCTTCAAACCATACTTCTCAGCAAGGGCTTCAAGCTGCGGTAACCTCGCCATACAACCATCTTCATCCATAATCTCACAAATAATGCCAGCAGGATAACATCCCGCCAGTTTAGCCAGGTCCACAATGGCTTCAGTATGCCCTGCTCTCACCAATACTCCACCTTCTCTAGCACGAATAGGAAAAATGTGCCCCGGCTGAACTAAATCTTCAGGCTTGGTATCAGGGTCAAGCACCGCTTTTATAGTTTGTGCCCGGTCAAAAGCAGAAATCCCCGTGGACACCTTATCCTTCGCTTCAATGGATACCGTGAAAGCAGTTGAGTATCTCGAAGTATTATGTTGAACCATTAATGGTATCCTCAGTTCGTCCAGCCTTTGCCCGATGATAGGAAGGCAAATCAATCCTCGCCCGTGTTTAGTCATAAAATTTATTGCTTCAGGAGTGACTTTCTCCGCAGCCATGGTTAAATCACCCTCATTCTCCCGGGACTCATCATCGATGATGACCACCAACTTACCCGCCTTTATATCTTCAATTGCTTCGGTGATAGGAGCTAACATATTACCCGCCTCACTGCGTAAATCCGTATTCCTTAAGCAGGTCAAAAGTTACCCCTGATCTAGTCAGGGGTTGACCTGTTTTTTCACTGAGTCGCTTCAGGTATCTAGCGATAACATCCACCTCTAGATTAACTGCGCTACCAGGTCTTTTCTCAGCCAGGATAGTATGTTCTATTGTATAACCTACTAAAGAAACAGAAAAGGAAAAATCGTCAACAGCGATACTGGTAAGACTAACGCCATCCACAGCAATAAAACCTTTCTCAGCAATGTATGACATTAATTGAGCCGGCGCTGCAATCCGCACAATGCGTGCCTCTTCCTGAGGAGTCACCGAAACAATCCTTCCAACATCATCAACATGCCCCAATACCAGATGACCACCAATACGTCCTCCCATTGCTAATGCTCTTTCCAGATTCACATGGTCACCGTAGTGAAGCTCACCAAGATTGCTGCGATGCAGTGTCTCAGGCATAATACCAACACTAAAGCTATCATCACTCAAAGATGCCACCGTTAAACAAACTCCGTTAACCGCTATACTGTCGCCAGGTTCCGTCCCCTGAAGCACCTTCCCTCCCATAATAACCAGACGATTTGCATCCGCTTCCTTGACCACACCAATTTCCTCTACTATACCAGTAAACATCCCTCACCTCTCTACATACCCACTGACCAATATATTATCGCCAAAGCTTTTAACGTCAACCCGAATCAGGTGTTTAGCCTCAATTATCGATTCAACCCCATTCCCACCTACCGCCGCTTTGGCTCCATCGCCACCAATAACAATCGGCGAAATAAATACCAGAACTTTATCCACCAGATGGCTATCAAAAAATGACCCGAGTAGAGCACTCCCTCCCTCAACCAGCACACTCAGTATTTCACGCTTCCCTATTGCTCTGGATAGTTCCCTCACATCCACCTTCCCCTCTTTCGCCGGTAATTCCAGCACTTCAACACCAGCCTGGATAAACTTTTCCTTTTTCTCAATATCCATAGGTTTCACCGTGGCAATTAAAGTTTTGCCAGGCTGCTTAAAAACATTGGCATCTAATGGCGTTCTCCCTTTACTATCAACAATTATCCGCAATGGCTGGGATTTCGTATTGCCACCTTTGCCAGAGCAACCACGGGCAGTAAGACGTGGGTTATCAATAAGCACAGTATTCACCCCAACCGTTATCGCGTCCACTATATGCCGCACACTATGTACATATTCCCTTGCCTCTCTGTTACTGATCCACTTAGACTGATTGGACCTGGTGGCAATCTTGCCATCAAGGCTCATGGCAAATTTAGCAATGAAGAATGGCAAGCTGGTGGTGATAAATTTAATGTAAGCCTCGTTTATTTCCTCAGCTTCTTGCTGGTGTTCACTAAGATAAGTCCTGATGCCAGCTTCGTTTAGCTCTTTTATCCCGTTCCCGGAGACCAGAGGATTAGGGTCAAGCAACGCGATATGGACTTCTTCTATGCCGGCGTTGATTATCGCTTGTGCGCATGGCGGTGTTTTCCCATAATGGCAGCATGGCTCAAGGGTAACATACATGGTAGCTCCCCGTGCCTTTTCTTCGGCCTGGCGAAGCGCCATCACCTCTGCGTGAGGCAAACCAGCGGGCTGTGTATGTCCCACACCCACCAGAGCACCATCCTTGACCACCACCGCTCCCACCGCCGGATTTGGACTGGTATACCCTAAAGCTAATCTAGCCAGAGATAGAGCACATCCCATATAATCCTCAGATGTCGCCATCATTTAGCCCTCCTGGTAACCTTTAAAATACCTGCTCGCTGTAGGACCACTCTGCCCCTGATACTTACTTTGCAAACCAGGTGAACCATAAGTCCTTTCCGCAGGTGAAGTCAAACGGAGAAACGAAATTTGTCCGATTGCCATCTTGTAATACAGGGTGATGGGAAACCTGGATACATTGGATAACTCTAGAGTGAGCTGCCCTCGCCAGCCAGGGTCAACATACCCCGCTGTGGAGTGAATTAAAAGCCCGATTCTACCCAGTGAACTTTTCCCTTCAAGCCGGGCTACAATATCGTCACATAACTCAATCGACTCAATCGTGCTGGCTAAAACAAACTCACCGGCATTAAGTAGAAATGGCTTTTCCTCGTCAATTTCTACCAGCTCGGTTACATCATCCGTACTTTGTTTGACATCAATATAAAAGGGATAACGCCGAGTTTTAAATACGAGCAGCTTCTTGTCCAGGTGTATATCAACACTCGCTGGCTGAATGCAACCTGGGTCAAGAGGCTCGATGACTATCCTGCCTTTAGCAATCTCTTCTTTAATCGTGCGGTCGCTGAGTACCATAGCTACTGTCAAGCATTCTATCATTCGCCCTGTAAAAACTGCAAACAAAGGGGAATGTATGCCACAGGAACCACCCCATATATTACGATATACCTGTCAACTTTTTCCTGCAACTCAATCATCAAGATGAATTGCCCTGGCTACCTTCATGTAAAGCTAATTTTATGTAAAGATAGATTCCACAGAGGAACACAGGTTATCAATTATTGTTAACTGCATAATCCGGTATAAAATCCTCTCCCTTGATGGGAGAGGATTAAGGTGAGGGTGGATATCCCCCTCCCTCTAACTCCCTCCCACCATATTTGCCCGGGAGAATTATAAGGAATTTTGCAATTGACTATAAACTGATTTCGTTGAACCATGTCAGCCGAAGCATTTCCAGTAGTCTTTATGGTATTTTTTGATTTGCTCCACTACTTCCTTAGTGGCTTCGAAGGAAGGGTCTGTCTGAAACCTCTGAGGGATGGGAACCGGTTCCTCTACCTCAATTTTGAAATCTGCCAGTCCTGATATTAAAGCCAGCCAGGCATAAGGCAGGACTTCCTTATTATAGCCAGAGCCAATTATGTCAATTTGCTTGCCCTGGCAAATTTGAGCCATCTCCCTGACTTTTTCACCAATCATTCTGAAACCTCTTACGGGCAAACCTAAATTGGTCAGCTGGTCGGCAAAATGAGGGTCAGAACCTCCGTTTCTAATGATAATTTGGGGCTTAAATTCCCTGCTCAGCGGCTGGATTATTTGCTCAAAAACCAATTTATAAGAATCATAGCCGGCATAAACCGGCATAGGGACATTAATGGAATACCCTTTCCCTGCTCCTTCTCCAATCTCATCAGCAAACCCTGTCCCGGGGTACAGGGTTCTGGGGTCCTGGTGTAAATCAATGAATAATACCCTGGGGTCAGAATAGAAATACTCACAGGTTCCGTTTCCCTGATGGGCATCAGTGTCCAAAATCAAAATCCTTTCCAAAGCATGCTTTCCCATTAAATACTTAGCTAAAAAGGCATTATCATTGTAAATACAGAATCCCTCGCCATAAGACGGCCCGGCATGGTGCATGTTCCCACCGATACACACCACCGTTTTATATTCACCCGTCTGGATTAAATCAGCCGCCATCTTCGCCTGCCTAATCATCAATCTTGCCGCCTCTTCCAACTTTCCTGGCCTGCCCATCGGCATATTATCCCCTGAGTGGTAGCGGGAAAAACTTCCGGGATAACTTAAACCTAAATTGGCAGCCTTAAAATAGCCCCTGGTGAAATCGATGTAATCCTTATGGCAAATCAGCCCTAAATCCTCATCTGTGGCCGGCTCTGCCTTCAGGATTCTGTAATTATCATCCTCGGCTAAGTTTTCTTTAAGAAATTTAGGAAAAATTTCATACCTGTCGCCTCGAAAGGGATGGCCGGGGCCGAAATCGTATTCCTTTAGTTCCTCGCGATATAAAATTGCTATTGCCATTCTAGCGCCTCTCAAGAAATCGGGAGATTATTTCCGCCAAATCCTCGATATCCTGCTGATAGACAAATTCATCTTTGCCATGAATATTGCATTCCCTCTTGATTACCCCCAGTCCAAACTCTTTACCACCCCACTCAGAGGTAACGATATATGGCAAATCCCCAGAACCCATCTCGCCAAATTTGCCACCTTGACCGGTGACCCCCTCGATTATCCGGTCTAATTCATCCACAATAGGATCCTGACAGGGAGACACAGTGGGAATTCGGTAAATTCTCTCCACCTTCCAATTAACTCCTTTGACCGAGGCAAGGGTATCCATCAATTCCTTTTCTGCTTCCTGTAAATTTTCTTCGGGAATCAATCTTCTATCCAGGGAAATTAAACATTGGTCGGGAACGATGTTGACTTTAAGCCCACCCACAATCTTATTTATATTCAATCTTGATTCCATTCTGCTAAGCTCTGTGTCAGGATGAACAGCAACCGCTGATTTTCTTTGCACCACTTTGCTTTTGAGTTCAAGAAGGGCTGACATCAAAAGGTTCGCTTTCTCCACAGCATTCTCTCCCAGGTGAGATAATCCTGAGTGAACTGATTTCCCCTTAACCTTGATATCCATATGAATCGCTCCGAGATTGGCTATTCCGACATAACCAAAGCTAGAATCAAGACTGAAAACATAAGCCCCGGTTACAGGTTGTAAAAATTGGGTTAAATAGCGGATTTGGCTAGCCTGGCCACTTTCTTCATCCGTGGTAATTATCGCTGAAGTATCATACTTCAAAGCTTTTCCCTTGAGATGTTCCAAACCGAGAAGCAAGGCAACAATTGCTCCCTTCATATCCGCTGCCCCTCGGCCATAAATTTTTCCGTTTTCCACCCTGGGATGGAAAGCATTCCACCCTTCAGCAGGAACCACATCAATGTGAGCATAAAAAATCAGTCTAGGCTTTCCTTGCTCTCTCCTATGGCAGATAAGATTAACCCTTCCCTCCCTTTCCTCAGTATATTCCTCGGGGATGTAAATCTTCCTGGTTGCAAAGCCGACATCTGCAAACATAGGTTGAAGGTAGTCAATTACCTCACCATAGTTCAAACCCGGTGGAACAGAAGTGTCAATGGAAATAATGTCTTCCAAAACTTTGATGTAATTCATCTTCTACTTCCGCTAATATCTTATAACTTAGTATACCGTAAACGTCGTCACTGGATTTAGACGATATGGCTATTGTAGAGTTCCAGAAGCTGGCAAGTTAGCTTTTTCTAGTGACTAATATAAGGAGAATTATGCCTGCTCAGTCCGGGCAAAACTGCAAACAAAGTAAATGTAGTATAATGAAAGTGAGTCTTGCTATGGTGAAAGAGGCTACAGGGAAGAGCTTTAAAATTATCGACCACACTGCCGATGTGGGTATCATCGCATATGGGGCGGTAATCAAGCAGGTCTTTGTCAACGCTGCTCTGGCTCTATTTAGCTTAATAACGGAACTGGAGGATGTTGGCGAGGAATTAAAATATGATGTCGAGGTAGCCAGTGAGGATAGGGAGAGCTTACTAGTGGAATGGCTTAATGAGCTTGTTTATCTTTTCGATGCTGAGCATGTTTTGCTCCAAAGATTTGATATTCAAGAGTTATCCAATACCCGACTAAAGGCTGCCTGCTATGGGGAGAAATTTGACCCTTCAAGACACAGGATAAAGACGGGGGTAAAGGCAGCTACATATCATATGCTGCGGATAGATAAGGACAACAAGGGATATAAAGCACAGGTAATTTTTGATATTTAGGAATTAGAAATGGCGCCGTGGCAGGGACAACTTATTAAGATAGACGATTATCACTGGGAAATTCCTCAGAGCTATAAAGCGGGCATGAGAGTTCCGGGCTTAATCTACGCCAGCGAGGAAATGCTGAAATCTATAAAGCAGGAGCAAGTGCTGGAGCAGGTTGCCAACGTTGCCTTCCTCCCCGGGGTAATCAAATTCTCCATGGCTATGCCCGATATCCACTGGGGATATGGATTCCCTATCGGCGGCGTGGCTGCTATGGACATTAAAGAGGGCGTGATTTCTCCCGGCGGGGTAGGCTACGATATTAATTGCGGAGTGAGATTACTGCGCACCAACCTCACCGAAGCAGAGGTAAGACCAAAAATTAACCAGCTTATCAATGAACTCTTCCGGAACATCCCCTCTGGACTGGGCTCTGAAGGAAAGATAAGAGCAAGTCACAAAGAAATGCGAGAATTGATGGTTGAAGGCGCCAGGTGGGCAGTAAGACACGGCTTTGGCTCTCAAGATGACCTGGAAGTCACCGAGGAGGGTGGCTGCCTGGAGGGCGCCAACCCCGACAAGATAAGTGACAAGGCAATGAAGCGGGGCAAGCCTCAGGCAGGCACATTGGGCTCAGGAAACCATTTCCTTGAAGTCCAGGTGGTAAAGGAAATCTTCGAGCCCGAGATAGCTAAAGCTATGGGCATTGAGGAAACAGGGCAAATACTGGTTTTAATTCATACCGGTTCTCGTGGCTTTGGTCACCAGGTCTGCACCGACCAGCTGCGTATTATGGAAGAAGCAGTGTCCCGATACGGGATAAAACTCCCCGACAGACAGCTTGCCTGCGCACCCATAGAATCACCGGAGGGCAAAGACTATTTTGCCGCCATGGCCTGCGCTGCCAATTATGCCTGGAATAATCGGCAATGCATCGCTCATTGGACTCGGGAAAGCTTTTCCAAAGTCTTCGGCAAAAGCCCTGAAGAGCTCGGCATGAGACAGGTTTATGATGTGGCTCACAATATCGCCAAGATGGAGGAACACACCGTTGATGGCAAGAAAGTCAAGGTATGCGTGCACCGCAAAGGAGCTACCAGAGCCTTCCCAGCAGGACACAAGGATATTCCCCAGCAGTACAAGGAGATAGGACAACCGGTGCTCATCCCCGGTGATATGGGACGGTGCTCCTTCGTTGCCGTCGGCACTCAGAGAGCCATGGAGGAAAGCTTCGGCTCCACCTGTCATGGGGCTGGCAGGATGTTAAGCCGCAGCGCCGCCCGAAGGAGTCTCAAGGGCAAGGATATAGTCCGTGAGCTGGCGGAAAGAGGCATCCTGGTAAAAGCAGGAGATATCCCCTCTCTGGCAGAAGAGGCATCACAGGCATACAAAGATGTTACTGAGGTAATTGAGGCAGTTCACCAAGCAGGAATTTCCAGGAAGGTAGTTATGGCTGTGCCTTTAGGTATCATCAAAGGATAACGGGATGTCACCGCGAGCAAAGCGAAGCAATTTAACTCCGATAAAGCTTCCGCCCCCAAGGTTAAAGGGAAAGACTTCGCTGGAAGAAGCCATAGTCAAACGCCGCTCGAGCCGCAAATACAAGACACAACCTTTAACGCTTGACCAGCTTTCTCAGATACTCTGGGCAGCTCAAGGCATCACCGGGGCAGGAAGCATCAGAGCAGCACCCAGCGCTGGAGCTACCTATCCCCTGGAAATTTTCGCAGTTTTGGGCAACAAGACTGTAGACGACCTTATGGCGGGCATTTACCATTATGAAGTAGACTTACATTCTTTAGTTTGCCATGTTCAAGGCGACTTAAGACAGGAATTAGCCAGAGCAGCTCTGGAGCAGATATTCATCGCTGAAGCACCGGTAAACATCGTTATCTGCGCAATTTATTCCCGCACTTCATACACCTATGGCAGACGTGGCGAAAGATATGTTCACATGGAGGTGGGACATGTGGGGGAAAACATCCACCTTCAAGCTGTAGCTCTAGGCTTAGTCACAGTAGAGGTTGGCGCCTTCGATGATGAAGAAGTAAGGAAAGTTTTAAAATTGGAGGAGCAAATCAAGCCTTTGTATATAATGCCTGTGGGCAAGCCGCTGTAAAAACAAAAATTAAAATATTAAGAAATAATCTGGCAATCACTCAAGTCAGCTCTTCGCCTTGCCACCCTGCTTTATCAGCCAGTACTCTATACTGTCCGCCAGGGCTAGCCAGCTGGCTTCAATGATATTGGTGGAACTACCCACCGTCCTCCAATGCTCCTTACCGTCTGTAGAATCAATGAGCACACGCACCTGCGACGCTGTGCCCGCAGTTTCCTCCAATATGCGCACCTTGTAGTCGCTGAGCTCAACAGTAGTCAAGTCGGGGTAAAACTGAACTAACGCCTTACGCAATGCCTGGTCGAGGGCATTTACTGGACCATTGCCTTCAGCAGCGGTGTGCACTATTCGGTCGTCTACCTTCACTTTTATGGTGGCTTCCGAGAGTGGTCCCTCCTGACTACCAATGGTGGGAAAGCGCCGCCTCTTCTCCACCACCACCATGAAATCGACCAGCTCGAATGGCGGACGATAGCCGGGTTGAACGCGATGAAGTAGTAAGTCAAAAGATGCCTCAGCACTATCATATTGAAAGCCCTGGCTTTCCAGGAGCTTGATTTGCCGTAATACATCCTGTATCTCTTTATCCCCGGGAAGAGGCAGCCCCTTTTGCTTAGCTTTATAAATGATGCTCGCCTTCCCCGATAGCTCAGAAACAATGACGTTAGGCTGATTACCTACTATTCCCGGATTGATGTGTTGATAGCTATCCTGCCATCTGGTTAAGCCGGAAACATGGAGTCCACCCTTATGGGTAAAGGCACTGGCACCTACATAGGGAAGAGAGCCAGAATGAGGTAGGTTGGCTAGCTCAGAAACGTAGCGGGAAATGCTAGAGAGCTTACTTAATTGCTCATCTGAAATACAATCGACTCCCATCTTGAGCTTCAAATTGGGGATAATGGAGCAAAGGTTGGCATTACCACAACGCTCACCGTAGCCATTCATGGTTCCTTGAATTTGAACTGCCCCTGCCTCAACGGCAGCCAGCGAATTAGCCACAGCAAGCTCAGCATCGTTATGGGCATGGATACCTAACGGGACAGAAATCGTCTTTCGAGCATCTTTAACAGCGCTTACTATTTGTTGAGGCAAAGTGCCACCATTGGTATCGCAGAGTATTACACATTCGGCACCAGCTTTAGCAGCGCGGCCAATAACCTCGAGGGCGTATTCAGGACTTGTCTTATAGCCATCGAAAAAGTGCTCAGCGTCGAAGAAAACCCTCAACCCCTTCGACCTGAGATAGCTTACGGAATCCGAAATCATACCCAGATTTTCTTCCAGAGTAGTTTCCAGAACCTGTGTCACCTGCCTGTCCCAGGCTTTCCCCACAATGGTGACTACTGAGGTTCCGGCCTCAAGCAATGCCCTGAGGTTAGCATCCTCATCCGTATTACAATTCGGGCGTCTGGTGCTGCTAAAGGCAACTAAAACCGCATGGCTTAAGTTCAAATCCTTCGCCCTGGAAAAGAATTGGGTATCCTTGGGGTTGGAGCCAGGCCAACCACCCTCAATGAAGTCAATGCCCAGCTCATCTAACTTCTGGGCAATTTTGAGCTTGTCCTCGGCTGAAAAGGAAATCCCTTCCTGCTGAGCACCGTCTCTCAGGGTCGTGTCGTAAAGCTGCACTACTAACATTTTATCCTTTCAGTAATTAAATCGCCCATCTCACTTGTCCCTGTTCTGAGCTTGCCTTCCTCCATTATATCGTAAGTGCGATAGCCTTCTTCAAGCACAACAAGCACGGCGTTTTCCACCGCTTGAGCTTCGCTTTCTAATCCAAGAGAGTAGCGCAGCATCATTGCCCCACTTAAAATGGTGGCGATGGGATTAGCCATGTTTTTCCCTGCCCGTCGTGGAGCGCTGCCATGTATTGGCTCATACATGCCAAAGGCTTTCCCCTTAGGAATTCCCGCCAGACTGGCTGAGGGCAGCATGCCCATTGAGCCAGCAAGCATTGAAGCCTCGTCGGTGAGTATATCACCAAACATATTTTCCATAACCATAACATCTAAGTCGGCAGGACGCTGAATCAGCCGCATGGCACAGGCATCAACGAGCATATGCTGCAGTTCTACATCAGGATATTCAGCAGATAGTTCTATGGCTATCTGCCGCCATAGTCGAGATGACTCCAGAATATTAGCTTTATCCACCGAAATTAGCTTCCTAGAGCGGCTGCGTGCCAGCTCAAAACCAACCCGCAATATCCGTTCAATCTCCCCCTCAGAGTAAAATAAGGTATCAACAGCCTGTCTTCCTTCTGGGGTTTGCCAGCGTTTTTTAGGCTGTCCGAAGTAAAGTCCGCCGGTAAGTTCCCTCACTATCACCAAATCAACATCCTCAATCACTTCGGGCTTTAACGTTGTGGAATTCACCAGCATGGGAAAAACCTTCACCGGACGCAGATTGGCAAACAATCCCAGCTCTTTCCTCAATGCCAGAAGCCCATCCTCAGGGCGAACTTTAGCCTGGGGGTCATCCCATTTCGGTCCACCAACAGCACCAAATAATACTGCATCGCATTGCTTACACATCTTCAGTGTTTCTTCACTCAGAGCCGTGCCTTGTTTATCTATAGCGCTGCCACCAACTAAACCGGCACGAAAGTGAAACTTATGCCCGAACTTTTCACCGACGACCTGCAACACCTTAACTGCCTGAGTGATAACTTCAGGACCAACACCGTCTCCCGGTAAAACTGCTATGTTAAATTCCATAATTATCTCGCGAGAGTTTCTTTTTTTGCATATCGACTTGTACCACTGTATTCAGTAACAGGATTACACCCGCAGGTTCCCATAGCGAACTTGGTAGCATATTGTTCCCGACGCTCAAGCGTGCGAAATTCTTTGCCAGACTCTCGATGCTGCTTGAGATGTCCTATTTCATGGGCAAGGACAAACTCAAAGTCCTCATACAGAGTATACCTATTGATACGAACTACTACAGTCTCCTTATCTCCCTTATAGCGGCCACCGGGATATTTAAGATGGTCTTTACGCTTGCCGAGGATAAGTCTAACTGATTCTGGAACAATATTCGCTTTCCGGCAGAACCGGCGAAGCATAATATCAGCATATTGAGGTTTTTGTATCCCAGATTTGTTAATAGTGGTAAGCACTGCTTTATCTCCTAATATAACCTGCCCTTTGTATATTCTATTAGCCCCCCGGCATTAATTATGCCCATCATAAATTCAGGATAGGGCTTGGCGATAAATGTCTTGCCCCGGGAAATATTTGTAATTTCACCGCGGGACAAATTAACCTCCAGTATATCACCAGCTTCAGTTTCATTCACCGCCTCAGGACATTCCAGAAGAGGCAAGCCGATATTTATGGCATTGCGAAAGAAAATGCGGGCGAAGCTCCGGGCAACGATACAGGATACGCCACAAGCCTTTATCGCCAGAGGAGCATGTTCCCGTGATGAACCACAGCCAAAGTTTGTAGTAGCAACTATCATATCTCCCTTCTCAACTTTAGTGGCAAACCCCGAGTCAATACCTTCCATACAATGTTTTGCTAGCTCCTTCGGCTCAGAAACATTGAGATACCGTGCCGGAATGATGACATCGGTATTCACATCCGCACCAAATTTATGAACTTTACCTTTTAGCTTCATGTTACCCATGGGTGACTCGACTACTTTACTATGTTGAGGATTCCCTCGAATTTCGGCCCCTCCGCCACCTTCAGCAATTCAAATAGAACGGTCTCCGTGCTTGTCAAGGATACTCCTACCTCTCTTATTCTCTCAAGGCCAATCAATTTATTCTCCTTTGTCCTCGAGGAAACGGCATCAACAACAACCTGAACTTCATATCCCAAATTTACCAAATCCACAGCCGTCTGATAAATGCAGACGTGTGCCTCGATGCCTGCAAGCAAAACCTGATTTCGGTTTAATGCCCTGAGAGCTTCCATGAAACGCTCGTTGCCACAGCAACTGAAACTAAGCTTGCTTACGGACTTGATGCCAGATAGAAGGTTAGCGACTTCTGGTATTGTCGGACCTAACCCTTCAGGGTTCTGCTCTGTCCAGAGAATCGGTATTCCCAGTATCTTTGACCCTTTGATGAGCTTCTGGAGGTTTTCAAAAAGCATTTCTTTATTGTACATGGCATGAGCTAGTTCCCCTTGAACATCAATGACACTCAGGACGATGTTATCTGGCTTAAGCATGCCATGTCTCTCTTTTTTCATAAGAGCTTAATTATACCACCAGATACACTGTCCTATTTAACGTGTTGCGTGTTTGAAGTCCCGTGAAGCATTTCAATGAGCGTAGCGAAACGCGAATACGCTGTTAGCCAAAGTTGCTGGCTTCATTGCTTAGCCTTTGGAACAACCAGCATGTCCTGACCTCGACACTCTGCTATTGTGAAAATGCCAGTACCTTCCACAATTTCTCTCGCTCTTGACATTTTCATGTGCCCGGGGTCCATGAAGAGATTGCCATCCTGTTTGAGTATTCGATGAATTTCCTGAAACAGTGCATCACAATCTCCTATCAAGTGAAGAGTGTCAATGAGTAAAACCAGGTCGATGCTTGAACCTTGAATCCCCGTATTATAGGAATTGACCAGGAGCGCCTCTATGTTTGTTAAAGACTCACGAGCCGCTTTCTTCCTTACGGTGCTAATGGCCAGTGGTTGGATATCTACAGCGAAGACTTTGCCCTTCGGTCCAACTAACCTGGCTATGGGCAGCGTATATCGACCTGGCCCACATCCATAATCGACCACTGCCATTCCCTCTTTTAACGAAATCTTCTCCAACCGCCGTTGTGGGTTCCAGATGAGATCCACGAATTTATACAACCACGTCATGCACTTGAAACTGACATTGGGCATGGGTTCAAGTTTCTTCTCATTCTCCATCACTTGCCTCCTATCTTTTTCCAACTCACTGTTTCGCCTAACGTTTTGCCTGTATATGATGTTGCTCTGACTAAGAACAATTCGGGCGAGCGGAAATGGAGCCATATGCGTGTGTTGGGCGAAGCGGCAATGTGAGAATCTCCCAAAACCGTCAACATCAAATATGTAACGCCCATTATTAAGTCTAGAATCTCTTAATCGCCTCTCTTAATCGTTCACGGGCGTCATCGGAATACCAACACTCTATGAAGAACTGCTCTCTCTCTGCCAGGTGCGTTATAAGCTGTGCTTCAACCACCTCTACACGATTACGTTTATTCATCCCAAATGCCTCGCGGGGCAGTGCACCCAACAGTCCAGCTTTCTCGATCGACTCAGGTAACACTTGCTCTAACGGCAGCACTTGATCCACCATACCCATTTGAAGTAATTCTTCAGGTTGATAAAGTTCACCTGTATCCGATATCTCACGAGCGTTCCGAGTTCCAACTATCTGCCGCAGGATACAATCAGCCAGATATGGAACAGGCACTCCAAGCTTAATCTCGTTAAGTCCCATCAATTTTCTACCTTCCGCAATGAATCGATAGTCGCAGCAAATAGCCAGGATACAACCACCTGCTATGGCATGTCCCGCTATTGCTGCTATTGTAGGTTTAGGTAATGCATACAGATCCAAGCAGAGACGATTGAATGTCTGGTAAAAGAATTTAAACTCATCTCTACTGAGTTCGTAGAGTTGTGGGACGTCAAAACCAATAGAGAAAAACTTCTCGTTAGCACCAGCAAATACTATGCTACTCACGGAAGGATCATGTTTCAACTTCTGAAGAGTCTTAGATATCTGCTTAAGAAATTCTGTGTTCAGAGCATTGGTAATACCACTGTTTAGTCTCAATACAGCTACTTTGTCATGATATTCGACTTTAATCGGCTCCATAAATTACCCTCCCATATTGAACTGCCATTTCGCCTAATGTTTTGCGGATATGCGAAAGGTTGAAAGCATTTGGGGAAACAGAGCGAACCGCGAACACGTTGTTATCCGACGTTACGGTTTCTGTGGTGACTGAAATTGGATGGAAATTACCTCGCTGCCCGTTTCAAATAGCTCTGATTTTATCTCGTGCACCAGCTTCCAGGATCGCGCCTCTTCCGGATTTAAAGTCGTTCTTTCATGCATGGCGTTTATTATATCTGCTTCGGTCTTATTCGTATTTGCAGCAATCACCTTGGCAATGTTTTCGATGTCAATCGCCAGTCCTTTCACCCTTTCTTCCAACTGCTTCTCTTCCAAACTTTGTTCCCCCCTGAACTGGGCACTAACACCATGAAGCAAGAATCTCGCTTGAGGCACTGACAGCCTTTTTGAACCGGAACAATATAACACAATGCCTATTGAGTCGACGCTGCCAAAATTGTGCGTGGTTATCTCCACAGGCAATCCTTTCAAATAATTGTATGCGCTCAAGCCATGGAAAACCGAGCCACCAGGTGAAGAGATAACAAGGATGAATTCCTTTATCCCTTGCTTCATCTTCTGATCGACAGCGTCCATTAAAGCGTTAACGGTGACATCAATGACAGGGGCGAAAAACTTAATTACCACTGGTTTTGCAGCCATATTTACCTCCTCCTTTGCTAACTTAATATACCCCTTTAGAGTCTCTCCATAAACTCATCGGATGTTACTCTAGCCTGCTTCAAAATGCCTCGCAACGTGCCAATCGCCAGTTCACGATGTAAGGGGCACTACACATCCAACAGCTCCTTCCGGCGTTTGCTTCTTGAGCACAACGTGGCTACCCCGCTGGCGTACTTGCTCAAAACCTAATCGCTCCAAAGCTCGGATAGCCTCTTGTCCTGACACCCTGCGCAACTTAGGCATGCACTGCCACCTCAAAGGTGGTCACTAGAGGCTTAGTACCCTCAGGCGAAACAAACTCTTCCAAGTAGAGCTCTGTAGCTTCCTTCAAGTTAGCGATAGCTTCTTCAACGGTATATCCCTGGCTGACCGTTCCAACTTCAGGGCATTCTGCAACATATAGGTCTTTTTCCCTATGGAGAACTGCTTTAAAAGTTCGCGTTGCCATTTCAACACCTCCCTCTCGTAATGGAAATTATAACTCTATTTTTGTTTTTTTGTATTCTAACCACCTCCCACTACAGTTCAAGTTGTCTGAGCTAGTAACTAGATATAGCAGGAATTGCTCATCTCATTTTTCGTTCTTCTAAAGAAGCCCCTCAAGGAGATTCTTAACACGAGCTAATCTGTAACTTCCTCTGGGGCAGCAATCTTTCCTGAAATGGCGCTGGCGGCGGCTACTGCAGGGTTAGCAAGGTAAACTTCGGATTCAGGGCTGCCCATTCTGCCTACAAAGTTCCGATTGGTGGTAGATAGGCAGCGTTCACCAGCAGCTAAAACACCCATATGCCCGCCAAGACAGGGACCACAGGTAGGAGTACTTACTGCAGCACCAGCCTTTATGAAATCCTCTATCAATCCCTCCCTCAGTGCCTCGAGGTAGACTTGCTGCGACCCAGGAAGGATGATACACCTCAAATCGGGATGTATCTTTCTTCCTTGAATCAGTTTGGCTGCTACTCTTAAATCGCTAATCCGCCCATTAGTGCAGCCACCGATGACCACCTGGTCTAACTTTACCTCTCCCACCTTGCTTACAGGCCTGGTATTGGACGGTAGAGAGGGAAAGGCTACCTGGGGCTCAATTTGGGCTACATCGTATTCATAGATTCTGGCATACTGGGTGTCCTCGTTCGACTGAGATTGCTTCGTCGCTTCGCTCCTCGCAATGACAGGGGGAGTCTGGCTCGCAATGACAGGGGAAACCCGATTGGCAGCGGCACGGTGGAGGTATTCTTCAGTCTTATCATCCACGGCAAAGATACCTGCCTTAGCCCCAGCTTCAATTGCCATATTTGCCATGGTGAAGCGTCCATCCATATCCAATTCATCAATCGCCTCACCAGCGAATTCCATAACCGAGTAAAGAGCACCATCAACGCCGATGTCGCCAATGGTATAAAGAATAAGGTCTTTGCCACCGACCCATTTCGGGAGCTTTCCGTGATAAACAAACTTAATAGTTGGCGGCACTTTCAGCCATATTTCACCAGTTGCCATAGCCACAGCAATATCAGTAGAGCCCATGCCGGTAGCAAAAGCACCTAGAGCACCATAAGTGCAAGTATGGGAGTCAGCACCAACGATAACCTGTCCGGGCAGAACAAGACCCTGCTCCGGCAGGAGCACATGCTCAATCCCCATCCGCCCCACCTCAAAATAAACCAGACCCTGCTCTCTAGCAAACTCCTTCATCAGCTTGGCTTGCTCGGCTGATGGTATATCTTTACCGGGACAAAAGTGGTCAGGAACCATCACCACTTTTCCAGGGTCAAATACTCTGCTTACTCCGAGCCGCTGGAATTCCTTTATAGCTAGCGGGGCAGTAATGTCATTGGCTAAAACCAAATCAACCCTGGCATTTATGAATTCACCGACGCTGACCTCTTCCCTGCCACAGTGAGCCGCCAGGAGCTTCTCAGCGAGCGTCTGACCTGCCATTTACCCGTGGACCTTGGGAATCATCAATATGCCGGCCGCAGCCAGACCAGCTATTATGGCAATCAACCACATCCCGGCACCAGCAGCTAAACCCACACCAGCAGCAGTCCAGATGCTCGCCGCGGTGGTTAATCCTGCCACGCGATCTCCTCCTCCTCCCATACCGCGAAAGATGACACCGGCGCCGATGAAGCCCACCCCGGCTACTACACCAGCGGCAACACGAGAAGGGTCAACAGCACCGCTGAAACCGAAAATAGAAACCACGGTGAATAAAGCAGCACCCATGGAAATTAAAGTGTGAGTGCGCAGCCCTGCTGCCTTGCCAGCTCGCTCACGCTGATAGCCAATGACTGCTCCCAGGGCAATGGCCAGGAGCAAACGCAATGCCATATCCAATAGCGGACTCACTTGCGTTTTCCTTTCCCTGTCTTGGCTGCCTTACTAACCAGAAGCCGATTCAAGGCATTCATATATGCCTTGGCACTGGCAACGATGATATCAGTAGCAGCGCCACGACCGGTGTAAGTTACCCCCTCGCTCTCCACCCTGATAAGCACCTCCCCGATGGCATCTATTCCCTCAGTAACCGATTTGACCGTAAACTCGGTAAGTTCGTTGGGAATGCCAACTATACGGTTAATAGCTTTATACACTGCATCCACCGGTCCTGTGCCCAGAGCAGCATCAGCTAAACTAATGCCACCAGGGTCAATAAGCCTGACCGTAGCTGTAGGAAGACTATGGTCACCACAAGAAACCTCAACATGGTCGAGGTGATATACCTCGGTGGTAGTGCGGCGTTCCTCGGCTATCAAAGATTCGATGTCACGGTCGGTAACTTCTTTCTTCTTATCAGCTAACTCCTTGAATCGCTTGAAGGCACGGACTAAATCCTCTTCATCCAGGGTATACCCAAGCTCAGCCAATCTCTCTTTAAAAGCACGCTTACCACTCAACTTGCTTAATACCAGAACACTGGAGGGTATGCCCACCAACTTCGGGTCGATAATCTCATAGGTTATCGCCTTCTTTATTAGCCCATCCTGGTGAATACCTGACTGATGTCGGAAGGCATTTGCCCCCACAATAGCTTTATTTGGCTGAACGGGGAAGCCAATGACCTCGCTCACCAACCTGCTCGTCTTATAGATTTGCCGGGTGTTAATGCCCGTAGTGAGCCCGAAAAAATCCTGGCGGGTGTTCAACGCCATAACAATCTCCTCCAGAGAGGCATTGCCAGCACGCTCACCGATGCCATTGACGGTGCATTCAACCTGTCTTGCCCCTCTCCGTATTGCCTCCAGGCTGTTAGCTACCGCTAACCCCAGGTCGTTATGGCAATGAACGCTCAGAGTAGCCTTATGGATATTGGGAACATTATCAAAAATGCCTTGAATCAAGTCACCGAACTCCTGAGGGATAGCGTAGCCAACGGTATCAGGTATGTTCACTGTGGTTGCTCCAACCTCAATGGCAGCTTCCAGCATACGGTAAAGATAGGCAGGGTCACTGCGGGAAGCATCCATAGGGGAGAACTCAACATCATCAACATGACTTTTGGCTCGAGCCACCATTTCCTTAGATACCTGTAATATTTCCTCCCTGCTCTTTTTAAGCTGATAGAGAAGATGAATATCCGAGGCAGAAAGGAAAACGTGAATTCGGGGATGACTTGCTTCTTTGATTGCCTCCCATGCCTTATCTATAGCATCGGCGTTGGCAAGGGATAAGGCACAAATTATTGGTCGCTGAACTTCTTTACTGATGAGCTGAACAGCTTCAAAATCGCCAGCGGAACTAGCAGGAAAGCCAGCCTCGATAACATCGACGCCAAGCTTCTCCAGTTGTCTGGTAATCTCCAGCTTCTCCTGGGGATTCAGGCTTGCCCCTGCCGCCTGCTCCCCGTCCCGCAGAGTGGTATCGAAGATGATTACCTTATCCAAAATTTATTCCTCATTTCTTCAGCCAGGGCATCATATCCCTCAGTTTTTTGCCCACAATCTCAATTGGGTGCTCAGCTTCCATCCTCTTCAAAGCATTAAAACTGGGGCGACCCGCCTGATTTTCCAGTATCCATTCCCTGGCAAAGCTACCATCCTGAATTTCGGCCAGTATTTGTATCATTTCATCCTTGACCATCTCATTTATAACCCTTGGACCACGAGTATAGTCACCATACTCAGCAGTATCGCTCACCGAATAGCGCATATAATTCAAACCGCCCTGATACATAAGGTCAACAATAAGCTTAAGTTCATGGAAACACTCGAAGTAGGCAATCTCTGGCTGATAGCCCGCTTCCACCAATGTCTCAAAACCCGCTTTGACCAGGGAGGAAACCCCACCACAGAGCACAGTTTGTTCACCAAAGAGGTCAGTTTCGGTCTCCTCAGCGAAAGTTGTCTCCAGCACTCCAGCTCGAGCACAGCCAATTCCTTTGGCATACGCTAAGGCAATATCCTTTGCTTTGCCTGAGGCATCCTGATGAACAGCTACCAGGGCTGGAGCTCCGGAGCCTTCAGTATAAAGCTGGCGCAATATATGCCCGGGGCATTTCGGAGCTATCATGCTTACATCTATACTTTTTGGGGGTACAATTTGAGAGTAATGAATATTAAAGCCGTGGGCGAACATCAATGTTTTGCCCCGGGAGAGTTCTTTCTCGATTGACTCGCGATAAATTACCGGATGCAGATTATCAGGAGCAAGCATAACCAGAATATCAGCTTCCTTGGCTACCTCGGCAGCACCAGCTATCTTAAAACCAGCACTCTTTGCCGCTTTCCAGCCCTCGCTTCCCTTCATTTCAGCAACGATAACCTGACAGCCACTATCCCTTAAATTTTGGGCATGAGCATGCCCCTGGCTACCATAGCCGATAATGCCAATCGTCTTCCCTTTGATTAAATCCAGGTTAGTGTTCTTCTCATAGTAAATCTTAGCCATAGTCCTCCTTCAGAGAAATCCTAAGTTCAAATTTCTAAATTCTAAACAAATTCAAAATCCAGATACCTTAATATTTAGGGGTTAGGATTTAGTGCTTAGGATTTTTTTTGCTAGATGCACCTCCACGAGTTAACGCTACCCTTCCTGTCCTGACTACCTCCTTTATTCCAAAACCACGAAGAAGCTCAAGCAGGGAATTCACCTTGTCCTCGTCACCGGTAACCTCTACTGTAACCGAATCCGCAGCAACATCAACTATATTAGCCCGGAAAATATCAACAATTTGTATAATTCCGCTTCTAGACGAAGAAGTAGCGGCAATTTTGATTAGCGCCAGCTCTCTGGCTACTATGTCCGCATCAGTGATATCGGATACCTTGACCACATTAATTAATTTATCCAGTTGCTTTCTGACTTGCTCCACTTGAGCCGGGTCAGCAGCAACCACAACAGTCATGCGAGATAAACCAGGCTGCTCACTACCACCCACAGCGAGGCTTTGTATGTTAAAATTCCGTCGCCGAAACAAACTAGCCACTCTATTGAGCACGCCAGCTTTGTCCTCCACCAACATGGATATCGTGTATTCCTTAGTCTCCATGCTCAACTCCTTGCCAGTATCTTTGGTTTTGCCTTCGGCACCCTTTTCGGTTTGGGCAGTTCTATTATTTCAGATAGACTCTTCCCCGGCGGCACCATGGGATAGACATTCTCCTCTGGCTCCACTATAAAATCAACAAGAAATGGACCATCATAATCCATCGCTTTGTATATCGCCGGACTTACTTCATCTCTATGCCTTACCCTTATAGCCGGGATTTCATACGCCTCAGCAATCTTGACGAAATCGGGATTCCAAAGTCGTGTATCAACATAGCGATGCCCATAAAATAACTCTTGCCATTGTCTTACCATGCCAAGATAACCATTATTAATTATGGCTATCTTCACCGCAATATTCTCCACCGCTATGGTGGCTAACTCCTGAATAGTCATCTGAAAGCCACCGTCACCAGCAACACACCACACCATTTCATCAGGACGCCCAACCTTCACTCCCATGGCAGCGGGAAGCTCAAATCCCATTGTGCCCAGACCGCCCGACGAAATAAAGCTATTTGGCTTGATAAAGGTAAAATATTGTGCTGCCCACATCTGGTTCTGCCCCACTCCAGTTACCACCGTAGCATTACCCTGAGTAGCCTCGTAAATCTGACGAACAATGTATTGTGGCAAAAGCTCACTACTTTCCCTGATTAGCAGCGATGGATGCTCACGCTGCCATTTATTTAGCGTGGAGAGCCATTCTGTATGCTCTTTGACCGTGATTTCTTTATTCAGCACACCAAGCACATTTTTGACATCTCCAACGATAGGCACATCTACCCTGACATTTTTGCCTATCTCCGCAGGGTCAATATCGATGTGTATAATACGTGCTTCGGGAGCAAATTTATCCGTGATTGCTGTAGCCCGGTCATCGAACCTCATGCCAATAGCGATAATGAGGTCAGCATTTTGCACTGCCATATTGGCATAAGCCATTCCATGCATCCCGAGCATGCCAAAACTAAGAACATGATTCTGGGGAAAGGAACTGATACCAAGAAGCGTGTTAACCACGGGTATTTGTGCCTTCTCTGCCAGCTCCTTTAGCTCAGCATAAGCCTGAGACATAATTATTCCCCTGCCAGCAATGATAAGCGGGCGCTCAGCACCGTTAACAAGCTTTGCCGCCTTCCTGATTTGAGCTGGATGACCTTGAACAACAGGCTTATAGCCCGGTAAGTCAACTTTGTCAGGATAAATAAACTCCGCTTCCTCTTGTTGAACATCCCGTGGTATATCAATGAGAACAGGTCCCTGCCTGCCTGTCCGAGCAAGGTAAAAAGCCTCCTTCACCACCATTGCCAGTTCCTTAGCGCTGGAAACAAGATAATTATGCTTGGTGATGGGAAGGGTGATGCCGGTAATGTCCGTTTCCTGGAAGGCATCTTTGCCAATAAATGGTCGGGCTACCTGACCGGTTATAGCTATTAAGGGAGAGGAATCCATATAAGCATTAGCAATGCCGGTGACCAGATTAGCAGCTCCGGGACCTGAAGTAGCTATGCATGCACCTACTTTATGCGTGGCTCGAGCATAGCCATCAGCGGCATGAACGGCCCCCTGCTCATGGCGAACCAATATGTGCCGTAGCTGGGGATATTGGGTAAAGGCATCATACACTGGCAGTATAGAGCCACCAAGTATGCCGAAAATAACCTCGACTCCTTCCTTAATCAGGCTTTCACATAAAATCTGCGCGCCGGTTTTCTTCATGACAAACTCCTAATCAGCAAATACCGCTCCTGTGCTGGCTGAGGTAACTTTATCAGCATAGCGACTAAGATAGCCAGCCTTAATCTTCGGCTCAAACGAAGGCAACGAAGCTAAGCGCTTCTCTATCTCCTCTTGACTCAATTTTATCTCCAATATGTTATTAGGAATATCTATTTTAATAATATCACCTTCTCCTATCGCAGCTATAGGTCCCTTCTCTGCCGCTTCAGGGGAGACATGACCAATAGCGGCACCTCGTGTGGCTCCGGAAAAACGTCCATCGGTGATAAGAGCTACCTCTTTATCCATGCCCATTCCACTAAGAAGTGAGGTAGGAGTCAACATCTCACGCATCCCCGGACCTCCCTTCGGTCCTTCATATCGGATAACCACTACATCCCCGACTTTGATTTTCGAAGCCATTATCGCTGCTGTTGCTTCTTCCTCACTATCGAAAACTCTTGCCGGACCTTCGTGAACCAGCATCTCAGGAGCTACCGCTGCCCTTTTCACCACCGCCCCGTCAGGGGCTAAATTGCCGAACAACATGCTGACTCCGCCAGTAGCACTATAGGGATTAGACAAACTGCGAATCACCTCCCTGCTTTTAACCCGCTGCCCTGCTATTACCTCACCCAGCGGCCTTCCCAGCACGGTATTTGCCTCCAGTTTTAATAAGCTCGACAATTCTTGCATCAGCGCTGGAATACCACCAGCCATGTCTAAATCCTCAATGTGATAATCTCCTGCGGGACTTAACTTGCATATATAAGGAATACTCTGGCTAATCTCGTTTATCCAGGATAGCGGGAAGGAAATTCCTGCCTCATGTGCTATTGCGGTAAGATGGAGCACCGAATTAGTGCTGCCCCCCAAAGCCATATCCACAGCAAAGGCATTGTAAATAGAATCCCGGGTAACGATATCTCTAGGGCGAATATTCCTGGCCAGGACTTCCATAACTTGTCGTCCGGCTTCATAAGCTAATTGAATCCGCCGTGCCTGTGTCGCTGGTATTGTTCCATTTCCAGGCAAAGCCATACCCAGAGCTTCAGTGAGGCAATTCATAGTGTTAGCGGTGAACATACCGGAACAGCTGCCACATCCAGGACAGGCAACTTCCTCCAATTCTGCCACCTCTTCCTCAGAGATACTTCCCTTTACTGCCTCACCTACCGCCAGGAAAACGGAATTGAGGTCCACCGCTCTTTCCTGACCATTCTTAACAAGTCTTCCCGCCAGCATGGGACCACCACTGATAAAAATGCCGGGCAGGTTAAGCCTTAACGCCGCCATAAGCATTCCCGGTATCACCTTGTCGCAATTTGGAATAAATACCAATCCATCGAAGGCATGCGCCTGAACAAAAATCTCCACAGAATCAGCGATGATTTCTCTGCTGGGCAGACTGTATTTCATTCCCTCATGGTTCATGGCGATACCATCGCACACCGCGATAGTATTGCCCTCGAAAGGCACGCCACCTCCCTCGCGAACACCTTCCTTTACCGCACTGGCAATGGATTGCAAATGAATATGTCCCGGAACAATATCATTGAAGCTATTGATAACACCGATAAACGGCTTATTCCAATCAGCCGATGAACAGCCCACAGCCCGCAGTAACGCCCTGTGGGGTGCTCTTTCAATGCCTTTCTTTATCACATCGCTTCTCATGACTATCCCTCAAAAAGTTAAAAAAATGAAAATATCAGCTATGGCTAACTTTGTCAACCTGTTTCTAAAACTTTTATCTTATTTAACCTCGGGATGTGCCTGCCGCCTTCAAATGTAGTTGAAAGATAAGTTTTTATGATTTCCAGGGCTTCATTAACTTCAATATTCTCACCCCTTAAACATAAGATATTGGCATCGTTATGCAGCCGGGCTCGCTCTGCAGCAAAGGTATCGTGGCATAGCGCTGCCCTTATTCCCTTTATCTTGTTAGCCGCGATACACATACCTATCCCTGTGTCGCATATTAAGATGCCGTGGTCAAATTCACCCGATGCCACGGCATTCCCCACCTTTTGCGCAAAATCGGGATAATCCACCGATTCAGTGCTATAACAGCCAAAGTCCTGGTAGCTATAGCCTGATTGCTGCAGAAACTCCATAATTGCCTGCTTCAGCTTGAAGCCACGATGGTCACAGCCTAAAGCAATTCGCATGGTTCCTTTCCCCCTCCCTCTAACTCCCTCCCGCCATATTTGCCCGGGAGAACATTCTTTGCAATTCCTCTCCCTTGACGGGAGGGGCTAGGTAAGGGTGAATTTCCCTCTCCTGAGCTTGTCGAAGGATGAGGATGAATTATTCCTCTCCCTTGACGGGAGAGGCTAGGTGAGGGTGAATTTCCCTCATCTGAGCTTGTCGAAGGATGAGGGTGTAATGCACCTGATTCCTCAACAGCCCGCTTAATTTCCTTCCCAGGGATAATGCCCTGACGCAAAATCACGACTTCTCCGCCGGTGACATCAACCACGGTTGACTCGCCACCGCCAGGACATCTACCCCCATCGATAATAAGGTCGACCTCACTACCTAATTGTTGCTTAACCTCACCAGCGGTTAATGCGCTGGGCCTGCCACTGATATTGGCGCTGGTGCCAATCAGGGGATTATTGATTGCCTGAATAAGCGCCAGGCAAACAGGATGGGCTGGAATGCGCACCGCTATGCTGGTATTACCAAGATAACCAGGCAAACGTGCTACTTTAGGGACAACTAAGGTTAACCCACCGGGCCAGAAACGCCTGGCTAAAAATAAGGCAATTTCAGACAATGGCTCAGCCAGAATGTCAAGCTGTTTTATGTCACCGATAAGCAGTGGGAGGGGCAAGTGCGTGGGACGTTTTTTTATGTCATAAATCCTCTTCACGGCATTAGAATTAAAAGCATCGGCTCCCAGGCCATAAACCGTATCGGTGGGAAAGGCAATTACTCCGCCCTGCTTGAGGATTTGAATCCCTTTGTCTACCTGCTCGTTCAAAGCATCCATTTTTTTCTTGACGCTAGTATAGCATGATGACTATACAGTTTACATACGAGAATCGGCTGAAGGTTTGGCTCATGCCTCACATGCACTACTGGGGATTGCAGATGTTTATGATAGACACAAGTGTGGATTTAACATTTTACCAGGCTTAGTACTACTAGCCAGTTGAGGCAAGTGGTGAAACGAAGTCTTCACACGATGCCAAATTGCTAAGGTTTGCTTATTAATGGTGGTATAATAGAGAGGATTTAGGAGAGTTATTACGAATCACTTCCACGGACATTTCGCCTAATGGCTAAAGTATTTAGCTTTGATAGAGACGATACACTTGCTCTTTCTAGCGGTCCTATAACTCTTGAAATGCTGAGAAAACTCAAGGAGAAGGGCTATTTTATTGGCACTGGTGGAGGCGTTAGTGGTGAAGAACAAGAAAGACAGTGGACAAGCTGGGGTATACGGCCTGATTTTGCTTTAACTAAAAGTGACTTAGGGAAGTTAAGTGAGCTATACCCGGGAGCTGAAATAACTCATGTTGGTGATGACGAAGCAGATGAGGAAATAGCAAAAAAGTTTGGTTATAACTATTTAACACCAGAGGAGTTTGTTTCACGTCTTCCACAACTAATTCCTACCAGCTTCTCTTCCTCCTTTATCAATATTTAGGAATGCTGCGGGGTGTTGACAGTGGCAACGTCGGCTGAGTCTGAGTCACCAATAGTCATGGTTGCGGAGGTGCTATACCACTGTCCGGCGGCTAGCCCAGCGCACTCTATGCAATAGAGCGGGGTATTATCCCACTCAGAAGAGCCGATTTGTCTTGCGACTGATCTAGTTCAGATAGATGGGTGAGACTGGATAATAGGTGGTATAATGATTGCCTTCCAACTTTACGATTAAAAAGAGGTTGACATGAAAGGAAATCGTACTAAGAAGGTTATTCGGATTGTTTTACCTATTGTTGTGGTACTGGTTCTTATCGGTGGCTATGCCTGGTTTTACAACTTGACCAGAGCACCCCTGCCACAGCACGACGGAGAACTCAGGGTCACCGGGCTGAACGACACGGTGGAAATCCTGCGCGACGAGTGGGGTATTCCGCAGATCTACGCCAGCAACATGCATGACCTTTTTTTCGCTCAGGGATACACGCAAGCCCAGGACCGCTGGTGGCAGATGGAGTTCTTTCGCCACGCTGGAAGCGGCACAATTGAGGAGTTAACTGGCAAGAATACTGACTTGCTGCCCGTAGATATCTTCATCCGCAGTCTTGGCTGGCGGCGTGTAGCCGAGCAGGAGGTAAAAAGCTGTGACAGCGAGACCATGGCTTATTTGCAGGCCTTTGCCGATGGCGTCAACGCCTATATTTTGAGCCGTGACCCCGGCGAACTGGCTCTAGAATACAGCATACTTGAACTAACAGGCATTGACATCCAAATCGAGCCGTGGACACCTGCTGACTCGCTGGTATGGGGCAAGGTGATGGCGTGGGATTTGGGCCCCAGCGATAATCACGAAGAACTCCGCTCCACACTTTACGAAATTATCGGCCAGGAAATGACCGACCAATGGCTGACACCCCCCTGGCCCTTCGGCGAAAAACCCACTATCATCCAACCAGAAGACTTGCCCATAACAGAATCAACTCTCACCAGCCAGGTTAACAACAGCACCATGCCTCCTGAAGTTGATACGTTGCTCCTCGAAAGCATCTGCCCGAACATGCACCTGATTTCCAGTGATATCTCAGACATTGGCAGCAATAACTGGGTGGTCAGTGGTAGTATGACGGAAAGCGGTAAGCCGCTGTTAGCCAATGACCCACACCTTGCGGCCCAGCTTCCGTCTATCTGGTACGAAATCGGTTTGCACTGTCAATCCATAGGCGGGGAAGCTCCTTTCGATGTGACGGGCTTCGCCTTCTCCCCCACACCGGGGATTATCATCGGTCACAACAATCATATTGCTTGGGGGGTAACCAACGCAGGTCCCGATGTGTATGATTTGTATTCCATTCGTGTCAATCCCGACAATCCACTCCAGTACGAGTGGAATGGCGAATGGCGTGATATGACGCTACACGAGGAAACCATTCACTTTGGAGACGGCGAAGAACCAATCACCATCCAGGTTCGTGAAACGCACCTCGGGCCAATCATCAACGATAATCAGATAAACGGAGAAACCGGTGAGAGCCTTGGCTTCAACAATGAAGACCCGCTGGCATTGCGCTGGACGGCTTTAGACCAGGGCACAATCACGAAGGCGGTTGCCGACCTCGACAAAGCAACTAACTGGGAAGAATTCCGCGGAGCGCTCCAGTATTGGGATGTTCCTTCGCAGAACTTCGTTTATGCTGATGTGGAAGGTAACATCGGCTATCAGATGCCTGGCCGCATTCCCATCCGTGCCGAAAATCACAGCGGGCTCTTACCCGCTCCAGGCTGGACGGATGAGTTTGAATGGCAGGGCTTTATCCCCTACGATAGTCTGCCTCGCGTCTTCAATCCGGAACGCGGCTATATCGCCACCGCCAACCAGGCAATCGTTCCACTGGAGTATTATGACCAACTGGCGCAGGAACTGGCAGCGGGGCAAAACTACGTCATCAGTCAGGAATGGAACTATGGCTATCGGGCTCAACGGATTGTCGAGATGCTGGAAGACAACGTACCACACACCATCGCCAGCTTTCAGGCTATTCAAGGCGACAATAAGCTTATCAGCGCCGAAGAACTGATGCCTTACCTGGCTGACTTGCAATTCGATGATGCTGAGCTGACTGAGACCCGTGACTGGCTGCTTCAATGGGACTGCCAGTGTAATATGGACAGCGCGCAAGCCGCGCTGTACTCCCAGTTCTGGGTAAGCCTGGTAGATAACCTATATAACGACCAACTGGGTGAAGTCATCCAGGCGAGTGGTGACAGCAGGGAAATGTGGGCGACATTTTTGCTGATGGAAGAACCTAACAATCCTTGGTGGGATGATGTTGCGACGAAGGACATTGTTGAAACCCGCGACGACATCCTGTTGCGCTCATTCAGTGAAGGCTATACCAACACAGTGGCTGCGCTTGGCGAAAACCGTGATGATTGGAGGTGGAGCGATTTGCATACTGTGACCTTTGTCAGCAACCCGCTGGGGCTGAGTGGCATCGGTTTAATTGAGGGCATGGTTAACCGCGGTCCGTTCGCCGTCAGCGGCAGCACAGATACCATCAACTCAAACAGCTGGAGTGCCACTTCCGGCAACTGCGCCGTGGCCTGGTTGCCATCCATGCGTATGATTGTCGACCTCGGTGACCTGACGCAAAGCATCGCCATTGATACCACTGGCCAGAGCGGTCATCCCTATAGCCAACACTATGACGACATGATTAACCTCTGGCGTAACATGGGATATCATCCTATGCTCTGGACACGGGAGCAAGTCGAGTCAGCTACCATTAACAGGCTCATCTTGAATCCAGGCGACTAATCCAGGCTACTAAAAATAGGAGCAAGCCTTAGACCCGCTACCCTGCAACTTTGAAATAAAATAGAGGACACCGACATAGCAAACAAATACACCAGGTAATATCATTCAGATAGATACAAGTGTGGGTTTAACATTTTACTAGGCTTAGTACTAGCCAGTTGAGGCAAGTAGTGAAACGAAGTCTTTACATGATGCCAAATTGCTAAGGTTTGCTTTTTGACGGTGGTATAATATAGTTATGATTTCACGACTTTGCATCCCATCGCAGTTCATCGAAGCAATTAAAGACAAAGACTATCCAGAGATTATTCGTTTGACTCAACAAGAATTACAGGAGGTTGAAAATCTTCCATGGAGTGGTAAGGGAGTGGATAAGGCTAAGCGGGAGAGTATCACAGATTATATTGGTTTCTTAGGGGGTTTTCTGTTATTTATGAAGGGGGCAGGCATCAAACCCACGAGCATCAGCAATTCGGATTTTCAAGGGTTGTTGCGCCCTGTGTGCGAAAGGTTAGTGCAAAAGGGACAGTTCAAACCGGAAGTTATGAACTTCTTTAAGTAGAAATGAACGCCAAGTAGGGCGCGAGTAGCCCAGCCAGTGAATTTGGAGAAGGAGCAGAATGACTAGTAGCTCGCAACGGCCACCATTTCTTGGATATCTATCAAGGGAACCTATAGGACGCATCTTAGAGAAAGACATTCTAGGGCGTTCCTATGTTCGCTTCTTACCTTTCCTAATCACTGGATGGGAGTTGTATATGATAGCAGCAGCTCTAGGACATGCTCGACGTGATAAGTTTGAAATTCTAGTTAACCTGTTTTATGACAGACCTCAGAAGAGAGACGAACTCAAATCACTTACCAACGACCTTACTAATCTTGCTCAAAAACGGCTTGACGATTATCGTAGCAGCTACGGGAAGAAGCCAGATTCCTTTTTTGATTTGTTCATTAGGACGGAGCTTAACCGTGCTGGCTTAAGCTTTGAAATGCCACCAAAAAGGTTCGAGAAAGCAGCCAAAATGAAAATATCCTTGAAGATGGAGCACGGACCTACACTTTTGGCTCAGGACTTTATCATGGAAGGGATTGCTTTCGGAGCTAGTTTCCATGAGTTAACCGAAAAGATGTGGAAGAGAGTTTCCGAGATTGACTTGGACGAATGGCGCAAGTGGCGGGAAAGAGGATTGAATATCGCAGAGCAACCTATACCTGTGACTTTGGAGGAGACAGAGCAAGAAGTTCTTCATGTCGTAGCAGTTTACGTGTCAGAGTACTATCCACAACTCATGGAGCCTTTAGGTTTGCAATTAACCTAGCTGTCTGGCTAAATAACACTGCGTACTTAACTTAATAGACAGCTCAGCCAGCGGATTTGGAGAGGGCAAAGGAGATGCTAATATGGACTCAAGACAGGTAAGCCAAATATGCAAAGGAGTTTCCGAATGGCATCCTTTTAATGAGGAAACCGTGAAAAGTGCGCCCAAACAATGTGGAATCTACATATTTCGCATGGCTCAAAGCAAGTGTTTTGGGCGTTTAAAAGGCGAAACAGACATCCTCTACATAGGCAGTACAGAAGGTAAGCACGGGTTAAGAGGGAGACTTCAGCAGTATTTACGCCCAGGACCTACGCAATGGACGAACAAACGAATCCATGCGATGGCCAAGAAATATGATATGGAAATTGCTTGGTGCCTATGTGGGGAAGCAAGCAACCTTGAACTCCAATTGCTTCGTCGATACTTTGAGGACCATGATGAACTTCCCCCTTTGAACCATGCGAGCAAGAACTTACTAAAGAAAGCCTTAACAGAAACTATAGTGCTTAAAGACACGATGATACTCGAAGTTTTCGACAAAAAAGACGGAAACCTTATAAGCAGAACAGAAGGCTAGAAGATAGGTAAAGGAAGGGAATATGAAGCGACACCCTGCTGAGGCTGAGTATCAGGCGGTCTTGTGGGGGGACTTGCTTAACTGAAAATCAAAGGTAAGGAGGTTCACATGCTAATAGGGCGTGTGTGATGTTACTCACGGGATGGCAAAAGAGGTTGAAGGAGGTAGCTATGAGTGAAGATATGAGTGAAGAGCAAGCGCAGGTGTGGATGGGGAGACAGCGCGAGTTGATGGTTTCTATGTGGTGCTCAGCGCTTTTTTCGGTGCTGATGGGTCTTGAAGTGGCTCTCAATGAGTGGGAACAGTGGGAGGGACCGGGTAAGGCTATTCCGGGGTTGTGGAAGATTGTGAGCGATAATGTGGCTTCCCTGGAGGAGAGTGAAAAACGACGCATGGCGGGGACTTTGGGGAATGTGGCGAGTTATGTGGCAGCTACTTACCCGGGGGACAGAAAATGAGGTGGTGTAAGTATCGGCAAGCGCAAGCGATGGCGTGAGAATGGTAGTGTGTGAGCGGTCTTGTGGCGGGACTTGCTCAACTGAAAGGGGGGCAACTATGGAGCTAGAGACTAATCTTATCTATTGTGGCGATAAGTAGCCCAGCAGCGGATTTGGAGAGGGTATCGGTTAATCTTTCACCACTTTAACCTGTATCCCCACCACTCGCAGTGAACCCACCGCCTCGAGACCTCATCTCCCGAAACAACCACAACCCTCTCCTTAAGTTTACGAGATTGTTTAGCAACTCCCCTCTGTCATTGCGAGCGAAGCGTGGCAATCTCGGAATAGTCTCCTCTCCCTTGAGGGGAGAGGAATAAGGTGAGGGTGAATTTCCCCCTCCCTCTAACTCCCTCCCGCCATATTTGCCCGGGAGAATCCGGGGGATTGCGGAGCTTGTTCCGAGTGAAACGAGGAATCTCATGCTTCAGTTTGCTTCGGCTACGCCTCGCAATGACAAGAGACGAGTTAGTGTCACTAATCATATGAACCAGTACACCGACTTGAAGTTAGTAAATCTTGATGATAAGCTAGACTGTATCAGTAAAAATCCGCATCGAAATGAAAGACGAACAAAGCCACCGCGTTCCTACAAGTGATGATATTGAGGTCTCTACCTACCTGGGGATTGCCAAGGAACTGCACGGTGAACAATCTGCACCTGAACTGAAACCATTACCTCCTGAGGAACGAGAAACCATAGTAGTAATTGACTTCGGCTCCCAATACAGCATGCTTATAGCAAGGCGGATACGAGAATGCCACGTTTACTGTGAACTCGTGCCCTGGGATACCCCGTGGGAGAAAATAGCGCCACTTAATCCGCGCGGTTTCGTCCTGTCAGGAGGTCCGGCCAGTGTGTATAATCCTGGTGCCCCTGTAGCTCTGTCTTACATCTACGATAAGCATCTGCCGGTAATGGGCATTTGTTATGGGATGCAGGTTATCACCCAGCAACTCGGGGGACAAATATCTCCCGGAGAGAAGCGTGAATATGGTCATGCCATGTTATATTTGAATACCGAGGATTGCCCTCTTTTTGCCGGCCTTCCCCCCTCCTTTTCGGTATGGATGAGCCACGGTGACCAGATACTGAATCTCCCCAAAAACTTCAAAACTTTAGCCTATACCGATAACACGCCAGTGGCTGCTATGGGCAGCGATGATGGTGTCTTCGGACTTCAATTCCATCCTGAGGTAATCCATACTCCAATGGGGAAAACGATATTCCAGAATTTCGTATATAAAGTATGCGGCTGCCAGGGTAATTGGACGCCGGCTAACTTCATAACTGAAAGCATCGAAAAAATTAAAAACCAAGTAGGAGATGGAAAGGTCATCTGCGCCTTATCCGGCGGCGTTGATTCTGCAGTGACTGCTACCCTTATCAATCGTGCTATAGGCAATAACTTGACCTGCATCTTCATCAACAATGGCTTATTACGCCGCCAGGAACCGGAGAGAGTGCTTAACACCTTCCTGCGCAATCTTAAAATGAATGTAACCTATGTAGATGCCAGCGAGAGATTTCTGGAGCGGCTTAAGGGAGTGACCGACCCCGAAGTAAAGCGGCATATGATAGGCGAAGAATTTATCAAAGTTTTTGAGGAAGAAGCAGCTAAATTAGGAAAGGTCAATTTCCTGGCGCAGGGTACCCTTTATCCCGACGTCATTGAAAGCAGTAGCGCTAGCGAAACAAAGGCTTCAGCTACAATAAAGAGCCATCACAATGTCGGGGGGCTGCCAGCCAAAATGAAACTCAGCCTGATTGAGCCTCTGCGCTATCTTTTCAAAGATGAGGTAAGGGAAGTGGGAATGGCTCTGGGGTTGCCTGAAGATATGATCTGGCGACAGCCATTTCCCGGACCAGGATTAGCTATACGCATTATCGGCGAGGTAACTAAAGAAAAGTTGGAGACACTCCGCGCCGCCGATTGGATAGTTATGAACGAGGTAAAGAAAGCAAAACTGTATCGCCAATTATGGCAAAGCTTCGCTGTGCTCACCGGCATCAAAAGCGTGGGAGTTACCGGGGATTACCGCAGCTATGGCTATACTATAGCTATCAGGGCAATAAACAGCGATGATGCCATGACTGCTGAATGGACACGTTTACCATATGACCTCCTCGCTAGAATATCTGACCGCATTGTTAATGAAGTACCTGATGTCAATAGAGTGGTTTACGATATTACCAGCAAACCACCGGCAACTATAGAATGGGAATGACTAAAGGAGGGAAAAAGATGGATTATGGATTCGAAGACAAAGATGATGAGTCACCAGATGTCGAAAACGACGTGGAGATGATTCGTGAAGATTTAATTGGGGAATTACAAGCCATAAATCAGTATCATCAACATATAGAGAGCATGGAGAGCGAAGAGGCAGCAACTATACTGGAACATATCATTGAGGAAGAAAAAGAGCATGTCGCTGAACTGCTCAAGTTAATCAGCCTCCTCGACCCTGTTCAGGCTGAAAAATTAAGTAAACAGGTTTGGTTTTAGACGATGGCACATAGACCTAAATTAAAGGGCGTAAAAAGTAACAGGAAGAAGCGTAAGAAAAGGAAGTAACTGCCGTTGAAGATATTGGTCATCGGCGGTGGGGCTAGAGAGCATACCCTGGTGTGGAAACTAGCCCAGAGCCCTAAAGTTAAACAGATTTACGTCGCTCCCGGAAATGCTGGCACAGCATCCATAGCGCAAAACTTAAATGTTGCCCCTTCGGATATAGAAGAGCTGGGCAAAGTCGCCCGTGATGAACACATCGACCTCGCCGTCATTGGACCGGAGTCACCACTGACTCAAGGAATAGTGGACCATTTTGATAGCCTGGGTATCCCCGCTTTTGGTCCCACAAAAGCAGCCACTCAAATAGAGTCAAGCAAGGTCTTCGCCCGAAATTTGATGCAAAAATATGGCATCCCCTGCCCAAAAGGGGCTATTTTCTCCTCCCATCATGAAGCTCAGGAATATATCAAGCAGCAAAAGGCGCCCATCGTCATCAAGGCAGACGGGTTAGCTACTGGTAAAGGCACTATCATAGCTGAGTCTCAAGAAGAAGCACAGAAAACGCTCAGCGACATCATGAAGAAAAAAATCTTTGGCTCAGCGGGCGATAGAGTGATAATCGATGAATACCTCACTGGAAAGGAGGTAAGCTTATTGGCTTTTACCGACGGCAAAACGGTCGTTCCCATGATTCCTGCCTGTGACTACAAGAAAATCGGAGATAATGACCAGGGACCTAACACTGGAGGCATGGGGGGCTATAGCCCACCGGGATTCTTCACCGCCAAGCTTGTCAACAAGGCTACCAATGCTATCCTGTTACCAGCAGTAAAGGCTATGGCTGATGAAGGCATACCCTATAAAGGGGTCCTTTACGCCGGGTTAATGCTCACTGGTAGAGAGATACTAAACTTAGAGTTCAATGCTCGCTTCGGTGACCCCGAAAGTCAGGTTACCCTACCACTCCTGAAAACGGACCTGGTAGATATATTAATGGCAGTAGTCGAGGGCAATCTTGAACAGGTAAAGATAGAATGGAGCAGTGATGCCTGTGTGGGTGTGGTTATGTCTTCAGGAGGCTATCCCGGGAGCTACAAGACAGGCTTTCCCATAAAAGGACTGGATAAGGCAGAAAAAGATGTGCTTATCTTCCACGCTGGAACCAGGTTAGGTGACGATGGCACAATCTATACCAGCGGCGGGCGCGTGCTCACCGTAGCAGGACTGGGCAAGAATATCGCCGAAGCTCGAGAGAAGGTTTATGCTCATTTACCTGATATTTCCTTCGAAGGTTGCTATTATCGTAAAGATATTGCCTTGAGGGAAATAAAAGGATAAACTCTAAATCCTAAGCACCAAACCGTAAAAGGAAATCAAAAGGCAAAAGTAAAAATGCAAAATGACACAGAAAAACTTAAAAAATAAAAAGTATCTTTGCTTTTTGAATTGTAATTTTGATTTTTGATATTTGTTAGCGATGCCATTAGTGGGAGTAGTGCTCGGCAGCAAAACAGACGCCAGTCTGATACAGCCTGGCATAGACATACTGGAAGAATTGGGAATTGATTACCAGGTATCCGTTATTTCAGCTCATAGAAACCCTGACAAAGCAAGAAAATATGGATTGGAGGCAGGGAAAAGGGGCTTTGAGGTCATCATCGCTGCCGCTGGCTATGCGGCACATCTTCCCGGAATATTAGCTAGCTGGACAACGATTCCCGTAATCGGCGTTCCTTTATCCACCAGTGAGCTAAAAGGCGTGGATGCCTTACTTTCCATAACCCAGATGCCGGCAGGTGTTCCGGTAGCTTGCGTCGGCATAAACGGCGCCAAAAATGCCGCCTTGCTCGCCGCCCAGATTCTGGGATTGAAACATGATGAAATTAAACAAGCCTATAACAAATATAAACAGGGATTAGCAGGGGATTAATTATGATTGAACGTTATTCCAGACCACGGATGAAAAAGATATGGTCTGACGAGAACAAGTTTGACTTATGGCTCAGGGTAGAAATAGCTGTCTGTGAAGCCTGGCTTGCGCTGGGCGAAATTCCCAAAGAAGCCATAACTAAAATAAGGAAAGCTACCTACAACCCGGACCGCATCGCTGAGTTTCTAAAGGTGACTCACCACGACATGACTGCCTTCCTTAACTCGGTGGCGGAAAGCCTCGGCGAGGAATCACGCTTCATCCATCTCGGGCTTACCTCATCAGACGTTATGGATACCGCTTTAAGCCTCCAACTAAAAGAAGCGGCTAATATCCTGTCACAGGATATTGGCGACCTTATTTCCACCCTGGAGAATAAGGCTATAGAACACAAATATACCATTATGATAGGGCGAACCCATGGCGTTCACGCTGAGCCAACCACCTTCGGCTTGAAGATAGCGTTATGGGTTGAAGAGATGAAACGCAATGCCCAAAGATTACAGGATGCTACGCGAATTGTCTCCGTGGGCAAGATTTCGGGGGCAGTAGGCACATACGCTACTGTATCTCCGGAAGTGGAGAAGATAGCTTGCCAGAAATTAGGGCTTATTCCTGCTCCAATCTCGAGCCAGATAATCCAGCGCGACCGCCACGCTCAATTTGTCGCTACCTTAGCTATAACCGCCAGCTCACTGGAGAAATTCGCCACTGAAATCAGAAGCCTTCAACGGACCGAAATCCTCGAAGTTGAAGAGCCTTTTGAAGCGGGACAAACTGGCTCTTCGGCGATGCCCCACAAGCGAAATCCCGAGCTTTGCGAACGTATCTGCGGGCTCGCCAGATTAATGAGAGGATATGTCACCACTTCACTGGAAAACGTCGCTTTGTGGCATGAGCGTGATATCAGCCATTCCTCAACGGAGCGCATCATCATGCCCGATTCCTGCCTGGCACTGGATTATATGCTCTCCCTGTTCACGTCGGTAATAAAGGGACTCAAGGTCTACCCCGAAAATATGCGCCGTAATCTCGAGCTTACCCAGGGATTAATCTTCTCACAACGGGTTCTCCTCACTTTAATAGACAAAGGACTAAATCGAGAGAAAGCCTATCAAATAGTGCAGCGGAATGCCATGGAAGCCTGGCAGCAAAGGAAGAACTTCCTATCTTTTCTCGAAGCCGATAACCAGGTTACCGCTCATCTAGCCAAAGCAGAATTAGAATCCTTATTTGACTATAGCTATTACTTGAAGCATGTGGATAGCATTTTCGAGCGGTTGGGGCTGGTTTCACCCTCACCTTAATCCTCTCCCGTCAAGGGAGAGGAATATATTTCTCCCGGGCAAATATTGAGGGAGGGAGTTAGAGGGAGGGGAAGAACGATTTTACACAATATTATGCCAAAGGCTATGATTTAAATATGTCTATCTTGTTGGAAACCAACTTATCACTCCCGTTATTCAAGCGGGGCAAGGTGCGAGATGTCTATGATTTAGGGGACAAGCTCCTCATCGTATCCACTGACCGCATCTCTGCCTTCGACTACGTTCTACCCTGCGGCGTTCCTGAGAAGGGAAGAATTCTCAATCAGCTCTCCGCCTTCTGGTTTAAAAAAACAGCCCATATAATCCCCAATCACTTTATTAAAGTAATTGATAGCCTGGATTCGCTACGTCATTGCGAGGCACAAAGTGCCGAAACAATCTCAATTAGAGAGTTGCCCGATTATCTCACCCAACGCTCCATGCTCACAGCCAAAGCTCATCGTATTCCGGTGGAATGCGTCGTTCGAGGCTACCTTTCCGGTTCAGCCTGGGCAGAATATAAACAGAGCGGCAGCATCAGTAATATTCAACTACCCTCGGGGATGCCGGAAAATCAAGAACTTCCCCAGCCCATCTTCACCCCCACCACCAAAAGCGATGTAGAACATGACCGCCCCTTGACCAATGACGATGTAGTAGAGCTTGGCATCAAGCACTTAATGGCAGAAATGGAACGAAAGAGTTTGCTCATCTATCGCTTTGCTCAAGATTACGCTAAGACCAGGGGCATTATAATCGCCGATACCAAATTCGAGTTTGGCGTTATCGATGGTAAGCTAGCGCTTATCGACGAGCTATTAACGCCGGACTCAAGCCGTTTCTGGGATGCCAGTCAATACAAGGTTGGCGAACTTCAGTATAGCCTGGATAAACAGCCGGTCCGAGATTGGCTGTTGGCTTCAGGGTGGGATAAGGAATCCCCACCACCCACACTGCCACCGGAGGTAATCCAGGCCACCACAGAGCGTTACCTCAAGATTTACAGCCTGTTCACCAAGGAGTAAAATTTATTACAGACGTCCCTGTAGCTCAAGTGGATAGAGCGGCTGCCTTCTAAGCAGCGGGTTGCGGGTTCGAGTCCCGCCAGGGACGCATAAGGCTTCCGGATTCTCTAAACCCACCACAATGACGCTATTCCCAATTGTAGTGTGCCCCTTCAGGTCATGCAGGCATCTCAGTGCCGAACAATCTCGATATACGAATTACGAAGAGGTTGCTAGCTGTGTTACAATATAATAAAAATTGGCAGGGCATATGCCGTATGTGAGAGCTTGAAGGCATTATCAGCGAGATAATAAAAAAATGGGGCGAAGGATGAGAAAATTTGCCTGTCTGGGGATGATATTGGGCATTTTAGTCATTCTGGGCCTTTTTCTGCCCCACTGGCACATTGCTATTTGCAGTCCAGATATCGAGACGATTAGACCAACAAATTACTATGATGTCATATCTGCAACCACTAATCCTACACAAGCATACAATGGGAACACAGCAACGTCCGGCGATACTATATTCATATCAAACAACGATCCTTCAATCAAGTACGGGCAAGATGCTAATAATATTGATGCTTGGCAAACCAAATCTCAAACTTGGAATTCAGCTACCTTATATGCCACGATAGAGAGAGAGCAAGCCACTGATGATACTGCTGGAGTATATATTATAAATTCGGCCGGGACAGAAAAACATACTTTACTGGCAATGGGAATTTCGGCATTCTCCAAGCAAGAAGTTTCTCAAACTTTAAATTCTGCTGATTGGGGAGGTTCGGGATTTCCTGATATTTACGATTTAAGAGTGAAGGTTAAAACCGCTAAGGCCAAAGGGCCAGATAACAAATATCTCAAAATTTATGATATTAGAATTGAGGGGAGTTATAACCCGCCGCCCACTGTGGGCACCATCGCCATCTCACCAAGCTCTATGACGCCGCAGGAGCAGTGGACAAATATAACCGTCCCCGTGACGTATAGCGATACACTTGCTGATGTGAATGAGGTTTACGTGGAGGTCTTTTATGACAGTGCCGGAACCGACCCTTCAGCGCCAGGGACGGCCAATGTCCAGACCTGTGCCATACTCACCTGGACCAGGGGAGGTTCTCCCGTGTGGGATATTGACCCGGCAAGCACAACCTGGCAAATCAGTGCTGCCGGATGCAGCGCGGGCAGCGATAGTGCAACAACGGATAACTGGGTATTCTCCTTCAAGGTGGGCAAGGTAGCCACCCAGTCCCCTGGCAGTGATGATTGGGATATATATGCCAAAGCAACGGATAGCATCAGCCAAACCGGGGATAATTATCTCCGGGATGTAGAGATGAACTGGTATGGCGAGATAACGGTGGAGACTTCAAACATCTCCTGGGGAATTGTAAGTCCCGGCTGCAGTAACGAAACATCTCCTGTGGTGAACATCACATACATCTGCAACGGTAACTACGCTGAGCAGGTGAAGACATCACAGAACTGGACCAGCGCTTCGGGCAACGTAACCCTGAATACAACAGGCAGCCCGGGCGCAGGTGAGTTTTCCCTGAAGGCTGATGATGATGCCACCCTTGTGGACGCTGTGCAGGTTCTTAGTGCATCGTATACCACTTTTGACACTGGCACTCAGACCACTGAGGCTGGGAATGCGGAAAACAACAATCACCTCTGGCTCTCACTAGGCAGCTCGGGCATCACATATGACACCTACTCCGGCACATTTTACTTCGGCATTACCCAGTAACCCACCCTCATCCTTCGCTGACCTTTCCCCCTGCTTTCGCAAGGGTCCGGCTCAGGACAGGCTCTAGCCTCTCCCGTCACTCTTTTTTGTCATTGCGAGGCATGTAATGCCGAAGCAATCTCACGGCAGTTTCACCCTCACCTTAATCCTCTCCCGTAAAGGGAGAGGAATATAGTCCTCCCTCCCCTGGCGGGAGGGAGTTAGAGGGAGGGGGAAGTGAGGCAATCCCATGAGTTCCTTCGCTCCGCTCGGGACAAGGCTTCGGCACGTTGTGCCTCGCGATAAAACAATAGTACTAAAGTTATATTGACAAGGCACATAGTGCGCAGTAGTATAAATATAGTTAAGTATAGTTAAGTAACGTAGGGTATTGTACCCTAAGATAGTTGACAAATTTGTTACAGAGTCGTTACTGCGGTGATATGGAGAATTAAATAAGGAGAGAAACGAATGGTGAAAAAGAAATTTATATCAATTGTGGCTACCCTGGGGTTGGTGCTTGCTCTGGCATTAGTGCCAGTGGCATCGCCCGCCATGGCGGCTGAGGACACTGCCACAGGCAGCTTCACAGTGGGGAATGTGGCCCCAACGATCACCTCTGTGGAAGTGATTCCAGCCGCAGGAGGTAGCGCCGTAAACTCGATGACCCCCGGAACGGCGTACAAAGCCAAGATCGTGGTTAATGATGCCAACACGGTCAACGACACAGAGCAAGTAAGAGTGGCCATCGTGTTCGACTCTGCCGACAGCGAACCCGCGACTGACCCTGGCGAGACAGGCGATACACAGACCCTGGCCTGCCTGAAGTGGGTAAAGAGTACTGATACGTGGTCAATATCGCCTACTGGTGGCACACCAGCTACCACTTGGTCCATAACATCGGGAAGTTGCACCAAGCCATCAGATATGACCCTGACTACAGGCACCTGGGAATTCTACTTCACGGTGGGCAAGGTCGCCACGGAAGGCACAGGCGGAGATGGTAATCCTGGATGGGACCTCTTTGGTGAGGTAAATGACGAGGGCACCCCAGTGGAAATGTGGGATGACCGGGATCTCGCCATGGAGTGGTACGGCGAGGTCACCGTGAATACCGCCAGTGTCGATTGGGGCTCCGTAAGTCCAGGGATGGACTTCGCTGAGGGTGACTCCAGTGAGGAAGTAAATATCAACGTCACCTATCTTGCCAACGGCGACTACGATGAGAAGGTAGGAGCATCACAGAACTGGACCAGCCCTTCAGGCAACGCAACCCTGAATGAAACAGCCAGCCCAGGCGAAGGTGAGTTCTCTCTGAAAGCCGATGATACCGGCACCTTGACTAGCGCAGTTAATGTGACAGCGTCGCCGACTTATGAGACCATAGACGATACTGGCACTCAGACCGATGATGATGGCGAGGACGTCACCACCAACAGTTTGTGGCTGAAGCTTGGAACAGTGTTTACCGAGGCAACATACACTGGCGCCATCTATTACCAGGTTGCCAACGGATGAAAATAAAAAAAGTTAGTATAAATTGGCATTTTTGCCTGAAGAAGGGGGCAGCTTGTCTCGCCCCCTTCTTTGTGTAGCATTACCAATTTGAGATATGCTAACATATAGTAAAGTGAAACGATTTGCCGTTCTTATCCCCCTTGTGCTGCTGGCAAGCCTGTTTATCCCAGCACCGGCAGAAGCACAGGGAGGCATTGCTCTCTCTGGCAGCTTCTACCGCCAGGCATTTGAGATTCCGCAGGGCTCATCAGTTAGTGGCCCAAGCATCTATGTGGTGGTGTTCAATAACGGCGCTGAAGAGCTCAGCGTAAGGATGAGCACCGAGACACCAGTAGGAGTCAATATCAGCCTATCTGAAGATGATTTTACCATCCCGCCTGGTGGGCAACAGAAGGTTATGATAGGTATGGAGGTTACCGAGGATGCCGTGCCCGGAGAGTATGAGATAAGCATCACCGCCGAGAGTTATAAGGAGGGTGTCAGTGGCATCCAGCTTATGGGGGCTGCAGCACAGAATGCTAATCTCAAAGTGGTGGGTGAATCGGCTTTGGTGAAGGTAACCATGGCAAACCCAGATGGTGAGCCGGTGGTGGGTACGGTCAGGTTGTTCAAGCTAGTAGAGGGGCAGAACTATGAGTTTGCCTACAGTGAGACGGGAACACTGGAGACAAGGGTCTCTCCGGGGAGCTTCATTGCCTCCGGTTACGTCGCTGGGGAAAATCTGGCTGAGGAGACCTTCGATATAGCCGCGGATGAGGAGAAGACGATAATCCTCATTGTGAAAACGGTTTGCTTTGAGGGCTTTGGCATCGTTCCCAATTACTACACCGATACTGGCAAGCTCGCCTTCGCCCAGACAGTGTATACCCTTAACAATCTTTACCAGACCTACCCTGAAGCTGAGGTGGTGCTCAAGGTGACATTTGATGGCACTCCACTAGAGGAGACCACCATAGCAACGCTTACCCCGCTGGAGAAGGGGAGAGTTGGGCTTAAATATAATTACATCCCCGCTGGAGGCTGGGGGGATGGGACTTATGGCTTTATGCTTCAGTTGAACCTGGAGGGTGAGCCCTATATCACCACCCTGGAGGAGCAGTTGAATGTGAGCGGTGGCGGAGTTGCGGGAGCAGCCAGTCACAGCCGCTATTACATTATTGGCGGAGTAGCGGCGGCAGCAATCATCGGCGGGGCATATTTCTTGATGAAGAGAAGGAAGACTAAAGCTTCATCTGCTTGAAGACCTGGATGAAAAACGGTGAAAAAAACAGAAGCTATCGGGCTTATATTTATTCTTTTTACCCTTCTGGTACTGCCCCTGGCCTGCGGGCATCATGCCATAAGTGCCAATGGTTCCTCTGAAGGCAGCTTCACGGTGGATTCCACACCACCAGACGCCGTTACCGACCTGGCAGTAAGCACTGCAACCACTCATTCCCTCACCTTGACCTGGACCGCGCCAGGGGATGATGGCAACAATGGGACTGCCACTGAGTATGATATCAGATATGCCACCTCTAACATTGATAACGAAACCTGGGAATTTGCCATTCAAGCAAGCGGTGAGCCAGCACCAGAACCAGCAGGCTCAAATGAGACATTTGTGGTTGACGGGCTTGCTGCTGCCACCACATATTACTTCGCCCTTAAAACAATAGACAATGCTGGCAACTGGGCTAATTTGTCCAATATCGCCTCTGGAGCCACGCTGAGAAGCGGCGGAGGCGGTGGAGGAGGAGGTCCAAGCCCCAGCTACTTTACGGTCGATTTTCTGGGTAAGGTCACCTCTGTCCCTATGAGTTGGGATGGAAGTCTGGCAGTTCCCCTGCTGGCAACCAGCCCTGATGGCACAGCCAGCCTGAAAATAGATAAGGGGACGAAGGTGCTGGATGCCGCTGGCAAACCCTTGGATGAAATAACGATAAGGACCATAGATAGTCAGCCGCTCCCTCTTCTGCCCAACACTACAATGGTTGGCGATATATATTACATCACCCCTGACAACATTACCTTTGACAAACCAGCTACGCTAACCCTCAGCTTCTCCCACTCTGAAGTGTCTGAAGGTGCTCTGTCACTGATTATGGTTTATGGCTCAGAAGCAGGCTGGCATGAGGTAGAGGTAGAGTTGACTACTATTGGTGGATTAGAAGCCCTGAGTGCCAGGATAAATCACACGAGCATGTTTGCTATCCTTGCCAGGATGGTATCCTTCTCAGAGCTGGACATAGGGTATATGGGACAAAAAGTTACCTCGGGCAACATCACCACAGATGGATTTCTGATGGAGTCCCTGGAATTTACCATTCAACATGGAGAGCTATATTTTAGCCTTCCCGAGGGGACGAGGATACTGAATCGTGAAGGCAAGCCACCAGCCATGATTATGATAGACCCCATTACCCTGTCAGAGCTTCCCCCTTCACCATCTGATGACTCGGTAATCCTGATGCCCTTCAGCATTCACCCTGACCTTACCATCGACCCACTAATGAAGGTGACAATACATTATGACAAGGGGGAGCTGGGCGCTGGCATTAACGAAGAGGATTTGGTCCTTGCCTACTATGATGCGGCAAGGGAGAAATGGGTGATGCTGCCCACTGAAATAGATGTAGAGGCTAACACGGTTACCGCCTGGGTTAGTCACACCAGCATATTCGCCATTATTAGTAACATCGCCGGTGAATTCCCGTGGTGGTGGATTGCTGGGGGTATCCTCGGTATCGTCCTGCTGGCATTCCTAATCAGGCACCGAATCAGGTCCCGTCCTGCTGCAAAGCCAGATGCAAGTCAGGCACAGCTAACCAAATAGTAAATTATATCGCTGAACATCTCTGGAATGAGCTATACTTTAGTAGCTCCATAATGTTTATAATAAAAGAACTTCGTATCTAAAGAAATGGATTGGGATAGCATAATCAGCCTCATATTTGCCATTTTAGTGGTGATTGCTTTTCTTTTAGCCTTTCGCAGGAGAAAGAAAGCCGGACATCAAAAGAGAGAGGAGCTTTGCCAGCATCTTGAGGAAATAGGGGTAAGAGTTTCCTTAATAGAAAAAGGCAGTGAAAAAGAGAAAATAGGGCTACGCCGCGCCTGGGGGCAACGGTCGGAAGGAATTATTGCACTGGAAGATAGAAACATAGATTCAATAAATGTTATTAGCGTAGCCAGTCAGTATGGCACAAACTATTTCCTGGATTACCTGGTAAAAAGCCCAAACATAACGACGAACCGAACACTAAAGAAAACCAGGCTGACGGTAAAGAAAAGCTTATTCCTATGGGGCAAGGCAGTAGCTATGGAATGGAAAGGAGATAAATCATTAGCCCATAGCCTTAATTTCGATTATATACTGAAGGATAAACTGCTGCAAAGTAATCTAAATACCCTGCGAAGCGTCTGGCTCTTCCCTGAACCAAAACAGGGATACACCAGAATAAGAACTGCCTATTCCCTGCCTTCTCCCGAGATATTCGGAGCAATGGATATCATTGCCAGGCACATTAAGTCGTGGTGACCTCGATAATAGGACTATCAGGATAGCCATAAAAGAGGTTAGTTGGTAAAATGTAGCACGATACTTCAGTTTCGTGTAAAGTTTGTATACCCTTCACAGAAATTGAATTAGCGATTTTGAAGCAAATAAATCATGGAAGTGTATCTGAAGCCAACTCCGGTAATTGATTGTGATGCTCCTCCTGTGAGAGAAAAGGCCCAGAATTTAACCGGGGATAAGGAAAACGATGTGGAGAAGACGAAGGCGCTTTTCTACTTCGTCAGGGATGAGATCAAGTATAACCCCTATGTGCTACAGATTCTTGCTGAGCATCATAAGGCAAGCGCCACCCTGAATAGTGGAGAGGGATACTGCGTTCCAAAGGCGATACTCCTCGCTGCACTAGCACGAGCTGTGGGAATCCCGGCTCGCCTTGGATTTGCTGATATACGCAACTATATAGTCCCTCAAAAATTGATGGAGCTGATGCACGGAAATAACCTTTTTATCTATCATGGCTATTGTGAGCTATATATCGGCCAAAAATGGGTTAAAGCTACACCGGCCTTCGACCTGCAAATGTGTCAAGAACATCATATCGTTCCAGTGGAATTCGATGGCAAAAACCATGCCACTTTCCACCGCTATAACCAGGAGGGAAAACTACATATTGAATATCTCTGCGACTATGGTCATTACCCTGACCTTCCGTTGGAGGAGATGCTTAAAGCTCGCGTAAAGGTTTATGGCCCTGATTATCTAAAAATGCAGGAAGGTCTCCTTAATTTGAACTTCGGCCAATAAAAACGGCCTAAATGTAGCTCCGATGCCAGTTTTCATCCACCCTGCTGGCTTCAAGCCTAGCATACCACGGAGTTCCATGAGCGTTTGCTAATTCAGTCAGGCTTTCAAGTCTGTTGACCACGGTGGTCTCTAAGAATTTCAATCTTTCCTCGCGAGACTTTATTTGAGTAGCCTCCTGCCACAAAGCACGCCCGGCAAGAAAGCCTGAGGCTCCAGCCCGACAGGCTAGCTCCACCTCCTGATAGAAGAGTTCGAAATTAACACCGGCGCTCAAGATAACCCAGGGAACCTGGCTTGCTTCGTTAAGCTGATGGCAAAGGTCTAATAGCTTATTCTCATCCTTGTCATATTCAAGATCGGCGGGAAATTCGGCTTTGAGGACATCGATGGGAAGAGCAGTAATTTGTTTTGCTGTCTCAACTACTAGCTTCGGCTTTACTTTGGCAAAATCCTCAGAGCTAGCTTCCTTATTAGCCACTCGGTAACTTACCGGCTCAACCACAAAAGGTATATCTTCTGCCACACAATCCGCGGCTAGCCTGTTTACCGTATTTAGTTGCCTTTGAGCGACATCGACATCAGGACGATAGTAAAGCAGGAGCTTGGCCGCACTTGCGCCCATCCTTTTTATCTTTTCTGTATTCCAATCAGGCAACAAATCAGTGACCCTCGCCTCTGCTTTGCCGGAATAGCCACTTTTCTCCAGGCTGACCAGTAATCCTGTTGTTTTAGGAATAGCTCCAGCGGCAATTGCCTGTGCCGCACCATAAATGGGGTCAAGCAGGATAGCGGTGGCATGCGGGGTCAAAACTCGACACAGGTCTAGTTTGAAATCAACCATCTCTTGATAGCCAACGTCTCGGGATTGTCCCGCGGAAAGCATCTTCAGCAATGAGCCCCTGTGGTCAAGGGCACACATCGCCATTATTCCCCTCTCGTTGGCTAACTGCTGCAACCCTCTTATTTTGCCTATGGATAACTTTTTCATACTCCTAAGTGGCTAATATCCTCATTAATTGTAGCAAGCTACTATCCATCGTTTTTCTCTTGGTATAGGTTTCCTCCAGAGGTGTAAGGGCTATTTCACCCTTTGATTCTCCAACCATAAAGCCCGATTTACCCTCAGCCAAGGCATCTATAGCCGCTGCCCCAAGTTTGCTGGCTAAAATCCTGTCTCTCGCTGTTGGCGAGCCTCCACGCTGTATGTGCCCCAAGACACAGACTCGATAATCCAGCCTCAATCGCTCCCATACTTGCTGGGCAACTTGAAACACCCCTCCTGCTTCATCACCTTCAGCAACTACCACTATGCTTGACTTTTTCCCCTTCTTGATATTACGCCTTATAGTGAGGCAAAGTTCCTCTATCTTCGTCTTTGTTTCGGGTATCAAAATGTCTTCCGCTCCACCAGCAATCCCCACATCCAGGGCAATAAAGCCCCTGTTCCTCCCCATAACCTCCACGAAAAAGGGGCGCTGCAAAGACCCCGCGGTATCCCTGATCTTGTCTATTGCCTCCAATGCGGTATTTACCGCAGTATCAAAGCCAATAGCATAATCAGTGCCATAAACATCGTTATCTATGGTGCCAGGAATGCCAATTACCCTTATATCACCTGCTTTAGCTAATGCCGCCGCACCACGAAAGGTGCCATCACCACCTATGGGTATCAGCCCTTCGATCCCCTCCTTGTGTAAAACCTGGATTGCTTTCTTTATCCCTTCTTTAGTCTTCATCTCCTCGCATCGCCCACACTCGAGGAAAGTCCCTCCTCGCTGGATGATGTTTGCCACCGACCTGGGAGCTAACCTCACCAAATCCCCTTCCAGCAAGCCACAATATCCACGCCGAATCCCTATTACCTCAAATTTATATCTTGCACCACAGCGGACTACCGCCCTGATGCAAGCATTCATGCCCGGAGCATCGCCGCCGCTAGTTAACACACCAATCTTTTTCATAATTTCGCTCCTTCGTCACGTAATTATAGCATCTATATCTAGTAAGATATATTAAGCCTGACAGGTGTGGTATTATCTTAAAATTCAGGGCAGGAAAGATTTTATGGTCAAAATACTCCATACCGCTGATATTCATTTAGGGGCAAAATTCGCAATGCTGGGCAACAAGGGCATTCAGCAGCGCCAGCAATTAAAAAATACATTTAAGAACATCAGCGCTATCGCTATAAATGAAGGGGTAAATATCGTTTTAATCGCCGGAGACTTATTTGACTCCAATTCCCAGCCACAAGGGAACATTGATTTAGTGGTAGAGCAATTTAACATGCTCAGGGAAAACAATATCCCGGTGTGTCTTATCCCTGGCAACCATGACCCCTTGAATCCTTCCTCTATCTACAGGAAGGTCAGCTTTGAACAAAAATGCCCTAATGTAACGGTTTTCACTGAGACAGAGGTGACCTGTAAGGAATATCCCGAGCTTGATTTGACAGTGTATGGCAAGCCAAATTTGAGCAACAAATCCTATTCTAGTCCATTGAAGGGTTTAAAGCGGGTGACCTCAACCAAATTCCACATTGCTCTGGCTCACGGCTCGCTTTACATCCCTGGGAAGGTTTCGGAGGATGACCATCCCTTTAAACTAGAGGAAATCCATGCCAGCGGCATGGATTATATTGCGTTAGGACACTGGCATCGACCTTATATTTGTTCAGATAACCCTCCAGCCCGGTACCCTGGTCCACCAGAGTGGATTCCGGACCAAAAAGAAGCAGGAAGTGTGCTTGTAGTCACCTTCTCAGATTCAGGAGAAGCCAAGATTGAAGCCAAACGGATAGGAGTTCGAGATTACGACGAAATAGAGGTGGAAACAAGCGAGATTGGAAGCCAAGAAGAGCTAAAGAAAGAAATTCTCACTGGAGCGAACCAGAATCTGATAAGGATGGTGACCTTTAAAGGACTGCGAGATGCGGAACTACTCGTAGAGGCCGAAAATTTAAAAGCCGAACTGGAAGGTAAATTTTTCTTCCTAAGGATAACCGACGAATCTCATCCTAAATTAATTGAAATACCCGAGGCAACTTCCCAGGGACAGCTAATCAAGGCAAGGTTCATTAAACTAATGAAGGAGAAAATTCAACTTTCTGAAGGAGAGGAGAAAATTGTCGCTGAAAATGCCCTTCAATATGGTCTAGCATTGCTCGATGGAAAGGAAGTTTTATAATGCTGCTTAACAAAGTTGAGCTTCGGAACTTCAAAAGATTCGCCAATTTCTCAGCTCAATTTAGCCCCGGCATAAATGTGGTCAAGGGACCTCTCAATGAAACGGGAAAATCCACTCTGCTTGAAGGCATAATTGTCGCTCTTTTCTATAATCCCAAAAGCATTGCCAGTCGGCTCGAGGATTATGCCTCATGGGGGGCAACTAAAAAATTTGAAACCAATCTCGAGTTCAAGGAGAAGGGAAACAGATACTCACTCAAAAAAGATTTCCACACGGGCATTATCAAGCTGGTGAACCACGATAGTGGGGAAGAACTTGATACCCCCAGAGAGGTTTCACAGAGAATAGAGGAACTGCTGGGAACTAACTCCGATAAGCTCTTTGAATACACTTCTTGTATTCGTCAAGACCAAGTCAACGAAGTCACATCAGGTAGGGAAAAAATAAGCGAGAGCCTGGAAAAAGTGGTAACCGGGGGCGAAGAAAACACCCTTGCCTCCAAAATAATACAAAAACTGGCGGATAAAGTTTCCGAGATTAGGAAGGGGTTAGATAGACCAGTAAGATTTCCCGGTGCATTAGCCAGATTAAAGAGTGATATTGAAAATGCTTCACAACGACTTAAAAAAATTAGCAGTGAAGTAGCGGAGGTAGAGGCTAAAAAAATCGAATTGGTGGAGATTAACAAGGAGTTTGCTCAAACCAAGGAAAAGTATGAAGACGCCAAAACCTGGTTGGATAAAAATGAATTTAGGATAAAAACGGAGTCATCAATAGCAAATTTAGAACAAAAATATAATGAGATAGCAAAATTGCTCAGTGAAATAAATACCCTGACGGAGAAATCTAAACAAGCAAACGACGCCCTTCGTTCCATGGAAGGGTTTGAAAGTGAAGCTAAGGTATCCGAAGTAAGAAGCGAGCTAAATAGAATCCAAATTGGAAAAAGAAATATTGAGGAGGATATAGCAAAGCGAAGGCAGGAAATAAACCAAGCTAAAGAGGAGCTTAATAAAACGAAATTCTCCAGGCTTCTTGGTTCAAAACAGAGCATCGCTTGCATAGCAGTAATATCTATAGGGGGCATAATCGGCACAATAGCCAGTTCCCTTTATTTCCTTGCCCTAGTAATTATAGGCATGGCTGCCCTTGCTGCATCTATGCGAGCAAAAAGCATTCTGGCTCAGCAGGAAACCAAAATCTCCGACCTGGAAGACCGAATTCAAAAGATGGGAGAGACTCTCAAGGAATCAGATGTCAAAGAAAGTAGCTTGCTAATCGAAGTTAAATGCAGCACCTTGGAAGAATTTGAGACAAAGGAGAAAGACTTCTGGCGATGGAAAGAAGAACAACGGAAATATAAAAATCAGCTAGAAGGAAAACTAGGGACAAGAAGCATTGAGGAAATTGAACAGCAGAGAATGGAGGTGGCAAGAAACCTAGCGGTAGAACAGATGAAAATAACCGAGGATATAAAAGCTACTGCCCTGAGCCAGGAAAGATATATTGAACAAGGGAGAGCGGTCGGAAAATTGAAATCAAAACAGGAAGAACTTGAACGGAACAAAAACCTTTGCGAAGCAATTATTAAAACAGCGAGAGTTGATGTGGAACAGCAAATTGAGTTGGAAGAGGAATTAGAAAGCCTTCGAGAGAATTTAAAGCAGGAAGAACGCAGAGTAAAGGTCTACGAATTAGCTAAAGAATCTCTGTCCCAAGCAAAGGATGATGCCTTTTCATCAGCTAACGAAGTTTTAGAAAAGGAAACTCAGAAATATTTCGCCGTCTTCACCAATGGCAAGTATAACCAGGTAAAGGTTGGCAAAGAGAATTCAGAATTCTGGATTTATTCTCCCGAAAAGGATGGCTGGGTTAAGCCTGAAGAGCTGAGTGGCGGAGTTATTGATGAATTCTACCTGGCGTATCGGCTTGCCCTGGTGAAGCTGATATTCAGCAACAAAAAGCCTCCCTTATTATTAGACGACCCTTTTGGTAATTTCGATTTGCTTCGGTTGAATAAAGCATTGCTCCTCTTTAAAGACCTGAGCAAAGATTACCAGATTATTATATTCACACTGAAAGATGTATACGACGAAGCAGCTGATAATATAATTCTGCTCGGGTAAAGGTTAAGCTAGCCTCAGCTAGCTTTACTCTATCATATAGAGTTTCTAGCTTATCTCTTAATTATTCTACTATCTTCGACTTTCCCTTCTTGGTCCACCTCTTGGTCCACCTCCTGGTCCACTTCTCGGTGGGCGAGCTATGTCAACTTTCAAGGTGCGTCCCTGGAAATCAGAACCGTCCAGTGCTTCCTTTGCCTTCTCAGCTTCCGCTGGGCTAGACATTTCCACGAATCCAAAACCTCTACCTTCAATTACATTGACTTGCTTAACTTCACCATGGGGGGAAAACACTTCCTTCAAATCCTCATCGGTTACAGAGTAACTGAGATTTCCTACATAAAGTTTACTACCTTCCATTCTAACCTCCTTTTCTTCTTTATTTCTCTTTGCTTAATAATGCTTCCTCTTCAAGATTTAATTGAGCATCCTTACCACCTCCTTCACCATTTGCCAGCCATTTCACATACCAGCTTTATAGATTGTTAAACACTAGCATCTATCGTAGTGGATATCAAGCCCATTGAGACATGCTCGAGATTCAACATCCGAAGTCGGTTATATACCTCCCTACCGCTCAATAACCTCTTTGGTGCTGGGCACTCTGCCGATAATACGCCCGTCGATGCGGGTGGCTGAATCGAGGGCCCGGGCGAGGGCTTTGAATAAAGCTTCGGCTTTGTGGTGGTCGTTGACGCCAGCGATTACCCTGGCGTGGAGGTTGATTTTGGCTTCAGAGGCGAAGGAAACTAAGAAATGGCGAACTAAATCAGCATCCAGGTCACCTATCTTAGCTCGACTGAAGGATGTATCTACCGCACTGTAGGTCCTTCCACCGATATCCACTGCCACCTCTGCCAGAGTTTCATCCATGGGCACAACAGCATGCGCCATTCGGACAATGCCTTGCTTTTGCCCCAATGCCTGGTTAAATGCCTTGCCCAAGGAAATAGCTACATCCTCCACAACATGATGCTTGTCAGCACCTGTAGCTGAGATCTTCAGGTCAAATACCCCATGCGTAGCTAGCTGAGCAAGAAGGTGGTCGAACATTCTTATCCCGGTGGTAATTTCAAATTCTCCGCTGCCATCGATGTTCAGTTCTACTTTGACATTGGTCTCGGCAGTTTCCCGAGTTACCTTTGTTTTCCTTTCAGTCATGCTGCCACCTTAACACATTTCCTTCAGCGCTTCAATTAGGGCATCAGTATCCTCTGGTCTGCCCACGCTGATTCTCAAGCAGTCTTTCAATCGTGGGGTATCAAAATAGCGAATAAAAATACCCCTCTGCTGTAATTGACGCCAGATTTCTTTGGCCGGAGATTGCGGAGCTTGTTCCGAGTGAAACGAGGAATCTGTTGCTCCGAGTTTGCTTCGGCTATGCCTCGCAACCGCTTCGCTCTTCTCAATGACAGAGGGGGTAGGCTCAGAATCACGGTATAAGGAGCAAAGAATGAAGTTAGCCCTTGATGGATAGGGCTTTAGCCATCCCAGGTTTTTTAGCTCATTGAATAGCCTCTCCCGCTCAGTGATTATCTTGTTTACGTTGCCATGCAGATAGTCCAAATCGCTTAAAGAAGCCAGCACTGCTACCTGGGCAGCGGCGTTGACATTATAAGGCTGCTTAATCTTCATCAGGTAGCCGGCAATTTCCACGGGGAAGATACCATAGCCGATACGGAATCCAGCTAGCCCCGCCCATTTACTGAAGGTGCGCAACACTATTAAGTTACGGTAAGCAGGCACCAACCCAGCCATGGTTACCCCGCTGAACTCAAAATAAGCCTCGTCAATGACCACGACCCTTCCAGTATCAACGAGCTCCATTAGCTCGCGTTCTTCAATGATGTTGCCGGTAGGATTATTGGGAGAAGCGATAAAGATGACCTTTGTTCTCTTATCCAGCGCTCTTTTTACGCCCGCTATATCCAGGGAAAAATCCTCATCCTTTCTGGGCACATCGATCACCCTGCCACCGCAGACTTCAGCACTGAAGGGATACATGCCAAACGTTGGTGAGCAGGTGATAATTCGGTCACCTGGTTCAAGAAAGAGCCTTAATACGAGGTCAATTAACTCATCGCTGCCGCTGCCACAGACGATATGCTGGCGATCTACACCGGTATATTCCTGCAATGCTTCCCTTAGCTTTCTCTGCTCCGGGTCGGGGTAGATATGATAGTAAGGATAGTCAGCGACAGCCTGAGAAACCTTCGGAGAGCAACCGTAGGGATTCTCGTTGCCATCGAGCTTTATCACCTTCCCTTCAACCTGCTGCACCAGGATCTCCACCGGCTCTATTGGGGTGTAGCTTTTCATCGCTATTAGTTCGGGCCTTACCAGCTTCTTTATGTTCATCTATCCGTTGCGGTTGCTTCGTTTTGCTCTCAATGACACCGCCCGGGCATGAGCACCAAACCCCTCAGCCTCAGCTAAGGTTATCGCTGCTTGAGAAAGGTCCCTGGCGGTGGAATCATCCAGTGAAATGATATTGGTAACCTTAAGGAAATCTTCAACACCCAAGGGCGAACTGAAACGAGCACTTCCCCCGGTAGGCAATACATGGCTGGGACCAGCAACATAATCACCGAAAACCACTGATGAATTATCGCCAGTGAAAATGCAGCCGGCACTATAGATTTTGGGAATCAAAGAAGAGTCATCAGCTACCATAAGGGAAAGATGCTCAGGAGCATAAAGATTGACCAATTCCACAGCCTGGTCAACATCATCAACGAGGACAATCATTCCATTCTTAATGGCTTCAGCAGCAATGAAAGACCGCTTCATTTTATCCAATCTGAGTGAAATTTCTCCATCAACCTTGTCAGCCAGCTCAGATGATGTGGTAATCAAGATCGCTTTTGCCAGCGGGTCATGCTCTGCCTGAGCCAGAAGCTCAGCAGCACACAAAGATGCATCGGCAGTGTCGTCAGCCACAATTACAATCTCGCTTGGTCCCTGAAGACCATCAATGGCCACCTCACCATAAACCATCATTTTAGCTAGCACCACGAAGTTGTTGCCCGGACCGCAGATTTTATCCACTTTGGGCACTGACTCCGTGCCAAACGCTAGGGCAGCGATGGCTTGAGCACCGCCAATCTTAAAAATCCGATTTACCTGAGCGATGTTAGCCGCTACTAATGTAGCAGCAGGAATAGCTCCATCAGGTCGGGGAGGAGAAGCCATAATGATTTGCTTAACACCAGCTACCTTAGCAGGAATGACAGTCATCAACACCGTGGAGGGATAACAGGCAGTTCCACCGGGGATATAGACCCCTACCTTATCCAGAGGGCGAACGTGCCTCTTCAGACATGGGGCAATGGATATAATGCCAGCTTTTGGTAAGCAAGCAAGGTGAAATTCTCTTATCCTTTTAGCAACTAACTCGAGGGCTGAGACTAACTTCTCATCCGCGGCATCGTAAGCTGCCGAAATCTCCTGCTTGCTCACCTCCAGAAAATCAAGTTGAGCACCATCTAATTCCTTAGCGTAGTGGAAAAGAGCCTTATCACCCTCCCTTTGCACCCTGCCAATAATATCAGCCACCACCTGTTGATGCTCTATCCCTATATCCAAGGATTGTAGCGGGGACTTTCTATCAAGTAATCGCTTTGCGCGGGCAAAATCCTCGATTCTTTTCACGATAATCCTCCTCGCATCATCTGAATGATAAAATCTATCTCTTCCTTCTTATCAGGTGAGGTAATGCTTTCCTTGTTGCCAATGAGACACGCAGTGGATTCATAAAGGATATCAATAATTTTAAGATTATGCTCTGCCATGGTTTTCCCAGTCTGCATATTATCAATAAGCAAATCAGCATCTTCAGGCAGAAAAGCCTCACTTGCCCCCCATGTTGGTATCAATTTATATGGACTAATGTGATGGTCACAAAGATACTTATCGCCGATGTTGACATATTCCGAGGCTACCCTCAGTGTGGGTAATTTACCCTTCTGCAGCAATTGCCTAACGTCTTCCATGGTTGACGCTGGCATTTCCTGGCTCACCGCAGCTACGATTTTAACTTTGCCGAAGCCAAGGTCCAATAATTCCACCACAGGGCTGGAGGGAAAACGGTAGACATGGTCAAGTAGCCAATCCCTGCCAGTTATTGCAAGGTCAAAATTGCCGTTAGCTACCTGGAGTGGCATATCCTGAGGTCTGATTACTTTAACGCCCAGCCAGTCTAGGTCAACCGAGGGGTGATAATCCAGCACCTCCCCAGAATAATGGCTTAAATTGAGCCCCACTCGTTCTAAAAACTTTGCCGTGGGTGGTTGCTGATGCCCATCAGGCAAAGCTAGCTTGACTTTCTTTAGCTCAGGACGGGGAAGCGAACCAACAAAACCTTCCTTGCTACTTACCTCTTCGAATGATAACGAAAATTCCCTATTATCAAGCATGGGAGCGAAACGATTCAATACTGAAGCCAAGTCCTTATTGTTCAAGCTCTCCCGGCTGGCAATTACCGTAGCTCTAGCGGGGAGCAATTTCATGAGGGGAAGTAAACCTTTTCGTTCCAATTCCTCCTCATTTCTGGCCCACAATACCGCAATTTCAGCGTTCTCCGGAGGATAACCCTCAGCATCTCCCCAAATTGGGAAAATCCGAAACCTTCTCATTCTGATATTTAAGGCGAAGGCTTCGGCTAAATCAGGATATTCACTTACTATACGCCAGTTACCTTGTCCACCGAGAAGTCCATCTAGGTTTTTTATTTTTGATTCGTAACTGATTGCAGCGTATATATACCCCTCACCATAATTTAGAGTGGATATCTTCACTACTGCGCTGGCTTTATACCGCACAAGAAGTTCTTCAATCCAATCCAACCCACATATCCCTAAGTCATAATTACCTATCGCCACCTGGATAGGAATATCCTTTTCCCAAAATATCTTGGCCGAGAGATAAGGAGGTTTTGCCGACTTAAGCCGATATTGCCTTGTTTGCTCACTATACCCTTCAAAGCCTAAACCTACGCCATCAAGCAAATTTGCCGTGTCCGGAAGCAACCTCCCTTTAGGTAAAGCAAGTTTGATATAATTTGACTGGTTTGCCATAGAAATTTAATCCACACCTAATATGCCAACAACCTGAGGTAGAGTGCGGACCTGCCATTTTTCGCCGCTTTTTTGGTCAATAATCACAAAAGTTTCTTCACCGGAAACAGAAACAACCCATCGATAATCAGCTACACTCTCTCCAGCAAAGTCAAGCTCAACTATACGCCCGGCGCTACGAAGCGATTGAGCCAGGCTAAAGCATGCCTCCACTACCCTGGATTTTTTTTCATCTCCTCTAAGTAACACTCCAGATTCGCTACGCTCGTCTTCCTTCAGGGAGAGCATCTTTATTACCGGGTCAACGTAAATGGCAAACCCACAAGCGGGCATGCTCTTGCTGCCCATAAGCGATAGGAGCTCATCATACCTTCCACCACCACCAATTTTCTCACTTCGGGAGAATAATTGAAGACAAATTCCAGTGTAATACTCAAACCCATGTATGGCAGCAATATCAATCTGATAATCGCATTTCAAGTCATCCAACAACCGGAGAATGTCAATGAAATTACTGAGATTGGATTCCAGCTCCGGCGAAGTTCCTTCTGCTGGAAGCTTAACTTTCTTGAGGAAGTCACTTAACTTCCCTTTGAAGTTCACCAACGAGACAAGAAACTTATCCAGCTCAAGGTTATTTGACTTTGCTTCCTTCCATGCCTGCCAATCACCATCCAGAATACGCCCGAGCATTCTAGCCTCATCTCTGGGACTAAGCCCAAGCTCCTTAACCAGCGCCTTCGCCAAACCGGCATGGGACAGCCGCAACTGTACTCCGCTAATGCCAAGGCTATGTAATAGCTCATGGGCTAACAAGAGAAGCTCTACATCCGCCATTGGGCTGGCACCACCTAAGAACTCAACACCACACTGCCATCGCTCCCTATTTTCCTTCCCCGTCTGCTCAAAAGCAAAGATGTCAGTGACATAGAAAAACCTGGCAGGGAGGCTTAGATTTTCAAGATAAAGTCGGGCTATAGGTATGGTACCGTCCGGTCTGAGCACTACCCTTTCGCCACTCCAGCCATCCCAATCAAGAAAGGAGTATGCCTTACTTAATCTGCTGGGGGTAAGCGTTCCTGTAGCAGTAAACAGGCGGAAATATTCCAGGCTCGGTGTCCTTACCTCACGATACCCCCACTTTGTACAACAATTGCGGAAGGTATCCTCAATATAGCGAAATTTCCCCATATCATCGGGGAGTAAATCCCGCATGCCTTTGCACCGCTGGCTTTCCATCCTAAAAACCTATGTTAACCAATTTGCCCCATTCTATACTACCCTTCATCTTGCTTCAATGAGGAAGCACCTCGAGAGCTTGCTTTAAATCTTCAGGCAAAGGCGAGCTAAATTCAAGGTATTGATTGGTTGACGGCAAGCAGAAGCCAAGACGATGAGCATGAATGAACTGCCGCCCAATATAAGCTGATTTCACCCCATAAACAGGGTCACCAACCACAGGATAACCAATAGCGGAAAGGTGTACCCTTATCTGGTGTGTCCGCCCCGTTTTGGGCATTACCTCAAGTAAACTGTAATCGCCAAGGTATTGGTTGACCTGGTAATGTGTTATTGCCTCTCTCCCCTCCCCTACTACCGTCATTCGCTTGCGATTTCTCGGGTCTCGCCCAATAGGCAACTCAATTGTCCCCTGACCAGGAAATACCTTCCCTTTAACCAGAACAAGATAGCTCTTGGTTACTGTTTTACCTTTGAACTGGTTAATTAGAGAAACTCGAGCGGATTCATTTTTAGCAACAACGATGAGCCCTGAGGTATCTTTATCCAGCCTATGAACTATGCCTGGCCGCACCAGGTCACCGCTCCCCTCCAGACTGGGACAATGCGCCAGGAGAGCGTTAACTAAAGTGTGGTCGGGATGCCATGGAGCAGGATGAATGGTTAAGCCAGCAGGTTTATCCACCACGATAATTTCACTATCTTCATAGACTATTTTTAGGGAAATCGGCTCAGCCTGCGGAGGGGTAGGCAAGGGAGGAAACTCAATGGTTATCCTGTCTTTTCCAGCCAATTTGCGACTCGCCTTAGCCCTTCCTCGATTAACCAGAATATAGCCTTGCTCAATCAATTTCTGTAAATAGGCCCGAGAAAATTGAGGAAATGCCTGAGCTAAATAACTATCAAGGCGAATGCCCGGCGTGGAAACAGTGAGGTGGAGCATTTTAGTCTTTGGAAGCGCGTCCATGGTGATATACCCTGGCGAATAATCCCGTACGATAAAGGGAATAAATGAACAAAATTATGCCAGCCACTATAGCAGCATCTCCGAAATTAAACGCTGGCCAGTGGAAGTCATCCCAGAGACGAAGGTCAATGAAATCAACGACGTAGCCAAGACGAAGACGGTCTATCAAATTACCAGTGGCGCCACCAAAGAGCAATCCTAGCGATACATTGCTTAGCGCGGTCTTGGACGATAAATAATGCCGCGCTAACAAAATGATAATTAACACCGCTATAGCAGCAGCGATAAGAAGAGAAACTTGTCCCGGCAGTAAGCCAAAAACTAAGCCATAGTTCTTAACATAGACCAAATTCAGAAAATTTTCCCAGGGCGATGATGGTGGAGCTAAATTCCTGCTAACCCATAACTTAGTTACCTGGTCGAGGACGATTATTGAAGCAGCAGCAACCAAAAAAAGTCTAAGTTGCCCTTTATTTTGCATCCCTTGTCTGGCGCACCTTGCATCCCAAGCACAAGTTCGCTTGAGGTAGCGCTTCAAGGCGGGCTGGCTCTATAGGCTTGCCACAAGAGTCACACAATCCATAAGTCCCCGCTTCATACTTCTCCAGGGCATGGTCTATTTCAGCAAGAGACTTCTTCAACCTTTTCTCCAAATCCAGCCTCTTTTCTAACTCCAAAACCTGGTTTGCCTCCTCCCCTCTTTTGCCAAACGGACCGCCAGCCCTCCTTTCCGCCGTTTGCTGGGAAGTTTGTATCTGCTCCAGCTCTTGTAACAATCGTGCCTTTTCAGCTTTCAACTGTTGCAAAAGCTTAGTAAATTCAGCCACTTTATCCACCTTCGATGTAACCCCGTATTTAATACGGGGCTAAACTGCGCTAAAAACGTTTCTAATATTGGGGTGTAAAGCATTACCAAATTTTTCCACCGCTTCACACCTGATTTTATTGAGCTCTTTCTGCTTTTCCTCGAACTCCATCCTAGAATAAAGTTTCTCAGGATGTAAGTATATATCGTCAACATGCCTTACCGCCCTAGGTACCTTAAATCCGGCAGGTGAATCTACCCAATCTTCAAGTCCACCTCTCAATAGGGAATCCAGTATCGCCATGGTAAATTCCAGCCTTATATCATTATAATGTGCCCCCTCACCTATCCCACCGGTATTTAACAAGTAGTAATTCACATGAGGAAGGACTCCCATTATTTCATAAAATCTGTTGGCATGCCCCGCTCTACCACCAGCTATAAATGGGTCATAGAAGAACTCGCTCCTTATCTTCCCCGCCTGAGTTGGGTCACCAGCGGACGACTCCATTGATTGCCCCAAAATCATCAACGAGGTTGCTTGCTCTAAAGTTAATTTCGATATCGCTGGAATCAACGGCCCTCTGGTGATAAGAACCAGGTTATCTATCCTATCAACGTCAATATAAGGGCTGGCATGCAGGAAATCTTTCCTGCGTATAACCGCTCTCCCGTTTGATGTTCTTTCGAAATTGTAAAAATCGAAATCTTTATCTTCCGTCACATAAACATTCTCACAGAGAGTTTCCGGTTTCAACAAGCCATAGAATATCTCAACTTGATTTCCGGGATTTATACTCTCGGTTTTCACAAATACCCCTCCAGCTTCAAAACCATGGAAGGAACCATCGGGCATCAGAGTTCCACCATCGTCCTGGATAAGCCAGGATTTTTCCCTGCCTTTCCTCGCCAAAATTTTGCACGTGGTGGTTGTTTTCCCATTTGCGGTCAAGGCAACAAGCAATGTCCTTACAGTTCGATAATCCCCATGTGTTGATTGAAGGTAATCCTCCCTACAGCCGGTATGCAGGAAAATTCCGTCCCCAAAAGTTTTATGGGCCCAATCTTCAGCAGCGAAAACACCCTTTTTATACTCACCAATATAATTGCTATTCCTGATTATCTTGATAACCCTGCCATTATCAAGCATAGCCAATCTTATAGTGATGTCTTTTTGAGGAAGTGGTTTTGATTTATTAGCTTCAAAAGCTTCATCACTGAACATTACAATCTCATACGTTGGCTGTTCAACTTTGCCCTTTACGGGAATAAAAAGATTCCCACCACCATAGGCAACATGGGCAAATCGCTCAGGGACAATTAACCTGACTGTAGTGTTACTACTTGTATTGCCCACAATCCTGTCAAGGGAAATTAACCTTTCTTTGCTCAACGCCTGTTCACATTGAGCCAATAGCTGCAATTCCTCCTTGCCGAAGGGATAGTCAACGCTGTTTTTGGTAAACATCGCCGCCCTGGAACTAGGCTCACTTTCAACAACAAAATTACCATAAATTGTCTTCTCTACCCCGGGTTCCTGTTCCACAAGCACCCTCAATTCCTCGATAGAAGGGTTACCCAGTAGCCTGTTCTCCTGTAATGCCTTCTGTCTAATCCTCTCGACAGTTAACGCAAATTGTTCTAACTCAATTCCTGACATTTCTCTCCTTAAGGGAAATCCTAAATTTCAATCTCTAAATTCTAAACAAATTCAAAATTCAAACCTCTAACGCCTAGGATTTAGATAGTAGTGCTTAGTATTTTAGTGTTTATACCTCGCGGAATTCACCTTCAACAGGACCTTCCTCTCCACCAGGACCCTGTTGTCCACCGGGAGGTTGCCCACCAGGCTGTCCATAAACTGTAGCGCCAACCTTCTGCATAGCCTGCGATAGCTCTTGCACGGCATTACGAACAGCATTTATATCCTTGCCTGGAAGCGCTGAGCGAACTGCAGCTATCTTGCCCTCTATTTCTTGTTTCAGCTCTCCAGGTATTTTATCTCCATGCTCTCGAAGCGTTTTCTCAGCAGTATAAGCAAGGTTATCAGCAGCATTGAGAGTTTCGGTTTCTTCCTTACGCTTAGCATCTTCAGCAGCATGCGTTTCCGCTTCCCTCTGCATCTTCTCCACCTCTCCCTTGCTGAGTCCACTAGAGGCGGTGATGGTGATTTTCTGCTCCTTCCCGGTGCCTTTGTCCCGGGCACTAACATTAAGGATTCCATTAGCATCGATATCAAAAGTTACTTCAATTTGAGGCATACCTCTTGGCGCCGGTAGAATGCCATCGAGCATAAAACGCCCTAAAGTTCGACTATCGGCCGCCATGGGGCGTTCCCCCTGAAGAACATGTATTTCCACACTTGGCTGACTATCACCAGCAGTGCTGAAAATCTGGCTCTTTGAGGTAGGAATGGTGGTATTACGAGGAATAAGCGGCGTGGCTACCCCTCCCAGAGTCTCTATGCCCAAAGTAAGCGGGGTAACATCGAGAAGGAGAATCTCTCCCACCTCACCTTTGAGCACCCCAGCTTGAATGGCAGCTCCCAAAGCCACCGCCTCATCAGGGTTGACACCCTTCACAGGTTCTCGACTAAAAAACTGCCTCAAGGTATCCTGAACCTTGGGCATCCTTGTCTGACCACCAACCAGAATTACATTATTAATTTGAGCTGGAGTGAGCTTGGCGTCGCTTAAAGCTTGGCGGCAGGGTCCAATGCTCCTCTCTATTAAGTCAGCCGATAGTTGCTCCAGCTTGGCTCGACTAAGCGTCATGGTAAGATGCTTGGGACCAGAAGCATCCGCGGTGATGAATGGGAGATTTATCTCTGTCTGAACCACTGTGGATAGCTCTTTCTTAGCCTTCTCAGCAGCGTCTTTTAACCGCTGCAATGCCATCCTGTCCTGCTTCAAGTCAATGCCTTGCTCTTTCTTGAATTCATCACATATCCAATCCATAATTCTCTGGTCAATGTCATCCCCACCAAGGTGAGTATCACCGTTAGTTGACTTGACCTGGAAAGTGCCTCCGCCTATATCAAGGATGGAAATATCAAATGTGCCTCCACCAAAGTCATAAACGGCAATGGTTTCATCTTTCTTCTTATCCATTCCATAGGCTAGTGATGATGCTGTGGGTTCATTAATAATACGGAGAACGTTAAAACCAGCTATGGTGCCAGCGTCTTTAGTCGCCTGCCTCTGACTGTCATTAAAGTAAGCAGGCACAGTAATCACGGCGTCGGTGACTTTTCCCCCAAGATAAGCTTCAGCATCCGCTTTCAGTTTTTGCAATATCATCGCTGAAATTTCCTGCGGACTATATTCCTTACCCCCCATAACCACCCGGCAATCACCATTAGGCGCCGCAGTGATTTTGTATGGTAATCTCTTTATATCATGCTGGACCGAAGCATCGTTAAACTTACGCCCGATAAGACGCTTAACACTGAAAATAGTGTTATCAGGATTAACTACTGCCTGGCGCTTGGCTATTTCTCCTACCAAACGTTCACCTGTTTTGCTTACCGCTACTACCGAAGGAACCAGATTGCCACCTTCAGCACTGGGGATAATTTTGGGCTCTCCCCCTTCCATAACTGCCACCTCACTAAGTGTAGTCCCCAGGTCAATCCCTACTGCTTTCGCCATGGCTTTCCTCCTCTATCTCTTCTTTGCCCCTGCCTACTACTACTAAACTGGGGCGGAGCACTCTATCTTTCAACCTATAACCCTTCTGAATTTCCTCCAATACCACTCCTTCCTCACCCACCTGACTCATCGTCGCTTCGTGTAAATGGGGGTCAAATCTCTCTCCTTTAGCCTCAATTTCAGTTACCCCCGCCTTTTTCAGCGCCGCTTTAAGGTTATTATATATGATTTTAATACCCTCAATCCAATTCACCTCGGCAAGTTCAGAGGGTAGCGACTTAAAAGCTCTTTCAAAATCATCTATAACAGGCAATAAACTCAGGATAAGCGTGCTATTACCAAAATCTAAAATCTCTTGCTTTTCCTGCCCAACATGCTTTTTGTAATTAGCAAGGTCAGCTTGAGCTCTTTGCCAATTCGCTAAATATTTCTCCGCTCCTTTCTTTTGCTCCGCTAAAGCTTGCTGTAGCGTCTCGATATCCTCTACACTTGCCTGCTCAACATCAGCCTCGCCTGTTTCATCATTAGTTAATCCTTCTTCAGACAAAGTTTAAAACTCCTCTAGATGTATTCAGCTACCGATTCGCTCAATAATGTGGAAACAGAATTTACTGAGGAAATGACTCGGGAATAATCCATCCGCCTGGGACCAAGCACACCGACAACACCACTTGCTTTACCGGAAACTCCGTATTGGCTGACCACTAAGCTAAAATCCTGTAGCACCTCCTCCTTATTCTCTTCACCAATAATTACCTCTGCCTTTCCCATGCAAGCTCGCTGTCCAAGCACGTTTGCCAGCCAACTTTCCTGCTCTAACAGCTCTAATACAGTGATTATCCTGGGGCTTTGGTAGAATTCGGGCTGGTTCAATAACAGGCACAATCCTTCGATGCAAGGCTTACCATATTCCAGCCTATTTTCCGTTTCCATTATATCCACTACCGCCTGAGCTACTATCCTTTCCTCACGGGGAAGCTTTGGCTCACTAGCTAAAATTCCATTGCCCGTCATCCCCCCATAAATAGCATTAAACTTGTTGGACAAGGCAGTCAATTCATCCTGAGAAACTGCTTCATCAAAAGATAAAATTCGTTGTCTGATTCCCACGCCATATAAAACTAAGATTAGCAAAGCTACAAAATCCTGCAAGCTCACTAAATCAAGGTGTTTAAACCGGCTTTCCGGCGCCCTTGGCGATGTCACTATTGCCAGATTGTGAGCAAATCTGGCCAGGAAAAACACCGCTAGCCTTAGCTGCTGCTCAATCCTGTCCCTCGCCTCCCGCAATAGCTGATAAAAAAAGTATTGTTCATCCTCGGGAAGACCAAGCGCATCCCCCAGCAATCCTACATAGCAGCGATAAGCTTTATCAGTAGGAACACTACCCGCAGAGTGGTGAGGATGAGTAATGTATCCTTCGCTTTCCAAATAAGCTACATCATTGCGAATGGTGGCTGGACTTACCTGCAAAGCGTAATCCTCAGCGATGGCCCTCGAGGCAACAGGCGCTGCCCTGAAAATATACTCACCAACTATTATCTTCAAAATAGTTTCTCTTCTTTCCTCTATCGAACTCATTTAGCACTTCCCCAATGAGATTGCTAATTTAGCTGAAATATACCACTCCCAGGTTGGGCTGTCAACCAAGTTCGACCCAAATTGACTAAGGCAAAGAGAGATAGTATGATACCACCAAACATGAAACTCAAAACAACTTCCCATATCGCCCTGCATGATACTGAGGTAGCTCAGATTCTGGAGCAGGAGAAAAAGAGGCAAGCAAGCCACATAAATCTCATTGCTTCCGAAAATTACGCTGACCTTGCTGTACTCGAAGCTCAAGGCTGCTTGATGACCGATAAATACGCTGAAGGCTATCCAGGACGCCGCTACTACGGTGGCTGCACTTATATAGATGCCGTGGAGACATTAGCCATTGAAAGAGCGAAAAAACTGTTCAATGCCGAGCACGCCAATGTACAACCTCACAGCGGCGTTCAAGCTAATATGGCGGCTTACGCAGCCCTACTTCAGCCCGGTGATACCGTGATGGGCATGAGACTCGACCAGGGTGGGCACCTTTCCCATGGTTCAAAGGTCAGTTTCTCCGGAAAATTATATAACTTTATCTCTTATGGCGTGAAACGCGACACTGAGATGCTTGATTACGATGAAGTAGAAAAACTTGCCCTGGAACATAAGCCTAAACTTATTATCGCTGGAGCTAGTGCTTACCCCCGAATCATTGATTTTGAGCGCTTTCGCCATATCGCTGACAAGGTGGACGCCAAATTGCTGGTTGATATGGCTCACATAGCCGGCATAATTGCCGCCCACCTCCACCCTGCACCTTTTCCCCATGCTCAAGTGGTCACCTCCACCACTCAAAAGACACTGCGTGGTCCACGAGGTGGTTTTATTTTGTGCACCCAGGAACTAGCTTCAGTTATCGACGCCGCCGTCTTCCCCGGAACTCAGGGAGGTCCTTTAATGCATGCTATCGCGGCAAAGGCAGTGTGTTTCTTTGAAGCCATGCAGCCCGATTTCATCACTTATCAACAATCAATTCTCACAAATGCTAAAATATTAGCTTCTGAGCTTCAACGGTATGGATTCCGCATCGTTTCTGGAGGCACCGATAACCATCTTGCCCTCGTAGACCTTACCTCCAAGGGAATAACGGGAAAGGATGCTGAAAGCGCGCTGGAATCGGCCCATATTCTGGTAAACCGAAATGCCATTCCCTTCGACCCCAAGCCACCTCGAATTGCCAGTGGCATTAGAGTAGGCTCACCGGCGGTGACCACCAGAGGTTTTGGGCCCGAAGAGATGAAACGCATCGCTTTCTGGATCTCAGATGTCCTTTCTCATCTCGACGATGAACATACTATAACCAAAACTCGCCAGGAAGTTGTGGAACTGTGTCAGCATTTTCCCACCCCGACAATGCAGGGATAAAGCAGCAATGGATGAATTAAAGGTATTCAGTGGCAATGCCCATCCCTCTTTAGCACAATCTATTTGCGATTATCTACAAATCCCTTTAGGCAAAGTAGATGTTTCCGAATTTTCCAACGAGAACATATTTGTCCGAATCCTTGAGAATGTGCGCGGGCGAGATGTATTTATCGTCCAGCCTACTTGCTCGCCGGTCAATAAAAGCCTGGTTGAGTTATTAATCATGCTCGATGCCTTTCGGAGAGCTTCAGCAGGGTGGATTACCGCCGTCGTGCCCTACTATGGCTATGGACGCACCGATAAGAAAGACCAGCCAAGAGTGCCCATCACCGCCCGTTTAATCGCTGACTTGATTGCTACCGCAGGAGCCAACAGGTTGCTCACCATCGATTTGCATGCCCCTCAAATTCAGGGCTTCTTCACCATGCCCGTGGATGAGCTAACCGCTTTGTCCATTCTCCGTCAATATTTCCAGAAGAAAAATATCGACAATCTGGTAGTGGTAGCCACTGATATTGGCATCTCTAAGCGGGCTCGTGATTTCGCTGCCAAGCTTAATGCCCCGCTGGCTATTATGGAAAAAAGACGCCTGGGCAATGGCGATGCCACCGAGACCCTCAACGTTATCGGAGAGGTTCAGGGGATGTGTGCTTTAACCGTTGATGATGAAATCGATACCGCTGGCTCTTTATTTAATACCGTAAATACCCTTCTAGAGAATGGCGCTACCGAGGTTTATGCTTGCTGCACTCACCCTGTTTTCTCCGGTTCAGCTATCCAGAAAATTGCCTCCAGCCCGGTAAAAGAGGTTGTGGTTACCGATACCATACCGGTTACCGGAAATAAAAAAATAGACAAAATCACCGTCCTGCCTATAGCTCCACTCCTTGGCGAGGCCATCCACCGCATTCACACTGGCTCATCTGTGGGTGCCATGTTTGAGTAAGAAGTTTGCTGAAAGGCAAAGAAGAAATACGAAATCCTGAGCACGAAATGTCAAACAATATCGAAGCCCAAAGCTTGAGATTTTGAATTTGTTTAGAGCTTAGAAATTAGGATTTACAGACGATGTTGGGCTGGCTTGGTAAATTAATCGATTCCAACGAAAAAGAGCTGAACCGCCTTCAGTCCTTGGTTGACCGGACAAATTCATTCGAGTCCGACTTTGAAAAGCTCACCGATGTTGAGCTTCGAGCTAAGACGGATGAATTTAAGGCCAGGCTAAAGGATGGCGAGGGTCTGGATAAGCTCTTACCTGAAGCTTACGCCGCAGTGAGAGAGTCTGCCAAACGAACAATAAAGCAAAGACATTTCGATGTTCAATTAATGGGCGGCATTGTCCTTCATCAGGGCAAAATAGCTGAAATGGCAACTGGAGAGGGAAAAACGCTGGTGGCTACATTGCCCCTTTATCTCAATGCCCTTACCGGAGAAGGATGTCATTTAGTCACCGTTAATGATTATTTAGCCAAGCGAGATTGTAACTGGATGGGTCCTATTTACCATGCCCTTGGAGTAAGCGTGGCATGCATCAATGCCATGCAATCTCCAGACCAACCTTCACCTTCTTTCCTCTATGACCCTGATTTTGATTCTGAAGACCCGAAATGGAAACACCTCCGTCCCATTACCCGCCGTCAGGCTTACGAGGCAGACATAACCTACGGCACCAATAATGAGTTCGGCTTTGATTATCTCAGAGACAATATGGTTCTGGACTTATCCCAGTGTGTCCAGCGGGAGCTTAACTATGCCATCGTGGATGAGGTTGACAGCATCCTCATCGACGAAGCCCGTACTCCCCTGATTATAAGCGGACCTGCTGAAGAAGCCACCAAAAAGTACTACACCTTTGCCCAACTGGTTTCCCGTCTCAAGAAGGACGAGGACTACACTGTTGACGAAAGAACACGAGCATGCTCCCTCACCGAAAACGGCACCACCAGAATGGAGCAGATGCTTAGAAACGCGGGATTGCTTAAGGCTCCCAGCTTTTATGACCCCTCTAACTATTTCCTTACCCGCTATTTAGAAAATGCCCTTAAAGCTTATGTATTGTTCAGAAGGGATAAAGACTACATGGTCAAGGATGGACAGGTCATCATCGTTGATGAATTCACCGGCAGATTGATGTTTGGTAGAAGATATTCTGAGGGTTTGCATCAGGCTATCGAGGCTAAAGAGGGGGTAAAGATACAGCGGGAAAGCATTACTTTAGCCACCATTACCTTCCAGAATTATTTCCGCCTGTATCAAAAGCTGGCAGGCATGACCGGCACCGCTGCCACTGAAGCTGAGGAATTTCACAAGATTTATAAATTGGAAGTGGTGGTTATACCCACTAACGAGCCACTGATTCGCACCGAGCACGTTGACCAGATTTACAAGGACGAGAAAGCCAAGTTTGAAGCTGTCGCCAGGGAAATTGAGCAGTGGCATAAACAGGAGAGACCAGTGCTTATTGGCACAACCTCTATTGAAAAATCGGAGCATTTAAGTGATTTACTAACCAGGAAAGGCGTGCCACACCAGATATTGAATGCCAGGCATCATGAAAAGGAAGCTGCCATTGTTGCTCAGGCTGGTCGTTTAGAAGCAGTAACTGTAGCTACTAATATGGCTGGACGCGGCGTGGACATCATCCTTGGCGGCAATCCTGAGGGGCGGGATGAGCAGGAATGGCTTGAAGCGCACAACAAGGTAGTCGAGCTCGGTGGACTTCATGTTATCGGCACTGAGCACCACGAGGCAAGGCGTATTGACAACCAGCTTCGCGGTAGAGCGGGAAGACAGGGAGACCCCGGCAGCTCACGCTTCCACGCCTCTTTAGAAGATGAAATTGTCCGCCGCTTCGGTGGCGAACGCATCGGAGGGCTTATGCACTGGGCCGGCCTGGGAGAGGATAAACCCATTGAACATCCTATGGTCAGTAAGGCAATAACAAATGCCCAGGTGCAGACGGAGGGCTATAACTTTGATATTCGTAAACATCTCGTGGAGTATGACGACGTGGTCAATCAGCATCGCGAGGTGATTTACGCTGAGAGGAAGAAAATACTGAGCGGCGCTGACCTCAAAGCAAACATAATGTCCATGATTACCGATGAAATTCAAAGTCTGGTGGATGCTCATTTCGACCATGCTATGGCTGAACTGGACGCAACAGGCTTACGTGAAGATATTTCCACCATCTTTCCTTCCCCACCTGATATTGCCAGCCTTTCTCCTGTCATTGCGGTGAGCCGAAGCCCTGAGCGAAACGAAGGGGCAGCGCAGCAATCTCAGATTGACGGCAAAGAAATTGCCGAAAAACTAACCAATTACGCCGTTGGACTTTACGAGCAGAAGGAAAAGGAAATAGGCTCCGAAAACATGCGCCTTATCGAGCGTGTGGTAATGCTTCGAGTCATTGATAAGCTATGGATGGAGCACCTTACCACTATGGAGGATATGCGCCAGGGAATTGGCTTGCGAGCTGTTGCCCAACAGGACCCGCTGGTGGTCTATAAAAGGGAGGGGCGCTCTCTCTTTGATGGTCTTCTAGCCAGCATCCAGCATGATGTCGCCCGCAACATTTACCGCGTTAACCTGGTTAAGAAAGAGCCACCCCGCAAAAAGCAGGCGGTAATCGCGGGTAAGAAAGTGGGACGAAACGACCCCTGCCCCTGCGGCTCAGGCAAGAAATACAAACACTGCTGCGGAAGGGATGTGTAGGTATGGGGAATCATGTACTACTTGTAAGTAGAGAGCATTTTAATAAGTGTCTTAAGTATGGAATATATGGTGCTCCCTCTCACCCACTTGAGAGAATTAATTCGGAAATTATAGCTGGTTCTGAAGCTATTAAAGCAGGAGACTTCATATTCTTCTATGTTAAAAACATTGGAGTATATGGTTTGTGGAAAGCAACAAGTCATCCGTTCTTTGACGAGACTGATATTTGGGGTGAAAAAGACCAGAAGTATCCTTATAGGATCTGCTTCGCACCCTCAATTAGGTATTTCTCAAAGCCAATTGCCCTTAGTGATGTTTTAGATTTGCGAGATAGGGGAAAGATATGGACATTTGATTTAGGAGCTATCCGCGCAAAGAATCACAATCCGATAACCACTGATGAAAGCAAAGACTTAATACGCCTTTTACTAAGGAATAATCCTATTTTTCATTCAGTTGCATCCATACCAGAACCGTACCCAGCAGGTAATATCACACTGCCATTAAGCCTAGAATCAGATAGTAGGGGACGTATAAGATATGAGGGCTTCTTAAATGCTTGGTTTATGAGGAGTTTTGTTGATGGTAGATTCAAGGAAATCATTGGCGAATATAGAGATTTTCTAAACTTTGTCCCTACCTCTTTTAATAAAGTAATGGATATTTTTCTTACGCATGTCACCTCAGTTGACGGTGTTGATATCCTTCATAAATTTACTTGCATCGAGCTAAAAACAGGAATATGCACTGAAGAAGATTTGAATCAGATCATTAAATACGAAATTTGGCTCGTAAGGAAGCTAGCTAATGGTGATAGTGAAATGGTCCAAAGCGTCCTCGTTGCATTCGATTTTCAAGACAAAGTATTGGAATATGTGCAGAAGAGAAGAACGATAGAGGAAAAGACAGTCAGGTTGCTAAAATATCGAGTGACTAAAGAACAAAACGATATTATATTAACTGAAATTGAATTCGGATAGGAGGTTTGACGCAATGTCGGATGAAGCTATCACCGGAGTTTACAACTTTGACATTTCTGATGACGCTATTCATGAGCTTGCTCCATCTATCCTTTTGAGCGAACAGAGTTCAGAGTTCACGCTTAACCAGGGTAAATATGCCTATCGGGTTAAAGGGGGGAAGGATGGACACCTATACTATAAAAAGAGGGCTAACGACAGTTGGATCCTTATTGCAAACTGGTGCCTTTATGGTCTTTATATTGTAATCCGTTATAGGAAACCATTATGGCTAAGGCCAATGTATCGGAGCTTGTTTAGCAAAATGAATTTTGTTTCTATCACCTTCAGCGACCATAGTATTGGAGCGATGGGCACAGATGGACAAATTTTAAGAGGTAGAAGGTTCCGCCTCAGTCCTCCTTTTGCCCTTACCGAAGTCATGACTGAGAAGTTCGGTTACTCTGAAGAAAAGATAGAGGCCCTTAGGTCAGAGTTAAATTAAAGGAGAAGCTTCTTGAAGCCTTTTGCCAGTATATCGAGGACGATTATTACGAGTGGCTGAAGGCTAACTTCGAGTCCTTCTTCGCCCATGGCGAGCCTGATTGGGAGTGGATAAGAGAGAAGATTAAGAACCGATGAAAAACACGGCTATTGCTAAAGTATTCAGCGATATAGCCGACCTCTTAGAACTTAAAGGCGAGAACCAGTTCAAAATTCGTGCTTACCAGAAGGCAGTTCGGGCTATCGAGCATTACCCCAAGGAAATAAGAATTATGGTTGACGAAGGGGAGGACTTGAAAAGTATCCCCGGCGTAGGAGATGCAATAGCCAAAAAGACCACCGAACTGGTGAAGACTGGAAAACTGGAATACTATGAGAAACTTAAAACAGAGTTTCCTGAGGTGATAACTAATCTCCTTGATATACCGGGGATTGGACCCAAGACAGCTAACAAACTCTGTGCCGAACTGGGTATAACGTCGGTAGATAGCCTGGAACAAGCGATAAAGGATGGCAGCGTGGCCAGGTTGTTTCGCCTTGGTGAAAAGACCGCCAATAATATCCTCCAGCAAATCGAGGCTTCACGCCGCAAAGACCAACGCATTCCCATCGGTGAAGCTTTGCCCACTGCCGAAGAAATACTCAGTGCTCTCAACTCCGTTCCTGGGGTGAGAAATCTAACTTACGCTGGAAGCTTGCGCCGTTTTCGAGAAACATTAGGCGACATCGACCTTATGGGCACCGCTGAGAACCCCCAGAAAGTTATGGATACCTTCGTCTCTTTGCCTATTGTGGGACAGGTCTTAGTCCAGGGACCAACCAAATCAAGCGTCATTGTCTCCGGTGGCTTGCAGGTCGACCTGAGGATGGTAGAGCACGAAGCTTTTGGCTCGCTTCTTCAGTATTTCACGGGAAGTAAACAACACAACATCTCCTTGAGGGAACGAGGACGAAGACAAGGATTGAAATTGAGCGAATATGGCATCACCGATATTGCCACAGACAAGCTGGAGAAATTCGCTGATGAGGAGAATTTTTACCGCCGACTGGGGCTGCAATATATTCCCCCTGAGCTTAGAGAGGCTCAAGGCGAGATAGAAAAGGCTGAGCAGGGAACTTTGCCCAAGCTTGTAGAGCTGTCCGATATAAAGGGAGACCTCCACATGCATACCGATTGGAGCGATGGGCATAACTCCATCGAGGAGATAGCTCTGGCGGCAAAAAAATTAGGCTATCAGTATATTGCCATCACCGACCATTCTGGCGGGCGGGGCATTGCCCACGGGCTTGATATTGAACGGCTAAGGCAACAGATTGAGGAAATCAAAAAGGTCAATGAACACCTGGATGGCATTCAAGTGTTCAGTGGCATCGAGGTTGATATTCGAGCAGATGGCAGTTTGGATTTGCCCCACACAATCCTGGCAGAGTTGGATATAGTTATCGCTGCGGTGCATTCTGCAATGAACCAAAACGAGGAAAAAATAACCCGGAGAGTATTAAGCGCTGTGGATAATCCAGATGTGGACATTATTGCCCATCCTACCTGCCGTCTTCTGGCAGCGCGTGAACCTATAGCCATTGACCTGGAAGCGGTTCTTCGCACTGCTGCCAAAAACAACAAAATCATGGAGATAAATGCCATGCCCGACAGACTTGATTTGAACGATGTCCATGCCTCCAGAGCTAGAGAACTAGGAGTAAAACTTGCTATCGGGACCGATGCCCATGATGTTTCCCATCTTGATTTTATGAGGTTTGGAGTCGGTGTGGCACGACGAGCCTGGTGTGAACCACAACATATATTGAATACCCTGCCCCTGGCAGACATACTCACCATCTTCCCGGTAGAGAAGTAATCCTTAGATTTTTAATGAGCCGAAGCTCAATAAGCTAAATCAGGAAAGGATAACACCATGCTAACAATAACCCGCTATGAAGAAGTAACCCAGATCAAGATGAGCCTCTTCTCTGAGAGTCATCCTCCTTTATGTGCCTGTGCCTACCTGGTAGACAGCTTGCTAATAGACAGCGGCCCTGATTGCACCGGCAAGGAACTAGCCGATTTTCTGAAAGATAAAGGGGTAAAACTCCTGGTCAATACTCACTATCATCATGACCACATCGGGGGTAATGCCATCCTTCAACAAAATTATGGCCTGGAGATACTTGCTCACCCAGCGGCGATAAGTAGAATAAGTCAACCACCCGAACTATACCCCTATCAGGAGACAATCTGGGGACATTCATCACCCAGTCAGGCAAAGGAAATTGGTAAGTTGGTCAAAACACCACACTTTCAATTTGAGGTAATCCATACACCGGGACATAGCGATGACCACATTTGCCTCTTTGAGCGCAGCAAAGGATGGCTTTTTTCGGGGGATTTAGCCACCGTCACCCATCCCAGGTTAGCCAGGGCTGAGGAAAATCAATGGGAAACCCTAATTTCACTTAAGAAAATCAAAGAATTGAGACCGCGGGTGCTATTCACCGCACCGGAATATATAATCACTGAGCCATCAACCATGCTGGAGAAAACTATCCAGTACCTCGAGGAAACAGGACAGCGCATTAGAGCGCTGTCTGGTAAAGGTTTATCTCCCGCTGAGGTAGCAGAGCAGCTATTTGGTGAAGACATTGCCGCCCAAATTACCGAAGGACAGTTTTCCTCGGAAAACTTTGTGAACTCCTACCTTAAAATGGATTAAAAGCCTATAATTATTTTATGGCTGAAGTAGGTTCCTCGATAGCGAGGCGACAAATATCTGAACTTGCCCCAATCGATATCGAGGCTATCAAGCATCTAAAACAGACTATCTCCCTGGGTAAGCACTGGTATCCAGCCTTACTCGAAGCTATCAGGCTATGGGACAGCATTGAAGAGGACTATAGCGGGCGTCATTACCAATACCTCATCGCCAATGAAGCTTTTGATTGGTTACTCCTTGCTGAAAGACTATGTGAAGGGATTCATCACCTCATTCCACTGCAGGAGCAAATTAACCTCCTTTTCTTCGACCAGCCACCAATGGAATTAAGCACAGATGAATTCAAGAAGCTGATTGGCAATGCTAAATATCAAGCTTATCTCAACTATCTTTATGGAATCTTCATGGAGAGACTCCTCATTTTGACCATCGCTGAAGAGATTCGCAAAAGAAAGCGAACTGCTGGTTTAGTCAACGAAGGAAACACAATTGATGAGGCATATCAACAACTTTATGGCGATAGCGAACAGGAATTGGCACAGCGTTTTAAAAGGGAGAAACGTTATCCCAGACGTAAATCTATGAGCTTAAGCGAGCTCAACGAGTTCACTTACTGGTTGTTTAAGGAAAGATTGCTCCGCAATGATAAGTCCCGCGTTGCCAGCGATACTAAAAAGGCATTGCTGGCGTTGCATCACTATTTAGAACGAAAAGGGCAAACATCTCAAGAACGAAGCTGAGAAATCTCCGTCTTCACCCGCTCGAGCTTATCTTCGAGTTCAGTAAGTCTTTGCCTTTCCTTTTCCACAATATGCTGCGGCGCTTTAGCTAGAAAAACATTATCCCCCAGCCTTGCATTGAGCTGAGCTATCCTCGCCTGAGTCACTTCACTTTCCTTAGTCAACCGTTGTTCCTCAGCAGATAGGTCAACCAAACCTGCCCAGGGCAAAATTACCTCGGATTCCTTCAGCACCAGAACAACTGCCTTCCCCGCCTTACTCTCCCTTTCCTTCCGATAAGCAATGGTTAACGGACTAACTCGTGCTAGCATCTCGATTACCTCAGCTTGCGAAGAGATTTGAGGCAAAAGTTTATCAGTATAAACCAGCGCCTCAATCTGCTTAGCTGCTTCTACCTTATATTGAGCACGAACGTTACGGATAGAGCGAATAATCTCAATCACAGAATCCATAGCTTGTTCCGCTTCAGTGTCCCTTGCATCCCTATCAGCGACAGGATAAGGAGCTATCATAATGGAATCAGACATCTGCTTTTTCTCGGGAAGACGCTCTTTTACATTTTGCCATAGCTCTTCAGTAATGAACGGCATGAAAGGATGTAAAAGACGCAACGAGCACTCCAGCACATTCACCAGAAATGGCAAAGGTGACGCTGTCTGCTGAGCGTCGTGGAGACGCATTTTAGCAATTTCGACGTACCAATCGCAGAACTCGCCCCAGATGAAATCATGGATTTTCCAGCAGGCTTCTCCGAATTCGAACCCCTCCATTAGACTGTTGACTTCGTCTATCACGTTATTAAGGCGGCTAACAATCCAGCGGTCTTCCAATAGTTGTGGGATTCGACCCCCCATAGCTCCCATAGTTTGTCCTGTTGATGCTGCGGCATCCACGCTCAGGAAGATAAACCTGGCAGCATTCCATAGCTTATTAACGAAATTACGGCTGGCTTCCAGCTTTCCTTTGCCAAGATTCATATCGTTCCCCGGCGTGCTATTGCTGGCAAGTGCGAAGCGTAAAGCATCAACACCACATTCATTGACAGCCTCGGCAGGATTAATAACATTCCCTCGCAGCTTGCTCATCTTTTCGCCATGTTCGTCCCGAATTAGCCCGTGAAGGTAAACAGTGTGGAAGGGTATCTTCCCAGTATTCTCCAGCCCCATCATAATCATCCTTGCCACCCAGAAGAACAAAATGTCATAGCCAGTCTCCATCACCGCACCGGGATAGAAGTAACGCAAGTCTTCAGTATCATCTGGCCAGCCGAGCGTGGAATGCGTCCATAGCGCTGAGCTAAACCAAGTATCAAGAACATCGTTATCCTGAACAATCTGGCTTGAACCACAATGTGAGCAATGAGAAGGAACATCCACAGAAATAGTCAATTCATTACAATCATGACAATACCACACCGGAATACGATGTCCCCACCACAGTTGCCGGCTAATACACCAATCCCGGATGTTTTCCATCCACTCAAAGTATATTTTGGTGAACCGCTCCGGTATGATGGTTATGCTGCCATCTTTAACCACCTTTATCGCCTTTTCCGCTAAAGGCTCGGTGCGAATAAACCATTGCAAGCTAATCCGGGGCTCGACCATTGTTTGACAGCGGCTGCAATGTCCCACTGAGTGAAGATAAGGCTCAATTTTCTCCAATAAACCCTTCTCTCGTAAATCATTCACCACCTTATCCCGACAGGCAAATCTTTCCAGACCAGCATAAGGGCCGGCGTTCTCATTCAGGGTGGCATCGGGACTCATAATATCCACCAGCGGCAGATTGTGCCTTTGTCCTATTTCGAAATCCGTGGAGTCATGCGCCGGGGTTATCTTCAACGCTCCGGTACCAAAGGATATATCCACAGCATCATCCGCAATAACGGGGATTTCCTTGTCTATGATAGGAAGCATTACTTTTTTACCTACTAAATCTTTATAACGCCCATCTTCAGGATTCACCGCCACCGCAGTATCACCGAAGAAAGTTTCCGGTCGGGTGGTGGCTACGGTGATAAAACCACTCCCATCTACCAGAGGATAACGAATATAATAAAGATGTCCGCTAATCTCCTTGTGCTCCGCCTCCAGGTCAGAAAGTGCAGTCTGACATCGAGGACACCAATTTATAATTCGCTCTCCGCGGTAAATCAGCCCTTTGTTATATAAGTTGACAAAGGCGGTGCGGACTGCCCGGCTCGGACCCTCATCCAGAGTAAACCGCTCACGCTCCCAATCGCAGGAAGCCCCCAGCATCTGATGCTGGAGGTTGATGTTCCGCCGGCTATCATTTGCCCATTTCCAGGCCATCTGTAGGAATCTTTCCCTCCCTATATCCTTTCTGGTTAGCGATTGCCCCGCCAATTGCTGCTCCACCACTACCTGTGTGGCAATGCCAGCATGGTCGGTCCCCGGTAACCATAATGTAGGTTGCCCCTTCATCCGCTGCCACCTGACCATAATGTCCTCCAGGGTAGTGGTAAGCGCATGTCCCAGATGGAGCTCGCCGGTAACATTCGGCGGCGGCATGATAATAACGAAAGGCTTCCTCTTTGGGTCTATTTCAGGGGTAAAGTAGCCCTGCTTGAGCCAGAAGTTGTACCACTTCCTCTCTATTTTACCTGGCTCATAAGCTTTAGGAATTTCAGGCATGTCTAACCGCAAGGTCCCTATTAGCTCGGATGATTAAGCGTATGGTATTACCGTTCTTTATCCCTTTCAGCCAAAAGCTTCGCCACTTTATCCAGCACCTTCTCGGCTACCTCCCTTTTGGGAAGAAGCGGCAGCTTTTTCACTTTGCCATCCTTATCAATTATGGTTACCCGATTGGTATCGGTGCCAAACCCACTATCTTTAGCGGTAATGTCATTAGCCACAATAAGGTCAAGCTTTTTCTGTTGCAACTTTTGTGTGGCATTTTCCACCAGGTTTTCGCTTTCCGCAGCAAAGCCTACCCTGATGAAATTCCCTTCGACTCCCTCTAAGATATCTGGAGTGCGTTCCAACTCCAGGGTTAATCCAATACCTTTTTTCTTAATCTTTTCTTTAGCTTTGCTCTTGGGGCGATAATCAGCCACCGCTGCGGCCATAATCAAAACGTCAGCTCGAGGAACAGCATTTTTCACCGCCTGAAACATCTCTTCAGCAGTGCAAACATCGATTACTTCAACACCAACAGGCTTGGTGAGCAAGGTGGGACCGGCAATCAACGTTACTTTAGCCCCCCGGTCACGAGCAGCCTCAGCAAGGGCATAGCCCATTTTCCCCGAGGAGCGGTTAGTGATAATGCGGACCGGGTCGATAAATTCCTGCGTGCTGCCAGCAGTAACCACGGCATGTCTATCGGCAAAGCTCCCTCCCCTACCCAATACTTGAGAAATAACACCTATTATCTCCTCGGTATTGGCAAGCCGTCCCAGACCTTCCTTTCCCGAAGCTAACTTGCCGAACCTTGGCCCCACAAAGATAAAACCACGCTCCTTCAGTTTGGATACATTTTCCTGGGTAACAGGGTTTTCATACATATTAACGTCCATGGCTGGTGCTATTACCACAGGCGCCTTGGTTGCCAACACCGTGCAGGACAGCACATCATCGGCAATGCCAGCGGCTAGCTTGGCAATGATATTAGCCGTTGCTGGGGCAATGACCACGACATTAGCCGCTCCAGCCAGAGAAATATGGGTAATATTAAACTCAGAGGAAGCATCAAACATGTCAATCACCGCAGCCTTACCGGTGAGAGCACGAAAGCTAAGTGGAGCCACAAATTTGGTGGCTTCCTTGGTCATAACTACATCCACCTTTGCCCCTGCCCTGCTCAGTTGATTGGCAATGTCGACTGCCTTATAAGCAGCGATGCTCCCGGTTACCCCAAGGACTATTGTCTTCCCTTCAAGCATGATGCTCCTTGCGTTCCTCCACTCTGTTCATTTCATAGATAAAACGCAGCCCAACTAATGACAAATCAGGATTTATTACCTTTATCCGTGGCGTTGCCTTAGCCAAAAGGTGGGCATATCCTCCCGTAGCTATCACCTTCACTTTACTCCCTAATTCCTGTTCTATACGATTAATCATACCCTCAACAAGCCCGATATATCCAAATATTATACCTGATTGCATCGCAGAAATTGTATTCCGGCCAATAACCTGCATGGGGCGAACTAACTCTACCCGGGGTAACATAGCAGTGCGGGAGAATAGCGCCTCAGTAGAAATAGTGACTCCCGGTGAAATGGCTCCGCCTAAATAGTCACCTTCCTTAGAAATAACATCAAAAGTAGTAGCAGTGCCAAAGTCAATAACAACCGCCGGGCCTCCATAAAGATGATGAGCAGCAACAGCATTCACCACTCGGTCAGGGCCGAGTTCTCGGGGATTCTCCACGGAAAGGCGTATCCCTGTTTTAACCCCAGCTTCAACTATCAAAGGGAGAATATTCAGGTATTTCCGGCATACCTCCTGTAAAACAGGGACCAGCGGTGGGACAACACTGCACATCACTCCCTCGGTGACTTTCGATATAGGCAGCTTTCGCTGTTTAAGAAAGGCGAGCAACAAAGTACCATATTCATCCGCCTCGCGCCGTATCGTTGTGGCTAATCGCCAGGTAGCCTTAAGCTCCTCACCATCAAATATACCTATGGCGATGCTGGTGTTTCCAATATCAATAGCCAGTAACATAACAGTTAACTCTCCTTCAATGCTTTGATTACCCTGGGCAAGGCGGGCAATAAATCAGTGGCAATTACCCCGGCATCACCCAGCTCCTCTGCCACAATCCCCCCTGCCCGGGAATGAAGATACACACCACAAGCAGCAGCATGAAAAAGGGAAAGCCCTTGTGCCGCTAATCCAGCTATCACCCCGCTAAGGACATCCCCTGTCCCCGCTGAAGCTAAAGCAGGATTCGCAGCATTATTTACTTTAGCTGCCCCACCTGGCACAGCCACAATCGTGTTAGCTCCTTTAAGCACAACGGTTTTCCCCCATTCCCTTGCTGAGCGTTGCGTTATTGATAACCTGCTTTTCTGAACCTCTTTTGCCGAAATTCCCAACAATCTCGCCATCTCCCCGGGATGTGGCGTAAGAATAGCATCTCGCCTTAATTTCCGCCACCACTCAGGTATTTGAGCTAAGGTATTCACGGCATCAGCATCCAGAATTAGACAACTGACAGCTGAGAGCTGAGAGCTATCAGTTAGCAAAGACTTAATGAATTCCACTGTCTCAGGATGCTGTCCCAATCCACAGCCAAGAAGCAATACATCATAATTGCCAAGCTCCAATTGCAGCGTAGATATTGCCTTTGAACCGAGCACTCCTGTTTTAGCTTCCGGCAGTGGGATATAGGTTATCTCGGTCAATTTAGACGCCAGGATGGGTTGAAGGCTGCTAGCCGTAGCCAAAGTCACCAGTCCAGCACCCACTCTGGCAGCACCCATACAGGCAAGATAAGCAGCGCCGATGTAGTTAATCGAGCCAGCAACGACCAATACCTTCCCAAAACTACCCTTATGGGCATTTAAAGGACGCTGGGGCAAAGCTTCCCTTACCCACTGCTCGGTTATCAACTCTACATTTATATCCTGAGCTAAATCTTGCGGAATCCCAATGTCAGCAATAATAAGCTTGCCTACCTTCTCAGCGCCAGGAAAATTGAATAATCCGACCTTGGGAAAACCCAAGGTAACCGTGATGTCAGCGTATGGGCAACTCGGGTCTACTTCACCGGTATCAGAGTTGAGCCCTGAGGGTAAATCAACAGCCACTAAGACAGGCTTTGACTTCCTTCCCTTAACCAGAGAAACTTTTTGCAATACCTCCTTGAATATCCCTTCAATAGGACGAATTTTACCAATGCCAAAAAGAGCATCAATGATGACATCAGCCGAGGATATGGCAACACCAAACTCAGCCAGATTCCCACCTTCATAAGCATGGATAATAGGTATCCCACGTTGTATAGCTGATTTAAGGTTCTTATCATTCTGCGCTCTGGGAGCACAAAGGCAAATATCGACTTTAGCCCCCCAGTCACGGAGATACCGACCAGCTACCAGGCCATCACCACCGTTATTGCCCGGACCGACCAGAACCAACACCCTTTTACCAATAACGCTAGATAATACTTGACTAACCTGTGTAGCTACAGCCCTGCCGGCATTTTCCATAAGCATTTCTAATGAAATGCCCTGGGCAACAGCTTGATTTTCAATTCCCTGCACCTGGTCAGCGGTGACGATTTTCATTTCTCTTCCCTGGCAAGCTCGTTCAGCTCCTTACTCATCCTCTGCCAGTGAGTACCCTGCCAATAGATACGGTGACATACTGGACATTCCATATAGTGGTCCTGGGTCTTAAACACGTAGGGGGGAACTAATTTTTGTACTTCCTCCCGGCTTTTCGGCATCAGTGGTTGGTTACATTCCAGACAAAGAGAAAAGGGGTTACTATGATAATCCAAATTTAATTTGGCAACCACTTCCTGCAATTGAGCTTTGGGGTCATCTTGTTTAATCAATATAGCTTTCAGCTTGCCACTGGCAACCAACCGCCTTTCCATAATTTGAGTGTCTCTGGTCAAAATCGTCCTGTCCTCTTTAACCGCAATTTTAATCAGTTTACCATCATCCTTTTCATCAAAAAACAAGGTATCATAGCCAATAACCCTCAGCCATTTAGCTAATTTGCCAACATTATTATCTGCGATGAACTTCATCGGTTTGGAAGGTAAAAGAGCCTGTTCTAAATCAAGGGATACTTAAAGCCATTTTCGGTGGCGAAGGTAAACAATCATACCTACACCGATAAGTGCCATAACTAAAAGCAGTACCCCAAAGGGCAAAAAACTACCACCACTAACCCCACCCGGTAAGGCAACGTTCATACCATAGATGCTGGCCACTAGTGTAGCTGGTGTTATGATTGCCATGATAATAGTCAAAATACGCATTACTTCCTGAATCCGATGTGATGTTAGCCAGTTGCTAGTATCAGCCAACCCGTCGACGGCTTCTTTGCCATCTTCAAGTCCATCCCAGATTTTACGAATATGGTCAGCAATATCACCAAAATAAGCTTCCTGGTCTTCTTTAAAGAAAGGATATTCCGCCCTCTCCAGCATCTCAATTACCGCTATCTGGGGATGGATAACTCGGCGAAAGGAAATAAGGTCCTGCCGAATCAACGAGATCCTCCGAACTGTCTCCGGAACAGCTTTAGTGAAGATAACATCCTCTATATTATCAATGCTCTCGGTAATCTTGCCCAGGATGGGGAAGCAATAGTTAACCAACCTATCGAGAATATGGTACAACAGAAAACCTGAGCTTCGTCCCAAATAAGTGCGCCGCTTCTCTTCATTAAGCTGGCATTCCGTAAAAAACTTAGCCAATGGCTTGAGGTCAGCAGAACAATGCACTGTAACGACGTAACTTTCCCCGATGAAAACATCTACCTCGCTCGGCCTGGTTATCTGATTTTGCTTATCAAATACCGGGAAATGGAGCACGATAAATAAATGGTCATCATATTCGTCGATTTTAGGACGCTGTATGCGGCTGACGATGTCATCCAGATTAAGGGGATGGAATTTGAAATGTTGCTTCAGAAACTCAACCTCAGCGGCAGAGGGCTTTTCAATATAAACCCAGGTCAACTTACCTTCGGTGATTGATTGTATATTCAATTTCTTTTCCTCAGTTACCGCCATTGGTATTCTCACAAATCTCGAAATTTTAATTAAATAATAAATCTAACCAGGTGATATTTACAACACCATTGCTTAAAAAACCGACGTCTAGCAAAGCCATGCCATTTTTTGCTTCGCCAAATTTCCTCTCCACCTTCGGGGCGATTGTTATTGGGCCTTATGTCCATATTGGTTTATTTACATCTCGCCATATTTAACCCTCCGCAGCTTCTGCTTAAGTATAATGCCTTTGAGGCTATCTGGCTAATTTCATGTCACAGAAGGATTTTTAGGAATTCCTGAACAATCTCAGTACGCTCCCTTGACAAAGATGAACCCACCAAATAGAATAATGAATAGAATTGAATAGGTAAAAGGCTAGGAACAGGACTAGTATAGTTTGAGGCGGAGTTCAGAGAGTCGGGTAAGGTGGGAGCCGATACTTGCGCAAGGCTAGAATGGACCTGGGAGCTGCAAACCGAAAAGTTCTGAAGCTGAGTAGGCTTTGCCGGTAGAGCACCGTTAAAAGCTCAGGGTATCGCTCTTAAGTTGAGCCGTACCTGAAAAGAGATAGTCGCAAGACTGAAATAGGGTGGCACCGCGAAAGTTAAGCCTCTCGCCCCTTGGCGAGAGGCTTTTTATTATGGGTATTATGGGGAAAAAGATATGTATTATCCAACGCTAGAGGAAGTTCGCCAACTAGGGGAAAAAGGTAATCTGGTGCCAGTTTACCGTGAGATTCAGGCTGACCTGGAGACACCAGTATCTGCCTTCCTCAAGATAGCTCATGGAAATTACTCCTTTCTTCTGGAGAGCGTTGAGGGCGGAGAGCACCTGGCTCGCTATAGCTTCATCGGGACTGAACCTTCACTTATCTTGAAGACAGAGAATAAGAACCCCATTGACCCCTTGCGCCTTGTAGAAAAGGAGTTCAGTCAATTTCACCAGGTGCCAATTGCCGGCTTGCCCAGATTTCACGGGGGTATGGTTGGCTATCTAAGCTATGAGGTTGCTCGCTACTTTGAAAGGCTACCCTCGCCTGACCATGACTCTCTGGGGCTCCCTGAGTCTACATTGATGCTGGCTGATACCCTCCTTGTTTTCGACCACCTTACGCACAAAATTAAGATTATCTCCCATGCTCACCTAGATGGAGACATTGAGGCAGCATATCTGAAGGCAAGCCGCAAGATTGATGACCTGGTGGATAGGCTGGGGCAACCGATTCAACTGAGAGCTGACAGCTCTCAGCTGACAGCTCTCAGTGATGTGTCATCCAACTTTTCCCGGGCAGAATTTGAGGCTAAAGTATCCCAAGCCAAGGAGTATATTTATGCCGGCGACATAATCCAGGTTGTCTTATCACAACGGTTAGCCCGGCCTACTTGTGCTACTCCCTTTGCTATATATCGGGCGTTACGCTCTATCAACCCCTCCCCCTATATGTATTATCTTCACTTGGGCGACTTCTATATTGTGGGAGCTTCCCCTGAGCTTTTAGTGCGGGTGGAGGATGGCGTAGTATCTAATCACCCTATTGCTGGCACTCGCCCTCGGGGCAAAGATGCCACCGATGACTTATCTTTGGAAAAGGAGCTTAAGAATGATGAGAAGGAGCGGGCGGAACACATTATGCTTGTTGATCTGGGGCGTAATGATATTGGCAGGATTAGCGAGCCGGGGACAGTTGAGGTAACCCAGCTTATGGATGTGGAGCGCTATTCCCATGTTATGCATTTGGTATCCCATGTTCAAGGTCAGCTAAGAGCAGGACTTTCCCAGTTTGATGCTCTGCGAGCCTGCTTCCCTGCGGGCACTGTTTCCGGTGCGCCTAAGATTCGAGCTATGGAGATTATCTCTGAACTGGAAAGAGAAAAACGTGGACCCTATGCCGGAGCAGTAGGCTACTTTGACTTCTCAGGAAATCTGGATACCGCCATCACTATTCGCACCATCATTATCAAGGATAACATCGCCTACATCCAGGCAGGGTGTGGGATTGTCGCCGATAGTATTCCTGAGCGTGAATACCAGGAAAGCTTGAGCAAAGCTCAGGCATTACTCACTGCTATAGACCAAGCGGAGGCTGACCAATATGCTTTTGCTAATAGATAACTACGATAGCTTCACATACAACCTCCTTCAGTATTTAAGTGAACTGGGGGAGGAAGTGTGGGTAGTGCGTAATGACAAAGTGAGTTTGATTGAAATTGAGGCAATGTCTCCCCAGCACATTGTCATTTCCCCAGGCCCCGGCACTCCAGAGCAGGCTGGTATCTCCAATGAAGTTATCCGCCGCTTCGGAGGCGGCATCCCCATTCTGGGAGTTTGCCTCGGGCACCAGTGCATTGGCTATAGTTATGGAGCCAGGGTAGACCGTGCTGGCGAAATCAAGCATGGCAAATCATCGCTCATTTATCATGATGGCAAGGAGCTTTTTGTTGGATTACCCAATCCTTTCTCTGCCATCCGCTACCACTCCCTGGCAGTAATGCATGATGGACTGCCTGATTGCCTGGAAATCAGTGCCCGGACATCAGAAGGAATGATCATGGGTCTGCGACATCGCCAATTTCCTGTAGAGGGAGTCCAGTTCCATCCTGAATCGATTATGACCGAGGTGGGAAAGGAGTTATTAAAAAATTTCGTTAAATTGGGGTAAACAATGATTAAGGAAGCTATAGACAACCTGGTCTCAGGACACTCGCTTACCTTTGAACAGTCCGCCGAGGTGATGGAGGAGATAATGAGCGGAGAGGCAACACCAGCTCAATTTGCCGCCTTCGTTACTGCGCTCCGAATTAAAGGGGAGACAGTAGATGAGATTGTTGGTCTGGCTAGTGTTATGCGAGCCAAAGCAACTCCTGTTCAAGTTACCCCGCCAGTAATCGATACCTGCGGAACCGGTGGTGATAGCTCCTTCACTTTTAATATCTCCACCGGAGCTGCTTTCGTTGCTGCTGGTGCCGGACTCAAGGTCGCCAAGCACGGGAACCGAGCAATGTCCAGCCACTGTGGCAGTGCTGACGTTCTCGAATCACTAGGGGTGAAGATTGACCTTGGAGCTGAGGCAGTGGCTCAGTGTTTGGAGAAAGTGGGCATTGGCTTTATGTTTGCTCCCATCTTCCACCCAGCGATGAAGTATGCGGCGGCTCTTCGGCGGGAGATTGGAATCCGCACCGTGTTTAATATTCTTGGTCCCTTGACTAATCCAGCTCATGCCGAGTTCCAGGTCATTGGTGTTCCCTCTAAGGAATTGGGGGAGAAGATTGCTTTTGTCCTTCATCGTTTAGGTACAAAGCATTCTCTGGTAGTACATGGTATGGACGGCATGGATGAAATCTCAATCAGTGAAAGTTCGCTGGTGTGGGATGTTACTCAAGACGAAGTGTCGCCGGCTTACGAGGTCTGCCCCAGAGATTTTGGGTTTCCGGAAGCAAACCGGGAAGAGGTCAAAGGAGGAACGCCTGAGGAAAATGCCGAGATGCTGCATCGCGTCCTGAAAGGAGAGAGAGGAGCGTGGCGAAATATAGTCGTTTTGAATGCCGCTGCAGCATTGGTTGTTGGCAACCGAGCATCAAATCTTGAAGAGGGGGCTCGTATTGCCGAGGAGATAATTGATAGTGGGAAGGCTCTAGCGAAGTTCGATGGGCTGGTCAGGCTCAGCCAGAGCCTGAGTTCTGAAAGCCAACAGCTAATAAAGAAAGATGTTACATAAAATCATCGCTTTGAAAAAAGAAGAGGTAGAGCAGAGGAAGAAAACGCTCCCCTTAAGTCATCTAAAGGAGCGCGTTGCCCTGCAGAAGCCGCCGCTTGACTTTGTTTCTGTTCTTAGTGGCGACGGCATTCATCTGATTGCCGAAATAAAGCAGGCATCACCATCACGAGGGATGCTCAATCCCAATCTTAACCTCACCGAATTAGCTAAGACTTATGTTAAGGGTGGCGCTGCTGCTATCTCAGTGCTGACCGAGGCAAACTATTTCCAGGGCAGCATTGAACATCTCGCCGCGGTTAGAGAGGTGGTTAAACTTCCACTGCTGAGGAAGGATTTCATTTTTACTCCGTATCAAATATACGAGTCACGTGCCTATGGCGCAGATGCTTTATTGCTAATAGCGGCTATCCTGAGCCAAAGAGAAATTGAGCAGCTCCTTTCATTGAGCCATAGCCTTGGTTTAAGGTGTCTCGTTGAAGTTCACAATGAAGTTGAACTGGAAAAGGCTCTCCAAAGTTCAGCAAAAGTCATTGGCATTAATAACCGCGACCTTAAAACATTTAAAGTTGACCTTAATACGACGCACCGATTGCGTCCACTTATCCCACAAGCTCAGGTCGTAGTCAGCGAGAGCGGCATCAAGAGCCGAAGTGATGTGGAAAAACTGAAGAAGTGGGGAGTTAATGCCATTCTTGTTGGTGAGGCTCTTGTTACCGCTAGTGATGTTTTAACCAAGATTAGAGAGTTAATATCATGACCAGAGTTAAGATTTGTGGAATCACAGAGGAGTCCCATGCACTGGCAGCAGTTGAAGCCGGGGCTGACTTTATCGGATTGGTCTTTGCTCCCAGTTCACGTCGGATAACTCCTGCCAAGGCATATGAGATAGCTAGTGCAGTAAAGAAAAACAGCAATACCACAAAAGTGGTCGGCATCTTTGTCAATGCACCCCAGTCCATGGTAAACAAAGTTGCCGATTTCTGTGGTCTAGATTGGATTCAGCTAAGCGGCGATGAATCCTGGGAATACTGCCGTGACGTCATTAAACCAATTATCAAGGCAATCCCGGTAGAACAGCAATCTCCCGAAGAGATATACGCTAAACTGTCTGCTGGAGGCAAATTACTCTCCACACAACGCTTTATTACCCTCCTTGATTCTCAGGCTAACGGCAAGTATGGCGGAACAGGATTGACCTTCGACTGGGAAATAGCACAACAAGTGGCACGGAGATTTCCCGTGATTATCGCTGGTGGTCTTAATTCGGAAAATGTTGCCCAAGCAATCGAATTGGTGGCGCCCTGGGGAGTAGATGTCTCCTCCGGAGTGGAGGTGGATGGAATTAAGAGTCCCGCTAAAATCAGAGCATTTATTGAGGCAGTAAGGAGAGTTGATGAAAATAAAAGAATTGCCTGATTCCCACGGCTATTTTGAGTTGTTTGGTGGCCGGTTCGTCCCTGAGACGCTTATTCCAGCTTTAGATGAGCTAGAGTCAGCTTATAAAGAGGTGAAAAATGCCCCCCCCTTCTGGGCTGAATTTGACTCCTTATCTCATGACTACGCAGGAAGACCAACACCGCTTTATTTTGCCCAAAGGCTCACTGAACATTGTGGCGGCGCTCAAATCTTCCTTAAAAGGGAAGACCTACTTCATACTGGAGCTCATAAGATAAACAATGCGCTAGGACAAGGTCTACTCGCTAAAAGAATGGGAAAACGGAGAATTATCGCTGAGACTGGTGCTGGGCAGCATGGAGTAGCCGCAGCGACCATTTGTGCCAAGCTAGGGCTGGAATGCATCGTCTACATGGGGGAAGAGGATATACATCGCCAAGCACTTAATGTCTTCCGCATGAAGCTACTTGGTGCAGAAGTTCATCCTGTTTCTTCAGGTAGCAAAACCCTGAAAGACGCTATAAATGAAGCGATAAGAGACTGGGTAACCAATGTGAGCGATACTTACTATCTTCTGGGGTCAGTGGTGGGACCTCACCCCTATCCTGTAATGGTGCGTGATTTCCAGTCAGTCATCGGCAAAGAAGCCAAGGAGCAGATTTTACACAAATGTGGTCGCTTGCCTGATTATATAATTGCCTGTGTTGGTGGTGGAAGCAACGCCATCGGCATCTTTCATCCCTTTGTGAACGACAAAGATGTCAAGTTCATCGGGGTAGAAGCGGCAGGAAGAGGAATCAAGACTCTACAACACGCTGCCTCCTTGGTTGCAGGAAAAGTAGGAGTGCTCCACGGAGCAAAATCCTATGTTCTCCAAGATGATGCTGGGCAGATTCGTGAGACGCACAGCATTGCTCCTGGACTGGATTACCCTGGTGTCGGACCTGAGCATAGCTACTATAAAGCTATAGGGAGAGCCACTTATGTTGCTGTGGATGATAACGCGGCACTAGAGGCTTTTCAGCTCCTTTGCCAAGTCGAGGGAATTATCCCGGCGCTTGAGCCAGCGCATGCCATATCATACGCTGTCAAAATGGCAAGCTCTTTAGATAAGGAGCAAATCATTGTAGTCAACCTTTCTGGTCGTGGCGATAAAGATGTGGATATCGTGGTTAGGGCGTTGGGGATGGAGCTATGAATCGCATCGCCTCTGTTTTTACCAAACCAAATCATACTGCCTTTATCTCCTATGTCACCGTGGGTTATCCCAGCATCGAAGCAACCTTAAAAGTGGTTCCTATCCTTGCTAATAGCGGATGTGACATCATAGAGTTGGGCATCCCTTTCTCCGACCCCATAGCAGATGGCGTCACCATACAGAAGGCAAGCTTTCACGCCTTACAAAATGGGGTTACCCCGAAAGTTTGCCTGGAGACAGCAAAAAAATTAAGTCGAAAGGTTAAAACTCCACTGGTATTCATGACTTATTTCAACTTGGTCTTTAATTATGGCCTCGAGGAATTTTGTGACGCCTGTGTTAACTCTGGCATCGATGGTCTAATTATTCCTGACCTCCCCCCGGAGGAAGGCTCAGAGTTAGAGCTTATTGCACAAAATCATGCCATTGACCTCATTTACCTTCTGGCTCCCACCAGCACTGAACAGCGTATTCAGCTTGTAGCCCAGAGGTCTCGTGGCTTTATATACCTGGTTTCAGTAACCGGGGTTACCGGAGCCAGAGATAATTTACCCCCAAACTTAGAGGATTTTGTAACCAGGGTAAGAAGAGTAGCCAGCCAGCCCCTTTGTGTCGGATTTGGAATATCTACCCCAAGGCAAGCCAGGCAAATAGCTAGAATAGCTGATGGAGTGATTGTCGGCAGTCGAATCATTCAACTTATGGAGTCTGACAGTGAAGTTTTGACACCAGTTCAGGATTTCACCATAAAATTGAGAGAGGCACTTGATACCGTGACAACCTAATTTTAACAGCTTTATTATGCTGAAGGAGGTTTGATTATGTTCAATATTAAGACATGGCGCCGAATATGAAGAGTAAAAATTAACGAGCAAACAAATTAACTAAAGAAAGGAGGTAAAAATGGAGAAAGGAATGTATTTTCTTGACCAAAAAGATATGCCCACTCATTGGTACAACATTATGGCTGATATGCCCGGAGATATGCCACCTGTGTTGCACCCCGGAACGCTAAAGCCGGCAACCGTAGATGACGCAGCAGGTCTATTTTCCAGGGCGTGTGCTGAGCAAGAACTCAACAGGACAGACCGCTGGATTGAAATCCCTGAGGAGTTGATGGAAGTCTACCGCACCTGGAGACCAACAGTGCTACATCGGGCGTACCGGCTGGAGAAAGCCTTGGACACACCGGCCAAGATTTTCTATAAATATGAAGGAACAAACCAGGCGGGTAGTCACAAGCCTAATACCGCGATGGCTCAGGCATACTATGCTAAGAAACAAGGGCTCAAGGGCTTAAGTACTGAGACCGGTGCTGGGCAATGGGGGAGTGCCCTAAGTTTGGCTGGGGCATTCTTCGGTCTAGACATTAAGGTGTTTATGGTTAGGATTAGTTACCACCAGAAGCCATATCGCCGCATCGCCATGGAGACCTGGGGGGCTAACTGTGTGCCCAGCCCCAGCCCCGAGACCAAGGTAGGGCGAGCTATGCTGGAAAAATGGCCTGATTGTCCTGGTAGTTTAGGTCTGGCTATCAGCGAGGCAATAGAGTATATGATAGACCATCCAGACTATAAATATTCGATTGGCAGCGTGCTTAACCATGTCCTGCTTCATCAGACCATCGTCGGGGAGGAATGCCGGAAGCAAATGGAGATGGCAGACGCCTATCCTGACATTATTGTCGGCAACATTGGCGGTGGCTCAAACTTTGCCGGGCAATTCTTCCCCTGGATTAGAGATAAGATTAGCGGGAAGAAGCCAGACATGCGCATCATCTGTTGTGAGCCGGAAAGCTGCCCCAGTGTGACCAAAGGACTCTATGCCTATGATTTTGGTGACATGTCCGGGATGACTCCCCTGATTAAAATGTACACCCTAGGGCACGGCTTTATCCCGCCTCCAATTCATGCGGGTGGACTGCGCTATCATGGGATGGCACCTACCATATGCCACCTCCATAGACTGGGCTTGGTTGAAGCTGTGGCTGTGCCGCAAACTCAGGTCTTTGAGGCTGGGATAAAGTTTGCTCGCACTGAGGGCATCATCAGCGGTCCTGAGCCGTGCCACAATATCAAGGTGGCTATAGATGAAGCCCTACGCTGTAAAGAAGCAGGGGAATCAAAAACAATCTTGATAGCTCACAGCGGACATGGCCATTTCGACCTGGCTGCCTATGATGCCTACCTAACAGGTAAACTTCAGGATTATGCCTATCCTGAGGAAGAAGTAAGGAAGGCACAGCTGGAACTGCCAAAGGTAGGCTAACCTATAACACCACCTTCATATCTTCGTGGCCCAGGCTTACATCGGCTCCCAGCTCATTAGCCACCTGGGCCACTTCCTCACTAAGCTGCTGTTCATAGGAAATAGCAATGTGGATAACGATGACCTTTGGCAAATAACCTTTAAGTTGCTTGAACTGGATAAGCTCGTCTTTCAGCAGTTGCGGGGTAAGATGCCCAGCTTTCCTGGCAAAATCTCCCAACATATTCGGAACAGAAGACTCGCAGATAAGTAAATCTGGGGCAATATACTGCCAGCAATCAGATAGCCCGGGACCGGTATCACTGGTATAAAACAACTTTTTGCCCTCGGGAGAGATAACTTGATAACCAACGGTGGAGGCACCGTGTCTTACCGGAACAGCCAGGACTTGATATCCTTCGATATTCTGTCGCTTATATCGCTCAACAAACTCAAACCGAAGTGTCAACCTTTCCTTAGAGGGATATTCAAGCAAATTGGCGTAAATCTTGCCATCAAGGAGACAGGGGATAACCACATCAAAAGTTTCAGGTAAAGCGTAGACCTTAATTTGACCATTCCACAAAGCAGCGTTGTAACCAAGAGTGACTAAATCCCGTGTGTGGTCGAAATGATGGTGAGTAAGCAATACAGCCTTGATTTTTTCTTGCTCAGCTAAAGAAAGGGCAGAGGTAAGCCCACCAGCATCTATAGCTAAAACATTATCAAGCAAAAAAGAAGTTAGGCGAGCCCCTTTAGCTTCATTGCTATGGGCGCCTAAGATTCGTAGCTCCACTATTTCGCTTTCGGCTGCAAAGATAGCTTTCGATAGCCTATAATCTTGCTGGCAGCATTATAGAATTGCTGCCATTCAATTAACTTCTCAGTCAGAATCTGATGCCCCTTTTCAGTTAATTCATAGCATCTTCGCTTTCGTTTCTGGGTAACTTGTTGCCAGGTGCTCAACACCAATCCTTCCTTCTCCAAGCGGCGTAATGCTGAATAAATGGTGCTCCCCTTAAATTCGAAGTAGCCTTGACTTCTTTTATCTAACTCTTTAGCGATTTGATAACCATATGCTGGTAACTCGTTGATAATAAAAAGTAACAAAGGTTCCACAATGCCTTTTAACAACTGTTGCACATAAAATTGAGCCATCGCACATTAGTTTACCACCTATCAATGAATAAGTCACCGCACCGGAAACCTTGCTTATTAAAGCCAGCGCTACTAAAATTAACCACATCATGGTTAGTAGATTCAAATACATCATTCTTTTCCTGGTAGCAGTGGTTCTGATTTTCTCAGGTGTGAGTGGCTGCACTACCCCACATGATGCGTTCACACCCCTCCCACCCAGCAATCTCACAGGAACTGCTGAGCCTAACTGGACTTTCCCCACCACAGATAATCAAGCAAACATTTCCTTGCCAAACTTTGCCGCAGTAGTCGCCAAGGTGAAACCAGCAGTGGTATCAGTAACCACAGACATAGCTAAAGGCTCCGGATTTGTGATTGACGGAGAGCAGGGCTATATTGCTACCAATGACCATGTGGTTGAAAATGCCCAAAACATAAAAGTGACTCTCGATAATGGCGAAACGCTTTCCGCAACAATAGTGGGCAAAGACGCCTTAACTGACTTAGCAGTAGTTAAGATTGATGCTACAGATTTGCCCTATGTCTCTTTAGGCAATTCTTCTTCATTAGCAGTAGGCGAATGGGTTTTAGCCACAGGCAACGCCTTTGGCATGGGACTGAGGGTAACCGAAGGAATTATAAGCGGATTAAATGTCACCATAACCCTATCCTCCGGGGAGAAGCTGTATAACCTGATTGAAACTACCGCAGCAATCAACCCCGGTAATAGTGGTGGACCATTGGTAAATATGAAAGGGGAAGTGATAGGCATTACCAGTGCCAAAATCCTCGGGGCAGAAAATATGGGTTATGCCATAAGCAGCGATAGCGCCAGGCCAATCATTGAAGATTTAATCCACCAGAGCTATATAATTCGCCCCTGGCTGGGAGTATATCTTCAAACTATGGATTGGCTCACCGCATGGCTCAACAACCTTCCAATTATCGCAGGAGTACTGGTTACAAACGTGACCTCTGACAGCCCAGCAGAGGCTGCTGGGTTAAAGAAGGGAGATATAATCACCAAGTTCCAAGGTAAGGAAATTGATACCGCCCAAGCATTACAGGAGGCGATACTCGATTGCTATATTGGTGAAAAAGTAGAGATAACTTTCGTTAGAGGAAAAGTTACGAGGACAACCCATGCTGTGCTAAGCTCAACCCCACCACCCCAAAGCTAGTCAACCTTGCTAACTGCCAACAAAACATCGCTATTGGAGATACGATGCTTTTCAGCATAAGCACCCTCAGGCGGTAGCCCCTCAGTAAGCTCCAGAGACAAGGTCTCTTGCTTGATGTAGCCACCAAAATCCTTCAGCACTCTGGCAATATCTTCTTTTCCTTGATAATAGGTGACAATATGGTCAACAACGTCAAATCCTGCAGCACGACGCATAGTCTGGATATGACGCACAATCTCCCGGCTTACTCCTTCAGCTTTAAGCTGGGGGGACAGCCTTATATCTATAGCTACCCAATATTTTCCGTCATTAGCCACAGCATGGTAAGGCATGTCTTCCGAGAGCGTGTCCTTAACAAACTCCAGTTCCTTAATATTTACCTCATCCATGATATCAGCGGCAAATTTCTGTAAAGCATCTCTTTCGCTTTCCTGCGCTAATGCAATAATTGCTTTAGCTAATGGTTGCCGCACCTTAATACCCGCTTTAGCTCGTGCCGCTCTGCCCAGACTGGTTATCTTCATTGCTAATCTAACTTCACCGTTTAATCTATCATCAATTTTAGCTTTGTTTACTGACGGAAAATCGGTCAGATGCACGCTTTCGGGAGCTTGCGAATCAGCAGTGCAAACCAAATTTCGGTAAATTTCCTCGGCAGTGAAGGGAACAAACGGAGCTAACAGCTTCGACAAAGTTACCAGACACTGGTATAGCGTGTTATAAGCAGCTAACTTATCAACATCTTCCTCGCTTTTCCAAAATCGCCGCCGGCTCCTCCTCACATACCAGTTGGAAAGCTCGTCCACAAAATCCCCGGCTCTACGTGCCGCTGAAGTAAGGTCATAATTATCCAGCGCCCTGGTCATATCAGCGATAAGCCGATTGAGCTCTGAAATAATCCAGTTATCCAGGTGAGAAGGAGATAGACCCGCCGCTGTCCCCTGAAGAACAAAATGGTCGATGTTAGCGTAAAGGACAAAGAAGGAATAGGTATTCCATAAAGTAAGCAAATCTCCCCGCATTGTCTCAGCTACCATTTGCGTGGAAAACCTATGGACATTTTCTCCGGGTGCTGAAGTGAGCAAATACCACCGAACTACATCAGCACCATAGTTATCTACCACCAGCCAGGGGTCAACCACATTACCCTTAGATTTGCTCATCTTCTCGCCGTGAGCATCCACGATATGCCCTAAACAGACAACATTCTTAAAACAAGGGCGGTCGAAAAGCAATGTTGATATAGCATGGAGACTGTAAAACCAACCTCGAGTTTGGTCAATAGCTTCACAAATAAAATCAGCAGGAAAATTCTGCTCAAATTGCTCCTTATTCTCGAAGGGATAATGCCACTGGGCTATGAGCATAGCTCCGGAATCAAACCAGCAGTCAATCACCTCGGGAACGCGTCGCATTACACCGTTGCATCCAGAACAAGCAAAGGTGATTTCATCTATATAAGGGCGATGCAAATCTCGGAAAGCTTCCGGCGGATAGTCCTCATCTGCCAGTTTTGGCTTTGCTTTTAATTCCTCAACGCTACCTATGCATTCAAGATTACCACAGGATTCACACCGCCAAATATTCAGCGGCGTCCCCCAGTAACGCTCCCTGGAAATAGCCCAATCAACATTGTTTTCCAGCCAATCACCAAAACGACCATATTTGATATACTCAGGATACCAATTTATTTCTTTGTTACCACGAATGAGCCTATCTTTTATTGCCGTTGTTTTGATGTACCACGCTTCTTTGGCATAATAAAGCAGGGGAGATTCGCAGCGCCAGCAAAATGGGTAGGTATGGGTAATCTTCTCACTGCGATAAAGAAGCCCCCGCGATTTAAGGTCGTTGATGATAAGAGGGTCGGCATCTTTTACAAACTTGCCAGCGAAGGGATAAGTGCCGATGATCTTCCCCTGCAAATTCACCATGTGGACAAAATCCAGGAGATTATCAAGCCCTGCCTGATAGTCCACCTCGCCATAAGCCGGGGCGATGTGGACAATACCCGTCCCCTCCTCCAGCGACACAAAATCGGTAGCAATAACAGGGTAATTTAATATGCCACCTTCCTTCCATATTATATCCGATGAAGGCTCTCCAGATTTTTTTAATACGTCCATTCTGGCGATAGGAACGTTGAACTCACTGGGATTAAATAATGGCTCATACCTCAAATCTACCAAATCGCTGCCGCTGACCTTCTCCATTACAGGCATATCACCCAACCCCACCAAAGCACGTAAGGGGTCAGCCATAATAATATATTCATTATCAACTTCCACAATCACATACTCGGCATCAGCAGCCACCGCCAGAGCAGTATTACCCGGTAGCGTCCAGGGTGTTGTCGTCCATGCCAGCAAGTAGACAGGCTTATCCTTAACAAAGTCAAGGAGCCATTTTGCAAAATCGGCTACTTTGTCACCATAACCGCCTCGCAACTTATCAAGAAAGCCTGGTTCTGAGTATAGTGATTTCGCCACCTTAAATTTTATATAAACCGAGGGGTCCACAGTATCATCTCGATACCCCAAAGCGACTTCATGAGAGCTGAGAGACGTCCCACAGCGGGGACAATGCGGTGTTACCTTGTATCCCTGGTAGACGAGCCCTTTATCCCACAACTGCTTTAGAAGCCACCAGCAAGATTCGATATAGCCATTATCCAGCGTTATGTAGGGGTTTTCCATATCTAGCCAGTAGCCAATGCGCTCAGTCATTGCCTCCCACTCCTTGATATACTTAAAAACGCTTTCCCGACACTTCTGGTTGAATTGGGCTATCCCGTATTCTTCAATCTGAGCCTTGCTGGTAAATCCAAGGGTGCTTTCTACCTCCAACTCCACAGGCAAACCATGGGTATCCCACCCAGCCTTGCGTGGCACATAATAACCTTTCATCGTTTTATGCCGGCAAACAGCATCTTTAAACAGACGGGAAAGTACATGATGTATTCCCGGACTACCATTAGCTGTGGGTGGACCTTCATAAAAAACATACCTCTTCGCCCCCTTCCTCGCCTCGACGCTTTTGTTAAAAATATTATGCTCTTTCCAATAATGGAGGATATCCTCATCCAGCTTAGCGAAGTTTATTTTGCTATTTACCTCATGAAACATGGATTAGTTCTACTTTGGCGAAATAACTACTTTCCTATCCTCACCCACACCTATGCTATGAGTTACCACTTCAAGGTGATCAGCTAAGGTAAGGTGGATAATGCGGCGTTCACTAGCAGACATTGGCTCCAAGGTTATGTCACGATGCTCTAATTTAACCTGTTCCGCTAGGTTCAAAGCTAATTGCTCAAGTGAACTACGACGACGTTCCCTGTATCCACCAATGTCGATAAAAAGCGGCTGCCAACCTTTTAATCGCGCAGCCACTATAAGTTTAACAATATACTCCAAAGAAACTATAGTTTGCCCATGCCGTCCAATTAAAATACCTAAATCATCACCTTTGATATTAAAAGTCGTCGGTATCTGGTCAGACAGAACTTCGACCTCAGCTGTTACCCCTAATAAGTTGAGCAACTTATCCAGAACTTCCCTGGCTATCTTAACTAAATCTTCCTCCACTGAAGGTAAGGGCCTCACTTTAATTACAGCCTCTTCACCTCCTATACCCAAAATCCCTGACTTCCCTTCCTTTATAACCTCTACTTCAAACCGGTCTCGCTTCATCCCCAGTCGCTCTTCGGCTTCCTCCAGCGCTTCCTCAACCGTGTTCGCAGTTATCTCCAGTTCATCCATATCTTAACCCTTCTTTTCAGTAATTCTTTACGGTGTTAACCCACTTTAAGGTCTTTTTGTAATGCCACCCTTCCCTCCCACTTTAGTTACCACCTGAGCCGAAGTCCCCCGTCTCAAGTAACCCCATCCCGTAATCCAGTACTGAATCCCAATGCCAATCACATTGGAAACTGCCCAGAAAAGAGACAGACCGCTGGGAAACATCAAGGTGAACAGCCCAAACATAAATGGCATCATAAGCAGCATCATGCTGTTCATTGACTTCTGCCTCGGGTCAGCAGAGGGAGCAGTCACCATTTTCTGTTGTACCCACATTGAGCCACCCACTATAATGGCTAAAATCAAGGTGCTATCAGGAGACCCTAAATTAAGCCATAAGAAATGGCTATCCAGCGGAATGGCTTGAGTCACTACCTCCCAGGAGTAAAGATGCTGGAATAAGTTCAGTAAGCTTTCAGGCGTAGTAGCCAAGGCTCGCATGATAGATTGGTAAAGGGCAATCCACACTGGAAATTGAACTAGCATTGGCCATATACAACCCAGAGGATTGACTCCCGCCTCTTTATAAATTTTCATCATCTCCTGCTGGATCTTCTGTTGGTTCTTGCCATATTTCTTCTGCAATTCCTGAATTTTGGGCTGCATTCCTTGCAAAGCTTTGGTGGATTTGAGTTGCTTCAAAGTAAGAGGCAGTAGTATCAAACGAACTATAACGGTAAGACCAATGATAGCCAGCCCAAAACTGCCCCCTGAAACGCTGCTCAGCGCAATTAGCCCATTAAGCATCGGGTTGAGGATAATTAAATTCCATAACTCAGCCATGATTACAAAACTCCTACTGGGTAGTTAGAGGAAATTTCCAAATTACCCGTCCTTGCTCAATATCCACAGCATATAGACAATTATCCTGACCACGAATGTAAACTATGCCTTCCTGAGCGCAAGGAGGGGCTTGAACAGACACCCCAATGGATAACATACTTACCACTGTGTTACCAACTGATGCATCAGTTTCGAGGGGGTATATGTATACCTCCCCCGAGTCCGAGACTACTACCAGCGAATCGTCTATCAAAAGGGGTGGGACGACTACAGGACTTTCCACATCAAAAGACCATAATTCTGTACCATTAGTGGCATCAATAGCATAAATCTTGCCATCAAGACAGCTAGCATAAACAACATTGTTGCTAACCAAAGGAGTTGCCCAAAAACAGTTGCTACCAGTAAACTTCCACAATGGTCCACTCTCCCCTATCTCCACAGCATAAAGATTATCATCAAAGGAGCCTGCAAATATGATCCCTTCATGAACTGCCGGAGAGGAAACAAATCCTATTTTTGACTCTGTGGCAAAACTCCAGGTTATACTGCCATCCTCAGCCGATAAAGCATAAAGGTTCCCATCAAAGGTACTTATGTAAACCTTATCCCCCTCAATATAGGGAGTGGACCACAGCTTGTCCCCAAGAACATCCGATTCCCATTTTTTATCGCCAAAATGCTTGTCTAAACAATACACCTTGCCATTCGAACTTGTTACATATATAGCATCCTCGCTCATCACTGGGCTGCCCACGATAGCCCCTATTACCTCGCTTGTCTTGGGATAGAACCATTCATTGTCTCTCATTTGAGGGAAATCCAAATTTTGGCTTCGGGCTGAGGCGTTTAGCGCGTAGACTTTACCATTATAGCCCCCGCTAAACACTAGAGCCTCATCCACAGCGGGTGTGCCATATATAGCAACAGAGGCAGATGTTTGACTACAGGACAACCCCCCTCCGGAAGGGGCAGTGATAGAGTACTCCCACTCCCCATCTGCGGGGAAACTGAGATTCTGACTTCGAGCAGAGGGATTCACCGCCATAATTTTGCCATCCATAGAGCCCATGTAGAGGATGCCATCATTAAGGGTAATCCCTGACCATCCCTGCGCTGGCTGAGTTCCACCAGGAACACAAGAAGCCAGGACTAACCCAAGAAGAGAAAACGCGATGAGGAATAATATCTTTACTTGCTTCATTTCAGTTATTTAGCATTATAATCAAGGCACAGGGTCGTATCCCCCTTCAACGAAAGGATTGCACCGAGCCAACCGTTTAATTGCCAACCAGCTACCTCTAATAGATCCATACCTTCCAATTGCTTCACGAGCATATTGAGAGCAAGTGGGTTGGTAACGGCAGGAATGTGGAGTAACTTCTGATATCGTTGTTTGATATAATTCAATCAAATCGAGGATTAATTGTTTTATCATTGTCTATTAACAATTGCGCCTGAGCCAATAATTTAGTCACCGAATTTTTCAATTGATGATAATCAGCATCCGCTGCTTCAGCCTGAACAATAAATACTATATCCCATCCTGGCTTTATCATTTGCAGCCTCATTATCTCTCTTAATAAGCGTTTCACCCGATTGCGTGTTACCGCATTGCCCACTTTCTTACTCACCGAGAGACCATACCGGCTCGAACTTAAGCCAGTGGGCAAAGCCTTCACCCTTACTAAATCTCCCTTCCATATCTTGCCTCTTTGGTAAACTGAAAAGTAATCTGCCTTCTTAGTTAGACTCAAAGGTCGTCTCATACAATCAAACTGGGGTTAACCTCCACCGCCCTTTAAGACGCCTTTGCTTGAGTACTTTCCTCCCACCTCGAGTAGCCATTCTGGCGCGAAAGCCTAGCTTTCTTTTCCTGGGAAGCTTCTTTGGCTGATAAGTTCGCTTAGGCATTTACCTCCTACGATGTCTTGATTCAGGCAAGCCTACACCGCCTGTTTTCCAGATATGAACTGGGGCATAAGGCAACAAAGCCAAAAAACGAGCCCGCCTTATAGCCCGTGCTATGACCCGTTGATGCTTAGCACAAGCCTTAGTCATATGTCGCGATCCAATGCTCCCATGGCTGGTGAGATATTGAGATAAGGTAGCAGTATCTTTATAGTCTATGGTTGCCCTTCCAGTGCAAAAAGGACAAACTGGAGGCTTACGGGTTAAGTTACTTGTTCGTCCTGTTGTAAAATTAGCCAATCTTCTGCTCCTTCAAATTAATCAAAAGGCAAGTCCTCAGGCTTAATTTCACCTTCCTCAGGAACGCCCTCTTCAGAAAGGGGAGCTACAGCTCCTGGCTTACCAAGAAAAAGCACCTGATTTGCAGTTACCTCAAGACTGGTGCGCGCCTGCCCGTCCTGTCCTTCCCAGTTGCGAGCATGTAACCTGCCCTCTACATAAACCTGCTTACCTTTAGTCACAAATTGATTGCAAGCCTCCGCCTGCTTACCCCAAACGCTAATTCTAAACCAGTCTGTTTCTTCCTTGGTCTCTCCGCTAGAAGTGGTGTAGCGGCGACTAGTAGCCAAGCTAAAAGAGGTAACCGCTTTGCCATTCGGGGTATAGCGCATTTCAGGGTCACCACCTACATTGCCGATGAGTATCACTTTGTTCAAACTTGCCATCTTTTAACCCTCCCGTTTTACTATAAGATGTCGCAGAATTTCCTCCGAAGCCTTGAGTTCAGCGTTAAGCTGCTTCGTCAAATTAGGCTCTAGCTTGAATTTAGTCAAAATATAATTAGCTTCCATGCATTTCTTTATGGGATAGGCTAACTTCCGCATTCCCCATTGCTCCGTCGACTCTACAACTCCACCCCGATCAGTAATAAGCTTGCCGAGATTATCTATAATCTCAGGTAGTTTCTCCCCGTCAACTTCGGGACTTATTACGGTTACCAACTCATAATCACTCATTTCTAGCATTCACCATCAAACTTCCTAGTATAACATACTAATACCCATAACTTAATCGTTCAATTAAAGGCAAAGGTAAATTATATTCTAGCATTTTTTGCTGAGTGGCACTTATATCATAGTTAACCCGATAATGATATACCACTTGAGCATCGCTATCATAGATAGCGTAACTAGCTCTTGGGTCACCATCACGAGGTTGTCCTACACCACCAGGGTTGATAATTAAACGATTGTTTTGAGAACTCACCTTTATTTCGCTGGGAATTATGCCAACAAAGTAATGTCCTGAACTATCCTGCTGGAAAACTATCGGCTTATGCGAATGACCTACCAGGCAAAATTTGGTGTCAAACCGATTGAAGTTATCCTCAACATCCTCCGTTGTTAACCATCCCGGCTCAAGATATTCCCAGATCGGATAACGAGGACTGCCGTGAACCAGGGTAAAATCATCCCTCTTCGTCCTCTGGGGAAGATTTTGCAGATAATCCACATCACCAGCACTCAGTTGTTGCCTCGTCCAAAGAATAGCCTGAGTTGCATAAGGATTAAAATCGGAGATATCAAGCTTACCGATGGCCGCCCAATCATGATTGCCGGCAACACAAATATGCTTGTATTGACGCAAGAGCTCAATACAGGCATGAGGCTCAGGTCCATAACCCACTACATCGCCCAAGCACCATATCTCATCAGCTTTTCCTTTGTCTTCCATATCTCGGAGCACCGCTTGAAAAGCAACCAGGTTGCTATGAATATCAGCGAGGATAGCATAAAGCATGACACCAACTATACCATCCATAGGGCAGCAGGGTGAAATTGAGGCTAATGGCGCTGAATGCTATAATCACAATGATGAAGCTATCCGAGTTGGGAGAATTTGGCTTAATTGATGTTATACAGCGCATCGCTGAAAAATCCCGAAATCCTCGATATGATTCCTGGCGGCAACTTTTAGTCGGCATTGGCGATGATGCCGCTGCCTGGCAAAGCGGCAATTATATCCAGCTAGCCACCACAGATACTCTAGTTCAAAACATCCATTTTGACCTCAGCGTTATTAGTTGGAGGGAGTTAGGCTGGAAAGCCATGGCAGTGAACTTGAGCGATATCGCCGCCATGGGTGGTATTCCTGAATACGCCTTAATCTCCCTAGCCTTACCCAGTGAACTCGAAGTAGAAAACGTCTCCGATTTTTTCCAGGGCACGGTAGAGCTTGCCGATAAATTCGAGGTCGCTATAGCTGGCGGTAACCTGGCTTCCTCCCCTAATGTGGTTATCACCGTCACCGTCACAGGTCGCTCTAAAGATAAACGAGTACTCAAGCGGTCAACAGCCATACTTGGAGAACAAATAGCAGTTACCGGCTTTTTAGGTCTTTCGGCAGCGGGTCTAAAAATGCTCCAAGGAAAAGCCAAACTTGATGATGAAACCACCGACATTCTAAGACAAGCCCATCTTAGACCTACTCCAAGAATAAAAGAGGGACAGCTCTTGCTACAACAAGGAGTCAATGCCGCCATAGACATAAGCGATGGGCTCATTGCTGACCTTGGCCACCTATGTCAGGCGAGCAAAGTTAACGCCAAGATAGAGATAGATAGGGTACCTGTGCATCCTTTGGTTAAAGCCAATTTCCCAGACTATCAAGAACTAGCGTTAAGCGGAGGTGAGGAGTATGAACTGGTATTCACCGCTGATAAAGTTACTATGGAGAAAGTTAAGCGTGCTTTGGATTGTCCGGTAAGCGTGATTGGAGAGATAACCGACGAGAGTCTACCCGTTCGGGTAATTTTAGTAAATAGCAAGGGAAATGCCGTCACCCCTACAAAGACAGGTTGGGAGCACTTCAAAAATGAAATCCCTAAAACTAAGGTCGCATAGTCCAGAGCAAACCCAGCTTTTAGGAAGCCACCTTGGCGAACTAGCTCAACGAGGCGATATCTTCCTCCTCATCGGTGAGCTGGGAACCGGCAAGACCTGCCTTGTTCAGGGCATTGCCAGAGGGCTGGGAATCAAGGAATATGCCTTCAGCCCTTCCTTCGTAATAATCAGGGAATACCACGGTAATCTCCCCTTATTCCATATTGACTTTTACCGCACCAAGCATATCGGGGAAATTAGCGACCTGGGACTTGAGGAATATCTCTATGGCAACGGAGTTTGTACAATAGAATGGGCAGAGAAAGGGACTTCAGCACTACCGGAAGAGAATTTAACTATAACGCTAAATTACATTCCCGATTCCGAGACAGAACGCTCCATTTATTTTGAATCTGAAGGCAAACGATACCTGGAATTGTTGGAGAAGCTTGAAATGAGATTGAAGCGGGAAAAATCATGGAACTGACCATAGATACTTCCTCCAATATTGCCAGCATTGCCTTGTCCCATAAAGGAGAACTTATATCGGAGCTAACCTGGCAATCAACCTATAACCACACTGTGGAATTGACGCCCAATTTAGCCTATCTGCTTAAACAAGCTAAATTAGAACCAAGGTTTATTGAAGCGATTATCGTGGCTAAAGGTCCGGGAAGCTTTAATGGGCTGAGAGTTGGAATAAGCGCTGCAAAAGGAATAGCTCTTTCCTTGAACATTCCTTTGCTTGGCGTAAGCACATTAGAGGCCGAAGCTTACCCGTTCAGATACTCCGAACTCCGTATATGTCCTATCCTTAAAGTAAGCCGCCAGGAAATCGCTTCCGCTCTTTACCAACGGGAAAATAATGATTGGCATCGGATGGAAAAAGAACACTTAACCACACTCCAAACTTTATGCACCCAAATTAGCCAAGAAACACTCTTTTGCGGCGAAATCTCCAATGATATGGCAAGCGAAATACGACAAAATTTGGGTAAACTGGCTATAATGCCGCAAACCGTTGCCAGATTGCCTCGAGCTGTCTCCCTTGCTGCTTTAGGTTGGCAAAGGCTTAATCAGGGAGAACGAGACAACCTGGCAACACTGCAGCCATTGTATCTTCGCCCTCCTCAGATAACAAAGCCCAAAGAAAGGAGAAAAAATTGATACGAAAACGAAGTCTTGAAGAAGTAGAATATGCATCAGGGTTCTGCTTCGCTTGCGGGCGAAATAACCCCATAGGGTTAAAGCTAAAATTTACCTATGATGGTGCGAAAGTTAACAGCGAATTCACGCCGCAGCAGGTTCATGAAGGGTGGCATGGCTTTGCCCACGGCGGCATCCTCTATACCTTGCTTGATGAGGCGAATGCTTACGCCATACTTTGTCATGGGATTAATTGCGTCACAGGCACAAGCGAGGTGAAATTCAGACATCCAGCACCTATTGGTGAAACAATCCAGATTTCCGCTCAACTTATCCGAAAAACACATAGAGCAGCCGAAACAAAAGGAACACTGGCCCTTAAAGATGGCACAATCATAGCCGAAAACACCTCTTTGTTTTACATAGTCGGAAAAACAAGAATATCAATTATCTGGGATATGGATGGTGTGCTGGTTGATTCGGCTCGTTTCCATTTTGCTGCCTGGCAAGAGGTCTTTTCCAGAAGGGGGGTAAAGTTTACTGAAAAGGATTTCATCAAGCTTTTTGGCTCCAGAAACGACTTTATAGTCCGCAGTGTTTTAGGGCAAGATATACCCGAAGAAGATATCAAGACCATAACGCGGGAAAAGGAGCTGGAATTCCGTAATACGATAAAAGGGAAGGCTAAGTTATTACCTGGCGTATCCAGGCTATTAGACATGATGAAGGGAAATTTAAAGATGGCTTTGGCTTCCTCAGCACCAAGGGAAAATATAGATTTAATCAGCAGCGAACTCCACATAGAGGAGTACTTCAATTGTGTGGTCTCAGGTCACGAAGTAGCGGAAAGCAAACCCAGCCCTGAAATATTCTCTTTAGCCGCCAAAAAATTGGAAACTAATCCCAGGAATTGCCTCGTAATTGAAGATTCTCCCCTCGGTGTTAAGGCAGCTAAAGCTGCTGGTATGAAATGTCTCGCGGTGAGCCACAGCCATCCCCAACAGGACATAATTGAAGCCAGTGCAGTAGTCAACACCCTGGAGGACATAGACTTACTCTCTCTATTAAAAATCGTATGGGAAAGCTGATGTAAAGCAATGTTAGAGGTTTTAACTCAGAAGTTAACCAAAATATTTCACGAACTTGGCGGCAAAGGCAAGCTTAGCGAGAAGGATATCGATACTGCTTTACGAGAAGTGCGCTTATCCCTTCTGGAAGCCGATGTAAATTTCAAGGTAGTAAAGGAACTCCTATCCAGGATAAGAGAGCGTGCTGTCAGCACAGAGGTATCACAAAGTCTGACACCAGCCCAGCAAGTTATTAAAATCGTCTACGAAGAACTAATTACCATTTTGGGACATGAACCGAGCAAGCTTGCTCCCATTGCTCATCCCCCAGCAGTTGCTTTGCTTGTTGGATTACAAGGCTCTGGCAAAACCACTACAGCAGCTAAGTTAGCCTTCCACCTCAAAAATTTGGGGCAACACCCGCTACTGGTAGCCGGTGATACCCGCCGACCTGCCGCCATTGAACAAATAAAACTATTAGGCAAACAACAAAATATCCCTGTGTATAGTGAAAATGCCAACGCATTGTCAATAACCATTTGCTGCAACGCTTTAAAACAAGCTAAACAAACAGCCACAAACTGGGTGATTATTGATACCCAGGGACGACTACAAATCGATGAAGCTATGATGCAAGAATTAGCTGACATTAAATCCAAACTACAGCCATTAGAAGTATTGCTTACTGTAGATGCCATGACTGGGCAAGAGGCGGTAAAAGTAGCCCAGGAATTCCATCGCCGAATCGGGCTTACCGGGCTTATCTTAACAAAGTTGGATGGTGATGCCAGAGGCGGGGCAGCTCTCTCCATCAGGTTTGTCACCGGGGTTCCCATAAAATTTCTCGGCACTGGGGAGAAAATAACCGCCCTCGAGCCTTTTTATCCTGACCGTTTTGCCTCCCGTGTATTGGGCATGGGAGATATACTCAGTCTCATTGAGCACGCTGAAAAAACCTATAGCCAGCAACAAGCCAAGGAACTGGAAAGAAAAATGCGCACCACTAGCTTTGACCTTAACGACCTTCTTGAGCAGTTGCACCAAATCCACAAGATAGGACCTTTAACAAGCTTAATTGAGATGTTGCCAGGCATTTCCAAATTAGCTTCTTATATGCCCGAGGATGAAGGAGAAAAACGCTTAACAAAGATAGAGGCGATTATTCTCTCCATGACTACCGAGGAACGGCACAATCCACGCATCATCAACGGTAGTCGAAGACGTCGAATCGCTCAGGGAAGTGGCACCACGCCTCAAGACATTAACCAGATGCTTAACCAATTCTACCAGATGCAAAAACTGACCAAATCGCTAATGCGGGGAAGACCATCCAAGAATATGACCAGTATGTTTGGTATCCCCTTCAAATAAGCTCATTCCAGATAATCTCTAAGCTTTCTGCTATATTGGGGATGGCGTAGCTTGCGCAAAGCTTTGGCTTCGATTTGGCGAATTCTCTCCCGAGTTACACTAAACTCTTTGCCCACCTCCTCCAATGTTCGAGGATGCCCATCTTTAAGCCCAAACCTGAGCTGTATTACCCTTTTCTCGCGTTCACTGAGTTCATCAAGTACTTTCTCTATTTGCTCTTTCAGTAGCTGTTGTGAGGCTACCTCAGTTGGTGCTGGGCTAGCTCGGTCTTCAACAAAATCGCCAAGCCGACTATCTTCATCCTCGCCTACCGGTGTCTCCAAAGATACAGGCTCATGACGAAACAAATCCATAATTTCTTCTACTCTCTCAGTGGTTAAATTTAGAGAACTAGCAATTTCTTCGTAGCTTGGTTCATGCCCGTATTCTTGCGTTAGCTGCCGAGTCGTTCGCAACAGCTTATTTATTGTCTCTACCATGTGTACTGGAATGCGGATGGTGCGGGATTGGTCAGCTATAGCTCTAGTTATTCCTTGCCTGATCCACCAAGTAGCATAAGTGCTAAACTTGTAACCTTTTCTATATTGGAACTTATCTACAGCCCGCATAAGGCCAATGTTCCCTTCCTGAATGAGGTCAAGAAAGGACATACCGTGTCCAATATATTTCTTGGCAATGCTGACCACCAATCTCAGATTAGCTTCAGTAAGGTGCTTCTCCGCCCGCTCAGCTTCTTTCCTCACCCGGTCAAAATAAGCTCCGAACTGACCAGCATAAGGCTTTAGACGGGAGATAAACTCCTTATCGGACAGCAAAGCTTTTATCCCTCTAAGAGTAGCCTTCTTCCCGATGACAGACAGCGATTGTGGTGGCAAAAGAGAACTGCTTAAGGAAAGCTCCACTATGTTTTCTACTGCTGAAGCTCTCTTACCTGTCTCTTGAGCAACTGCCTCAGCTAACTCCGCGTCAATTTCATCATCAATGGCAACACGGAATTTAGGGTTGGTTATCGTTTTTATCACGCTGCCTGAATAATCAAGGCCTACATGCTTTCCAACGACCTTGATAATGGGGTAAGCTCGGAATAACCGAGAGAGCAAGTAAAGTACCGTATCAACCTCCGAGGGATACCGTCCATGTTTGTTAAAATAAGTATCCTCAAATTTAACTAAATACCTACCTTGCTCTATCAAGCTTGCTAGCTTTTTTTCCTCGGCAGCCTTTAGTAGCTTTACCCTGCCGATTTCATGAAGATACATCCGAGTTGAATCATCAATTATTTCATGTTCTTCTAAACCTATCTCTGGTTCTGGTTTAACCTCTTCAGGGATTACTGCAACAGCTTCCTCCTCAGCTTCCTCCTCAGCAACAGGTGTCTCCTCCTCAACTCCCTCATCCTCATCAGTCATTTCGTCCTTCACCGAATCCATCAATTAACTCCCCCTGTTTTTCCTGCTCTCGACTGTTTGATGAAAATTTCTCTGATTCTTTGACTGGAAGCTATTCCTTGCTCTTCCAATTTGGCAAGCTCTGCATCAATCCCTTCTGTCTCCCTCTCAAGATTAAGTATTGCTTCCTTCTTAGCTTCTAGACTTCTGCAATGCCTCTCTTGCAACCGGAGAACACAATCAGTCAGTTCACGCTGTCTATCAGCTTTTTGAGCCTCAGGCGGAAAAGTTTTATTCAATAAATAGTTTAAATGTTCTAATAGGTTCGTGTCAAGTTTCTCTTTGAGCTCAGAAATGCTTTGAGACTGTTGCCATTTACTAAATAGCTCGCGATTCTCAGTGTATACAAAAAACTCCGGCTCTAATTCCTGAACTACATCACGATATTCAGGATATTGAAACAATAATGCTAAACAAATTTCCTCAATCGGACTTGATGCGAGTCGACGGAAAAGACGCGAGTGATTTACTTCAATCAACTGCTTGCCTTTAGGGGCACGCATCTTCCTTAATACTGCCATCAAGGTGGATTCATCCAATTTCAACAGATGCGCCATCTTCTGCACATATTGAGCTTGCCTTATAGGGTCCTTTACTTCATAAAGCAAAGGCAATAACTTCTGTATTGCCAACGATTTGTCTTCAGCTTTATTGAAATCGCCTTTGTTTATCACCACTTCAAGAGCAAATTCCAATATGGGCAAAGCTTGAGTTACCATACTTTGCCAAAGCTTCGGGGTTTCAATTATTACTTCATCAGGGTCTTTACCTGAAGGCAAAGGAATGACCTTTATTTCAGCATCAAGAATACCCTCATATCTAACCAATCCAGTCCATAACGGCACCGGAATCGCTTTTCTATCCAGAGAACGAGCTAATATCTCCCCACTCCGTAAGGTAGCTTCCTCACCAGCTATGTCGGCGTCAAGGGCTAAAGTTATATTCTTGGTTAACCTTTTGAGAATATTCACTTGCCTTTCGGTTAAAGAAATCCCCATTGAGGCAACCACATTCTGCCAACCATTTTGATGAGCCGCGAGGACATCCATATAGCCTTCCACAATTATGGCTAAATTTTCCTTTCTGATAATGTCCTTAGCTTTATCAATTCCATAAAAGTTGCTCCCTTTATCAAAAATCACTGTCTGCGGTGAGTTGATGTATTTAGGTTGCGAGTCATCCAGTGCTCTGGCGCCGAAACCAATAATGCGACCCTTAATATCCCATATGGGAAACATCAACCGCTCGCGAAACCTATCATAGCTACCCCCATCTTCTTTCTCTATTATCAAACCAACATCAAATAGGTCTTTTTGTTCATAACCTTTATTAATCAAAAATTTTTTAATTGCCTCCCAATCATCGGGGCTAAAACCAAGTCGGAATTTCTTAATAGTCTCCAGAGTGATTTTCCTGCTATCAAGATAACTCCTGGCCTTCTTACCTACCGCGGTATCTAGTAACAGGTGATGATAATATTCGCTTGCAAGCTCATTGATCTCAAATAATCTCTTTGTTTCCTCATCTTTGGCTTTTTCTGTTTCTGTAGCTTCCCTTAAAACTATGCCAGCCCTTTGAGCTAGAAGATGAAGAGCCTGACCAAAGTCAATCCCCTCCTTTTTCATAATAAATGAGAAAACATCGCCCCCTGTATTACAAGCACCAAAACAATGCCAGGTCTGTTGGTCCGGGAAGACGAAGAAGGAAGGGTTTTTTTCACTGTGAAATGGACATAATGCTTTAAAATTACGCCCTGCTTTCTGCAAAGGCACGTAATCGGCCACTACCTCTACAATGTCTACCCTTTGTTTTACATCGTTGATCACGCTCATTGGGATATTTCCTCAGCTAGGCGTGATGCATATTGGTCAGTCATCCCAGCAATATAATCAGCGACTTTCCGTTCTTTGTTATCACTTAATAAGGCAAATTCGTAAGGCAGTTTATCCTCGTGTTTCAAAAAATAAGAATATAGCAATTGCATTACTTTCCTGGCTTTCTTAGCATCTTCGCTTTCTAAACTAGGGCGATATACCTTATCAAATAAGAATTGCCGCAACTCATTGCTAGCCTGAAGCATACTCGGATTCATGCCTATACTTGGTTCACCACCTCTATTCTTCCCGCTAACCGCCCAGGAATAGCTTATAATATCACAAACCAAGGCGTTGATTCGCTGCGAGCGTGTCGAGCCTAAAGTAGCTATCACTGAATTAGGTAAATCGTTTTGGGTAATAAAGCCAGCCCTTATAGCATCATCAACGTCATGGTTAATATAAGCTACCACATCAGCTATCTTACATACTTGTCCCTCCATAGTGCCAATATCTGCCCATCCGTCCCCCAAGATATCGACCTGACCTTTCGAATGATTAAGAATGCCATCTCTTACCTCCCAACAAAGATTGAGCCCATGTCCATCATTCTCCAGCAAATCAACCACTCGCAGGCTTTGTTCATTGTGTTTGAAACCCTCAGGGCATAGCTCATTTAAAATCTGCTCACCTATATGACCAAAAGGGGTATGTCCCAAATCATGTCCCAGGGCGATGGCTTCGGTTAAATCTTCGTTTAAATTCAAAGCCCGTGATATAGTCCTAGCAATTTGAGAAACTTCCAGAGTGTGAGTAAGCCTGGTTACATAGTGGTCCCCTAGGGGAGCGATAAACACTTGCGTCTTATGCTTAAGCCGCCGAAAGGCCTTAGAATGAATGATGCGGTCGCGATCACGCTGAAAGCAAGTCCTTATCGGACATGGTTCCTCCCAGCTTATTCTGCCGCGACTAGATTTACTTTTAGCAGCATAATGTGAAAGAGCCTCTTCTTTTCGCTCTGCTTGCTCCCGTATATGAAGCTCATTGCACATCATGCTCCGCAGACGCTCTTTTTGCCTCCCGAGCCTTTATTCTCTTCTCCACTTCTGCTACATCCAACCTCGTTTTCAGCACCACATCCGGGTTCAAAGACATTGAATCTATCCCGCACTCGACCAAGAACTCAGCAAATTCAGGGAAATCGCTAGGGGCTTGACCACATATCCCTATCTTTCTTCTTGGCTCGTGTTTATGCGCAGCCTCTATGACATGCTTAACAAGTCTTTTCACTGCTTCATCTCTTTCATCAAATATATGAGAAACAAATTCGGAATCTCTATCCAAACCAAGTGTTAATTGGGTTAGGTCATTCGACCCTATGCTGAACCCATCAAACACATCTGCAAATTCCTCAGCTAAAACCACATTTGATGGTATTTCACACATCACATATACTTCTAATCCATTCTCCCCTTGTTTTAGACCGAACTCCTCCATTGCATTTATCACTTTCCTCCCCTCTTCTGGCGTTCTACAAAAAGGCACCATCACCTTGACATTAGAAAGTCCCATCTCATCTCTTACTTTCTTTATCGCCTTGCATTCTAAGCCAAAAGCAGGCTTAAATTTTTCATCATAGTAACGAGAGGCACCCCTCCAACCTATCATCGGATTGCTTTCCTCTGGTTCATAAAGATACCCCCCGATTAAATTGGCATACTCGTTCGTTTTAAAGTCAGAAAAACGAACGATAACATCATTAGGGTAAAACCCCGCCGCTATCTTTGCTATCCCCATCGCTAAATTGTCAACGAAGAACTGCGCCTTATCCCGGTACGATACACTTCTCTTATCTATCTCCTCAACTACTTTTGCTATCTTCCTATCCTTATTTGCTTCCTTTTTCAACTTACCGTATCCTATCAGCGCCATTGGATGTATACCGATGTAGGAATTGATGATGAACTCCTCCCTGGCTAATCCTACACCATCATTTGGAATTTGCCCCTGAATAAACGCTCCCCCAGGAATACCAAAATTCACCATTATCTGGGTGCGAGGTCTCGGAAGGTTAGATAACACCACCTCATCAATCCGATATTTCAACCTTCCTTCATATATCCTACCTCCACCCTTGGAACAGTCTACCGTAACTTCACTGCCATTTCTTAAGACCCTAGAGCCATCACCAGTGCCAATCACGCAAGGTACTCCAAGTTCACGGCTAACTATGGCAGCGTGACATGTTCTTCCACCTTTATTCGTCACTATGGCACCAGCCACTTTCATTATTGGTTCCCAGTCAGGGTCAGTCATATCAGTAACCAGAACTTGACCGCTCTTGAATTTAGAGATTTCACGAGGGTCTTTTATCACGGTTACCTCACCCTGCCCTATTTTCATACCAACCGCTTCCCCCTCAAGTAGCAACCTTCCTTCTTCCTCAAGCACATAAGTCTTGAGCATGGCTAAATCTCTTTGTGAATGCACTGTCTCCGGTCTCGCCTGGACGATGAAAAGTTCACCGGTTAATCCATCCTTTGCCCATTCGATATCCACCGGCAGACCGTAATGTTCCTCTATAATGCAAGTCCACCTGGCAAGAGTGAGCACTTCATCATCACTCAACACAAATTCCCCCTGGTCTTGTGGGGTAACTTCCTTTTGCTCAGTTCCTATCCCGTCTTCCTTGTAAATCAATTTCTTTTCTTTCGTCCCCAGTTTCTTTTCCACGATGGGTCTGAATCCCTTTTTTAAAGTGGGCTTGAAAACATAAAACTGGTCTGGATTCACAATCCCTTGCACCACATTCTCTCCCAAGCCATATGCGCTGGTGATGTAAACCACATCCTTGAACCCTGATTCAGTGTCTATGGAAAATATAACTCCAGAGCATGCTAAGTCGGAGCGAACCATCTTTTGCACGCCAACCGATAGAAAAACCTTTAGGTGCTCAAACCCCTTATCAAACCGGTAGGATATTGCTCTATCAGTAAATAAAGATGCGAAGCATTCCATAACCTTCCTTATCAGTTCCTCTTCCCCCCGCACATTTAGATAGGTTGTTTGCTGTCCAGCAAATGAAGCTGTAGGCAAGTCCTCCGCAGTAGCACTGCTCCTCACCGCAACATCAACATCCTTACCGTATCTTCGCTCCATTTCCCGGTAAGCAAACCTTATCTCCTCTTCCAGCTCTTTAGGACAAGGTGCGTTCTTTATTAGATTTCTTACCTCTTTGCTCCTTCGTGACAAATTTTCCATGTCATGTGTATCCAAGCCTGCTAGAGTGTCTTTGATTTTTTCTACTATGCCTGCTTTTTCAATCACATGCCTATATGCTTCAGCAGTGATAGCAAACCCAGAGGGAACGTTCACCCCATTTTTACCGAGATTCCTTATCATCTCGCCAAGAGAGGCGTTTTTGCCACCCACCAAAGCGACATCACCAGCACCGACTTCTTCAAACCACTTTATAAACTTCATCGCTTAACCAGTAAATAAATATTAGTCCACACAGCTTCAGTTACATTTGGCAAGCTAAAAAACAGCATCATTCCCCGAATGGTAAATTAAGTATTTAAATATACCACACTTAAAGATATTTAGGCAACCTAACTAAGCCAGGCCCAGAACCAGATATCTCCTACAGTGCCTTGACTGTAAATAAGGTAGAGACTATAATCATCATGAAGGCAATTTATATAGCGTGAGCAAATATGGCTACTGGATTTGAACGATTTTCTGAAAGTGCCCGTAAGGTATTAACACGAGCTCAAGGCGAGGCGCAGCGCCTGGGGCATAACTATATTGATACCGAGCATTTATTGCTTGGACTAACACAGCAAGAGTCAGGAGTAGCTTCCAAAGTTTTAGCCAATTTAGGAATCTCCCAAAGTAAAGTGCAATCAGCGGTGGAGTTTCTGATTGGAAAGGGGCAAAAACCAAGTACTACTGATGAGGTAGGGCTTGCTCCTCGAGCCAAGAAGGTCATCGAATTCGCTATTGATGAGGCACGCCGCCTCAATGCTAGTTATATAGGTGCTGAACACATTCTATTGGGCTTATTACGAGAAAATGAAGGGATAGCCCATACTGTTCTAGAAAATTTGGGCGTTACTTTAGACAAGGCGCGAGATGAGGTTAATCGAGTCAGCAAATATGAAGCAACGCATGCCCGAACTCTTGGGCGCAGCACCTCACGCACACCAATGCTAGACCAACTTGGAACAGATTTAACCGCTTTAGCTAAGGCAGATAAACTTGACCCTATTATTGGGCGTAATACAGAAATTGAAAGGGCGATTCAGATATTAAGCCGCCGCACTAAGAATAATCCTGCCCTCATCGGCGAACCAGGCGTTGGTAAAACAGCTATAGTGGAAGGATTAGCCCAGCGCATAGTAAAGGGAGAAGTTCCTGAAGCGCTGCAGGGCAAAAGGATAGTTGCTCTAGATATTGGTGCTTTAGTAGCTGGAACAAAGTATCGCGGTGAATTTGAGGAAAGGCTCAAAAGGATTATTGAAGAGGAGAAAGCTTCAGGGAATTGTATCCTATTCATCGATGAAATGCAGACCATCGTTGGTGCTGGAGCTGCTGAAGGTGCTGTCGATGCCGCTAATATTTTAAAACCTTCGTTGTCGCGGGGTGAGATACAATGTATTGGTGCCACCACCTTGAATGATTATCGCAAGTATGTCGAGAAAGACCCTGCCTTGGAACGACGCTTTCAACCTATCTTAGTGGCCGAACCTACTAAGGAAGAAACGCTGGAAATCCTGCGAGGCATTAAGCATCGCTATGAGCAATTTCATTGTCTAGCCATTGACGATGAAGCACTGCAAGCAGCGACATCCCTAGCTGCAAGGTATATCGCTGACCGCTATCTACCCGATAAAGCTATTGATCTAGTAGATGAAGCTAGCTCCAGGGTGCACATTAAACGCGGTAATGCCCCAGTTAGCTTAACCGAGGCAAAACAGGCTCTGGAAAATATCCGCAAGGAAAAAGAGACTGCCATTGCCGCCGTTCAATATGAATATTCCAGTGAACTGCGGGAGCGGGAAGTGCAGCTTGCACAAAAAATCGAAACCCTAGAAAAGGAATGGCAATCAAAACAAGAATTAGATAAACCTATAGTGACAAAAGAGGATATCGCTGAAACAGTTGGCATGTGGACGGGAATACCAGTGGTGAAGTTATCCACCGATGAAACTAGCCGCCTTCTCCATATGGAAGAAGCTCTGCATCGCCGTATAATTGGTCAGGACGAAGCGATAGAAACTATCGCTAAAGCAGTAAGAAGGGCTCGAGCTGGATTGAAAGACCCGAGACGCCCAATAGGCGCCTTCATATTCCTCGGACCCACCGGCGTTGGCAAAACTGAATTAGTAAGAGCTTTAGCAGAATTTATGTTCGGTAGCGAGGATGCGTTAATCAGGCTTGATATGTCCGAGTTCATGGAGCGTCATACTGTGGCTCGCTTAGTTGGTGCACCGCCAGGATATATTGGCTATGAAGAGGGTGGACAATTAACCGAGGCAGTGCGGCGGAAATCTTACTGCTGCATCCTCCTCGATGAGATTGAGAAGGCACATTACGATGTGTTTAATATGCTGCTCCAGATTTTCGACGATGGTCATTTATCTGATGCAAAGGGACGTCGCGTTGACTTTCGTAATAGCATCATAATCATGACCAGTAATATCGGTGCTGAGCTAATAAAACGTAATATGAGCCTTGGTTTTGATATTCATGGTGATAGTGATAAGCAAATCGAATACGATAAGATGAAGGAAAAGGTGCTCGGGGAAGTGAAAAAAACCTTCCGCCCTGAGTTTCTTAACCGCATCGACGCCACTGTGGTTTTCCACGCCTTGACCAAAGAACATATTCGCCAAATTGTCGATTTAATGCTTAACGAGATTATTGGTTCACTCAAGGAAAAGAATATAACTTTAGAAGTTACCGAAACTGCCAAAGACCTCCTCGGTGATAAGGGCTATGACCCTGTTTTTGGAGCACGCCCATTGCGCCGCACCATCCAGGAAATGGTGGAAAATCAACTCTCCGAGGCTTTGCTGCACGGTGATTTTCTCCCCGGCGACACTGTTGTGGTAGATTGTGAAGATGACAGAATCGTGATACGAGCACTGGTTAAGGAAGGCTTATAACAGTGCCACAAGAGATAATCGAAGCACCAATACCAGGAAAAATACTAAGTGTTGCAGTTACTGTGGGTGATTCGGTGAATGAAGGTGACACGGTTTGCGTTATAGAAGCGATGAAGATGGAAAACCCAATATTAGCCCCTGTGAAAGGGTCTATTACGCAGGTGGGGGTTTCACCCAATCAAGTGGTCAAAACAGGCCAACTGATAGCTGCCATTGAATATTAGGTAACTTGTCCTGAGCAACGCAAAGGGGCAGGTAATTAAAAAATCAAAAGGAGGAGAAAAATGGCTACTAAAATGTGGTATGTAGAACCAGCAATGCAGACAGGGCTGTCCACAATGGGGGGTGAAGCTTTTAAAGAAATCTATGGACACTTTTTTTCACCGAGGATGATTTTTACCGGGAAAATAGGGGCAACGGCATTATCAATGCTTGTCGCCTTTATGCGTGAAAGGAGAAAGGCGTTCATTTTAACCGACACTGTGGTAGAAAGACACGCCAAAAGTGTGGCTAAAGATTTCCAAGAAGCCGCCTTTCAGACAATGGTTTGGAACGAGGCTGCTCCAGAACCCCCGATAAGTTTAGTTAAGAAGTGTGCCGATGCGATGACAAAATTCGAGCCTGACCTTATCGTTGCGGTAGGCGGCGGCTCCACAATTGACCTGGCTAAAGCCGCATGGATACTCTACGAGTTACCAGGTTACGACCTGAGGGCGGTAACCCCTTTGATTCCCATGGGATTAAGGAAAAAGGCACTACTAGCAGCGTATCCAACAACGAGTGGCACCGGTTCGGAGGTCACCTGGGCTTCAATATTGACCGATGATTCCGTCACCCCCCCTATGAAGATCGAAGTTTCCTCAGCGGAAATAGTTCCCGACTTCGCAGTTCTAGTTCCAGAATTCACCGTTGGAATGCCACCCAAAATAACTGCAGGTACAGGCCTAGATGCTTTAACACATTCAGTTGATAGCTACTTGACCTCTTATGATACTGATATCTGCGATGCCCTGGCAATAAAATCTATAGAATTAGTATTCAAGTTCTTGCCTCGAGCATATAAAACACCCGACGATATGGAGGCAAGATACCGCATGCAACTGGCAGCAACCATAGCTGGACTTGCATTTGGAAATAGCCAAGCGGCACTGACGCATAGCCTGGGGCATGCAGTAGGAAAGGTATTCGGCATCCACCATGGAATAGCAGTGGGTATTTTCATACCTTATTCAATACAATACTATGCCAGAGCAAGCAATAAGTATGTGCAATTAGCCAAGAAAATTGGGGTTGAGGCAAAAGATGAGGCGGAATGCCTTGAAAAACTCGTTGACAGGTTCAAGCAATTTCTTTTGAGCTTTGAAATACCCTACGCCTTGAAGAAGCACGGAATCACCAAGGAGAGATGGGAGAAAAACCTTGCCGCTGTCGCCAAGTATGCCTCGGAAGACGCATGTACAGCGGCAAGCCCAAGACCTACCTCCATCATTGACATTAAGAAAATGCTTGAGTATGCCTACGAAGGGAAAGATATTGACTTTTGAAAGGAGGGATTGAAATGTACGGCTATCATGGAAAAATCTTGCGGGTTGATTTAAGCACGCGACAGACAAAGGATATAGAGCTAAAAGAAGAGGATTTGAGGAAATTCATAGGTGGGGCTGGGCTTTCCGCAAAACTGTTATACCCGACGATGAGCAAAAACCTCGACCCATTGGGCCCAGAAAATCCCCTCATTTTCATCACAGGACCGTTCACGGGGACAGCAATTCCATCCACAGGCCGACATACCATTTGTGCCAAATCGCCACTTACCGGTGTATGGGGAGAATCGAGCGCCGGGGGCTTCTTCGGAGTTTCACTGAAATCCACGGGTTACGATGGCGTCATGGTAGTAGGACGCTCCGATAAACCTGTTTACCTCTTGATACACGACGGGATTGTAGAAATAAAAGATGCTTCCCATTTGTGGGGAAAGGGATTTTATCAAACAAAAGATATCTTGACGAAAGAAGTGGGGGAGAAGAGGGCAAGGATATCTGCTATTGGGCAAGGTGGCGAAAACCTCATTAAGTATGCTGCCATAATGAATGATGATGGAAGGGCAGCGGGAAGATGCGGATTAGGGGCTGTCATGGGTGCCAAAAAGCTAAAGGCAATCGTTACATATGGGGATAGAAGACCCAAAGTCGCATATTCAGACAAACTTAAGGAGAATATAAAAGCGGCTTTGGTTGTGCCGATAACAGAACTGAGCGCCTTATCCTCTCTAGAGATGTTCAAGGAGTTTGGGTCAATCGGGTATCTCGACATGGCGATGTATATATCAGATGCCCCGGCAAAGTATTTTTCTAAATCCGTCTTTCCTGTCGAGGAGATAGACGGGAAGGCATTAAGGCAGAATTATTATGTAAAATCAGTTGCCTGCTATGGCTGCCCCATAGGCTGTGGAAGATTGACACAATACGGTCACCACGGAATAGATAAGGTGGATGGCCCTGAGTATGAAAGCGCTGTCGCACTCGGCCCATGCTGCATGAACCTCGACTTAGACTCCATTATCTACGCAAGTCATCTATGCAATGACTATGGAATTGATACAATATCGACAGGGGTCTCAATAGCATTCGCAATGTATCTGTATGAGAAAGGTGTACTCACGAAAGACAAGATGGGAATGGAAATAAAGTGGGGAGATAGTAAAGCTATTGTTGGCCTTGTTGAAAAAATCGCAAAAAGAGAAGGGGTGGGAGACATCTTAGCTGAGGGAGTGAAAAGGATGGCGGAGAAATTTGGTGTCTCACAAGATGAGGCAGCACATGTAAAGGGATTAGAAATCCCAATGCATGACCCCAGAGCATTTTTTGGAGATGCTGTGGATTACGCCACCTCACCTCGCGGCGCATGTCACACGAAGGGAGATTATTATATGGTTGATATAGGGCGGGGGGTCCTTGATGCCAGCGTTATACCTGGAGATAGATTCGAATCATCTGAGAACAAAGGCGCTATGGTTGCCAGATACCAGAATTTGAGGGACCTCTTCAACTCGCTTCCCTTGTGTACTTATTCACCCATAATATCGCCGGGACATATAGCAGGATTATTAAACGCAGTTACAGGGTGGGATTTCAATCCCGATTCCATTATGATGGCAGGAGAGCGAAGTTTCAATCTAAAACGTGTAATTAATATCAAGCTTGGCATCACCAAGAAAGATGACAAACTCCCCAAGATAGCAACTGCACCGCTCTCAGAGGGAACATCGCAGGGTAAGGAACCAGATATGGAAACTCTAATGCGAGGACACTACAAAGAGCGGGGATGGGATGTAGCGACGGGTAAGCCAACAAAGAAAAAATTGGAACAGCTCGGACTTTCTGAGGCGATAAAGGATATATAGTATATTAATCGACTAGCTTGAAATCTAGTAATCATGGTAAATTAAAATTCAAAACTCTTTTTGTTTGCCAGCAATGTGGTAAGGAAAGTCCTAAATGGTTAGGCCGTTGCCCTGATTGTGGCACTTGGAATAGCCTCGTAGAAACAACGGTCAGTTCTTCTCACCTGTCTTACAGCAGAACCGCCCTTAAAAGAAATAAACCCCAGGAGCTTTCCAAAGTAGAGAAGAGCACACTGTCCCGCCTCAGCCTCGGTTTCTCTGAGATAAACCGTGTTCTAGGAGGCGGTTTAGTGCCTGGCTCCGTAGTCCTCATCGCCGGAGAACCAGGAGTAGGCAAATCCACACTGTTACTCCAAGCTTCAGCAATGATAGCTAAAGATAAACAGCTTGTGGGCTATATTTCTGGAGAAGAATCTATCAATCAAGTTAAAATCAGGGCTGAACGTTTGAACATAAATGGTGAGGGGCTTCTCTTTCTCTCTGAAGCCGACATAGCTATTATTATTGAGCAGTTGGAGGAAATTTCACCTAAATTGGTGGTCATTGACTCCATTCAAACTATGTACCTGGAAGATATCTCGGGGATGCCAGGTAGCGTCTCTCAAGTGCGTGAATGCACATCGAGGATAATGCGCTGGGCAAAGGAAAATGATGTGCCAGTACTGCTTGCTGGTCATGTGACCAAAGACGGTTCTATTGCTGGTCCTGGAACGTTGGAACATATTGTCGATGTAGTCCTTTATTTCGAAGGTGAGCCTTTTAGCAGCTACCGTGTGCTGCGAGGTATTAAAAACCGCTTCGGCTCCACTAATGAAGTTGGACTTTTCGAAATGGGCAACAGTGGGTTAGTGGAAGTAGATAACCCATCTCAAGCTTTGTTATCCAAGCATACCGATGCCACCACCGGCTCAGTGGTAGTGCCCACACTTGAAGGGAGTCGCCCCTTGCTCGTGGAGCTACAAGCATTAACCACCACAACCAGTTTTACTCTACCAAGACGCATCGCCAACGGCGTTGACTTTAACCGCCTGCTTCTAATTATCGCTGTGCTTACCAAACGCGCTGGCTACAGACTTTTTAACCAGGATGTTATCGTCAACGTCACCGGTGGATTGAGACTTAGTGAGCCAGCAATTGACCTTGGAATCGCCTTAGCCATTGCTTCTAGCTTCAGCGACCGTGTGCCGATTCCACGCTCAGCTGTGTTCGGCGAAATAGGGCTAAGCGGAGAGATTAGAACTGTACCACAAGTAGAAAGACGAATCGCTGAAGCAGCTAGACTGGGCCTTAAAACTTGCCTCCTCCCCAAACTCCCCCAAAAACCCGTGCTTAACCACGTCGATATTCAACTGCTCGAAGCTAACTCTCTAGGCGAAGCCCTTCGATTAGGACTTACCAGGAAAACCAAGAGGGAGATAATCGGTGGTGAATAAGACCCCCAAGCTAGGAGCCATCATAGCCGCTGCAGGTGACAGCCAGAGAATGGGTAACCTGAGTAAAATCTTTGCCCTTCTTAAAGATAAACCTTTGTTAGCTTGGTCAATAGATACCTGCCAAAAATGCGACTTAATTAACCAAATAGTTATTGCGCTGAGAAGCGAAGACCTAGAGTTAGGGCAAAAATTAGCCAGAGAAAGAGCATGGACTAAGGTTAGTGATATATACCCTGGTGGCTCACTGCGGCAAGATTCTGTAAAGCGAGGCCTGCATAAGCTAGTAAATTGCACCTGGGTTATGATCCATGATGGAGCACGTCCTTTCCTGACTGTGAATTTAATCCAAAAGGGGATAGAAGCAGCGAGGGAAACCGGAGCAGCTATAGCTGCAGTGCCGGTTAAAGAAACGATTAAATTTGCCAATGACACTGAAATAATTGAAAAAACTCTCCAGCGTAGCAAACTATGGATAGCACAAACCCCACAGATGTTCAAATTTGAGATAATAACAAAAGCCTATGAAGCACTCAACGTGGAAGTGACTGATGATGCTGCTGCCGTTGAGCTTCTTGGCTATAAGGTAAAGCTTTACCTTGGCACCTACCAGAATATAAAGATAACCACCCCTGCCGATCTATCTTTAGCGGAGGTCATTGCTAGTGATGTTGAGAGTGGGCATCGGCTATGATTGCCACCCCCTTGTTCCAGAGCGCAAGCTAATCCTGGGAGGAGTTCATATCCCTTTTGATAAAGGCTTATTGGGATATAGTGACGCTGATGTAGCAACCCACGCCATTATTGATGCTTTATGCGGTGCTGCTGATTTAGGCGATATTGGCACCCAATTTCCCCCAGAAAATCCAGAGTACGAAAATATCTCCAGCTTAACTTTACTAGCTAAAATCGGTGAACAAATAAGTAAAAAGGAATTCAAGATAGTCAACATTGACGTTACCATCATTGCTCAACATCCCAGATTATCCCCTTTCACCTCCGAAATGAGGAAACAAATTAGCCATTCACTGGACATCGAACCATCACAGATAACAGTCAAAGCCACCACTACCAACGGTTTAGGCTTTATCGGCAGAGGGGAGGGAATAGCTGCTCAATCTATTGCTTTAATCAGAAAGGAAAGCTAGCTTACCACCATATCGTAGCTCAAGTTATCACCTTGCCAATAAATCATAAATTTAACCGTCTTTCCTTGAATCAAATATCTCTCGCTTTCGCTGCGAAGTTTTCTAAAATCCATTGTTTCCAGAAAGGCTTTAAGAAGCTCAATTTGCCCGGCAAGCTCTTTATCCCCTGCTTCACCCTCCATATACTTATTTGCCAAATTCCAATATGCTTCTTTGGCTACAGTCTCTATGCAATGCGAAAGTGACGGAACAAGTTCCATACTACACATATTTTAAGTTATAACAATGACGCCTCATTGTTTTCAAATGGCAAGATTATTTTTGCGATAATATTGCAATTCACCTATCGGGAGGGTAACATCCCTTTAAAGCGATGGAACAAATTTGGGCACCCTGGAGGATAGAATACATACAAAAGGCTAAAGAGAAAGGCTGCCTTCTGTGCCAAAAACCTAAAGAGAATAATGATGAAGCAAATTTCATCCTCCAACGTGGGCGAACCAACTTCATAATGCTAAATGCCTTTCCATATAACCCGGGGCATGTAATGGTAGCACCCTACCGACATATAGCAAGCCTTCGAGATTTAACCGATGACGAAGCCAAAGAGCACTTTACCATGGTCAAGAAGAGCATTGAGCTTTTAACGGAGATAATGAAGCCCTCGGGGTTCAATATCGGGTTAAACCTGGGTAAGGTTGCCGGTGCCGGCATCGAAGGGCATCTCCACACTCATATAGTGCCTCGATGGGAGGGCGATGTTAATTTTATGCCGGTATTATGTGACACGAGGGTTATCGCAGAGGCACTGGCTGATACTTATCGGAAGCTAAAGGCTGGGGTAATTTAATCACTGTTCCCACTGAGGATAAGAACCCAGTATCTTAATAAAAGTAGCTTCCTGTTTTAGCCTCTCTATCGCTTCCCGGTAAACTTTGCTACCCAGGTGACCCTCAAAATCAACATAGAATATGTATTCCCACGGTTTATTTTTGCTTGGCCTTGATTCTAATTTCGTCAGGTTTATATTTTGGGTAGCAAAGATGCCCAGCACAGAATAGAGTGCACCAGGCATGTTCTTCGTGCCGAAGACCAGAGAGGTCTTGCTCTTCCGCGTTAGCTTGGATTCCTGCTGGGAAATAGCGAAAAATTTAGTGTAGTTATCCCTGTTATTTTCTATTTTAGGGGCTAAAATCTGCAAACCATAAATATCGGCAGCCCTTTTGCTAGCCACAGCTGCACATCCCGTTAACTCGCCTTCACTTATCATCTTGGCACTGCCCGCAGTGTCGTAGCCAGGTACTATGTTGACCTTCAATTTTCTTAAAAATTGTTCGCATTGAGCCAGGGCTTGAGGATGTGAATAAATCGTTTTTATGCTATCTAGACTTTCACCTGGTAAAGCCATTAAACAATGGCTTATCCTGAGGATAATTTCAGCAAATATATTAAGGGGGTATTCTAACAGCAAGTCATAAGTTTCGTTAATGCTACCGGCTTGTGAATTTTCCACTGGCACCACCCCAAAATTAGCCTTATCTTCCAACACAGTCTGGAAAACATCTCTAAGCCGAGCACAAGGCAAAAAGGCAGCGCCCTCACCGAAAAACTTCACCACTGCGTCTTCGCTAAAAGCGCCTCTTTCCCCCTGAAATGCAACTTTGGACATCGCGATTAACTCTCCTTAAATATAGCTTGAAGCGAGCCTATATTTTCAGTAGGAACCAAGCAGATGAGCTGGTTACCCTCTTTTAAAACAACGTCCTCAGTTGGTATCTCAGATTCTTCCCCCTGAGGGATTACCAGTGATATAACAGAGCCTAATGGCAATGATAGCTCCCCAATCGGCTTCCCCACTGCCGACGAATTCCTTCCTACTCTCACAAGCACAACTTCCAATCCCCGGTCTCTAATGCTAAATAAGCGGGTCACAGGGAAGAGCATGGTCTCCGCTTTAATATGCTCCGAAATAAGGCCCACAGCATCTACAGTGCGTTCTACTCCTAATTTGGCAAATATCTTCTCATCCCTGGGAGTGTTAATTCTAGCGATAACCCGAGGAACATTAAACTTTTGCTTAGCTACCTGACACGCTGCCAAGTTATCCTCGTCTTCCCCAGTAACAGCGATAATCATCTCTGCTCTGGTTATCCCCGCTTTGTTCAAAATAGTTATCTCAGAAGCATCACCATGCAAGCATATATCACCAAGCTCCTCCTCAATATGCTCACACATCTTGGCATCCTTTTCAATCACCACTACTTCATGCCCTTCACCAAGCAATTGCTTACATAGATAATACCCCACCTCTCCACCACCAACGACTATAACGTACATCTACGCCTCGGTTATTCTCCTAGCCTTTCTTTTAGCAGGCGAACAAATACTCTTGTGGGGCTAATAGCCTCAAGACCTAAGCCACTATAAAAATCCTCTCGCAATGGGTCATAGATTCGACATAATACCCTGGGAACATTGAATATCTGTTTAGCAATTTGAGCTGCCATAGCATTGCGTTCATCATCACGAGTCAGTGCTACAAAAGCATCAGCTTGTTCCATACCTGCCTTCCTAAGTATTTCCTCATCAGTGGCATCTCCCAAAAAAGCCATACCACTAAAATCAGGCGGTAATTCGTCAAAAGTGTCGCTATCTACATCGATAACGGTTACTTTATGCCCCTCATCATCAAGTAAATGAGCTAATTCAGCTCCTATTCGTCCACAGCCCATAATAATTATATTCACTGTTTAACTTCAAGAAATGGAGTCTCGATACACTAAGACTCGGCAAGGAGCCTCTTTCAACACATAATAGACAGCCTTGCCCATATCAGATACACCATGTGCTTTCTCATAAGTAGTCGCCATTATTATTAAATCTACCCCTCTTTCCACAGCCTCATTAACAATGGCCGGCCCAGCATCTCGAGCTTGGAGCAAATCAGTCTCTATTTCGTAATCCGCATCAGCAGCAGCATCCTCAGCCTGGGTAAGTATTTTCTCCGCTTTCTCGGTCTCTGAATCAACCTGGGTATCCAAAGGGAGGCTTCGCTCTACCTCAACAACATAAACAGCGTAGACTTTTGCTTTAGACCCCCTGGCTAAACTGCAAGCTAGCTTTATGACCTCTTCATCAGCACCACCGCCATTTGTAGGCACTAAAATGCTCTTTATCTCCATCATCAACTGGAGATATTAACCTGCTATCCATTTTTAGTCAACAGGAAGCTTAGCTTCTGGAGCTACTCGAATCAAAGGTAATTTCTTCCGATAGCGAAATACGAGGTAAAAAATAAGCCCAAAAGCCATCCAGCCAAATCCAACCCAGCGAGCATAAGGTTGCGTTATGACCACCGTGAGCCAAATAGCACTGGTAGCTACCAGCCCTATAATAGCTGTTATGGGTAACTTCCACCCCTTAATCTTAATATTCCCCCGAAGCTTAAAAGGGCGAGGAAGTTCAGGGTGCTTTATCCGCAACCTGAGTATGGAGGCATGAGCGAGACTGAAAGCGAGGAGAGAACCAAAAACATATAACCCACCCAATATGATAAAGAATTTTGGAAAGACTTCCGGAAAGAATCCTAGAATGAGCAGCAATAGAGCAACTGAGGAAAAAAGGATTATCGCTCTATAAGGCGTCCTAAATTTATGATGAACTTTTGAGAATAGCAATGGTATAAGCTGAAACCTCCCCAGGGAAAAAGTTAACCTGGAAATCCCCATAATCCCGGCATTGGTAGCGATAATCAAGATGGTTGTTGCTAACACAGCTACCAATATGGGCAGGAGTTTCAGAATCCCTCCGAAAAAGGCGGTAATGACGCTAATCCCCGCCGGGCTCGATGACAATCCTGCAGCTATCTCCTCAGGGACTATAAATATAGAAAGCCCATGTGCGATGCCAGCTATAGGGTCTCTTGCCCATTCTGAAGCCATCTCAGTCGGTGTCATAGTGGAGAAAGCCGCTACCGCTATGCCACTGAATAAGATCATCACCACGACTATCATCAAGAGTAACGCTCTGGGGGCAGTTATGGCAGGATGCCTTGCTTCCTCGGAAAGCTGTGAAATTGTCTCCACACCGGTATAAGCTATGGCAGCTATAGCAATGCCAAGAATTAGACCGGATGCTGAAGGCCAGTTACCGATAACGTTATGAGAAAAGATTTCAGGGTGAGGAGCGAAAATGAACAAGATAGCTAGAGCTATAATAAGTATTTGGGTAAGCACATCCAGTATAGCAAAGACAGTATTAAAAATCGATGACTGTTTAACTCCGATGACATTGAGACACATCAGGGAAAAAATGATTCCCATAGCGAGACCTGTGCCCCATGTTGGTTCTGTAAGCTGTCCCCAGAAATATCCCAGATAAGCCGGGGCAGTGTAAGCGGAAATGGCAATGGTTACGATATAGCTAAATGCCAGTGCCCAACCAGTTATGGAGCCAAATAAGTCATTAAATCCATGACGGGCAAAACTGGCTGAGCCACCAGCCTCGGGCATCATTGCTGTGCCTTCAGCATAAGAGAGAGCGGTAAAGATGAAGAAAATCCCGGCAATAAGCAAAACTATAGGAGTTGCCCCTGAAGCGATTAAAGCTACCAACCCTAAGGCATAGTAAATGGATGAGCCAACATTACCGTAGCCAGCGCTGAATAAACCAAATGCCCCCAGGACTCGCCTTAACGGATGAGCTTTAGCTCGGGGGCGGCGTATAAACTTGTCTCCCAGCTTGGGTCGCCAATTAGTTATCAAAATAAAGTCCCACCATATACCAGTGGCTTTTTAATTGCTTGGCGATTTTAATTTACCCCGCGATCACTGCCAACACCAAACCCTGTCTTTAGCTCCTCTAACCAAGCCATTGATTTAACCTCCCGCTGCAAAAGATATGTTATATACTCTTGCATTAACAGCCTCAATTCTGAAGACAACTTTGAAGACATTTTTACCCTGCTCGCAGTAGGATAATCGCAATCCTGCCACAGCCGAAGAACTTTTAAGGCATCAATTGAAATAGGATGAGAGGTAAATTCCCCGTGATTACATCCAGAACACAGTGCCCCTCCCTGGCCAGGACTGAAAAAATTAACCCCTGGCTTAAGAGGCGAATTACAGACGACACATCTACGCAACTGAGGACGATAGCCAAGATGCTGAAGAAGATGAAGCTCAAAATACCGCAGTGCAGTTTCGTCGCCATCGCTCAGAGATAGATTTTTCAAGGTATCAAGCAATAGCTCAAACAGTGGCTGGTTGGGACTACCTTCAGTAGTAAAAGCATCAACGAGTTCTAAGATGTAAGAACTACAGGAGATACACCATAGGTCGCCTTTCACTTTCAAAAATCCATCTATAGTTTGGCTTTGAGTGATAATGTCCAGGTTACGTCCTTTAGCTAGCATTACCAGACAATAATTTGGTGGTTCTACGTTGCCGCCTAACTTACTTCCAGGACGACATGCCCCTTTAGCCACTGCCTTTAGTTTGCCAAACTCCAAAGTATAAAGAGTAACAACCTTATCAGCCTCACCAATCTTGGTCTGCTTAATGACAATAGCTTGAGCCTGATAGGTATGAGGAGATGTCATTGGTAGCTTTTAAAATTCCCGCCTGCTTTCCAGTGCTTGAGCAAGCGTCACGTCATCAGCATACTCTAGCTCGCCACCAAATGGTAACCCCCGAGCCAGACGCGTGATATGAATACCCAGAGGCTCGAGAATCCGATACAAATATAACGCCGTTGTTTCGCCCTCCATATTAGGATTGGTCGCTAGAATCACCTCACTAACCGAACCATCCTGAAGCCGGGATAGTAATTCATTTATCCTCAACTGCTCCGGGACTATGCCCTGCGATGGGTTAATGGCTCCATGAAGCACATGGTACATACCCTGATATTTCCCAGTTCGCTCTAAAGGCAGGACATCCGACGGTTTCTCCACAACACAAATTTTAGAATGATCGCGCTCTTTATCCTGGCAAATAACGCAAGGGTCGCAATCAGTGATATTAAAACAAATTGAACAGAGCCTTATCTTTTCTTTAAGCTCCAGGATAGCCTCGGCTAAGGCTTTGGCTTCTTCATTTGAATTGCGCAGCAAATAATAAACTAATCTTTGAGCACTCTTAGGACCAATGCCTGGTAATTTGCTAAATTCCTTGATTAAGTTAGCTACAGGCTCAGCAAAGAATGACATCTGTTAAAGAATTCCCGGTAAATCAAGCCCGCCGGTCAGACTGCTAAGATGCTCTCTAGCAAGTTCCTGCGACTTAGTAATAGCTTCATTAACCGCTGCCATGACTAAGTCCTGGAGCATTTCAGTATCTTCAGCATCCACTACCTCCGGTGATATTTCCACGGAGCGAATCTTCTGGTGTCCATCAATTACCACTTTGACTGCGCTACCTCCACTGGTAGCCTCTACAGTAATGTTCTCCAATTCCTGCTGAACTTTAGCCAACTTCGCTTGAAGCTGCTGCGCCTGACGCAATACCGATTTATCTATTTTCATCTTCCCAATTTATTGGTCCACAACTCTAGCACCCATTTCTATGGCCGCCTTGATTAACGGATTTTCCCTCTTTGATGAACTGGGCACCCTTTTCTTCCGCTTAACCAGAATACACCTTATTTTACTGGGCTGGTGGAAAAATTCCTTAAGCTTCCTTTCTACCAGATGCTGATACTTGGGGTCTTCGATCTTTTCCTTATGGAAAGCATAGTAAAAACCCAATACCAGGGTATCATCCTCCACAGCCACTGGCTCACAAGCACTACGTAAAAAGGCATCTAGATTGCCATTAGACCCTTCGCCTTTCAAAGAATTGATAAACTCTTTCCACTGAGCCTGCACATAGTTAAGACCTTCGCTCTCCTCAACTTTTTCCCCAAAGGGACTAGGCTCCTCCCTGAATTCCTCAGAACTTTGCGGTAAGGTAGCCTCGACAACTTCCAAAGGTTTATCGACAATAACCTGCTGCCCATCAGTAAAGGACAAAATACAATCCATCAACGCCATCTCTAACGGCAAAGCAGAATAACTATCACCACGAAAATCTATTCCCGCAAAGGATTTAATCACTTTTAATAGGTAATCCAGCTTAACATTGGCTACCATTTCCTTCATTTCATTTAAATCTTCCTGGGTAACATCTATCGCTTCTTCACAATTGGATTTAGCTAACAATAAACCCCGAAAATACTCCACAAGTTCCCGATTAAATGAGCGGAGGTCAATGCCATCGCTGTTGACACTGTTGATAACCTGAAGACCAGCTGAAATATCTTTGGTGATGACGTGCTTTGCCAATTGCTTGACCCTTAAATCACTGGTTAACCCCAGAGCTGCCTGAACCTGTTCAAAGTCAATCTTGCGACCATAGTACCCTACCAATTGCTGCATTAAATTTTCAGCGTCACGTAGACTCCCCGTGGCGGCTCGGGCGACGGCCCTTAAAGATTCAGGCTCAATCTCTATATCCTCTTTTTGGCATATCATCCCCAGCTTATCTACTATCGCTGATTGTCCCAGACGGCCAAAATTAAACCGCTGGCATCTCGATATTACCGTGGGTATCACCTTGTGCGGCTCAGTGGTAGCTAGGACGAAAATGACATGAGGTGGTGGCTCCTCCAGAGTCTTCAGTAGGGCGTTAGAAGCTGCCTCAGTAAGCATGTGAACTTCATCTATGATGTATACCTTGTAACGGGTGATGCTAGCAGCATAATTCACCCTCTCCCTCAGATTGCGAATCTCATCAATGCCACGGTTGCTGGCAGCATCTATCTCCACTATATCCAGAGAGCTTCCCTCGGTAATGGAGCGGCAAATATCACAGTTATTACATGGTTCACCGCCCTTTTGATTGGGGCAATTAATAGCCTTGGCTAAAATACGACCGGTGCTTGTTTTACCAGTGCCTCGGGGACCACAAAAAAGATACGCATGGGCTATTTCCCCGCTCTCCACAGCACGACGCAGAGTCCTGGTTATCGGCTCCTGCCCCACTACTTCAGCAAAACTCTGTGGCCGCCACTTACGATAGAAAACTTCAAACCCCATATGATATCTTCTATTATACTCCCCGCAATAAAATTCCTAAAGAAATTTTGGCTATTATTGGCTTGATTCTTGAGCATGAAGGGAGATAAAAAGGTTAATTAAACTGAGGGCAGAAATAAGGCAGCGGTAGCCATTCGGAACAGCTACCGCTGCCTTGTTAAAACGCACTAACTAGTGAGTTAGCTAACAGAGTAGGATGCAAGCACCCTGGTCTCCGCGCCAGCCCAGGTCTCGCGGTCTATCTGCTTTACATCCGATTTCACAGTTCCGTTGTACCAGTGCTCATAGGTATAGGTATCGGGACTTGCGGGGTCATATTCCACTATATAATAGCAGCTGAATGTTCCCGCAGGCACCGTAACGTCCACTACATCAAGCACCTTACCCTCTCTGTCAACCAACTCATCAATCATGCCCCCGCCAGCTACGGTGTGCTTTGTGAATGTCCAGGTGTCTCCCCCCACGGTAAGGGGCCAGCTTGGGGATGTAGTATAAGCCCACGTAACGCCGGCTGGTAACCCAGGAAGCTCTGCGATTGATGAACTCATTTTCACGAGCTGTATGCTATCTTTGACGTTCCACACATCAGCCTGGCCTACATGCAGCACTAGCGTCATTCCGGCGGCAATAGAATCACGCATTGCCGGGGGAACGAAGGCTCCACTGAGATGGTAACTAGCTTCGGGAAACCCTTCTCCCGCACCAGCCGCCACTTCACCGGCAACAGTGAGATTTAATTCAGAAGGGTCATACTTCGAGGTCCCTTCTGGATTTTCATAAGTGCAGGTATATACCCAGTTATAACCAACAGACAAGACTGGCAACTCTGGTCCAGCTCCAGGTCCGGGTCCAGCTCCCTCTTCACTTACAGTGAAGCTCTTACTCTTGCTATCGTCAGGAGTAGAAACAGTCGCCGTGTAGTTGCCCTCAGTTGTTGCGGGGTAACTAAAGCTGACGCTACTGCTTGCACCACCGGCTAATGAGCTAACAGACTTGCTATCAGTATAGCCATCGATGGTTAAGCTGACATCACAACTGCCCGATTGTTCACCTACATTTTTGACAGTAGTTCCGATGGTAACCGTGCCATTAACAACCGGCGCTGATGGCGAAATAGTGACGCTGGAAAGCGTAAACTCAGCAGGCGTCCCAGGACCACATGCCGCCAGAAAGCTTACTGCCAGCAGCAAGACAAGTATCACCCCAAAAAACTTTTTCATTTCTGCACCTCCTTTTTATTTTTATCCTTCATTATATTCTTTCTATAACATATAACACAAGTTGCGGTATTGTCAATACTTTTTATAATAACTTTTGAGATTATAACCCTTTATTAGCAATATAGCTAGCCAAATCAGCGAGACGGCAGCTGTAGCCCCACTCATTATCATACCAGGCTAATACCTTGACAAAATTGCCATCGATGACCATAGTGCTCAGGGCATCGAAAATAGCGCTGGCGGGATTGCCCTTAAAGTCCGAGCTCACCAGGGGCTCATCACAGTATTCCACAATGCCTTTAAGTTCCCTTTCAGCAGCCTTCTTAAAGGTATCATTGACTTCTTCAACGGTCGCTTCTCTATTCAAGTCAGCAACAAAGTCGACGATGGATACTGTTGCGGTAGGCACCCTTATGGCAATGCCATGTAGCTTCCCTTTAAGCTCCGGAATGACCACAGTCACCATACGAGCGGCACCGGTGGTAGTAGGTATGATATTAACCGCGGCAGCCCGGGCACGCCGCAAATCGCGGTGAAACACATCCAGAATTCTCTGGTCATTGGTATAGGAATGGATGGTGGTCATCAGCCCATGATTAATTCCGAATTTTTGATGCAGCACTTTGACCACCGGGGCAATGCAGTTAGTGGTGCAGGAACCGTTAGAGATGATGCGATGTTTTTCAGGGGCATATTGCCCTTCATTAACGCCGAGAACGATGCTTATATCCTCCCCTCGAGCTGGCGCTGAGATAATCACCTTCTTTGCCCCACCCTGGAGATGGCTTGCTGCCTTACCAGCCTCGGTGAAAAGCCCCGTTGATTCAATCACAATATCAACTCCAAAATCACGCCATGAAATTCGAGCAGGGTCTCGCTCCGCTATTACCTTTATCTCCTTACCATCTACTATAATTGAATCCTCCTTAGCCTCCACCTTGCCGGGATAAATGCCATAATTGCTATCATATTTGAAAAGGTGAGCGTTAGTTTTAGCATCGGTAAGGTCATTGACTGCCACTACCTCTAATTTGCCATCACATCGCTCCTTAATTGCCTTCAGAGCTAATCTTCCAATACGCCCAAAACCATTGATGCCAATTTTTGTTGTCATTCTTGCCCCCTTCCCATTAGTCCTTAACTAAAAATAAAGAAACACCATCCCTATCGATCTTTCCAATCCTGTCCTGCAAAGTCAGTAACCTGATATGGGCAGCGATTTTTCGAATCGCCATTCGCTTGTCCCAAATCGGTAGCTCCTGCAAGGCAACTCCACCAATCTCAGCTCTCCAGGAGAGCTCCGTAGCTATCTGGTAAATTGACTTTAAGTTACCATTCAAAACTCTTATGATTTCATTTTGTCTCTGCTCATAATGCTTCATTATCGCGGCTATTATGAGCTTTAGACTATTAAACACCGAGCCATGTCCTGGAAAAACAAAATTTATGCCGAGCTTTTCCACCTTCTTTAGAGAATTCAGATAATCACCTAAAGGATTATCACCGGACTGAGGATGAAGACCTACATAAGGGAAAACATCATGCAAGACGAGGTCTCCACAAAATAGCCAGCGTTTCGTTGGCTCGTAGAGACAGATATGCCCTGGCGAGTGTCCCGGGGTATGCCACACCTCGAAATTAAATGAACCATTGGAAATTTCATCGCCTTCATCCAGAACAACCTCAGGCGATTCAGGAGAAACAAACTCTCGCATCCACAGCGAAGCTTCCGCTAATTCAGACAATTCCTCTTCCGGAATTCCATAGCTGGTAAGCTCTACCTTCACTTTCTTAATAAGTTCCTCAAAGTTCAGATATCGTAAATTGATAAGTCCTGCCTCAACCCGGTGCATAGCTATCTTAGCTCCACAAAGCTCTCTCAACTTACCTGCTAAGCCATAGTGGTCTGCATGAATATGAGTGACCACTATTTGCTTAATATCCCTCAACTTGAGCCTCTCCCACTCCAGTCCCTTAATAAAAGCCGCGAGACCTTCAGGACTATCCCAACCAGTGTCTATCAATATATTGCCCTCATTGCCCTCGACAACATATACATCGGTATCCCCAGGTATGCCTTTAGGGAAGGGAACTTTCAGTTGATGAACACCGGTAATTATTTCCATGACTTCATCCTCTCCAGATTATAAAAGGCTTGCTTACCAGGGTAGCGAGCGCTGCTTCCCACCTCCTCCTCTATTTTAAGAAGACGATTATATTTAGCCAATCTTTCACCGCGGCAAGGGGCACCAGACTTAATGAATCCCGCTCCGGTGGCTACCGCTAAATCAGCTATGGTAGTATCCTCGGTCTCGCCAGAACGGTGGCTGATTACAGTTGTCCACCCCGCTTTTTGCGCCCGTTCAATAACAGATAGAGTCTCGCTAAGCGTGCCTATCTGGTTTGGCTTAATGAGGATTGAGTTGGATGTTTTCTCAGCAATTCCCCTTTCAAGGCGTTTCATATTGGTGACATAAAGGTCATCGCCCATAATTTGAATCTCTTTACCCAGCTTAGCCATAAGCAACAACCAGCCTGCCCAATCATCCTCCCCCAAACCGTCCTCAATGCTAATAACAGGATAATCGGATACTAACTTAGCATAATAATCTATCATCTCCACTGAAGTAAGGGTTATTCCTTCCCGGGATAAAACATACCTGCCATCCTGGCAAAAGCTGCTTGCCGCCGGGTCGAGGGCAAGAAATAAGTCCTCCCCAGCTTTATAGCCCGCCAGCCTAATGGCAGTCAATATCAATTCCAACGCCTCCTTGTTAGAGGAAAGTTGTGGAGCAAAGCCACCTTCATCGCCTATGCTGGTATTCAAACCCTTATCTCTGAGGACTTTACCTAAAGAATGATAAACCTCACTGCTCATCTGAATAGCTTTGCGGAAATTAGCAGCGCCAACAGGCACAATCATAAATTCTTGAAAATCAGTGGAGTTCAACGCATGCTTGCCACCGTTCAAGATATTCAGCATCGGAACAGGCAGTAAGGAGACTTTCGCACCACCCAAATAATGGTATAACGGGAGTCCCAGAAAATTGGCGCCCGCTTTAGCTACCGCCAGAGATACCCCGAGCATAGCATTAGCCCCCAGACGAGATTTGTTGGCAGTGCCATCGAACTCAATCATTCTCTGGTCTATAGCTGCCTGCTCTAAAGCAGGCATGCCACTTATCTCAGGAGCAATATCATTATTGACATGGTCTATCGCCTTTAAAACGCCAAGTCCGTTATACCGGCTCTTATCGCCATCACGAAGCTCAACAGCCTCGTATTTGCCTGTGCTTGCCCCTGAAGGAACAGAAGCCACACCAACAACACCATCAATTAATGTTACCTCTACCTCGATGGTGGGGTTACCTCGAGAATCGAGAATCTCCCGCGCTTTAATGCTCTCAAGGCTTGACATTTGCACGCTCATGTTAAACCTGCCTTCCCATTATCATAGCCAGCCCAATTGTGTCATTGCGAGCCCTTCGCTTTCTGTCATTCTGAGCCCTTCACTTCTGTCATTCTGAGCGAAGCGAAGAATCTCATACCGCTCAGGGTAAACTCCGCGAAGAATCTCATAGCGCTCAGGACAGGCTCCGCGAAGCAATCTCACCAGCCTTGCACTTCTTAGCTAGAGAAATAGCCTTGTCCACCGCCTCCATAGCATTATCAACTCTGATTATAGCATCGACTTCTTTGCCATTTCGAGACAATAACCAGGTGTTCAAGCCAATAACGGGGATACCGCTCTTCAAGGCGTAGGCAATCTCGCTGAGCGTCCCATAATTGCCACCAATGGCAATCACTGCCTGGGCTGACTTGACCACCGCCATATTCCTGCCATAGCCTACCCCGGTAGCTATGGGAATGTCCACCCATTGGTTAGCCGTGCTCGGGTCTTCTCCGGGCAAAATACCTACAGTCAAACCACCTTTTGATTTAGCGCCGCGGCAAACCCCCTCCATCACACCACCCAAGCCACCACATATGATTGTGACACCTCGCTGGGCTAATTGCTCACCAACGGCTTCAGCTAATTTGGCTTCCTCCGCAGGGCAGGAAGAATCACCAATAACAGCAATAATCATTTTTGAAGCGCACTAGGGATTATAACACACTATCACGAGCCTTAAAATGAGATTGTTTAGCAACCTATCCCCCTGACCCCCTTCCCTTAGCAAGGGAAGGGGGAGTGTAGGTAAGAGAGGGGTGAAACCCCTCTCTATAAATCTCTTCCCCCTCTCCTTTGAAGGAGAGGGGGATAAAGGGGGTGAGGTTAGTAAACACTCTCCACCCCTTTCTTGACTTCACTGTAAACCCAACAATACAATATGGGAACGAAAGTTAATGTGCAACGGGAGGTAGAAGAATGGCAGATACTCTGTTTTTGCTACTGTATTGGACAGGACCTATTGGCA
>Ga0307378_10000039_pt1 | contig 239076 bp, 252 predicted proteins | sample UN1MG_FD_202238 | JGI IMG/M metagenome (GOLD analysis project Ga0307378, IMG submission 202238) | Soil microbial communities from Risofladan, Vaasa, Finland - UN-1 | ecosystem: Environmental > Terrestrial > Soil > Coastal area > Acid sulfate soil | place: Finland: Risofladan, Vaasa... | reverse complement strand
GTTTTCGTCTGTTGACTACAGTCGTATGAGTCTTGAGTTGGATTCCCTTGGGAGTGGGAGCAGTGGCCTAGCTGAAAAATATCTCATTGGTTCAAAAACTCATAATTATTGAATCTGCCTGCGCGCGTTATACAGCATTTAAACCGTTATCCTGGTTTGATTTTACGTATCTTTTTCCCTGTGTAATCGTTGTACCAGATGTATTCTTCGTCCCACATGAGCCCCGTTAAGTTTCCCTAAACTCTATACCTGACACAGTCTTCGCCCGAATCTGGATCGATCTCCACGAGAAGCCGCTGGTTGAACAATTGTGAACATTAAACATCCTTTTAATGGTGGTGGGCTGGATACCTAACACATTTGCCACGCCTAAATCATACACTCGGAACCGGTCATCCTGTTTTTAAAAGGTTAATAATGACGCAAATGCTTTAAAACTAAGTAAAACTGCTAAGTATTAAATATTCTTTAACTCCTTAATTATAAACAGCAATCAGGAGAGATTGCGATGATAAAAACCGGAACATACTTAGATCTCTTACTAATGATCGTAATGGTTGCAGCGACATACTACTTCTATGAAAAGACGAAAGATGCTTCTTGGAAACCATTCATAAGGCACATACCAGCTCTGGACGCCATAAGGGAGGGTGTCGGGAAGTCCGTCGAAGAGAACAAGCCCGTACACTTCGCCATGGGTCAGTCAGGGGGACAGCTTTACAGCAACCTCGTGTCCATGACGCTGACCGCGTTGGCGTTCCTCAGACACATCACCATCCTCTGTGCAGAATACGGAGCCCGCCTGATAGTACACTTGCCCTCTCAGACAGAGAGCATTCCACTGATCGAGGGAACCGCCAGAGAAGGCTTCGGATTCGCCGGAAAACCAGAGATGTATCGCCGAGACGACATGAGGTACTATGGAAGTGGAGCCTTGACCTGGACTCAAGGGGTAACCGCAAGTTATGCAGAGGAGGGGGTGGGTCTAAACCTGAGTATTGGTATATTCTACAGCGACTGCCCCATCAGTCTTGAGATGGCTCACATCATGGGAGGCATGAACGTCGGCGGAACAGGCAGATGGATCATGGTCTACGCATTCGCAATGATGTGTGACTATGTGTTCCTCGGGGAGGAAATCTACGCTGCCGCAGCTCAGGTATCCGAAGACCCGATAATGATTAGCGGCATCCTGATCGAAGAGGTTGGAAAATTCTTCGTCTACATATTGCTGATTGTAGGAACCTTGCTGGCAGCGGTCGGCCTCGACGTGGGCACGCTGCTCAGCCTATAGGAGGAATGATGAATGGCAATGTTTAGACGTGAAATCCCGACAGCGGTGCTATCCTTCGTCGGTATAGTGATACTGCTAGCCTTCTTCACGACGCTGGGTATCTTTGAAACACTCAAAGGTATGTTCACCAGCTGGCTACCCATAATCAGCGCGACGAGCGTCGGTCTTGGCATCATCTACATGGTCTACGCCCAATACATGAACTATCAAAGAAACAAGAACCTGAACAACTTGATATACCTGGTTGTTCCCCTGATATTCTTCGTAATATTCTTCGGAACAGCGTTGGTCGTACCAGGCAACATCAGCAGCGATGCCTACCAATGGCTATACTTCCACATATACCAGAACGTGGGTGGAGTAATCTATGCCGTGATGTTCTTTACGCTGGCAAGCAGCGCCATCAGAACCATGCGGCTAGTCACAAAAGACCCCTCAGGAGCACTTCAGTTCAGGCTCGAAGCAGCGGCGCTACTGTTCGGAGGCATCATCTATACGCTTAGACAGATCCCGCTCTTCCAGGTATACTTACCGGGAATAGTGGGTTTTGGCGAATGGGTCATGCTGGTCCCCAACGTAGGTGGTGGCAGGGCAGCGGTAATGGCAGCAGCTCTGGGAGCCATTGTGGTTGGAATCAGGACACTCTGGGGCAAAGAGAGAACGACGACGGAGGTAGACTAAAATGGCAACAGTAAAAGAGAGACTCGCGAAAACAACAAGATTCTACCAGATCATATGGGCGCTATGCCTCATAGGAATGTTCATACCTCTAGTCCGTCCACTGGGTTTACCCGTGGTGTTAAGCGAACCCGTAAAGGATTATTATAACAGTATCGTGGACCTCCCAGAAGGGTCAGTAATCGCAGTAAGCTTCGGCGCATCAGCCGCGCTTCTAGATGAACAGGAAGCCCAGTTCTTGGCGACCTGGAAAACCATCTTTCAACAAGGCCACAAAGTAATATTCTACTGCTCTACAGAAGACTCACCAATCGTAATAAGAAACGAGCTTATAGTGGTTGTACCAGAGAGTTATGGCTACACCTATGGCACAGACTATGTAATATTACCCTACTCCCCTCTGGGTGAAGCAGGACAAGCCGCATTCGCGCAGAGCATCAGAAGCATCTACTCAACCGACATCAAAGGCGACCCCCTAGACGAGATACCACTCATGGAAGACATCGACAATGAGGAGGGTATTGACCTATTAGTCTATCAATACACAAGTTGCACCGATATCGAGTGGGCTGTACGACAATGGGTTGTGCCCTTTAACACGCCCGTGATAGCTACCACGCTTGGCTGCTGCGGACCGATGGCTGCACCATACTACCCAACACAGATCCAAGGCTTCCTAAGCGGAAGCGGGGCAGGAACCGAACTCGAGGTCATCTCAGGTAACCCCGGACCAGGGGCGGCCATGGGTGACGCGAAAAACCTAGGTATACTACCATTCCTTGCAGCGATTCTCTGGATGAACATCAAACCGTTCATAGGAAAGGAGGAATAATGAGATGACTAGTGTAATTGGAGGACTCATCGGGACTCTGTTCATCATAAGCGTAATGTCCATGCTCTGGAAGGACAACGTGTTCTTCAGGTTTGGCCAGGCCGCCATCATGGGTGCCAGCGTCGCACACTACACGTTCATGAACTTCCAGTCAGTCCACACCAATGCAATAAAACCAATACTTGCTGGAAACGTGCTCTTCATTATACCGCTGATACTTGGTCTTCTCACGTACTCGAGGCTTAGTAGCGACATATCTTGGCTCGCCAAGTACCCCACAAACGTACTGGTTGGAGTCGGCACCGGGGTAATGATCGCAGGAACGCTGAGAGGACAGATAATCGACCAAATAAAACAGACAATACTGGACGCATTCACAGGCTTGAACGGGATACTGATCTTCATAGGCGTGGTCACGGCCTTCAGCTTCTTCATATTCACGAAGGAGCACACAGGGGCACTGGGCACCAGCGTGAAGATTGGGCGCGTGTTCCTCATGATCAGCCTTGGAGCCAACTTCTCCGGCGAGCTCGTCTGGTACCTGACTCAGATGATCGGACGAATGATGTACATACTCAACGAGTTCATCTGGCCTCTACTCGGAGCATAGTGAAAACCTATCTCCCCTTTTTTAAAAACATATATCATGGTAATAACAACACTATAAGATTAGAATGGTCCAACAGTTGTGGGATTATGAAAAGCCAGTCATCAACGATCCACCTCCAGGAAAAAAAGTCAAAAAAATATTGAAAAAAATGGGATACGAAGGAGAAGCGCCGTACCCCGTCGCTAAATACGCTGAAGGGGTATGGATACAAGACCTGGACGACAACATCCTTTACGACTTCATATCTGGTAGATGCACCGTAAACGCGGGGCACAGACACCCCGAGATCATGAAAGCCCTCAAGACCCAGATGGATAAGGTGACTCACTGCGCCGTTGAAGACCTCTACAATCTTGAGAAGAGCCTAGACGCCGTCGTGCCTCTGAAAGGAACCGGGGGTCTACGCGCAGCCTACGCCCTCAGCGGCTCAGCGGCCAACGACGCAGCCATAAAGATGGCTAGGAAGGTCACAGGCAGGATGGGCATAATCTGTTTCGCGGGAGCCTACCATGGCACCACCTATGGGGCGCTAAGCGTCAGCAGCTACGTACCGTCGATGGTGAAGGGCTTCGGCCGCCTCAACGACGTCTTCTACTTCCCTTACCCAGACTACATTCACCCTCCCTTCGGGAAGCTGGATGGAGAAGACGTAGACGACATAATCATCGGGCTCATCGAGCAGGCGTTGGAGACCTACATGCCGCCTGAGGAGGTCGCGGCTGTCCTGTTTGAGCCCGTCGCAGGTGACGCAGGTTGGCTCATACCTTCGAAGAGTTTCGTCAAGAAACTTGATAAACTCGCAAGGAAAAACGATGTCCTGTTCATTTCGGAGGAGGTCCAGACCGGCTTCGGGAGAACCGGTGAATGGTTCTGCACCGAAAACTATGAGGTCACGCCTGACATCGTCGTCCTCGGTAAGGCCATGGCTGGCGGAGCCGTCGCCATGGCGGGGGCAGTCGCCAAGCAGAGCCTATTGGATAGGTGCGGAGGCTTCTATCACGGCCACACCATGGGTCGGCAGCCTCTGGGCCTCGCCGCCACACTGGCTAACATCGACGTGATCAAGTCCGAGAAACTGGCAGCCAGATCCAGAGCCAACGGGGATCTCATGATGAGCCACCTAACGGAGATGCAGGAGAAGTACGAATGCATCGTAGAATGCAGAGGCATCGCCTCGCTGATCGGCGTCGAGATCTCATCCAAGGACCTGGCGGGAAAGATAGCCGTCGACTGCTACCGCCACGGAGTCTACATCATCGAGATGGGCTACAGGGGCATAGGTGCTCTAAGGGTCGCACCTCCGTTGGTGAGCACAGAGACTCAGCTGGAGAACGCGCTAGCCATCATCGAGGACGCGATCAAGAAAGCGGAGAAGGGTGACCTCTAAAGGTGTTCCCGGTCTTCAGGGAGGTGACTCCCGAGCAAGAGCAAAGAGCTCGGGAGAAGATCCTCAAATTAATCAAAGACCGGGGAGTCGAGACGGCGGCGATCCTAGTTTTTAGCTCCATGAGAAACATGAGCAGGCTGGGTGGGATGGCAGGCCGCTTCTTTTTAGGTCCGCTGGTTCCCTTCCTTCCTCACGACGTTGAACAGTATATCTGGGCTCTAGAGAAGGAAGAGAACATAGACTGGCTCATCGAGCAACTCGAAAACGAGAATATAGAAACAGAGTAAACAGCCCGACTCCATTGAAAAATAACTTTTCCTGACACAGTCAGTAACCTGGGAACCCCCAACCAAAAAGAAAACTCCACATAACCTAGAATCCACCTAAAAAACGTTTAGGGCAAGTAACCTGCCACAAAACCAACTGGGAAAAACGCTTATTCCATGTAACTAGAAAAAAACTTTCCAAGCAAGCGCGTAAATTTTCGAATTCCTATAAAATTTAAAAAAGGGATGGTTTTAGGGGACCGCCGGGGGCGCCTTCGGCGGCAGGTTCTTCACATAGTCCTCGAGCCTGTCGCAGACCTCGCTGAGCTCATCCACCGGCTTAACCAGGGCGAACCTGATGTGGCCTTCCCCGTTCTCCCCGTACTGGGTGCCCGGCGCGCACCTGACCTTCTTCTGCTGGAAGAAGTCCATCGCGAACTTCATGCTGGGCACGCCGAAGCTGCTAACGTCGGGGAACAGGTAGAACGCGCCCTCCGGCATCGGGCATTTAACGCCGTCTATCTCGTTCAGCCGCTTGACCATGAAGTCTATCCTCTTCTTGTACTCGCCCCTCATCTTGGCCACGAAGTCCCATCCCTTCTCAAGCGCCTCCACGGCCGCCTTCTGGAATGGAACAGGCACGCTGCAGATGCCCACCGGCACCGCGCTTATCGTCTTCATCAGCTCGGGGCCCGCGATGATGTAGCCGGCGCGGCAGCCCGTCCAGGCGAAGGTCTTGCTGAAGCTCATGAGCACCATGGTCCGCTCCCACATGCCGGGGAGGTCGATGATGGTCTTGTGCTTGTCGTTCCACACGAACTCCGTGTAGATCTCGTCGGCGATGATCACGACGTCCTTCTCCTCGGCGATCTCCGCCAGCTTCTCCAGCTCCTTCTGGGTCCAGACGGTGCCCGTCGGGTTGTCGGGGTTGCAGAAGAGGAGGGCCTTAGTCTTCGACGTGATGGCGTTCTCGATGTTGCCGAAGTTCGGCCTGAAGATCCCGTTCTTGTCCTTCGTCTGTCTGGCGCGGGTCATCTCGGCTCCGAAGTAGGCCGACGGCGCGTTGTAGCCCTGGTAGGCCGGATCCATTATGAGGAGCTCGTCACCGGGGTTGAGGATGGCTCCGAAGGCCTGGAAGATGGCCTGGCTCCCGCCCGAGGTGATGAGCACCTGGGTCTTCGGGTCCACGGTGACGCCGTACTTCTTGTAGTACTCGGCGATGGCCTCCTTGAACTCGGGCTCACCTGTGAAGCTGTAGTGGGTGTGCCCCGCCTTCATGGCCTCGTAGACAGCCTTGTTGATGAACTCGGGCTGGTTGAAGTCGGGGTCCCCTGCGCCGAGGTTGATCAGCCCCTCGATGGGCCCCACGGCGGCACGGGTGAGGCTGCCACGAGCCTTCATGAGGGCGGCGACCTCTTTCTTCGCGAACTTTTCGACTCCCATTTTTGATCACGAATCCTAGTAGCTACACGGGTGCTCTATAAAACGTCTTCGATCACGCGTTTCCGTATAAAAAGACGTGAAAAAGGGGTGGGGTAAGTGATAAAATCCGCTACCCGAGGAGGGCGTTGAAGAGAAGCTTGAACGTGGCCTCGGGCTGAGCCCTCATCTGGGGCTGGAACCCGTAGAGCACCACACGCCCCTTACCCAGCTTGGCCTCCACCATGGCCGCCTTGCGGCTCAGGCGCTCCTCGCCGGTGAGCCACCCGCTCTCCATGATGTGCTTATCGGGGTAGCTGAGGACGACGCTGTACTCCTCGTTGTTTACCCTCGGTTTCACCTCGAACGCCGGGTGGTGGCGGAACACGATCATTAGGTCGTCCTGGATGCCCCACGCCAGCGGGTGGCCGCCGTCGACATCCACGTGAAGCGTGCTGCCCGGGCACACGAACTCGGTGTTCTTCACGTCCTTCAACACGTTCTTTACGGGGAGCCTCAGCTTCTCGATGGCGAAGTCACTGGACTCGCCGAAGCAGAGCAGCGTCCCGCCCTCCTCGACGAACTCCTTGAGCTTCTCGACGCCTTCTTCGCCGACGCCGCTCCTGTACTCAGGCGGGTAGTTGGGCATGGTGAAGTCGCCTCCCCAACGCTTCTCGAAGTACTCCTCTATCTTGTCGCCCATGATCAGCTCGGTGGCGTCGGAGGGCAGTATTATTACGTCGTAGCTCTTCGCCAGCCTCCCACGCCGGATGTCCTTGTCCATCAGGGTCTTGTACCTGAACTTGTACTGCTCCAGAAGGAACCGTGTCCAGCCCTCGTCCGCGTTACCCCCCCAGTACCGCTGGTACATCCCGACGCGAAGCATCTTCACTGGCCTCGACTTCACGGCCGCCGGAGCCGCCTCGAAACTTATGTGGCACCTCTTGCTCAGCTTCTCCAGCTCGTCCTGCAGACCCTCTGCCTTGGGGATGTAGAAGCTGCCCGCCGAGAAGACGCCGGCCTCCGTCGAAGCGGCCTCGGTGAGGCGGTGCACGGTGATCCCCTTCCTGAGGAGCCTGTTGACGGCCTCGAAGCCGTCGTTGACGCGGCCGTCCAGGAGCCAGCCGTTGGCCGCCGCCGCCTCGACGCCGCCCCGTGGGAACCTGATGTTCGTGAGCGTCTCGAAGCTGTCGTCGAAGGGCTTCTCGATCTCGTGGAGCCTGACGCCGTTGAACTCGGCGACGGTGTACGTGGAGAGGTCGTAGGGGACCACGGGGGTCCCGTCGGGGTACTTGCTGAACGCCCCCAGGTGGTAGAAGGTACGCTTCAGGAGGCTCACGACGTAGGGCCTGCAGTGCTGGCTCGCGAACACCACGTAGGTGCCTCGGGGGTAGCTGACGCCGTCGGCGACGAACTCCCGCTGGCTGCGGCTCACCTCTACCCCCACGTCCATGAGGGTCTTCATCAGCTTGTAGGCGGCCAGCTCGTCGTGCTGCTCGGGCTTGATGACGAACGCGTACGGAGGCTCCTCGGCTCCCCTACTTATGGCGCCGCTCGCCTTCCTGTACATGTTCCGGAGGATGAGCCCCCTGAACCTAGCCGCCGCCTTCAGGGTTCCGTAGGCGCTTATCTTCTGCTGCTCCACTAAGTCTCTTAGCCTCCACCAGCCGCCAGTCCAGGGGTGGGGGAAGCCCATCTGGGTCCTGTACTCGGGTCGGCCGCGCCTGCTGCCCCTGAGCTGGTGGTAGTGGATGTATAGAGGGGTCGCGAGCTTAGCGGACGCCGACTCGGTGAGCATGCCGCATATGTTGTGCCAGCACGGCACGTAGTTGAAGGTGGGCATGAACTCGCCGGGGTACGTGGCCGCCGACTCGACGCCGTGCTTCCCAGCCTCCTCCAGGAGGACGTGGGTGAGGCCGCCGTAGAGCTCCTGCTCAGTCCAGACGAGGGGGTCGACCTGGTCGTCTATGGGGTTCGCGAAGGGCGCGATGTAGAACCGTGCGCCGTAGCTGCCCATGTGGTGGTAGTCGATGTAGGCCTGGGGGAACCACTCCTTGTAGAGGAGCTGGCTCACCATCTGGCTCTCCACCATCTTGTTGTGGATGGCGTCCCTGTTGTTGTCGTGGCCCGTGTACTTGTGGTATAGCCACGGAGGGCTGCAGCCCTCGTACTCCGTCCCCAGGTACTTCTCGTAGAAGTCGGTGACCATGATCTGGCCGTCTGGGTTGAAGCAGGGCACCATCACGAGCACAGTGTTATCCAGTATCTCCCTGTTCTCTGGGAGGGTGACGAGTTCCCACGCCAGCTCGGGGGCCATCTGGGTGCCCCCCACCTCGGTAGCGTGGATGCTCATGGTCATTGCGACCACGGCCTTGCCCTCCGACACCGCCCTCTCTATCTCTTCCACGGGGACGCCCGTGGGGTGGCTGAGCCTCCAGCTCATCTCCCTTATCTCCTCGAGACGCCCCATGTTCTCCTCAGAGGTAATGAAGGCGACGATGAACGGGTTCCCCTCCGTGCTCTTACCTAGCTCCGTGACCCTGACCATCGGAGACTTGTTCAGCTCCATGAAGTAATCGACTACGCGGTCCCAGCGCACAAGCTTCCTGTCTGCGCCCATAGTGTGACCAAAAAAATCCTCGGGTGATGCTATATCAAGTGACATTACAGAGGTTTCAGTCGAATTATTATTAAAATTCATCTATCCCCCTTTTTTAAGGCGAAAAGCATCGATGAAAGTTGATGAAAAACTAGTGATATCGGCCTCTTTTAATGAAATGCTGTGTCAACGCTATGCTTTCGGTTAAGAGGCCGTGTTCCTGTATCCTTTGTGTAATCGATAAGCCATCGACGAGTATAAATGAAAAAACGTCTTTTTTATCCAATGTTTCAACACGTATGATTGGGCTTTATGCGGTACTGTAACTGAAATCTTAATTTCCTTAAGACCCTAATTCAGTGTATGACGCCTCGTAAAGTTAAGATCGAGGACCTCCGTAGCTTCGTTTTCGTCTCGGACCCCCAGGTCAGCCCGGACGGCGGGAGAGCCGCCTTCGTGCACACCTCCGTCGACTACGACGAGGACGACTACGTGAAGCACATCTGGATGCTGGACACCGCCACCGGTAAGCACAGGCAGTTCACGTCTGGCCCCGGGAAGGACAGCAACCCCCGTTGGAGCCCGGACGGCTCCAGGCTTCTCTTCCTCTCCAGCGGCCGGGAGCCCGAGAAGAAGAACCAGCTCTACGTCATCGACGCGGAGGGCGGGGAGGCCCAGCTGGTCGCGGACCTGGAGACCGGGGTCATGAACCCCCAGTGGGCGCCCAACGGACGGGACATGCTGTTCACGAGCCGAGTCTGGGAGCCGGAGAAGCCTGAGACCGACGTGGTGGTCGTGAAGCGCATATGGTACAAGCTCAACGGCGTGGGCATGTTCGCCGGGAAGCGGGTGCACCTCTTCACTGTGAGGCAGGGCAGGAAGCCGAAGCAGCTCACCAGGGGCGAGATCGACGTGGAGGCCGCGGCGTGGAGCCCAGACGGGAGACAGATCACGTTGGTCTCCAACCTGGAGGAGGACTCAGACATGACCCACGTAAGGCATGTCTACCTGATGCCGTCCAAGGGCGGCGAGATGAAGAGGATCACGGAAGCCAGCCACACGATAGGCGGTCTCTCGTGGTCCCCCGGCGGCTCAGAGATCGCGTACCTTGGTAACGACTTCCACGCCCGCGGAGCCACGAACAACGACATCTGGGTCATGGCCTCGGAGGGGGGAGCCCCCAGGAACGTCACCGCCGGCTTCGACAGGAGCATCGGCAGGGGAATCGGCAGCGACCTCCGTTTCTCGACGCCGAGCCCGGGGCCCGTGTGGTCGAAGGACGGCGAGTCCATCTACTTCCTCACGGGCGAGGTGCCGACAGCCAACGCCTACAGGGTAAGCAAGGGGACCGGCGAGGTCACTCGGCTCACCTCAGAGCGATCCGTTGACGGCTTCAGCCTATCCAGGGACGCATCTGTCATCGTCTACAACGCCATGAAGGCGACCCACCCATGCGAGATATGGGTCAGGGACGCTAAGGGGGAGAGGAGGGCCACGAAGTTCAACGACCGGCTCCTCAAACGTCTGAGCATCGTGGAGCCGGGCCACTATACCTGGGTCAACGAGGAGGGCATGGAGATAGACGGCTGGGTCATGAAGCCCGTCGGCTACACGGAGGGGGAAAAGTATCCGACCATCCTGGAGATCCACGGCGGCCCCCTCGGCATCTATGGCGACGGCACGTTCCAGGAGTTCCAGCTACTCGCGGCTGAGGGCTACGCCGTGATATACACCAACCCGCGGGGCAGCGGTGGCTACGGCGAGGAATACGGCGCGACACTGAACGGCCGCCACGGCACCGTCGACTACAGGGACGTGATGGACTTCACCCGGGACGCCGTTCAAAGGCACGGCTTCATCGACGGGGAGAGGCTCGGGGTCACCGGCGGCAGCTACGGCGGATACCTAACCAACTGGATCATAACCCAGACCGACGTGTTCAGGGCGGCGGTGGCCTGCCGCAGCACATGCAACAGGCTCAGCCACCACGGCTACAGCGACCTCGGCTACAAGCACGGCGAGTCGGGCAACGTGGGGTACCCGTGGCGCGACGAGGAGAAGCTCCTCGGCCAGAGCCCCCTGAGGCACGCGGAGAACGTGAAGACGCCGACCCTGTTCATCCACAGCGAGAACGACCTACGGTGCACCATACAGCAGGCCGAGGAGTTCTTCGTCGCCCTCAGGGAGCTGGGCGTCGACACGGAGCTGGTAAGGTTCCCGGGGGAGAGCCATGAGCTGAGCAGGAATGGGAAACCCAAGCACAGGGAGGAGCGGTTCAGGCACATTCTCCGGTGGTTCGACAAGTACCTTAAATAGAAACTAACCTTTCCCCATACCTGGGTTGAACAGGAGAGCCGCCGCCTACTACGCCACCGGTGTCATCATACTCGTTTTCAGCGTCTTCTACGGGAGAGACTTCTCCAACCCGGCTGACGTTATGGAGGGCGCAGTCTTACTGGTTGGGTCCATGTTCATCATGATGTTCATCTACCGGTTGGAGAAGCAGGGCCTCATCCCGTGGTGGGGCTGGGGAGTGAACACGCAATATAGATGCAACAAATGGAACGACGATGCCTATTTTCATGGCATTTATGCCGTAAACGATATAACCCGGCGGGATGGTATGTTCAACTCAATCAATTAAAAGTGAGTGACTTGAAACACATCCTAAGCGACTTCGACCTATCCAGCGAGGAGCTGGGCGAGGTGCTCAGCCTCTCCGCCGAGATAAAGGGCAGCCAGAAGAAATACCTGCACGCGCTGGAGGGCAAGACCCTCATGATGCTTTTCGAGCTGCCGTCCCTACGCACCAGGATAAGCTTCGAGGCAGGGATGAGCGGGCTCGGAGGCCACGCCATCTTCTACGGCGTCTCCGAGGGCGGGTTCAGCCGGAGCGAGACCCTGGAGGACGGCGTCGCGGTGCTCAGCAGGTACAGCAGCTGCATCATGGCCCGGGTGCTTAAGCAGGAGGCCATGGAGAGGATGGGGGCGTCGGCGACGGTGCCCGTCATCAACGGCATGACCGAGCTGTACCACCCGTGCCAGAACATGGCCGACCTCCTCACCATCCAGGAGAAGAAGGGCGGCCTGGCCGGCCTGAAGATCGCCTACGTGGGCGACGGCGGCTGCAACACGGCGGCGTCCACCATCATAGGGTGCACCAGCATGGGGATGAACGTAGCCGTGGTCTGTCCGGACGACCCCCAGTACAGCCCGAGCCCCGAGCTCCTCAAGAAAGTCAAGGGCAACAAAGGCAGTGTCAAGGTAGACCACGACCCCTCGACGGGCGTGAAGGACGCCGACGTCATCTACACCGACGTCTGGGTCAGCGCAGGCATGGAGGAGGAGAAGCAGAGGCGCATGAAGATGTTCCCGCCCTACCAGGTTAACACGGAGCTGGTAAAGAAGGCCAAGCCCGACTGCATCGTCATGCACTGCCTGCCCGCCCACAGGGGGCTGGAGATCACCAGCGAGGTCATGGACTCGCCCCAGTCCGTGGTGGTGGACCAGGCCGAGAACAGGATGCACGCCCAGAAGGGATTACTCTACTGGCTGCTCAGAGAGTAGTCTCCCTCCAAGCTTTCTTCTCACCCGCCGGTACGCGAGATCGGGTATCCTAGACTTAAGCCTTAACACTTTGATGCTCCTTATCATACTCGATACATTATGGCCAAGCGCAGGATAAAGGTCGAGGACCTGCGGAGAGTCAAGTTCGTCTCGGACCCCCAGATAAGCCCGGACGGCTCTATGATCGCCTTCGTGCTCAGCGCCATAGAACACGATGAGGACAGGTACGATCGCCACATCTGGATGGCGGAGACCGGGACCGGCGCCCTATACCAGTTCACCCACGGCCAGGGCAGCGACACCAGCCCCAGGTGGAGCTCAGACGGCTCGAAGCTCCTGTTCCTGTCGAGGGGCAGGGAGCCCGAGAAGAAAACCCAGCTATACGTGATACCGTTGCGGGGCGGCGAGGCCACGCTTGTGGCGGAGACCGAGGAGGGTGTAGGCAGCCCCAGATGGGCGCCCAACGGCAGGGACATCCTGTTCACAAGCAGGGTCTGGACGGAGGAGAAGCCCGAGGACACCGACGTCAAGGTGATCAAGCGGATCAGGTACAAGTTCAACACTGTGGGGTTCTTCGAGGGGAGAAGAACCCACCTATTCACCGTCAGGGAGGGGCGGAAGCCCAGGCAGCTCACGGACGGCGAGTACGACGTAGAGTACGCTCAGTGGAGCCAAAACGGCAGAGAGATCGCGTTCATCACCAACATGGAGCCCGAAGCCGACACCAGCAGGGTCCGGGACATATACGAGGTGCCGGCGAAGGGCGGAAACAAGGAGAAGATAACCGGAGGCGACTGCGCCATCGTGGGCCTGAGCTACAGCCCAGACGGAGAGTCCATCGCCTTCATCGGCCACGACCAGCCAGAGGAGCTCGCCGTTGACTACGACCTGTACATCATGCCGAGGGACGGCGGCGAGAAACGATGCCTGACGGAAGGCTTCGACCGAAGCCTCGACATGGGAGTCGGCAGCGACCTACGGGTCTCCACGCCCAACCCGGGCGCCGTGTGGAGCAGCGATGGAAAGCACATCTACTTCCTCACGGCCGACACGCCGCACTGCAACGTCTACAAGGTTGGGGTAGACGGCGGTGAGGTGGACACGGTCATCGGGGGCAAGGTAGTGGACGGTTTCAGCGTCAGCGGGGACGGTGCAAAGATAGCTTTCAACGCGATGAGCGCCACCCGGCCCTGCGAACTCTATCTGCTGGACGACGAGGAGAGGAGGCTCAGCAAGTTCAACGACAGGCTTCTCAACGGCCTAGAACTCGTGGAGCCCGAGATGTTCACCTTCACCAACCGGCTAGGCCGCGTCGTCGAAGGCTGGATGATTAAGCCGGTTGGATGGGAGGAAGAGAAGAAGTACCCGTGTGTGCTGGAGATGCACGGAGGACCCAGGGGAGTCTACGGAGACGGCATGTTCCAGGAGTTCCAGCTACTGGCAGCCGAGGGATACGCCGTCATCTACACCAACCCGAGGGGCTCAGCGGGCTACGAGGAGCCGTACACCCAGGCAGTGATGCGGCACTACGGTGAGGTGGACTACGAGGACTTCATGGACTTCACCGACGAGGCCCTAGAGCGGTACCCGTGGATAGACGAAGGGCGACTAGGCTTAACCGGCGGCAGCTACGGCGGCTACACCACCAACTGGATCATCGGTCACACAGACAGGTTCAGGGCGGCGGTGACGTGCCGCAGCATCTGCAACTGGGTGAGCAAGTTCGGCGTCAGCGACATAGGGTTCATGCAGCCCGAATCCATCAGCGGCAGGAAGACGTACTGGGGCGACGACCTCGTCGAGCAGATGCGGCACAGCCCCCTCTACTACGCCGGAGACGTCAAGACGCCGTGCCTCATCATCCACAGCGAGGAGGACTACAGGTGCCCCATGGCGGAGGGAGAGCAGTGGTTCACCGCCCTGAAGCTCAACGGCGTACCGACGGAGCTTGTCCGGTTCCCCGGCGAGAACCACGAGTTGAGCCGCGGCGGGAAACCTAAACACAGAGAGGAGAGACTAAGGCACATACTCCGATGGTTCAGGGAGTATCTCTAGGTTTCCCAATTTGTTTTTTTTCGCTGTCCCTGATTTTTTTCGTATAAGGGTGCAGTCGAAATAATTTCGTATAAAGGTACATCCGTTATCGGGATGGGTAGGAAAAGCATCGCCCAGAAAATCATCGAGAGTCTAAAAGACGAACAAGAGGAGGCTAACTGGATAGTCTGTTATGATTTCAGAGACGAGCAACCCGTCGGAAGATTCTATCAGAACCTACAAGAGATACTTGGAACGCTAGGAGGTGAGATGATCCAGTACAGCGTTTTCTATGGCCCAGAGAGAGCGTCAAGCGCTGTAAAGGAGTTAGCCGAGTATTACGGTGCAATGGTCTCTATGTTTCGGGTGGATGGTGGATTTCGACTAAACCCTTAGACGGAATTTTTTCGGATATACCTCTATACGAAATAATTTCGCATATACCTTTAGACGAAAAAATGGGATACACTCCAAACACTGAGCCCCCATAACTTCCCGGAGCTATAATCAGCCGAGGAGAGAGACTATCACCTGACACAGTTCTACGCTAGAAGGGAGCCGAAGTGGATGTACGATTTCTTCTGGAGATGGAGGCCCTTCAGAGTTGCACAGCCCGTGTGAGCCGAGCCCTACAGAAGCTCAAACAGTAACGGTTATACTCCTTGTTTCCTAGTTCAAGTCACCCCGTCGACAATCGACGCACCCACGTTGACGGCCCTCGCGGAGCCACGCTGTGATCCGAGGGTTACCCACACGTGGAACAGGCGGGGGAGGCGCGGGGCCCGCAAAACACTGCATCTGAGAGAGTTCAGCCGAGTACGGCGACGCCGATTCGATGAGGCTGAAAGTTTGGTGCAGGGAACAGGGGAACCCCGCCCTCAAACCTCAAAAAGTTATACGGAGGCATCCCATAGCTCATATCGATAGAGTTGAAGACAGCGTTACTCGTAATAGACATGATCAAGGAGTTCGTCACGGGGAGGCTGGGAGGAGCCCACGCCCAAGCCGTGGTCCCGAACATCAAGAGGCTCATCGAGGCAGCCAGGCGGAGCGGCTCACCCGTCATCTACGTCACAGACGCCCACCTTGAAGGAGTGGACCACGAGTTCGATGTGTGGGGCAGCCACGCCGTCGCCGGCAGCGACGAGGCGGAGATGGTGCCCGAGCTCGCCCCCGCGGAAGGCGACCACAGGCTCTACAAGCGCAGGTACAGCGCGTTCTACGCCACGGGGCTGGACGCGCTGCTCCGGGAGCTCAAGGTGGACACGGTTGTGCTCACGGGGGTGCTGACGAACATCTGCATCCAGCACACCGCCGCCGACGCCTACTTCAGGGGGTACAGGGTCGTGGTCCCCACCGACTGCGTCAACGCGTTGACGCCGGAGGAGCAGGAGACGAGCCTCGCGTTCATGAGGCGCATGTACGACGCCATGCTCACCGACTCGGGTGAAGCCGAGGAATTGCTGGGAGAGCCACGATGAAGGGCTTCCACATAGCGTCCTCCGAGGACATCAGGCGGGGACGCACCACCGACGTATACTTCCAGCGTACCAAGAAGATACTGGAGGCGAAGGGAAAGGATAAGATCCGGGTCGTCATGGAGGTGACCATCGGCTCGCCCCCCGACAACCACCCGTGGGGCGTCCTGTGCGGCGTCGAGGAGGTCGCACGCCTATTCGAGGGACTCCCCGTGGACATCCACTGCATGCCGGAGGGCAGCCTCTTCCACAGCGAGGACAGCCTCGGCTACAGGAGCCCGGTGCTCACCCTAGAGGGGACGTACCACGACTTCTGCGAGTACGAGACGCCGCTCCTCGGCTTCATCTGCCAGGAGTCGGCGGTCGCCAGCAGAGCCGCGTACGTCAGGGTCGCCGCGGGGGACAAGCCGGTGATAGGATTCGGGGTTAGGCGCATCCACCCGTCCCTGGCCCCCGCCATGGACAGGGCAAGCTACATCGGCGGCCTCGACGGCGTATCGAGCATCATCGGAGCCGAGACCTGCGGCCTACAGCCCACCGGGACCATGCCCCACGCCCTCATGATAGTGTTCGGCGACCAAGTAGAGGCATGGAAGGCGTACGACGAGGTGATAGAGCCCGAGAGCCCACGGATCATACTCGTGGACACCTACTACGACGAGAAGACCGAGGCGATAATGGCCGCCGAGACCCTAGGGGAACGGTTGTACGGTGTGCGCCTCGACACCCCGAGCTCCAGGCGGGGCAGCTTCCCCAAGATAGTGAAGGAGGTGCGGTGGGAGCTGAACCTCAGGGGCTACGAGGGCGTCAAGATATTCGTGTCAGGGGGCCTCAACGAGGACACGGTGAAGGAGCTATCTGAGGCCGGAGCGGACGCCTTCGGCGTGGGGACATGGGTCAGCGGGGCGCCCACCCTCGACTTCGCCATGGACATAGTCGAGGTCGACGGGGTGCCCCACGCCAAGCGAGGCAAGCTCGGCGGAAAGAAACAGGTCTGGAGGTGCAAGGAGTGCCTCAGCGACATAGTGACGCCCGCCTACGCGGCCCAGCCCAGGTGCGGCGAGTGCGAGGGGAACACGGAGCCCATGCTGAAGCCCCTGATCAAGGACGGCAGGATAGTCACGCCCCTCAGGACACCCAGAGAGATAAGGGAGCACGTCCTAAGCCAGCTGCGGAGGCTCGCCGGGGAGGCGGGGAGGGGCAGCTGAGGCTACCCTATACCCTTAATAAAAACCCGGCACGTATGCAATTGTTGGCGAACCAACTTGGACACAGATACCCGCCTCGAACTCGTATCACGTAACCTGCAGGAGATCATCACCGCCGATGAGCTCCGCAGCCTCCTGGAGACGAACGACCACCCGCGGGGCTACGTTGGCTTCGAGCCCAGCGGCATCATGCACGCTGGAACCGGCCTCATCGTGGGAAAGAAGATGAGCGACTACGTCGACGCTGGGTTCCACTTCATAATCTACCTCGCCGAGTGGCACGGCTGGATCAACAACAAGATGGGCGGCGTCATGGAGAACCTGGCCACCGCGGCGGAGTACTTCAAGGACTGCTTCACGGCACTGGGTCTCCCCGATGGCAGGGTCGAGTACCTGTGGGCCTCCGACGTGGTGGACACCAAGGACTACTGGGAGAAGGTGGTCCGCGTAATGAAGTCCACGAGCCTCAGGCGGACCCTCCGAGCCATGCCCATCATGGGGAGAAGCGCCGACACGACGGACGTGGAGACGGCGTGGGCCCTGTACCCGGCGATGCAGACCAGCGACATCTTCCATATGGACCTGGACGCTGCGTGCTCGGGGATGGACCAGAGGAAGGTCCACATGCTGGCAAGGGAGGCCGCACCCAAGCTGGGCTTCAAGGTCCCCGTGTGTCTGCATAACCCCCTCCTCCCGGGCCTCCAGGTCACGGACGTGAACGGCAGCTTCGACGAGGACGAAGGCATCAACCAGAGCATAAGGCACAAGATGAGCAAGAGCGTCGCCAAGGGCGCCATATGGATCAACGACACCCCGGAGGAGATCAAGAAGAAGTACCGGGCGGCCTACTGCCCCGAGAAGGTCGTCGAGGACAACCCGGTGCTGGCGCACGCGCGGATGGTGGTGTTCCCCAACTTTGGGAGGCTGGAGGTGGAGCGGCCCAGGAAGTTCGGCGGAGACGTCGTGTTCCACAGCTTCGAGGAGCTGGCCCAGACCTACGCCAAGGGTGACCTGCACCCGCTGGACCTCAAGAACGGGGTCTCCGATGCCATGATCAAGCTCCTGGAGCCCGTGGCGGAATACTTCGAGAAGAAGCCCGAGAACCTTGAGAAGATGCGGCAGCTAACCATCACCAGGTAGCTACAGCATCATCTCGGCGACGTCCACCAGCCTGCAGCAGTACCCCCACTCGTTGTCGTACCACGCGAGCACCTTAGCCATGCGGCCGTTGACCCTGGTCTCCAAGGCGTCCACGACCGAGGAGTAGGGGCTGTGCACGTAGTCGACTGACACGAGCGGCTCCTCAGAGTAGCCCATTATCCCCTTCATGGCCCCCTCCGAGGCGGCCTTGAACGAGGCGTTGATCTCGTCGACGGTGGCCCGCTTCTCAAGGTTGACCACCAAGTCCACTATGGACACGTCGGGGGTCGGCACCCTGAACGCTATACCGTCGAGCCTTCCCTTCAGCTCGGGCATGACCTCCCCTATGGCCTCGGAGGCCCCCGTACTGGTGGGTATGATGCTCAACGCGCCGGCGCGCGCCCTCCTCTGATCCTTTGAGTGTTTATCCAGCAGCGTCTGCGCGTTAGTGTAGGCGTGGATCGTCGACATGTACCCGGACTCGATGCCGTAGCCGTCGTGGAGCACCTTGGCTACAGTCGCCAGGCAGTTTGTGGTGCACGAGGCGTTGGAGACTATGTGGTGTCTCTCCTTGTCGTAGATGCCCTCGTTTACCCCCAGCACGATGGTGCAGTCCATGTTCGTCCCGGGCGCCGCGACGAGCACCTTCTTGGCGCCTGCCTTCAGGTGCTTACCCGCCGCCTCCTTGCTCCTGTACTGGTTAGAGGCGTCGATGACGAGCTCCACACCCAGCTCTCGCCATGGAAGCTTCTCCGCGTCGTTCTCGTAGAGAACCCTCACGGGTTTGCCGTCAACGAATATGTTCTCCTCGTCCCACTCGACGGTGAACGGTGCGCGCCCGTGGACGCTGTCGTACTTCAAGAGATGGCCGACGGATGCCGCATCCCCCCTGTTGACCGCCACGAACTCCAGAGGCGAACCCTTCTCGATGGCAGCCCTGAGGGCGAGGCGCCCGGTCCTGCCGAACCCGTTAACCGCGACCTTTACACCCAACCCCTATGCCTCTCATATCAGCCTCAGTATACGCAGATAAGTCTAACCCGTTTCGGGAACCTTTTTATCTAGAGACCCCGCCAATGTAAACGAGCGTCAGAAAAGACGCTTGCATCAAAGTACACTCTCACTGGCAGGGAACCTCGACGCATGCGGTTCTCCTGCACTCACATCGGAAAAGGAAGGGTTTGATTCTATCACGCCCGGGCAGGCCCCAATATAGGCGCCGGGGGCCCCTGCGGTAAGGGTGACTAGAGTACAGAGATGATCATAGGTGAAAGACACAGAGAAGTTCCCTGGCGCGAAGTACGTGATAAAGGCCACATTCACGGTTGACGGCGTCGTGGAGAAGCACGACGTCATCGGCGCCATATTCGGCCAGACCGAGGGCCTCTTCCCCAAGGACTTTGAGTTAAGGGAGCTGCAGAAGTCAGGCAAGATCGGAAGGATCGACATAGAGCTGAACTCCGCTAAAGACAGGACAACCGGCACAGTGATGGCCCCTAGCAGCCTGGACAGAGCCGAGACCGCCGTCGTCGCGGCGGCCATGGAGACCGTGGACAGGGTGGGTCCGTGCGACGCGAAGATGAAGATAGAGCAAATCACGGACGTCCGCAGCGAGAAACGCGCCCAGATAGTGGCGAGAGCCAAGGAGCTTATGAAGGCGTGGGTGGTCAAGGAAGGCCACGAGATCGAGAAGCTCCTCGACGAAGTCCAGAAGGAAGACAGGAAGATCAAGGCCGTCCACTATGGACGGGAGAGGCTTGCGGCCACCCCCGACATAAGCAGGAGCAGAGAGCTTATCGTCGTCGAGGGACGCGCAGACGTTAACAACCTCATAAAGAGCGGGGTCACAGGCGTCATAGCCCTCGAGGGCGTAAAGGTGCCGAACACAATAAAGAATCTGGCAATGAAGAAGGAGATAACCGCCTTCCTCGACGGCGACAGGGGCGGAGACCTCATTCTGCAGGAGCTGCTCCAGGTCGCGAAGCCCAAGTACGTGGCACGCGCACCACGAGGCAAGGAGGTCGAGGAGCTAACCCCCGACGAGATAAGGGAGGCCCTCGCCAACAAGACCGCCATAGAGGAGGTAGTGGTCTCAAGCGAGCTGGCCGGGATAGCTGGAGGGCTCCGCGGCACCCTTGAGGCGGTGCTGCTGAAGGAAGACGGAAGCCAGGCCGGCAGGATACCTGTCAGCGATCTCGTGGACAAGCTGAAGAACAGCGAAGGCGTGAGCGTAGTCCTGTTCGACGGCATAGTCACAGGGAGGCTCATCGACGCCGCCAACGAGAAGAATATAAAAACCATCATAGGCGAACGCGTCGCCGAGGGGGTGCGCATCCCCCGCGGCCTAGAGGTAAGATCCTTCAAAGACCTAAGCTAAACATTTTTTCCATCATCTTTTTTGTCTCATTCTACGACGCAGCGCAGGCTTAGACATGACCAGGTCTTCGAAGACCGCCCCGAAGTCCTCGTCGTCAGCGAGAACACGTTTGATGTAGACTCCTGTCCTGCCCACCTTTCCTCGCCTCTCGAGGGTCCGAACCCTTTCCTGAACGATCTTTATGTCCACTCCCAGGAGGCCGGCTACACGCCCCTCGCGCCCCTGTATGGTAGACTCCTTGTGTCCCGTCTCCGTTGGCTCTATCAGCATGAGCCTCTTGTCCACGCCGGGCACCCTCGCCTCCGTCTGGAGCCGCTGGTAGCTTAGAGAGCCGGCGAACCTGTAGAACTCAGCCTCGCTGGCCCTAAGCTCCACGAGGGGAAGGCTGTAGCCTCGGCCGGGCTCCGTGTAGAGGTACGCCTTGGCGGCGTAGCTTGGGGTGGCCTGGATTATTTCTCTCCGACGGATGCGTATGCCACGTCTCTCGAGGACCGCCTGGACGACGGTGGGTGACGGCGGGCTTGGTATCCATATGTCGACGTCGCTGCCTTCCCTCACGTCGCCTCGGGCTATGCTGCCGTAGACAACGGCGTCGATGTAGGCCTCGTGTAGGGGCCCCATCATCTCCTCCGTCTCGGCCCTCAGCATCCGTAGTAGCCGCCAGCGGCCCTCCGTGTACTCTACGTGCACCTCGTCCAAGGCTTCTCTCTATTCACCATTTGGGCGTTCCCCTTATATGTTAAGCCTCAGTCACATATGCTGCATGGCTTCAAGCAGCACAGCGACACTGGCGCTCGTCCTGGTGGCGTGGGCCGTCTTCTACCTCGCGGCGAAGAGGCTCAAGCTGGACGAGAAGGGGTGGACCGTGGAGCCCTACTACGCGCTCTACAAGTCGACGAGGCTGAACGACCTCTTGAAGCGGATCGCAGAGTGGAACCCCAGGTTCTGGAGAGTGATCGGGAACATCGGCGTCGCCGCCAGCGTGGGCCAGGTGAGCTTCATCACCTACATACTGGTCAAGAACCTGTGGAGCTTCTTCTTCGCCCCCGAGCAGGCGTCGCCGGTGCAGCCGCTCATCCCCGGGGTCACCATCAGCGTCGACAGCATGCCCTGGTTCCTCCTGGGCGCGGGCATCATAATACTCACCCACGAGCTGGGCCACGGCATCATGTGCGTCGTGGAGGACGTCAAGGTTAAGTCCACCGCAGTGATGCTGGCGGTCATAACCTTCGGCGGCGCCGTGGAGCCAGACGAGGAGTCCATGGAGCAGGCTGGCCTCATGTCCAAGATGAGGATCTACGCCATAGGCAGCGTAATCAACCTCGTCACGGGGCTTCTCACGATACCTGTGTTCATAGCCTTCGGGCGATCCATGCCCGTGCCGCTGATAATCTTCCTCAACTGGATATACTTCGTGGGCATCAACCTGGCCATGATGAACATGCTGCCCATCGGGCCCCTAGACGGTGGGCAGATGTGGCGCACCTACACGGAGAGGCTGGAGGGAGGCAAGACCCTTCAGAGCATCGCAACCTACGGCTTCATAGCCTTGATCCTGTCAAACATCAGCCTAAGCCTGGCGAAGTTCGGGTTCGTCCCCATATAGCCCGGCCCCGGATGATGAGAGCATTTTCACGCGCAACGTTTTTACTATGCCTATGCGAGTGATAGTTGCAGCGGTAGGTAGGACCGGGGAGCTAGCCCTGCCCCCACGCCTCTAACGGGCTACAAGAGGGGTCAGTAACCTTCCAAGGGATCGGGGGCGCGCGGCGTAAGACGCACCGCGCTTCGTCGATGCCCTGCCCCGCGGGGCCGGCGGCTGCTCCGTGTACGGCCGTAGGGCCGCTACTGGGCACTCGACGGGCGAACCTGGCCAGGCCCGGGAGGGAGCAACCTAAGTCCGAACGTTTGGCGCTCGCGGGAACCCGGGGCGGAGAAGCGCATGCGGCACTGCTCCGCGTCAACCCGTGAACGGAGAGGGGGCTGCCGCTGCACCTACGTTTCCACAAGCTGACCCGAGTCCAGATGCCAGTGGTGTGGGAACTCGTCGCTCAGCGCCTCTATGTGGCTGACGACGATGATCTGGTCGAAGTACCTGCTAAGCTCGTCCCTCAGCAGCGTCATGAAGCCTGTGCGCCTCTGGGCGTCGAAGCCGCTGAGGGGCTCGTCCAGGAAGATGAATCCGGGGCGGGCTCCCCTCGTGGAGGGGATGGTGCTGATGGCGAAGGCCAGGCGGAGGGCGAGGCTGAACTGGTCCTGGGTGGCTCCGCTGAAGACGCCTTTGCCGCGCCAGTGCTTGGCCTCCCTGTCGTAGACCTGTATGACGTACCGCTCCTCGTCGATCCGTGCCATGCTGTACCTGTTGTCGGTGAGGGCGGGGAGGAACTGCATCATGTGCTTCTCGACGTTCTGCTTGACGCCGGACATGATGGTGTCCCTCGTGGCGTCGAGGAGCTTCACGGCTCGGCGCATGGCCTCCAGGTCGAACTCCTCCTGGGCGTTCGTCTCCTGCAGCTCCGGGTACTCCTCCTTCAGCGAACGTGTCTGCTCCATGGTCACCATGGATTCCTCTATGTCCTTGGCTCGCTCCCGGTGCTCTGTCTCGAGTCTCGTAGACTCCTGCAGCTTTTCTCTGTGCTCTGCTTCTATCCCCGGCTCCTGCCCCAAGGATACTTCATGTTCTTTCTCCAGCGCATCAACAGCCTCCCTGCTTTGCTTCACATCGTCGTCGAGCCTCTCGATGGATTGCCGAGTCTCATCGAGGCTACGCTGGAGCTCCGGTTTGAGTGCCGCTGCCTCCTTGTTAGACTCGAGCCTCGTCTCTAACTCGGTCACCTTTTTACTAGCTTCCTCGTGTTCGCCTCTGATCTCCGTCTCAGAGTCCGCGGAGACGCCCGTCTCTTCCTGTTTCTCGGTTATCTGCTCGTTGAGCCGATTCAGGGCGTCGAGATGAGACTTCATCTCCGCCTCGAGTTCTCTAAGATTGGCGTCCCTCTCATCATACGTATCCGCTGTTATGCCGTAGTTATCGACGTCGGCCCTGTGCTTGGTGAGGGTTCGCATGTCCTCCTGAACGGCGTCGCGGAGTGTCTCGATGGACGAAGGGTCGCCGAGGTTCACGAGTGAACTGTACTCTCTCGGCCTCTCAGGCAGCCTCCCGATTGCGTTGATCAGCCCCGTCTCTTCCTCTCTCACCTTCGCCTCAGACTTCGACATGCTTTCATTCATCTCAGCGATCTGGTCCCGGTAGTCGGTGACTCTCGATATATCCCCGAGCATCTTCTCTCTCTCAGCTTGAACAGCGTCGAGCTCGGCGTCTATCCGCTGCACGTTGTTCGTGAAGTAAAGGTAGGCCCCCGCGACGGTGACGAGCCCCAGGGCGTATAACAGCTGGCTCACCAGGTACCCAGCCATCACTCCAATGAAGCCGGCGATGATCAGGATTACACCATTCCGCTGGCGCCTCTGCGCTGCCTCCTTGGCGTGTCCCAGGTCGCGTCGCCGCCCTTCGAGGCCATCCACTTTCATCTGAGAGGCCTTCAGCGAGGCGAGCCTTGCCTCCGCCTCCCCCTTCAGCTGATGGACCTGTTCGACCCGTCGTCTCGCGTCGGCCAGTCTCTGGGCCACTGCCGATATCTCGGCCAGCAGCTTCTGGGCTTCCTCGGCTGGCAGATACTCCTCCATCTGGGCGTTGAGCTCTTCGACCCTCTTCTTCGCTTCCTCTGCCCCCGTGAGGAGCCTCGACGCCTCCTCTACCCTGATGGCGTCTTTATCGACCTGGGTCTTCTTCTCGGCTTTCTCCTTCTCGAGTCCCAGCACCTCGTCCAATGTGGCGAGCTTCTGCTTTGCCTGTCTGCGTTTTTCCTCTGCCTTCGGTAGCTCCGTCTCTAACTCCTTGATGGCTGCCTCCGCCTTCTCCGCCCTCTCGAGGCTCGCCTTGATCTGCTCCCTCTTAGCCTCCAGCCCCTCTAGGCGTGCCATGTTCTCGTCGATGGATGCCTGGTGCCTCCTCATCTCGGTCAACGCCTTGAGTAACCTGTCCAGGCGGGTGAGCCTCTCGGCGACCGTTTTCCGTTCTTCCTCTATCTCCTGTTGCCGGGTCTCTGCCTCCAGTTTCCTCTTCTCGGCGTCTTCGTAGTCCTCGGCCGCCGTCTTCGCCTCCTGCAGCCTCAGCTCCGTCTGGCTGTGGGTGCGTTCGAGCTCGCCCCGGTCCTTCCTTAGGCTGTCCCGAGCGTCTACGAAGGCCTCCAGGTTGAGTAGGCTGCTCATGGCCTTGATGCGCTCCTGCTTCAGGGAGGCCTCCAGTTTTCCCAGCTCTTTCTGCTCGACGAGGCAGCTGTTGAGGAGGGCGTCGCTGTCGATGCCGTGGAGTATCTCCAGTATCTGGTCGTTGACGCTTCGGGCGCCTGAGGTGACTCTGCTCAGGCCGCCGTCCGGTCTCCGCTCGCTGAGTATGTGGGTGTTGGCGCCCCGTTTCTTGAGTACTCTGCGGACCATGTACTCGTTGTCGTCGATACTGAACTCCAGCTCGACGATGGCCTCGCTGCGCCCGTAGTTGATGACGTCCTCGTTGCTGGCTCGCTTCGTGGGGCGCAGCGCGTTGCCGTAGAGGGCGTAGTGGATGGCCTCCAGGACGGTGGACTTGCCGCTCTCGTTACGCCCGTGGATGAGGAGCCTGCCGTCAGGGAACTCCAGCCTCTCAGGGAGGTCGAGGCGCTTGAACCCGGCGACCTTCAGGGACTTTATCTTGAACACGTCACTCGCCTCTGTGTTTCTCGTAGTAGCTCAGCGCGTACTCGGCTGCCTTGGACCAGAGGTCCTGTTCTCTCTCGGCGGCGCCCTCCCTGAACTTCTTGGCCACCGCCTCCAGCTCCCTCCTCGGGTTGAGCCCCTCCGTGGGCGTGAACTCCACCCCCTGCACCACCGGCCTGATGTGGTCGACGTACTCGAAGTAGAAGTTCTGCCTGCTGCCTCTGTCGAAGACCAACGGGAAGTCGATCATGGTGTAGTGTTCGAACGCAGTCTCTCCCTCCAGCACCAGCTGGAGTAGGCCGTCGTGGTTTGAAGCGGCGTTGATCTCCTGCAGTATGGTCTCGGTGGGGTCGTCGGGGTCCATCGTGCTGGTGTGGAGCTTCACCTGGCTCATGGGCTGGGCCTCCGTCTGTATGAACTCGACTTGAATCTCCCCTGGGGCCAGCTCGGCGTAGCAGAACCCCGTCTGCTTGCCGCACTCTCCGAAGTTGTAGTGCTCCGTGGCGCCGGGGTACAGTATCCGGCTGTCGCCGACCCTGGTGTCGATGTGTGCGTGGATGTGCCCCATGACGTAGAGGTGGATATGGCTGTTCCGCTGCAGGCTCTCCACCTTGATTACGGGCTCCTCCCAGATGGGAGGCGCGATGCGCTCGACGCTGTAGTGGAGCAGGGCGATGTTTACGTCGCCGCCCGCGGGCACTGTCTTGTCGGCTAACGGGTCCTCCCAGGCTGGGAGGTTCCTGTCGTAGCTCATCCCCGCGACGGAGACCCTTGTGCCGCGGACGTCGAGGACGCGGTGCCCGAAGTCTTTCCTGTCCTCGAAGACGGTGGCGAGCCCCGCCTCCCTGATCACGGCGTGGGGCGACGCCCCGTCGCGGATGCTCCCAGGCGCCTCGTGGTTGCCTGCGACGATGAACGACTCCACGCCGGCGTCCTTGAGCTCCCTGAACGCCTCCACCACGCTGGCGCGAGGCGGGTTACGCGGGCTTATCTGGTCGAACAGGTCGCCGGTGTTGATGTACAGGTCTGCCTCGTGGTCTATGGCGTAGTCCACGGTCTCCCGCCAAGCCTGGCCTAACCGGCGCCTGCGTTCGCTGAGCCGGGAGCCGAGCCTCTGGTTGTAGAGGTTGAGGTGGTTGTCACCCGTGATGACGGCCTTCACCGGCAAGCTACCACCTCGTCTTGTACTCCTTGTCGTCTTCCTCTTCAGGCTTCATCTTCTTGGCCAGCTCGCTAGCCTTCAGGGCGTCTCTGAGGGCTCCCTCCAGATCTATGTCGCTCCCGCCCTCCCCGCTGGTCCGTCCCGAGACCTTGATCATCGTGGGCACCTTGGTTAGCTCGCCGACGACCACCGCCTCGCCCTTGTTGAGGCCGGGTAGGTCGTTGAACAGGTCCTCGCTGAGTCCCTCACTGCTCCGCCGCACGGCGCTCATGTCCTCGGGGTTGGTGAGCCTCATGATTATCTGGCTGTTGCACTGGCTCAGGACGTTGCTGCTTATCTTGTTGGGCCTCTGGGTCACCACGACGAGGAATACGCCGAACTTCCGTCCCTCCGCGGCTATCCTCTCGATGATTCGCAGCGATCCTCCGCCGCTCGTGCTCATCCCGGGGCCCGGCGCGAAGTTGTGGGCCTCCTCCAGGACCACGAACACGGGGAACCGTAGGCTACCGGTGAGGGCGAGGCTCCACACGTCCTCCAGCGTCTTCTGCACGATGTACTCCGTCACGTTCCTCTGGAGGCCAGCCAGGTCTATGACGCTCAGGTGCTTGGGCTTGACCAGGTCGTCCAGGGGTATGTCCCTGTGGCCCCATATGTTGTACTTGAGGAGCCTCTTTATGTAGGTGGCCGCCTTGGACGCCGCCTCCTTATTCGCGCGGTCCACCTCCTGAACGGCAGTCTGGTCGAGGACGTCCAGGAGCTGCTGGGGGCCGTATATGCCGTGGAGCCCCTTCAACGCACCGGATACCGCCGACCTTATGTGGACCCACCTGTCGCTGATGCCGGCGACCTCGAATACCTCGGAGTCGGTGAGGGTGCTGAAGTCTATGGTGTATGGCTCGGCTCCCCCCATCTCCTCGTCGCTGAACCGCCTCCCCCTGAGGCCGGGGGGCCTGTAGACCACGACGTCTTCGGCTATCTTCGTGGGGTGTCCTTCGCGGTCACGCCTCATCATGACGTAGTCGCTGTTGGGGTCAAGCACTATCACGGTTGCGCCCAAGGGCAACAGGTTCTCCAGCATCAGGCCCACGAGGTAAGACTTCCCTGCGCCCGTCTGAGCGATGACCGCCACGTGCCTCCTGAAGCCGTTGGGGTCCAGGGCGACCTTGACCTCCTCCCTCGTGATCAGGTGCCCGACCGACACCCCAGGGCTAATGTTTTTTGTGAAGAACCTCTCAAGCATCTCCGTGGGGGCGATCTTCACCTCTGTTCCTGGTATCGCGGCGCTTCTGGGCATCACGACCTCGCCGCGTCTGTCTATGTAGCCGAGGACCTTGGCGGTGCCGAACACCTTGGTGGTGGCCGTGTACCTGTTTATGATGCTCTCCAGCTCCTCCATGCTTAGAGTGTCGCCTAGCACGTCTGACCTGTTGCTGATCCTGTTCACCTGGGCGAGAACGTCCACGTGTTTGAACCCTATGCCTTCCCGCTCCTTTACGCCCTCGACGACGAGGTATTCGTGCTTGGGCGGGTAGCAGTCCAGATCGCTTACGAACGCGAATCCACCCGTGTCGGTCTCTCCTACAATGTATCCTGCCTTGCTCATGCTCAATACGTGAACCTCCTTGTGCTCCTGTCGTACTCTATGGGGACGCCCAGCTCCCTGCCCAGCACGCTCCTGTACACCCTGTCCACGGTGCTGACGCCGAGCCTGACCTCCCTATCCACTATGTATAGCAGGGCGTTGTATACGTCTCTTCCCCCGAAGTCGGACACCAGCTGCCGTGCGACCTGCTCAACGAGGCCGGGGTCGGTGAACTCGAAGGGTTTGACGTCGCTTATCTTCTTGGTTACGCCGAGGCTGCAGGCGGGGATGTCCACCCTCATGGGCTGGGCGTTCTCCTTGGGGATTATGTGGAACATGACCACCGCCGGCGACGAGGGGACGCCGTCGATGACCCTCTCCGCCCAGCCCCTTCGAGACTGGGGGATGCTGGGGAAATAGCGTGAGACGTAGTCTCTGGGGTCCCTGCCGCTGAGGGCCTCCTTCTCGATGGCGTACTCCCCCAGCATCAGCGGGGTGGTGTACCCGGTCTCCCCCTGCCTCCACCTGTAGAGAAGCTCAACGTCCAGGTAGTCGGGGTCCGCCAGCCTGTAGCCCCGCTCTGCGAGCAGCGCCGTGGTTAGCACCCGGGTCTTGGAGAACTTGGATACACCGACGAGGGTGATGCCGCGGTCCACGCAGTCCTCGAAGAGCCTCTGCATGGCGTCCAGCAGCGTCAGGGGGAGGTGCTCCCAGCCCCTGAGGTTCAGTTGCCTTAGCAGGTGGGTGAACCTGCCGTAGAGGTTGCCGTCTATCAGTACGGCTGCGCCGTCGGGGACGTCGCCCAGGTTGTCCCTTACGATGGTGATCTCGATGAGGTCCCGTAGAATCCGTTCAAAGTCCACCGCCACCCTCGAGTCCCTGATGCCTTTCACCATCTCGAACTGCATGCTCTTCCTGCTGTAGTCGCCGGTGCCCAGCATCAGGGCGCGGATGATGAAGAAGTCGACGCCGTTGCACAGACTCCGGGAGGCGCTGCTGCTGTCCACGGAGAACTCGGTGTCGAAGGCTTCCCCGGGCGCCGGCAGACCGTGCCAGCGGCGGTCGAGCTGCTCCCTGAGGGCCGACTCTATCTCGCCTGCTCGCTCGTCGAGGCCGAAGAGCGAGTATAAACCGCTTCTCTTCGCCTCTATCTCGTTCACGAACTCTCCAATGAACTTCAATGCACGCTCACTCCGTTTTCAATTGGGAACAATACTGCTCTAATGTGATTTATGAATTTATGAATATTAGGGGAGTAGGGACCCATGTGAACGTGGCTACCTGCTGGTCTTGGGCTTGTACTTCTTCTCCTTGTACTTGCCCGTGAGCCTGACGTGGGTACCCTTCCTGGTGACGGCTGACTCGATGCCCTCATCCATCTTCCTGCATTCCTCAGCCCAGTCGCACTCGGCGCACTCATCCTCGACGCCGTACATCCCGATGCAGTCGGGTCGCGGTCCCTTAGACATATCAGAGAAACCCGCTGAGGGACGATGTAAAAACTTAACGGAAAAAAGGGGGGTTAGTTGGCTTCCCGGGCGGCTTCTATGAGGTCACCCATCTTGAAGGGGTAGAGATCCGCCAGTTCCCTGGCTTCCTCGGGCGGGATCCCGTCGGCGACCAGCTGCCGCCTGAAATCGCTCCGCGCCCGCTTGTAGCCGCTGCTCCACTGGATGGCGTAGCCTGGGACCCTCACCATCAGTCCGAGAGCTTTCCAGGCGGCTCGCAGGCTCATCCGGATCACCCAGCTACTCCTCGTCTTCGTGGTAGTGGGCCCCGATGCGGGCGTCTTTCATCATGCCCTTCCAGTTGGTGACCGTGGCCATGTACTCGCGGGTCATTGCCATGGCCTCCTCCTCGGGGATGCCGTTGTCTATGAGGGTCTTCCTGAACTCGGCGATGCTCTTCGCCATGTTCTGGGCCGCCTCGGGGCTGAAGAACGAGTCGATGATGCCCCTGATCATCTTGGGGATCTTGTCGCTCACCGTGTCCAGTATCGCGGCGATGTCCTCTGGGCTCTCAACGAAGTCGTTGTGTCTTCTTCGACGTTCACTCATCTTGTTTCACGAGTATACATGGGGGTGATCATCTGATATAGGTGATCTGGGAAAAAGTGATCAGATTGTGATCAGCCGTCTGTTTGAATAACGATAAATCTGATGAACCCCTGTCTTTTAGTGATGGTCGCTGAGGCTCTAGCCTACTTCACGTTTGTATACGCGTGGATAGACGAGAATCTGGCTTCAATAATCACGTCGATAGTATCGCTGGTGCTACTCGTCATCGTGTACCGTGTGCTGGTCCACGAGATCACTCAGCTGAGGAAGAGGGAGCTGCTTGACGTCAACTCGGCTTTCCTACTTACGAGGTTGATCCAGTGGACCGCCTACGTCATCGGTTTCGTCGTGGTCTTCAACCTCCTAGGCGTCAGGGTGGACTTCTTCGTGGGTCTCTGGGTGCTCGCCGGCGGCACCATCATCGGGTTCGCGTCCATGAGCACCATAGGCAACGCCATAGCCGGCATCATCATCATGGTGAGCCGCCCCTTCAAGATCAGGGACCGCCTCTTCTTCCAGGACAGGTTCGTCGAGGTGGAGGGCGTAGACCTCATCTACACCAGGATGAGGACCCTGGACAACCTCGTGATCTCTGTGCCTAATCAGATGCTTCTGGACACCGTCATCGAGAACCAGAGCGCATACGACTATGTCAGGCGCCGCTGCGTCTTGACCATGGACTACAGCGTGGACCCGAAGCGCGTGAAGGAGATATTCCTCGGCGCCGTGGCCTCGGTGGAGGGGCTCGCCGAGAGACCCGAGCCCTTCGTCTGGGTAACGGATCTCGGCAACTTCGCGATGGAGTACACGTTGTTCTATTTCATCTCGGACACGATACGCACCTTGGAGCTCGACTCCATGGTCCGGGACGCGGCGTACGCGGCGTTCACGGAGGAGGGGTTCGACCTGAGCACGCCCACCCTAATAAGGACGCTGAAATAAATTATTTAAACAAATAAATTAAAGAAAAAATCAATTCTCTATATCCAATAGATTATTTTTTGCTTTATATGCGTAATTACGTATATAGAATTTCATTATAACCTGACATATAAACAAATTACAAATACATATTAAAAAAGATGGTATTGATGCTGCTTTTTTACGTGTTTAATTTTAGGAAGCCGTTAATTGCATCCTGATTTCTCTGCAATATGCCTGTTAAGGCTCAACGGAGTGATGTAAAGATGCCTATATGCGCGATCTGTGGCGAGGAATTCGACAACGTCACCAAGTGCAAGATGTGTGGAGAGAAGTTCTGCGTCGACTGCGGAGAGCTCGACGAGAAGCTCTGCATCTACTGTCTTGACGACGACGAAGAATTCAAAGAAGACGAGGACTTGGACGAAGACGAGGACTTGGACGGCGAGTAATCTGCCCAGATAACATACCATTTTTTAAAAACCATATTCTTTTCAAGCTTCAGGGTACTTTATCAGGTCTCACCGGCGATCATGGTGCCCACGCGGCTGGTTTTGGACAACGTTATTAGCCACTGTTCCTCCACGATCTTATGCCTGATTTCTCGAGCATACTTGACTCTGTGCCCAACTATAAGCGGTACAATGACCGTCGACGAGCTTCACCAGCGTAACGCCGACCTCGTGAATGAGCACCCCGGGAAGGTGGAGCTCATCGACCTGGGGAAGAGCGCCGACGGCGAGGTCATCGACTGCCTGAAGATCGGGGACGGCAGGCACAACGCCTTGATCCACGGGTTCCCTAACTGCGAGGAGCCCTTCGGCGGTAACCTCCTGGACTATATGGCGGAGGCGCTGCTCCAGGACGAAGAGCTCCGGGAGGGGCTGGAAGTGATACATGTTATAATTATATACAATTATGAGTAACAGAAGTTTAGCCTTTTGTCGCAAAAACGTGGACATTCAACGCCACCAGATGGTAAGTTTAAACATACGATAAACTGTTGGGCGGAGGAGGGTGAAAAATAGAGAGATCGGGCGATCCCTTTGAGTTTCCTCCTCCGCCCAAGTATTTCCTTGGAGGCTACCCTCTTAAGGGTTTCAGTCTTCCGGATAGGCCACCCACGTAACTATGTGGCCGGCGAGGGACCCCGCGGCTGAGTGGATGAAGACCATGTAGTTGGCCAGGGTCCAGTTCAGCGGGGTCAACCCGCCGAGTAGGATTATGTCCCCGAGGCTGCCGGCTATCAGGACGACCCCGGAGAGGGCCATGGACATCCTGGGTCCTATGAGGCATGATAGTCCGTAGAAGGCGAGGAAGGACCCCATCCACTCCAGGATGAAGGCTCCCTCCGAGGAGACTATCTCTAGGACCGCGATGGATATCAGTGCTGATCCTGTGACCAGCGGAAGCCCGGCGATTAGGTTCCTCGAGGACATGGTGTGGGCTTACATTCGATCTTTTAAACGATTACTAAGTCGGAGTGGGTATAGGTGATATAGATTCCGGACAAGTTCTCCAGTATGGTCGTAGATCGCTTATAACATCTATTTGTTTAGACATGGATCTCGACCTCCTTCTCTGGCTCTAGTATCTCCTTCACCGTTTTGAGGTACTTCAAAACGTTATCTCCCCTCTCAGTCAGGGTGTATATCTTCTTTGATCTCTTTCTGCCGTCAATCGGTTGTTCCTCGATGAATCCTTGGGCTGTAAGCTTCATCAGCGTCTTTTTAAGCGTGTTCCAGCTCATGTTGGCCCCGCACATGATGCGTGTAGGGAGGACTGCAGCCCTCAATCTCAGCCAAGATGTCTAAGTATATCTCAAATCTTGATCTTCTCGACACCGTGGTATTCAACCCGTTTTAGGTTTTTATGTCGTCGTCACGGTGCTTTTAGATATTATGAAGTATTGGTCAACATATCTGCGGATGGCGCAGCGAACCAGTTCCTCTCTGCTGCCGAGGTCGAGGAGCTCGACGACGTCGTCCATCCTCTCAACGAGTTCGGGGGTGAGGTGTATCTCCAGTTTCTCCATTAACTGTTTCACTTGGGCTGGATTCAAGGCGTTCGAGGCTAGGCTTAACCTTTATGAATCATAAAAACTGATCAATAGACGGTTTTGTCCTATCAGTTTTGATCTATAAACAGTTTATTAAACTCCATATCTTCAATCAGATATGAAGCCTAGACAGGAAGTCGACATACTCCAAAACGTCCTTTGCATCCTCAAGGATCGTCCTAGGAGGAACAGGGAGATAGTAATGTTCACCTATCTTAATGATTACGTGTGGAGGAAGTACAGGGTAAGGATGCTTGAGCTTGGTCTAATCGATGAGGTTGAAGTCGATCCGGGGAGGGTGGTATTCGATATCGCCCCCAGGGGAGAGGAACTGCTGAACCTCATCGGCGTCTACAGATCGATGTGGCACTCGTTCCCACCCGAGCCCGACCTATGTAAGAAGCAGTTTAGGCTCTGGCTGGAGGCGGTTCTGAGGAATGTCTGGGAGAAGGGGGGAGAGGGGTTTACCGTTAAAGAGGCTTGGATATGCACGCAGAGTGTAGATAGGATATCTCGAACACAGGTGTCAACGTTTCTCAACAGGGTGGTCGAGAAGGGGATCCTCGACAACAACCCTAGGCCTGGTCCGGGTGGGGTCCACGGGTTCTTCACCCTGAAGACTCCTAAGCACGATTTAGAGTCATTCCTGGAAGACATATACCCTGGGATGATAAAGTTCTCTGGAAAAACGATAAAGGATAAGTAGTGTTGATAGATAACCTGTCTACATAATCGTTTTTACATGGGTTAAATACCGTATCGTAAGCATGACAGCTATAAAGAAACTAAGTAAAAGGAGGGCCCTAAGCCCCGTAATCGCCACAGTCATACTCGTCGCAGTCGCCATCACCGTCGCAGTAGGCGTAAGCTACTGGATGAGCGGCATCGCAGGACAATACACAGCCTTTGAGAAAGTCGAGATAACTAGCGTAGTAATCACCAGTGATGATTTTGGGAATTGGATTTTAACTACATCTCTGAAGAACTCTGGATCCGCTTCAGCAACAATAGATAGTATATTCGTGAATGACGGATCTGTAACTATAGGTGTAGCAGCAGCACCAATAGCGGCTGTAAATACCATTACATCTGGTATGGCAGCAACTGGTTTAACACTAGAAAGTGGAGAATCAACAGGTGTTACTCCTATCCTAGTGTGGGTAGGTGCAGATTATGCTGAGTTATCTTCAGGTACAACCGTGAACTTAAAGTTACATAGCGCTGGTGGCATGGATTACATCAAACTAATAAAACTCGTCTAAGGCTCTCCTATACTCCCTTTTTATTAAAATAGTGATCAAAAGTGAAGGAAAGAGAAAGGCTCAACGAGAGACGAGCGATCGAGCCTGTAATATCTGCAGTGATATTGTCCGCGGCCGTCTTGACTGTAGGATGCTCCGTCTGGTTCTTCTCCCAGGGTGCCATGACCATATCCGCGGAGGACTACGCTGAATCCGTGATAAACATGACGGAGACCATCTCCGAGAGGTTCATCATAGAGCAAGTTATCTATGATCCTGAGACGCATACACTAAGTATTTGGGTATTCAACTACGGTGACATTAACATCGAGGTCAACGTAACCTATCCAGTTAATGACTTTATCTGGAGAGAAGTTTCATCTAAACATTTAGAAGAAATCTCATTCGAATTTATCCCAGATTCTGAAATCGAAGTGGGAATTAATGTGGAAACCAGGAGGGGCAACGATGCATACTATAGGTTCGTTTTGCCGTCGTAGGGGCATGTCCGCTATCTTTGGAACCATTATCTTCATAGGGATAATGTTCAGTGCCGTGATACCGATGTTCCTAGTCATGAGACAGGCAGATACCTTATATGAGAAGGAGAAGTTCGAGGTGGGTCGGCTCGACGAGGAAAAGGGTATGGAGAATATGTATTTCTATTTATTACCTACGATAGTAGAAGATGAACCAATTATAACATTAAAGATTAGTAACAGATGCGAGATTGCGGTTAAGATAATACATGTTTGGATAAACGGTGAACCTAGAGATGTAGATTGTTTGATAAATCCAACCAGCAACGGGGAATTGGTACTTAGGGAGTTGATAGATCCCGAATCTCAAGAGCCAGTTTCATTTAATATAAAGGTAACTACAGATAAGGGAAACATTTTCTTACCATATTCTGGAACTCCGACCTATAACCCTGAACTAGGAGGCAGCTGGGAAATGGATTATTATATAATATATATAATGATGTTGCATCCAGAGAGTCAATTACATATATTTGTAAAAAACATTGATACTGAAACTACATACTTTGATTATAATGTAGATAATAACGAACCAGGTTATGAAATTAGTGTTACAGAAATAGGTGAATATCAAATTATAGTAACAAAGTTATATGGTAAGCCAAGTGAAGAAGTACTTACTAATACTAATAGGTCAGTGGGTCCAACCAATCCAATGGCTTTGGTAATAATATGAGGCACTCATTTCTCTTCTTCGCCCTCTGCTCCGCCCTCGACGAATTGGTCACTTTCAGGAACCTCTCTGTGGGCGGCGTCGAGTTCAACCCGAGGGTGGCTTGGCTGATATCGATAAACCCGCTGCTCTACCCGTTGGCTGACGCCGCCATCATAGCCGTCGCCTGGGTGGCGGATAGGCTGCTGACCAAGAGGCAGGTAGACCCATGGATAATCTGGGCGACCGCTGGCCTAGCCAGGGTGCTGTGCTTCACCTTTAGCCTAGTTCATTGATCACAGACACATAATCAATAAAAGAGCATAGGAAGGACTCCTACGGGGGCCCAGGAACCACAGCCCGCAACAAATACCGCAAAAATCTCTCTCATGGATGTATGCGACTGGACCCCCACATACCTACTTCTAACTCTTGGATCCCTACTTAACGGGTTCCTCGGTCTCGAGGCAGAAAGGCTCAATCACATGCTCTCTAAGGAAAATTCTGAGCGCATCAAGGATCGCCTCCCCCCGACCCAGATAGATACCCTCCTCCACCAGACTATCCAAAGCGTCCAGGTAAGGCCTGGTCATGGTGACGCTGACACGGATCTTCTCAACCTTCTCAGACAATGTGTTAGCTCTCCACATGCTGATTTTATATGTAAACCCCTTATACACGTGGTACCTGGTGAAGTGCAGCGACCCTGACGGGGCGAGGCTCAACGAGGGCTTCCAGCTGGGGCCCCACACCCCCATGAACTTCACCCTCAACTACTACAGGACGCCCAACGTTAAGACGCCTGACAGCTGCTTCCCGTTCCGGTTCGGACCCCTGGACCTGAACAGCCCGGTGCCCGAGACCAGGGCGTTGATGAGGGTGCTTGAAAGGGTTCCCATGAGCTTCGTGAGCGCCCTCCACATGATGAAGTGGGAGGGCATCACCTACGAGGTGCCTCACCCGTGCCCCGAGCTGTACGCCCCACTGTGGGACGCCGCGAAGAGGTTCGACGTGTTCCCCCGGAAACGGCTGGGGACGACGCTGGCGCCCGGTATCCAGCGGGCGGCGTACCTGACGCCGGCGAAGGGGTAGCTGAGGCAGTGGGCACGAGACAACACCAACATAGAGCCCATCCCGGGCTGCGACCTCTACGAGTACGCCCAGACGCTGAACCCCTACGTGTTCGTGATGATCCCTGAGTGCTGCATATGGTACGACCCCAGGATGTGGGACGACTCACCCAGCGAGTCCACCCTGGGTGAGAGCCTGCTGTACGACAAGGAGCGCCGCGACGAGGTGAATAACTGGATGCTGGACATATGGAACAGGGCTCTGCCGCACCTCGGGACTCGGAGCCGGTTCAAGGTGATGATGGACGAGCACATGGAGCCGATAATAGAGAGGTACACCAACGTGAGCAACCCGCCGTTCACGTTCGACGAGAAGGTGCACGCCAGGAAGGCGACGGTGGCGGAGAAGGTGGGCGTCGAGGGCAGAGACGACCTCTACAGGATGTTATACCTGGGCGGCCTCATAAGGACGTCCGACGCGGAGCTGGAGGCTGGGGGCAGCGAGGCGCTGTCGGGGCTGAGGGACGAGGTCTACGGGAAGCTCCAGGAGTACGACAACTACACGGTGGTGGCGCACCCCATCAGGAACCTGGTGGGGATGAGCCTGGGGGCGCTGCTCCACAGCGCCGTGTACGCCAGGGGCAGGCAGCCCTAGCCTCTTTTTTATGGCAGGTTACTTGCTATCATAGACGAGATCAACAGCGGAGCCCACGAGGAGCACGTCTACGCCTGGGGGATGCACCTGTCTTCAAACATCGTAGAGTACTACCACGTGGACCATATGGGCAGCACCTCACCTCCCTCCACCGCTCAACCTCACGGCGCCACGGCTGGTTCTGAACCGTTATGACCCCCAAACCTAAGATCCAGCCTCCACCGAGCCACAGAAACGCCTGGAACGGATCACATCACATGCATGAACGTACAGATGAGCCTATAGATCAAGACAGAGAACACCCCAAAAAAAAACGCTTATTCCATGCGACTAGGAACTACCCTAACTCAGGGTAGGCTTATCCCCAAATCACAGGCAACCTATAGGAAACGCCGGCTAGTGCACTATGCCCAGGCGGTGAAGCTCCTCCCCGAGCACCTCCATCGTGTTCTTCAGCCGCGTCTGCCTCTCCACGTACTCGTCACCCGTAAGCGTCCCGGCCTTGAACTGGCTGTCCAGACCCGCCAAAGTCGCGTCGAGCTCCGTGATCCTCGCCCTAAGTATCTCGCCGTAGTCCGCCGGCCTCGCCTCGTCCGTCGTCGGCGCCACGTCCGCCTGCACGACGCCGTCGTGCATCCTCAGTATCCTGTCCGCCACCCTCGCGATGCTGGGGTCGTGGGTCACCATCACCACCGTCTTCCCCAGCTCCTGGTTGATCTTCCGCAGATACTGCACCACGATCCGCGCGTTCTCGGTGTCCAGCTCGCCGGTGGGCTCGTCCGCCAGGATCAGAGGCGGGTCGTTCGCCAGCGCCGCGGCCAACGCTGTCCTCTGCTGCTCGCCGCCGCTCAGCTCCCCGGGCTTGTGGTTCATCCTGTCCCGGAGCCCCACCACCTCGATGAGCTCCATACACCGCCTCTTCCTCTCGGCCTCCTTTATCCCCAGCGCCGCCATGGGCAGCTCCACGTTCTCCAGCGCCGTCAACGTCGGTATCAGGTTCATGTTCTGGAAGATGTGGCCCACGGTGCCCCGCCTGAAGCTCACCAGCTCACCAGGGCCCAGGTTGGTGATGTCGGTGTCGAACACCCTCACGCTGCCGGCGGTCGCCCTGTCGAGGCCGCCCATGATGTTTAGAAGCGTAGACTTACCCGAGCCGCTGGGCCCTATGAGGGCGATCATCTCCCCCTTCCTGACGTTCATGTTCAGGCCCCTGAGAGCCTGGACCTCTACCTGACCCAGCTTATAGATCTTTATCAGATCCCTCACGATCACCGCGTTTCGTTTACTCATCACTCATTCCTCCAGCCTCAGATCCGGGGACACAGATATCCTCCTAACCGCCACCAATATGGGAGCCACCGTGGCGACGAGCAGCAGCCCCACTATCACAGCCAGGCTCGCCAGCGCCGACCACGGGAACAGTATACGCCTCTCCACCGCCACCGCCAGCATCTGGTTGAAAAGCTGCACCTGACCCTTCAGCGAGACATAGCCCACCACGCCGCCCAAGACGATCGCCAACAGATCCATCCCCAAGTTCTCGAAAAGCAGGCTTAGAGCCATCTGGGACTGGCTGTAGCCCCTGATGGACATTATGGTGAGCTCCTTGGCCCGGCTCCTCACCAGCGTCGACACTATCAGCGCGACGCCGATGCTGGCCACGAGCCCCGCGAAGTAGGCCCCCAGCTCCTCGATCCTCCTGGGCCCCGCCAGGTAGATGCTGTTCAGCGCCCTCTCCATCTCGAGCTCGGTCACGTCGACCCTCTCCACGTCCCTGTCGATGACTGTCACCTGGGCCTTGAAGGCCTCCAAGTCGACGCCCTCGGCCAGCTCCACCACCAGCCGCCTCTGCTCTATAAACTTTTCCTTGACGTTGACCAGGAACCCCTCGTTGACGTAGAGGGTGGGGTTCTGCAGCACCCAAACCTCCCCGAGCTCCTTGCCGAATAGACCCACGATCCTGATCGGGTACAGCTTGGACTGCAGCTTCACGAGAAAGACGTCGCCGACATCGACCTGGGCGACCTCCGCCGCCCCCTTCTCCATTATGCCTGCGAACTCGTCCTCCGCCATGACGTCGAACACCTCCGGGTCTACCCAGTTCGGCTCCGTGTAAGCCGCGTTCCTCCACTCAAGCGGGTCTATGGCCCTAATGGGGGTGTCTCCGAAGGCCGAGACGGGGGTGAAGTGGGTTTCCTCCGCCACCGCCGTGACGCCCTGGATCTCCGATATCCGTGTCATGAGGCCCTCTATGTCCTCGCCCTCGAAGAGCCACACCGACGCGTCGGCCCCGACGCTGTGCCTCACCGCCTGCACCATGAAATCGCTCGTGCTGGCGACGTTCCCGATGACGGAGACGCTGTAGCTCATGATGAGCGCCACCATGAAAGTCGAGGCAGCGACCCTCTTCAGGTTCCTGCCGGAGCTGATGGCGGAGAACCTGGCCGCGTCGCCGGCGACGAGGGACGCCAGCGTACCCAGCGTCGTCTGGAAGCCAGGCACGAACCTCAGGAACAGCTTGATGAAGCCCCAGAACAGCAGTATCGGGGCGATGAAGCTCAGCAGGTAGTCCGTCCCCCACCACGTGGAATACAGCATCATCACAATCAGGTTACCCGTGGAAGGCTCGAACATGTCCACCGTTAACCCATAGTAAAGCATCCCCATCTTGTACACCCCGAAGAGGAACGCCACCAGCGCCGTCTGCCAATCACCCACGCCCTCATCCACGGACGCATGCTCCTTGAGGGCGTCGACGATGGTGACCTGGGTGGCCTCCTGGGCGGGCCTGTAGACCGACGTCAACGCAAGCACCGTGCTGAACAACAGGGTGGCTCCTAGGGTAAGCGGGCTGATGCTGTTCAGGACCTCGAGGAAACCCATCTCAGGGATGACGACCACGAGGATGCCCGCCCCCGCCAGCACCCCGATCACCGCCGCCAGAACGCTCACGATGAGCCCCTCGAAGACCAGGATGAAGAGCACCTGCCTGTGAGTCATGCCCCTTGTGAACAGAAGCCCTATCTCCCTGCGCCTCAGGTTGAAGACCACGTCGGAAACCGTCATCCCCAGGTACCAGGCGCAGAAGAAGACCGGGAGAGCCACCAGGACGGTGCTCGTCTTCATCTGGTTGGACAGCTGCGACACGGCGGTCAAGATCTCCTGCAGATAGCTTCGAGGCGTGTACATGTACTCGGCGCCCTCGGTGTTTATGTCGTCCAAGATACCCTGCAGCCTATTTACCGACCCCTCGACGTCCCAGGGGTTGATCAGCGCCTCCCTGTCAAGCATTATCAGCGCCTCGGTCGTCTGGTCCTTGGTTGGCCGCCTCATCTCCGCGAAGACGGGGTCAAGCAGTTCCTCCAGGGTGCCCTCTGTCATGAGGATCATGTTGTACACGGGTCTACGGCTGAGAGCCTCTCTGCTCCGGATCAGGTCCCTCAGATAGACGTTGTACCTGCCCATGCTGATGGTGAACGTCCTCTCGTCCAGCGCCACCGAGCCGGCGACGGTGTAGTTACGATGCCTGTACTCGAACCCCGGCGGGTTACGCGGCGCATAGGTGTTGAAACTGATGGTCAGCGGGTCGCTGCCCTGGATCAGCGTCGCGTTCGTCGAGGAGGCGTCCACGTATACCACGCCGTCCTCCAATGGGCCCTCGACGGACATCCCCCCGTAGAGCGACGAGTCGTCGGGCAGCGCCAACAACACTGCCTCGAATGTGCCGTTGATCTTGGGGGACCGCAGCTCTACGCTCCACCTGATGAAGTGGTCCACACGCTCCACGCCCTCGACTTCGCCGAAGATCTCGTCTATCTCAAAGTAATGGGTCTTGGAGACGTTCTTTTCCGGCGCGCTGCTTATGACGTCGACGTACGCGGACTCAAGGGTCTCGTCGAGGATCGCCACCCCTATCGCGTCCGCACCCTGCAGGATGCCGCTGAACAGGGTCGCCGCCAAAGCCGCGCTCAGGAACAGCGACAGGAAGAGCCCTCTCCCTCTGACTATGCGTTTGGCTGCGTAGCGGAACATCTCTTACACATCTTCGGAACGTGTTTAAAAAAATATGCCGAATTTTCTTCAGAATCCGAGCGCGTCGAAGAACGCTGCTTAAAGCCGTTTATTAAAAGGCTTGTAGACCCAAAAAACGTGTGCTCTTATTTATACTAACATTTATATCGCCTGCTCTGTCAAGAACAGCAGTGATTCAATGTCGTTGCTTCAGCCTGATAACGAGATCGGGATGATCCTGCAGACTCTGTTCAGCTTCGCGTTCATAGTCTACCTCTTCTACGCCCAGCGGATCCAGGCCATGACCATGCTCCGGCAGATAGAGGTGACGCTGCGGAAGATCAAGAGTCTCCGCGACGAGGGTAAGACCACCGCCATCGAGACCATCAACGAGATAGGGAAACCCGAGAGGGACCCGACGCCCATGGTGGAGCGGTTCATGGAGCACTTCATGATCGAGCCGGTGAGCATGGACCCGGCGGGGGTCGTGGGGAAGCTCGGCAGCATACTCAACGTCCGTGAGTTCACCTTCGAGAAGGAGGTCGAGGTCATGGCGCCAAACGCCGAGCCCTCCGAGAGGAACAACATAGAGAACCTTCTCGAGGCCTCGCTGGCGCTGAACATCTTCTACAAGGTCATACGGCACTACTACCTCCTTGGCAAGAAGACCATGAACATCTACATCATAATGCAGATCCACATGATACTGCCCCTGATACTGCAGCAGATAGAGGCGTACAGCTCCGCCCTGACGGCGTTCAGTGAGGGCATGCCCATCGGCGACAGCGTGGGCCCGATAGTCGCGGCCAAGCTGCTGAACGGAGCCGAGACAAGGGAGGTCGCCAAGGAGATGGTCGCGGGAGAGATCGAGTACGAAGGACGACGCGTGATAATAACCAAGGCTAAGGGACCCGGCGGAAGCGTGGGCAAGCCTGGGGACGCGGTCAACAACCTGCTGAACGAGAACAAGGGCAAGGTGACTATGCTCATAACCGTCGACGCCGCCGGGAAGCTCGAGGGCGAGCAGGTCGGCGACATCGCCGAAGGCGTCGGCGCAGCCATCGGAGGCCTCGGCGTCGAGAAATACAAGATCGAGCAGGCCGCCACGGAGCACAACATCCCCATGTACGCCGTGGCCATAAAGCAGGGGATAGAGCACGTCGTAGCGCCCCTGGTAGAGTCGCTTTTCGAGGCCACCGACAAGGCGGTCTCATCAGTCAAGGGGCTCATACTTGACTACAGCAAGAAGGGCGACACGGTGCTTGTCGTCGGCATAGGGAACACCGTGGGGGTCGCGCAGTGAAGCGGATGAGCGGGGACACGGCGCCCATAGCGGGCGGAGCTACCCAGAACTGGGTAACCCTCGCCGCCATGATCATCGTCGGCGCCCTCGCGTTGGTGAGCCTATACATGGGGTTCCAGGCGTACGGCAACGAGGAGATAGAGATCGCGTTCATGTACATGATCATAGGGACCAGCGGCTTCATAGCCATCGGCTACGCCTTCTTCAGGCCAAAGCCCACGTCGATGGACCCCCTGAAGACCAAGAAGTTCGACGTCATAACGACACTGGAGTGCCCGCAGTGCAACCTGAAACGTGTGCGCGCCTTCCAGAGAGGCGACTACATCTACAAGAACGACGAGCCCTGCACACGCTGCGAAGGCAAGATGATCATAACCAGCATCCACACCCGCAAGGAAGAGAAAAAGAAGTAGCTAAGCCGTCGTAACCTCGCAGCCGCCATCCGTCAATATGACGGAGTGCTCCGCTTGGGCCACCATCGCCCTGGTTCTCTCTACGAGCTGAGGGTAGCTCATGATGCACTTCGAGTCGAGGAGCTCCCTGAAGGCTGAGACGCCTTCCGGGCCCGGGAACCTCCTCAGCACCCACCTCGACGCGAAGGGGAGCGTGCGATGCTCCGCCTGAATGTGCTTCATCATAGTCTTCGCGGCTCCCTTCAGGCTGTGCTTCTTCAGCATCCTGTATATGTTGCTCGGAGGCCCGTCCGTCACCAGGCCGTCGGCGTCGTTGGGCACCGCGAAGGGCTCGATGGCGTAGACGTCGCCCTCCTGTATCACGTGGTGGTCGTGGCCGGCGACGTTGGGGATGCTGGCGCCGGCGTGAACCACGTACCTCGCCAGCTTGTGGCCTGTGAGGTTACTAATCGGCTTCGCTCCCCTGGCCTTTATCGCCTGCTCTATCGCAGCACCCACGTCGCTGGCCCTGATCCCGGGCCGGATCGTCTTGATGGCGGCGTCCAAGCCCGCCTCGGCGGCCTCCACGAGGTAACTTAGGCTCGGGTCGAGGCACGCCGTGGCGGCGGTGTCGGCGATGTAGCCTTCCACGTGGACGCCCACGTCGAGCTTGACGAGGGACCTCTCCGGCACAAGGGTGATGTCGTCGACCGGCGACACGTAGTGGGCGGCTACGCTGTTGATGTCGACGTTCGTCGGGAAAGCCATGCCGCCGCCGAGCTCCCTGATCAAGTCCTCGGCCCTGTCACAGATGTCCAAGACCTTGACGCCTGGCTCGATCTCTTGCACCACGGTGTCTCTGACCTTTGCGGCGATGACGCCGGCCTTCCTCAGGGCGTACAGCGGCTCCATAATCTTCTATGATACTCTCAGGCAAGAAAAAGGGTTGCCCTGATCCCGGGCTACTTCACCACAAGTATCGGCTTCGTACACGACTCGACGACTCTACGGCTCGTGCTGCCCAGTATCCAGCCCGTGATCCCGCCGACGCCCCTACTCCCTATGACTATGAGGTCGATCTGGTCTTCCTCCGCCTCCTCGACGATCACCGCCGAGGGCCTGCCCTCCATGAGCTTGGTGGTCACCACGAGATCGGGGAAAGCCTCTTTGATGTCCTCCTCCGCCTCCCTGAGGCTGCCCGCGTAAATCTCCTTCATCTTGTCCTGGTACTCGCTCATGTCCTGGGCGGCCGTTATCGGGGCAGCCCCGAACCCCTCGTCCGGGAACACAGGCATCATCACCCTCGGGACCACGGAGAGGATCACCAGCTCCGACTTCCACTTGTCCGCGGTGCTCACCGCGATGTCCATCGCGTGCTTTGAGGGCTCCGAGCCGTCGAACGCCACCAGTATCTTCCTATACATTTCCACCGATTTGATCTTGGTCCTTACAGCATATAAACTACAGCATCCGCCTCAGCCACCCTTACCAAGGGTCTGGAGGTGTCTCAGGGGCCCATAGCGCTCAACTATGTTGGCCCACTCCTCCTCGTCATAGAAGCTGCACAACCCTTTTCCGAAGAACTTAGCAACCTCTAGGCAGAACCTGGCTGCGGCTTCGATGTCCGTGGGGTGGCTGGCGCCCGTGCCGCATCCCGGTACCGGGACCTCGGTGGTTATCGCTACCCCGACGACGGGTCTATCCGTCGCGTTCGTGGGCTGCATGATGCTGTTGATGTGGTCCAAGTCGTTGCCGTACGGCGTTATGTCCTGGGTGGTGATGGGGCACACCCTGGGGAGCTGGCCCGTCACTGTCTCCATTATGTCCAGGAGGCTGTCGCTCACCTTGAGCACCCAGCCCTCCTTGGCCGTGGGCGTGATGGCGAAGCCCCGGAAGTTGGCGACCCTGTTCCCCTTCGTAGTGTCTATGCTGAGCACGGCGTCCATCTCGGGATCGATCTCGTGCCTGTTCATCGTGGCGATGTCGACGGGGCTTCCCATGAAAGGCACCGGCTTGTGGGGCTGGGTGGGCGCGTCCGGGCATATGTGGGTGGCTACTATGACGTCGCCCGGCAGCCTGTCGCCTTTGGCCTGCATGTCGGCCAGCTTCAGGGCCACTGATAGGGCGGTTACCGCCCCGTCGGCGTCTGACACGAGCCCTATCTGCTCCGGCCGGGCCCCTACGCCGCCGAGGCGCCCCACCACTCCCAGCGTGGGGGCGTCTCCCCCCGACGCCTTCCCCTCCTTCCCGGGGACCCGTATCTTGATGAAGTCTGTGGACCCTCTCTCTCCCTGGATGGTCTTCACCTCGACGTCTTCCAGGCCCCTACCCCGTAGATACTGCTCTACCCTGTGTCCGTCGACGGTGGCGCTGTCCAGGAGCTCCATGATCTCGATGACTTGCTTCAGCATGGTATTAAGCTAGGCTGGATTCTATCTAAAAGGTTCCCTACTTTTTACCGCGGGTGACAGTATTCTTATATCGGCTGTCTGTGTCGCCTCAACCCGTGGACTCGGCTCAAGAGTTCTCCGAGCTGGAGGAGGTGGAGCTAAAGGAGCGCATAAAGATGCTGAAGAGTCAGGAGAAGGCCCTGAGGGACGAGCGCCACATCCTCGAGTCCAGGCTCCGGAACCTGATCCTCGCACGGTACACGGAGCTCATGAAGAAATACCGGGACAGAGACGATGAAACAGGTAACCTGTTTAGAGGGCGGCGATGAGGCTCTCGATGATCTCCGCGGCGCCCTCATGGATCGGGTTTCCGTGGCTCGGATAGATGCTTTCTACCTCAAGATCCCTGAGCCTCAGTATGCTCTCCCTCGCCTTCCCTGGGTCGCTGCTGAAGTACGCCGGAGGAGGCGTCAACCTCCCCCGTTTCTCGAAGACCGTGTCCCCAGTGATTAGTGTGCGGCCGACCAGGAGGCTAATGTTTCCCTCGGTGTGCCCGGGGAGATGAACCACCCTTATGCCGCCGGCGAGGGGGATGACGTCTCCGTCCTCAAGCCTCCTCTCCACCTCTACTCCCGTGGCCTTCTCTATAGCCTCCGCCTCGAGCCTGTGTGCTGCGACCTCTACCCCAGCCTATCCTTTATGGCCCTGAGTCCTCCGACGTGGTCCGAGTGCCTGTGAGTTATTATGCATAGCTCCAGCCTCGACGGGTCGCTTCCCTGCTTCTCCATCTCCGAGATGATCTTGTTGGCCGAGGCGGCGTTGAACCCGGTGTCCACGAGCACCGTGCCGTCCACCACGTGAGAGTTCACGCCGAACACCAGCCTCCTGGTGGTGATGGTCTGGATGCTCATCCTTGTTGGGTTCGCATGAAAAGGTAAAAATGTTGGCTAGGGGCGCTCCGCCCTGACGATCAGGCTGAACCTGTCGTAGTCGTAGCGGTGGACCTTGATGCCGTTCGCCGTCCCCTCCTTGTATGGGCCCGCGGCTCCGTCCCGGATGCTTAAAGCCGCCTCGTGGCACTCCCTGATGAGGCGCTTCTCCATCCGGGGCTCGTTGTGGCTGGGCATCACCCAGTCGTAGATGGGTAGAAGCCTCACCATCTTGGAGAGGCTGTCGATGAACTCATCAAGGCTCGTGGTGGGCGAGTAGACGTATATCGGGGCCGGGTAGAACGTGTCGCCGGTCCAGAAGACCCGGCTCACCCGGTCGAGGATGCACACGCTGTCAGGGCTGTGCCCCGGCGTGTGTATTATCTCGAGTTCCCTGCCGCCGAGGTCCACGACGTCCCCGTCTCTCAGCCACCGTGTGACCTCGAAGGGGCGTATCCTCCAGCTGTCCCTGTCGAAGCAGGGCGGGAGAGGCTTCCATACCATGTCGCCGTCGAGGTAGTGACCCATCTGCTCCCTGGACCTCCCTCGCTTCGCATTCTCTCTGCTGAACTCCGAGTCGTACGCCGCCACCTCGTTGAACTGGTGGTTCCCGCCTATGTGGTCCCCATGGGTGTGGGTGTTGACGACCGTCACCGGTAGCTCCGTCAACCCGTCGACGAGAGCCTTCATGTCGCCTATGCCGTTGCCCGTGTCGATGAGGGCGGCCCTGTCCTCTCCGAGGACCAGGTAGCTGATGACCTCCTCGAACTGGCCGTCCTCGTATATGGCGTAGACCGTCTCCGTCAGCCTGTAGACCTCGAACCAGCCGTCGGGCTGATCCACCTTCTCGTAGCCGCTCCACGCCGGACGCGGCAGCTTCTCGTACCACTTCTTGGGGACGACGATCTCTCCCTCTGTGTCGTTGGAGTAAGCCATGTCAACACATCAGCGGGACCCATTGAAATAAGCGTTGTTGCAGGTGAAGGAACAGGGGACAGGCTTACGCGGTCACAGAGATCATAAGCCCTCCCTCTTTTCCCCTTCACATGGATGAGTGTCACCCTGATCCATCCCTCGCTGAACCGGTCAGGAGGGGCCGAGAAGATGTGCCTTGAGGCCATCGGTGCGCTGAAGGAGAGAGGGTACTCCGTGGCTCTCTACACTCTGGATGAGCCTCAGTGGTCAGCCATCGAAGGTAACTGGGGGCCCGTGGCGAGGCCTGACACGCAGCGCTTCCTACAAGAAGGAGCCTTGAACCCCTCAGGCGTCGTGAGGTGGATTAGATGCTCTGTCCTCTACCTCTGGCTGCTTTACCTCGCCCAGACCGGGGATTCCTTGACCGTCAACAACTATGGGGAGGTGTACCCCTTCATCAGTGACGTGTCGTACCTTCACAGTCAGCCCTTGGCCTCCGTGGGCGGTAACCCGTACCGGGTTCCCTTATGGGATTATACAGGTGAGGCGTACAGGCGGCTGCATGACAGGCTGTTGGAGCGACACCTGTCCCCCGTCCTGGTCACGAACTCCACCTACAATGCAAGGCACATCCGTCACAGGCTAGGGTCGGAGCCGACGGTTCTCTACCCATGCATAGACCCCATACCATATCGTTTCGAGCCCAAGACAGGCAAGGTTTTGACCGTCTGCAGGCTTACACCTGAAAAGAACCTGCAGGTCATAAACGAGGTGCTCGGGCACATGCGGGGCGTCAGGTTCAGCGTCGCCGGGGGGACCACGCCTCAGTCCTCCGGGATCCTTTCCATGCTGCGCAGCAAGTACGTCGATCTGTACCCCAACCCTCGGCGAGACGAGATCATCGGCCTGATGAAGGAGTCGTCCGTCTACCTCTCCACCCAGCCCAACGAGGCCTTCGGCATGGCCGTGTTGGAGGCCATGAGCGCAGGCTGCGTCCCGGTGGTTTACCGGGACGGGGGCCCGTGGCACGACATTCTGGGCGCGAGGGACGGCGAGGTCGGCTGCGGCTACACGACGGGCATGGAGGCCGCCGGGTGCATAGCCGACGTGCTGTCAGACGAGGGGCTCAGGGAGCGGCTGAGGGAGAACGCGGTGAGGCGGGCCAACGACTTCACGAGGGAGCGGTTCCGCGAAGGGCTTCTCAGGATCGTGGAGGGCACCGAGCACGTTAAGATGCAGGGGGGCCGCCTGTTGGACGCTTACCTGCTCCTGTCCCGGCTCAGGGACCGGTTTGATCGGCTCTTGTTACGACGCTGAACCTGCCGTAGTCATACTTCCTGAGGGGGATGCCCATGTCGGTGCCCTCCAGGTACTCGCCTCTGCCCTCGGCTATGTCGACTACGGCTTCGTGGACGTCCTTGAGGAGCTGCTTCTCGACCCACGGCTCGTTGTGGCTGGGCATGAGGCGGTCGTAATCGTCGTAGTGGGCCAGCGTCCGTTCGTAGCTCTCGATGAAGGTGGGGATGTCGCCGCCGTCGAGGTACGTGTAGATGCCGCCTGTGTAGAACATGTCGCCGGTGAAGAGGAGCCTGTCCTCGCGGTCGAGGAAGCAGCACGAGTCGGGGGTGTGGCCTGGGGTGTGCAGTACCTCCAGGCTGCGGGTGCCGAGGTCGATGACGTCGCCGTCTTTGAGCCAGCGCGTGACTTTGAAGCCGGGGACGACGTAGCTATCGGGGTCGAAGCCCTCGGGTAGGGGCTTCCACACCATCCCGGGTGCTATGAGGTGCGCCATCTCGCTGTTGGGGAGCCCCTTCTGGGCCTCGCGGCTCCAGGGGTGGTCTAGCATGGCTATCTGGTCGAAGCGGTGGTTGTCGGCTATGTGGTCGTTGTGGCTGTGGGTGTTGACCACTGTGACGGGCTGGTCCGTGATCTCTTCCACTGCTTCCCTTATGTTGCCCATGCCGCAGCCGGTGTCGATGAGGGCGGCCTCGTCGTCGCCGAGGATCAGCGTGCTGAGGGCCTCCTCGTACTGGCCGGGCTCGTATATGGCGTAGACGCCTTCCAGGACCTTGCAGACCTCGAACCACGGCTGGCTGCAGGGGACGCGTTCCAGGGATGAGTACACTGCACGGGGGAGCTTGTCCCACCACCGGTCCGCGACCAGCAGCTTCCTGTCTTCGGGGGCGGTCATGCTACTCGGAGTCGCTGCCTTTGATTTAGGGTTATCGGGGCTTGTTCCGTGTTACTTGGAATAACTGAATTTCAATACTCACTAAGAAAATACTTTAGACCTACTATTATTATCAGATTATGTTCTCATAATGTTACTAATAGTATTGGGGTTCAAACCCAACTCCTATGACGGAGTAGCGGAAGGGTTTGACCTGATCTCGAATAATGGATTATTCGATTCTAACACCAACATGTTTTTATCCAATTTGGAAAAAATCAGAAAATCACTCTATTTAAGCTTTAGATAGGTTCAAGAAAAGCCTCACGTTCAGTCCATCTGAACGATTAGAATGTACATTCGCGTAGGGAAGAAAGACTGTCTCGTCTCGGACGAAACAGGTCAAAAACCTTCAGCCTGCTGCTGGGTGGAGTAATCATATTAGCTGGCTTATCAGAGCTGTTTAACGGAGCCTTTGACTGGCTTAATTGGAATGCCATCTGGCCATACTTTGTTATAGGATTAGGACTGCTTATTGTTGGTAGGGCTGCAACTGTCTCTAAAGACTCCTAAGACTTTGTGTAAGTAAAATCTCCTATGTTGATAGTGTTCAGACTACACCGCGAGCGTTCCTGATGGCTGTTGAATTGAAACCCATTTTCTAGTGTATTAGATAAAGATAGAAGTAATTTAGCGAAAATGCATACGGAGAACAGTCTATTTCAGTATCCAGCAATAGGTTGTGTCGCAGCATTCGTCTCCCAACATCAGGCATTTAGTTCTTAGTAAGCTTACGTTTTTATTATATGCGGGTGTTGTCTCGTAATCAGGTTTGCGCGCGCGCAGAGTGTTGCCTTCTTTGCGTGAGTTAGGGCTGGGTTTTTATTGGCTATAGAAGCTGGTCTCGGGCTTGTTGAGTGATCTCAGGTTTGTTTCTCTTTGTGAGTATGTCATTATGCATCAGGGTTCGACGGATACTTTTGGGGAGGCTTCTGATGGCGGCCTCATGGTCTCCGCTTCTTAAGATAGTCATGAGCTCGGGTTTATAGAAGTATACCATGTTTTGGAACGACTTCTCATGGAGAGTCATACCAGTCATGTTGTAGAACCTTTCCTCGCGTCTTTTAGAGGCAGACCGCTTCTCTTCGTTGACCTTGGCTTGGCCGATGCGCTGAGCGTCACGTAGGTCGGGGTCTCTGCTTCGGCGCATGACTTTGACGTCTTTAAGTAGGTCGCCTCGTCTAACTCCTAGCTGGGCGGCTATCTCTGTGTAGTTGAGGTTCTGGCTTATCCCATCGAGAAGGGCCTGGCGGCGTGTCTCGGGTTCTCCTAGTGTATATATCATTTTGTTTTCACTGCGTGGGCTTGCCTCCACGCTTGGGGCGTGGCTTGGCGAAGAATCCTGCACAAACCTATATGGAGTGGATGCATTTAAAGGGGTTTATTGGGGCTGGGGCCTTATTTTCCGCCCTTGGCTGGGCACTTGGGGTTCTTGGTGTGCTCGGCTATGTTGCAGGCGATGTATCTTCCGCATTTTCCGTTGCGGTCGACCTGGTAGCTGACGAAGACACCGCACTGTTTACTGAGGGTGGGGGTCTTCGCGTGGGGTGCCTTGATTATTCTAGGTTTCTCTGTCACGGTAGTTCACTGTCACTTGGTAGTGGATCTGGATGACAAACTGAGCTACACTTATGTGGTTAATAATGAGTAGAAAAATTACATCAGTTAATTGAAAAACGTGATATTGGAGTAATAAATTGTTTATAATATTTTGTCGATGATTGTTGATGTTATACAAGCATTAAATACCATTAATAAAATAATAATTGTGTTATATGGGAAATATTAAAATAAATATATTATTGTATGAGCATACTTTTTAAATTTAAAGATGTATTAAGTTGAATATAAATTTCTCTTTCTATAAATTTTAATGCTGGGTGGTGTTGAAGAAGACGCGTATTAAAATGAGGGTAAAATGTTATTTTATCTGGCATTGTTGAAGACATCTGTTTTGTATATGTACACGAAATTGAAAGATTCCATCGTTAAGAGAAATTCCATTAAATACCTAATAATATTGTTATATTGAGAAATTAAATATCCGTGTCACTTGGAATAAGCGTTTTTTTTTGTGTGGAGTCTATGTAAACGTCTAATTTTTACCTCGATTTTCCAGCGGTTGGTTGGATGGTAGAGAAGATGGTTATTGTTTGGGGGTCTTCTCACAGTTCTCCTGAGCCGGAGGTCTGCTTCTCTCCAGCGGTCCATCAGCTCGTCGACGGGCATCGCGTCCAGCTCGTCGTCCATCTCGTAGGGGTCCACCTCCTCCCCGTGCACCCTACTCAGGAGGTTATACTCAATAGCCATGACCATGTGGATGCAGAGGCGCTTGACGCTGCCGAGTGGAGGCACCACGTCCCGGGTGAACTCCTCCTCGCTCAGGCCTCGGATGATCTCCCTAGCTCTATCGTTCGCCCAGAGGTGGTAGTCAGCTAGTTTCTCCAGATCCATCTCAATATTCAGTTTTATCTGACGCCGTAAGAGGTTGACGGATGAAAATGGGGTTAGGCTTTGCCCTTGAACTTCTCGGCTATCTCCCGGGCCTGCTCCAGCGGGGGCTTCCTGCCGGGTTCGCCCACGGGCTTGTAGGTGCGTCCCCTGAGCCGCTCCTTGTGCTCCTCCTCGGCCTTCTTCAGCAGCTCGGGCCTTGTCAACAGGTCGATGACGCTGCCCGCCATGGCCTTGGCGGCGAATACAAGGCTCTTGTGGCCGATGGTGCTGCCTGCGCAGGCGACGAACTGCCAGCTGTGCCCAGGGGCGCCGAGGACGTTGCACGTGGTGCCAAACTCCAGCGTGGGCGTCTTCCAGCTGACGTCGGCGACGTCGGTGCTGCCGGGGCTGGTCTCGCCCTCGTCCCAGGGGTCCAGGATGTCGGTCATGAGGTCTATGTCCACGTACCTCTCCCAGCCGGGGACCTTGTCCTTGCGTAACCCATCTATCTTCTCCTCCTTGGGGAAGCTCTTCGCTATCTCTGCCGCGAACTCCAGCTCCTCCTCGGTGTACTTGGGCGGCCCCACAACACGCATGTTGGCTGTGACGACGTCGCTTAGCACCTTGCTTGGTATCACGTTGTAGAGGCCGCCCGAGTGGTCTATCTTGAGCTCGGTCTCGGTCATCAGCGCCGCGCCCTGGGCGATCTTCTTGATGCGCTCGTAGATGGGGTCAAGCTGGTCTCGCTCCGGGGCCCTCACGTAGTACCAGCTCCGCGCATAGTCGGGGACCACGTTGGGCTGGCCGCCTCCCTCCTCGATGACGTAGTGGATGCGCGCCTCCTGGATGACATGCTCACGCAGGTAGTTGACGCCTATGTTCATCAGCTCTACCGCGTCCAGGGCGCTGCAGCCCTGCTCGGGGCTGCCGGCGGCGTGCGCCGTCTTGCCGTAGTAGTGGAACCTGACGCCGTTGGTGGCGTTGCTGCTGCTGAGCCCCGCCACGCTCATGTCGCTGGGGTGGTGGCTCAGGCAGGCGTCCACGTCGTCGTAGAGGCCGTCCAAGACCATGAAGACCTTGCCACCGAAGTTCTCCTCCGCGGGTGTCCCGTAGAACCTGACGGTGCCCTTTAGGCCCTCCTTCTCCATGGCGTACCTGACGGCGATCGCGGCGGCCATGGCGGAGGCGCCGTGGACGTTGTGACCGCACCCGTGGCCCATGCCGCCCTCCACGAGGGGCTCCTTACGGGGCACCACCTTGTTGCTTATCCCGGGCAACGCGTCGTACTCGCCCTGGGTCGCGATCACGGGCTTCCCCTTGCCCCACTCGGCGAATATGGCGGTGGGCATCCCCGCGACCCCCAGCTTCACCTTGAAGCCGTGCTTCTCGAGCATATCCGCGATGAGCCTGCTGCTCTTGTCCTCGCAGAGCCCGTACTCGGCGTAGCCCCAGACCTCGTCGCTTATCTCGGTCAACTGGTCGCGGTGATCATCTATCCACTTCCAAGCTATCTCCTTGACCATAACCATCATGATGAATTGGGTGGACAAGTGTAAAAGCTTGGTGAGGCGCGGTCAAACAACATATTCCCCCGGGCCGACGGTCTAAATGGTTTCTATGCCCAAGCTTGTAGAGCTTCTCAGGAAGCAGAGGATGATCGAGTTGAGCCACGCCGACAGGCTCGCCGAGTCCATGGAGCAGCTGGGGCACCCCCTCATAGGGGCGCTGCTGGAGGCCATACTCCACGACAGCAGGAAGCACGCCGCCGTCTGCCAGGCCTTCATCGACGTGGACGCCGGCTCGGTGCCTCTGAGGCTGGACGTGGACATGGGGCCCGCCGTGAGCCTCCACCGGGACATAAGGCAGCACGTAGCCGTCGAGGCGGAGATGATCAAGCGGCTGGAGGAGATGGTGAGCCAGACACGGGACGACCGCGTCAACGCGTTCCTGGGCTACCTGATGGACGAGGAGCGGCGCCACCACTCCATGTTAAGCGGTATGAGCAACCTCATCGACAGGGACAGCGTCGCCATCGACGAGTACCTCGGCCTCTTCGAGAAGCACATGACAGTATCCCCAGAGTAAAAAATGGGCCCCACTAGCCCCTTTCACTCCAAGGTGGTTATGGACACCAGTAGCTCCCCGCAGTTCACGGAGTAATAACACCTCATCATGCCCACCACCCCGTCCCGGGGGGCCGTCACCGTCTGCCTGACCTCCCCGAAGAGGTCCGTGACCACCCCCAGCACGTCCCCGGCCTTCACCGCCTGATCCGTGGTTACCGCGGGCTGCCATATGCCGCCCTCCTCTGCCCTTAGCCTTGTGCTGCCGCTGCTTATTACCGGTTCAACCAGTTTGGGCTTGCCTTCGATTACCCCGAAGTACATGAGGACATTCATTATACCATCATAGTGGAACTCTACCTCGTCCTCCCTCACGGGGAAGGGGGTTCCGGACTCCGAGGTGATGCACGGGGTGCCGAGCCTGCTCTGGGCGCACATGGTCATCCCGGTGGGGGTCACCGGGAAAAGGTTGATGAACCGGGTGGGGAAGCACCGGGCCATGTCCAAGGCCACCTTGTTGACCTCCTCGTCCTCACCCTTGCCGGCTATGACGTAGTTGTGGATGTCCTCGTTGACGTCCCCGCCGTGGCAGTCCACGAGGGCGTCGCACATCTTGATGACGTTCTCGTAGACCGTGTAAGCTATCCGCTGGCTCAGGGTGCCCTCCTTGTCGCCGGGGAAAACCCTGTTGAGGTTCATCTGGTCGAAGGGACTGAGGAACATGGTCTTGTGCTCGAACTGGGGCCCGTTGAGGACGGGGACCGCGAGGACGGTGCCCCGCATCTTCTTGGGGTCCAGCTCACGGATGACCCTGATGACCGCCTCTATGCTGGCGAACTCGGTGCCGTGGGTGCCGCCTATTATGCCGACGGTCTTGCCCTTCTCGGCGCCGTTGATGACGGCCAGAGGCACCCTGTAGGTGTTGACGCTTGTGGTGCCGGCGTCCAGGAACCCCTTGGCCTTCTCGCCGGGCGAAGCCGATATGCTGCCTATCGTTATGGTGCTCATATGTCTCGCTTCCCCTTGAGCTTCTCCCACGCCTCCTTGGCGATCTCCAGTGGCGGCTCCACCTCGGGAGGTATGGGCGACGTGTATTTGCGCCCCGCCAGCCGCTCTGTGTGCTCATCCTTGGCCTTCTCCAGTAGCTCAGGCTTCGTGTACAGGTCCAAGGCGCTGGCCGCCAGGGTCTTGGCAGCGAACACGAGCGACTTGTGGCCTATGCTCATGCCGCTGACGGCGGTGAACCTCCAGTCGTGGCCTGGGGCGCCGAGGACGTTGCAGGCGGTGCTGAACTCCATGGTGGGGCACCGCCAGCTCACGTCGCTCACGTCGGTGCTGCCGTGGCTGATCTCGCCGTCGTTCCACGCGTCCAGTATGTCCGTCATGAGGTCCACGTCCACGTACTTTTCCCAGTTGGGCACCTTGTTCTTGCGGAGGCTGTTGATCTTGTTCTGCTTTTCGAGGGTCTTGGCGATCTCCGAGGCGAAGCCGAGCTCCTCCTTGGTCCACTCGGGGGCTCCCACCAGCCGCATGTTGGCGGTCACCAGCTCGCTGAGGGTCCTGCTGGGTATCTTGTTGTAGATGGCGGCGATGAGATCTATCTTGAGCTCCGTCTCCGTCATCATGGCGGCGCCCTCGGCGATCTTGTTGATGCGCCTATAGATGGCGGCCACCTGGTCCCTCTCCGGGGCCCTGATGTAGTACCAGCTGCGGGCGTAGTCGGGCACCACGTTGGGCTGCCCGCCTCCCCGCTCTATCACGTAGTGGACCCTCGCGTCCTGGATGACGTGCTCTCTGAGGAAGTTGACGCCCACGTTCATCAGCTCTATGGCGTCCAGGGCGCTGCGCCCCATCTCGGGGCTGCCCGCGGCGTGCGCGGTCTTCCCGAAGAACTCGTACTTGACGCTGTTCACGGCGTTGCTGGACGAGAGGCCTGCGACGTTCATGCTGCTGGGGTGGTGGCTCAGGCACGCGTCCACTCCCTTGAAGTTGCCTGCGCGCACCATGTAGGCCTTGCCGTCGTAGTTCTCCTCGGCTGGGCTGCCGAAGCACTTCACCGTGCCGGGGAGCCTCTCCTCCTCCAGCACGTACCGGGTGGCTATGGCGGCCATGAAGCCGCTGGTGCCGTGGACGTTGTGCCCGCAGCCGTGGCCGGGCCCGTCCTCCACCAGCCACTCCCTGTATGGTACGGCCTTGTTGCTGATCCCCGGCAACGCGTCGTACTCGCCCATGAAGCCTATGACGGGTCTCCCCTTGCCCCAGGAGGCCACGAAGGCGCTGGGCATCCCGGCTACCCCCCGGTCCACCTTGAACCCGTGTCTCTCAAGGGTCTCGGCGTGGAGCTCCGCGCTCTTAAACTCGACGAGGCCCAGCTCCGCGTACTCCCAGACCCTGTCGCTTACCTCGATGAAATCGTCCCTGTGCTCATCGATCCACTTCCATGCCTTATCCTTCAACATGATCAATCAACTGAACTGTGTCCCTTGAGGGGTTAAAACTAACGAAAGGCCACGGGTGTAACCAGTTTTTTGTATGGCTTTAAACTCGGCGGTAACACTTAAACCAAGCCGGCGACGCAGTCACTGAGAACAAAGGTGGATACTGGGATCGACCTCGTCTCGCTGCTGCTGCTCAGCGTGGGGCTGGCCATGGACGCGTTCAGCGTCGCCACCGTCACGGGGTTCGGCCTCGGCAGGATAAAGATCAGCGACGCGACGCGGATGTCCATAAGCTTCGGCGTCGCACACGTCGTCATGCCCGTCCTCGGCTGGTTCCTCGGCTCCACGATAGTGGGCCTCGTGTCCAGCTACGACCACTGGGTGGCTTTCCTGCTGCTGTTCTTCGTAGGCGGCAGGATGGTGAAGGAGGGCATGGACGGGGACGGCGAGGTGGACCCCGGCGAGATACTGGGCACCGCTAGCCTCATAATGTTCACCGTGGCCGTCAGCATAGACGCCCTCGCCGTGGGCCTCAGCTTCCGCCTTGAGGGCCTCCCCATACTGGTGCCCAGCCTCTTCATGGGCGCAGGGACGCTGCTGTTCACCTTCGCGGGACTCCTCGTCGGCAACAGGACAGGCAAGGCATTCGGGAAAAAGGCCCAGATAATGGGCGGCCTAGTCCTGGTCCTCATAGGCGCTAGGATTGTGTTTACACACCTTCTATGGTAAAGATTTTATATTTCTACTGAAAACGATTGGACCATAGAAATTCGAGGTAGACTTACTGTGATCAATTGGATGAGTTGACACCTCGAGTTCTATGGCTGGGCTGAATTACTACCATTGCCCATAATCATTCATAATTCAGGCATATATAAGTCTTATTATAATTAATCATAATACCATCATTAGCCCAAGACGCCCATAGAAGTACACATTAGGTATTATACTCTGCACCACTAACTTATTTGGGGTTCATTTATATAGTATAATATAAATAAACAAATCAGATTTAAAGAAGGGCTTCGGAGGGGGTAAGCATCAACTAGTAATTTTATGGGATGTTGGTCTTATGTGGTATTATATCTGATATTTGAAAATAAGCGAAATTTATCCTTATTTATTAAAATAACTTCCATAAATTGGGTTATAATATATATTATAATATTTGTAATATAGCACATCCAACTTAATTCTTGTTTGGGTATTAAACATCTCTCTAATAGAGATTGATCAATAAAATAAAAACATCAAAGTTAATATAAAAGTGTAAAAATTATTATAAAGGGAATAAAAAATTTCATTATTAAAATTTAGTATTTTAAAAAATATTAAGAATAGCTTCATCTAGACGCATCCTCTCGGATTTGATGGTGTCCTCGCCGGGCCACCCGATGATTATGTGGTTCCTGCTGGTCATGGTCGGCGACAGGTTGAAGTGCTCCCGTAGCCGCTTCTGGGTCTCCTCGCCGTGGGTGAGCCAGCAGCCGCCGAGGCCCAGGGCGTGGGTCATGAGGCAGATGTGGTCAGCCGCCGCCCCGGCGTCGAAGTACAGGTTCTGGGGCACGTACTCGTCGAACCTGAGCGTCTTGTACATGCTCAGCTCTTGGAGCACAACGATCATGACGCAGTTCTCTATGGGGATGTCGCTCCTCACAAGCTTCTGCTCCTCCGGGTCGCGTAGCACCAGGAACCGTGTGCAGCCCACGTTGCAGCCGTGGGGCGCATGGAGCCCCGCCTTGAGGATGCGCCTGATCATCTCGTCAGGCACAGGCTCCGGCTTGAACTGGCGAATGCTCTTCCTGCCATAGATGAGCCGCTCCACGGTCCCCACCTCACTCTCCGTGAAGCTCTCCCAAGGCGTGGGCCCGAGCTCCACCTTCTCGCCGTTCCTCATCCTGCGGGCGAGGTCGACGTAGCGGATGCACCACCGGATGTCGGGTAGGTCGAGGGGCAGACCACGCCTCTTCCATACGCCGAGCAGGTGCTCGGCGACTTCGCCGAAGCCCTCCGGCATCTTCCGCGTCCCGTTGAGGATGCGGTATATCAACACCTCCACGGTGTGGTGGGTGCGCTCATGGAATATGGCCCTGAGGTCGTCGGGCTTCATCTCCATGAGCTGCTCCTCCGTGTAGCCGTGGACAGTCAAAGGCTTGGACAAAGAATCACCGGGTAGACGTATCCGTGTACGCCTAAAAGGTTGCTTCGCCTAGAGGACGATGCTCAGGATCACAGCCGCGTTGAACACGTCCCTGTAGGGATACCCGACTAAGACTTCCCTGATCCACGGCTTCTCCTCCGAGACCCTCGTCAACGCGGCCTCCAGCGCCTCCTCGGTCACCGGCTTCTCGAGGCCTCCCTCCTCGGCTAGGACCGCCAGCGCGTCCGCGAAGACGAGGCTGTGATCCAGCTTGGAGAAGGGCCTGAACCCGGTTCGGTGGTCGTGGCTCATCACGGCGTAGAGGGCTTCCTCCGGGAGCCTACCCCGTAGCATGTTGGCGGCGAGTACGCCGTGCTTCGACAGGTCCTCCGCGGTCTGGTCGTAGTCGACGTCGTGGAGGACACCCACCGTCTCCCATAGCCCCCTGCTGCCGCCGAGGCCGCCGGCGAGCACCGCCATGATCCTCCCCACGAGGAGCATGTGGTCGCGCCTGCTGCTGTCCTCTATGAGCCTCAGGGCGTCCTTCTTGGAGATCAACGCCACCATATAGTCAGCGGATGAACCATTAACGTTTTTTGACGCAAAGCCCTACACTTATCCATGGAGAGCGGCTGGAACCTCTCGGTCTGCGGCTTGAACTGCGCCGTCTGCGACATAATGCTCGCCGGGAAGGGAGACGAGGAGAAACAAAGGGAGATCATGGGCTGGTTCAAGGAGGAACGCGGCATAGATGTGGGGTCCGAGGCAATCGTCTGCATGGGCTGCAGGGGAAGCCTGGAAACCCATTGGAGCCCAGACTGCGGGATGATGCTCTGCGCCCGGAGCAAGGGACACGACTACTGCTTCCAGTGCCGTGGCTTCGTCTGCGAGAAGCTTGACGCCTTCGCCGACGACGGAATGGATCACCACAGGAGGGCCGTCGAGAACATGAAAAGGATCAAAGAGATCGGGCTCGAAGCATGGGTGGAGGAACAGCGGGAGAAGGGTCCGCCCGTTTTCTGCCCCTAGTCTTTCTCCCTGAAGAACACCCAGTAGAGGGCGCCGTTGACGGCCATCAGCGCCGCCCCCGTGAAGAAGGGCATCGAGAGGCTGACGGCCTCGAACATGTAACCGGCCAGCGTGGGCGCCGCCGACCGCACCCCCATCCTTGCGAAGCTACTTACCCCTATAGCCGTGGCGGTCTCCTCCGGGTCCACCATCCCGGACGCTAAGGTCTGCCTGATGGGCATGGTGAACATGACGACTATCCTGTTGATCACGAGCACCGCCATGGCGACGGGGTACGCGTTGGATAACGCGAAGGCGGTGGTGAGCACCGCCGCGGCGATACGTGACCCAATTATGGTGTTTATGTCGCCGAACCTGCCCACCATGCGCGGGATGAGGAGGTAGGTGAAGATGCTCAGAAACCTGCTGAGCGAGTATATTGGGCCGAGGGCGTCGCTGCCCACCCCGAACCTGTAGAAGAGGTAGAGGGTCATGAGGCTCTCAATCATGCCCCAGCCGAGGCCGCTGGTGGACCGGACGAGGCTGAACCTGAGGATGACGCCCCAGTTCCTGACCTTGCCGCCTTTTTTTGCCTCGCCTCCGCGGCTGGTCCGCCGCCGCGGCTCACGTATGGGGAACAGGAACACGATGGACAGCGCGGAGCCTACGGCGCAGGCCCACCAGAGCAGCTGGTGAGCCTCCACTACGTTGAAGCCGTATATGTCTTGGAGGTACACGGGGAGCCCGCCGAACGCCGAGCCTATGCTCGCCGCCAGCCCGTTGGTGATGGCCATGGCGCTGTAGATGCCGGGCCGCTGCGTGGCCTCAGTCTTGTCCGTGATGTACCCCGACACCACGGGCTGGCCGGCTCCCTCGCCCTCCCCCATGGCGCCCAGCCCCTGGCCGAGGGCGAGCATCCAGAAGTCGGTGCTCAACGCGAATACCACCATTCTCAGGGTGGCGAAGACGGTGCCGAGTATGAGAAACGGCTTACGGCCGTACCTGTCGCAGAGGTAGCCGAAGGTGACGCTGTGCAGGGCGCTCACAAAGGTGGCGAGGCTCAGCAGCAGCCCGATCTCCATGGCCGTGTAGCCGAGGAGGGCGAAGTAGATGGCCCTCACCACCTGTAGGAACCCCGTCACTATCCGGCGGGTGAACATACTTGAGGTGAGGAGCCTGATGTCCCTGTCGAACCCGTCTGGCACACGAATTAGGCTGGTCACGGGGGCTACCCGAGTGTGTCCGTGAAGGGTTCCACGAATATCTTCCCTTCACCTTTGATGTTCATGGTGTTGATGATGAAGTCGCTGCTTCTCCCGAAGCGCCTGACCCGTTTTGCTCCGTACCCAGAATATTCGTTCATGGGGTCCATATTAAATTGAGAACAATAAAACGGTTTTCCAAGGGGGAACCACGACGATTCAACCTGATATGCTCTATCTCCTGTGACCGTTGAGCGTGTGCATGAGAGTGCTGAGGTCGAGAACAGGGAAAAGATAAACAAGATGGCTGAAAGCGTATCCGGTGCCGTGATCCTTGTACATCATACTATACTGTTAGATTCATTAGGCCCAGCAGGACCAGGGTTACCCCTATCAGGAGGTTCACCCACCTACGATTCTCCATGGACCAGAGCTTGAGGTCCATCGTGGTTCGCATCAAGCCGTGAACCACAATCGTGGTTATGACGAACGGTGCGACGATGATCAAGTTGTACAGGGCTATCAATGCGAGGCCGGTGATCATGTGGACCCGTTCCGAGAGCAGGTTCAAGACGATGAAGTAGGGCGCAGACGAGCATGGCAGCAACAGTATGCCCGTGGCCAGACCCGCCCAGTAGCCGCTCCTGGGGTTCGACACGCCCTCTATCTGGGCCGAGACCCTGCCTGCGAGGGCGTCTGGAAGATACTTCACGTCCATACCCAAGGCGTCAAGTATCCTGAGGCCCCCGAAGACGATGGCAACAGCCGAAACCAGGTACTTTATACCAGATACCCTTGGGAGGATGCTGAACAGCCCTAGGCCCAGGAGGAAGTAGGAGGTGAAGAGCCCTGAAGAGAAGGCCAGCCCCACCCTCAGGGCAGCCCTTCTACCCACGTCGTAGAACACGAAGGAGAGGAGGATCACGAAGACGTTGAAGCAGCATGGGTTTATGGCGTCGACAGCCGCCGCGGCGGCGACCATGGGCAGCAGCTCAAGGAAATCAGCCTCGCCTTCGATAGCGCTGATATATGGTTCCGTGAAGAGTTGAGAAAGCGTCTTCTTCTTTTCTTCGTCATGGACGACTGTCTTGACCTCCATCGTGCCCGTCGAAGCAGCTATGTAGACGGGGACGCCGTTCCACTCCTCCTCGTACACCCTACGCCAATCCTCGGCGGAGAGGCCGCCGCTGGCTATAGCCGTAAGGCTTCCATCCCTGAACACCGCCGCTAAAGGCATGTAGAGGGTTTCACCCAGCGCTTCTGTGATCCTCTGAAAACGATTCGTGTTGACCTTCTCGGCGACATCGTAGAAGACAAGGTCCCCGGCGGGCATGCTGTCTTCGAGTGTCTTCACTCTCTCGCTGACCCCGGAGCAGGTGGGGCACGTCACCACGTATAACACTAGGTCGTCCCTTTGAGCGTAGGCGTGTTGGGGGGTCAAGAGCACTAAGCATAAGAGCAGGACCACAGCCTTGCTCCACGTCTTGAACCCGAATATAGTATCGAAACCCGACATCGGCTCCTATCACCTATAACGTTTAATGCCTCAATAAAACACGTGGGATGGGCTAGTCTGAGCCCTCTCTCCTAAGAAAATCGCCTAAATCAAACAGGTTCCGGATGACCCGGATGCCCGCCGAGGTCTCGTAGCGCCCATAGCCTATGCACCGTCCATCGAACATCACGAGGTAGTGTCTCCCCAGATCTAGGATTCCCTCGACGCGTCTGATGTTTTCCTCGAAGACATCCCTGCCGCATACGAAGAGCCACGCGGCGTCTCTGTCAAGGTGAACCTTCCTCGTGTTCTCCTCAGCCGCCAGCATCTGTAGAAGCGGGCTGCCCGCCTCGAAGAGACGCCTGTTTCGGCCCAGGTACGTCCCTGCGTACACCAGGTTCTTCCTGCTGAACTGCTGCCGTTCCAGTTCTTGGTTCAGGGTGAACCTTTTGCTGTCTATGCTGAGCACCTCCGGGTCCATTTTGGACCCAACCTGCTCCAGGAACCTCTTTAGCAGTCTCACCTCTTCACCACCTTCGCTAGGAAGAAGCCCTGTGTATGTGTCATGTTCGGCCAGAACCTGTGGCATTTTGATATCTTTTCACCGAGTCGCTGGCCGAAAACCTCTGTCAGACCCCTCTCCCCTGGCCCATCTATCTCTTCGAGGAAGGCTTCGTGGTTGCGTAACAACCACTCCATGTTGAGCTCGTTCTCCTCGGGTTCGAGTGAGCACGTGGCGTAGAGCAGGGTTCCCCCGGGCTCCAGGTGTCTCACGGCCGCGGACAACAGCCTACGCTGGATCTCCGCATTCCTGTGTACGTCCTCGATGCTTCTCTTCCCGAACCAACCAGGGTCGGTGACGTAGTTGCCGGAGCACGGTGCGTCGAGGAGCACCTTGCTGAACCTGATTCCCAGATCAAAGCTGGTGACGTCGCCGTGGTACACGAGGCTGTTCTCGACGCCGCAGCGCTCCAGGTTGTTCTCCAAGGCGTAGACGCGCTCCCTGTCGACGTCCACCGCGTACAGCAGCCCCCTGTTCCCCATGTAGGCGGCGATCTGTGTGGTCTTGCCGCCCGGCGCCGCGCACATGTCAAGAACCACGTCGCCGGCGTTCGGCGCCAGCGTCTGGGCTGCGAACTGGGAGGCTGACTCTTGGAGGCTGTAGAGTCCCAGCAGATACTCTATGGAGGCGCCCAAGCTGAACCCTGATTCCTCGACGACGTATCCGTGGTCAAGGTAAGGCACCCTGGTGAGTTTGACGCCGAGGCTAGTCAGCGTCTCCATGATCTCGGCATCGGAGGCCTTGATGATGTTCACGCGGATGGCTTGAGGGGTCCTCTCGTCGCCCGTGAGGCGGTGCCCAAGCATACGGTAACGGTCCAAGAAGAACTGCTTGCTGGTCTCCTCCCTCGACACAACCAACGTTCTGCCCCACGCCATATAAGGGCTCTCAGAAACCTTAAGGGCTGCAGGCGAGTAGATGGAGTCATGTCGAGGATTAGAGCCAGGGAGCTTGGGTTGAAGCTGGGCACGCTCCCCGTGGGGAAACATAACGCCATCACGGACGTGGAGGGGGTCGGCGTAGGACACTCCACGCTCATCGAGGGCGACTCGGTGAGGACCGGGGTGACGGCCATCGTGCCGCACCAGGGGAACCTGTACGAGGAGAAGGTGACGGCGGCGGCGGACGTGCTCAACGGGTACGGCAAGACCGTGGGGCTCACCCAGATAAAGTTCGAGGGCAACATAGAGACGCCCGTGCTGCTAACCGAGACGCTGAACACGTGGAAGGTGGCGGACGCATCCGTGGACTACTGGGAGCACGGCTACGGGTTCAAGCCCCTCAGCGTGAACACCGTGGTGGGGGAGACCAACGGCGGCTACCTCACCGACAACTACGGCAGGCACGTAGGCAAGGAGATGGTGTTCGAGGCTATAGACGAGGCCCGCAGCGGCGCGGGTATGGGCGCCGTGGAGGAGGGGAACGTCGGCGGAGGCACCCCCATGACCGGCTACGGCTTCAAGGGAGGCATAGGGACCTCGTCGAGGCTGGTGGGCGACGCAACAGTCGGCGTACTGGTCCAGCTGAACTGCGGCCGCAAGGAGGACCTGATGATAGCGGGGGCCCCCGTGGGGAAGGAGGTCCCCATACCGGAGGAGCCTGAGAGGGGCCCCGGGAACAGCATCATGATGATAGTGGCCACCGACGTGGCTTTGGACTCGCGGCAGCTCTGGAAGGTGGCGAAGAGGACCGCCATGGGCCTCGCCAGAACCGGATCCTACAGCGGCAACAGCAGCGGCGACTTCACCATAGCCTTCACGACCGGAAGACTGGGGTTGGAGGAGTACACCGATTCTTACCCGTCGCTGACGCGGCTGAGCCGGGAAGGCGTCCTGAGCCCCCTCTACCTGGCCACCGTCGAGGCGACGGAGGAGGCGATAATAAACGCCCTCTTCAAGGCCGAGACCATGACCGGGTTCAACGGCCACGTGAGGCACGCGCTGCCCTTGGACGAGACCCGCGAGATATTGAAGAAATACAGTAGAATCTAGTCTTTCCCCCTTTTTCATGCGTTAACATATTATATTTGGTGCCCAGAGACTCTTAGAAACGGGGAGCTGTTTTGAGGATCAGGGTCAGGGGAGCCGCGGAGCGGCGACTACCTCGACCCCGCGGAGCCCCACAACATAGAGGTTAAGGTAGGAGCGTTAGGAGGGTAGCCCACATTCACGTATCGGGGACGCCGTGGAAGCTATACCTACCCCGCCGCGATGGGTTCTAGCTGGCTTTTTATCCGTGGGAACCAAATCATTGACGTGTAACTCTATGGCTGATTTGAAGCGTGTCGAGATCATGGATCTCGCTAAGATCAGGGCGGTCTCGTCCCCCCAGATCTCCCCCGACGGGGGGAGCGCGGTCTTCGTCCACACGGTGATGGACTTCGAGAAGGACGAGTACATGGGCGACCTCTGGGTCGCCGACCTGGAGACCGGCGAGGCGAGGCAGTTCACCTCGGGGCGCCGCAAGGACGGAAACCCCCGGTGGAGCCCAGACGGTAGACGAATACTGTTCACCTCGAAGCCGCCCGTCAAGGAGGATGAGGAGAAGAAGAAGGCCCAGCTCTACGTCATCGACGTGGACGGCGGCGAGGCTAGGCAGCTCACGGACCTGGAGAAGGGCGTGGAAGGCCCCCGGTGGAGCCCGGACGGCAGAAGCATACTGTTCCTAAGCGACGTGGAGCGCGTGGACAGGGGCGAGAGCGACGTCAAGGTCATCGACCGCCTCGTCTACAAGTTCAACGGCAGGGGCTTCTTCGAGAACCTCCGAAAACACCTCTTCACGATATCCGCGAAGGGAGGCAAACCCAGGCAGGTCACCGAGGGAGAGTACGACGTGGCGAACGCAGAGTGGACGAGCGACGGCAAGAGCATCGTCTTCGTCACCAACCTGGAGCCCGACGCAGACCTTGTGCGCCGCTACTACCTCTACGAGGTGGACGCCAAGGGAGGGGAGCCCATCCAACTCACGAAGACGCTGATGAGCATAAGCGGCGTCTCGCCCCACCCGGAGGAGAGCCTCGTCGCGTTCACCGGCCACGACTACAGCCACGGCAGCGGCAGCAACAGCGACGTCTGGACGCTTGAGGAGGGCGAGGAGCCCGTGAACCTCACCTCCGGCTTCGACCAAGACCTTGGCACCAAGCTCAGCAGCGACATAAGGGTCAGCAGCCCCGTCACCATGCCGGCGTGGGGCGGCGACCACCTCTACTTCACCAGCACCTACGACGGCGACTCCTGCCTCTACAGGGTGCATAGAGACGGCGGCGACGTCGAGAAGGTGCTCGGAGGCAAGGACCACAGCGTCGAGTCATTCACTGTCAACGAGGATGGCAAGGCCGCTTACACCGTTCTAGACACCACCAAACCCATCGAGCTGTGGTATTGGGACGGCGAGAAATCCAGGCAGGTAACCGACCTCAACAGGGACTACCTCAAGAAGACGGAGGTGACGCCACACGAGGAGTTCACCTTCACCAGCGACGCCGGGCACACGGTGCAGGGCTGGCTCATGAAGCCCCCCGGCTTCGACGCCTCGAAGAAGCACCCGCTGATACTCCACATCCACGGCGGCCCCAGGGGCGCCTACGGGAACAGCTTCGTCCACGAGTTCCAGATCCTAGCCGCCCAGGGCTGGGCCGTCATGTACATAAACCCGTGGGGCAGCGGCGGCTACAGCGAGGAGTACCAGGCGGCGCTGCCGGGCCACTACTTCGAGCAGGACTACGACGACCTCATGAAGGCCGTGGACGCGGTCATGGAGAGGAACCCCTGGGTAGACGCGGAGAGGCTGGGGGTGACGGGGGGCAGCTACGGCGGCGTGATGACCAACTGGATCATCACCCACACCGACAGGTTCGCCGCGGCGGTGACGCTGCGAAGCATAACCAACTGGGTCACGTTCTTCGGCGTATCGGACATCGGCTGGACCTTCGGGAAGACCGAGCTGGGTGGCGTCCCGTGGGAGATGGAGGACGTGTTCATGGAGAAGAGCCCCATCAGGCACGTCGCCAACGTGAAGACCCCCACCATGATCATACACAGCGAGGAGGACTACAGGTGCCCCATGGAGCAGGCCGAGCAGCTGTTCACCGCCCTCAAGGTTCTGGGCGTGGACACCGAGTTCATCAGGTTCCCCGGGGAGAGCCATGAGCTCAGCCGCGGAGGCAAGCCCAAGCACCGCAGGGAGCGGCTGGAGCACATGGTGCGCTGGTTCAAGAAGTACCTCGACTAGCCTCTCCTCAACCTTTTCCCACTTAACCTGAAAGACATCCGGAGCCATGATGGATGTCAACGGTTAAAGCCAAAGTTCTAGAACTTGGCTGGGCCTAGCTTCCAGTGTCTTTGTCTTCCTCGGCCTCACCTGCTCCAGTCTCGGGCTTCCTAGACGCGCGGGTAATTGACTCCAGTTGACGCCTCGCGAGAAACGGCGACACAGTCGAGTTGTAGATCAAGGAGACGAGGACGATGGGGATGCATATGTTCGTGAAGACATCCGGGTTGGAGAAGAAAAGGCCGGTCGGGTCGTACTTGACGGGAAACTGGCTCAACACCAGGGTGCCAGCGCCCTGGATATAGATCAGCCTCGTGACGAAGAGCTCCCCGTCCTCGAAGCCGTGGATCTTCCCGACTATCGATACTACAACGAACCGCACGACGATTATGAGCGCCGAGACCATGAGCCCTATCTCGAAGCTCTCCAGGCTGGGCGTCATCATGAGTCCAAGGTAGACGAAGAAGAGGGCCTTGATCAGGAAAGTGAGCTCGTCGTGGTAGCCTCTGAGCTTCCTTCTGTCGATCCTGGCTCTCCTCCCCAGCCCCAGGCTCCTTGTCACGTAGCCATAGTTCATCACAGTGAAGCCCACCAGGAACACGGCGATGGGTCCACCGCCTCCGCCGCTGACCCACTCAGCGAACACGTACACCGGGAACAAGGCGGCGATGGTCATCATGTAGTTGAGGGGCCGGTCCCTGAGCCTTGACAGCGTCTCGCCCCAGATGAGCCCGACCCCCGCCCCTATGGCGACCGCAGTTAGCAACACGAATAGTATATCCCTCGCCGCGGTCATGGGCCCCGCACCGGTCAAAGTAGCCATCTCGATGAGGGTCACCACCGCCACAACCCTGATGGGGTCACCCAGGGTGGACTCAAGCTGAAGCAGCGTCATGGAGTCCCCCACATCCTTGAAACCGCCGCTTATCGACGACACCAGGCTGCTCACCGAGACGCCGCTCATCCCCGCCACCATGGCCCCCAGCAGAAAGGCGTCAACATGGCTGAAGGTCTCGGGCGCGAGGAGCCGCAGGAAGGCCCCGACGGCCAACGTGATGGACAGGAAGCTCGCCACGGCCAGCCCCATCGCCCTCCTCGTGTTGCCGAGGAGCTCCTGCGCGTTTATTGAGATCCCTGTGCTGAAGCTGAACATGGTGACTGCGACGAGGAGCATGAGCTCGAATATGCCGCCGAACAGGGACTCGTCGAAGAAACCCAGTACGGGACCCATGAGCATGCCGAAGCCCAGGAGCCAGACTATGTCGGGTATCATGGTGCGGTGGTAGAAGATGCCGGCGATGTAAGCCAGTATGACGGTGGAGGAGATGAGTAGAAGGATCTGCTCGGCGTTGATCAATCAGCTAACCCTCATAACTTAGGTGGGCTCGACCCCGACGCTTTCTTTTCGTAGGCTAGGGGAGCGGTTTCGTATTAAAATGTTTATTGATGAGATTGTTTGTGATAGCGCCCTAGAAAGGATAACTTGATTTATGGTGTCTGTATCCTTCCTTGACAGGGGAGGGATAGTTTAATCGGGAGAACGGCACCTTGATTGGTGAATGTGTGGAGGTTCGACTCCTCTCTCCATATTTTACTCAAATGTTTTTCAGAACGGCGTGTTTTTACCTGATATGTCATTTAACCGTATTTTTTCATATATTAGCGCGAAATAAATGAAAAAAGTGTTTTATATGAATGAATTTACAATAAGGTGGGGGCACGTAAACAAATACATGAAGGTTTAAATACAATGGGCCTTCAGTTATGCCCCGTCAGGTGACAACTAAAATGCCAATAACGGTTGACACGTCAGGCGAAGGACTTGCAATGGTTCTGAAGGACTACCAGGAGGTAGCCCTCCAGTACCTCTGGCGTCTAGACGGCGGAGGCGCGAGCAGCCGCGACGTCTGGGTGCAGGTGAACGAAGATCTCATAGGAAAAAGGACCATCAGCAGAGCATCTATAATCAACTTCCTGAACTCCATGGTAGACGAGGGTGTGCTTAACTACACGGAGATAACAGGGAAGGGAGGACACAGACGCATCTACTCTGCCAAGTACGACGAGGCAGAGTTCAAACAGTACATCGCCAAGGTAGTTCTCGGAAACCTCCTGAGAGACTTCCCCGAGGAGACGAGGACTGCTCTCCAGAAAGTCAAGTAAACACCCTTCAACGATTTTTTTTCTTTTTTTATAAACAAAGGTTAGAGATTATTATTTTCGGAGGATCATCCCAGCACGGGCCCCAGTGTGCTCGCCGTGCCTCAGGGTGACCGCCCCGTTGACCACCAGGTGCTCGATGCCTTCAGGGTACAGCTTGGTGGTCTCCGCCGGCGTGTAGTCGGCTCGATCGATGACGGTCTCCGGGTCGAAGACGGTGATGTCCGCGCACATCCCGGGCACGAGCAGGCCCCTATCGCTGAGCCCCAACGTGGACGCGGGTAGGCTCGTCATCTTACGCACCGCGTCCGCCAGGTGGAGCACGCCCTTCTCCCTCGCGTATCTGCCTAGGACCCGGGGGAAGGTGCCGTAGAACCGGGGGTGGGGCGCCGGGATGAGCCTGTTCAGTATGCCCTCCGGGCTGTGGACCCTGCCGTCGGTGCCCACCGCGACCCAGGGCTGCCTCATGATGAGCTCCACGTTCTCCTCCTTCTGGTTGAAGTTGACTATGCTGAACCCTCCCTTGACCCTGCCCTCGACGACGCTCTTCACGTGGTCCCTGAGGAGGTCTATAGCGCAGTCCAATGGGTCCACGCCCCGCTTCGCGGCTACCTCGGCGATGTTCATGCAGACCAGACTCTCATCTAGGGGGTAGCTGCTTATGAGGGCCGCCTCGGGGCCGCCTCGGTCCTCCATGGCCTCGGCGAGCCCCTCCTTGATCCTCTCGGTGGTGTCGGGGTCGTTGAGCCGCTTCACAAGCTCCTCGTTTCCGCCCTCGTTGGCCCACTTGGGTATCCAGGCACCGAGTCCGGTGCCGCTGGCCCTGTACGGGTACTGGTCGGCGGTCACCTGGACACCCTCGGCGCGGGCCTCCTCCACCATCTCTATGAGCCTTGGGCAGAGGTCCCAGAAGCGTTTGCTGAGGACCTTGAAGTGGCTGATGTTCACAGGAGCCCCGGTCTCCCTGCCGATCCTGATGATCTCCTCGATTGCGCCCAGGGGATCGCCGCGGTCTCCCTCGTCCCTGATGTGGCTGGTGTAGAAGCCGCCGTACCCGGCGACCACCTTGGTCAGCTCAATGACTTCCTCGGTCTCGGCGTAGCTCTGGGGGTCGTACCGGAGACCAGTCGTGATGCCCCTGCACCCGGCCTCCATCGCCTCTGTGATCTCCTTCTTCATGGCGTCGAGCTCCGCAGGGGTGGGTGCTCTCATCTCCATGCCCATCACGTAGCGGCGTACGGTGCCGAAGCCCACGAGGGGCGCCACGTTGATGGACAGCCCTCCCTCCTCGAGGCGGGATAGGTACTCCTCCATGGTGCTCCAGTCCACCTTGACGCCTGCTTCCTCGAGGAACGGGTTTGACCTGCGTGCATCCTCTCTCATCTCCTCGTTGAGGGGCGCGGCGCCGCCTCCGCAGCTGGCGAACACCGTGGTGCTCACCCCCATGTGGACCTTGCTGTCTGCCTCCCGGTTCACCATGATGGTGTAGTCGCTGTGATCGTGTAGGTCGATGAACCCCGGCGAAACGGCGAGGCCCCTGGCGTCGATGACCTCCTTCGCGTCGCCCAGTATCTTGCCGACCTCGACGATCCTTCCTTCCTTGACGCCGACGTCGGCCTTGAACCAGGGGTTCCCGGCGCCGGTGAATACCTTACCGTCTCTAACAACTAGATCATACAACATTATCGCCCTGTACTCTGATCGTCTACATGTTTTATAGCACTTCGGCGTCGTAGAGGATGTGAACCGTTTTGACGAAGCTCACCGAGCCTAAGAAGACGGCTTTCAAGTGGATAGAAGATAACGCTGAGCGCATCAGCGACTTCCACCGGCTCATCTGGAACTACGCCGAGTCAGCCTTCAGGGAGTACAAGTCGGTGAAGGCCTTCGCCGAGTTCCACCGCGAGGAGGGCTTCGACGTTGAGGTGGGCGTCGCTGGGATGCCCACGGCCTACATGGCCACGTGGGGCGAGGGCAAGCCGGTCATCAGCACCTACACAGAGTACGACGCCGTCCCGGGCAGGTGGCAGGACCCGGTGCCCTACAGGTCCGCTGAGAACCCTTACAGGGCGGGGCACACCGACCCCCACAGCGCCCTGGGCACGGCCGCCCTCACTGGCGCCGTCGCCGTGAGGCACGCCATGGAGGAGCACGGCCTGGAGGGTACCGTCAAGGTCTTCGGGACCCCTGCCGAGAAGGTGTGCGCCAAGAGCTGGTTCGCGGCCAAAGGCCTCTTCGACGGCCTCGACGCCATGGTGGGGTGGCACCCGAGGCAGGCCACGACGATCATGTACGAGACCCAGTGGGGCAGCTACTGGAACACGGCGTTCGTCTTCGAGTGCATCGAGCCGGAGAAGTGGATCGCCCAGGCAGACGACCTACCCAGGAACGCCCGGTGCCCCGGCGCCCTGGACGCCGTCGCGCTGATGTACACCACCACCAAGTACACCAAGGAGGCTATGCTGCCACGCACAGGCCTCTGGACCATCAACGAGGCCGTGATGGCCGCCGGCCAAGCCACCGCCGACAACATGCCGCCGCGCGTCGGCATCATCCAGTACGCGTTCAGGAGCCCCAGCCTAACCCAGCAGGAGCAGATAGCCAAGGTGCTTCTCAGCAACGCGGAGCACGTCGCAATGGTCACGGGCTGCAGGCTCACCGTCAGGTGGGTGACCAAGCAACGCACAGGCCTCTTCAACAAGGCCCTCGCGGACCTGGCCTACGAGAACCTGGAGCTCGTGGGGCCGCCCCGGTTCACCGAAGAAGACAGGCGGAAGGCCAACGAGATACTAGAGAACCTGGGCTACCCGCCCCAGGTTAACCCGTACAGCGAGGAGCTCACGCCGCCCATGGAGTGGGAGCGCATGTGGCGCAGCGTCATCCCGAGCCACCAGAAGAAGTTCGGCAGCGACGACTACGTCGAGTTCATGTGGCACTGCCCCGCCGTCTGGATACAAGTCTACAGGCCCAGGCTGTCTGTGCCGGGGGAGAGGCTGCCCGGGTGGACACACGTGGCGCTGGGCGGCATGAAGGGACCCATCGACCGCACCATATACGCCGCGGCTAAGGCCATCGGAGGCACCATGCTGGACCTGTTCACCGAGCCCGGGAAGCTGAAGGGGTGCCAGGACGAGTGGAGGGAACGCATCTCAAAGGAGTACGAGCCGCCTCAGCTCGACCCAGAGTGGGACCCTCCAGTCGACCTTCCGTGGCCCGAGTACGTGACCACCGAGAGAGGCTACGACTGGCACATCCCCACGCCTAAGAGGTAGCCTACAGGGAGAAGCTTAAACCCTATACCACCACCAGTTTTATCCACAATGGGTAGCCCGAGCTTCGACGAGGTAAAAGACAGCATCGAGTACCGCCTCGGCCAGGCCTACGAGCTCCTGAACGAACTCGAGTACCAGCTGAACAAGTGCACCCCAAAGGAGTTCTACGACTACATGACGGGCGAGACGTTCTCGGAGGATAAGATCACGCTGCTCGAAGTCATCGGAAACGAGTACCTGCTCCTCCACGAGGCGTACGAGATCAGCGAGCTCAAGAGGCTCGGCGTCGAGATAGGGGCGAAGACCCTCGTGGAGTCCCCCAAGGAGAAGATATACGAGGCTCATCTCAACGCCATGGAGTTCGAGCTAGACTACGCGCTGCTCCTGGAGGACTACTACTGGCTGAAGCTTAGGCTAGGCCACCACGAGAAGGTGGTGAACGACGACCCGTGTATGCCCGAAAGCCAGAAGCCCAGGGCCCGGGAGATACTTGAGAACTACCTCCAGTACCGCAGCCTCTAGAGCCTGTTCTACGTTGTTGAACACCTGTTCTATTTGATGGGTATATTAACTCCCGGAGCGTTTTGATGCTCGACTAGATATGAACAAGTCACAGAAACTCTACGCGGTGACCGCCATATGCCTCAGCATAATACTGGCGGGAGCCATAATAGCCTACAGGCCCGGCGTGGTTGAGCCGACAGAGACAATCGATGGGCTGCCCGACTTCAGGTATCCCGGGGGCGTCGGCACAAGCATGGGCTTCGAGGCCTTCACCTACGCGGGCGAAGACGCCCAAGCCAAGACCATAAGCCTCGCAGGCTCAGGCAGCGCCTCGGCGCAGGCCGACCAGGCGAGCATAAGCATGGGCGTCGAGGTGACGTACGAGTCCGCCGCCGAAGCCATCAGCGAGAACGCGGCCAAGATGGCTGCCGTGATCGCCGCCGTCGAGGCTCTCGGGGTCTCCGAGGACGACATATACACTTCACAGTACAGTGTCTACCCTCAGTACGATTGGACGGAGTCCGGACGCGTCTTCAGGGGATACACGGTGACCAACATGGTCAGGGTAACGGTGAAGAACCTGGACGACGTGGGCGACATCATCGACGCGGCGGGTGCCGCGGGCGCCAACAGGATGGACAGCATAAGCTTCGAGCTCAGCGACGAGAAGCGCGACGAGTTGAAGATGAACGCCTACGTGGCGTCGCTTCAGGACGCCCAAGCAAAGGCTGATCTGATCGCCGAGACACTTGGACTAACCATCACCGGCGTCCAGTCGGTCACGGAGAGCAGCTACGTCCCCGCAAGGACCTACCAGAGTGTACCTGAGGCGGACTACGCGATGGGCTCCGCGCCGACTCCGATACTGAGCGGCGAGCTGACGGTAACCGTGAGCGTGTACATCGTCTACCTATTCGCGTAGCTCCCCCACTTCATTTTTCTATTATTTTTCATGAAATCTATACGGGTGCTAGGTATACGCCGTATATAGCGGCCAACGGTTAGCGAGATAGTTGGATGAAATTTGTTTCCGCTTTTCATAATCATTAAAACATGATCCAGGGACGCTATGACGCATATCTGGTGTACGGTATGGTATTCAGAAGAAGAGGGATGGCCCCCATACTCGTCACTGTGGTGCTGCTCGCGTAGACTCTGAGCGTCGCCTTCGGCGAATCACTTCTCGATGCGGCTCAGATCAAGCAGGGCAGCCTGGTTCCGATGGCCTACGCCACGGAGGAGGGCCTGACCAAGGAGGTGGGCGACGTGGTCAACTTCAAGGTCAAGGTCAAGAACACCGGCAACGCCGAGACGGGATACATAGTGGTCGTCAAGTGGAGCCTCCACGGCGAAGCGGAGTGGGAGACGGCGTGCATGGAGGACATCTGGCTCGGACCGGACCAGTACGAACACCTGGAGATGGGGTGCCTGGAGGTCACCGAGGACATGGCGGGCAACTACGTCTTCATCGCGGACGCCATGATCGACCAGTGGGAAGCATCAAACGGCATGTACGCCGACAACGGGGAGATCATCGTTACTTGCCACGAGCTGGGCCACAGCATCGGTATACTCCAGCTGAAGGGACAGCCCGAGAAGTACGACCCGGATCGTTACAGCATCATGAGCACCATGAACATCGAGAACGCCCTCTGCATGGAGGGTAACTGGTACTACAGCGGGTCGTACTGGGACACCAAGAACCTGGGCTATTATGTGATTCCCTAATCAATCTTATTTTTTCAGCATCGATCCATCGAAATGTTAAAAAGATATTACGTTAAGTATTTCTAACGTTAGAAATAGTTTACAAGGTGAACGATGTGTTCGAAGACCCTGAAACGAGGAAGAAGAGATGGGCCCTCATAGGGCTAGGCACCGTGATAGGCGCCCCGGTCGGCTTCATGATCGGGAGACTACCCGCGGGAGCCTTCGCGGGGTACATGGCAGGGGTCGTCATCGGGATCGCCAAGTACGGCAACCCCCAGCCGGTGACCCCCGAGCAGAAGAAGACCATGCGCCTCGCGTCCTGGAGCCTAAGCGCCACGGTGATACTGGGGGCCCTCATGTACAGCAGCTTCTCGGGAGACTACTTATCCGGCGTCGGCGGAGGCATAGGGCTCGTGTTCAGCGTGGGGCTGAGCTTCGGCACCCTGTACGACGAGAGGCTGGGCAACATCTTCAGCAAGGCGGCGAGGAACGCCTTCGTCGTACTGGTGGCAGCCATGAGCGTCGTGGGCTTCATGGACGAGGCGATGTGGCTCGCGTACCCCGAGCTCATGACCTACCTGGACCCAAACCCCCTGCTGCCCATGCTCTGGATGAGCTACGCCGTGTTCGCTGGAAGCTGGATCTACCACGCCTACTTGAAGGGTGAGTAGCCGTGCAGACTAGGATACGTGAGCTGAGGGAGGAGAATGGATTGACCCAAGAGCAGCTGGCCGACCTAGTTGACGTCACCCGGCAGACCATACTTTTCCTGGAGAAAGGAAAGTACAACCCCAGCCTAAGGCTGGCCTGGAACATAGCAAGAGTATTCAACCGACCTATAGAGGAGGTGTTCAGCTTCGACGACGAGAAGAAGGGAGGTGAGAGTTAGAGATGGCGTATGCAGGTGGAGCGGTGGCGGCTGCCTCGATGAGCTCAAGCAGCTACCGGGTCAAGTTCAAGCGCGAGGAGTTCCTAGAGTTGGTGGAGATAGCTAAGCCCAGAATCATGTATCACACGGGCAGGATGCACTTCTTCAGCTACGACGGCTTCGTGATGTACACGTTCCAGTGCGGGGACGAGGACTTCCCGGCGCAGAGAGTGCTCCACGCGATAGAGTTCAGCAACTACCAGTGGCAAGAGTAAAACTACTAACTCTATTTTTCTTGACCACAGGTTATTTCAGTCCCGGGTCACCGACCAATATGTAAACCTCCATAAAACAAGTGATAAGATATGACCGAGACCCCAGACTGGAAGACCATTCTACAAGAACTCGTGGACAAAATTCATGGCAAGGTTCTCTCGGCTATCCCGAAGCGCCACTCGCTGCCGGTAAACGACTTCAAGAGGCTCCTAGACAACGAGGCCCAGCAAGCCATAGTAGAGACACTCACATTGAACAAGGTGTCGGCGCAGCTGGTGAGCGAGGAGGGAGACCAGGTGTTCGGGGACGGAGAGTACGTGATCGTCGCAGACCCCGTGGACGGCACCACCAACCTGGCCAGAGGCCTGCAACCGGCGGTGACCAGCATCAGTGTGAGCGAGACAGGAACCCAGAGCGGCGTATTCGCGGGCATCGTCGTCAACTTCTACACGGGGGAGACCTACTTCGCGGAGAAGGGAAAGGGCGCCATGCAGGACGACTGGCCCCTCCAGACCGCGGCGCCCACTCAGTACAGGAGAGCCCTCGTATCCATGGACCTGAGCAAGGCCCCGCGCCTCGACGTCATGACGCCCCTCATCCGCGAGAGCAGGCACATCAGGGCCGAGGGCTGCAGCGCCATGAGCCTCTGCCACGTGGCCGCAGGGGTCCTCGACGCCCACGTAGACCTCAGGGGCATCCTACGAGCCACGGACGCCTCCGCGGGTCTCCTCATCCTGCGCGAGGCCGGTGGGGTTTATGAGGTGGACGGCGAGCCCTTCGGCGACTTACCTTTGACGAGGGAGACCCAGTTCGAGCTGGTAGCGGCATCCTGCCCAGAGCTCATGGACGAGATAAACCAGTTGCTGAGCAGAAGATGAGATACCCGTCTCGGCCCGTGGAGGCCAGGCTAGTGGACAGGCCCAATAGGTTCCTTGGTGTTGTCGAGGTAGACGGCGCATTGGAGGAGTGTTTCATTCCCAACCCGGGGCGGATGCACGAGCTAATGGTGCCCGGCGCCAGGGTCTACCTGCTTGAGAAGAGGGGCGAGCACAGGAAGACCCGGTACGACATGGTGCTCGTGGACTACGGGGGCGTCATGGTTAGCGTAGACTCCAGGCTCCCTAACACGCTCCTCGCCGAGGCGGTGAACGCCGGGCGCCTAAACGAATTCAGGGGGTACACGGTGGAGAAGACTGAGCCGGTTTTCCACGACTCAAGGCTCGACCTCGTGCTCTCAGACGGCCGGGGACAGGTGATGGTGGAGACCAAGTCCTGCACACTGGTCGAGGACGGGGTGGCGCTGTTCCCCGACGCCCCCACCGAGAGGGGGGCGCGCCACATGAGGACCCTCGTGAAGGCCCTGGAGACGGGGCGCTCCGCCGCTGTATTCGTGATCCAGCGAGGCGACGCCTCCGAGTTCAGGCCCAACGACGGGACCGACCCCGAGTTCGGGGAAGCGCTGCGGCGCGCCGCCTCCATGGGCGTAGAGACCTACGCCTACGTGTCGGATGTCTCGCTGCGGGGCGTCGAGATAAGGGAAAAGATACCTTTACGCCTTTAATTTTCCTCCGTACAACGTAAAGAACGTGTTTAGCTGCCTGTACGCTAAAAAAAGCCTGAAAAAAGGTTATCTGGCTCAGCGTCTACGCACAGTTTTTAAGCACCTAATCCAAGTATTCTCGCTAAGAGGATAGTGGATGGGAAAAAAGAAGGTGCTGAGCGAGAAGAACCTCAGACGAATGGTCTTACCCAGCGAGAACGACGTCGTAGGCGTAGTCCAGAAGCTGCTGGGCTTCGACCGGGTCATGGTCAAATGCCAAGACGGATACACCAGGATGTGCAGGATAAGGGGTAAGATGAAGCGCCGGATCTGGATCAGGGAAGGCGACGTGGTTCTGGTGAGTCCCTGGGACTTCCAGAGCGATGAGCGGGGGGAGATATTCCACCGCTATACCGCCAACCAAGTAGACGAGCTCCGTCAGAAGGGCGTACTGCTTATAGAATAAGGATCTACCTAGGAGAACACCCTTGTCCCGTGAAAGAGACTACGACGAGATCTCGGATAGGATAGATAGAAGGTACGAGGAAGACGCCCTCTTCAAAGAGAAGAACAAGGAAGAGTTCCGCGTCATGGAGGAGGTCTTCGACCGGCTAACCCTGCAGGGCATGTACAAGCTCTTTAAAAAAGGCGTCATAGACCGGCTCCACGGCGTAGTCAAGGCCGGCAAGGAGGCTAGGGTGTACTACGCCACGCACCCAGACGGCAGGGAGCTTGCGGTCAAGATATATTACACTCACACAGCCGAGTTCCGTAAGGGGATGATGGACTATATCAGGGGCGACCCGAGGTTCAAGCGGATACGCAAGAGCACTCGCAGCATCGTCTACACCTGGAACCAGAAGGAATTCAGCAACCTGCAGCTATGCGAGGCGGCGGGCGTCAACTCGCCCAGGCCCATCGACTTCATACGCAACATCCTTGTGATGACCTTCATAGGCGAGGACGGGGTCCCGGCTCCGCTGCTGAGAGAGATCGCACCGGAGGACCCTTCGGGTTTCTACGGCCTCGTCCTGGACGAGATGCAGCTCCTCTGGCAGAAGGCGAGGCTCGCCCACGGCGACCTCAGCGAGTACAACATCATGGTCCACGAGGAGAAGCCCGTGATATTCGACGTGAGCCAGTCGATGCTAACCATACACCCCATGGCCTCTTCGCTGGTGGAGCGGGACATAGGGAACGTCAACTACTGCTTCAGGCGGCTGGGCGTCGAGACCAGGGACCCGGAGGAACTCAAGGAGTGGATAACCGGTGGAACAGAAGACCTATATCAGGATACCTAGAGACCGGGTTGGCGTCCTACTAGGGCCTCAAGGGAAGAACAAGAAACGCATAGAGGCGACGTTCCAGGTGAACCTCACCGTCGACAGCGAGACGGGGAACGTTGAGATAACCCCCCAGCCCGACCAGACCGACGTCTCGGTCCTTTTCACCGTCCGCAACATATCACAAGCCATCGGACGCGGCTTCAACCCCAAGCGAGCCATGACCCTCCTGAACGAGGACCAGGAAATACTCATCGTTGACTTGGAGGAGTACGTGGGCACCAGCAGGAACGCCCTGAACAGGATCAAGGGCAGGATCATAGGTAAGGAGGGAAAGAGCAGGGCGCTTCTGGAGGAGCTGACGGAGTGCCTCATAAGCGTCTACGGCGGCACCGTCGCCATCATAGGCAGCTACGAGATGCTCCCCGTGGCCAAGGAGGCCGTGGAGATGCTCATCAACGGCGCGTTCCATAAGACGGTGTGGAATCACCTATATGCGTATAGACGCAGAATGAAGAAGGAAAAGGGAGAGCTCTGGTACGAGCCCAAGCGTAGGAGGGAGAGAAGCTAGTGTCGCAGACAGAATACCAGTCCATCAGCCCGGCGGACTTCTTCTACAGGAACAGGGAGATCGCGGGCTTCAGCAACCCCAGCAGAGCCACCTACACTGCCGTGAGGGAGCTCGTGGAGAACAGCATGGACGCCTGCGAGGCCCAGAGGGTGCCGCCGGACGTCTACCTCAGGATAACCGAGATCGACGACCAACGGGACACGGAGACCAAGTTCTACAAGCTGCGGATCGAGGACAACGGCACCGGGGTCCCCGCGGAGCACATCCCACAAACGTTCTGCCAGGTGTTCTACGGCAGCAAGTACACCCTCAAGCAGGCCCGCGGCACCTTCGGCCTCGGCGGCACCATGGCGGTGCTCTACGGCCAGATCACCACGCACAAGCCGGTGCAGGTCATAAGCAGCACCGGCGGCGAGATCCACGACTTCACCATGATGATCGACATCCAGAACAACCGAGCCAGCATACTCAAGCACAATATCAGGCAGAACCCGTCGGGTTGGCGCGGCACGGCCCTGGAGCTCCAGATGGAGGGCGACTACAGCCGCATAATGTACAGGCTCATAGAATACCTGAAGCAGACGGCGATGGTGAACCCCTATGCCGACATCACCTACGTCGACCCACGTGGCAGGCTCTACAAGTTCGAGCGGGGCACAGAGAAGCTGCCGCCCCTGCCTCAGTTGGTGAAGCCCCACCCCCACGGCGTCGACGTCGAGACCTTCAGGAGGCTCATCGCCGCAACCAAGACCAAGAACATGAAGCAGTTCATGATGGAACACTTCCAGGGGGTCGGTCCCACCACCGCCGAGAAGTTCCTCGACCTCGCCGATGTCAGCACCAAGGCCAAGCCCAAGACCCTGAGCCCCGAGGACATAGTGAAGGTGGTCCGGGCGACCCGTGAGTACACAGGCTTCAAGCGCCCCGACGCCAGCTGCCTCAGCCCCATCGGGGAGGAGCTGCTGGAGACAGGCATAAAGAAGGAGCTGAACCTCACGGAGGAGGACTACATCAAGGTGGTGACCCGGAAGCCCAGCACCTACCTCGGGTTCCCGTTCATAGTGGAGGCCGCCGTCGCCACAGGCAGGACGGTGCGTAAGACCCACGGAGCCGGGATAACCATCTACAGGTTCGCCAACAGGATACCGCTCCTCTTCGACGAGAGCAGCGGCGTCGTCTGGAAGGCGGCCAACAAGAACATCAACTGGAAGACCTACAACGTGGAGAGCGACACCTCGCTCGTCATAGCGGTGCACGTCTGCAGCACCAAGATACCTTACAAGAGCGTAGGCAAGGAGTACATGGCAGACCAGCCCGAGGTGGAGAAGGAGGTCACCAACGCCATCAGGGAGGCCGCCCGCGGCGTGAGAAGATACTTCAACCGCAGGTTCAGGATAGCCCGTGAGCGCAGGAGGCTGAACATTTTCGGCAAGTTCCTGCCCGTGATAGCGGAGTTCTCGTCGAAGCTCGCCGAGAAGGAGATACCTGACATAGAGCCTCTGCTGAGCATGGTGAGCACGGATATACCAGAGGTGGAGAAGAAGCTGGAGGAGGTGCCAGAGATTGTCGAAGACACGTCGGAGTGAGGCGGAGCGCCGCCGTGAGGCCATGGAGCAGAGCCTCACCGGCCTAGGGAACCTGATCTATGAGCAGATCACCAACCAAGAGTTCCCGTGGATACACATGCAGAGCAGGTCCACGGACAACATAATGTACGACCCGGAGGAGCGGCAGTACGTACTCGGCCCCAGGATGATAAGGCGTCACAGCCGCAACATCCGCCACATAAGGCCCTTCACCCAGCTCGTGTGGACTGCGTGGTTCGCCAAGGAGCTGGTCAGGCAAAGGAAGACCAGCACCCTGAGGGAGGTCTACTACTCTGCCAGGGGCCATCGGGACATCGAGTACAACAACCAGCAGGAAAGCGACAACATCATCACAGACATGGAGGTTGCCCTAAACAGGGCCCGGGAGGACTTCCACATCTTCCCCGAGGAGCGGAGCGCCATCTTCGGCGACCTAACCATAGAGTACACGGTGCCGGGGTACGAGGGGCGGCGCACAAACCTCACGGACCACCCCGACGGCGTCATGATAGGCCCCGCCGTCACCAGCAGCGAGTTCGTCGAGACATCAGCGGATAAGGTGCTGGTCGTAGAGAAGGGCGCCATGTTCACCAGGCTCGTGGAGGAGAGGGCCCACGACAAGTTCAACGCGATAATCATACACACCGCGGGCCAGAGCCCAAGGGCCACCAGGGGCATCATCAACAGGCTCAACCAGGACTATGATCTCCCGGTCTACATCTTCACGGACGGCGACCCGTGGGGCATACACATCGCCATGGTCATCATCAGCGGCTCCGCCAACGCCGCCCACCTCAGGGGACTCACGACGCCCGACGCCGAGTGGATAGGAGTCTGGGGCACAGACATAATCGACTACAAGCTGCCCACCGAGCCCCTCACGGAGTTCGACCACAAGCGTCTCCACGAGCTCAAGAACGACCCCAGGTACACGGGCGACATATGGCAGAGGGAGCTGGACGTGTTCCTGGAGCTGGAGCAGAAGGCCGAGCTTGAGGCCTTCAGCCGCTACGGCCTCACCTACATCGTGGACGAGTACCTCCCGGCGAAGCTCGGGAGCTAAGCATTTTTTTACTAGTCACGACATTCAGTCTTGATCATGTTGGAGCGCAGAATCAGCCTAAGCGTCAAGGGACTCGCGGCGGTGCTCGCTGGCTTCCTCTTCCTCGCAACCGGAGCCATGCTCTACCTGAAGACGGTCAGCACAGATATAGGTGCGGTGAACCCCTGGCTGTTCAAGCCCCTCAGCATCGTGTTGGCGCTGGTCGGGTTGGTTCTGTTGGCTTCGAGGGATGAGTAGCTTGGCGGTGAAAGGCGTCATAATGGCGGGGGGCGTGGGCACTAGGTTCCGCCCCCTGACCAACTACTTCCAGAAGTGCATGATCCCCATCGGGGACCATCAGAAGCCCATACTGGAGTACGTGGTGCGGCTCTACGGCTACCACGGCGTAAAGGACCTGGTTCTGCTCGTGGGCTACAAGCACCAGCAGATAGAGAACTATTTCGACGGCGGCGAGAGGTTCAACGTCAAGATAAACTACATACTGGACACTCCGAACATGGCTGGAAGCGCAGGAGCCACCCTGAACGCCTACAGGCAGGGAGCCCTGACCGAGGAGGACACCCTGGTTGTCTACTACGGGGACATCGTAAGCAACATCAACCTCCGCGAGATGATCAGGTTCCACGAGGATGCCGGGGCCAAGGTCACCGTGGCCCTAGCCCCAGACTTCCAGGTGAACGTAGGCGTAGCCGAGCTGGACGGAAGCTGGATTAAGAGTTTTAAGGAAAAGCCTCACCTCAAGAGGGCTGTAAGCATAGGCATGCTGATACTGGACGGCTCCGTGCTGCGGGAGATGGAGGAGCTCTACAGCCATGGCATGTTCGAGAGCTTCGATCTCATGGGCGATGTGGTCCAGTACCTCGTAGACAAGAAGGACAAGGTCGCCGCCTACATCACGGAGGCCTACTGGTACGACGTGGGCAGCATAGAGCGATACGAGAAGCTCAGCAACGGACGCGTAAGCGAGGAGCTGGGGTTCCTCCTATAGCGCATGTTTCAGGGTCGGAAAACTTCTTAACCCGATTTCAAACTTCAATACCGGCGAAACATATTTGAAAGCCCTTGTTCTAGCCGGAGGATTCGGTACGAGGCTCAGGCCCCTGAGCTGCAGCCGGCCGAAGACTCTCTTCCCGTTGGCGAACCAGCCCCTTATCGACTACGCCTTACAGAGCCTCGCCGAGGGAGGAGTGGAAACCGTCATCCTCTCTGTCCACTACATGGCGGATAACATAGTCCGCTACCTCGGCCCAACCAAGTACGACATGGACATCCTCTATTCACGGGAGCAGCGGCCCTTTGGTAAAGGCGGGGGTATTAAGAATGCGGAGGACATGCTCAACGGGGAGCCCTTCATAGTGATCAACGGCGACATCATCACGGACTTGGACTTACGCCGATTCATCAGCTTCCACGAAGAGAAGGGCGGGCTGGCTACGATAGCCCTCTACCAGGTCACGGACCCGAGCAGGTACGGCTCCGTGGAGCTCGACAGGGAGGGAAGGATAACCAGGTTCGTCGAGAAACCCAAGGAAGGGATGGCGCCCAGCAACCTCATCAACGCCGGGATATACGTCCTCGAACCCGAGGTACTGGAGTACATGCCCCCGGGGAAGAAGTTCGACACGGAGGTGGAGGTCTTCCCATTCCTCGCCCAGGAGAGGAAGCTGTTCGGCTTCGAGTTCCATGGATACTGGTCGGACATCGGTGTACCTGAGGAATACCTCAACGCGAACGCCGCGATCCTCGGGAAGAGGAGCGGGGGGCCCGACAACAGGAACGCGAACGTGGACCCCACGGCCACCGTGGAGAAGCCGTGCGTCTTCGGGGACAACGTGAACATAGGCGCCGACTCGGTCATCGGCCCCAACGTCAGCATCATGGACAACGTCCACGTAGGGAGGGGCGTCAGGATAGAGAACAGCATAATCTTCGCCGGGGCCTCCATCGAGGACTATAGCAGCGTCAGGAACGCCATCATAGGCGAGAGCGCTGTCCTGAATCGGGGGGTCAAGGTGGAGTCGGGGAGCCTCATAGGCGACTACGCCCAGATAAACGACGGTGTAACCATCACAGAGGGTGTAAGCATCTGCCCGAGAAAGACCGTCGAAGAGAGCATACTTGAGCCTAAAAAGGTGATGTAGTGCAGAGGCTATTCGGCAGCAACGGCGTCCGGGGCGTCGTGAACCAGGAGCTGACCATCGAGTTGGCGTCGGGTGTAGCGGCGGCGGCCGGCCACGTCCTGGGCAGGGAGATGGCGGTGGGTAGGGACGGCCGCACCAGCAGCCCCATGATCAGGGACGCCGTCGTCGCGGCTCTCCTCAGCGTCGGCTGCAACGTCCACGACATGGGCGTCCTGCCCACCCCGGCCCTCCAGTACCTCATCAGGCGCCTCGGCCTCGACGGCGGCATAATGGTCACCGCGAGCCATAACCCGCCCGAGTTCAACGGCGTCAAGGTGCAGGCCGGGGACGGCGCAGAGGTCTCCAAGGAGACCGAGGAGCGGATCGAGGAGCTGTACCGCAGGGGGGAGCCGGGGCCAGTGCCCTGGGACCAGGTGGGCGTGGAGACCGAGTGCGACGGGATGGAGGCGTACATCGACGCCGTGCTCAGCCAGGTAGACGCGGATGCCATAAGGGAGAAGGGATACAAGGTCGCCTTGGACACGGGGAACGGCGTCGCGGCCCTCACGGCGCCCCAGGTGGCCAGCCGCCTGGGCTGCAGCGTTTACACCGTCAACACGGAGATAGATGGCTCCTTCCCCGGCAGGGGAAGCGAGCCCACCCCCGAGAACCTGGGTGCCCTCAAGGAGATCATGAAGGCCACGGGCGCCCACATGGGTATAGGGTTCGACGGCGACGGGGACCGCAGCATCGTGATAGACGAGAACGGGGTGGCCGTCTGGGGGGACAAGACCCTGAGCCTGGTCGCCGACTGGTACATGGAGACTCACCCCGGCGCCACGGTGGTCACCTCGGTGAGCACCTCCTCAGGGCTGGAGAAGGTCGTGGAGGCCCGCGGCGGCAGGGTTCACTGGGAGAAGGTGGGCAGCGTCCTCATAAGCAGGGCCATGATAGAGCTGGGCGCCCCCATCGGCGGCGAGGAGAACGGCGGCATAATGTATGGGCCCCACCTACCCGCCAGGGACGGCACCATGGCCATGGCGCTGCTGCTCCACGTGATGGCGGAGCGAGGCAAGCCCCTCAGCGAGCTCATAGCCGAGCAGCCCATAGGCGCCAAGGGGAAGGACAGGATACCGTGCCCCAACGAGCTCAAGGAGGAGCTGCTGAGGAGGCTGCCCGAGGTCGCCGACGCCCCGGAGGTGAATACCATGGACGGCGTCAAGCTCTCGTGGCCCGACGGGAGCTGGGTGATGATCAGGCCCAGCGGCACCGAGCCCATCGCCCGCATATACGCCGAGGCGGAGACCGAGGAAAAGGTGGCAGCCCTCATCGACGAGTACAAGGAGAAAGCCGGCGAGCTCATCAAGAGCTTACAGAAAAAAGGTTAGAGGGCCTTCAGGTCCTCCACGAACTCTGCAAGGTCTTTAACTACGCTGTCCACGAGTATCTTCCCCTTCTCCCCGGTGGCCAGAGTCGGGTCGCCGAGGCTTCCTATGCTGGTGACCTCGTCGAACATGTAGGCGGCGCTCACCTTCCCCCTGTACTTGGGGTCTATGCTGGTGTGCTCGGGCGTCCACTTCTCGGCCCTGTCCATGAGTATCCTGTGACCCAGGTAGAGCCCTACGCTGGTCTCCAGCTCGCATGCGTGGCCCCCGCCCTCCTGCTTAGCGGGTTGATTGATAAAGCCTAGGCTCGGCTGAAGGAGGGGATGACCTCCTCCGCGAAGAGCCTTGTCTCCTCCCTGAAGTCTTCGCCCATGAACCTGTGGATGAACAGGGTGACGCCGGCGTCGATGTACGCCTGTATCTGCTCTATGACGTCGTCGGGTGTCCCGCAGAGCGGCGGCCTCCTGTCCCCGTCGGCGCTGCCGTACCTGGCCTGCATGCTCTTAGTATACTGGTCAAGACTCATCTCGGCGCTTCCCCTGTCCTCGCTTATCAGCGTGTAGTTCGCCCACGACAGCCGTATCTCGTCGAAGTCCCTGCCAGCCCTCACGCAGTGACGCCTAAGCACCTCCGCCTTGTGTTCAAAGTCGCTGGGTGAACCCATCCATGCAGCGAAGTTGCTGATGTCCGCGTGCCTAGCCACCGTCCTCAGCGTCAGCTGCTCCCCGCTCCCCGCCAGCATGAGCGGCGGGTGGGGCCTCTGTACAGGCTTCGGCGAGCAGTAAGCATCCTCTATGCTGTAGTATCGTCCCTTGAAGCTTGGCGCCTCCTCGGTCCACATCTTCTTGATGATCTGGGCGGCCTCGTCCAGCCTTCTCACGCGGGCTGCGGCGCCCTCGTATGGGTAGCCGTAGGCCCTGAACTCGCCCTCGTGCCACCCGGTTCCCAAGCCCAGTATCAGGCGGCCGTCGCTGATGGCGTCCAGCGTGGCACCCATCTTCGCCAGGAGGCTGGGTTGCCTGAAGGGGTTGCAGAGGACCAGCTGCCCGAGCCTTATGGTGGAGGTGTTGGCCGCCAGCGCCGTCGTCGTCGTCCAGCACTCGAACCTTGGGTCACCGGGGTTCTGGTACATCCCAATTACATGGTCGCTGGTCCACGCGCTGTGGAACCCTGAGGCCTCGCAGTGCAGGACATCGTCCAGAATATCTCTGTATCTGAGGCGCTCAGGGCTGATGAATACGCCGAACTCCACGCTCATGGCTGAATGATGGCGCCAGAGGGTTATGATGTTTGCCTAGGGTATTATCCCGCACCCGTTGTCGACCCCGTGGTGGTCAAACTACTTAAGCTGAAGATCGCCGCTGTCCATGAGCCTCTTCCTCAGGAGCCCCAGTTCGGCATTTGCGGCGGCCTCATGGGTCTCCGTGTACCACTCCTCGCCGGCGTTCATCCCCATCAGCGTCTCTATCAGGCCGATGCTCTTCACGAGGTGGCCCCTGATGTCGCCGCTCCTGTTAGCGACTCCGTCGAAGAGAAGGCTCTGGCGCTCTGACCAGTCGCCGGGTTGGTCGAGGCCCGGGATGTAGTGCGGCAGGAGCCTCCGCAGCGTTGCTCTGTCGATGACGCTGCCCAGCGTCACTCTGCGGCGGGTCTCCCTGTATAGGCTCTCGTCTGGGCCGTAGATACACATGTCGTAGTTGTTGTGGGCCAGCTGGGCGAGGTCGCATATGGCGAAGCTGTGGAGGTCTACGCCGTGTTCCTCGCAGAGGGCGCCGAGGCGGATCAACGCGGGGACGGCTATGAACCCGTACAATATTACTCTATCCGGCTTGAACCCGTTCCCCATCAGGTCGAGGAGCGCGGCCTCGGCGGACCTCCCAGTGGCGTAGGTGTCCGGCACCACGATGGCGGCTGCCTCGTCCAAGCCCTCGGGGTAGCGCCGGTAGGAGACCACGAGCCTCCTCGGGTCGTCCGAGTGGGCCCTGTACCCGTCTGTCCTGTACTCGGTCCTGACGCCTACTATGGGGGCTCCATCCATGACGTCGGCCACCATGTACCCCGCCCCCGCCCTGAGTATGTGGAGTATCGCCGCGTCTTCGGTTAACACCCTCACGGCTCTGGCTGCCTCGACGAAGTGGTTCGCCGCTTCCCTGCAGAGGGTCTTTAGGTCATCGCCGACTATGTTGGGGTGGCAGGCGACCATCCCGCCGGCACGGGTGTCCACGATGTACACGGTTCCCACCGGCTCGCCCTCCGGGACAAGCTTCGACTCCGTGACCCTGTAGAGCCATGCTTCTCTACCGGACCCTTCGACGTGGACTGGTTTCGTGGCGTCGAGGTCCAGCGGAAAAACGTTGGCAATGTCATCGGGGTCCACCGTGATGCAACCAGTCTTGATCTTGTTTACCTGTATTTAACCGTCTGCGCCGTCTTTCTCCGGCGCGGGTTTCTGGAACTGGGATATGTACCTGTTGATGAGCTCGGGCTGTCTGAGCACCATGGTGGCGTTCACCCCGAGCAGCTCCGCGTACATCTCGCCCAGCCTCTCATCCATCTTCGAGAACTCGTCTTGCCACCTGAACCCCTTCTCCGTAGAGTTGGGGCAGTCGGGCCGACACGGGAAGAAGAAGCCCAGTATGTAGGCGTGGGCGTCCACCTTCTTCTCCTCTTTGAGGACCTCGGCGAGCTGCGTGGCCGCCCGGGTCTCCACGTTGACGCCCTTCACCCTGTCCTGTGCGTACTGTTTGATGCAGCAGTCGGGGTACCCCAGCAGCCTCCCCATGCGGGTTATCCACTTGGCGTTGAACTCCTCGGGGTACGCGAAACGGATGCGCCCCATCTGGGGGTCAGGTCTCCTCTGAACCCTAACTCTGATCTTCTCCCGATCTTTAATCAGCCTCTTGAGCTCCCTCCCGTCTCTGCCGTCCTTGAACAGGAATATCTCGTGGACGGTTGGCCGTACCTTGGCCTGCTCCGACTTTAACCCGAGCCTGTCGCTCCAACTGTAGTACGCCTTGTAGGGATCGGAGTTCTCGACCACCGCCTCGAACTGCGTCTCCATAAGCTTCTTGGTCTCTTGGATGACCTGCACCTTGGCTCTGGGCTCCGTTATAGCCTGAAGCCTATCCATGTGGGGCATGACGGCGCGGTCTATACTCTGCCCCATCTCGAAGCCGCCCGGGAGCTCGGCGGGGACAGTGATCTGGCTGACAGGCCTCAGATCCATGTAGGGCAGCTGCAGACACTCCAGCTTCACCCGGTTCAGTATATGCTCGTCCGCCAGCAGCTCGTCAAGTGTCTCCTTGTCCAAGGCGTTCAACATGACTCAGCCGTTACAGCTTAAAACATCTGCTAGGATGCCAAAGAAAAAATAAAAAAGAAAAAGTGGGTTTGTTACATCGGTATTAGCTTCAGGACCTGTAGGAAGAACTGCGCTCTGCCTGTCAGCATCGTGAACCTGAACAGCACGGTGTTGCCGAAGTAGGCTCCCAGGGCGACCATGATGAACAGGCGGCCTATCCTTGTTGGTACCTGTAGGGCGCCAGAGTGCTCGTAGGTCAACAGGAAGTACAGTACGCTGCAGATTAGCCCGACGGCTATGTACAGGAGGTTGATCCACGGCATGGCGCCTCCTTCCGTCGGCCTCGGTTTCTTCCTTAGCCTCGTCTTACATGGGCTCGGTGTCCATTCCCTATGGGTTGTCCTCTGGGTTCTTAGGTTTATTCGTTGACCTTAACTAGCCGTGTGTTCTAGTCTAAACCATGTCGATTGAAGGCGTTCCGGCCCCGGAGGAGCATCTTGGCTTCAGGGTCGGCACGGACCGTAAGCTGGCCGACTGGCCGGAGATAGTCGAGTACTTCATGAAGGTGGGCGAGGCGTCGCCGCGGGTCAAGGTGGAGGAGCTGGGGGAGACCACGCTGGGCAACCCCTTCATACTGGCTACCGTCTCGTCGCCCGAGAACCTTGAGAACCTTGAGGAGCTTCGAAGAATCCAGCTACGGCTCGGTAACCCTGTGGGGCTCGGCGAGGAGGAGGCCGCCGAGCTCCTGGAGAAGGGGAAGACGGTTGTGCTGATCAGCTGCAGCATACACAGCACCGAGGTGGGCGGAAGCCAGATGAGCATGGAGCTGCTCCACAGGCTCGCAACCGAGGACAGCACGGAGATGGCTGAGGTGCTGGAGAACGTCGTGTTCCTCCTGGTGCCCAGCCTGAACCCCGACGGCAACAGGATCGTGTACGACTGGTACGGCAGGTACCTGGGCACCGAGTACGAGGGCTCTGGGCCACCCTACGTCTACCACGAGTACGCCGGCCACGACAACAACAGGGACTGGTACATGTTCACGCTGAAGGAGACTCAGCTGACCATCGAGCACGTCCACAACAGGTGGCACCCCCAGATCGTCTACGACATGCACCAGATGGGCAGCAAGGGCCCCAGGCTCTACGTGCCGCCGTTCATAGACCCCTACGAGCCCAACATCGACCCGGTGCTAACCAGCGGAGTCAACTTCATGGGCATCAGCATGGCTGACGCCCTTGCCCGGGAGGGTAAGGGCGGAGTCGCCACCCACTGGGTCTTCGACGCGTGGACCCCGGCGAGGGCTTACCAGCACCACCACGGCGGAATACGCATCCTCAGCGAGGCAGCGTCGGTCAAGATCGCGTCACCCATCGAGGTCAAGCCAGAGGAGATGGAGACCGAGAGGGGCTTCAACCCCAAGGAGGCCCGGTGGAACCACCCAATCCCTTGGAGTGGAGGAGCCTGGACCCTGAGGGACATAATAGACTACGAGCTCACCGCGGCTTGGGCGTGTCTCCAGACGGCGGCCAAGTTCAGGAAACGTTGGCTCAGGGGGACCCTGGAGATGGGGCGCAGGGCGCTGGAGCCGGCCTCCGGGCCATACGCGTTCGTCATCCCGTCGGCTCAGCGCGACCCCGGGGCCGTCAAGGAGCTCCTCTGGGTCCTCAGGATGGGCGACGTGGAGGTCCACGAGGCGGAGGAGCCGTTCACGGCGGACGGCGTCGAGTACCCGGCGGGCAGCCACGTGGTCCTGTACGCCCAGGCCTACGGCAACTTCGGTAAGACGCTGCTGGAGAGGCAGGTCTACCCCGACCTCAGGGAGAGCCCGGATGCGCCGCCTATGGTGCCCTACGACGTGACCGCCCACACGCTGAGCCTCCAGCTGGGCGTCGAGGTGACGCGGGTGGACACGGCGTTCGAGGCAAAGCTAAAGACCGTTGATGAGCCGACCATGCCCAAGGGCACGGTTCATAGACGAGGCAAGAAGCACTACGCGTTCTCCTCCGTCCCCAACTACTCGTACAAGGCGGTGAACAGGCTCCTCGACGCCGGGCACGGCGTATGCCGGTGCATGGACTACCTGGAGCTGGAAGACGTTACGCTGAAGCCGGGGGCCTTCGTCGTGGAGGGCGGCAGGACGCTCATCCACGAGCTGGCCGAGGAGCTGGGCGTCGACTTCTACGGCTTCGACGGGCCGCCGGAGGACTGCTTCGAGCTTGTCAAGCCGACGGTAGGCGTCTACAGGGCGCACCGGCCCAACACGGATGAGGGGTGGCTCAGGATGGTGCTGGAGGAGTACGGCTACACGTACGTGAACCTGTACCCCGAGGACGTGCGGGCCGGAGGGCTCAGGGATAAGGTGGACGTAATGGTGTTCCCGGACATGACGAGGGACGTAGTGATGGAGGGCATGAAGGGCGAGAGAGGGATGGACCCCGAGACGTATGAGCCGGTCTACCGCCGAGGCATCGAGGAGGGCGGCAACCGGGAGGTGCTCAGGTTCCTCGAGCAGGGAGGCACCGTGGTGACGCTGAACAGGGCGTGCGAGTACGCGGTGAAGGAGCTGTGGGCCGGCGCCGAGCTGGCGACGGAGGGGCTGGACCAGAAGGAGCTTTACTGCCCCGGTAGCCTGCTCAGGGTACTGGTGGACGACACCCACCCGGTTGGCTACGGGTTCAGCCGCGAGGAGGCCATAATGTACCTGCACAGCCCCGCGTTCAAGGTGAAGGAAGGCTGCGCCGTGGCGTGGTACCCCGAGGCGGACCCGCTGCTCAGCGGCTGGATACTGGGAGAGAAGCATCTGCGTGGACTGGCGGCCGTGGCGGAGTGCCCCGCCGGGGATGGCACCATCCTGCTGCTTGGGTGCATGCCCCACTTCAGGAACCAGAACAGGGCGACCTTCAAGCTGCTGTTCAACAGCATCCTCTACGGGGCCACCTAGAGGACCCTATTTTTTGCTGTAGGGCGTGGGGTACTCTCCCTGCTCTACCTCGAAGCGCTCCACCTTGAATACCACGGGTCTCTCCGAGTCCGGGCAGCTGTAGTACTTTATCTTGTCCATGTAGTCCCAGGGCTCGGTTACCTCCCTGGTCATGGCGCTTGTCAGCGGCAGTACGGCGCTGAACGCGGCTAGGCAGACGCTGTCCGTCTCCTCGGGCACCAGCCGCCCAGGGTTGCCTACGACTGTCATCTTGTCCCCTACCCGGTACATCTTGCATGGTCCCGATACGTGGGTGGGCTCCCCGTCCAGGCTTTCAGGGTCGTTTACCTCTACGACTGTGAACACCACTTTGTACATGGTGTATGGATGCGGAGCCACAATGTAAAAGGCATACGGAGGATGGCGCGTCTTTGTTAAGGTATATATTCCACAATCACACATGGGTTACTTGAAGATTTCTTCATGGGATGATGTTTATGTATTGTGGAGTAGCGCAGATGTGGCCCCTCATGATGGGGGGAGGCATGTGGTTCTGGTTTCTCATCATCGCCGGCTTAGGATACCTGTTCTGGGCAAGCTACCGACCCCGCACACATCGTTATATTCGTGATGATCCCGTCGAGGTCGCGAGGACCAGACTAGCCAGAGGAGAGATCACTCTAGAAGATTTTGAGAAAATCAAGAAGGCAATCGAGTCGAGGTAAACCGGTTGAACGACAGACAGCTGCTCATCGGCGTAGGCATAATTCTTGTTGGGGTGATCGGGGTAACCTACTACGGCTTTTACAGGGGCGTGGATATTAATGGCGCAGACGAGGTCGCTGAGAGGTATCTTGACTCCTTGAACGCGCCTGACCTGGCGGTGGATGAGCTAATGGAGTTCGAGAACAACTTCTACGTAGTCTACTACGAGGAATCCACCGATGTGGGCGCCTTCGAGATGCTCATCGACAAGGGGTCGGGTAGAATATTCCCCGAGTATGGGCCGAACATGATGTGGAACATCAAGTACGGGCATGGCGGCATGATGTACGGCTATCCACGTTATGGCGAGGTCACGGTTGACGAGGAGGAGGCGATGGATCTGGCTAACCAGTTTCTGTCAGAGGTCTACCCAGGATCTTCTGCGGAGGATGTCCACCCGTTCTACGGGTACTATACTCTGCACACGGTTAGAGACGGAGAGATATTCGGTATGCTGAGCGTCAACCAGTACACCGGTGAGGTCTGGTACCATAACTGGCACGGCGGCTACATCAGGAGCCTGGAGCACCACTAGTCCTTCAGGTTCACGTTTCTCAGGGTCAGGGCGTTCAGCACGACTATTATGCTGCTCGCCGTCATGAGGAGGGCCCCCCACTCCGGTCTTAGTGATATCCCCCACGGGTAGAGCACCCCGGCCGCTATGGGTATCGCCAACGTGTTGTAGCCGGTGGCCCATGCGAGGTTCTCCTTCATCTTTCTCATGGTGGCTTTGCTGAGCCTTATGAGGCTCGCTACGTCGCTCGGCTCGTTGCGGATGAGGACGATGTCCGCCGACTCGATGGCTACGTCGGTGCCTGCGCCGACGGCTATCCCCACATCCGCCTGGATGAGGGCGGGTGCGTCGTTGATGCCGTCACCTACCATCGCCACCTTTCTACCCTCCAGTTGAAGCTTCTTGATCTCGTTAGCCTTGTCCTCGGGGAGCACCTCAGCGAGGTACCGGTCCACGCGAGCCTCCTTGGCGATGGATTCGGCTGTTCTCGCGTTGTCACCCGTGATCATGATCACCTGTTTACCCATGCCGTGGAGGTCTTGGATCGCCTTCACCGAGCTCTCTTTTAGGGTGTCTGCGAAACCTATGACGCCCACGACCTCGTCGTCGAGTGCGATGAAGGACAGGGTCTTTCCCTCGTCGTAGAGTCTGTCGGCCTGCTTCTGGAGGGCTTTCCCGTATCGTTTACCCTCCATATCCATGAGCCGCAGGGTTCCCGCCGTTACCTGTCTCCCGTCTACGCTGCCCTTTACGCCGTGGCCAGCGACTGCCTCAAACCCGGTGGGCTCTGTGAGGGGTATGCCTCCATCCTTTGCCGCTCGCTGAAGGGCTTGCCCTATAGGGTGCTCTGACAGGCTCTCAAGCGACGCTGAGTACCTCAGCAGCTCTCCTTCTGTGAGGCTTCCGGTCGTGACCGTGTCCGTTACCTTAAACAGGCCTTGGGTGAGGGTTCCTGTCTTATCGAATACGATGGTGTCCACCTTCTCGCCGACCTCCAAAGCCTCGGCGTTCCGCACAAGCATACCGTTTTTGGCGGCCAGGGTGCTGCTGATGGCCGTCACAGTGGGTATGGCGAGGCCGAGGGCGTGGGGACACGCTATCACGATGACTGTGACAGCCGTGGTCAGTGCGAAGACGATGCCCATCCCTGTGAAGTAGTTCCAGTAGACGAAGGACGCCAGCCCAACGGTTATCGCTGTTATTGTGAGGTAGTGGGCTGCCCTGTCGGCGAGCTTCTGGGTCGGAGGCTTGGACTCCTGAACCTCCCTCACGAGTTGGATGATCTGGGCGAGCGCGGTCTCTTCGCCAGTCTTCTCCACGCGGATCTTCAGCGACCCCATGCCGTTGATGGTGCCGCCGATGGCCTCGTCGCCTACCTCCTTGGAGACTGGTCGAGACTCCCCCGTTATCATGGACTCGTCTAAGGCGGATCCACCCTCGATTATTACGCCGTCGATGGGCACCTTCTCGCCTGGACGGATCAGGAGTACGTCGCCCACCCCGACTTCTGAGGTGAGTACCTCGATGAACCCTCCGTCTCTCTGGACGTTGGCGGTGGGCGGTATGAGTTTAACGAGCTCCTGGAGCGCACCGGTGGCGCGGCTCGTCATACGCATCTCCATCCAGTGGCCGAAGAGAAGGAACACCACCAGCGTGCTGATCTCCCAGTAGAAGTCGCCGACGCCAGTGAAGAAGAACGTAGCGGCTACGCTGAAAACGTAGCCCACGGAAACAGCGAGGCTTACCAACACCATCATCCCAAGCATCCCCTTCTCTAGATCCCTGCGAGCGCCCTCATAGAAGGGCCAGCCGCCGTAGAAGGCGACGGCTGAGGCCAACGCGAACAGGACGAGGTCGTATCCAGGGAAACGGGGCGTCGTGAAGCCGAACCAGCTCTGTATCGTGGGCGACATCAACAAGATGGGCACCGAGATCGCTAGGCTGACGAAGAACCTTCTCTTGAAGCCCTGAGCCGTGTGTGCGTGGTGGCCCCCGCCTCCACCTTCATGCTTAATGCCTTCATGGCCTTTCATGGTGGCTCCGCTGGAGCGATCAGACTCTTCGTGGCCTTCGTGAGACAAAACTAACACTGATAGTTGAACTGAGGCGCGTCATATAAACTAAGATTAAGAGGTTGGGTAGACAAGCTCAAACCGCTCTAGGATGACCTCCATGTCCGGGGCAAACTCGAATCCGAGGGCGGCGCCACGCCGCGTATAGTACTTTGTGTGCTCTCGGATATACGATTCAAGGGTTCTCTCGTCCTCCCCCTCCCAGCACGCGTGCTCCTCATCCACCTCGCTGAACCTGCACCGCCTGTTGCTCACGGTCCTTATGACGGCGGCAGGCTTGTCGTCGCCGTCCAGGACGATGTTGTACTGCCCTACTTCCGGCTCAGGCCAGCCCTCCAGCTCGCTCTCCTTCACCAGAGAGGTTGAGGCGCGTTTCTTTCCGTCGAGTATCAGGTTAAGCAGCTCCTGTTTGAGTTTAGGGGTATCCCCTATCCCATAGGCGTCCGTGAAGGTGCCCTCAATGCCCGTCTCCCTCTTGACTTTCTCCCAGAAATCGAGGACCTCTTGGCTGAACTCCATGAGGGAAGAAAAGTGGTGGATTGTTTAAAAGGGGGTGGTCAGAGCCCGAACTTCTTGACGGTCTCGTTGAGGGTATGCTCCAGTAACTTCAGGCCCTCGTCGATCTGCTCCTTGGTGATGATCAGCGCCGGCATCATCCTGAGGATGCTGGTGTTCCAGCTGGTGCCCAGCACCAGGCCGTTCTCCTTGCTCTTGCCCGTGAAGTACTGCATGGGGTTCTTCTCGGGGTCCTTCTTGTCGTCGGCCGGCAGCTCCTTGGGGATGAGGCTCTCCTTGCTGTCCCGGTCCTTGACGAGCTCGACGCCCATGAAGAGGCCGAGGCCCCTGACGTCGCCGATTATGTTGACCCTGTCCATCATGCCGCGGAGCTCGTCCATCATGTAGTCGCCCATCTTGGCGGCGCGGTCCGCGAGCTTCTCCTTCTCGTAGTAGTCGATGACGGCGAGGGCCGTGGCGCAGCTGACGGCGTGGCCGCTGTACGTGTAGCTGTGGGGGAAACCCTTCTCGTCGAAGTGGTCGGCCATCTTCTTGTTGATGACGCAGGCTCCGAGGGGCACGTAGCCGCAGGTTATGCCTTTAGCGTAGGTCTCTATGTCGGGGACGACGTCCCAGTGCTCGCAGGCGAACATCTTGCCTGTGCGGGCGAAGCCCGTCATGACCTCGTCGAAGATCATGAGGATGCCCTTCTCGTCGCATATCTCCCTGATGCGCTTCCAGTACCCGTCCGGCGGCACCACCTGGCCCGCCCAGCTGCATATGGGCTCGGCCATGAAGGCGGCGACGGTGTTCTCGCCTTCCTTCTCGATGGTGTACTTGAGGAACTCGGCGCAGAAGAGTCCGCACTCGGGGTACGTCTTCTTGTAGGGGCACCTGTAGCAGTAGGGGCTCGCTATGTGCTTGAACTCCTCGAAGATGCTTAGTCCCTTGGCCTGCCTGTTGCGGGCGCTGCCTCCGACGCTCACCATCGCGTAGGTTGAGCCGTGGTAGGCGTCCCAGAAGCTGACGATCTTAGGGGCCTCACGGTACAGCTGCGCCAGCTTGATGGCCACCTCGTTGGCCTCGGTGCCGCTGTTGCCGAAGAACGTCTGGCAGAGGTCGCCGGGGGTGATCTGGGCCAGCTTTTTCGCTAGCTTGATCTGGGGCTCGCTGTAGTAGCTGGGCGACGCGTAGGCCAGGTCGTCCAGCTGCTTCTTGGCTGCCTCGATGGGCACCCTGTTTCCCATGCCGATATGGACGTTGTAGAGCTGGCTGATGAAGTCCAGGTACTTCTTGCCGGCGACGTCCCACATGTAGACGCCCTCACCCTTGACCATGATCAGGGGCTTGTGCCTGGCGCTGGGCTCCCACCGCTGGACCAGGTATGTCGAGGCGTCCTCCTTAAGCTGCTTGTCCTTCTTCTCTGAGAACTTACTCATGAAACCACTAGAGTAGAAGGGTTTTGTAACGGTAAATTACTTGCGCTTAAGACGCCGGGGGCCTCCGCTGGGTGAAGGCGTCTCCGATCCTGACTCCCACCGTGTGGTAGCCGCGGTCCCCTGTCCCGAACAGCAGGGGCCTGATCTTCTGAGTATCCGGCGCCCCGTCGGTGAGGACGTCCATGTCCGCCTTAACATCCAGTATCTCGCCTATGAACTCGGTGTGCAGCCCGATCTTCACCACCTCGACGACCCTACACTCCAGGACCAGCGGGAACTCGTCCACGTAAGGAGCATCCACCAGCTCGCTCTTCACGGCCGTCAAATCTGTGTCCCTGACTTTGTCGGTGTCCCTGCCTGACACTATGCCCATGTAGTCCGCCTCCCTCCAGTACTCCTCCCCGGGGACGCTGACCGTGTACGCCCTCCGGCTCACGATGTTCCCGTGGCTATACGTCGCCTCCCTCAGGCTCACGTAGATGCACGGCGGACTGGAGCAGCAGACGCCGCCCCACGCCGCAGTCATGAAATTAGGTTTACCATTCTCGTCATAGGTGCCTACCACCCAGACGGGCGTCGGCACGGCCCAAGTCTTGGCTCCCAGCGACTCCTTCATATCAACCATGACATGAAGCGGGATCGACAGGTAAAACCCTTTTTAGAAGCCCCGCTGGCATTCACTCTGATGTCCACTCAAAGGGTCTCGGACGACGTCTACATGATAGACGCCCCCTACCATGGAAGGACCGGTGTGCTGGGCACATACGTCGTCGCAGGCGAGAAGGTAGCGGTGATTGACCCGGGGCCGGCGAGCCAGGTACCAGGCGTCATCGAGGCGTTGGACCGGATGGGCGTCGAAGTCTCGACGATAGCTTTGACCCACATCCACCTGGACCACGCCGCCGGCTGCTGGAAGATGCTGGAGCGCTACCCCGGCGCCGAGGTGCACTGCCACCCCAGGGGCGTGGATCACATGGTGGACCCCTCAAAGATAGAGGCCGCCGCCCGAGAAGCCTTCGGAGACAAGATAGAGGAGTACGGCGAGATACGCGGCATCCCGAAGGAAAAGTTGAAGGCCTCCGTTGACGGGGAGAGGCTGCGCCTCGGCGGCGTCGAGCTCAAGGTCTTCTACACGCCTGGCCACTCCTTCCACAGCCAAAGCTACTACGAGCCCAGGGGCAGGGTGCTCTTCGCCGGAGACGCGGCGGGGCACACACCAGACAACCTAGGGGCGGTGATCCCCGCGAGCCCGGCCCCCTACAACCCTGTGCAGGCAACTGAGAGCCTGAACCGGATGGAGGCCTTAGACCCCCGCGTCCTCTGCATAAGCCACTTCGGGAACCACGGCGGCGCAGTCAAGTGGCTCAGAGACTTCAGGAGACAGGTCCTGCTCTGGGAGAGGCTCGCCTCCGAGGGCGTCGAGGAGGGCAGGACCCTCACGGAGACGTATCTAACTGTGTTGGACGCTGACCCAGAGGCCAGGAAGCTCGTGTCTGTAGAGCCAAAGGCCGAGGGCCACGTCTATAGCAGCCTCGCGGGCTTCATGAGCTACGCCAGGTGGGTCAAGGCGAGGAAGTGACTTCGTCGAGGAGCTCCTGCCATATGGCCCTGCATCCTTCTCGTGGTGTCGAGGACAGTGTCATCTATGTCGACGAACACGCAGTTCAACGCGGAGCCTCAAGACCTGTTTGGAGGCAGACGTATTATAACCCTGTCCCACGGGGAATCTACGACCGATCTATACTTTAAGCTCTGTACTCCAATCCTAATCCCGCCTCCGGAATCCCTAATATCCATTGACCGGACGCAATCCATAGGATGGCCCTAGTCAGTGGAAGGAAGGCTAACTCAAGCATCGGGGGCGCGATAGTGCTGATGCTTTGCATAGTCGTCTTCGCTGGGACACTGTTCTACCTGATGACGAGCCCCGGCGTGTCGCTGGCGTTTGACACCGACAACCCTAACAACCCGTTCAAGGCAAGTGAAGGTCAATCATTGATCATGTCCGGGCAGCCCCAGTGGGTTAAGGGTCCATGGTCACTGGACCAGGCCGTCAGGGACCTTGATGCGAACGGATGCGTCATCGTCGAGAAGGAAGATGAGGATGGCTTAGAGGACGCGAACATCCTGACCTACGACAGATTCAGGACGCTGGCAATGCAGAGAAGGGTTGTGTATCTCATCGTCGACGAGGACACTGAGGCCCTGCTGGTGCACCTGGAAGACAAGTACTACGTCTGGACCCCGCAGGAAAGCTAAGCCTGTGATGCTTCGCGCAGTTGCTACGCCGTGAAGCTGGGAGTAGCCGAGGCCATATCCTCGCATCCTTCCCAAGCCATTATATGGGATCGTCCCTCTCCTATCGGTGAGATGTCTAAGGTAGCGGTGGTCAAGGGGGAGAGGAGCCTTGAGACGGTCTACAGGGCGCTGGACCTCATCCCGTACAGGGAGGCCCTGGAGCCGTGGAGCCGCGTCCTCGTCAAGGTGAACTTCATCACCACCAAGAACTGGGCGACCGGAGCCACCACGGACCCCGTGGTCGTGGAGGCCCTCATCGACAGAGTACGGGCCCTCGGGAAGAAGGTGCTGGTAGTCGAGTCAGACGCCCAGATGACCGACGCCGACAAGGCCGTCGTCGCCAGCGGCATGAAGGAGATGCTGGACCGGGTCGGCGTCGAGTTCGTGAACATGAGGCACGTCGACGAGAAGGTGGAGCTCCCCGTCAGGGACGGGAGGGCCCTGAGCAGCATCAAGGTCGCCAAGATGGCGACGGACTCGGCCATAATCTCGGCGGCGAAGCTCAAGACCCACATGGGCACAAAGGTCACCCTCGGCATGAAGAACATGTTCGGCATGCTCACCACCAAGTGGAAGGGCAGGTTCCACATCCACGGCATGGACAAGGTCGTCCACGACATATGCCTCACCCTACCCCCAGCCCTCACCGTCATCGACGGCTTCGTCGCCATGGAGGGACGGGGCCCAGTCCACGGAAAACCGGTGCAGATGAACACCATCCTGGCGTCCACAGACGTCGTCGCCGCCGACGCCACCGCAGCCAGAGTGATGGGCTTCGATCCAGACGAGGTAGACCACATCAGGTGGGCCCACGAGTCAGGCATAGGCGAAAAAGACGACATCCAGGTACTCGGCGACGGGGTGGAAGCCGTGAAGCGAGTCTTCGAACGCCTCTAGAAACAGATCTGACCTGTGGCAGGTCAGACACGTCAGACGTTTGAGGCGTTCTCCCTGCTTATCTGCATAGCCGCCGTCGGGTACAGAGCCACAGACGCGTCTTCTCCGTGGACATCCTCAAGCATCTCCAGGCAGGCGTCCCAGGTCTTGACCCACTGGCTGCCCTCGCCGTAGTAGTACTCGTCAGCCCTCGCCAGCTGGGGCGTGACGCAGATCACCCTGCTCATCCTCCAAGGCTTCTTGACGTACGTGGTCTTCGTCCAGCCCCTGCCGCCGAAGTCCTCGCCGAACCTGCCGTTGTAGTGGTGGACCCTGCACCCCTCCGGCGTGAAGAGGAGGAACACCATGTCCCCACCCTCCCTGACCGAGTCCCTCAATATGTGGTAAGCCTTGTAGCCCTCGTTGGCCATGGGGTAGCCGTTGCCGACCACGACGTTGGCGTCCCTCACGAGCTCGGTGGCGTAGTGGCCGCGGGCAACCTTGACTCCCTCCCTGTGGGCGTCCACCACGTCGCCGCAGATCAGCCCCGCGACGTCGGCTTCCGCGTTCAGGAACGCGTTGACCACGAAGTCCAGCCCAGCCATCCTCGCGGCCTCCTCGGAGTCCAGCCGCCGACTGTTATCCGTCACACGCCCCGGCCCCGTGCCCTCCATGATCCTGTGGTTGTGGGTGATGCTGTCGATCCCGGATACGCCGGGCAGCAGCATCTTGCTGCCTCCCCCGAACCCGTACCCGAAGTGGGGCATCATCGCGCCGAGAGTCACCTTGAGGTCGCAGCTCATGACCTCACGGTTCACGTGCACCGGCGTCCCGCCGCTGGTCTCCCCCAGATCCACCGTGTTCTCGTAGCAGTTATGGTTGAACACAAGGAAACGTTCAGGCACCTCGGTGCCCAGCTTCTTCTGGAAGTCGAGGAGGAGACGGCCGTGGTGGGCGCCGGTCGCCATGACGAACACGATCTGGTCGTCGGACAACCCGCCTCCGTGTAGCTCATCCAGCACAGCCGGCAGCATCTGGCTCTGACGGGTGGGCCGCGTCATGTCGTCGAATATGATGCAGCACTTACGCTTGCCTTTTGCCATCTCGCTGAGGGGCTGTGTGCCCACCGGGCTCCGAAGCCTATCGGCGACCTCCTCCACAGTGAGCCTCGGCGCGTCGTGGCCGTTCATCCTCTGCTCATGTACCTTCCAGCCGTCGGGGAAACCCAGCGTCTCCGGCTCCCAGCCGTAGAACTCCCACGCAGGGACCTTAACATACTGCATGGTAGTTGATGGGCTATACTCGTCTAAAAAACTCGTTATAACAAGGGGGTGGTTATGAGAAGGAGGGGACTACTCCTCGATGATCTCGACGTTGGCCCTGGGCACCATGACCACCTCGCCGTCCTCCAGCTCGATGTTCACGACTCGCACCTTGCTCTCGGACTCTAGCTGCTGCAGCTCCACCGGGAGGCTGTGCACCTTGCCGATGGCTCCGAAGTAGGGCTGACGGATGATCCTGATGGGGGTCCCTGGCACCATCCCCTGGGATAGGGTCTCGGACTCTCCTTCCTCGAGCTTCTCGTGTGGGATGATTATCTCCGGCCTCAGGACTCCTGCCCTGATCTGGGTGGCGCCGTTGATGCTGGCCCTGTATCCCTCGAACTCCTTGAGGAGGTCGAAGGTGCGCTGGCTCATGGCCATCTTTCCGAATCCCTCCGTGATTATGAGGGTTATGCCCACCTCCTCCTGGCCGGTGATGGCTACGCCGATCTCCTCTCCCGTGAATGTCGTCAGGTCGTCGTGTCTGATGCCGCCGCTGACGATGGCGGAGACGCCGACCTCGACGGCCTTGCTCAACGCGTCCAGCGTGACCAGGCTTCCGCCGATGAGGATCTTACCCTCGTGCTCGGGCTTGATCATGTCGGTGTCCACCACCTGGGTGTTGTCCTCGACGATGACGTGGATGTCCCCGTGGGTCTCACCGCCGATGCCGAAGATCCCCTGGATGAAAGCAGCGTTGGTCTCGATGACGGCGCCCTCCCTGGGCATGATTCCTACGACGGTTCCCGGGATGTAGGCGTCCACCTCCACGGGTATGGGCGCGCCTCTGAGGATGACCTGCCCCGTGATCTCGCTGACGCTCTCCACGGTGCCGTCTATGGGTGACTCGACTCTTTTCTTGATGAGCCCGAAGAGGGCGCTGTAGAAGGCGATCTGCTCGCCTTTTTCGACTGTGTCTCCCACCTTCTTGTTCATGAACCGAGGGATGTCCTCGGGCTCTAAGCCCAGCAGCATGGCCACCTTGACGATCTCGGGGTCCCCGCTTATCTCCGTCCGGGCGACGATTTCGTCGTAGCTCACCTTGTCGCCTACCTTGGGGAAGACCTCCCCTAGGATGGGTAGCCGCCTCAGTTTGTCGACCTTCATCGCCTTCTTGACCTTGAGGCCCGGCGTGTAGGCGTGGGCCTCCTCGGCCTCCTTCTCTTCTCCGCTCGTCTTCTTCTCTGTCGCTGCGTCTGCCATCTTAGATCAACGCCTCCAGCTTGCTCTCGTCGTATAGATCCATCGTCTTGAACCACTTCAATAGAAGCTCCTTGCGCTGGTCCTCCTCCTCCGGTAGGTAGATGGGCCTGCCACGGGCGTCGAGTATCACGCCAGCGACGCCGCCGCTTACGGTGGCCTCGAGCTCTTTGCCAGGCCCCGCGCCGATGTCGTAGTCTTTCGCCGGGGTGATTAAGGCTTTAGCCTCCTCGAGCTCGGTAAGCTTCACCAGCTTGATGTCTCCTAAGCTGAGTTCCTCCTTGACTTCCTCGCCGTTGGGCATCTCCAGCTCCACCGTCATGACGCGCTCGCCCAGCTTGCCGGTGCCGGCGGCTGCGATGTTCGTGCCAAGCCTCACGAGGCAGTCCTTGTCGAAGATGTTCCACGCCGCGTCGCGGTAGACGGTGCTCAGCACACCCAGGTGGGGCATCATGAACACGCTGTCCTGGAACATCCTCGTGACGCCCTCGGGCTGCCAGGCGTCCGTCAGTATGTACATCGACTGGATGCGCCTCGGGGCGTGGCTCAGCAGCCCTCCAGTGCCAGCGAGGATGTCGATGTTCATCATCTTGACGTAGGTCTCCTCGACGGCCTGGTCGAACATGTCGCTGATGGTCCTCTCAATCTGTATGCCCTTGAGACGTGTGGCGATTGTCCTGTGGTGCTTAAGGCCAAGCCTCAATGCCTCACGGGCTACGCTGTGCTCTACGATGAGGTCCTCCAGGGTCTGGGGGATGGTGGTGGGCCTGATCATCTTGTTCATCAGCCTTGAGGCCACCTCCTCCCTATCCAGTTTGAATGGTATCCACCTCATGATGTTGTCGATGCCGGCCTCCTTCATGACGTTGGTCACGCTGTAGCTCATCCCAAGGTTGGCCGAGACGCTTCTCACGAACCTTCCGTCCATGACCGAGTACACGTTGGTGGTCGCGCCTCCGAGGCCGACGCCCAGCACGTTAAGGTTGAACGTGTTGGCGATGAGCTGCATGGCCATGCCCTCTCCCGCCGGCGTCGGCATGATGTCGACGTCGGTCCACTTCATGAGCCTGTTGTAGCCTGGTGCGTGGCTCATGACGTGCTCCATGAACAGCTCGTGCACGGCGCGCCTAGCCGGCTCCGTGTTCTCCACCTCGAGGACCGGCCTGATGTTGTCGACTATCTGAAGCGCGAACCCAGTCTTCAGGAGCTCCTGGATCTGGGGCCTAAGCGCCTTGTTGCCTGCGTAGACGATGGGGAGCTTGTAGGCCACTCCGAGCCTCGGCTTCGGCTCTGCTGCCTTTATCAGCTCCGCGATCTCCATGACGTGGCTGCTGGCGCCGCCGTCGGTGCCGCCCGCCATGAGGATCATGTCGGGTCTTAGGCTTCTGATCCTGCGGATCTTCTGGTAGGGCTGCCTGCCGTCGTCCCTTGCGATGACGTCCATGACTATGGCGCCTGCGCCGAGGGCCGCCCTGTTGGCGCTCTCAGCGGTCATGGACTTGATGAGGCCGGATACCATCATCTGCAGGCCGCCGCCGGCGCTGCTGGTGGTGACGTAGAGGTCTACGCCCTTCTCGCCGTCGTAGGGCAGTATAATGCCGCTGCCGTCCGGGACTAGAAGCTTGTGTCCGGTCAACTCCTCGACTTCACGTACCGCGTTCTGTACTCCGAGGGTCACGTCCTCGTAGGGCGCTTCGACTGTCGTGGGTGCTTCTCCTGCTACCAGGAACCTCCACTCACCGTCCTTCTTGTGGAATAACCTGGCTTTGGTGGTGGTGGAGCCTACGTCGGTAGCGATGATGAACTGCATCTCCTCTGTTGGTTTCTTGAGGGCTGCCATGTCATATTCAGTCGCAGACCATCATGGATAAGGTTTTCTAAAATGCCGAGGCTATGTAAACTATTTAGAGGGGGAGCCAGTCTCGCCAGCTTTTTCTCTTCTTTGGCTCCGCTTGCTCGTCAGAGGCTTCATCGGCCTCGGGTTTCTCCTTCCCTTCCTCGGGTGCCCCGGCTTCCTGCTCTTCCTCTTCCTTGCCGTACTCTCCTCTCGCCATCTCCTCTAGGATGATGATGAGCTTCTCGACGTTCTTGCGCTCCTCGAACACGTTGATTAGGTTCTCACCTAACTCGTTGGCTTTGGGTCCGAGGGCTGGGAGAAACGGGGAGATCATGAGCCTACTCATCTCGCCGCCGATGTAGACGAGGGGCTTGACGCTCTCGAGGGTAAGTATGGCGAAAGTCTCCATGCCGTACTGCCGTATTCTCTCTGCGGTCTTCCGAATTATCTCGTCTACCTCTTCCTCGGTTAGCTCCTCGTCACCGGGTAGGGAGGAGAACATTTCGATTATCCCTCGGCTGCTTAGGATTTAAGGCGTTGGACTCTTCTCGGAGTCAACTTCATGTGACGGTGGCTGGGAGAGGCTCTGCCTGAGAGCTAGGTAAGAAGATGTCGCTCCCCCAAGGACGAGACAGATTAGCAGTATGCCGAAGAAGGCGAGGCTGGGCCCTTCAACGAAGGCTAGGAGTGTGACGGCTGTGAACGCCCACGCTGCGAGGGCGGACTTTATCCCTACGGCGAGGTGAGCCGAGTCGGTGCGTCTGCATACCAGGTATGAGGGTACGAGCCCGGCGAGGTAGTATATGGGGTAGGCCAGTAAGCTGGGCGTCCCCGCCACCATCTTCAGTTTTATCCAGAAGTAGACTATCCCGTAGGCGAGCGCAGCCGCCGCCATGTAGTCGGTGATCGAGGGCCGCTTTTCCCTGTCCAGCGTCAAGAATATCATGAATGCTTTGTGGCCTGGGAATTAGAGGTTATCGTAAAAAATGGGGAAGGGTTCACTCCTTCTTGGGCCACGGCCTCTTCTCGGGAGGCAGCATGACGTAGATGAGCAGTATAAGCACTAGGGGTAGGGCTATGATGGCGCCCGGCAGGGGTATCCACTCGCTGTAGAGGAAGTCGAGGCGACCGAAGATCATGTTGTACCTGGACAGCACCGTGTTGGCGAAGCTGTAGGCGAAGGCGGCCATCATCCCGTACCTTGCGATCTTGGGTATGACTCCGAGGCTGCCCTCGTGCGCCTTGGGGAACGTGAAGATGAAGAAGTAGACGGTGGAAACCACGAGTATGATGAAGATGATGTTGCTGACCATCTTGACGGGGTCTGTGACGCCGATCAACTGGATGGCTGCCGTGGACTTGATCTGGACGATGAACTCCGCGGTGACCACCGCCCTCATGCTGAGCCCTATGCCGAGGCCCATCATGATGGAGAGGGGGTACCTGCTCACCCAGAAGTACTGTGGGTGGTACCTCGAGTACAGTAGTATGCCGAGCAGGAAAGCCAAGATGTAGAAGTAGTTGCCTCCTATGAGGTTGTTCCAGCCGACTTTTCTGATGTTATCTACGCCGTAGACCATGCTGTGCCCGGCGGCTGCTCCGACGAAGGTGTACTCAGCGAACTTGAAGAGCATGTTGTCCCTGAAGGCTATGCTGTAGATAAACATGGTGAACAGTGCCGCCATCCAGATCTGTATGACTAAGCTCAGCTCCATCTCACTTACCTCCTCCCGAGAATCTCTTGCCGAGGTAGGCTATGTTGCCTATGGCTACATAGACTAGGCAGAGCAGGTGTGTCAAGGTTATAACGTCGGCCGACTTGATGCCCCTGGCGGGGAATCCGACCAGGCCTTCCATCTCGCCTGCCTGCGCCCCAGACGTCACGGATATTATCTGCCCCGCGTTCTGGTAGGGCAACATGGTGGGGACCATCATGGCCAGTACAGAGCACATGTAGGGCGAGCCGTACACCGTGTACCACTGTCTTACCCAGCCCTCTGACTGGTCTCCGCCCGTCGTGTAGCAGATGAGTAGGTCGAAGCTGTGGGCGTCCACTATGCCATCCATTATCGGGTACTGGTCCAGTGAGTTACCTTTGTAGTCCGTGGAGGTTGTTGCTCTCAGATCCTTACCGATCGCGGCCATCGCCACCTCTGTTCCCGCGATGTAGCCTATGTGGATGTAGTCTACGCCGTACTGGGCGCCGAACCTCTGCTCCGGCCTGATCTCGGCCATGGCCTTATCCCACAGCTGGGTACCCTCGATGGAGGTGGACATGCAGATGACCTTTATGTCCCCCTTCGTAAAGAGGTGGCGGTATACCGCCACCGCCATGGGGCCTAGCTCGGGCTCCCCTCCCCCGGAGTACCCGAAGTCGATCATGACTACGGAGCCGGGTGGAAGATCTTCTATGGTCTGGTACCATTTGCGGACGTTGGCCGAGATGGGCACGGGTAGGCCCAGGGGATAGATCATGGGGATCACGAAGACTACCAGGAGTATGCCGTAGAGCACCTCTCTGGGTATGTTCTCCAGTTTGTCCCATATGCTCTTACCTTGGCCGCTCACTCGATGCCACCTCCTCTCTCCTCCTCAGTCAGCTTGCCGAGGAACCCGGTCTCTCTGCCGGTCATGGTCCTGATGCCCAGGGATATGGCTCCGAGGGCGCCGCCGATCATGATGCCGCGCTGAGCCGAGGTCGTCAGCACGTCGCTTATGAAGCTGCCCCAGACCCTCAGCACCGGGAAGTAGACGGCAAAAGCGGGGGCGTTCCTAGCCAACACTATGAAGCCTACTACCAGGAAGATCCCTGACTCGACGTTCTTGAATCTGAGGGCGCGGTACAGCCCCGACGTCATGTAGAAGCCGAGGCTGGAGTACACCGTGGCGCTGAGGGCGAAGTATGAGGCGTTGTAGAGCCAGCTGTACTGGTCTGAGGTGGGCCCCGTGAAGACGCCTATGCCTGTGAATATGACTATTACTATGAGCAGCCATAGGCTGTACATCCACTGACCCGGCGTCCGCCTGGATATGTGCTTGCTGTGGAAGTAGAAGAGGTTGACTGCGCCGAAGCCCAGCGCGAAGGCGGTGAGTATGACGCCCCAGTTCTGGAGGTTTGTCACCGTTGTGCTGGTCCAGCTCTTGCCGGCTACGTCCACCGGCGGCGTGAGGAGGAAGTAGTCCATCATCACTATAAAGGCTACGACGGCCACTATCACGACGGGTATCGTCTTTTTCACTGTTACTGACATTTCATGACACCTCCTACATCCCCAATAGGTCGACGATGAACGAGCTGCCTAAGGCGGTAATCAGCACGCCCAGTATCATCAGTATGAGGGCCAACGCCTTGCCGAAGTCCTGCCCCATTATGGTCCCCGCCTGTAGGGGGTCCCTCGAGAGGTATGCTCCGGCTGCGTAGATCTCCTCCCCGATGAGTAGGTAGTCGCAGATGACGGCGAAGAAGGGTATCTGGTAACCTCTAGCCGTGCCGGCCAGCTGGATTGAGCCGATCCTGCTGAATGTCTCGGCGAAGAGCATGGACTCGGCGTAGAAGGGCCCGATCATTATGTTGGCTGCGGGCCTCTCCCTCTCTGCTATGCCTTGGACGGCTGACGCGTAGGCGAACTGTTCGCCCGACAGGTATCTCACCGATTCCTCTGCTATGAACTCCTCGGGCTTCCCGGCCTTCACGTAGGCCTCCTTTATGAGCTCGGTGGCGATGGGCATCACCTGGGCCTGGTACACCGAGTAGATGAGCTTCACACCGTAGTTGGCGCACAGTTCGGCAACATGTGCTAGGACTGCGAGTCCAGCTACAAGCTGCGGTGCCACAGACTCCGTTAAGCTTCCTAGTCCAGTTGTGAAGTGCACAGGTTTGTTCATCTCGGCTGCCCTGCCCACCATCTCGGGGAGGGCGTCGAGGCCGGTGAGCTTCCTGAAGGGTGGTAGCTTCTTTTTGGCTAGTTCCATTCCGCCCAGTATGAAGATCCAGATGATGATCAGCATTACTAGTGCGGATATTGTTCCCGCATTAAGTATTGATATTACATATCACTCCTGTTTCTTTGGGGTGAAATTAACTTGACCTCGAACCGATTTAAGCCTTTGGAGATACTATTACAGGTAAACGGTGGAAGAACGTCCATTTACCGACGAAGAGTGTTAAATAACCGTGTAAAAATGTTAAGCTGATGACCGGGGAGGAGGATCAGAGGGACTCGTTCAGGGTCTACTTCGCGGGGGCATCCCTGGCGTTTGGGCTGCCTTTCCTGATAATGGAGTTGTTGGCGCTCATCTATGGAGGCTCTGAAAGGGTTCTGAGCGTCTTCTCCACTCTGTTCATCGCGCTGCACCTCGTCGGCGGGTTACTTGGCGGCTACTCTGCTGCTAGGATTGCGAAGGGTGACCTGATCAGGGTGGGCACCGTCACGGGCGTCCTCGCCTACATCATACAGCAGGTGGTCTACACCATCTTCTACGGCGGGGGCGCGGTGGGCGACGCCTTGACGATGGTTGGGCTTATAGGTGGATCAACGGTCGGGGCCATCATCTACAAGAGCCGAGTGGATGCCTATTCTCGTATTAAGAGTAGACGGATCGAAGATGAGAAAGAAAAAGAGGAAATAGAAGACGGAGAAGACCGAGCCCAGCCATTAGGTTAGCTCAGGGAAAACCGGGTGGATCGAAGCAGCATTAATATGTCGTAGACGCTCTCTATAGGAAAACCGGGAGGGCATTCCTTGAAGTCTGAGAGAATTCTGGTAACTTCTGCGTTGATCTACGCCAACGGGCCGGTGCACATAGGCCACATGGTGGAGTACATACAGACAGACATCTGGGTCCGCTTCATGAAGCTGGCAGGCCACGACGTGGTCTACTGTGGGGCCGACGACACCCACGGGGCGCCCATCGAGATCAACGCCGCGAAGCAGGGGGTCACCCCCGAGGAGTTCATCGAGCACTGGTGGAAGGAACATAAGCGGGACTACGACGACTACCTGATCAGCTTCGACAGCTACTACACCACCAACAGCCCGGAGAACCAGCGGTACACAGAGCTCATCTTCAACAGGCTCAGGGAGAACGGGCACATCTACACCAAGGAGATAGAGCTCACCTACTGCGAACACTGTGAGCGTTACCTCCCAGACAGGTACGTGAAGGGCACCTGCCCCAAGTGCGGCGCCCAGGACCAGTATGGCGACGTGTGCGAGAAGTGCAACGCCGCCTACGACACCACGGACCTCATCAACCCGTACTGCAGCATCTGCGGCAGCCCGCCCATACGCAGGAACAGCCTCCACTACTTCTTCAGGCTCAGCAGCTTCAGCGACTGGCTCGAGGAGTGGCTCAACGGCAACGAGAAGCTGCAGCAGGAGATCAGGAACCAGATTCTCAGCTGGGTCCACGAGGGCCTGCAGGACTGGTGCATAAGCAGGGACGGCCCCTACTTCGGTTTCAGGATACCCGGGGAGGATGACAAGTACTTCTACGTGTGGCTGGACGCCCCCATCGGCTACATCGCCTCCACGGCGAACTACTGCAGGGACAAGCCGTGCAAGGCTGACGACTTCTGGCAGAGCCCTGACGGCACCATCATCCACTTCATAGGCAAGGACATCATCTACTTCCACCTCCTCTTCTGGCCCGCGGTACTCCACGGAGCCGGGTTCCACATCCCAGACAACGTCGTGGTCCACGGCTTCCTCACTGTGAACGGGGAGAAGATGAGCAAGAGCAGGGGCACCTTCCTGACTGCAGAGGAGTTCAAGGACTACCTGGACCCCGAGCTGCTCCGCTACTACTACGCGGCGAACCTGAGCCACACCATGAGCGACATCGACCTGAACCTTGAGAACCTCAGGAGCAAGATTAACAACGAGCTCGTCGCGAACCTGGCCAACCTGTTCTACCGGGTCCTCAGCTTCCTCAACAGGTACTACGACGGCAAGTCCAGCAAGGTCAGCGATACCAAGCTACTGGAGGGCGTGAAGGAGAGATGCTTGGCGGCTAAGGCTCACTACATGGGCTTCGACTTCAGGGACGCCGTCAACGAGATGCTCACCATAAGCAGCATGGGGAACAAGTACTTCCAGGACAACAAGCCCTGGGAGCTGGTGAAGACAGACCCGGAGAAGGGGCGTAGGGTGCTCACCGACTGCGTCAACATCGTCAAGAACCTCACCATACTCATCAAACCCATTATGCCGGTGTTCGCGGAGAAGATAGAGACGCAGCTAAACCTACCTGGGCTCGACTGGGGCAACATAGACGAGGAGGTCGAGGACCACGAGATAGGGAAAGCCGGGATAGTACTCAAGAGGATCGAGCCCATCGAGCTCAGGGTCCCCGAGCCCGCGGAGACCAGGAGGATCGAGTTCAGCATAGACGACAAGCTGGCGAAGATGGGCGTCGACGTAAAGTTGGCCGTGGTACGCGGCGTACAGATCAGGAAGTCATCCGCGGAGCTGGACACACTCAAGAAGGAGGCGGAGGAGGAGATCAAGGCCCTCAGCGTCGAGGGTGACCCCATCATAGACGCCTACAACGACGTGTACAGGAGGTTCAAGGTGGACGCCGAGAGCCCCGCGGTTCACCTCATCAACTTGGTGAAGGAGAACGACAGGCTCCCCACCATCAACACCGTGGTGGACGCCTACAACGTCGTCGCAGCCACGAGACGCGTCAGCGTCGGCGTCCACGACCTGGACAAGGTGGTGGGAGACGTCGGGCTAAAGGTGACCTGGGGCGACGAGGTGTACGTGCCCCTCGGGGAGACTGAGCCCATGAAGACCCCGTCAGGCAAGTTCGCCATGATGGACGACGAGCACGTGCTCTGCTGGCTCGACGTGAAGCAGGGCCAGCACACCAAGATAGGTTTCGACACCCGGAACCTCCTGGTCTACGTGCAGGGCAACAGCGAGACCAGCGGCATGTACCTTGAGAACGCCCTCAGGGAGATATGCGACCTCATAGTCCAGCACAGCGGCGGAGAATATGATGTTCTTAACCCCACGGACCTCGGAGCCCTCAACATGAAGGTAGCCAAGGTCACAGAGGTGCTGGACCACCCGAGCGCCGACAAGCTCTACATACTGAAGATCGACCTAGGCGACGAGGCGAGGCGGCTAGTCGCCGGCTTGAAGCCATACTACCCTGACAGGAACGACCTCCTCGGCAAGCACCTGGTGGTGCTAACGAACCTGCAGCCGACGAGGCTGCGGGGCGAGCTCAGCGAGGGCATGCTGTTGGCGGGAGACGACGGCAAGGACGTGGGCATTCTGAACCCGCAGGCATCCAAGCCTGGGGATCAGGTGTATGTTGGCGACGTCAAGGAGTGCAGTTCGGATACGATCACATTCGACCAGTTCATGAAGTACAGGCTGGAGGCGGTGGACGGCAAGGCCTACATGGAGGGGCTGCCTCTCCACACCGACGCCGAGGAGATAGGGCTGGAGAAGGTAGTGAACGGCAGGATCAGGTAACCGCTAAAGTTATAGAACCTCCGCCTCTACCTCATTGATGGACCCGTCCAAGAGCTCCACTATCTCGTCGATCTCGTCTTTAGTGACGACAAGAGGAGGCGCCACCTGGATGTGGTCGCCCTTGACCCCGTCCACCGTGCCCACACCTGGGTAAACCAGCAATCTGTTCTCGAAGCATTTTTCGACGACCTTGCTGTAGAAACGTAGCTCAGGCGGGAACGGCTCCTTGGATTCCTTGTCTTTGACGAACTCGATGCCCGCGAAGATGCCCATGCCGCGTATGTCTCCGACGGATGGGTGGTCGTAGAGCGTCTTGAGCTTCCCGTGGAGGTACTCGCCCAGCTCCGCTGACCTCTCGACGAGCCTGTGCTTCACAACGTAGTCCAGGACGGCGACGCCGGCGGCGCAGACCACAGGGTGGCTGCCGTAGGTGTGGCCGTGGGCGAAGGGCTCCCCGAAGGCCTCGTAGACCTTGTCGCTGGCGATGGTGGCTCCCAAGGGCAGGTAACCTCCCGCGAGGCCCTTGGCGGTGGCGATGATGTCGGGCACCGTGTCCCAGTGGTCGAGGCCCCACTTCTTTCCTGTTCTCCCGAGCCCCGTTATGACCTCGTCGGCTATAAAGAGCACGTCGTGGTCGTCACAGATCTCGCGGATCAGCTGGAAGTAGCCAGGCGCCGCAGGCACCGTGCCCAGAGTGGCGCCGACCACGGGCTCCGCGATGAAGGCCGAGACGTACTCGGGGCCCGTCGCCCGTATCTGGGTGTCCAGAGCCCTCGCGCACTCCAGGTCGCATGTGTCGCAGGTCTTACCGAACCAGCACCGGTAACAGTACGCAGGCGGTATGTGAGGGAAGTCCAGAAGCATGGGAACGTAGCGTCGGCGCCGCGCAATGTTTCCCGACATGCTGAGGGCGCCCAGCGTGTTGCCGTGGTAGCTCTGCCAACGGGCGACGATCTTGCTGCGCTTCGGCTCGCCCCTCAGCAGCCAGTACTGGCGAGCCATCTTTGCGGCGGCCTCGGTGGCCTCGCTTCCGCCGCTGCAGAAGTAGACGTGGTTGAGGCCCTCGGGTGCGAACGAGGCGAGCTTCTCCGCGCAGTCTATGACGCTCTGGGTGATGAAGTGGCTGCTGTGGACGAAGCTCACCTGCTCCATCTGAGCCGCGACGGCGTCGGCTACCTCCTTGACGCCGTGGCCTATGTTGACGCAGATGGGGCCGGCGCTGCCGTCGATGTACCGGCGGCCATCCTTGTCCCAGAGATAGATACCCTCGCCCCGCACCATATCGATGAGACGCATGGAGCCCCTAGAGAAGACGTGTAGTTCAGGCATAGATATGACTCCGGGTTGAGCCAACTTAACGGCTTCGACTGCGGAAGAATGAAAAACCTTGAAGCATGTTTCATGTTGATAGCGTTGATCGAGGGAATCAAACGTGTTGCATGCGTGGGCAGCGGCCTCGTGGGGCAGGGCTGGGCCACGCTGTTCGCGTTACACGGCTACGATGTTGTAATGCAGGACCTGACAAACGAGAAGCTGGAGGAGGCGAAGGGCAGGGTATCCCACCACATAGACACTCTTGTGGACGCCGGATTGGGGGAGGACGGCGAGGCGGCGAAGAGACGGCTGTCGACCACCACGAGCCTAAAGGAGGCGCTGAAGGGCGCAGACTTCGTTGTGGAGTCCGTGTACGAGAGCCTGGAAGTAAAGTGTCCGCTTTACGCGGAGATGGACAAGCTTGCCCCGGCGAACGTGGTGTTCACAAGCAGCACCTCCGGGCTGATGATGACGGAGATCGCCCGGGACATGGAGCGTCACCCTGAGAGGGCTATAGTGGCTCACCCGTGGAACCCGGTGCACCTTGTGCCCCTTGTGGAGCTGAGCCCCGGGGAGAAGACCAGCAAGGAGACCGTGGACCTCGCCTACAGTGTGATGGAGGACATGGGGAGGGTGCCGGTTGTGCTTAAGAAGGAGGTGCCGGGGTTCATCGCCAACAGGGTCTCGGTGGCGCTGTGGAGGGAGGCGCTGGACCTCGTGGACCAGGGAGTCGCCAGCGTCGAGGACGTGGACAAGGCCATAAGGGCAGGCCCAGGCATACGGTGGGCCGTCATGGGTCCCTACATGGTCTACCACCTGGGGGGCGGCAAAGGCGGCATCGAGTACCTGATGAGGCACATCGGCGAAAGCAAGTCCAAGTGGCTCAAGACCATGGCGACGTGGACCGAGACCCCGAAGAGTGTCGTACAGAAGGCGATAGACGGCGTCGACGAGATGGTGGGAGACAAGAGCCTCGAGGAGCTGGAGGCGTGGCGCGACGAATACCTGCTGTCGCTGAACAAGCTACTGTGGAGCAAGGACAGCGAGACCTACTGACCCTTTTTCCCTCGTTAACGTTATACGAGCACCAGCCTAACTAGGAAGTATGAGGGTTCTTGAGGAGGGCCGCGGGGAGCTGTATGGCTGGATGCACCCCGACGACGCCCGCCGCTGGATGATGGAGAACAAGCCCAGGGGACTAGTGGACAAAAGGATGACCATGTCCGAGGCCGTGGCCAAGTTCACCCGTGACGGAGAATACTTCGCCATGGGCGGCTTCGGCCACATCAGGTTCAGCATGGCCGGCATCTACGAGATGATCAGACAGGGAAGGAAGGGTCTGTGCATGGCCGCCAAGACCGGCGTCCACGACGTGGACGTGCTGGTGGCGTCGGGGGTCGTGGACCGCGTGGAGTGCGCATATGCGTTCGGCCACGAACTCAGGGGGCTGTCCCCTGCGGGTCGTAGGCGTGTCGAGTCGGGGCAGGTCAAGGTCGTGGGTGAGATCAGCAACGCCGGGTTCCAGTGGAGGTTTAAGGCTGCGGCCATGGGGCTGCCCTGGATGCCAGCTAGGGTGATGCTGGGCACTGACACGCTGCGGTACAGCTCGTCCAAGGTGGCTGAGGACCCGTGGACTGGGTTGCCCATCACGCTTCTTCCGGCATGTTACCCGGACTTCGTGTTCATCCACGTGCACCGCTGCGACAGGTACGGGAACTGCCAGATAGACGGCACCACCATTGAGGACGTCGACCTGGCGCGTGCCGCGAAGCGCCTCATAGTCACCACGGAGAAGCTCATAGACGAGGAGGAGGTGCGCAACCAACCCGACAGGACGGTGATCCCCCACGTCTCGGTAGACGCCGTCGTGGAGGTGCCCTACGGGAGCCACCCGGGGAACATGCCTGGGCTCTACTACAGCGACGAGGAGCACATGGCGGAGTGGCTCAGGCTCAGCCGCAGCGACGAGGGCGTCGAGGAGTACCTGGACAGGTACGTCCGCGGCGTGAAGGAGTTCAGCGAGTACATAGAGCTGGTAGGCGGAGACGAAAAGATGGAGTACCTCCGGAGGCTGGAGCACCTGGAGGTGCCTCTAGACGCGCCGTGGGCGAGGAGGGGCTAGCGTTGGAGTACAACGCCACCGAGCTCATGGCATGCGTAGCCAGCAGGGTCCTGGAGAACGGGAAGTCCGTCTTCGTGGGAACCGGGCTGCCCATAATCGCCACCATGCTCGCGCAGAGGCTCCACGCCCCGGAGCTGCTCATAGTGTTCGAGGCGGGCGGGCTGGGCCCCAAGCTGCCGACGATTCCTATCAGCGTAGGCGACAGCCGCACCTTCTATAAGAGTGTCATGGCGGCGAGCATGGACTACGTCATGGGGATGGCGCAGCAAGGCCTCGTGGACTACGGGTTCCTCGGCGCAGCCCAGATCGACAGGTACGGCAACCTCAACACCACAGTCATCGGTGACTACGGCAGCCCCAAGGTCAGGCTCCCGGGGAGCGGAGGCGCCAACGACGTGGGCAGCCTCTGCACACGGACAATCATACTGATGCGCCACGACAAGCTGCGCTTCATGAACAAGCTGGACTTCCTCACCACGCCGGGGTACCTCACGGGCCCCGGGGCTAGAGAGGAGGCAGGGTTACCCGCAGGCACAGGACCCCACCGGGTCATCACCCAGCTCGGGGTGATGGGCTTCGACGAGGAGACCAAGGAGATGAGGCTCCTCTCCGTTCACCCAGGGGTGACACGGGAGCAGGTCCAGGAGAACACAAGCTTCAAGCTGCACATGCAAGGCGAGATCGCGGTAACGGATGAGCCGACACCGGAGGAGCTGAGGCTTCTCCGCGAGGAGATCGATCCCGTGGGGATCGTGATCGGGAGGTGACGAGATGAGCAAGCACAAGCTCGGGGTCGCGGGGTTCAGCCACGAGACCATAACCTTCTGGCCTGGGCTCACGACTCTGGAGGACTTCGAGAGGACCTCCTACCACGGGGCGGAGCTGCTGGAGAAGGCGAGGGGCACCAACAGCTGCGTCGGGGGCTTCATCGAGGTCTGCGAACGCGAGGACACGGAGCTGCTGCCGGTTTGCGGCGCGTACGGCGGGGCCACCGAGACAGTGGCGGACGAGGTCTACGACTTCTACGTGGGAGAGATGAGACGCGGCTTCGACGAGATGAAGGACGAGATCGACGGCGTGCTTCTGTCTCTGCACGGCGCCATGGCGACCGAGAGCAGGCAGGACCCGGAGACGGACGCCGTACGCGAGGTCCGTGAGGTAGTCGGCTACGACATGCCCCTGATGGTGACGTTCGACCTTCACGCCAACAAGGACCAGGCGATACTGAGGGAGGCGACGGCGGTGTTCGGGTTCCAGAGCAGCCCCCACGTGGACATGAAGAACACGGGGATGCGTGCCGCCGACGCCATGATGAGGACCCTCAGGGGCGAGATCAAGCCCACCGTGGCCCTCAAGAAGCCGGGGATCGTAGTGCCATCCGTCTTCAGCGCGACCACGGTCTCCCCGGCCAAGGACATAATCGACAGGGTCCACTGGTGGGAGAGGAAGCCGGGCGTCGTGGACGTGTCCGCCCTCTTCGGCTTCGCGTGGAGCGACGTCCGTCCCCTCGGCATGGGCATGGTGGCGGTGACAGACAGCGACCCTGACCTAGCCCAGGAGATAGTGGACGATCTCTGCGAGCTGGCATGGAGCAGGAGGAAGGAGCTGACCGGTAGAAGCGAGGCCGCCCTCCACGGCGTCGAGGAAGGCGTCAGGCTAGCCATGGAGAAGGCGAAGAAAGCCGAGAAGCCCATAGTGATTCTGGACCACGCCGACAGGAGCAACGACACCACCTTCGTTCTCAGGGAGCTGCTGAGGCAGGGAGCCCAGAGGACCTCGTTCCCCATGCTCTACGACCCGGACTCGGCGAAGAAGATCGTGGAGGCGGGGGTAGGCAGCACCGTAGAGCTTAATGTGGGGGCGACCACGGGTTGGAGGGACGGGGGCAAGGTCAGGGTCAAGGGCGAGGTGCTCTGGGCCGGTGAGGGCAAGTACATAGGTACGGGGCCCATGAGGATAAACCAGGAGATAAACCTTGGGCCCACAGGCATACTGCAGGTGGGCGGCGTCTGGCTCCAGATGATAAGCCACCAGTCGAGCCTAATCGACGACGACCCCATAAAGCAGTTCGGTTACAGGCCCGAGGACTTCGAGATCATCGTCAGCAAGAGCAAGACCCACTTCAGAGCGGTCTACGAGAAAATCGGGGAGGAGATCATCATAATAGACGCCCCCGGCCAGTGCCCCGCCGACCTCAGCTTCTTCCAGTACATGAACGTCCCAGACGGCGTCTACCCCATCAACCTCAGAGACTAGCCCTGTGCTCCAGCCCCTTGACTAAGGCGGTCAAAGCCCAGTTCACCGGGGTTTCCACCCCCAGTTTCTCCCCTAGTCTCACGACCGCGCCGTTGAGGGCGTCTATCTCGGTCCTATGCCCCCTATCCACGTCCTGCAGCATCGAGGAACGGTTTGCCCCCGTCGCCTCGGCTACCTCGTAGACGTGAGCGATGTGGTCGATTGGCCCCAGGTCGACGCCGTCGGCCTCGGCCACCCTCATGCCCTCCATCACCGCGAGGCGCATGAGGCGTCTTAGCTCCGGTACGTCGAGGAGCTGGCCGTTCCGTAGGCCTGTGAGGGCCGTTAACGCGTTGATGCCGAGGTTCACGAGCACCTTGCCCCAGATGTCGCTTCTCACGTCGCCGCTGAACCGTGTCTGGAGGCCGGCCTCGTTGAATGTGTCGACTGTCTTCTCCGCCATGCTCCGGGAGCCCCTGTCAAGCGCCCCTATCACGGTAGGGCCTGCGCCGGCGTGACGTATCTCACCGGGGCCCACTAGCGTGGAGCCATGGGAGGTTGTGCCCCCGAGGACCCTGCCTGTGCCGACAGCTTCGGCGATGGCTTCGAGGTTCCCGAGGCCGTTCTGCAGAGTCAAAACGTATGTGTCGCCGCCGATGAGGGGCCTGGAGCCCCGCACTGCCTTTCGGGTGTCGTAGGACTTGACGAAAAGGAGCACGAGGTCGACTTCCCCCACTGTCTCTGGGTCAGTCGTGGCTGAGACATGTACTACTCTGTCACCTGAGACCCCGGTCAGGTGGAGCCCGTTCCCGTTGATGGCGTCCACGTGCTCCCTCCAGACATCTACGAGCGTTACATCCACGCCGGCCTCGGCCAGGTGGCCTCCGTAGAGGCAGCCCATGGCGCCGGCGCCTACCACAGCGACCCGCATATCTACCCAGTGGTTATATGGGTTCACTGCTATTGACTATTGTTTCGGTGAGATGCCTTGAATAAGGTAACCGTGTCGAAGCTATGGAAGATGAAGGCCGCCGGCGAGAAGATCGCCATGGTCACCGCCTACGACTACCCCACGGCGATGCTTGTGGAGAGAGCCGGGTTGGAGATGATCCTCGTCGGGGACTCTGTGGGGATGGTGGTGCTGGGCTACGAGAACCCCGTGCCCGTGACGGTGGACGACATAGTATACCACACGAAGGCGGTGGTGAGGGGGGCCAAGGCTCCCCTGGTGGTCGCCGACATGCCTTTCATGTCCTACCATGTGAGCAGGGAGCAGGCTGTGACCAACGCCGCCCGCCTCATACAGGAGGGGGGCGCCGACGCCGTCAAGCTGGAGGGCGGGAAGGAGGTGGCGCACACCGTGAAGGCTCTCGTGGATGTAGGCATCCCTGTGCAGGCGCACATCGGCCTCATGCCTCAGAGGGCGTCCGTCGGGGGCAGCTTCAAGGTGCAGGGAACCGACGCTGACACGGCGGCGGCCATAGTCGAGGATGCGGTGGCCTTGGGCGACGCGGGGGCGTTCTCGGTGGTCCTGGAGTTCGTGACGGCTGAGGCCGCCGAGGTGATAACCCAGACCGTCGTGATGCCTACCATAGGCATAGGCTCGGGCCCGATGTGTGACGGCCAGGTGCTGGTGCTCCACGACCTTCTTGGCGTCTACGACGAGGCTCCGCCTTTCGCCCACCCCTACGCCGACCTCAACAAGGTCATAACCGACGCCCTCGCCAAGTACCGTGAGGACGTGCGCTCGGTGAAGTACCCGGGCGAGAAGTACACGGTCCACATGGAAGGGGCTGAAGCAGAAAAGCTGAAAAAGAAGAGGGGTTAGTCGAGGAAGCACTTGGGGACGGGGATGCTCTTCCAGAGCTCGATGAAGTCTACCATGAACTTGACGGCCTCCGCCATGGAAGCCTCCGCCTCCTTGGGGTCGGCGGTCCTCGGGTCCGTGGTGGCGTACTGGCCGTTCCGCGTTATGTCCTCGGTGTTGGTGCCCAGGCACGCGTTGAAGACCTGGCTAACAAGCTCGTAGTCCTCCCTGTCCGGGTCCATGAACTCCCGTAGCTGGTCAGAGATGACGACGCCGCTCTCCCAGTCCTCAAGCCTCCACATCTCGCATAGCTCGGGGAAGTAGTGGAGGGCGTACGCGGTCTCCCTGGGCCCGCTGTGGACCTCCAGGTACCTCTGCATCCGCTCCTGTATCTTCTTGGCGAGCTCCGTCTCCCTCGGGCCCTCGGGGGCGGCGATCATGACGTTGTACTCGCGTTTGGCGAGCTGTGCGGCGAGGTTCATGGTCTGGGTGTTGCCTCCGTGGTGGTTCACCAGGACGAAGCGCTTGACGCCGTGGTGGGCGAAGCTGCCGATGGTGTCCATGAGGATGCCTAGCAGCGTGTCGCTGCTGAAGGTCACTGTGCCGGGGAACGACATGTGGTGGGGGCTGAACCCGGGCCAGCACGGGTGTATGCAGACGCTGTTGGTGAGGCTCGCCACCTCGTGGATGTACTCCCTGCAGCCGAGGCTGTCGGTGCCCAGGGGGAGGTGGAGGCCGTGCTGCTCTATGGCGCCTATTCCGATTATAACGACCGGGTCGGGCTCGTTCTCCAGCCAGTCCTCGAAGGCCGGACGGGTTAGCTCCTGGATCCAGAACCTGGATAGTTTACCGTTCTGAGACATGATTCAAGTTGGAGGTGCATGGGCTTTAACGGTTGCTACGGGTGTTCAAATTTATAGGTTTAAATTAACTTTAAGCGAATCTTGTCTTGAAAGAGTGTGATAGCCGCGGTAAGGAAGCACTGGTTGAAGATACTGCCCCTCCTCGTGGTCGCTTACTTCTTCCTCGGGTTCCCGTCGGGCTTGCCTTCGAGTGGCTTGATTGTAGCTGACTTCGAGAAACGTAGCTATCAGAGCGGCGAGAGGGTCAAGGCCATCTTCTACATCGAGAACAATCTACCCATACCCATCAGGGTGCCGGGCTACGACGAGGCAAGATACACGGTGACGAAGGATGGAGAACAAGTCGGATCAACCGTAAGCGACGCCGTCACCGATGCATCAGCGGGCTCCATCTACCTTTCCCCGAACTCACGTAAACAAATATTCTTTGGTCACGGGTTCACTCCCCCGGAGCCTGGAGAGTACGAGTTCAGTGTAACGCTCTTCCGCGACGGGACACGAGTCAACCAGGGTAAGGAGGTTGTCGAGGTCCATCCTCAGGTACGCGAGCTGTCTGAACCTGAGAAGGAGGTGGTCCGGGAGACTCTCAGGATAGCGCTGGTCGAGGGGAAAGTCCCAGACTACGAGATGATTCTAGAGAACGATCCCATAGTGGTGTCGAGCGAGAACCTGGGAAACTATAACCCCGTGCTCGAGGGCTTCAGCTTCTTGGTCCTGACGCCGGAAGAGATCGAGGACAGGCTTCTCACGAAGGGAAACTATCTCTACCTGAGGTTCAGACGGATCGCCATGTTCAACGACAACATCGCGGCCGTGGAGCTCGACAACAGGTGGGTGAGGGGAGTGTACGGCGGCGTAGGGTACCTCTCCGGCGGCGGGTTCACCATATACCTGAACAGGGTGGGCGACGGCTGGGAGCACGATGTAGCCAGCATGTGGATAGCGTGAACCACGGGGTTAACGTTATGACGCTGATGCGTGCATTGACTCTCCATGCTTGACTGGGTGAACAGGAACGGCAAGCTGCTCCTCGCGGTGAGGCCGCTGCAGTCCTTCGCGGCCAGCTTCGTAAGCATATTCTTCGCGGTCTACCTGAAGTCCCTTGGGCTGCAACTGTGGCAGGTGGGGCTGGTGCTCACGGGCGGCCTCCTGAGCAGTGCCCTCTTCAACCTGGTCACGGGGTTCCTAGCCGACAGGGTCGGGAGGAGAAGGATGCTGGTGTTCTTCGGGCTGCTCTCGGCGCTGGGCGGAGCGGTGTTCTACCTCTCGACCCATACCCCCCTCCTCGTCGCCGTGGCAGTGGTCTCCACCCTGGGGTACAGGGGGGGCTTCGGATCCGCACAGATGCTGGAGCAGGTCATACTGGCCCAGAGCTGCGAGGACGAGCGGCGCACCCGTCTATACGCCGTCCGCAGCACCGTGGGGTCGGTGGCGACCGCGGTGGGCTCGCTGTTCACCGGGTTCGTCGTGGTGCTCCAGAGGTGGGGCTACACCATGTCGGCGTCCTACCGTCTGATGTTCGCGGCCTACGCGGCCCTGAACCTGGCGGCGGTCGTACTCTACTCGCTGCTGAGCGCCGACGCCGAGGTTGAGGCGGTACGCGAGGAGCAGGCTCCGTTGAGCCCAGGGACCAGGCGGTACGTGGCTCTGCTCTCGATCCTGTTCAGCATGGACGCGCTGGGCGGCGCCTTCATCACGCAGAGCCTCGTCGCCTACTGGTTCTTCGAGAGGTTCGGCCTCGGCATGGACGTGATCGGGGCCATCTTCTCGGCGTCCAGCCTCCTGGCGGCCGTGAGCTTCCTGCTGGCCGCCCGCATCAGCGAGCGGATAGGGCTCATCAACACCATGGTGTACAGCCACCTCCCCGCCAGCATCATGATGGCCTTCGTACCGTACATGCCCACCCTGTCGGCGTCCCTCTTCCTCTACCTCGGCCGCAGCCTCCTGAGCCAGATGGACGTGCCGACAAGGGAGAGCTACACCATGGCGATAGTGAGGCCCGAGGAGCGGAGCCGGGTGTCGGGGCTCATCAACCTCCCCCGGAGCCTCGCCCTGGCCGTAGGGCCGAGCATCGCGGGCTACGTGATGCAGTTCGTGGGGCTGTCGCTCCCGTTCCTCCTCGCCGGGGCAATCAAGGCTGTCTACGACGTGCTTCTCTGGGCGACGTTCAAGGACGTGAAGCCCCCCGAGGAGCGGGCTGACGCGTCTCAAGGAAACCGATAAGCCTAATACAATCCTCTTTCAACACTAGGAGAGGCATAGTATTGGCAAATTCGTTATCGAGGTACATGGACGACGATAGCCTTCGCAAGCTCAAGGCTCTCAATAATCCACACGTCGAGGAGCAGGTCAACCGCTTCCTCGACCTCTGCAAGCCCGAGAAGGCCTTCGTGTTCACCGACAGCAAGGAGGACGTCGCCCTCGTCCGGAAGCTGGCGGTGGACTGGGGCGAGGAGGCGCCCCTTAGGATGAGGGGCCACACAGTCCACTACGACGGCTACCGGGACCAGGCCAGGGACAAGGAGAACACCCGGGTGCTGCTGCCCAAGGGCATGAAGATGACCGAGTCCATCAACACCATCGACAGAGACGAGGGGCTGGAGGAGGTCCTCGGCATCCTGGACGGCATCATGAAGGGCAAGCAGTGCCTCGTACGTTTCTTCAGCCTAGGCCCCACGGACAGCAGGTTCACCCAGTGCGCCCTCCAGCTCACGGACAGCGCGTACGTCGCCCACAGCGAGGACATCCTCTACAGGAACGGCTACGAGGAGTTCAAGAAGCTCGAGGGCAGCGACGACTTCTTCACATTCATCCACAGCGCCGGCGAGCTGGACGAGAGGAGCACCACCCTGAACGTGGACAAGCGCCGCATCTACATCGACGTCGTGGACGGCAAGGTCTACACCGTGAACAACCAGTACGCCGGCAACAGCCTGGGCCTGAAGAAGCTGGCGCTTCGCCTCTCCATATACAAGAGCAACCACGAGGAGTGGCTCACAGAGCACATGCTCATCATGGGCGTCAGGCACCCCGACAAGGACAGGGTCACATACTTCACGGGCGCCTACCCGAGCGCCTGCGGGAAGACCAGCACCGCCATGATCCCAGGGATGACCATCGTGGGCGACGACATCGCTTTCCTCAAGCGGGACGAGGAGGGCAACTGCCGCGCCGTCAACATCGAGGCCGGCGTCTTCGGCATCATCAAGGACGTGAACCCGGTGGACGACCCAGTTATCTACGAGGCGCTCACGACCCCGCGGGAGATGATATTCAGCAACGTCCTCATCCACGACGGCGAGCCCTACTGGCTCGGGATGGGGCTGGAGGACGACGAGTACCCGAAGACGGGGATGAACCACGGCGGCGAATGGCATGAAGGCAAGAAGGATGAGAAGGGCAACGAGATACCGCTGGCCCACCCCAACGCCCGTTACACCATCAGGCTCCAGGAGCTGGAGAACCTGGACCCCAACTGGGACGACAAGGAGGGCCACGTCATCCACGGCATCTTCTACGGCGGCCGCGACAGCGACACCAACGTCCCCATAAGCGAGGCGCTGAGCTGGGTCCACGGCGTCAACATGGGAGCCACCATCGAGAGCGAGACCACGAGCGCCACCCTGGGCAAGGCGGGGGTGAGGAGCAGCAGCCCCATGGCTGTCATGGACTTCATGGTGGTGCCCTTCGGCCTCTACCTTAGCAACCACATCCGGTTCGGGGAGAGGCTAAAGAACTGCCCCAGGGTGTTCAGCACTAACTACTTCATCAAGGGCGAGGACGGCCGTTACCTCAACGAGAAGGTGGACAAGAAGGTCTGGGTCATCTGGGCCGAGGGACGTGTACACGGCGAGTATGGAGTCATAGAGACCCCAGTCGGCTACATCCCCAGGTACGAGGACCTGAGAGCCCTGTTCAGGAGGGTCTTCGACAGGGAGTACACGACGGAGGAGTACACGCAGCAGTTCAGCGTCCGCGTCGACAAGTACCTGGAGAAGCAGGCACGGATGGAGGAGCTCTACGGCGACGAGGAGGGAGTACCCGACGAGTTCTGGGCGGTACACCGCCGAATAAAGAAGCAGCTCAAGGAGCTACGGGAGAAGACCGGGGAACCAGTTCTCCCGCCCAGCTACTTCCAGTGACCCCCACCCCTTCACCTGAGCCTAGACAGGTCACAGGCGTACCTGTGCGCCGCCGCGAGCGGCTCGGGGAGCGAGTGGTCCAGGAAATAGGCGTCCACTATCTCGACGCAGGACTCCAGCGTGATCAGGTGACCCACCGAGACGTACACGGGTGACCCCGTTGGGGAGGTCATCTTAGCGCCTATCACCTTTCCGCTATGCCTTATCAGCGTCTCATCGGCGTCGGGGTCGTCGAGTTCACCGCAGAGCAGCCTCCTGGCCACACCTATCGCAGGCTTTTTTAGCTCGACTCCGATGTGGGAGGCCAGCCCGAAGCCCCTGGGGTGAGCAAGCCCGTGGCCGTTCACCATCAGGACGTCGTACCCGGACAGCCCGTGCAAGGCCTTCACCGCGGGGCGGAGCTCCCTGTATGAGAAGAAGCCGGGCACGTACGGGAACTCCACCCGCGTCTCGGCCGTGGATACCTCAAGCACGTCGAGGCTCTCGTCCATGACGACGGCGGCCGAGAAGGCCACCCCACCCACGTACGAGACGTCTACCCCTGCTATGAGCTCGGGTTCGTGCTCAAGCTCCACCGCCTGCACCATTTCGGATAACTCTATCTGCTCCAACATGAGACGGTCGAGCGGTTCCCTTGAGAGCTGATCCACATGTTCCTCGAAGCGGTGCCTGTTTTTCTGTTTATCGCCGAGATCGTGACGAGCCGCTCCACGAGCTCATGGTTTTCCAGTTATTCTTATAGCCGAGACGCAACACGTTCAACGTGTCGAGGCGGATCTTAATGGGTTACACGGAGAGGACTAAGGGATCGAAGGCGCTGAGCGAGCGAGCGGCGAAGGTGCTGCCTGCGGGGGTGAGCTACGCCATCCGCGCGCTGCCGCCGTACCCTTTCTACGTCGACCACGCGGAGGGGGTGAAGGTCTATGACGTCGACGGCAACGTCTACACGGATTACTGGGTGGGCCACGGGGCTCTGATACTGGGCCACAGCCCTAAGCCCGTCGTGGACGCCGTGGCGGAGCAGCTGCACCTTGGAACCCACTACGGGTTCGCCCACGAGAAGGAGATCGAGCTCGCCGAACGCATAGTCAAGCACGTTCCCTCGGCGGAGATGGTCCGATACACCAGCAGCGGCACCCTCGCCAACCTCTACGGTACACGCCTGGCCCGCGCCTACACGGGCAGGATGAAGATGCTTAAAGTGGAGGGGAGCTGGCACGGCGGATACGACAGCCTCCACGCGTATGTGACCCGCCCCTTCGGGAGGCCGGAGAGCGCGGGCCTCAACCCCAAGACCACGGAGGACACGTACGCCGTCCCCTTCAACGACGTCGAGGCCGCGAGGAGGGTCGCCGAGAGACACGATCTGGCGTGCATCATACTGGAGCCGGTCATGGCCGCCGCGGGGTTCATCACCCCGGAGCCCGGCTACCTCGAAGGCATCAGGGAGGTCTGCGACGACACGGGCGCCCTCCTCGTCTTCGACGAGGTGGTGACCGGGTTCAGGCTCGGCCTCGGCGGGGCCCAGGGCTACTACGGCGTGGAGCCGGACATGACGATAATGGGGAAGATAATCGGCGGCGGCTTCCCGGTGGGCGCGTTCTGCGCCTCAGAGGAGATAATGGAGCTCCTCGACCACAGGAAGCACCCGGAGCCCGAGAAGCGGAGCGCCCACGGCGGCACCTTCACGGGTAACCCGATAAGCATGGTCGCCGGATGCGCCACCATAGACGCCCTCGAAGACAGGCGAATCTATGGGCACATAGACGCCCTCGGCGAGAAGATGCGTATGGGGCTGGACGACATCTTCCAGCGGAGCAGGCTGCCGGCGTCGGTCACCGGGGTCGGCTCCACCTTCGCCATCCACTTCCAGAAAGAGCCGCCCAAGAACGTGGGGGACACCGCCAGAAACGACCTCGACGCCACCCGAGCCTTCTTCAGCTACATGCTGGAGCGCGGCATCGTGTTCCTCAGCCCCACCGTCAGCCACAGCTGGGTGGGCAGCCCCCACACCGCGGAGGAAGTCGAGGAGTACCTGGCGGCCACCGAGGGCTTCATGAAGAGCTACAGAGGCTAACTCTTCTCCTCGGAGCCGAGACGTGGAAATGTGTTACGACGGCGGGGCCGTCAAACCCTCATATAGCTGCGGTGCGCATATTCGGTGAGAGACAATGTCCGTGATAATCGTCCAGTACCCGTTGATCATAGTCAACCTCAAGACCTACGAGGAGGCTATGGGCCAGAGGGCCATCGAGTTCGCCAGAACCGCCGAGAGAGTGTACGAGAAGACCGGCGTCAGCATAGCCGTGGCCGCGCAGGCGGTGGACCTGGGGGCCGTGGCGGACAGCTGCGAGACCCCCGTCTTCGCTCAGCACATAGACCCGGTCACGTACGGCAAGTACACGGGGCACATGCTCCCGGAGGCCGTCGCAGAGGCCGGCTGCGAGGGGACGCTGCTCAACCACTCGGAGAGGCAGATCCCGTTGAACGTCATCGAGGCGAGCGTAGCGAGGGCTAAGGAGGCCGATCTCATCGTCGTTGTATGCGTGGATACCCCGGAGAAGGCTGGCCTAGTAGCTGCCTTCGAACCTGATGCGATAGCCATCGAGCCGCCGGAGCTCATAGGCACCGGTATCTCCGTCTCCAAGGCCAGGCCCGAGGTGGTGAGCGACTCCGTGGAGGCGGTGAGGAGGGTCAACCCGAAGGTGAAGGTGCTCTGCGGGGCAGGCATCACGAACGGCGAGGACGTGAGGGCCGCCATGAAGCTGGGGGCCGAGGGCATACTGGTGGCCAGCGGCGTGGTGAAGGCGGAAGACCAGTACAAGGCGCTGCTGGACCTGGCGAGAGGGATGCAGGGCTAGCGCCCTAAGCGCTACTTTTTCAATTCATAAGCCAACTCTATCTTTGGTTTGAAGCCGAGAGTCCTCACGAAACGTTTCTATGCACGGGACACCGCGGAGGTGGCCCGTGACTTACTCGGGAAGAAGCTTGTTAGAAGGCTTGGCGGCGAGTCGCTGGAAGGCCTCATCGTCGAGACCGAGGCGTACTATGGCGTGGATGACCCTGCGTCAAGGGCGTACGGAGGGAGGAAACGGTACAACGCGGTAATGTTCGGGGAGCCGGGCCGCCTCTTCGTCTACAACGTCCACAGGTACTGGATGCTCAACTTCGTCGCTCACGAGCCGGGAAAGGTCGGCGGCGTTCTGATAAGAGCACTTGAACCCGTAAAGGGAGTCGAAGCCATGATGATGAACAGGCCTGTAAAGGACGTCAGGGAACTCACAAGCGGCCCGGGTAAGCTAGCCCTCGCGTTGGAGGTGGATAAGATCCTGAACGGGTGCTCGGCGACGGGGCTGAACTGCCCGGTTCACGTGCTAGAGAACAGATTCGTGTTTGAGGGGGGGGAGTCGCACCGCGTAGGGGTCAAAGCTGATCTGCCTGAGAAGCTCAGGTTCTATGTCAACGGTAACAGGTTTGTTTCTAGATGACTATATTCAGTTAAGGGTCTATCCTTACTGTGTGTTTTACCTCGTGGCTGCTTACCTTGAAGACGAGTATGTAGTCACCTACCTCTGATGGGGAGAAAGGACTCGTCTTGTAAACGTAGCTTGAGTGTGGCTCTATGTCTATGGACGCCCCGGTAATCCAGCTTATTTGAGTACCTTCCGTGGTCATGTCATCGGGTGTGTACCCGTAACTAACCCTAAAACTGCTGTAGGCGGGTAGACTTACATGATACGGGTTGTCGTTGACGATGCCAAACTTGGCGGTGAACCGTTCACCGTGTCTGATCTTGGTTGGCGCCGAAATGTTGAGGTAGACGTTGGGTGAGATCAGCGATGCCCCCCTGTATGGGTGTATCATCACTGTGAGTGACTCGCCGAGTACGTTGAACCTGAATTCCCCTGGCTCAGTTGGCGACAGAGCCTCGTCCAGAATCGTGTGATTGCCATGAGGGGGTATGTGGTACGCTGACCCACGAACGATGTTGATGTTTACATCTGCGCTGACCCAAGGCTTGCCTGCCTGCACGGTCCCGTAGGTGATTCTTGTTATTGGCTCAAGCCTTACGTCATGGTCGAATGGGTTGACTAGCTGTACTTTGACGTTGACTGTCTCCCCCAGGTAGTACTCGTCTTTGTCTGACGTGATCCGCTTCTCCATGTCGGCCAGTGAGGCGACAGGCGGAGCCGTGGCGTAGGAGACTACGATGACGAGGCAGAGGAAGGCAGCAACAGACCGAAATACAGCCATAAAAGGACCACTTGGCTGAGGGACTTTGATGTTCACGTCCACTTAAGAACCGAATAAGTATATAATCCTAGATTTTTGAACGGATAAAAAGGGGTTTAGCTCTTCCACTGGACTATGGCGCCCTGTTTCTCCAGCGCGTCGAGCTCCTCGTCGGTCTTTCCCAGAAGCTCCTTCAGCACCTCCCGGGTGTGCTGCCCCAGCATGGGGGCCGCGTTCGTGACCTCGCCGGGGGTCTCGCTGAACTTCACCGGGAAGTTAGGTATCTTGTAACTGCCTGCGGCCTTATGCTCCACCTCGACCCACATGCCTCGGGCCTCCAGGTGGGGGTCCCACATGGCCTCGTGGGCCTCGTAGACGGGGGCGCACGGGAAACCCATCTCGGCGAGCCACTTGAAGGCCTCCATACGGGTCATGTCCTTGATGCGCCCCTGCACTAGTTCCTCGCTGACCTCTTCGACGCCAAGCTCCCGCTTGAGGTTCTCGATGGCCTTGCCTCGCTCGCCGGCGATCTGTATCCACCCGTCCTTCACGGGCAGGATGCCCCATATCCTGTTGGGGTCCTGGGGCCTCTGCTGTCCTCTCTTGATGGGGCTCTCCTTGAGGAGGTCGTATGCTACGCTTGCTGTGCAGTTGAAGGCCACCATGGTGTCTATCTGGGCGACGTCGATCATCTGGCCCTCGCCGGTCTTGTCGCGGTGCCTGAGGGCGGCGACTATGGCGAAGGCGGCGTACATGGCGGGGCCGAGGTCGCCGAGGGCTCCGGCCATGGTGATGGGCGGCCCGTCTGGGTCGTGGTATTTGCCGGTTGCGTAGCTGTGGCCGCTGATGGCCTCGGCTGTCACCGCGTAGCTGCCGTACCTGCTGTAGGGGCCGGTCTGGCCGAAGCCGCTGAGGGCTGCGTAGATGATCCTGGGGTTCCACTCCTTGAGGACGTCGTAGCCGAGGCCCAGCCTCTCCATGGTGCCTGGAGCGAAGTTCTGGACGACCACGTCGCTCTGCTTGATGAGCTCCTTGATCATCTCCTTGACCTCGGGGTTCTTGAGGTCCATGGCCACGTCCTTCTTGTTGAGGTTGAGCGCGTAGAACGTGGTGCTGGTGCCGTGGTGGAGCTCGCCTGGCCCCAGGCGGCCGATGGTTCCCCACGGGGGCTCCACCTTGATGACCTCGGCGCCTAGTTCGGCGAGCATCATGGTGCAGTAGGGGCCGAACCAGACGTGGGTGAAGTCGAGTATCCTGATGTCTTCGAGGATCTTCTTCATGTTAATCCCATGAAGGATGCATCACAATAGATAATGTTTACTGCGGACCGGTGTGCATCGGGGAGAATCTGTTAATCCATCGTATGTCAGGTTCCAGTGGGGGGTTCCATGGTTCTTCGGCTTATGCGTTTTCAGATGCAGTGTGTGGGTCCACAGTCGCGCACGTTCTTCGCCGTCACCCTTGCGGAGGGGTTGCCGAGGAGGCGTGAATCGACGACTCGGTGTTTCCCTTATAGTTGGTTACCAGCGATAAGCGTTTTTAGGAGAACTAGTTTAGATAATTTTAGCTGTTGTCTCTGGTTTTCTTTGCACCGATTCGCACTATTTGCTGGGAACAAGCGTTTTGGATTCATATGGATGGGTTCCTGGTCGAGCCGTCTCGTTGATGTGTCTGGTTAAGTCTCGTGAGGGTTTAGCTGGCTTTAGTTATCTTCTTATCTCCAGGTTTACAGCGTTGACCATCACCACGGTGTTGAGCTTGACGTTGACGGCTTCGTCGAATGAGGCGGAGAGGTAGCTCTCGAGGAAGACGCTCCACTTGTAGCCCATCTTGTGGGTCAGGTGGAAGCTGTCCAAGCCCTCCACCGTGTTGCGGTCGCATCGGAACCAGCCGTCGTACTCGCCCAGGATCTGGGTGATGTACCAGACCACGTTCTCGTAGTTCACCCTCATCCCCCTCTGCATTAGGCTGCTCTTGACGTGTCTCCTGCCGGAGGCTTCCCCGATCTCCTGTATCTGCTCGTTGTCCAGTCTGGAGATGAACTCGTTGAACGTGTCAGAGGAAAAGGTCACCATGCCGGCGCTGTCCTGGAACCGTATGGAGGCGAGGTACCTGTTGAAGATGTTCCCTATGAGGGCGTTGACGCTGAAACCCCGGCGCTCGGCCTCCCTTATCAGCGCCTGCTCCTGCTCCTCGTCGAGCCGGATTGTTCTGGTGGCCGTCTTCCTGTGTTCCCTGCTTGTCAAACTGATCTACATTGTACCACAGTGTGTTCTCTTCATATGGTTTACGCTGTGTGGACACAAAGGCGGCGCTAATGTACATTTAGTTACGGTGTGGACTGACGGCTTAAATAAAAACCAAGGTCATGGCTACTTGGTAGAGAAATGCCCTACGTGAAAAGGTACAAAGACCTGAGCACCGACCTGAACGCCGTCTACGACGACATCAAGTACGAGCTCCAGACAGGAAAGGGGCTCAACGTGGTGAAGGAGCAGGACGGAACCGTGAACGGCGTCCCGTTCAAGAGCATCTTCGCGGTTCGAGAAAGCGTCCCCAAGGCCCTCACCGGCACCCTGAGGGAGGTAACGGTGACCATCACCGGCGTGGCGGACGACTGGCTCCTCGAGGTCCACACGGGTGCGTGGTTCAGCAACATGATCACGCCGGGAACCGGCGGCCTAATCATCGCCGGCCCCCTCGGCGGGATAGCCGCCTCGGGGACAGGCGCCGTCTACGCCGTGAAGTTCGAGCGGGACCTCAAGAACCGGATCAAGGAGATCGTCAAGAAGCACAGCAAGAAGCCCTACACCGAAGACAAGGTGGAGACGTTCTAGGAGTGAATATGTGTGCCATTCGTTAGAAGATACAAGGACCTGTCTACCAACCTGGATGGCCTCTACACGGACATAGTCATGGAGCTGCAGCAGGAGAAGGACCTGGAGATAGTTAAGGAGACAAATGGAGTCATCAACGACGTGGGGTTCCGCAGCGTGACGGCGATACGCGCCACGGTTCCACGCGCCGTGACCGGCACCCTCAGGGAGGTCAGCGTCACCGTCGCAGGGGAGCCGGATGACTGGCTGCTTGAGCTCCACACCGGGGCCTGGTTCGGCAACATGGTTCTGCCCGGAGCGGGCGGGTTCCTCATAGCCGGCCCAGTTGGCACAGCCGCAGCCGCCGGAACCACGACGCTGCTCGCCGTCACGTACGGCCGCAGGCTCAAGAACAGGATCAAGGAGCTTGTGAAGAAGCACAGCGGCAAGAAGTACACCGAGGAAAAAGTCGAGACATTCATTTCGTAGGCGGTGGAAGAATGCCCGAGAAGACAAGGAAAGAACTGGAGAAGCTCGAGGAGAGAGCCGAGAAGCTCGTCAATAAGGCCAAGGAGACGCCCAAGAAGGCGGTGAAGGGCCTCAGGGGGGAGTTCAAAGGGCTAGCCCAGGACGGTAAGAAGCTAGCCAAGAGGATCGACGACTCAGCCGACAAGGCTGAGGAGAAGACCATGAAAACCTTCAAGGCCCTAGGCGACAGGCTGCAGAAGCTTCTCAAGAAGCTCAACGACTGGTCCGAGCTGGCTGATGAGCCAGACACTAACCTACTGGAGTAGCCCTTCACCGAGGCGACGGCTCTGACAAACTTCCTCTTTATTTTGACAGGCGTCATCGTCTGCCTAGGATACATAGGCAACTTTCTGTTCAACAGGAAGGGGATCCCAGACAACCTAATACTGATCCTCTTCGGCATAGCCCTTGGCCCGGCTCTGCATCTCATCGATCCAACGGGGTTCATAAATATAGCGCCCATCTTCAGCGGGTTAGCGCTGCTCATCATATTATTCGACGGAGGCATGAACCTGAACCTCTACAAGGTGCTTGAGGAGAGCCCCAAAGCCATGGTGCTCGGCGTCGTGAACGTGCTGCTAAGCATGGCGTTAACAGCGGCGTTCACCAGCGTGGTGCTGGGCTGGGAGCTTCTCCACGGACTCCTCCTGGGCACCATCGTTGGAGGCACCAGCAGCAGCATCGTGCTGTCCCTCACAAAGAAGATGGATGTCCCTGAGCGCATAAACACGCTTATGAGCCTCGAGTCGGTGTTCACGGACGCCATCGTGATAGTGCTAGGCATCACCTTACTCGACCTCATCGTTAGCGCCAAGTCCATGGTGTTCAGCGAGGTGGCGAAGAACATCGCCAGCGCCTTCAGCATAGGCGTCGTCTTCGGTCTAATCTGCGGATTGGTGTGGCTCAAACTGCTGAGCGTCATCAGAGACCAGACCTACGACGACATACTGACGCTCTCGGTGACTCTTCTCTTCTACGGCCTGACGGAGGTGGTGGGAGGCAACGGCGCCATCTTCGCCCTCATATTTGGCCTCGTACTGGGAAACGGAGTCGAGATCGGCGGAATCTTCAGGATGGAAGGCATCGTAGAGATTGGCGGCATAATGAGGAAGTTTATGAACCAGATGAGCTTCTTCATACGCACCTACTTCTTCGTCTACTTGGGCCTCATACTGTTCATAGAGAACAGTATGACCGTCCTCTACAGCGTCGCCCTGTCTCTGCTGCTGCTGGGGGGCAGGTTCATCGGCGTGATGTTCACCACCTTCAGGGACCCGGAGCTAGGCGAGTACAACAGCGTCCTAACGTCGATGATGCCCCGAGGCCTGGCGGCGGCCATCATGGCGCAGCTAGTGGCTTCGTCTGGCATCGCCTACTCCTCGATGTTCCCGGAGCTCATAATGATAGTGATCATAGTCTCCGTGGTGATCTCAAGCGTAGGAGCTGCGTTATTGAAGAGGAGAATGAGTAGAGATAGTGTAGACGCTGGCCCCGCAACTGCTTCAACTGGGGTCAACGTCGACAGACAGTTTTTAAATGGTAGAAAAAGTTGACAAAGACACAGTTATTCAAGAACAAGGCCGTAAACCTCGAGACCCTTTACAAAAAGATAAAGAGAAGGCTCCTCGAGGACGACTTTAGGCTTACAAGCGAGGCCCAGACCGAGCACGTATACCATATGAGGGCCGAGAAGACAGGCGTCACAGAGATCATAATAGGCGCGGTCAGGGACATAGAGCTCATAATAGCCGGGGAGCCAAACTCGTTCGCGGTCATCTTCACCGTCGGCGCTTGGGGCAAGAACATAGTCTCCTCCGGATCCACAGGCTACATCGTCACGTCCCTCATCGCCGGCCCCGCGGCCATCTACGGCGGCCTAGCCGCCACAACCAGCTACATCAGGGCCGTAGCCTATGAGGGCGACTTCTGGAAACAGATCGAGAAATACATCGACCTCCAGTCCAAGGAGAGCAAGAAAAAGGAGGCAGCCAAGGACTAATGGAGCAACAACTGCTCTTCCGCGCAGTCGTGGACATCTGTCTGCTTATAGCCCTCGCCGAGGTAGCGTCGGCTGTCAACGCCAAGCTGAGGATTCCGCGCATCATCGGCACCCTCTCCATCGGAATTCTCTTCGGCCCCAAGCTGCTGGGAGGTCTCCAGCTCGCCGGCAGATCCCTCATCGAGTTCAACGAACTGGTGTACGTTTTCGCCGAGGTCGGCGCCGTCCTCCTGTTATTCAGCGCAGGGCTCCACATGACCTTCGGCGAACTGAAGAGGTCAGGCGCCATCTCGTTCACGGTGGCGCTAGCCGGTGTCATCGTGCCCTACGTCATGGGCTTCGCGGCTACCGTGCTTCTCGGCTACGACTGGTACATCGCGATGATCATAGGCGGCTCCATGGCGGCCACAAGCATAGCGATCTCGGTGAAGAGCCTGGACGAAATGGGCCGGATGAGCTCTACCGAGGCCAAGATAATACTTGGCGCCGCCATAATCGACGACGTGCTGGCGCTGTCATTGGCGAGCGTAATATTCACCATCGTCGTCAGCCACGCACAGATATCGACGCTGGACATCATCCTTTCGCTGAGCAAGACCCTAGGTGTATGGCTCGTGCTCACCGCCGTCAGCGCCCGCGTGGTTCCCATGCTGCTGGACTACGTGATTAGGCTCAAGGTAGGCGTCGGGCACCTCATAGAGGCTTTCTCCATTCTTGTGTGTTTCAGCTACGCGGCGTTCAGCGGCACACTTGGGCTGAGCCCCCTCGTCGGGGCGTTCATAGCTGGCATGGCCATCGCCGACAGCCTGTACTTGGATCTGATCAAGGACTTCTTGGAGAAGGTGGAGGTGATCTTCGTGCCCCTGTTCTTCGTGGTGATGGGCGCCAGCGTGGACCCGCAATCGATCCTGCATGGCAACTTCCTGCTGATCCTCATCCTTTGCCTCGTGGGTGTGGTCAGTAAACTGATCGGCTGTGGGCTGCCTGCTGCCTATCTGCTCAAGGATCGTACTTGCGGTATACGGATAGGGTACGGCATGATCTCCCGGGGCGAGATAGGCTTGGTCATCGCAAGCATGGGTGTGACCTACGGGATCCTGCCGGGGGAGGTGTACACGGCGCTCATCCTCATGATATTCGTGACTAGCCTCCTGCCGCCTTTCCTGCTGAAGCGGTCGTACTCGATGGAGGCTAAGACGCTGGAGGTGGTTGCACGTGACTAGGCTGATGAAAGTAGAGGGAAAAGCTGTCGATCTGAGCAGGCTGTACGCGAATATAAAGAAGATGCTGGAGGACGAGAAGTTCAGGATCGTCAAAGACGACGTCACCGAGAACGCCTACCATATACGAGCCCTCAAGACGCAAATCACACGGATCATCGTCGGGGCTACCAGGGACGTAGAGATCGTCGTCGCCGGGGATCCGGACAATTTCGCCGTGGTGCTCATCGTCGGGGCCTGGGGCAAGAATCTGGCCATCTCGGGGGCGACGGGGTTCATAGTCGCCAGCACGATTGCGGCGCCTGCGGTCGTCGTCGGCACCGTGGCGGCAGCGGGCAGCTACCTGACAGCGATAAAGTTCGAGGAGCAGCTCTACAAACGGATAGAAGACGAGATCAGGAAACAGAAGAAGCAGAGCACGCGTGCATGATCGATCCATCGCCTTGGCTCGATCCATTCTTAGGCTCGGCGTCTCCGCGTCTGCACACGGCTCTATAGCCACTTTCTTCTCTTGAAGAAGAGGATCATCACCGCGGTTACTGTGATCATTATGAGCCACAGGGCGGGGTAGGCGTTTCTCCACTCCAGCTCGGGCATGTACCTGAAGTTCATGCCGTAGATGCCGGCTAGGAAGGTGAGGGGTATGAATATGGTGCCTATTATGGTGAGCACCTGCATTATCTGGTTCATCTTGTTGCTGATGCTGCTCAGGTAGATGTCCAGCATCCCGCTGAGGAGGTCGCGGTAGGTCTCGATGGCGTCTATCACCTGTATGGTGTGGTCGTAGACGTCGCGGATGTAGGGCCTGGTGTTTTCCCGGAACTGTCTGCTGCCTAGCTTGTCCAGGCGGCTGATGACCTCGCGGAGGGGCCAGACGCTCTTGCGGACGGCTATCATCTTGCGCTTCATGTTGTAGATGTCGTGGAGGGTCTCGATGCGGGGGTCTACGACCAGCTCGTCCTCGATCTCCTCGACGCGGTCGCCGATCTTCTCCAGCACGGTGAAGTAGCCGTCCACCACCATGTCTATGAGGGTGTAGGCGAGGTAGTCGGCCCCCATCTTCCTGATGATCCCCTTGTTGTCCCTGATCCTCTGCCTCACGGCGTCGAAGCAGTCGCCGGGCGCCTCCTGGAAGGACACTATGTAGTGGTCGCCGAGGATTAGGCTGATCTGCTCTATCTCTATCTCCTCGGTCTCCTGGTTGTAGGTGATCATCTTGAGGACGAAGAAGACGTGGTCGTCGTACTCGTCGAGCTTGGGGCGTTGCAGTGTGTTGACGATGTCCTCCTGTATGAGGGGGTGGAACCCCATGTGTGTGCCTATCTCGACGATGTCCAGGGCCTTGAGGCCGTCGACATTTACCCACGTGATGTCTGGGCTGCGGAGGTCGTCGATTATCTCGGAGGGCTCCTCTACGGTTCTCTCATCGTAGCTTGTCTCGTTGTAGGAGATCACGGTTATGTGTGCGGGGAGGGGCTCCTCTTCCCCGACGTAGACGGGGGTTCCGGGGGGCAGCCCCGACTTCCTGGATCTCCTGAGGAGAATGCCTGCCATGATTAATCACTAAATGATCAGGTATTATCCGTTGATAATTGTTGTCTCATGACTGGACACCACTTCAGAGGATATGATTTACAGCGAATCAAATTGAAGATTGGTTGAGCATTCGATTAATAAAAAAGGTTGGTTGTTATTCCATTGGTTCTATGAGGTCTTCCTCTGTCGCTTCTTGCCAGCCTTTACGCATGGCTTGGTAGGCTTTCTTGGTTCTCTCCCTGAGCTGCTTCAAAGTCTCCTTGGACTTGTCTTCCACCTGAACCATTCGCTTATCGATCTTCTTGACGAGGCTCTTCCCAGCTTTGGCGAGGCTCTTCGCCTCGTCTCGAACCTCTTTTGACACCTTCTTGGGCACCTTTTTGACTTTCTTGATGACGTTCTTGGTCTTCTCTTCCCATTCATCCAACTCTTGTTTTATCTTCTGAGGCATTTTTCACTGCTCCAAGTTTTATGAGACGAAGGTCTCTATTTTATTTTCCGCATAGGTCTTTCCGCTGTGTTTCTTGACCATGCCCTTGATCTTGTTCTTCAGCTTCCTACCATAGTCTGCTGCAAACACAGCCGAGGCCCCTGCGCCCGCTGCGGCGCCGAAGGGACCTGCAATCAAGAAGCCCCCGGTTCCAGGTAGTAGCATGTTTCCAAACCATGCTCCGGTGTGGAGCTCAAGCAGCCAGTCGTCTGGTACGCCGGCGATCGTGACTGTTACTTCTCGGAGTGTTCCAGTGATGGCTCTAGGCACGGTTGCACGCACAGCCGTGATGGACTTGAATGGAACGTTGTTGATGACTCCGTTGTTCTCCACTGCGATGGTGAGGTCTTTGTCCTGCTGCAGCTCCTTCTTTGTGTCTTCGTAGAGACCATCAAGGTTGGTACCGAGGTCCTTATACCTTCGTATGAACGGTATCCATTCTCACCCTATGAAGGTCTCTACCTTCTCGTCGCTATATTTTTCCTTGCTGTGCTTCTTGACGAGATCCTTGATCTTAGCCTTAAGCTTCCTTCCATACTGGGCAGCCATGAGTCCCGCCGTACCTGCTACAGCCAACCCTGCGAGTGGTCCAACTAGGATTGAGGCTCCCAGGTAAGGCATAGCGAGGTTGCTGAACCACTCACCCGTGTGCATCTCGATGAGGTAGTCGTTTTTCTCCCCAGTGATGGTCACCGTGACCTCCCTCAGGGTGCCTGTAACCATCTTGGGTATCGAGGCACGGTTCGCGGTTACACTCATGAAGGGAACCCCGTTTACGTCTCCTTTAAGCTCCTTGGCGACGTTGAGTTCTTTCTCGTTCTGAAGCTCCTTTACGATGTCCTTGTATAGAACGTCAAGGTCTGTGTTCATGTCCTTGTATCTTCTAACAAAAGGCATCTTTCATACCTGAAATGATAATTAAAACGAACACTTATAGTGGTTTTGTATTCGGTAAGAGTAATACCTGAGCTATGTGAACGATATACTGCAGTGACACACAGAAATTTACTCTTTGAGCCGGTAGCTGTGGCCCTCGGCCTTCTCCACGATGCCCTCCTCGACGAGCTCCAGCACCTTTTTACGCACCGTCACGCGGCTCCCCGTGCCTCGCTCCCGTTGCACTTCCCTGGTTAATGCGCTGATGTTCTGCGGCCCCTTTAACGCCAGCACGTTGAGGATCACTCGGCTCACGTCGTCCCTGTGCTCCTCGTCTCGGGACAGGTGCCTGCGGACGCTCACCAGCCTCTGGATCAGCTTCAGCGGCTCGCTGTACAGTGCCGCCCCGACTCGGAGGTCCCCCATCACCTGAGCCAGCTCCGGGTACTGCCTGCTCTCCGTCAGCACCGCCTCCAGGTAGTCGAGGCGACGCATCATGTACTCAAGCTTCTCGTTGACCTCCTTGAGGTCCCGCTCCAGGCCCGACAACGCTAGGAAGATATCCCCCGATCAGGTTATTGAGTCTAACCTAAACCATAGGGGGCTAGAGGTCGGCCCTAAGGATCTCGATGGTGCCAGGCCGCATCAGCTGAAGCGTCTTCGGCTTGAACTCGAGGAGCGTGAACCCCTGGTCCTGGGGCTCCGCCCAGAAGCCCTGGATGAAGCCCACGCAGCCATGGATCTTGGCGCGGACGTCCTCGTCGTACACGAACCCCATCGCCCCCGTCATGCGGAGGCTCCCGCCGTCGTCACCCTCTCCGAGCAGGACGCAGACCTCCGTTTTCGGGTTCCTCATGAGCTGAGCAGCCTTGGCGTCGCTGGTGCCTGTCGCGTAGTAGAAGACGCCGTCGACGTAGATCAGCATCATAGGCCTGACGCGGGGCTGGCCGCCGTCGCAGGTGGCCACGTAGCTCACCGTCTCCTGGCCGAGGCTGCCTAAGGCCTCGTCGACGATCTTTTCTGACATGGATGGTTCAGAGTTGGAGGATGGTAAAAGCCTTGCCTCGGAGCCATACCCATATATCGGGAAGCCACTAAAAATACGTTGATAACCATGAACATGGAGCTACTGAGAAGACTCTCCAACAGCTTCGGGCCCCCCGGCACCGAGGCCGAGCCCCGCATGATACTCCGCGAGGAGCTGGAGGAGTACGCCGACGAGGTCGTCGTCGACAAGCTGGGAAACATCTTCTTCCACCACAGGGGAGACGAGGGCGCCCCGGTCATCATGCTCGCCGCCCACATGGACGAGGTCGCGTTCCTCGTCACCTACATCGAGGACACGGGCTTCCTCAGGTTCCACACCTGGGGCATCGTGGACAGCGTCCTGCCGGGGCAGCGGGTGCTCCTCAAGGGCAAGAAGGGAGACCTCTACGGGGTGCTGGGCACCAAGCCGCCCCACGTCCTCAGCGACGAGGAGCGCAAGAAGATAATACCCGGCGACGAGCTCTTCCTAGACATAGGCGCCATGACCCGGGAGGAGGCCGAGAACAAGGGCGCCCACGTCGGGATGCTGGGAGTCTTCGACGTCGAGTTCAAGGACCTGGGAGACGGCTACATCTGGGGCAAGGCCTTCGACGACCGCGTAGGCTGCTACGTCATGGCCGAGGTCTTCAAGTGGGTCAAAGACGCCCCGTACAACGTCGTCGCCGTCGGCACGGTGCAGGAGGAGGTGGGGCTCAGGGGCAGCAAGACCGCCGCCTGGCAGGTGGACCCCGACTACGGGCTGGCCCTCGAGAACACCTTCGCCATGGATATGCCCGGGGTGCCGCCGCACAAGCAGAGCGCAGGCCTCAAGAAGGGACCGGTCGTGACGATCGCCGACCGGAGCGTCATCGCCCACCCAAAGGTGCTGGGCAGCATCATGGAGGCATGCGAAGCCGAGAACATCCCCTACCAGTTCAAGAAGATACCAAGCGGCGGAACCGACGCCGGCAGCATACACCTGACCAAGGCGGGGATACCCAGCGGAACCGTCGCCAACCCCTGCCGCTACATACACGGACCATGCGGCGTCACCACCGTCGAGGACATCGAGAACACCGTGAGGCTGGTGAAGGCGTTCATAAAACGCATCAGCAGCTAACCCAAACAAATTTTTTGGAAAGGGGAGCCTACCGCTCCAGTATGAACTCCCTGCTCGGCGCCGTGGGCTTACCTATCCACTTCTTCAGCATGGTCTCACCCACCTTTGTGCCAACCTCCATGGGGTGCTGAGTCTCAAGCATTCTGACCGCGTTCTCCAGCTTGGTGGCTGACTCGCTGTAGATCCTGAACATGGGCTTCCCCTCCTCGACCTTGTCCCCGGTCTTGGCGAAAAGCTTCAAGCCGGCGCCCTTGCTGCTCGGTGTGCCGGCGGACCTCGCGATCCGGACCAGGTCCCTGCTGTTGAACCACAGGACCCTGCCGTCCTTGGGCGCGGGCACGTCGTGGGTGTACTTGCCGGGCGCCAGATCCTCGATGGTCACATCGGGGTCGCCCCCCTGAGCCTCGATGATCTCCCTCATCTTCTCCAGAGCCTTGCCGTTGGCTATGAGGCCGTGGGCCATCTGCTTACCGTTCTCGTGGCCCACCATGTCGAAGAGTATGCCCGCGAGGTTCGTGGCCTTGTCCACCAGATCGTGGGGGCCTCTGCCCATCAGGGTCTCCATGGCCTCCCTCGCCTCCAGTATGGGGCCTATGTTGTACCCTATGGGCTGGCTGCCCTCGGTCACGGCGCACTCGATGTGCATGTCGAAGCGGCTGCCGAGCTCTATGAAGTCGCTTGCCAGCTGCTCCGCCTCGCCCAGCGTATTGATCTTGGCGTCGATGCCCACCGGGATGTCTATAACCACGTGGGTGCTGCCCATGGCCTTCTTCTTGCTCATGATGCTGGGCAGCAGCAGCGGGTCGATGCTGAGGGGGTACTCGATCCTGATGAACAGGTCGTCGGCGGGCGCCAGGTCGATGCTCCCGCCCCAGACTATGCAGGCGCCGACCCTCTCCACTATCTCCCTGATGCTGTCGAAGGACAGGTTGACCGGGGCCAACGCCTCCATGCGGTCAGCTGTTCCGGCGGGGCTGGTAATCGCCCTGCTGCTGCTCTTCGGTATGGTGTACCCCACTGAAGCGACTATAGGAGCGACTATGAGCGTCGTCTTATCGCCTGGGACGCCGCCGATGCTGTGCTTGTCAAGTATGGGGCTGCGCCCGAAGTCGATGGTCTTGCCGCTCCTTATCATGCTGCGGCTGAGCGCCTCAACCTCTTCCATGCTGACGCCGTGTATGTGCAACGCGGTGACGAAGGCCGCGAGCTCTATGTCACTCAGGTGCCGCTCCACCGTGTCCCCGACGATCCTCGCTATCTTCCATGGCGTCAGACGCTGTCCGTTGACCTTCTCCCTGATGTGGTCGAGGCTCTCCGGGCGCCTGGCAGGCTCGACGCTTACTACTCCGCCCTTTGATACGCCGAGTCTATGGGTCACCTCCCTGTATAGACCCAGATCGCCGGGGACGTCCTCGGTGCTTATGTTCAGGATGCATATTACATGATTCTTCTTGTACCTCAGGAAGATGCGGTCGCTGCTTATGACGCCCAGGTTAGCTGCGTCCTGCTTGTTCATGACCACGATTAGGGGTCCGCCTGCCTCGATCTCAAGGGGGACTGCCTTCAGCTGCATACGGCTACTCCTCAGAACCAAGGAATATTTGTTGAGTAAAGGTAAAAACATACTGGAACAATAACGCATATGGAGGACCTCAAATGCGTTACATCGACTTCGTAGACCTCAAGTACGAGCCAAAGGAGACGGACCTCGTCTGCGAGTTCCACGTCGAGCCTCTGAACCAGCCGCTGGAAGTCATTGCGGGCGGGGTGGCTGCCGAGAGCAGCGTGGGAACCTGGACGGAGCTATCCACCGAGAAGCCCTACATGCAGAAACACGCCGCCAAGGTGTATAGCATCGAGGGAAACGAGGTCAAGATAGCGTACCCGATAGAGCTCTTCGAGCCGGGGAACATGCCTAACATACTTAGCAGCGTCGCGGGCAACGTCTTCGGGCTGGAGGACATAGAGAACCTGAGGCTCAACGACATCCACTTCCCCAAGGAGCTCGTGAAGAGCTTCCAGGGGCCGAGGTACGGCGTACAAGGCGTCAGGGATATAACCGGCATAAGGGACAGGCCGCTCGTGGGCACCATAATCAAGCCCAAGCTGGGCCTCGTCACGGCGGACCACGCCCAGGTGGCCTACGAGGCCTGGAGCGGCGGCTGCGACGTGGTGAAGGACGACGAGAACCTGAGCAGCCAGAAGTTCAACCCCTTCGAGGACCGCGTTGTGCAGACCCTCGAGGCCAGGGATAAGGCCGAGTCCGAGACCGGCGAGAGGAAGGTGTACCTCGTCAACGTCACCGCCGAGATGGAGGAGATGAAGCGCAGGGCCCAGTACGTGGAGGACCACGGGGGCAGGTACATGATGATCGACATCCTCACCACGGGATGGAGCAGCCTCCAGGCCATGAGGGACGAGGGATTCAACCTCGTCATCCACGCCCACAGGGCGGGCCACGCAGCCTTCACCAGGAGCCGCGTTCATGGCATCAGCATGGTGGTCCTGGTGAGGGTGGCGCGGCTGCTGGGCGTAGACCAGCTCCACGTGGGCACAGCCGTGGGCAAGATGGCGGAGACCGAGGAGGAGGTCAGAGCCAACATAGCGGCTTGCAAGGAGCCCATGCACGGCGTACGCCCTGTGCTGCCTGTGGCCTCAGGCGGCCTCCACCCAGGAATGGTGCCGAAGCTCGTCGAGATATTCGGCTACGACACCGTCATCCAGGCAGGAGGAGGCATACATGGGCACCCCGATGGAACCATGAAGGGGGCCACAGCCATGAGGCAGGCAGTGGACGCGGCCACTCGGGGCATAAGGCTGGAGGACTACGCGGAGGACCACGTAGAGCTTTCAAGGGCTCTAAAGAAGTGGCCCGTGGTCTAGACGCTACGCCAGTATCCAGGGGTAGTGCCTCTGGACAGCCTCCAGGATGCTATGGGGGCTGAGGATTCCCTCCTCGGTTATTATCCCGGAGATGTAGTCCCTCCGGGTCACATCGAAGGCAGGGTTCCTGATCTTCAAGCCCTTCGGGGGCTTGTCCCATATCTCGTCGACGCCCCTCTCCTCGATGGCCTCGAACTCGCCGTGGATGGTCACGGGGTCGAACTTGAGGAGGGTGCATAACACGTAGAAGGGTATCCTTGCCTCCTGGGCCGCGAGCGCGACCTGGCTTGTGCCGATCTTATTTATCACGTTTCCCTCGCTCGTGACTGCGTCGCTGCCCACCAACACGAAGTCGATCTCCTTCATGAAGTGCCTCGCGGCGCTGTCCACTATCATGGTCGTGTCGATGCCGGCCTCAACCAGCTCGCGGGCGGTGATCCTGCCCTGGTACTTGGGGCGCGTCTCAGTCTGTATCACGCGGAACCTCTTCCCAGACTCGTGGGCCCTGATGAGGGTCTCCGTCACGGCGCTGCTGTGACAGTGCGTGAACACGGTGTCGCCGTCCCTCACCCTCCTGGAGCCGATCTCCACGATGTTTTTCCTGGCCTTATCATAGAACTCGAGTACCTCGCTTGACGCCTTCTCGACCTGGGCGCTGAACTTTTCGAAGGACGTCCATTTCCCCGAGAGGTTCTTCTGGAGGTACCTCAAGCCGTTCCGCATCATCGGCTCGGTCTCCCTGGTCTCGACGAGCTTCTTAACGCCCTCCGCCAAGACTCGCTGGGCGGTGCTCTGACTGTCCGCCGCGAGGAGATCGTCCCTAAGGGACTCCACCGCCCTGACTGCTATGCTCGTGGCGCCTTGTATCTCGAGGTTCTTGATTCGCCGTGCAGTCTCGTCTATCTTGTCCAAAACTGCTCACATGATAGATTCTTTACTTTGTTTTTAAGGCTTGGCTGTAGTTTAAAGCTACTAATTTTTTAGTTGACATGTGTATTATTGGGGAGCACCAAGGAGCACGAGGGTATTTTCAGTAACCTTTATAAGGTGCCGTATAGAAGATCGATACACGATATGGGTAAAATACCCATAAATCTTCTTTGGTGATAACGGAAGAGATGAAAGAAAGAATGGACCTGCAAGACGAGACCAGCTGCCCCGTATGCGGCGGCACGAGGATAATAAGCGATAACATTACTGGGGAGAGGGTTTGCGGCGACTGTGGGGTAGTGCTCACCGAGACGGTGATGAACACGGGCCCAGAGTACAGGGCGTTCAACCTGCAGGAGGCAAACGACCGGAGACGGACAGGCTCGGGTTACAGCTACAGCATATACGACAAGGGCCTCAGCACAGTCTTCAAGGGCGACAGGGACGCCCAGGGCAACAGGCTCGACCAGGAGACCCAGAGACGCATGAAGCGACTCCAGAGACAGGACAACCGCAGCAAGGTCAACGAGACCCACACACGGAACCTCAGCATCGCCATGGCGGAGCTCGATAGGATGAGCTCGGAGCTGCACCTGCCTAAAAACGTGAAGGAGCAAGCGGCCTTCATCTACAGGCGCGCCCTCAAGGAAGACCTCATCAGGGGCCGCAGCATAGACGCCTTCGTGGCCGCGAGCACATACGCCGCGTGCAGGCTCCTAAAGGTGCCCAGGCCGCTTAAGATGGTATCGAAGGCGAGCATCAGGGAGCACAGCGAGGTAGCAATGACGTACCGGCTTCTCATCAGGGAGCTCAACATCAAGCCGCCGGTGGACGGGCCCTTCAAGTTCGTGCCCAGCATCGCGTCGAAGCTGGGGGTGAAGCAGCCCACGGAGAGGCTGGCCGTGGAGATTCTCCGGGAGGCCGACAAGAAGAAGGGGCTGGCCGGCAAGGACCCCAGGGGCCTCGCGGCGGCCGCCCTATACATGGCGTGTCAGGAGAACAACGACAGGCGCGTCCAGCGGGTGATCGCCGAGGCGGCTGGCACCACAGAGGTGACCCTGCGCAACAGGTACCGCGGCCTCAAAGAAGTGCTGAACGACGAGCTTCCGTCCATCGACTATCAGGTGCCCGTCGCGACAGTACAATAGGCTCTGGAAAGTCTTTTCACATAAATCCCTTTTTCATGTCTTTATGTTCGGGGAGACCCCCCGGGAGGGGTCTCGGTTCTACTTGATGATGGCCTATCTGGCCCCCGGGTTTCCGCGAGGGCATCATCTCCCCCATACTCGCCCCTACCTCGGCTACGTTTATGAAGGCCGCGGCGCAGAGGCGTCTGTGTTGACTGTCTCAGCGGCCCTGTTGTTGACAGCGTTTCTCTCCGTTATAATGGTGAGGAAGAGAGAGGTGATCAGAAGAGCTCAACGGGCTTGAGGCCTACACCCAATGGTTGGTATTGGTCCAGTGTTGGCTGTTTATTGGATTATTTTTGGTTGTTTTTTGGTGGATGCCCTTTTTTATGGCGTGTTTTTTGAAATAAGCCGTCTTTCAGCCCTTTTACAAAGAGTTATATGTTTTAATGGTGCTCCAAGGGGTATGCGCTCCTTTTCACGCTGTATGCCCTCATGATTGCGTTGGGGTCCGGCTTTCTGGGCGCGCTGCTCGGGCTGGGCGGCGGCGTGATAATGGTGCCTCTTATGGTGTTTCTTCTAGGCGTCCCGATCCACATAGCCTCGGGGGCCAGCATCGTGGCCGTCGTGGCAACGAGCAGCGCCTCCGCCTCCGTCTTCGTCAGGGACGAGGTCACCAACATGCGGCTGGGCATGTTTCTGGAGCTGGCAACGACGCTGGGGGCGTTGACGGGGGCGAGCTTCGTGGCCATGGCTGCGGAGTCGCTGCTGAAGACAGTGTTCGGGTTGAGCCTCATCTACGCGTCCACAGTGATGTGGTACCAGTTGAGGAACAACAGGCGCAGCTGGGTTAACAAGCCCAACGACTGGCTGGCGGAGAGGCTGAGCATAGGCGGCTCGTACTATGACGAGGCCCGTGGAGAGCAGATCAGCTACGGCGTCACGAGTACCCTGGGCACCTTCGGCGTCAGCTACGTCGCGGGCATCGTCTCCGGGCTTCTCGGAATCGGCGGAGGCGGCATCAAGGTGCCTGCCATGAACGTGGTGAGCAGCGTCCCCATGAAGGTGGCGGTGGCCACCAGCAACTTCATGATCGGCGTCACGGCGGCAGCCAGCGCACTGGTGTACATCAGGCACGGGTTCTGCGACGGCTTCGTGACAGCCCCGGTGGTGCTGGGAACCCTGGTAGGCTCATATAGGGGGGCAAGGATGACGGGGAGACTCAGGGGCGTGTTTCTCAAGCGGGTGTTCGTCGCCGTGTTGCTACTGCTGGGTCTCAGGATGATCGCGTCGGGGGTGGGCCTCTGATGGATAACGTCCGCTTCCTGGAACTCATGGTGTCGAGGCTCCTCAGGACGGGCGTCCTTGTTCTCGGCCTCCACCCTAACGAGGTCGTTCCCTCCTGATAGGAACCCTTCGATTATGGGTTCGTACTTGCTACCCTTCTTGGTTCTTTCATGCTTCTCGGCTACAGGCTTCAACTCGAAACTTATTCTACCCATAGCTCCAGTCGGTTTCGTGTGCTAACACACGCTAGAGCACAACAATTTTATGTTATTCTTAAATTCAAGGGCAAAGGGTTTCCTGAAGAACGGAGAGCAACTGCATATAAATTATTATTAAATCTATGTGTCTGTGGGATCCGTTTAAAAAAATAGGGGAAAGCATTTACTTAAGTTTAAGGTCCTCGATGAAGGTAGATATCTCCTCGATGACCTTCAGCTTTTCGTTCGGTTTATATTACTCCGAGTTTCTTTCCGCCTTCTTTTAATGCGTCCAAGGCTTTATCCAGCTGTTCCATGTTGTGTTTTGTGCACAGTTGAACTCTTATTCTTGCTTTTTCCCTTGCGACCATGGGGTAGAATATCGGCAGGACGAATATTCCCTTCGACCAGAGGTAATCTGCAAGATCTTTGGATATTTTGCTTCTTCCACACATCACAGGGATGATGGGTGTCTCTGTGTTGCCAGTATCAAATCCGGCGTCCTTCAAACCATCGAGGAGATAATCGCGGTTTTCCCAAACTTTTCTAACATGTTCTGGCTCGGTTTCGAGCACGTCTATGGCAGCGATGCAGGCCGCGGCAACACCTGGTGGGACGGCGCCACTTAAAAGCCATGTTCTAGCCTTGTTGTAGGCGAAGTTTCTCAGGTCTTCGCAGCCGGAGATGTGTCCACCTATGACTCCAAAGGCCTTTGAGAAGGTTCCCATCTCGACGTGGACATCGTCCCTTCCTAGACCGAGATGGTCCACTATGCCCCTGCCGCCTTCACCTAGGACACCCTCGCCATGGGCGTCGTCGACATATACGCCTGCTCCACGTTCTTTGGCGATTTTAGCGATCTCTCTGAGTGGTGCTAGGTCTCCACCCATGCTGAAGACCCCGTCCGTTAGAACCCAAATGTGCCTGTAGAGTGGCTCATGTTTTTCGGCTTCGTCCATAACGCGCGTCAGGTCCTCTACATCCTTATGCTTGAATATAGCTCTCTCAGCTCGGCTCAGTCTAACTCCGTCGATTATCGAGCCGTGGTTCAATTCATCCGAGACGAAGAGGTCTCCCCTGCCAGCGAGTTGGGGAATCAACCCCTCGTTGACCATGTAACCAGTCTGGAACGTTAGTGAGGCTGGAGCTTTCTTGAACTTCGCAAGACGACGGTCTATCTCCTCGTGCAGAGTCATATTACCAGAGATCGACCGGTCGCTTCCTGCACCAGCTCCAAATTTGCGTGTCGCCTCGATCGTTGCTTCAACAACTTTTGGGTGAGTAGCCAGGTTAAGATAGTTGTTTGAACCGAGCATTAGGACCTCTTTTCAGTCTACCCTGCAGACCGGTTCGCTTGGAGACTCGAGAACCTTAAGCTCCCAGTTGAGGCTCTCATTGACCAAGCGCCGATATTCCTTGCCTAAATACTCTGTTGGATGACATGTACTTGACATATTAACCATGTTACGAAGCTTATATTCACGCCTTTCTAATATTTATCATGCTTGGGTTCCCGCCTTTACACTCTTGTTTTTCGCCGCACGGAATCCGAAGTAGCAGAAATACGCCTCAATTTAGAAATGTTAAATGGTGCTTTGTGGATTAATTGGTTTGGTTTGGGGTTTGTTCTCTCCTGTTCTCCACGTTTCCGGGTTTCTGATCCCCTCTGTTTTCACAGGTTGACACGTAGGTTGTAGAGGGCGATCTTGGTCACCAGCCCCCTAGCGATGTTCTTCAGAGTCATGACCATACTGTGCTCCACGAAGAGACGTTTGAAGGTGAAGAACACGGTCTCTGCCATCCATCGCCTACCATAGCCCTTGAGCTTAGCCCAATCATCGTAGCCTAGGTCCATGAACTGCCTCACCGCGAGCCTCCTGGTCGGTGATAAACACCATGGTCGATCTCAACATCTTTGAAATAAACATTTTATCTAGATCGTCTCATAGTATAATTGTGGTTATTGTATGTCTAGAAGGTTTATGAAGCGGATCCTTGTCACCGGCGCCACCGGCCAGATTGGGTCAGAGCTGGTGCCTGAGCTCCGCAGGATACACGGCAACGAAAATGTCGTGGTTGGTGCTCATCAGAGGCCACTGTCCGAAGACCTGAAGGAGTCCGGCCCATTTGAGACCGTGGATGTCACCGATAGAGACTCCATCGAGAAGGTGATGGAACAGTACGACATCGACACCATCTATCATATGGCTGCGATACTATCTGCTGCAGGTGAGAAGAATCCTTTACTGGCATGGGATGTAAATATAAATGGCACCCTAAACGTACTGGAATTAGCTAGAAAACATGACATAGTTCGCGTTTGGCATCCAAGCTCCATTGCCGTATTCGGGCCTGAGACCCCTCAAGACAACACGCCACAGGAGACGGTGCTGAAACCGAGGACGATGTATGGTTTGACGAAAGTCGCCCTAGAGTTGCTGGGCAACTTCTACTTTGAGAGATTTGGATTGGATGTACGCGGCGTTCGTTACCCTGGGATCATCAGCAGCGATACTCTTCCGGTTGGCGGAACTACAGACTATGCAGTGGAGATATTTTATGAGGCCATCAAGCAGGGGCATTATACCTGCTTCCTAAGGGAGGACACATTCCTGCCTATGATGTATATGCCAGATTGCATAAAGGCTACAATAGACCTTATGAATGCGGATCTATCAAAACTAAGACATCACACCGACTTCAACATATCAGCAATGAGTTTTTCCCCGAATGATCTCGCGGAAGAGATAAAGAAACACATACCTGAGTTTACTATCTCCTACGATCCTGATAGCAGACAGGCCATCGCAGATTCCTGGCCAAAAACTATCGACGACTCCGTGGCCTGTGAGGAATGGGGATGGAAGCCCAGCTATGATCTAGCTGCAATGACGAAAGACATGCTGAAAAAACTCAGAATACGATACGAATCAGGTCAACTCTAATAATAACATGTATCGTTACGATATCTAAGTTAAAATTTTTTAAATAAATATTCAAAAATACAAACCAATCCTATAATATTAATAGATTCTTCCATCGATCCCGAGCAAAAAACCAAGCCATACAACAAAGAACAAAAATCTTAAAAATTATAACTACTCATCAATTTATAGAGTTAAGATGAGTAAACAAACATTATCACCAAAAGATTTCTTCGGCTTCCAGCTTGGAAGCGATAGGAAGATCGCTCGATGGGAAAAGATCGTGGAGTACTTCAATAAACTTCAAGAGCAAAACGATAAGATCAAGGTCATAGATATGGGTCCTACAACAGAGGGTAACCCGTTTCTACTTGTCATAATATCCTCGGCTGACAACCTCGGCAACCTAGAACGCCTCAAGGAGGTGAACGCAAAGATCAGTGACCCCCGAGGCCTATCCCAAGAAGATGTCAAAGGACTAATAGCAGAGGGCAAAGCCGTCATCTGCCAGTCAATGAGCCTCCACGCCACAGAGATCGGCGGCACCCAGATGGCACCAGAACTAGCCTACGACCTGCTGACGAGGGAGGACGAGGAAACCCAGAGGATACTGGACAACGTCGTATTCTTGATGATCCCTTGCTTCAACCCAGACGGCGAGATAATGGTCGCAGACTGGTACAAAAAATGGCTCGACACCGAGTACGAGGGCACGAACCTACCTTGGCTGTACCATAAATACGTAGGACACGACAACAACAGGGACGCTTTCATGACGAACATGGTGGAATCGAAGTACGCCGCAAAGATAATGTACCAGGATTGGCATCCCCAAGCTTACCAGGACCACCACCACATGGGCAGCTATGGTGCCCGGCTCTATATAGCACCCTACTCTGATCCCATCCACCCTCATGGCGACCCGCTGATCTGGAGAGAGCACAGCTGGTACGGTGCCCATATGGCATATAAGCTTGAGGAGGCCGAGAAGACTGGGATACTAAACGCCGCGATATTCTCTGGCTGGGCTCACATGGGTTTCCACTGGCTCGGTATCTACCACAACATCGCCAGCATGCTCACAGAGTCCGCGAGCGCCAAGCTCGCCACCCCCCTATATATCCACCCAGAACAACTCCTAGGCAGAGGCTACGACAACCTCGTCGGAACACAACTTTTTCCCCACTACAAACCCCAGACCACCTTCCCCCATCCTTGGCAGGGAGGCTGGTGGAAGCTAAGGGATATCGTCGAACAACAGAAGATCGCATCATGGGCGTTACTGGACATAGCCGCCCGGTGCAAGGAGACGGTGCTCTGGAACGCCTACCTGAAGGCTAAGAGGCAGACAGAGAGGGGTGCCGAAGGCGAGCCCTACGCATTCGTAATACCGAATACTCAGCATGATCCCCTGACTGCCAAGTTGCTAATCGAGAAGCTTCTGGTTCAGGGCATTGAGATCCACAGGGCTGCGAAGGAGTTCAAGGTGGAATCTCTGACATATCCGGCTGCATCTTACGTGATATTCCTCGCTCAGCCCAAGAGGGGCGTAATAAAGACGCTGCTTGAGCATACTTTCTACCCCGATGATGCTTGGACAAGAAAGCAGGATGGATCACCCTATCGACCTTACGACAGTGCAACAGACACGATGGCAGAGTTCATGGGCGTACAAGTAGATCCTGTGAAGAAGAAGTTCGAGGGCGAATTCGAGATAGTATCCAAATACGAGAAGCCTACAGGTAAGATCGAAGGTAAATCAACCTTCGGCTATCTATTCGACTGCAGGCTCAACAACAGTTTCAGGGCCGTTAACCTCCTCCTCGCAAAGGACATCAAAGTCCAAAGAGTCAAGGAAGAGGTTGTTGCAGGAGGAGCCACCTATCCACCAGGAGCCTTCATCGCAGGAGTAGACTCCGAGGCCACGCTTGAGAAGGTGGCCAAGGATACAGGCGTCGACTTCATTGCACTGGATAAGGATCTGGAGACCGAGGAGATCAAACAGATGCACATTGGCATGTACCAGCGGTACTGGGGAGGCAACGCCGACGAGGGCTGGACCCGTTTCGTCCTTGAACAGTTCGATTTCCCCTACGACACCCTCATGGACGAGGATATCCTCAAGGGAGACCTCGACAGCTATGACGCCATAATACTGCCCAGCGACTCCCCAGCCATGATCACCGGAGGCGACGAACTCCAGAAATGGTGGAAAGAGAAAAGGCCCAACCAGCCCCTCCCAGAGTACCCGCCGGAGTATCAGAGCGGCATCGGCGACGAGGGCGTAAAAGCCATAAAGGAGTTCACTGAGAAAGGTGGGACACTGATTACGCTCGGAGATGCCTGCGACTTCGCCATAGAGAAGCTAGAGTTAAAGATGAGGAACTCCCTTAAGGATATCGATCCCAAGGAGTTCTATTGTCCAGGCTCGACGCTAAAGGCAAAGGCAGACATTTCCCATCCCCTCGCCTACGGCATGCCCGAGGACATGCTCCTTCTGCTATGGAGTTCCCAGGCCTTCGAGGTCTTACCTCACGGGTTCAACGAAGACTACGAGGTCGTAGTGAAATATCCTGAGCGGGACATACTGCAGAGCGGATGGCTCATCGGCGAGGAGAAGATAGCGAAAAAATACGCAATGATCTCAGCCAAATGTGGAGAAGGCAAGGTAGTTCTCATCGGGTTCAGACCCCAGAACAGGGCCCAGACACATGGCACCTACAAACTATTATTTAATAGTCTCTTCTGCTAAAATCTATCCTCCTTTTTATTTCAATAAATTCACAAATGATTTTTGTTTTATTTCAGAATGGAAAGAACCTTCTCCAGCCTTTCTTGGGAGACTTACCTTCCTCCACCGCCCTAGCCTTTTTCCGCCTAATCTTCTCTTCCTGTTTCCCTCTTTCCTCCAGCTCTTGGATGAGCCTCTCCACGTTCTCCTTGTTCTGAAAGGTGGCTAGGTAGGGCATGCTCCTGTCGCCTATGAAGGGAATGAACGGAGCGATCATGAAGCGGGACAGCTGCCCCCCGACAGATGCAAGGGGCTTAATAGACTCCAAGACTAGGATGGCTATGAGATCCATATCGTATTTATATATGGTCTCAGCCGCCTTCTTGATCATCTCGTCTTTTTCTTTATCGGATGGGTTATCCCACATCATTGGTGCATCTCATATCTTTTGTATTATTGAATATTTATTTATTTGTCTTCAATAGAGGAAAAAATCGTTAAGCTGAAGGGCATGGAAACTAGCGTTAATGAGAATAATAAAAAAGGGGGTTGAGTAAGTCTATCTTCCAGTGTACCACTCGATCTTATTGGTCTTGTAGCCGTATATTAGGATGACAACTATGATCACTAGGAACGCGTAAGTAATCATACTGACCCGTGGATCTAGCATGGCGACTAGGCGACCTATGACCAGTTCCATCCTGAATGAGACGGTCTGCCCGTAGGTCACTCCGAAGGCACACAGCAGGAACACCCTGCCGCCTGTGTGTATGTACTTGTAGACTCCAGATTCTTGGGTCGTGAAGATGAAGTAGGCAGCGGTTAAGCATGTTCCGATCACCATCACTATGTTGTTAAACGAGTTCAAAGGGAGCACCGTCGCTTGGATCTGCCCCAAGAAGTCTGCCATCACCGTCGTCCTCATGGCGAGCCCTAGGCCCACTCCCACCGTCAACACGACGGGGTATCGTGAGATCCACATGTACTTAGCCTTTAGACGGCCCAGCAACATCAGAGAGAGGAGTATGGCGATTATGTAGACGAATTCTCCCTCAGCCACCTTGCTGAGGGCATTCTTACGTATGAAGTCCCAGTTCACCGCGAAAATGTAGCCACCGAGTATTCCCATGTAGATGTTCTCTGTGATTCTAGAGATCGGGTTATCGCCGATCAGGACAGAATAGGCTCCGAGAGAGACAAGCGACCCAGCTATCAATCCTAATATCTCTGCGTCCATCAAGCCTCACCTCTCATCCTCTGTATGAAGTACAGTACGTTTCCAAGGATCACCAGTAACATCCAGAGCAGTCCTCCAAAGTTAGTCGCCATGGCCTGCCCCAGGGCTGGTCCAGGCAGGCTGAGGAGGAACTCGTACTCCGCGGATCCCCTAACCCCGCCGAACAAGCCTTGCAGCTGACCTGCGCTGATGTAGGGACTGAAGTTGGGAACCTCATTTGTCGTACACATGCCAGTCATTGGAATGTCGAAAGGCACTGAGACCTGCCGTACACCATACCCTATGCTAGCTTCGGATCCGCCCCACCAAAGGACGGCAGAAAACGCAGTTGCGTCGTTGATACCCTCCAACAGGGGGATGTCATCGATGGGCGTGCCGAAATAGTCCGCTGAAACCGTGGCACGGATATCGTTGACAAGCGAGCCTACGCCAGCCTCCCCTCCTGCGATATATCCCAAGTGAACCCAGTTCACACCGTTTTCGGCGGGCGTACCAGCAGGAAGTTTATCTAAAGCCGTCTCGATGGCTGTCATCGTCCAGACATTCTGCTCCGTACCGATGCTAAATAAAACGATCTTCACGCCTTTCGTTAGCATATGATAGATCTGAACCACCATCCCAGGTCCACCCTGGGGGTAGGTGGCGGCATTTAATCCGCCCTCGAAGAGGACGATAGATCCCTCTGGGATGCTATCGGAGAAATCGAAAGCCTTCTGAGAGTAGTCCTGAATCGCCATCGGAAGGATGACGGGGTTCAAGATGGGGAAGGCCAACGCGATGAACATTAAGACGAAGATGATCCTCGGGTCGAGGTTCAGTAACCTATCCATTATACTCATCTCATTCTCCTCCTGCCCTCTCCTCTCGGATGCCCAGGTGCTCCTTCTGCCTGCCTGTAAACACCCTGACACCTAGACCCATGATGCCCAGCGATGTGCCCATGATCATCCCCCTAAAGCCCGCAGAGCTTGGGAAGGATCTAATCCACTCGCCGATTGGAACCACGGGCGGGAATATTATGGCGCCGATGGGTATCAGCATCATCAGCACGATGAACCCACAAACCAGTAGTACTGCTGCACTCCAGTTCCTAGCCCTGAAGACTCTGTAAGCCGCGGATGTGATGTAGAAAGCCGTAAGCGAGTAGAGGGCGGCTCCTATGGGTGCTGTCATGTTATTATAGATCCATAGGAAACTCTCGTTCCTGATTCCGATCAGACCTAAGCCGATGGTGATCAGTAGCGAGACTATGAAGAATATGCTGTAGTACCATTCGCTCTTCTTTTGCGAGATCGTTCTAACGTGGGCTATTGTGAGGAAGATAATCCCTAGCATCAACGCGGCGGCTGAGACGATTGTCACGAATGACCTTGTAGTGATATTGAAGTTGGTAACAACGTCCGGCATCGGGAAGAAGTGCTCCAAGACCATTAGAATACCCAAGAGGGCAGTCAGAAAGATCGGGAGCTGAATCTTATATACTCTGTCACTCATTCATCTCACCTACCATGCGAATATCCCCGAGACATCGAAGCCGACGGTCGCTAGAATCGAGCCCAGCAGGATTAAGATAAGGGCTACGTATTTACCGATGTCCTGACCTGCGAGGGAGGCAGTTTGCGTCGGATCCTCTGAAACGTAAGCACCCAGTGCGTAGAGTTCCTCCCCTATGAGGCTGTAGTCACAAATGGCGACTAGGAAAGGTATGTTGTGGGTGGTGTCGGTGGCGCCAAGGGTAAGGGCACCCACTCTGGCGGCGTTCTCTGTGAAGATTACGGCCTTGTGGTACCAGCTGCCGAGGAAGAAGACCCCAGCCACCTTCTGGCTCCACATGTTGTTTATGATGTACATCCTGTCGGCGCCGTCGGGTAGGTACATGACTGTGCCGAAGGGATCGAAGTCCTCGGGCTTGCCCTCGGCCTTGTATGCCTCCTCGACGATGTCATTGGCGATAGAGTAAGCCAGACCCTGGACCACAGGGACAAAAAACTTGGCCCCAAGCCGGGCTGCCATCCTCGCAGTATAAGATAGGATCTGAAAGGCCGCGACCGTCGGAGCCAGCACGCTCGGTGTCGTCATGTCGACGGTGTCCATGAGGTACCAAGCCGGGGCGCCCATCTCGACGCATCTACCTATGATCTCCTCGATGGAGTCGACGGCTTGAAACCGTCTGAGTTTTGGCATCTTTCCTGAGTAAGATCGCTGCATATAGTACAGAATCCCTGCTACGATTATGATCAGAATTGATAGACCTAGTATTCTTCCAGTTATTAGTATAGACATTTTTATCCGAAGAGAGATTGTAATCATTTATTATAAAAGGTTTTAGAAAAACCCCTAAAATTAAGTTTTAAATCGACATGTATTTATAAGATGTTAGAATACTCCGAACCATTGGAGCGAGGTTAATCGAAATCCTCTAAAGGTTATTAGCGGGGAGTGTTGCCTGCCTCAGAGCAAGGGTTTGCCTACCCGGGAGCAGAAGCCTTCAGGTGGCACGCCACCATCCTACCGCCCTCCACATCCACAAGCTGAGGCTCCTCCCTTCCGCAGATTTCCTCGGCGTAGGGGCACCGGGGGTGGAACCTGCAACCTGATGGCGGCTCGATGGCCGTCGGAACCTCCCCCTTTATTTGGGGCTTAGGGTTATCGGAGTAGAGCCGTGGCACCGATGAGATGAGGGCCGCAGAGTATGGATGTATAGGGGCTTTGATGATTTCCTCGGTTCGACCTATCTCCACGATCTTGCCAAGGTACATCACCGCTATCCTGTCACAGACGTACCTGGCCACAGCCAGGTCATGGGTGATGAACAGGAAAGATATGTTGAATCTCTCCCTTAGATCCTTAAGCAGGTTCAGTATACCTATCCTCATCGAGACATCTATCATGGAAACGGGTTCATCGGCCACGATGAATTCAGGGTTAAGGATCAAGGCTCTCGCCACGGCTACTCTCTGCCTCTGGCCGCCGCTCAGTTCGTGTGGATAGTTGTATAGGAAGGTCTCGACGGGGGTAAGCTCAACGATCTCCATCATCGCGGTGATCCTCTTCTCGGCCTCCGATGTAGGAATTCCATGGATGTTCATGGGCTCGGCAATGATGTCGTAGATAGTCTTCCGTGGGTCAAGGCTGCTGTAGGGGTCTTGGAATATTATCTGAGTCCTCCTCCGGAACTCCTTTAACTCGTTTCCGTCCAGGTTGTTGATGTCGGAGCCGTCGAAAAGGATCTCTCCGGAGGTCGGGTTCTCTAGGAGCAGGAGTAGCCTTCCTGTTGTGGTTTTGCCGCAGCCGCTTTCCCCCACCAAGCCGAAGCTCTCTCCTTTCTTGATGCCGAAGCTGACTCCGTCCACTGCATGCACGTAGATCTCCTTCTCCCCCAGCAGGGAGGAGAGGATGCCCTTGTTTATGGCGAAGTACTTCCTGAGGTTCTGCGTCTCTATCAGGTATCCGTCGATCTTCGTCACTCTTCTACCCCCTGAGGTGGCATGCTACCCTGTGCCCCGACCCCAATGTGATCATTTCAGGCTCCTCCCGTCTACACCTATCGGTGGCGTGGGGGCACCGGGGGTGGAACCTGCACCCCGTCGGTGGGTTCATCAGGCTCGGCGGCGCACCGCCTATAGCCTTGAGGTGCTTCCCCTCCCCGTCGATCGTGGGGAACGCTTCCATGAGGCCTGTGGTGTACGGGTGGAGGGGCTCCTTGATGAGGGTCCCTGTGTCGGTGACCTCCATGAGCTTACCCGCGTAGAAGATGCCCACGCGGTCGCATAGCTCCATTATGACGGAGAGGTCGTGGGTGATGAGGATCAGTGAGAGATTCAGCTCCTCCCTGAGCCTGTTGATGAGGTCGATGATCTGTCTCTGGATGATTACGTCTAGGGCAGTGGTGGGCTCGTCGGCTATGACAAGGTCAGGGCTGAGGGCGAGCGCCATGGCTATCATGGCCCTCTGCTTCATCCCTCCGCTGAACTCGTGGGGATAGTTGTCCACCCTTGACTCGTCGATCCCGACGAGCCTAAGCATTTCTCTGGCCCTGCTCAGCGCTTCCTCCTTGGAGGCCTTGTCGTGGTGGATAATGGCCTCGCATATCTGGTCCCCAACCTTGTAGACGGGGTTGAGGGCGTTCATCGCTCCCTGGAAGATCATGGATATCCTCTTCCACCTGATGGCGTCGATCTCCTCAATCGACTTCTCTAGGAGGTCCTCACCCTGGAACATTATCCTGCCGCCCTCTATTCGACCGGGGGGCTTGATAAGCCGCATAACCGATAGAGCCATGGTGGTCTTCCCGGACCCCGATTCGCCTGCCAGCCCGAAGGCCTCGCCTTTCCTTACCTGTAAAGTCACGCCGTCTACTGCCTTTACCACGCCGTCCATGGTATGGAAGTAGGTTCTGAGGTCTTCTATCTCAAGCAACTTCAACTCTTCACCGCCTCCTCAGCCTCGGGTTGAATATGTCGCTCAAGGTGTAACCCACGAAGGTGAAGCCCAGTCCCACCATAGTGATGCATAGCCCCGGCGGCACGATCCACCACCACGCCCTCCTGAGGAAGGCACCGTACGCCTGAGCGTAGTAGAGGAGCATACCCCAGCTAACGTGGGTAGGGTCTCCCAGCCCGAGGAAACTCAGCCCCGCTTCCCCTAGGATGGCGCCGACTACGCTTAGCACTGCTTGGGGCAGGATGAGGCCCACGACATTGGGCAGTATGTGGTCGTATATGATCCTGAATGAGCCCGCACCAGCGGCCTTGCTACATCTCCGTCCGGAGCAATCTGGACCAGCCTGTCGTAAACGCTGGGCTCTATTCGTATGGGCACGAGGCACCACTTCAGCTCCTTCTCCATAAGGCTCCTTACTCCCTCCTTTAGATGAGGAACTGATGGAGGACTTAGAGTTTGGCCGAAGCGAAAGACAGGCACGTTTCGACCATGGCGAGGGCCCTGCTCTACATAATAGAGAAGCTACAAGGAAAGGCCTGACGCTCGTCAAGATTCATCTAGTTAAATGACAGGCTACCTTGTGACCCGAGCTAACCTCTATTGAAATGGGTTCCTCTCTTTCACATAACTCCTCCGTATATGGGCATCTCGGGTGAAACCTGCAACCCGAAGGAGGGTTCAGTGGACTCGGAACGTCTCCTTTAAGTATAATCTTCACATGCTTAAGATCTGGATCCGGTATCGGGATGGCTGAGAAAAGTGCCCTCGTGTAGGGATGCAGGGGGTTTTCAAAGAGCTCGACCTTTGTTCCTGTCTCAACGATTTTTCCAACATACATCACAGCGATTCGGTCGCTCATGTATTCGATAACTGAAAGGTTGTGGGATATGAACATGTATGTGAGATCCAGCTCCTTCTGCAGTTTTAGTAGGAGGTTCAGAATCTTTGCTTGAACGGATACGTCTAAAGCCGAAGTCGGCTCGTCGAGAACTATGAATTTAGGGTTTAAAATAAGAGACCTAGCTATTCCAATTCTCTGCCTCTGCCCACCGCTGAACTCATGAGGGTATCGATAAAGATGTTCCTTCTTTAGACCCACTCTCTCAAGATTTTGTAAAACCCTTTCTTTGAGTTCAGATCCCTTAGCTAAACCGTGGATTACAAGCCCCTCTCCCACGGTGTCCTTAATCATCTTCCTAGGATCTAGGCTCGAGAAGGGGTCTTGGAAGACCATCTGTACTTTTAGTCTCATTTTCTGCATGTCTTTTAAGTTTAAATTTAGTATATCAACATCCTCGAATCTGACTTCTCCGCTCGTAGGCTCTATGAGTCTCAGACATGCCCTCCCAAGCGTCGTCTTTCCACATCCGGACTCTCCGACTAAGCCGAAGATCTCTCCCCGCTCGATTTCGAGGTCCACCCCGTCAACGGCCCTCACAAACCCCGTAACCTTTTGAAGGATCCCTCCCTTTACCGGGAAGTGTTTTTTAAGGTCCTTAACTTCTATCAATGGTTCGATCATAGTTATTCCCTTTTCTCTTGATCCAAATAGAGAAAGCAAGATACGGAGTGCCCCGGCTCGACCTCAACATCCAGTGGTTTAAGCTCGGAGCATTTTTTCATTGCTTCCGGACACCTCGGGTGGAACCTGCAGCCCGTCGGGGGGGTGATAAGGTTTGGAACGGTTCCCTTGATCGTGTAAAGTTCTCCACTTATTTTCAGCTTCGGAATCGAGTTTAGAAGTCCCTCGGTGTATGGATGCTTATGTCTTTTGAAGATGTCCCTTACGTCTCCATATTCTATTACGTTCCCCGCGTACATTACGGCCACTTTATCGCATGTCTCAGCGACTATTCCAAGATCGTGCGTGATCAATAGGACTGAAGCCCTAAATTTTGAGATTAGATCTTTTATCAACTCCAATATCTGCGCCTCTATCGTGACATCTAGAGACGATGTCGGCTCGTCTGCGATGAGTAGCTCCGGGTCGCATGATAGAGCCATGGCAATCATGGCTCTCTGAGCCATTCCTCCGCTGAGTTCGTGTGGATATTCCCCTGCAATTCTTTCAGGGTCGGGCATACCCGTCTGTCTCAGTATCGATACGGCTCGTCTCATTGCCTCTCTTTTATCCACTCTTTGATGCAGTCTTATAGCCTCTGATATCTGGGATCCCACCGTGTATGTTGGGTTTAGAGAAGATCTCGGCTCCTGGAAGATCATAGATATCTTTTTTCCTCTAATCCTTTCGCTCATCTCGTTCTCGCTTAGTTTAAGAAGATCCTCCCCTCCGAACACGATCTCGCCTCCGACTATCTTGCCCGGGGAGTCGATCAACCTTAAAATCGATAGTCCTGTGACGGTTTTCCCACACCCGGTTTCTCCGACTAACCCTAGAAGTTCGTTAGCACCAATTCTCAGGTTTACATCTTCTAATGCTTTGACCACCCCTTTGTACGTATAGAAGTAAGTTTTCAGGTTCCGGATATCCAGTAAAGAGTTTTCTTTATTCATGTCTTTTCCCCGCCTATCTAAGTCGTGGGTCCAATACGTCTCTCAACCCGTCACCGAGCAGGTTGAACCCAAGAACAGCGAACAGCATAGCGAGCCCCGGGAAGGTCGATACCCACCACTCTCTCATTATGAAGTTTCGTCCATCGCTTATCATTACCCCCCATTCGGGTATAGGAGGCTCCGCACCGAAGCCTATGAAGCCCAGACCCGCCGCCGTCAACATTATTCCTCCCATGCTTAGAGTTGCCTGTATTATTATCGAGGGCAGGCATTGGGGTAAAATGTGTGAGAAGATTATCCTCTTCCTGCTTGCTCCCAGCGACCGAACGGCCTCTACGAATTGTTCCTCCTTCACGGACAGGGTCTGACTCCTCGCCAACCTCGCGTACGTCGGCCAAGCGACAATTCCTATGGCTATAACTGTGTTATCTAGGCTCCTTCCCAATGCAGCAGATATGGCCATCGCAAGTATGAGGCTGGGGAACGCTAGGAACATATCCGTTATTCGCATAACTATTTCATCGATTATCCCACCTAAGTAACCCGCCACTACGCCCAGAACGGTTCCTGTGGTCGCCGCTATCGCTATTACCGTTATGCCTATCCTCAGAGATATCCTGCTTCCATAGATCACCCTGCTAAGTATATCCCTTCCAAGCTGATCCCTGCCGAAGGGGTTATCCCAGCATGGCGGTTGCAATCTACTCTGTAAGTCCTGCTCTATGGGATCATATTTGGTTAGTAACGGCGCAAAGACGGCTATTAGAACAAAGGCAGAAATAAGTATCAATCCGACCATCGATAACGGGCTTCTTCTAAGCAGGTGTAGGGAGTATTTGAAATCCTCCAACATAGCCTCATGCTCTGTTTTCCATCTACTAAGCCATTTAAGGAACGACTCCACATTTTCAACACCCATATTTTACACCTTTTTTCAAGTCACCCATATTTGATTCGAGGATCTAGGAAAGCGTACAATATGTCTACTATTAGGTTACAAAGGGAGTAGGTTAACGCTATGAGCAGGGTTGTGCTCATGACGGCTTGAAAGTCAAGGTAGAGGATTGCACCGGTGACGTATGTCCCTATGCCCGGCCAAGCGAAGATCGTTTCGGTTAGAACGGCACCCTCGAGTAGGCTACCGTAGTTCAGACCTATGATCGTGACGGTCGGGATCATCGCGTTTCTCAACGCGTGCTTAAAGACGACAGCCCTCTCCTTCAACCCTTTAGACCTCGCCGCTTTAATGTAATCCTGTCTCAAGACTTCCAGCATACTCGATCTAGTCATCCTAGCTATGGAGGCCATCGAACTGAAGCCTAAAACGAATGCGGGGAGTATCATGTGTTTCAGATGGTTTAGGAAGAGCCCTACGTCGCCGGCTATCAGGCTATCGATTGAGATGAAGCCCGTTACGGCCGGTGGAGGTCTTAAATAGGTGCTATAGGGCCCCGGGCTTGGAAGCCAGTTTAGACGATAGTAGAAGATCATGAGCAATATTAGACCCGACCAGAAAACGGGAAGTGAAATCCCGAACAACGAGAAAACTCGGGAGACGTGATCAGGTAATTTGTCCTTTCTACAAGCCGAGACTATTCCCAAAGGGATACCAACGCATACCGCTATGATCAAAGAGGCCGTAGAGAGTTCGATCGTGTCTGGAAACCGCTCCCTCAAGTCGAGTATTATGGGTCTGTTTGTGCGTATCGATTTTCCGAGATTGCCGTGTAGAAGATTCCAGATATAGTTTAAGTACTGCTCGTGTAGTGGCCTGTCTAGGCCCCACTCATGCCTCATTTTCTCAATCACCTCCTCTGGTGCCTTCGGACCCAGTATAGCGCCTATAGGATCCGCTGGGATTACGTGTGAAACGACAAACGTTATTGATACGACTCCGAAAAGAACTATTAACATAAGCAGGAGACGCCTGAAAACGTATGCACGGAAATTCATCTATCATATCTCTTATTTTGCATAAAAAAGAGTGGAAGTTGTATTTAATTTTGGTTATGGCAGAACGTAAATCGTCTCCTTGTAATACTCTTCAAAGTTTTCCAGGGCGAACAACGGGCACTTGTAGAATCCCTCTACCCACGTTTTCAGCGCGATTTGATGTACGTCTTGGTATAGAATGGCGAAGCATCCGTGATCAAGGATGTAATCAGTTAATTCAGCGTAGATTTCTATGCGTTTAGCGGTATCCATCTCAATCATCGCCTCTCTCGTAAGGTTCGTCGCGTACTCGTCGTAGTACATGTTTCTATATGCGAGTTGTTTTATCGTTCCGTCCGCGAAGGGCTTTGCCATCCCATCGGGATCCGCGTAGTCGGCCCCCCAGCCCCCTAGAACCAGTTGGAGTCCCTGAGCTCGGTACTTTTCGTACATCATCGCCGAGGTCATTTCTGAGAGCGTAACCCTGATACCCGATTTCGCCAAGTCGCTTTTGATCTTCGCTGCGATATCTCTTGACTGAGGCGCCGCGGCGTGAGCAAGCTCGATGTCGAAGCCGTCTGGGTATCCTGCCTCAACGAGAAGCTCCTTTGCCTTTTTAGGATTCTGGTAGTACGGTGCCGCCGGGTTATAGCCGAGCATGCCTGTCGGTATGAACGTCTGAAGTTTTATGACGGCTCCCTTCATGATTTCGTTGACTATTCCTTCGTAGTCGATGGACCAGCGGATTGCGTCTCTAACCCTCTCGTCTCCTAGCGGTTCAACTCCGACATTCATTCCGATGTAGTCCTGCGTAAAAACCGGTTGCTCTATGATCTCTATTCCTTTAGTTCCTTTAAGGTCATCTATCATGTCTGCAGGGAGATCCCAGGCGATATCTATGTCTCCGCGCTCCAACATCATTCTCTGATCCGCCGGTTCAGCTATCTGCTTCACTAAAATCATTTTCAGTGAAGGCACGCCTTTCCAGTAGTTTTCGTTTGCCCTTAGAACGACCTCTGTACCTCTATCCCACTTCTCCAGAACATACGGCCCGTTCCCTGCTGAGTGATCCGTCATCCAGGATCCGCCCATATCCCCATCCTGTTCGTACTCCATTACCACGACTGGGTCGACAACGGATGCCGTTGTAAACGCGAGGCAGGATAAGAATAGGAAGGGAGTATACTTTCTGTCGAGGGTTAGCTGTACCGTGTATTCGTCTAAAGCTACTGTGCTTCCATCTGTCATTCCGAACTGAGTCAGAATCCAACCCGCCGACTGTTCCAGTTTACATGCCCTGTTAAAGGAGAAGGCGACGGCTTCGGCGTCTACAGGCGTCCCACTTGGAAAACTAAGACCCTGTATGAGATGGAAAGTCCAGACGAGACCGTCCTCTGAAACTTCCCAGGACTCCGCAAGTTCTGGATAAATTTCGGTGACATCCCCTTGTTCAAAGGTGACCAGTGTGTCGTAGAGGCAATGTGTAATCTGGCATGACCAAAACTCATAGGCCCTTGCTGGATCCAGAGAAACCGACTCGGAGAAGTCTGTTCCGAAGATGAGTGTATTCGGGTCGGTAAGCAGTTCTGGTATGATGGGCTCTGGGATATCTGTGGCTTCTGGAGGAACATGGGCTACATATCCGATGGCTCCACCTACGATTAAAGCGATAACAGCTATAACAACCATATTGGTTGTCAGACTCTTTTCCAATTAATCACCTAATAGGAATAAACATTATAACTTTATTTAACATTTTTCTAGGGAACTATGTTTTTAGGATGTTGAGTAATGATGTTAGAAAGAAAATTATGGTCTTATCGCTTATAAATAAGATTATTGGTTAATCTCTGAGAGTAGCTTCTCTATGGCCTGCTTCAGCAGCTCTGCCACGTCCCCGTCGGGGGCGATCTGGACGAGCCTGTCGTACACGCTGGGCTCGATTCTTATGGGCACGAGTCGCCACTTCAGCTCCTTACCCAGGAGCTCCCTGACCCTGTCCCTCGCCTCCACCGTAGTCAGCCCCCCCTCCATGATCTCCCTCGCCAGCTCCATCTGCTGCTCAGGCTCCAGCCTCAGGAGGGCGAGTGCGTGCTCCCTGGGGATGTTCTTCTGCCTGACGGCCTCCCTCACCCCGGGGTGCAGCCCGAGGAGCCTCATCGAGTGGCTGACATACGTCCTCTCCTTGCCCACCCTCTTGGCTATCTCTGAGACCTTGACTCCCATCTCCCTGAGGGCAGCGTAGGCCTCGGCCTCGTCTATCGGGTCCAGGTCCTCCCTGTGGATGTTCTCGACGAGCCTCACTGCGAGGGAATCCTCGGCGCCGAGGGGGCCGTCGAGGATTATCACGGGGACCTTCTCCAGGCCAGCCATCTTCGCGGCGGCGAAACGCCTCATCCCTATCTGGAGGCTGTATCTCCCCTCCTCGCCGGGCTCGACGACGAGTGGCTGGAGGACGCCGTGCTGGGCGATGGAGGCTGCGAGCTCATCTAGGGGCTCCCTCTCTAGGGTCTGCCTGATCCCCTCTTCCACGTCTATCTGTTCTATGCTTAGATTCTCGAACCTTACCATCTCTATCGTTAAGTTGTAGTTGGAGGTTTATATATCTTGCATCACGTTGTGTTATGTTGAAATATTCAGCCTCTTTGCCGTCGCTCACTCTTCATCAGCTGCCTTACGGCGTACTCGAAGGCATGGATTCTGCTCGCGAAGACGGATTCCTCGACCTTCTCGTCTACCCAGCGGAGTATGTCGCTTTTCATCCTGATGCTGGTGCCGACCTTTGCCAAGGAGTTAAACCCTCTAAACCTATGGAAAATAGTAAAAGGGGTGTTTTTATACTTTTCTAAGGTGGAAAACCATTAAAAGGCAAATCCGTGAGTTACCACACCCTCATTTATTCGGATCCACGTTGCTTAAGGGTGGTGGGGAGTGTTGCCGGCCCTGGAGCAAGGGGTGAGGTTCCCGGGAGCAGGAACCCACTTGGCTGGGCTAGGAGGAATCTCCCTGCAACGATTTACCCGGCATCCAGGATCCAAAGGCTCCATTGGGCCCCTAGTCCTCCCACAAAAAGGTAAGTTAAATAATAATAATAATAATAATAATAAGTTTACCCTAGTTCTATTCCTCTAGATCAAATATTGAAAGCATTAGAAACTATTTTGATTATCGGTGGAACGAGCAGAAGAAGGAAAGGTATCTCAGTTAGATAAGTCCATATGAACCACCCTATGGCTGCGGCAAAGGATAAATTTGTCTCATTCGAGGGTAATATGGGGAATTTACTGAAAACCCATATGCCTAGACCTATCCAAGCACTTCCTATACCTAACCCTATAGATGACGACATAGAGATCTTCCTATACTTCGGCAAAATTATGGGCGATAAAATGTTTAAAGCACCGCAAATAATGCTCACTAAAACAAATAATAGGGATGCGGTTTCTCCTAGATAGTTCCTGTGCAGAGGATATAGCAGGGTAGGGGATAATGATATCATTATCGATATTAATGTGCCTTTTCTGATGGTTTTCTCACTCATTTTCCTGTTTCCGATTAACCCCATCACATAGAAGCCTAACAGGTTTGATGGTACTCCAACGGTTAAACTGAGTCGTGGCGGAGAGACGGAGCTGACGGTTGACAACTACATCCAGACCCGTAAGGGCTGCGAAAGGATCATCAGGTACGGGTACGAGCTGGCGAGGTCGTGGGACTACAAGGGCAGGGCCGGCGCCCCCGTCGACGGCAAGAAGCGTCTCACCTACGCCGCCAAGTGGGGCATCTGCAGGGGGGACAACCTTTTCAAGGCGGTTTGTGAGGAGCTTGAGCCGGGGTACCCCGACGTGGAGACGGACTACGCGTGGATAGACGCGTGGAGCTACTGGGCCATAATGAGGCCAGGCTACTACGACGTGGCGGTGATGCCCAACCAGTACGGGGACATCATGTCGGACATGAGCGGCGCCATCCAGGGAAGCATGGGCATGGCGGGGAGCATCAACGCCGGGGACAGGCACTGCTACGCGGAGCCCACCCACGGCTCGGCGCCCGACATAGCCGGGCGGGGCGTAGCGAACCCCACCTCGATGATACTGTCCGTGGGCATGATGCTCAACTGGCTCGGCGACAAACGAGGCGACAAGAGACTGAAAGACGCGTGGAGGGGCATCGACGCCGCCGTGGACAGGGTGCTGGTGGCGAGGAGGGTGAGGACGCCGGACCTCGGCGGAGTCAACTCTACGGCTGAGTTCGGGGACGCCTTGGTCGAGGCGCTAGACTCTGCCTGATCCTGTCCTTCTCCGCCTGGAGGCGGGGATGGGCGTGGGTGAGCCACGGGCGGTGTTTCTGGCTGCGTAAACGGTTTAACGGTGTTCAGCGTATCTTTTCGCTATGCGGGAGTACGAGGAGAAGCTGAAGAGGATCATAGCGGAGCGGGGCATCAAGGCCGAGCACCTGTCCTTCGAGACTAGCTGCCACAGCGTGGCCGATGCGGCTGAGACGGTGGGGGCGGAGCCTGAGGACTTCATAAAGAGCATCTGCATGGTGGGCGAGGACGGCGAGGTAATCGTGGCTATAGTGAAGGGGGAGGACAGGGCGAGCACGTCCCGGGTCGCCAAAGCTCTGGGGGTTGAGATGCCCAGGGTGGCAGCCCCCGACGAGGTGCTGGGGCTCACCGGGTTCCCTGTGGGGGGCACCCCCGGCTTCGGGTTCGACGCCACCTACCTCGTGGATCCCCGGGTGATGGAGAAGGAGTTGGTGTACCTGGGGGGAGGCTCGGACTGCGCATTGGTGCGTATGTCGCCACGTGAGCTCGTGCGGGCCAACGGGGGCCGCGTGGTGAGGGTCCGCAAGTGACGGCTACCTGTTGTCTCTGAGGAATTTTCTGCGGGCTTCCCTGAGCTGCTGGGCCTTGGTGTGCCGTCTGCGGGGCTCGGTGGTTAGATAGTCTCCCAAGCTGAGGGGGCCGTCTCTGGGCTCGGGTTTCTTTACTCTGATTACTTTGACGTCTTCCTGGGGGGCCCCTGGCATGGCTGGTTCTTTGTCCAGGCTTATTTAGGGTATGTGGATGCGTCTTAGGGATGAGGATTTCTTGTTCCCGGTTACTTGGTATAAGCGTTTTTTTTGGTTTCACGGTTATTGGCTTTGTTTAAATAGGATGCATGGTAGGCGTGTGTAAAATTTTTCTGGATTCCCGGGGGACGGTTTGCCCCGGTTACACGGTATGAGGGGTCTAGAGGAGCCTGTGGCTGCCTTTGGCTCCGCCTTCCACGAGGGTTTGTTGTTTTCTAGAGTAGTTTGAGCCCCTGCTCAGTGAACGCCTGGAAGTGGCGCCTATTGAAGGTGTACAGCTTCGCGTTGTTGTTCATGGCGATCGCCGCGATCATGGCGTCGGTCCTGCCGGAGGGCGTGCCCACGCGCTCCGCGTGGAGCTCTAGGTTGGCCGAGAGAACGGCGTCCTTCCTCGTGTAGGGGAGGGCGCGTATCCGCATGAGGTCTGGGGCGTTTTTGCCGTGCTTTTGGAGCCCATACTGGACCTCGTGGACGTTGATGGCTGTGGTCACGATGTCGTCGTCGAGGGCCTTGAGGGTCTCTAACGCTTCATCCCCGCGGGGGCTGCCCTTCCTGAGTAGCTCTATGAGGATATCGCTGTCAAGGACTAGCATATCTGCGCTCGACTCTCTTCTGATAGATTTCTTCGATTATCTCGTCGGCCTCGGGCAGGTCGATGCTTCCCCGCAGCCTCTCCAGCAGCATGAGGGTGTTCTCCTCCTCGCTGAGCCTCATGAAGAGGTCGCTGAAGCTCTCGTCCTCCCGTTTTATCTTGAGCAGCCGCTCGTAGACCTCGTCCCGGATGGTCAGGGTCTTCGTCACGTCGGGTCATGGATCAATTTCCCTAGGACGATATAAACATGTGTTTAAACATATGTTTAAGGCCCGTGTATTTAACGAGAACTAGGATGAGGACGACGAGAAATGTGTTTAGAGGAGCCTGTAGCTGCGTGTGACTGCTTCGTAGGCTACTGTGCCTTGGGCGACGAGCCTGTCCAAGGCTGTCTTGATCTGGCTCCGTGTGAGGGTGAGGTGGAACTGGAGGTCTATGACGCGGGCTCTACCTTCCTCCAGGATGAGGGCGAGGGTGACTTTGTCCATGTTGGTGTACTTGCGTATGGTCTCCATTATGTTTCAGAGCCTTTACCTCGTGGCCCCGAATATAACATTATCGATCATCGACGAACAGGGGTAAGACAGATGACGAAGAAAAGGGTTAGTTGAGGGGCCGCTTCATGTACTCGGTTATGTTGATGTTCCTGGCTGCTAGTTCCTTGAGGAACTTGTCGCTGAGCTTCTCGTCGTATCCGAGCCAGGCGGGGTGGATGACGCCTGGGCGGTTGAACTCGCCTCGTGCGATCATCTGGGCCACTACGCTGCAGGGGTACGCGGTGGTGCGGGCCATGGCGCTGATGTCGTTCTCGAAGTCGTGGAGGTCGATGAACTCGTAGATGAGGGCGGTGGGCTCGCCGTCCAGGGTGCCTGTGACCTCTACGCGCTGGCAGATGGCGTCTCCTTCCCGGGGGCCGTACTGGAGGTGTCTGTGGCCGAGGGCGATGAACACGTCGTAGGGGGTGACTTCTACGCCCTTTACGTTTATGGGCTCGTCGTCGAGGAGGTGGAGCTGCTTGAGGTTGGTCCAGGTCTCGCAGTGGCCGGGCCAGCGCACCGTCTTGCCGACGGCGGTCTTGACTCCCTGGAGGCCTAGGTGCTGGACCACGTCCATGAGGCCGCCTGTGGTGTAGGCCTCTGTCTTGCCGATGGGCGGGGGGAATGTGATCTCCTCTGGGTCGCTGAGGTTCTCGATGGTGACTGCCTCGCCGTCGATGAGGACGGTGCTGGTCCGGAGGTTGCTGTCGACGGCGTAGGGCCAGTACCAGGATATCTTGTACCTGAGGGGGTTGCGGTAGCCGGGGGTGTCTCTCTGGGGGAAGCCGCCGCACCAGACGGTCAAGCCGTCTGTGTGGTCTAGCTTGCGGGCCCCTACGCCGCAGAGGACTCTATCGATGCCTACGTCGAGGCCAATGTGGGGGACCACTGTTACGCCTGCCTTTTTCGCTTTTTCGTGGAGACTGAATATGGTATCGAACCCGGCGGCTACGTCTGCGTAGCCTACCCCCGCCATGATGGCGGCTTCCACGGCGGCGTCGCAGAAGGGTCTGGGGAGGGCCGAGGCCACGACGTCGAAGCCCTGCTTCATGAGTTTGACGGTCTCATTTTTGTCGGTGGCGTCCAGTTTGACCACCGTGGTCTTGTCGCCGCCGACTCGTTTGGTGTAGGACTTGGCCTGCTCGGTGTTCATGTCTGCTGCCACTATCTCGTCTACGTGAGGCTGGGCGTCAAGGTCCTTGATGAGCCCGTAGCCCATCTTCCCCACGCCAAGGACAAGGGCTTTCATACAGGTGAAGATAACCCGTGAGGGTATAAAACCTGTTCAAACGTCGTCGAGTTAGGATGTGTTTAGGGGTCCGTGGTGAGTTGAAGCGGGTTAAGGTAAAAGATGAAGATGGGATCCAAGTCGATGGGAGGTGAAAGCACCGCTCTGATTTTTCTAGTTACATGGTATGCTAGCAGTGGTGCATGGTTTACGGGTAGTAATTATGGACCCAGAGTTGAAAGTCCATAATCGTTAATTAATTAAAAAACGTTAAACTTTCTTTCAAAGAAGTGTGCTTAATGGATGGGTAGATGCCAATTATGTAAAAAAGAGGTGGATCTTCCATTCAGGTGTAAATATTGTGGGCAATTATTTTGTGCTGAACATAGAGTACCTGAAACTCACATGTGTCCGGGATTACCAGATAGCGGCTGGAATAATAGAAAATATAAAATGGGGTTTGATTCTGTTAAAACCCCGGTTAGTCTAAAATCTTATTCAGGTCAAAAGGGAAAGACAGGTCACCCATTTCACCCAGATGACGCCAAGAAAAAGAGGGTAGTCCCAGTCTTTATTATTCTAGTTATTTTAGTTGGTGCTGGGTACCTTGTTTATGGGTCTTTCTTTGGTAAGTCAAATTTTACCTGTGAATATTTTAACGTTAAACCTTCTACGCCTTGGGTAGATGAATCAATCATTATTCAGTTTAATATAATGAATAAAGGGAACAAGAATGATACACGGTACATAGATGTTTTATTTAATGGAGAGTCCGTTGATGAGTTTAATTTATTTTTACAGTCACATAATAAGACATATTTTCGATATACCTTCAACAACACGGATATAGGAGCACATGTTTTCGAAATAAATGGGTTAAACAAAAATTTCACTAGTACAATAACCGTAACTAAGCCAGACCCAAGTGTTTTAGAGCGAAAAGACTATTATTATCAATTTGCTGAACAATATGTTAAACAAACATATTTTATCCCTAAAGATAAATCCGTAAAAGAATTAGCCGGATTTCTTAATGCTTTAGATTTTCCAGAATACTGTGAGAATGTTTTTGATTGCAGTGACTCAAGTGCATTACTTGAGTGGCTTCTTGAAGGAGCTGGGTATCACGCATATCTAGTTGAAAAAGATGGTCATATGTGGGTCCAAGTTGAAACCAGCGATGGATTAGTAGCGATCGAAACTACGTCTCTATTAAAAGATGATGATTATTGTCCTCCAGGCATTATCGAAACGATTGATGGAGAGTTTAAAGAATATACTTCTAAGTACCAAATGTTTCTAGAATGGAAGAAAAAATATCCTGCAGATAAATATGGTTATAATCCAAATATTTCTTTTGAGAAGTGGAAGAAAGACTATTTAATGGAGATACCTGCTTTTGGTATCCCAGATAACGCCGGATATTACCTAACAAGTAATAGATACGAGTCCCCAGATATTTTATACATTGGAGAAACAATAGAAAATTTGCACACATATATGGAAGAAAGTGAGTTTGATTGGTGGAATACTGGACAGTTTGATTCATTACCACCGTACTCTTTTTGGTGATCTAAGAATTTCTGGTTGTTGGCATGGGTTTAGTTCACATAGCGGAGAAAAGGCGTTGCTATGAAAAACACCCCAATACAGCCCCAGTTATTCCGTAAACCAAAAAGCCCCAGATGTCCACTTTTGTACCACCCCAAAAATACACCGTAAACTATCTTCGCCCGGTGTAAAGTATGTAAACTATACAAACATGTAAAGTTACAGCATAACCAAGACAACCCAAACTATATTCCGCAGATATAATTAGGCGACCTGCTCTATTTAGAGGGTGACCCCCCGCAATTCCTTCGGTACGGGGGTGTTATGGGTAGAAAATGCACCTTTGGTGTCATACTAGTTACATGGAATAAGCGTTTTTTGGGGTGCGTTTTTGTGTTCGGTGGACGACACTTTTGTATGTGTTTGGATCTATAAGGGGTGTTTCTGGGGCTCCTTTCGGCGGAAGGAGTGTCGGTTCGCCTTTTCTCGTTTACCCCCCCCTTGGGTGGGGGTGTTTTGGCGGCCTGGTGAGTCGGTTTTTCTAGGCTATGGAAGTTGGGTTACTCTCGGGTGTAGAGCTCGATGTAGCCGCATTGGAGGCATCTTCTGCCCGTCACCGCCATGGTGCGTACCTCGTCGCTCTTTATCAGGAAGCCTTTCTTCTCTCCCGTCTTCTCACGCCATTTTATGCGCTCTTCTTGCGTCATCCCGGCTCCCCCCAGACTCATTCCGGGCATAGGGGACACCATCCCTCTCATCATCGGGTTGACGGAGGGAGCGTTGACGTTTACGTACGCTTCTCCTTGGATCATCTCTCCGCCGCATTTAGGACATTCACTCATCGCAGGGCCCTCATCACTTGTGGTTCACTGATTGTCCAACTTGTTAAAAATGGTTTGTGGAGACGAGGGCGCCTAGGATGAATGCGACGCGAAGTCAGGGTGTGAGGAGCCTGCTCATGAGAATGGCGGCATATTAACCCCGTGAAACAGCTCTCTCTGCGCGAGGCTGGGCGTCCAAGTCTTTGAGGAGCCCATAGCCTATCTTCCCCACGCATAGAAAAAGGACTTTCATACAGTTGAAGATACCCGACTTTAGGTTTAAAACCTGTCAATCCGACTTTATACGTTCTATCCGTGAGGCTATGAAACCTAGATAGAATTCACGGTCCACGTTCGGTTGCCTGTTCTCAATATACGCTTCATAGATCTCCAGGGCCTGCTCGTCGCCTACCTTATCCAAAGCATTCAGTACGGTCTGTTTGCTGATATCCTGCGCGCCGTTGATCACCGCGATGAGGCGGCACACTTCACCGGCAACCACCGGCGCAAGATCCGGGTTCTCCTCGATCAGCCTACCCGAGTCGGCCAGCCGCTCGGTCCTCCACCTAATGAGCTCATTCATGGGGTACAGTGGGATGAGGTGGGCCACCTCCTCGCCGTACACCACCTCGTGGTGTTTCAAGAAGTCGCGTTGATAGATGGTCAGGAACTTGAGGCCGTACCCCAGCCTCATGGGGTCTCTCAGGTCCTCCAGTCGCTCCCACGGCAGGTCGACGAGCTTGTATTTGATACCCTCGGCGCATCCCTCTATGATCTCTTTCAGCCGATCCATGTCCGGGGGCTCATTCCGCACCACCACCAAGAAGTCCAGGTCGCTGAGCCCGGGCACGAAGTCGCCCCTCACGTAGGAGCCGAAGAGCACCAGCGAGTGTATCCCGGACAACTCGGGGGCGGCCGCGACCCTCCTCCTTATACAGTCCTTCAGCGACATCACCACGGCAGTAGCCTGCGCCTCTTGCCCTTCCCCTGCCGCTTCTCGGCGTCCTCCCTGCTCATCTTCTCCACGAGGCTTATGAGCTTCTTCAGGTTCTGTTTGTTCTGGAAGACCGCCATGTACCTCATGGCCTCGTCGCCGTAAACCGGCAGGAAGGGCCCCACCATGAACCGAGCCATGGGGCCGTAAACCGACGCCAGGGGCTTGAAGCTCTCCAGGAACAGTATAGCCACAAGGTCCATGTCGTTCCGGATGATGTGCTCCGCCACCCTGCGGATGATCTCGTCCTCCTCCTCGGGCGTTGGCTCCTCGAACATCTTACCACTCCAGTAATAATGTAAAAAAGGGGATTTAAGGCTCTAGCGTGCGCTGTACCACTTGATCTTGCCCGTCTTGTACCCGTAGGCGAGGCCAGCCGCCATCTTTAGCTTGAAATATTGTTTTAATAAAGCGATCCACGAGTCGGGGAACTGAGAGATATTATATAGACCGAGGAAAAGATCATCATCGATAATAAAAATGGCAAAAAAAGTCACGGCACCTGAAGAGTTCTTCGGCCACAGGCTTGGAGCCGACCGAAAGATAGCTAGGTGGGACAAGATCGTCGAGTACTTCTTGAAACTCCAGAAGGAGTCCAAGAAGATCAGGGTCACAGACATGGGACCCTCGACGGAGGGCCACCCCTTCCTCGCCGTCCTCATCACGGGCGAGGAGAACATGAGGAAGCTTGAACATCTCAGGGAGGTGAACAAGCAGATAGTCAACCCGGGCGAGCTCACCGAGGAGGACGTCAAGCCCCTGATAGAGGAGGGCAAGGCAGTGGTGATCCAGTCCATGAGCCTCCACGCCACCGAGATCGGCGGCACCCAGATGGCCCCCGAGCTGGCCTACGACCTCCTCACCCGGGAGGACGAGGAGACGAGGCGCATCCTCGACAACGTCATCAGCATCATGACGCCGTCATTCAACCCAGACGGCCAGATCATGGTCACCGACTGGTACAACCAGTGGCTGGACACCGAGTACGAGGGATGCAATACCCCTTTCCTCTACCACAAGTATACAGGGCATGATAACAACAGGGACGCCTTCGCCACCAACATCGTCGAGAGCAGGTACATGGCCCAGCTCATGTTCCACGACTGGCCTCCCCAAGCCTACCAGGACCACCACCACATGGGCAGCTACGGAGCACGCCTCTACGTCGCCCCCTACAGCGACCCCATCCACCCCCACGGCGACCCCCTCGTCTGGCGGGAGCTCCAGTGGTACGGAGCCCACATGGCCTACAAGCTCGAGGAGGCCGGCAAGAGCGGCATAGTCAACGCCGCCATCTTCAGCGGCTGGGCCCACCTCGGGTTCCACTGGATAGGCATCTACCACAACATACCGTCGATGCTCGCCGAGTCAGCCTCCGCCAAGCTCGCCACACCCCTCTACATCCACCCCGAGCAGCTCATCGAGGAGACAAAGCCCCGCAGCCTCGTCGGCACCAGGATGATGCCCCACTACCGCCCCACCACCAACTTCCCCAACCCCTGGCCAGGCGGCTGGTGGACCCTCCGAGACATCGTCGAGCAGCAGAAGATAGCCGCGTGGGCCCTCCTCGACCACGTGGCCCGCAACAAGGAGACCGTCCTCATGAACGCCTACCAGAAGGCAGTACGCCAGACCCAGAGAGGAGCCGATGACCCGGTCACCGCCTACGTGATCCCCGCAGCCCAGCACGACCCACGGACCATGGAGCTCCTCGTCGAGAAGCTGCTAGTACAGAACATCGAGTTCTTCAGGGCCAAGGAGCCTTTCACCGCGGACGGCTACATCTACGGCCAGGGCAGCTACGTGGTCCCCCTAGCCCAGCCCAAGATGGGCCTCGTCAAGACCCTCCTGAGCCGCACCAGGTTCCCCGACGACAGCTTCACCCGGCAGCCAGACGGTTCACCCCACAACCCCTACGACACAGCCACCGACACGTTGGCCGAGTTCATGGGCGTCGCGGTCCACCCCGTCGAGTGGATCACCGACGTGGAGCTGGAGAAGGTCGACGACTACAGGCAGCCAGTCGGCGTCGTCGACGAATCCAGCAAGGTGGGCTACCTCCTCGACACCCGCCTCAACCACGCCTACAAGGCGGTGAACCTCCTCCTCAGCCAGGGCGTCCCCGTCAGACGCGTCACGGAGCCCCTCTTCGCCGGCGACACCGAGCTGCCCCCAGGATGCTTCATCGTCGACCCCGGCCACGAGGAGAAGCTCACCGCGGTCGCCGAGGAGACGGGCGTCGACTTCCACGCCCTCCAGGTGCTGGAAGCCGAAACCAAGCCCGTCAAACGCCTCAAGGTGGGCATGTACCAGCGGTACTGGGGAGGCAACGCCGACGAGGGCTGGACCAGGCTCTGCCTCGAAAAGCACTGCTTCCCCTACACCACCCTCATGGACGAGGACATCCTCCAAGGAGACCTCTCAGAGTACGACGCCATAATACTGCCCCACGACCCACCCGCCATGATCACCGGCGGCGACGAGCTCCAGAAGTGGTGGAAGGAGAACAGGCCCGATTGGCCCCTACCCGAGTACCCGCCCGAGTACCAGTCAGGGCTCGGCGACGAAGGCAAGGAGAAGCTCAAGCAGTGGGTCGAACAGGGCGGCACCCTGGTCTGCCTCGGCGAGGCGGGCGAGTACGCCATAGAGACCCTCGGCCTCAAGGCCGCCAACACGCTGAAAGACCTCAAGCCCAAGGAGTTCCACTGCCCCGGCAGCACGGTGCACATGCTCGTCGACGTCTACAACCCCGTAGCGTACGGCATGGAGGAGGACGCCCTCGCCCTCTTCTGGGGAAGCCCCGCCTACAAGATACTGCCCAGCGGCGACAACCACAGGTACCAGGTCGTGGCCAGCTACCCCGACACCGACATCCTGGAGTCGGGTTGGCTCATCGGCGAGGAGCACCTAGCCAACAAGGTGGCCGTCCTCAGGGCCGAGGCTGGCGACGGGGCGGCGGTGCTCCTGGGCCCCAGGGTCCAGCACAGGTGCCAGACCCACGGCACCTTCAAGCTGCTGTTCAACAGCCTTATAGGCTAACCAACTTTTTTTATTAAAACCAGCAGACTCACTGAAATAGTAATGAAAAACTTGTCTAGCCCACGTCGTCGAACTCTTCGCTGCGTGTAGCCACGCCCTTGAGCCTCTGAAGCTCCCTGTAGATCTCGCGCCTTATGTCGACGATCTCCTGGCTCAGCCTCACGGACACGCCGGGCTCCAGCCCCTCCCTGAAGGCGTGCGCCTCCTCTACTAGCTTCTCGCTCAGCCTACGGTGCAGCTCATGGATCTTCTCCTCGCTCATAGCCTCACCTCGTCCATCCTCCCAGGTTTAGCCGCCTCGGGGGCGTCGACCGCCTCGACCCCCGAGTTCTCGACGCAGTCTATGCAAATCTTGTCGGTGAAGGAGCCGCAGTACCTGCAGAACCTGGCGCCACACACCTTGCACGTGTAGACCTTGCCTGTGCTCTGACCGCATATGTTGCACTCCTCAAGCATATCGACACCAACCCGGCTCTAAACCAGTGAATGACGGAGACAGCGGCCCCAAGATAACCCTATCATTGCACCGAAGAATACAGAAAGGTGTTAGCAGTCCACGGAGTTGCGTTTAACATGTGCAAGGATCAGTGAAAACATTACACGCGGCGAAGGCCCGCGGTTATGCCGATCCTAGTTAAACAGAACCGTCGACGGCTCACCCGTTTGTAATAATGAGTCAACCACGGCGTATGAGGGACGCCGCACTGAAAAGAATCAAGAAGTTCAGATCGACAGAGTCTGATCCATGCCAGTTACGGGACCAGGGCACCCTGAGAAACCTGATATCCCCGTCGCCGCAGTCTATATGGATTCACGTTGAAGCGGCACTTCGTCAACCCGTTCAAGGCGCGGGGCAGATGGTATAAGGGCAACGTCCACGCCCACACCACCGTGTCCGACGGCACACGGACCCCGGAGACGCTCGTCGACATATACAGGGAAGCTGGGTACGACTTCCTCTCCGTGACGGACCACAGCACGGTCGCCGACACGAGCGGCCTGGGGAGCAGCGGCTTCCTCCTCGTCCCCGGAGAGGAGATCTGCGTAGGCAGGTCCCAGGCGGGCACCCTGTACCACATCGTAGCGCTGGGCGTGGAGGAGACGCTGCCGTTCACCGACTTCGACAGGGAACTCGACCCTCAGCGCGTCGTCGACCACATCAACGAGGCGGGCGGCATCCCGATCCTCGCCCACCCCTACTGGTCCGGCCTCAGCCACCGCGACATGATGGCCCTGGAGAGGTACCACGGCGTCGAGATCTACAACACCAGCTGCGACTACGAGCGGAACACCGGCCTCAGCGCATCCCACATCGACGGCGTAATAGCGGCGGGCAGACGGCCGTGGATATACGCGGTGGACGACCACCACGGCGCCGACAGGCCCAACCTGCCTCTGGACGCCTGCGGCGCATGGATAAGCGTCAAGGCAGCGTCGCTGAACCGCGAGTCCATCATGGAGAGCATCCGGGGCGGCCTCTTCTACAGCAGCACGGGCCCCGAGATAAAGGACATATCCATAGACGGCGTCATAAGCGTCGAGTGCAGCCCCGTTAAGACCATCTCCTTCGTCTCCACGCCCAGCCTCGGCATGAAGTTCCACGCCATGGACGAGCCCCTCACCGGCGCAACGTACCCGGGGCGTCCCGGCGAGACCTACGTCAGGGTGGAGGTCACCGACTATATGGGAAGGACCGCGTGGTCCAACCCCATGTACAACGAGACCTGAGACACGGCGGCGAGTGAATCACAGGATGGACTAGGCGCGCCAGCGTGTTGCTAAATTCCTGGAGTTAACATTTACGTTCAACAGATGTTTTCAATTAACTAGAGGTGGAGGAACACGAGGATGTAGTATCCATCCTCTCAACGCTGAACCTCGATAACATAGAAGAAACCATATCACAACCATACCATGAGACCGGTCCAGGCAGACCACCAAGGAACCCACTAGGCATATTCAAAGCATTGATGATCAAGCAACTGAGATATATTCCCAGCGACCGGGAGCTTTATCGTAGGCTCTGGAACGATGAAGCCCTCAGAGAGATCTGTGACATCGAGGATCACGAGAAGCCCTACCACCCATCCCAGCTAACCCGGTTCAGAAACAGGGTAGGACCAGAGAGACTCGAGGATATCATGAACAGCCTTCTGGGGGAACTCGTGGAGGGCGACATCATCAAAGGTGAGACGTTAGCCCTGGATGCTACCTTCACCCGAGGCACGGAGCAGGCGGGATCCAGGTGATGACAGCCATGGGGTTTCTGACCCTGAGAGCCGTGTAGAGAGACGGTAAGACGTATGATCTGGGCTATAAGGCTCATCTAGCTGTGGATGCGGACTCTGATCTGCCTGTTGCTGCTGTCGCGGCTTCGGCTAACGAGAACGAGAAGAAGCATGTCGAGGAACTCTTGGATAAGGCTTCGTTGGTGGTTGATGGGTTCGAGGCTGTTGTGGCTGATTCTCAGTACAGCAGCAGACGTGTACGAGACTGCATCTTAGAGTTTGGGGCTAAGCCAGTGGTGCCTTATATGTCGAATCAGGCTCGTGGTGAGCCTGTGCTCAGGGTTGACAGGTTCTTCAGGACCAGTGGGTCGGCTGGGGAGAGAAGGATCTATGGTTTAGTGAGGGCCTCTGTCGAGAGGGTTAACTCCCGGTTGGAGTTTGTGGGTTTGGGGTGTTTGAAGCTTCGAGGTTTGAGGAGGGTCATGGTTCATGTGTTGCTCTGCATCATTGTGATGCTGCTTGTGGCTGTGGCGGCTCTTCGGCTGGGTAGGCCTTGGAAGGCATGGTCGTTGGTTTCTTTCTGGTGGTGAGGTTGATTTAAACATGTAATTTAGCAACACGCTGGCGCGCGAGGGTTAACCTGTGAAGTACTCGTATACCGCCTTGCTGACCTGGGCGATGGCCTCCTCCGCCTCGTAGACGTCCTCGGCGCCCATGGTGAAGCAGCTGATCACGTACTGGTCGCCGGATGCCTTGACGGTCACAACGGCGACGTCGTTCCTTATGCCGGGCAGAGACCCCGTCTTCCGCTGAAGCACCATCTTCTTCGCGGGCAGGTACTTGGGTATCCGGTACTGCCCCGTCTGGCACTTGCCCATTATGGCCAGTATCTCGTCGCAGCTCTCCCTGCCCGCCGCCTCCCCTTTAACGATCAGTTCCAGGAGGCCATTCATCTCGTTGGGAGTGGTGATGTCGTTGTCCTCGACTCCGAGGCTCCAGCTGCCGCCGTACTCCCTCGCCTCGGACACCTCCCCGAAGAGCCGGATGGTCATCTCCTCCAGGGGCAGGTCGTTGACGCCGACCAGGTCGAAGAGTATCTCCCTGCAGTACCTGACGACCCGCGTACTGTGGAGCCCCAGCTCGTCGAGCGTGGCGTTGACGTTGTCGAACCCCACCTTGCCCACGATGAGGTCCGTGGCGGTGTTGTCGCTCACGATCATCATGAGGCTCAGCAGGTCCCTGAGGCTGACCCTCAGGCCCTCGGAGAGCTCCTTGAGTACGCCGGACCCGGGAACCTTGTCAGCCTCCCTGAGCACCACCGTCTCGTCTGGGCTGAGCGCGCCGGCCTCGGCCTGCCGGAAGAACTCGACTATCACGGGCAACTTGAAGACGCTCGCCGTCGGGAACAGCCTGTCCCCGTTGTGGCTCGCCTCCTCGCCCGTGCCCAGGTGCTTAACGGAGACGCCGAGGACGCCGTCGAAGCCCTCGGCCTGCTCCTTGATCGCATCGATTAGACTCATGGGTGATCAAGCGTGTCGCCGCGTAAAACAGTAACTGACCGACTTGTTTAAGGCTCGTTCAGCTGGGAGTCAAAACGATGGCGTTGCTTCTGCCTCCGAGCATTTAGAGTCACATACGCCCCGACGAGGGCCAGGGCTGACACCACGATGAGCCATGGTCGGCTGTCTAGGTACCCCAACGCTATGAAGGCGAAGACGATTACCGCCGCGAAGTAGAGGGGGTACTCCCTGTAGCTTCCACCGAGGACGCCCATCAGGTTCTAACTGCTTCAGTTTATCATGAATTTAAACATTGTTGTAGCCTATGTGTCTCGGCGTCGATCCAGTCAAGGGCGTGGGAGGAACCTCTATTTACGTGCGCCCCCATTCTAGGCTGATCACAATGCCTGAGGAACCCGTGTACGAGGCGGAGGTGGTGAGCATCGTTAAGAGCTGCAGCGCAGGCCACGAGGTGGGAGACAGGTTCGAGATTAACACCCACAAGACGGGCGGCATCTGCGGGTACTGCTACCACGACCTGTTCCCGACTCTGATGAACATGTGCTACGGCGGCCAGATCCCGTGGATGAACAACGAGGAGTTCAAGTACGAGTGCCCAGACCGGTACAACCTGGTCACCTTCAAGGTCACCAAGAAAAAGTAGGGTAAGTCTCTCCCAGTTTTATTCTATGTCTATGCGTGCATGCCCTTTTACTCACAGCCTTTGCTACAGACCTCTGTAGCGTTATAATAAGGCTTATTAGCTAAGCCGTGTTCCCCTCACAAAATCCCTGGGTGATGTCGATGGGGGAGGAGCTGCAGCCTCGGAGAAGCATGTTCTGGTTCGTCCAGGGAAACGTCAAGGTACTGATGTTCTGCAGGGTGCTCTGGTCCGCAAGCACAAGCATAGTGTACCCCTTCTTCAGCCTATACATACTGGCGCTGGGCGGAACCAGCACCGAGATTGGCCTCATCAACGCCCTGGGCATCATAGCCGGCATGATCCTCTACCCCGTCGGCGGCTACATCGCAGACAAGGCGGGGCGCGTCAAGCTCATCGGGTACAGCACCTTCCTCTACGCCTTCACCCACCTCTTCTTCGTCGTCGCCAACGACTGGAAGATAATAGCGCTGGGGCAGTTCATGAGCCAGCTGCTGCTCTTCTACATGCCCGCCATGAACGCCCTAGAGGCGGACAGCCTGCCCCCCGGGGTGCGCGGCAGGGGCTTCGCCATGATTATGGCCGTCCCAGGAGCCGTCAGGGTCGTGGCGCCGGTCGTTGGTGGCTACGTCATAGAGTGGTTCAAGGCCAGCAGCGACTTGACGAGCGACCAGGCCATCGTGATAGCTGTCAGGATATGCTGGACCGTGGCCTTCGTCACGGGGCTGTTCGTTGCTTGGCTCAGGCTCCGCTACCTGAAGGAGACGGTATCGGAGGACGAGGGCGGGGAGAGGTTCAGCTTCAGGCAGATTCCCAAGATGATAGTGCCGGCTTACAGGAGCATCATGGATAGCATAAAGTGGATGACGCCGAGCCTCAGGGTCATCGTGGTCATAGAGATGTTCGCCAGCTTCTTCATCGCCATGAGCGCCCCCTTCTACGTGGTCTACGCCAGGCAGGTCATAGGCCTCGTGGAGAGCCAGTGGGGGCTCATCATGTCCATCAGCGGCCTCGTGGGCATACTGGCGGCGTTCCCCCTCGGCTCCGCCACGGACAGGGTCGGCCCCAGGAGGATGATCCTCTTAGGGATGTTCATGGCCCCGCTGATCGTTTTCGGCTACCAGTACGCCGGAGGCTTCTTGGGCGTCGCTGCTGTCCTGGTGGGGCTCAGCCTCTGCAACAACATTATGATGCCGGCGTTCAGCACCATAATAGCCAACATCATCCCCCGCAGCCGCCGGGGCCGTCTCTACAGCCTCATCGGCGAGCGCGGCATAACGGTCAGCTTCGGCAACTTCTGGGGCGGAGGCTTCCTGCTGTTCCCGCCGGCAGCAATCGGCGCCTACGTAGGCGGCTGGGTGTACAAGATCGACCCCAACCTTCCGTGGATCATAACCGGGGCCGCGCTGGTGGTCTGCGCCGCGATGGTCTACCTGTTCGTCCACGAGCCGGAGGAGGCGCAGGTCTAACCTGGATGGAAAGTTCTTTCAGACCCATCCATCTATTCAGACCCCGTGAACACTTTGACTGGAGCCGCATCACCGAGGAAGCTCCTTGAGGTAGATCTGACCACAGGGGAACTCGCCGAGAGACCCATCCCGCCGGAGACGTCGGAGAGATTCCTGGGAGGGCTCGGGCTGAACGCGTGGCTGCTGTACCGGCACACGGGCTCGGGGACGGACCCTCTCGGCCCCGAGAACGTCGTGCTCATCTCACCCGGGTTGCTGACGGGCACCGAGGCGCCGACGAGCCCCAGGGTGGAGGTGACCACCAAGTCACCCCTCACCGGCCTAATCGGCACCGGCAACTCTGGAGGCCACTGGGGCCCCCGGCTCAAGAAGGCCGTCGACGACAATTTGACCCGTTACTACCGGCTCAGGGGCTGGGACCCAGAGACTGGGATCCCCACGAAGAAGACGCTCAAACGCCTCGGGCTAGGCGAGATAGCCGACGACGTACCCGCCCAGTGACCCAAACCATCCACACAAAATAAGAGGAAAACTAGGCTGTCATCAAGGCTGGTATGGGATGGTTCACCAGTATGCAACAACGTATGAATGTACAAACCGAGGAAAAAACAACGCCTATTTAGCCATCATCGAACATTCAGGCTTCGAAGACCCTCGTTCTTAAACTTATAAATCCTTTAACCCATGATCCAACCATGAAGCCACTCGTTTTGATCAGCCCGGGGACACTCAACGTGCCCGAGGACGTGTCAGGCACCCTCAAGGACACAGCGGAGGTGGTGTACCTCAAAGGCGACCTGGATGAACACGTCGCCGGGGCTTCCGCCCTCCTCGTCGGCGGGGAGCGTATAGACGCAGAGTTCCTCGCGAAGGCGCCCAAGCTGGGCGTCGCCGCCAGGTTCGGCGTCGGCTACGACTCCGTGGACGTGGAAGCCTGCACCGCCAGGAAAGTGTACGTGACTCACACACCTGATGTGCTGTCGGGCGGCGTCGCGGACCACACCTGGGCCCTGATACTGGGGTTCATGAGGCGCATCCCCGAGGCGGACAGGTTCACGAGGGAGACATGGGCGAAGAGGGAGAGGAGGCTGCCCTTCGGCTGGGACATGGAGGGTAAGGTCCTCGGGATCCTGGGCCTGGGCCGCATCGGCTCAGAGGTCCTCAAGCGTAGCCAGGGCTTCGACGTCGAGACCATGTACCACGACTTGGTTGAGAAACCAGGCCTGGAGGAGAGGTACGGCGTGAAGCGGGTCGACTTCGATACGCTGCTGAGCACCAGCGACATACTCACCGTCCACGTGCCCCTTACGCCGTTGACGCGGGGGATGATAGGGGCCGAGGCGCTCGGTAAGATGAAGCCCTCCGCCGTTTTGGTGAACACGTCCAGGGGGCCAGTCATCGATGAGAAGGCCCTCATCGAGGCTATCAAAGGGAAGCAGATACGGGGGGCGGCTCTGGACGTCTTCGAGAAGGAGCCCACGCCTCTGGAGAACCCCCTGCTGGAGCTGGACAGCGTCGTAGTGACGCCGCACTTCGCCTCAGCCACCTGGGAGACTAGGAGGAAGATGGCGGAGACGGCAGTCGCCAACATAAGGGCGTACCTGGAGGGGAGGCGGCCGCCGAACCTGGTGCCCGAGCAGCGGGACGCGGAGTTCTAGCCCCACCTTTTAAATCCGCTCACACCTATTTCCGTGGACTCGATGGACATATGGGTTAACATCCCGGTGATGCTCGCCTGCTACGGCTACATAGTCGCGCTCATAGTCGTGGCGGGGAGGCTGGGCGACCACCCAGCCGTCCCGAGGGGCGTCAGCAGGAAGTTCCTGCACGCCATGATTGGAAACCTGCCGTTCATCATGCCCTACTTCACGGACAGCCTGTTCCCGTTCCTCGTGGCCAGCCCCTTCATAGCGGTGACGTACCTCGTCTCCCCATACTCGCCTTGGCCCGGCTTCGCCGAGAGGATGAGGGGCCTCAGCGAAATCACCGAGGAGGGACACGGCACAGGCCTCATACTCTACGCAATGAGCTACAGCGCCCTAGCCCTCATATACGGGACGAGGCCGTACATAGTCGCCGCCGGGATACTACCCATGGCCTACGGGGACAGCGTCGCCGCGCTCGTCGGCACAACTTATGGTAGACACAGGTTCAGGGTCTTCGAGTGGAAGAGCCTGGAGGGCTGTCTAGGCATGTTCGCCGGCAGCCTGCTGTCGCTGCTGGCGGGTATGGCCTACTTCTCCATGATATACGGGTTCAGTCTCCAGGCCCAGATGGTCCCAGTCCTGGCGGTGTCCGCGGTGGTCACCGTGGCTGAGGCCGCGAGCCCCCGGGGGCTCGACAACGTGACCGTGCCGGCGCTGGGGGCGTTGACGTTCATCTTGATGAGCGGTGGCGCCTGATGGTCTTCGTGGTGATCGACGGCCTAGACGGATCCGGGAAGAGCACCCAGGCGAGACTCATCTGCAGCCGAATCGCCGAGAAAGGGAAGACCTATGTCCTGAGGGCCCATCCCTCGTCAGACAACTTCTTCGGCCGCCTAGGCAGGGGCTGCCTTCTCCTCCACGGGAAGAGGGCGCGGCTCGCAGCCTCCCTATTCTACCTGTTGGACGTGGTACGGTCGCTGGTGCTCTACAGGTGGCGGAGAGTGGACTACGTTGTCTTCGTCAGGTACCTCATGGGCACCGCGTACCTCCCCGAGCCCCTCCACAGGGTGGCGTACCTCTTCTTCTACAGGCTGGTTCCCCTGAGCAGCCACATGTACTTCATCGACGTCTCGCCGGAGGAGGCGTACAGGCGTATAGAGGCGGGGCGCAGCAGGAGGGAGATGTTCGAGTCCCTGGAAAAGCTCCGGCAGGTCCAGGGCAGGGCTCTGTCTCTCACAGCCAAAGGCCCCTGGACGGTCATAGACGGTGACCGGCACTGGAGAATGATCCACCGGCAGCTTGCTGAGCTCATCGGTCTCTGATCCTGGTTACGAAGAATAGTCCTATGGACAGAGTCACAAGCTGCACGTAGAGGGGGGCCGTGAAGCCGTATCTCTCCAGCAGCAGCCCCGCCAGCCAGGGCGCAGGCACGGCGCCCGCCCTCCCGTAGGCGTCGAGCTTCCCAAGCACGGAGCTCCGCCGCTCCCGTGGTACGATCTCGGTTATGAGGCTTGTCCAGCTTGGCATCCAGAAGCATATGTCGATGGCGCTGACGCCGTTGAAGAGGACGAAAGCCCACACGGACTTGAAGAGTATGAACCCGGTGACGGTTACGTAGGCCATGGCCACGCTGGCCATGAGCATCCTCTTGCGGCCCACCCTGTCGCTGAGCTTCCCCAAGGGTATGCTGCTCAGAGCCCAGAGGAGGTTGAAGCTGGTGCTCATGAACCCCAGCTCCAGGGGCGTGAACCCTTGGTAGTCGGTGAGGGCGCCGTAGAAGAGGCTGTAGGCCACCGCGTAGCCGAACCCCATCGTCAGCATGATCAGGTACAAGACGACGTTCTCTCCCTCAGGGAGAAGGGCGTCCCTAACCCTCGCCCCGAAGGGGGCTGCGTCCTTCTTCCCGGTGTCCGGCGTATGGGTCTCTTTGAGGTAGAAGTAGAGCAGCGTCAGCCCGATCACGTCGACGACGAGGGTTACGTATAGGATGGGTGTGTACCCCGCCTTAACCGCGATGTAGCCTCCAGCCGAGGCCATCAGCGTGCTCGTGCCCTGGCTGACGGCGAGGAGTGTGCTGAAAGCCGTGGCCCTCTGGGCGCTGTCCACCGACTCGGTGATCAACGCGTTCCTACCGGGGTTCCCCATCATGAACATAGCGGTGAACCCGATGAAGAACGCGAAGACCAGCAGCGCATAGTAGTGCCTCGACACGATGAGCACCGCCATGGCTGCGACCCTGCAGACGTTGCTGACTATGACGACCGGCCTCCTCCCGTAGTTGTCGCTGATGTAGCCCCACGCCAGCAGCCCTAGGCCGGTGCTTACGTTGATCATGGTCTGGATGACCCCCAGCTGCCCGATGCTTATGCCGGTGCTGAGGAGGTATGGCTGCCATATCACGTAGAACATGCCGAACCCTATCTGGCTGATGAGGGTCTGCGCCGCCAGCACACGGATGTTGCCTTCCAGTGCGAGGACCCGGCTAAGCGATTTCATGGCTCAGAGAACCTAGCTTGATATCGCCCTCTCAGATAAAAAGGAGGCGGAGTCTATGGGAGAACCTCGCCGAAGAGCTTCAGGTTCTTCCTCACGTCGACAAGGTCGTACATGCCTATGTTCCAGGCGTCTATGAACTCGTGGAACTGGAGGGCGTACCTGATGGCCTCCTCCGCCTGGGCCCTGAGCCTCCCCGCGTGGAGCACCTTGATGACGTAGACGAACTTGCCGGCGTCATGAAGGTCCCGGATGGCCTCGATCCTGTCCTCCTGGGTGCCGTCGTCCACGTAGGCCCCAGCCATGTTCAGCGTGGTGCAGACCACGTCTACCTCGGGGACCTCCAGCGCCTGCCGGAGAGTCTCGGTGCTGTGGGTGGATAGCGCCGTGGCTCTCACCCGGCCCGTCTCCTTGGCGTCCAGGAAGGCCTTGAGCGCCCCCATCCTGCTGCTCAGTGGGCCGGAGACGTATGGGCGCCCCGCCGCGTCCCGCCTCTCCACGGGCGTGGGAGGCACGATGTGGAGGAACATTATGTCCACGTGCTCGGTGCCCAGGTCCCCTAGGCTATGCTCCACGGCCTTCAAGCCCTCCTCGTAGGTGTGGGCGTTGGTCTTGTCCGCGACCACCACCTCTCCACGGGGGACCAGCTTCAGCCCCTCGGCCACGTGGGGGTGGGTGCCGTAGTCGTCGCTGGTGTCCCAGAAGTTGACTCCCAGCCCATAGGCTTCCGCGAGTCTTCTTCCCCCCTCTGGCGGCGGTACGTCTCCCTGTGTCTTGGCGCCCTCGGGGCCCTTCTTGAAGGTGAAGGGCTCGGTGCCGTAGCACAGCCTCGAGACGGTGAGCCCCGTGTCGCCGAGCCTTGTGGTGAGCCTCATACCTGATCCTAGGACGTCGGCGTGTGAAAAGGGTTAGTGGTGGGCTACTGATCTTGGGTGGGGTGCAGAGCCGCCGGCTAGGTACTCATATCTTTTTATTATCCGCTTTGACTAGCTACCCCATGAGTTCTGAGCGCCCTATGGGGCCGTTCATGGTCGTCTTCGGCGGCCAGGCGTTCTCCCTCTTCGGCAGCAGGCTGGTCCAGTTCGCCCTCGTCTGGTGGATAACCGAGACCACGGGGCTGGCGTCCACCCTGGCCTTCGCCAGCATCGTCGCCATGCTGCCCCAGGTGCTGCTGGGGCCCTTCGCCGGCGCGTTGGTGGACCGGTGGAACCGTAAAACCGTGATGATGGTCTCGGACTCCTTCATAGCCCTCGTGGTGGTGGCGCTTGCGTTCCTCTACGGCACCGGCGCCATACGGCTCTGGCACGTCTACCTGGCCATGTTCACCCGGTCCCTGGGAGGAGCCTTCCAGTGGCCAGCCATGCAGGCCACGACGACCATGATGGTGGACAGGGGGAGCCTCAGCCGGGTCGCCGGGATGAACCAGAGCCTACAGGGGATGGCCGCCATCGTAGCGCCTCCGCTGGGGGCGTTCCTCATGCAGGTAATGCCGATCCAGACCATACTCTTGATCGACGTGGCCACCGCGGTGCTCGCGGTGGGCCCCCTGTTCTTCATCAAGGTTCCTCAGCCCATCCGCGAGCTGACCGAGATGCTGGGGCTTAAGACCGTGCTAATGGACATGAGGGAGGGGGCCATGTTCGTGTGGAGGTGGAGGGGCCTCAGGATCATCATGGGGATGTCCATGGTCATGAACTTCCTCATGAACCCCGCGTTCAGCCTCCTCCCCCTGGTGGTCACCAACCACTTCAACGGCGGCGCCGTAGAACTGGGGTGGCTCCAGTCGGCCAACGGCGTCGGGATGATAGCCGGCGGCCTCCTCCTGGGGGCGTGGGGAGGCTTCAGGAAACGCATAGTCACCGCCATGACGTCGATAATCATAGGCGGCGTCTTCATAGAGGCCTTCAGCTTCATGCCCCCCGAGCTGTTCCTGGTGGCCGTGGGCTGCGTCTTCGTGTTCGCCGTCTTCAACACCATAGCAAACGGGACCTTCTTCTCCAGCATGCAGGCCGTGATCCCGCCCGAGATGCAGGGACGTGTGTTCACCATCCTCATGAGCCTCAGCGGCGGCATGACGCCTATAGGCCTGGCGTTCGCCGGCCCGGTCTCTGACAGCCTCGGCCTGTTCATCTGGTTCAGGATCGGGGGAGTCGTGGTGGCGTTGATAGGCGCCGCGGCGTTCTTCATACCGGCGGTGATGAACCTAGAGGAAGAAGCCGAGCTGCCTCAGACCGAGGCCTGACTTTTTACTGGTAACGCAATCATAGCCAGGCAAGGGATACGCATTCACTTGAGCTCTAGGGCATAGGTAAATCAATAATACCCGCTTTGTCAACCTTTTTATGTGGACAGGCTCAAGGTGGGCAAGCTCGTGGGCGCACTGGCCCTGGTGTTGCTCTTTATGTGGTAGGGAAACGTCTCGGGCAAGTAGACCGAGACGTCCGGGTTGGCGTCCAGGACGACGTCTATGCCTCCGACGTGGTCCCAGTGCTCGTGGCTGAGCACTACGCAGTCTATCTCCGTGACGTCGACGCCAAGGGCTTCTATGTTGTGGGCGAAAACTTCGGGGTCGCCCCCCGTGTCGAAGAGGATCGTCTTGTCCTCCAACTCGACGAGGCAGCTGAACCCCCACTCGGATACGCAGCTCTCCTCGAACGGGTTGTTGTCGTAGAGGATGGTCAGCGTCCCACTGCACTCCTCTAGGGTAAGGGCGTGCTGATGGGTCTCCTGTCCGTCTCTCGGCAGGTACCTAGGGAGGAGTATGGCAGTGATGGCGACGACCGCGACTGCGACGGGTAACCATTTACTTAGCCTAGACACCTCCGTCAACCGACCCAAATTTACTGTCTGCGGTGATAAGGTCTTTCCATGCTCGATGCTGACGCGTCAGTATTGGGGGTTTGAGTCTCTCTGGCTGGAAGGAAAAACAATGGCAATACCATGAAATTCACATGGCTTCCAGAGAGACTCCAATGCTTACCCAGACGGCATAATTTAAACCCTTAGTTGGCGTCCATCATAAAAATTAGATGACTCCAAACCTCTTGCACGGCTTCTGATTAGGCTTAGGTGCCACGACTTGTTCCTCCACCACTGGGACAACTCTACACGAAACCCAAGGACGTAGCCCACATACAGTTCCATGATTTAAGCTACACAGTGTTCCCTCAGGCGTGTTGATAGCTCTACTTGTAGGCTCTGCCGATGGTAAGCTCCGCGATGTCGGCCGCGTAGTGGCTTATCTTCTTGATGCCCTCCCTCATGGTTATGATCGGGGAGAGGGCTGTAAGGTTGTTGTACTTCCCGAAGTAGGGAAGAGGCGTGATCTTCTCATACAGATCCGCGATCTTCCGCTGGTTGTCTATTATCTCGTTTACCCTGCTAACGTCTTTCATCATGTAGGCCCTCACGGCCATATCGTATGTCGTGAAGGCGATCTCAGCGGCCTCCTGTATCGTTGAGTAAACCTCCGTCGGCACGGATATATCTAGGTCGATTATGGAGATCATGCTCTGCGAGATCTGTGCCATGTGGTCGCCGATGCGCTCGATCCGGTGGACGAGGGTCTGATAGTCGAGGCAGTCGAGGGGGTCGAGGCTCAGCTGTTTCGCGAGGAAGGGGTTGATGGCCGCCAGCCGTATCATCCTGAGTAGGAGAAACATGAGTTTGTCGACTTCTTCCTCCAGCGAGTATATCACTTGAAGTAGCTCCCGGTCCATGTTATGAAAGGAACTCAACACGTCCCTGCACATCGAGTAGGTGATGATGTGCATCCGCTCAATGCTAGAGATCACTGAGGCCCGCGACTCGTCCAGGAGCGTCTGCAGCGTGATGCTGCCCGCCTCAGCCTCAATGATCATCATGTAGAGCTTGCTGGTCACATCCCTGATGGCTGACTGCTGCTGCGAAGTGAAGTACCGGTTCGAGGTGAGCTTTATGAAGGAGTACCCGTTGAGGAACCCCGCGATTATCTGCCTCACTATGGACTCAATGTCCTCGTTGAACCCTATGAGAAGGTGAAGCTCCCTCTTAGGCTTCAAGTTGAAGTCTTCCCCTGGGCTGAGTAGCAGGTTCTTGTCCCTCTGGACCGTCATGGTCACGGTCTCACCCTTGCTCAAGCTGTTCTCTTTAACCCATTCCTTGGGAAGAGTGACGGCGAGGGAGCTGCCGAGGGACATGATCTTACGTTTTTCCATCAGTAAGGGGAATGGAACGGCACTCATATAACTTTCTAAAATAAGTATAAATGGACTAGAATAAATCTATATCAATCTAGATAGATTCACATACATATTAAGAATTATTGTGCAATATACATATAGCCCCGTGGGTTGTGATAGCTGAGGAGAAGCCGTAGTCGTGCATCAACGATAATTCAAGATTCGCATATGGTAGTATATGTTAGAGGCTCTATTTTGACCCGGCTCCCTCAAGGTGAGACACAGTGAAGAAAATGATTATCACCGATTGGAGCGCTCTGCTGAAGTGCAGTGACTGCGGACACGAGCATGAATCCAGAGTTTACGGAAGATGGGATATAGACACCTGCACGATCACAAGATGCCCGATCTGCAAGAGGGTCACGAACCACGTGATAATAGGCAGGATAGCCGAGACATCCGACTACGACGAGTACCTTGAGAACCGGACTCTTATCATCAAATAACTAGGGGTGCAGAATGGTGGATGCGGTTCACCTGAATGAGTCACCTCGAAAGCTTCACGTAGCCGCCGCTCAGATCGGCCCCATATACGAGAACGAGCCCCGGGAGGAAGTGGTGGAACGCCTCATAGACCTTATGGAGGAGGCCGCCAGGAGGAAGGCCCAGCTCGTCTGTTATCCGGAGTGCGCCCTATCCACCTTCTTCCCGCGGATGCTGCTGACGGAGGAAGAGCTTCTAAAATACTTCGAGAGGTCCATGCCGAGCCCCTCCACGCAGCCCCTCTTTGACAGGGCCAAGGACTTGGGCATAGGGTTCCACCTGGGGTACGCTGAGCTCAGCGAAGAAGGCAGGTACAACACCTCTATACTCGTTGACGCTGAAGGCCACATCACAGGGAAGTACAATAAGGCGCACATCCCGGGGACCGCGGAGCCTGTGCCTGGCCAAAGGTTCCAGCATCTGGAGAGGAGGTACTTCAAGGAGGGAGACACAGGGTTCAAGGTGTGGGACGCTTTCGGCGGCAGAATCGGCATGGCCATCTGCAACGACAGACGATGGCCCGAGACCTGGCGGTGCATGGGGATCCAGGGAGTGGAGCTGGTCATAATCGGCTGGAACACGCCCTTGACCCACTACAGGAAGGCGAAGTCGTACAGCAGGCTGGCGGAGTTCCACAACAAGCTGTCCATGCAGGCCGGGTGCTACCAGAACGGCACATGGGCGGTGGGGGTCGCACACTGCGGAGAGGAGGAGCCAGGCTACGTCCTCATGGGCCAGAGCATGATCGTCTCGCCGCTTGGCGAGGTCATCGCCATGTCCTACGCCAACGAGGACGACCTCATAGACGCCGTGATAGACCTGGACCTCTGTAAGGAGATCAAGGAGGGGGTCTTCAACTTCGAGCTGTACCGTCGCCCCGAACTATACAAATTGATCGTGCAGTGAAGTCACGGGGCAAAAATTGCCCCCATTCATTTATGCATTAATCCGTCAGACAGATCCCGTTGAAACTCTTGGAACAGCTGCGAGTTTTTACCTCAGCCCGTCTGCGTGTATGCCCCTAGGCATTTTTTACTTAAATGTATCTAAAAAATATGATTGGTTCCCAGCATGCTACCTGCGGTAAACCACTTTACCGTCGATGACCGTCATCAACGTCCCGACGTTCTTCAGGTCCCGTGGGTCGATGGACAGCGGGTCCCGGTCCACGACCACCAGGTCGGCGAGCTTCCCCTCCTCGATGCTTCCCTTGACGCCCTCCTCGTGTGAGGCGTAGGCGCCGTCGATGGTGTACGCCCTTATGGCCTCCAATGGGGTGCATCCCTCCCCGGCGTAGAGCGCCTCGCCGCCGCTGGACCTGCGGGTCACCATGCCGTAGATGCCGAGCCACGGGTTGCTGCTGCAGACGGGGCAGTCGCTGTGCCCCGGCGCCGGGATACCGCGGTCTATGAGGGTCCTGTGGGGCCACATCCACCTCATCTCCTCCATGCCCCTGTGCCTCTGGTAGGCGTCGCCCAGGTCGTGTATGAAGCCGGTCGCCGACGCGGCGATGACGCCCAGCTCCAGCAGCCTGTCCTGTATGGGGGGCGTGACGTAGCAGCAGTGCTCTATCCTGTGCCGGTGATCCGGCCACGGCTTCTCTTTGAGGGCCTCCTCTATCGCGTCCAGGGCCAGGCCGATGCCCCTGTCCCCGATGCCGTCCAGCCCCACCCTGAGGCCCGCGAGGTGCGCCCTCCTTACCCTGTCGGCTATGTCGTCGTAGTCGTACAGGAGTATACCGTAGTTGTCCGGCTCCCCCACGTAGGGCTCGTTGTACGCGGCCGTGCGTCCGCTGGTGCTGGTGTCGTAGACCCACTCTATCTCGGTTATCTTCAGCCACTCGTCCCCGAACGGGGTCTGTATCCCTGAGGCGATGAGGCTCTCGAGCATCCCCTCCTCGCGGCCGCTCATGTGGACGCAGAGCCTGACGCCCAGTTCACCGCTCCGCCGCAGGATCTGCATCGCCCTGAACTCCTTGGAGTCCACCATGCTGGCGTGGACGGTGGTGAGGCCGTTGGCCACCAGCTCCTCGACCACCAGTGGGAGGCCCCGCAGGTACTCGTCCAGGGTGTGCTCTGGTATCCTGGCGTAGACCAGGTCCTTCGCGGCCTCGAGGAGGACGCCTGTGGGGACCCCCGACTCGTCTCTCATGATCCTGCCGTGCGGCGGATCGGGTGTATCCTTCGTTATCCCGGCGGCCTCCAGCGCCAGGCTGTTGACCACGCCCACGTGGCCGTCGCGCCTCTGTATGTAGAGGGGGTTCTCCGGGGTGACAGCGTCCAGCTCCCAGCGCGTCGGGTACCTTCCCAGCCTAACGTTGTCGAGGCGGTACCCCAGCAGCCAGCTACCCGATGGAGTGCCCTCGGCTTTGGCTTTTATGCGTTGGAGGAGCCCGTCCACCGAGCCCACGTCCGGGCCGCAGGGTACGCCTCTGACGAGGAACACGCCGTAGGAGCCGGGGTGCATGTGGCTGTCGATGAGCCCCGGCAGCATGGTGCGGCCCCCGAGGTCGTGCTCCTCCGTGGCCTCGCCGACGACCCCGCCGACATAGTCGTCTGAGCCCACCCTGAGTATCCTGCCGCCCTTGATGGCCACGGCCTCGGCGACGGCGTCGTCCTCGTCCACCGTGATGACCCTGCCGTTGACGAAGGCGACGTCTGCGCAGAGATCGCTTGGAGCAACCATGTGTAAGATATCTGGGGCGTCGATACTTGAAGGCTGCTAGTCCTCGAGGAGGCTCTGCAGCTTCATGAGGAGCCTCCTGTCAAGGTCAAGCATGGTCTTGAGGTGCAGCCAGCTCTCTATCAGATGCTCGCTCCCTTCCTGGGGGACGTCCGGGTAGTCGAGTCCATCCTGGTCCATCTGGGTGATGGAGATGTCCTCGGTGACGAGGGAGAGGAGGTGCTGGACCTCCTCGTCGCTGAGTATCAACGCGTACCTGTCGAGCTGGGTCTGCCACTCGCTCTTCTCCCTGTGCTCGAGTATCCTGAACACCTGCTCGCTGACCGCGTCCAGCAGCTTCACCTCTTCCTCTAGGAAGGGGCCGTTGAAGCTCTCGGGCTTCTCCTCCAGGTAGTGGATCTCGACTGATCCCATCGTCTTGTCGTAGACTCTGATGGATGACTTGATGCACCACTCGGTCTCCCTGAACCCGTCGGTCTTGAACTCCTTGTCCTTCACGACGATGCGGGCGACGGCGGCCTCAGGGTACTGCATCCCCGCCGGCAAAAGTTCAACGATCCCTTGAACAGTCTCCTCGACGGTCAGGTCGGGCTTGTCCAGCAGCTCTGAGACGTTGTACAGGGCGTTGAGCTCCCTGAGCCTGAGCCCGTGCTGGGTGAGGAGCTTCTCCCGTTCCTTCTCGGCCTTCCTCCTCCGCTCCTCCTCCTTCATGTGGGTTAGCGCTATGCCTATGCTCTCCCCCAGCCCCTCAAGGAACAGTATCATCTCCTCGGTGTACCTGCCTTCGTCCTCGTCGTTGAGCTGAAGCAGCCCGATTATACTGTCCTTGCTGCGTAATGGTATGAGCGCCACCGACTCGTAGCCCTCGGCGTTACAGACGTTCCTCGTGTGGATGAGTCTGTCTTCGTCGGTGGTGGCGCGTAGCAGCTCCGACGTGTTGTTCGAGTGGAAGCTGCCGCCCTCCGTGAAGAAGGGCTTGGAGCCGTCCGTGCGTCCCAGTATCACGAGGCCGCACATGCACTCCAGGACCGGCTTCCCCCCGCGGTCCCTGATCAGGTTTCCCTCGTCGTCGTAGCCGCAGAGGCTGCTCTCCATCTCCACGTGTACGTCGCTGAACCCGTCGTAGTAGAAGTAGGGGTAGTCGTCGCCGTCCCTGAGCCTGATCCCCACCGCCGAGACGCCCGTGAACTCCTTGACCGCGGTCAGTATCTGCTCGATGGCCTCGTCTGGGGTCTCGGCTCGGTTCAGCCTCTGGAGAACCTCTAAGGCTAGGCGCTGCAAGGCGGAGTCACCCACACGTCTCTAGTTACTGTCCTCACATTATGACTTCAAGTAGAAATTCTTTATGTGAGTTAGCTCGTCTCTCCCAAGTCATTGGACTTTCAGCGTGGGAGACGATTCGTCGGCGTTCAGAGGCGCACCATCCAACGTGAGAACGTAGCCGTAGTCCCCGGGCTCGTCGGGTGTGTACTGAAAGACGTACACCGCCTCGCTGTCAGGGGCGACGTTCACCTCCTTCGTGACGCTCGCCACTGGCACGCCATCCCTATGGATCGTGCAGGTCACGTTCTCACTGAGGCTGTGGACGCGCATCGGGTTCCTAAAAGAGACGGACACCATGACCGGCTGCCCAGTCTCGACGCTGCCCACGGCAGCCCCGTCCAAGCCTCTCCACTCCGAGGAACCGTACAGGATGTGAGGCGCCTCCATCAGGGGGTACCGGGTCGTCGAGAAGGGCAGCCACGTCTCCAGGAACCAGAGGTGGGCCCTGACTCTCCCCCTGACCTCCATCTTCACCTCGCCAGAGTACCGCCCAGCGGCCTCCATTATCGTGGAACGGAGGGACTGGGTGTCGCCGACCCTGAGCTCCACCCCACGGTCCACCAGGCCCAGGTAGGAAACCTTCTCTTTAGGAAAGGTGAACGTCTCCTGGACGAAGGCCTCGTCCTCTACCAGCAGCTCAAGCTCCACGTCGGAGACGGAGGGCTGGCGGACCGTGACGGCGCTCAGGGTGACGCTTATGATCCACCGCCTGGCGTAGTCAGGCGTCTCGGTCACCAGCTTGGTCTCGTCGTCTACGGCGGGGAGGGTGATCGCCAGCCCGAAGCCTAGGTCGGGGGCCCCACCTGAGAGCACGTCCCTGAGGTAAACCGACATCTCCTCCTCGCTGACTCTGAAGAGCACCTTGAGGCTCTTGAGCTCATCGTAGCTCGCGTAGAAGCTGCCCAGCTCCCGCCCCGCCATGATGGACATGAAGATGAGCACCAGCGTCAGCGCGCTCACTATGTCGCCCCTCTCTATAGGCCTAGGTTTAGCCATCTCCAGAAGGATGGGAAGCCGCTGAATATAGTATTTATCGACGCCTTGTGATCCGTTCACGTTATACCGATCTTCACACACTAGTGACACCGTGAACCAGGTTGCATAGACTGGGCTCGGTCACCGTGGACAGGGTGAAAACCGGCAGGGACCTGAGGAAGAGCCTGCAGGGACGGCTCCCAGAGTCTGAGGTGCTGCTCATAAAGCCCAACTGGTACAGCCCCCACCCCAGCAACTACACCGACGCGGACGCCCTCCGCATGGTAATGGAGGCCGTCGACGCCAAGGTGATAGTCGTCGAGGGCTACAGCATGGACAGGCAGGACGGCTCGATGAGCTTCACGGTGGACGGCGAGAAGGTGGACTGGGGATGGCTCATGCGTAACCCCGGCTGGGAGTGGGTGAAGGAGGAGGGCCGCTGGGACCAGATCCGCTCCCAGGACAGGTGGTTCAGGGACGACCACGGCTTCACCGACCTCTTCGAGGAGCGTGGAGCCGAGTACGTCAACGTGACCGAGGAGATATGGAGGGGGAACACGGTGGAGAGCCGCAGAGTGAAGAAACGGTTCGAGGAACGGTACCCCACCGCGTTTACCGAGGAGATCTACGGCTTCATGCCTAGGCGCCTCGCAGCCCACATGGGGTTCCCCATGGTCAGCCTGGGCCGCGTCAAGGGCTACAGGGGAGAGTACCCCAGCCTCTCGCTTAAGAACATGTTCGGCCTCATCCCGGACCCGTTGAGGGCGTGGTGGCACGGCCCCGACAACGCCAGACTGGACACGAGCATCATAGACATCACCAAGCTCTACGCCTCTTACTTCAACCTATACGGGATCAACGAGGCCGTGAAGACCCTCGTCGCCACGGACCCAGAGGGAGAGGTCAAGGTGCCTTGGGGCAGGTACAGCGTGAAGCCAGGCCACGGGCTGGTGGCCCACGGCCCCAACCTCCTGGAGCTGGACGCCGTCACCTGCGGCCTCATAGACGTGGACCCCGGGAAGGTGGGCTACCTCCAGAAGGGCGGAGAGGTGTTCACCAAGTACAGCGTCGAGGACGTGGAGAAGGCTGAGGCGCTGCGTCGTCATTACCTGCAGCCGTAGCCTATGGACTTTAACAAAAAACCAAAGAAAATTACGTAATCTATAAAAAACCCTGCGGGTTATGGTTGCTAATTCGGAGAGCCCAGCATGGAGCAGCTGATCCACAACGGCGTCATGGTCCCGTCGAGGTACGAGGCCCAGGGATTATCGGTGAAGATCAAGGGGAAGGAGCACAGGCTGACCCCGGAGCAGGAGGAGCGGGCGGTGGCGTGGGCCAAGAAGATAGGCACCCCATACGTCGAGGACCCCGTCTTCGCCGAGAACTTCCACGAGGACTTCAGCATGCTCCTGAGGTTCAAGGTGCTTCCCGGCGACGTGGACTACACAGACATATACCGTATTGTCGAGGCGGAGCGGGAGTACAAGAAGAACCTCGGCAATGAGGAGAAGAAGCGGCTCGCCGAGGAGCGTAAGACCGTCCGGGAGGCAAACAAGGAGAGGTACGGCTACGCGTTCATCGACGGGGAGCGCTGCGAGCTGGGCAACTACATGGTGGAGCCCAGCAGCATCTTCATGGGCCGCGGCGAGCACCCCTATCGCGGCAGGTGGAAGGAGGGGCCCCGCCACGAGGATGTGGAGCTAAACCTGAGCCCCGACGCGCCCAGGCCGCCGGGTGATTGGATGGACATCCTCTGGGACCCGGAGAGCATGTGGATCGCCCGGTGGAAGGACAGGCTCACCGACAAGATGAAGTACGTGTGGCCCCACGACAGCAGCCCCATCAAGCAGAAGAAGGACATCGAGAAGTACGACAAGGCCGTCGAGCTCAGGGAGAACCTGGACAGGGTCAAAAGGTTCATAGCGGAGAACCTCACCAGCGAGGACGTGAGGCGCCGCAAGACGGCCACCGTCTGCTACCTCATAGACGAGCTCAAGTTCAGGGTAGGCGACGAGAAGGACGAGGATGAAGCCGATACGGTTGGAGCGTCAACTCTTCGAACCGATCACATCACTTTTAATACGGACGGAACGGTCACTTTCGACTTCCTAGGCAAGGACAGCGTCCCTCTGAAACTCACTGATGAACTAGATGCACAGGTTGTGGAGAATCTACAGGAGTTCGCTGAAGAGGAGATCATTCGGAGCAAGATATTAGAAGAGCTAGTAGAGCCTCAGACTTTAAGAGAGTTGGAGGCGAAAATAGGCATCAAGGAGGATACCTTAATGATGCATATTTCTGCTCTTCGCCAGCGTGGCTGGGTTATTGAAGTCGAGGCGAAGAACGATGACTCTCTCTACTCCAAATCCCCTGAACCCGGTACACCTACACTCTTCGACGAGGTGAACAGCAGCGTGGTGAGCCAGTTCCTCGACGAGGTAATGGAGGGCATCAGCGCCAAGGTGTTCAGGACCTGCTACGCGACGGAGGCCGTGGAGTCCAGGCTCAAGGAGCTGCCCGTCGAGAGGGACGCCCCCGACTACAGGAAGAAGCACGTGGCTACCCTCGCCAACCTGGAGGCGGCCATCACATGCAACCACAAACGCACCATACCCAAGACCTGGGAGCAGAGCCTCACGCGGCAGAAGGAGAGGCTGGCGGCCCGCAAGCAGAGGGCCAGGGAGAACATGCGTAACTACCGTGAACGCATCAGAGACGCCGTCGCCAAGTACGAGGAAAGGATCGCCGGGTACGAGGCGAAGCTGGAGGAGGACAAGAAGAAGCTCGACGAGTACAAGCAGGAGCTCAAGATGCGCGAGGCGGCGGACAAGTCCACGAAGGGGATAAAGAAGCGCATCGCCTCCAAGAGAAGCGTCATCAGGAACGGCAGGGAACGCATAAAGAACACGAGGGACAAGCACAGGGAGCGCGTAGCCAACCTCAAGGAGCTGATGGAGACGCGGCGCATGAAGGACGAGCAGATGATCGAGAAAGCCACGCTCCAGATCGAGGCGAAGGAGCTGACCCGGGACTACAACCTGGGCACCAGCCTCAAGAGCTACGTCGACCCCCGGGTCTACTATGAGTGGGGCCGCGACGTGGACTACGACTGGCGCAACTACTACTCGTCGACTCTGGAGAAGAAGTTCAGCTGGGTGGACCCGGAGCCCCGGGAGCATGAAGCAGAGTAGATCAAGGTCCCGGTGCCTGCTTGAACATTAAAACTGTTTTCACCCGTGTCCTCCCCGGGTGGACCCTCATGAACCTCTGTCTGACCGGTCTGTCCATAGTCTCCGCGGCCATTCTGTATATAACCAAGACCCTGCTGCCCGTGACGGAGAGCATCCTAGAGTTCACGGTGGTCTCCTTGATCAACATGGTTTTCCTGCTCTACTGGAGCCTCTGGTTCGTCACGGCGGTTCCTCCCATACTTGGAAGCCTTTACCTGTCCCGGGAGGATCCCGAATACTACAGGTACGCCGTCCAGAACGCCGCCGCGGTCATCGTGCTCTACGTCCTTAAGATACTCTTAAGGTTCGACGTCTTCTCGGTGGCCGCTTAGCCGCCGCCGATGGGGGGCATCATGAATACCCTGTCGCCGTCCCTCAGAACGGTGTCGAAGCCGTCCAGGCTCCTTATGTCCACCTCGTTGACCGAGAACATCAGGTAGTCGAGAAGCTTGCCCTCGTCATCGTACACGTATCCCCTGAACGGGTCGCCGTAGAGGCTGATGAGGTGGTTGATCAGGTCCATGACGGTGGCGCCTTCGGGCAGGGACAGGGTCTCGTCTCTCTTCCCAGCGGCGTCCCTGACCATGGCGTAGTACCTCAACTCCACCTCCAACCCGGCCACCCTCGATAACGTTATTGGTTCCAACGCGATCGTATTAAATGAGTTTTATGCCTGTGAAAGGATACGCCGGGAAGTACCTGAGGGTCAACCTATCGGACGGCAGCCTGGTAGACGAGGTGTACGACGAGGCTACGTTGAGGAGGCACCTAGGGGGCACGGGGATGGGCGCCAAGGTCCTCTACGAGGAGGTGCCCAGGGACATCGAGTTCAGCGACCCCAGGAACGTCGTGGTGATAGCCAGCGGCCCCCTAGGCGGCACCGCCGTAGGCGGCTCAGGGACCATCAGCGTGGTCACCAAGGGCGCCCTCACCGGGGGAGCCACCTCGGTGCAGGCCAACGGCCTCTTCGGCGCCTACATGAAGTTCAGCGGCTACGACGGAGTCATACTGACCGGGGCGGCTGACGAGTGGAGGTACCTGGTCCTCAGGGACGGAGGGGCCGAGCTCAGGGACGCTTCCAGGTTCCTCGGTCTCGACACCTACGAGGTGACGGACGCCCTCCGCGAGGAGCACGGCGGCGCGGGGAGGGGCGCCAGCGTGCTCTCCATAGGGCCCGCCGGGGAGAGCCTCGTCCGCTGGGCGGGTGTCTTCGTGGACCACGGTCACAGCGCCAGCCACAACGGCCCTGGCGCCGTCCTAGGCTCCAAGAAGCTGAAGGCCATCATAGCGTTCAGGGGCGTCGGCCGGGTAGACGTCCACGACGCCGAGGCGCTGCTGGAGGTCTCCCAGGAGATGTACGAGGACGTGGAGTACTTCAAGGGCACAATAGGCGGCGTCGAGCGGATGTACAAAGGCGGCTCGGGGGCCCTGCCCATCAAGAACTACAGCACCTACGACTGGGGCATAGAGCCCGGGGAGCTGGACAGGTTCAACGCCAAGAGCGTCCGAGACAACTACCAGAAGGACAGGATGCAGTGCTGGGGCTGCAGGCTCCTCCACAGCACCATGTTCGAGGTCGAGGAGGGCAGGTACGCCGGGGAGGTCGAGGAGCCGGAGTACGAGCAGATGGCGGCTTGGGGCCCAGTCATCGGGCAGACGGACGTGGAGGCCGCGATGATGCTCAGCGGCCTCACCGACAGGCTGGGGCTGGACAACAACGAGGCGGGCTGGATCGTGGGCTGGGTCATGGAGTGCATGGAGAAAGGCATCCTCACGGAGGAGCAGGTAGGGTTCAGGACGGGCTTCGGAGACGCCGAGGGCGCCGAAAGGTTACTGAGGATGGTGGCCAGCCGGGAGGGCTTCGGAGACGTCCTAGCGGAGGGCGTGAAACGAGCCTCCACGAGGATCGGTGGGAAGGCCGCCGAGTCCGCAATCTACACCATGAAGGGAAACACGCCGAGGGGCCACGACCACAGGTACAGGTGGGCAGAGATGTTCGACACCTGCGTCAGCAACACGGGCACCATCGAAGCCCACACGAGCGCCATGAGCCCCGGCGCCCAGGGACCCGAGAACCCCATGGAGGTCAGCGGTGAAGTCGCTCGGACCAAGGGCCTCATGCAGATGGAGGACAGCGTCGGCACATGCCGGTTCAACACACGCATGAACGCCGAGAGGATCGCCAGGGCCGTCTCGGCCGCCACCGGGTGGGACATGGGCGCCGAGGAGGCGTGGGACGTGGGCCGCAGAGCGGTGAACCTGATGAGGGCCTTCAACCTCCAGACGGGGCTCACAGCCAAACACGACAGACCGTCCGCACGCTACGGATCGGTTCCCGTGGACGGCCCCATCAAAGGCATAGGGATAATGCCTCACTGGGACGAGATGCTGAGAAACTACTACACGCTGATGGGATGGGACCCTGAGACAGGGGTCCCCCTCAGGGAGACCCTTGAAAACCTGGGGCTAGGACACGTCGCCGACGACCTGGCCCTCTGACATCATATTAGTAGGACCATGCCTCTCAGGGTGATGAGGAGGGCGCCCGCCGCCGTCCTCAGAGTCACCGGCTCCTTGAATACTATGACCGAGGCCAGCATCGTGAGCAGAGGGTAGCCAGCCGCCAGGGACACGCTGAGCGACAACCCCGACCTGGTTATAGCCGCGTAGTAGAAGTAGTGGCCCACGGCGAAGCTGACGACGCCGGCGAGGACGTAGTAGGCCGCCGACGTGTTCAGCCCCCCGACGCCCAGCCTGCCGGTCAGCGCAAGATAGGCGCCGAACATGATCCCCGCCGCGACGCAGCCGTACGCCGTGCCCATTAAGGGGTCCACACGGTCCCCGGCCATCCGTACAAGTTGCGCCTCGGCTGCCCAGCAGACCGCCGCCATCGAAGCCAGCTGCCAGCCCTCCAACGCATTAACACCCTCCATCAACGAGGCGCCGGAATTCAAGTCTTCTGATCCCCTCGATACCGTTTTATGCCGTAGGCATCAAGTTGAGTCCATGAAGAATCTTGTTAAACGAAAACTAAAGGCTGGCAAGCCCGCGCTGGGCACATGGGTATCCATAGGACACCCCGATGTGACCATGTACCTGGCCGACATGGGCTGGGACTGGCTCGTATGCGACATGGAGCACAGCCCCTACGGCCCCGAGACCTACCACTTCATGGTGCAGGGCATGCTCTACGCCAGGGAGCGGTGCATGCCCATGTGCAGGATTCCGTGGACGGACCTCATCTGGATAAAGAAGGTCATGGACGCCGGCGCCACGGGAATCGTGTCGCCGCGCATAGAGACCAAGGAGCAGGCCGAGGAGATGGTGAGGCTCATGAAGTACCCGCCGTGGGGTGAACGGGGAGCGGGACCCAGGCTCGCAGCGTTCAGGGACCCTGACTACTTCGCGTCGGCCAACGAGGAGACCCTCTGCGTCGTCATGATAGAGACCGCGAAGGGCGTGGAGAACATCGACGAGATATTCAGCGTCGAGGGCGTGGACGCGTGCTTCGTGGGGCCCAGCGACCTTAGCCTAGACATGAGGATACACCGCCAGTACACCCATCCCGAGTTCCTGAAGACATTGGACAGGATCGTGGAGGCGGGCAGGGACCACGGCGTCGCGCCTGGGATGCACTGCTTCACGACGCCCGGCCCCACGAACATCAACGAGGCCATAGAGAGGGGGTTCCTGTTCTGCGCCTTGAACAGCGATACCATGTACCTCAGGAACGGCGTGAACGCGGCCTTCGACCACGTCAAGGGCTGGAAGCCGGGGCAGCAGGGCGAGGAAGTGGACGTCTAAGCCTTTATTTATAAATAATCGATCAATCGATTGATCGATCATTTATAAATAACTGATCAAGTCCGACGAAACACACCCCCGCGCGTCAACCTCATCACGTTTACAGCTGTCGTGTGGTAATGGAAACCTATTCAAAGCTTAGATCCTTTCGGGCTTCCTTACCTCAATCTCTTCCATGCGGCCGACGTCTATCTTCACGACAAGGTCTGCCTCTACCTCGTACAGGACCCTCTTCCCCAGAGCCTCAACGCCTGGCTCCTCCATGTTGGCGCCCTCCAGAAGCTCCAAAAACAGCCCCTGCTTATTCAGGGCCTCTTCCTCTTTGAGTAACGCCATCATCGCGCCCTCCGCCAGGCTGTCCCTCTGCGCCTCGTCCTTGCCCCAGACGTTTACCTCGTAGACGAGGCTCAGCCTCTGCCCCAGCGTCACATAGGGTTTAAGATAAGTGACCTTGACGTTGCCTTCCCCCTTCTTAGGCGGCCGACCGAGGGCCACGGTCCCCTCCCTGTAATCCACTGTGTACGCCCGGGAGCTAGCCTTAATGCCGTCCACCTCCACGCCGAGGAGCGGCCTGACGAGCTTCTCCGACAGGGTGAAGACCTTCTCCTCGCCGTCGCCGTCGAAGACGTCCTGGACCTTGTCGTCCGGCACCACCGGCCTGCCGATGCCCGAGTCAGCCGGCTTGAAGCCGCTGTTCGTCACCTGAACGTACGGGAGCCCCGTCTTGGGAGTCACCCCCGTGCCGCCGATGCTTCCCTTCTTGACGTCCTTCAGATTCTCCTGCAGAGCCTTTACGATGGCTTCCTCGATCTCAGCGAACATCCGGTGCACCTGTGCATAGGACTTTGTCCTCTAGTGATAAAATATTTTGGAGATTCCATGTACGAGTCACCAATAAAGGGACATAAAATACTGATGTATACAGTTCCCCGAGGCGTTGTTTAGAATCATTTAGTTACAATCATTTCTTTTCAGCACCCGAAAGACAATTATTATGATAGAACAGAGACTACTTCTAGTGTTACAATATGTATAGTTTTAAGAAAAAAGCAGCTATACTGCTAATAGTATTACTCTCTCTGACTTGGCTCACTCCGATGTGCCACGCTCAAACCGCTTCAGCCACCATATCTGGTATCGTTAAAGACAGTAACGGAAACCCCGTCGCGGGCGCCACCGTCAACCTGTACGGCGTAAAGGCTTCAGGCACCACCAGCGCATCTGGTACGTTCTCGTTGAGAGCTACATTCACCACTAGTTCTTACTATGTCATCGCGAGCAAGACTGGTTACGTGAATGGCAGAGCCGACTTCAAGGCGAGCGTCAAGTATGTGTTTCTCTATGGTAACCAAGCTACACTAACCCCAAACTATCTCAACATAGTGATTAACCACTACCCCACAGCAAACGTGAACGGCCCGTACTCCGCGGAGGCCACAGATTCCATCAGCTTCAACTCCTCGGGCTCAACTGACCCCGATGGTTTCATTGTCCAGAACTTCTGGGATTTCGGCGACGGAACCAACTCAACGGACGCTGATCCCTCACACGCATACGCCGAGCCTGGAACGTATACCGTGTCTCTCAAAGTAACCGATGACTCTGGTGATTCGCATACAGCAACAACGTCAGCCACCATTTCACCAAAACCGCCGATAGCAGACGCCAACGGCCCGTACATAGGGGGAGCCACCGACGCCATCGAGTTCAGCTCTGAAGGCTCCCACGACCCCGACGGCAACATAACACAGTACGAGTGGGACTTCGGCGACGAAAGCGAGCACAGCTTCGAGGCTGACCCGAGCCACGTATACACGCTGCGGGGGAACTACACTGTGGCCCTCACGGTCACCGACGACGATAACGTGACCGACACGGACACCACTTGGTGTGACATCGCTCCGCGGCCTCCCGTACCGAACGCTAACGGCCCCTACGCCGGCATAACAGGCGACTCGATCCCCTTCAGCTCCGCGGGCTCCTACGACATAGACGGAGACATCGTGGAGTACCGGTGGAACCTGGGCGACGGGTCCGGGGTGTTCATGGAAGAGAGCCCGAGCCACGTCTTCACCGAGGTGGGCAACTTCACCATCACGTTGACCGTGGAGGACAACGAGGGTCTAACAGGCACAGCCACCACCTACTGTATCATAGAGCTGCCCCCCAACGTGCCGCCCGAGGCGGACATCTCGGCCCCCACGGAGGGGACCGCGGAGTCACCCATGACCTTCAGCTCCTCGGGGTCGGTGGACACCGACGGCGAGGTAGTGGGGTACACATGGGACTTCGGGGACGGGAGCCTCGTCTCCAACGACGCCAACCCCGCCCACACCTACGCCGAGGAGGGCACATACACCGTGACCCTGACTGTCACCGACGACAGAGAAGGCACAGACACCGCTACCTTCACCGTCACCGTTGAGCCCAAGCCTTTCCCGATCATTCTCCTAGTAGGCGCCCTCGTGGTGGTCGGCGGCGCGGCTGCCGGCTACTACTTCCTCGTGATGAAGAAGAAGCCGGTGGTCAAGGCGACGGCTCTCCGCGTCACCGTAGACCCGTCCGATGTCCCGGGAGACGGGAGGTCCACCGCACAGGTCAAGGTGGAGGTGCTGGACGACGCCGGCGCCCCGATAGCCGTGGATAAACACACCGTGGTGAGCCTCTCCACGACCCTCGGAACCGTCAAGAGCCCCCTGACAATCGTCGAGGGCAAGTCCGAGGGCAGGGCGACGCTGACCGCCGGGTTCGAGCTTGGGGCAGCCACCGTGAAAGCCGAGGCCGAGGGACTCAGGGCTGGGTCTGGGAGCTTCTCGGTGGTGGAGAAGAAGCGGTACTGCATGCACTGCGGCGCCCAGATGAGCACCGGCGAAAACCTGTGCCCCAAGTGCGGAAGGATGCCGCCCTCAGGCGTGGACGTGAAGGAGTGCAGGAACTGCGGCGATGTCATACCGGTAGTCGCGAATTTCTGTGGCGAGTGTGGCGCCGGTCAGCCCGATGTGGCGGCGGAGAAACTAGGCGAAGACGTCTAGCCCTCTTTTTTCCCTTTTTTACTTTGTTATACCGGCCTAACCCTGGCTAGGTGCTGTATCACGTTCGCTATCCTGGGCGCGTTCTCGTCGTCGGTGTCCTTGAAGCCGACGTACCTGACCTCCTTGTCGGGGTGGGGGTTCCTTATGGCGTACTTGTACCAAACCCTCTCGTTGGGGGAGAGGAGGTACTCGTAGTAAGGGTTCCTGTCGCCCTTGACCTGCAGCTGGGTGTAGTTGTGCAGGAACAGGTCCGGCTGTATGTGGATGGTGCCGTCCACGTACTCCAGGGTTATCTCCAGGCACCCTTTGTCGCTCCGGAGCGCCCCCGCCCAGTAGTAGAGCAGGTCGAAGTAGTCTAGTACGCCGAACTTGCATATCTCGCCGATGTTGCCTTCGCCGGCGATGTACTGTCGAGTTATGTAGCCGAGGACGGTGGCGGCGTAGTCGCCTATCGAGGCGTCGTTCAACGCGTATGACGCGCCCACGGGGCTCTCCATGTTGGTTAGGGTGACGCTCTTGGCCATGGTGTCGATGTACTTCCGGAGCACCATGATCTCCTCCAGCAGGCGCTCCATCTCAGACTTTATGTCCTCCTGCATCTGGTTCCAGTCCTCTGACCGGAGTATTTCGCCGGGGTTCTTCCGGATTGGCTCAAACTTACTCAACTTAATCAATCCTCCACAGTCGTGATTATAGCCTTGACGCCCGTGGCCTTGATGCTCTCCACGGCGTCCCGGGCCATCTGAAGACTATTCTTCCTGGTCAACGCCGACCTTGGGATCCTCAGCTCGAAGGTGGCCAGCTGGTTGCTCATCCATCTGAGGGCCAGCTTCACCTTCGGTATGCCCACCGCGAACTTGGACTCGTCGAACACGGCTGCGTCGAAGACCCCTATCTCCTCGCTGATGGGCTGCCTGTAGCTCCACCGGGTCATCCGCCGGGGTATCGTGGGGGGCTTCGGGGCGGAGAGGCTCTTCTTTACCTCCTTGTTGTTCACCTTGGCCTTCCCGTTCTCGATGACGAGGGTCTGCCCCTTCTTCACTTCGCCGCTGAAGGTTATGGTCTCGCCTGTTTTCAGGTTGGTCAAAGTGGGGTCGGTGATGGCGTCCTCCTCCTCGGGTGCGAGGGTGACCTCGATCACCGGCTCCGCGTCGTAGATGCTCTCGCTGCTGAAGCTCCACATGTCCCCGGACTGGACGGTGAACTCCCTATGCACCTCGGCCTCAGGGTTCTCCACTATCTCGATGGGGTAGTCGAGGGGAAGCCTCAGGGCCATCCTCACCGAGTCCAGTATGGCTCTCATGGTTCCGCCCCCCTTGTACTCTATTATGGCCCTCTTGAGGCGGCTCCTGAGCTCCGGGTCAGACTCGCCCGGGCTCCTGCCGAGGTTGTAGATGCGGGTCAGCCTGTCCAGGTCGTCGCTGGCGGCCGTGTCTACCCAGTGGGCCTCGAGGATGGAGTCCAGGTCCTTCTCGGACTCGTCGATGCGTTTACCGAGAGCCGTGACGAGCTCGTAAACGATGGAGGCCTTGTCCCAGGTCATGTAGAACTCCGGGAACCTGTCCAGTATCCTCTGGGTCCTCTCCAACTAGCCTCCTCTCCGCTCCCTCTCCCTCAGGAGTATGTTGACGTCCCTGGACAGCGCCATCTCCTCGGGTCTTATCTGTATGTTCTCCCTGACGCTCGTGACGGGCTCCGCGTCGAGCCTGATGGCGGTGAGCTCGAGCTCGTTCACGTCGTAGACCCCCTCGACCTGCAGGCTGGAGTTCACGATCCTGTGGTAGACCACGTCCTCCCCGATGTCCAGCGACGAGACGTAGTTCCTGATCATCTCCTCCACGTGGTTCCTGACGCGGGTGGGCGAGGCGCCCCAGTTGTAGGTGACGGTCACGTTCACGTCCATGTTGACGATCCTGGGCCTCGAGAACTCAACCTTGATGCCGGCGGCGCGGGTGTCGTCTATCACCGCCTTTATGGCGTCCTCGTCGCCGCCCTGGACGACGACCTTCACGACGCCCTGGACGCCCTCGGGCATGTCATCGATGAGGACCGAGGTGACTCCCTCGACGCCCTTTATCGCCGACCCGAGGGACGCCAGCGACGCCTTCCCGGCTACCTCGAGGGCGTGTCTCGCCCTCTCCCTGAAGTCGTCGTCGGTCTCCACGTCCACCCCGGTCATGATGTCGCTTCTGTTGACGACGTACTCGACGCCCACCACGGGCCGGGGCATGACCACGAGGGCCCCCGCGAACACGTTCCCCGCGGTGCCGGGCTCCAGGGCCCGGACCGACGCCTGGGCCTCCCATTTCCCGTCGGGGGTTCGCTCCAAGGACCTCTCATCGGTGGTCTCGTAGGTCTTGGTGAACTCCGCTACCCTCGAGTAGTTGGAGACCTGAGTCCCCGCCGGGATGGTGATGGAGTCGTAGCTCACGTAGTCAACGAAGAAGTTGGTGTTTGGGTCGGGCTTGCCGCCGTCTGGCAGCCACCTCACCCGGTCCCTGTCGAGGGCGTAGTCGGTTCCCTCCTGGAGCTCCTGTGCGGCTCCGTCCACGGTGGCCTCCACCTTCACGATAGATTTGACCGGGGTCACCTTGAGCTCGTATCGGTCTCGGCCGGTCTCCAGGTGGGCCTCCTTCTCTATCGTTATGTCCGGCGGCGGCGTGTTCCTGCCGAAGGTAACCGTCCCGGTGGCTGGCTCCGCCTGTTTTCTTGTGACGCCGAGGATGGAGGTCACGAGGTCTAGCGAGCTGCCGTTGGCCGTGTCGATGTACCCCGCGTCGTAGACGTGGCCGAGCTGGGCGTACATGTAGTCGATCTCCCTGCTCACGGACTCGACTATGGTCCTTATGACGCTGCCCGGGTTCGCGTCCGTGAGGACACGGGCCTCGCCTATCGAGTAGAAGACCTCGAAGGCCGTGTCGTCGTCGGGTTTGGCTCCCTCGGGCAGCCACTCGACCCGGCCCTGGTTCAGCCTGTAGTCGGTGCCCTCGGCGAACGTCACCTCCTCTCCGTCGACGTACCCCTCTAGCTTCTCTATCTTCTTCGCGGACGGGTAGCCGAGTACGTAGCTGTTCCTGCCTCTCCTGTAGCCGTGTCTCTCGTTGACCACGCCCTCCGTGATGTGCCTGATTACGCTGTCCCGGGTCTCCTCGTAGCTTCTCCTCTTGAACGTCATACCTCCACCTCCAGGCTGAAGGGGTACATTATCTCAACGAGCTCGACGCTCCCCACTGGCTCGACGGTGATGAATATGTCTATCCTGTTGGGCTCTCCCTTCACGGTCTCCACGGCGATGTCCGCTATCCGTCTGACCCTCGCGTCCTGGGACACGCACTCGTAGGCGTAGTTACGAGCCAGCTGTCTGGTGTTCTCGTTGTTCACCTCGCCGATGAGTTCGTGGAGCCTCGAGCCGTAGCTGGAGAGGCCGAGTTCGCTGAGCTCGCCCTCCATGGTCCTGAGCCTCAGGATGATGGCTTGGGCGAGGTTGTATTCCTCGCCGATGATCTCGAGGTCGCCTCTCGGGCTCGATGTGAGGTCGTAGCCTAGATCCAGTTCGACCAGTTTCAGGTCTCTCCTGAGCTCTTCCTTGGACATGTACTCACCATATTACACTAAAATATCTAGTCTGGGGGGTCGCTGCATGACAGTGTGTACTCCGTGGCGGCGCTTTTCTCAGACGCTTCTCCCCCCTCAATGAATGCACACCGTTTGTTAGTTTATATTGACTTGTGCTCCCTTTAGCGTTAACGGTGCGGTTGCCTCGATGTTCGCTGTCAGGCCGGCTTTTATCTCCACCGTCGTGTCGCTCTCCATCTTGACCCCCGTCGCGCCTTTGAAGTCCATGGTTGTGCTGCTCGTCATCGAGACCCCGGTCTCTCCTTTTATCGTTGTCTTCGTCCCCGCCTTGAACTCCATGTCCAGCGTGGTTTCCATCTTGGTTTTTTCCGCTTTGAACTTCATGGCCTTCTCGCTCTCCATGGTAATCGTGTCCGCCTTGAAGGTCATGTCGCCGGTCGCCGTAATCGAGACGGCTTCATTGCACTCGATCTCCACGTTCCCGTCTCTGTTTATCGTCAAAATGGTCTTCCCGGCCTCCAGGTTCACGATATCCTCTGTCATCGTCAGCTTTATCCCGCTGGGGAACTCCACATAGACTCTCCGGGCGTTTTCAGCGTTGCCCGTTCTTTCCGGCGCGACGTAGACGAACTCGTCGATCTCGTTGGCTGGAGGCTTCTGCGTATCATTATATAATCGGCCAATTATCACGGGGGCCTGTAGATCCCCGTTCAAGAAGGAGACGAGGACGAGGTCATTGATGTTGGGTATGTTCACTAACCCGATCTGCTGCGTCGCGATGGGGATGTCGCGCAGCTCTATGTCGCCATCTTTAGCAACTACGCCTCTGCTGAGCAGCTTCACGTGGCACCGGTAGAAGTCGTCGGGGCCGGGGAATACGTTCGTCACCACCCCCACCTCCGTCACGTATATCTTCCTTATCTCTGCCTCCACGATTTTCCTGATTACCTCAACCATTCCCGACATCATTTCTCTCTCCAGCCGATTAGAGTCGTGAATCCAGCGGCCTTGCTTATATAGTGCTCGACGCTCCTGACCTGGAAATCTCCGTTCATCTTCGAGTGCTTCATGCCTGAGACCTGAATCTCGTCTCCCAGCTTTATCTCGGCGTCGCCTATGATCTTGAACGTCCCGGAGAGCGTTTTCTTGATGTTTTCATTCAGACCCTTCGCCATGCCTTCCGCCGTTTCCTCGTTTTTTACGCTGGCGTCATGTACAACGAACTCGGCATCCATGCGCAAGTGCTCTTTCACGTCTTTGAGTTTTTCATCGTTTTCCGCTGAATACTGTTCTTTCATGAAATGCTCTACAAATGTCTCCCCGACCACCCTTACGTTGCTCGCCGCTTGAAAATCCTCGTGGGCGTCTGCCTGGATTATGTTGACACCGTACTCCAGCGTATATGAATCGCCTTCACTGTCTTTACCGAAGAATAATTTGTTATCTGACGTCATGTAGAAGTTGAACCCGGATTTCACGGCGAGTTCCCTGATGTGTTCATACGCGTTCTTGCTGCTGTCCATGTAGTAAGCGTGTAGATTTGCGCCAGGGGACGTCGACGACTGTAACCCTGAAGCATCAGCGAGAAGTCTAGCTATGTCTCCCGCCGACAGATCTGAGAAGACCCGGTTACTCCTGGATAGAAGAAGCTTAACAGCGGGGCTCATCGCCACGACTCTTATCTCCGAGATGCCCGGGTTGTTTTTGTCGATGGGGCCCTCGAAGACCTTCACGAGTGAATCCTCGTAGCCCATCTCGACCGTTATCTCCTTTCCTTTCTCGATCTCCGTCGTCTCGTCGCTCAACCCGAAGACGATCTCGCAGCTGTGGGCGGGGATAGCCATGTCTTGGTTTACCCGGATGCTTTTCACGGGGTACTCTTTCTCGGTATCAAGCGTTGTTCCTTCGATCTGTATCTTGTAGCTGGGTTTTAGGACCCCGGGACTAGGAGCAAACGGCATCGAAGTTTCAAGTTCTCATTGAGTCTCCGAGTATATATGAAATGCGTCAGTCCGAAAAAAAGAACCATTTGTTTTAAGTATAAAAAGTATCTGCGACTTGGGTCAGCTTATCAACGCTGTACAGGCTGCTCTTCCTCTTCGTCTTCCTCTTCGTCTTCCTCTTCGGGATTCACGATGCCCACGGTTCCTAGTCGGCCACCCCCAGTCGACTGCCCGATGCCCCGTGTGCCGTCATTCTGCTGTTCACCGGTGCTCGATGAGGGAGCGTCTTCTCCACCACTGCCTGTATTGGGGTCTTCAGTGGATGATGCAGGGGCGTCCCCGCCTCCGCTTGGCTGTGAGTCTGTGCCAGATGGCTGCTGTGTCGATAAGGTGGGTGCGTCACCAGTGTCTCCGCTGCTTGGGGCCTGGTCGTCTGTTCCTGGTGCTTGATCATCAGTACCTGACGCTGGATGATCCTCTGTCTGTGAGCCCTGTGGTTGCTGGTCGGTCTGCGGGCCTGGTTGTTGGTCGTCTTGGGGCTGCTGTGAAGAGCCTGTGTCTCCCCCCGTGTCTCCCTGCTGATCGTCTTGAGACTGCGAGGCATCGGAGTCAGCTGTCTCACCATCTGCTTGTGATTGAGTGTCAGATGCGTCGCCCTGCTGATCGTCCTGAGACTGCGAGGCATCGGAGTCAGCTGTATCTCCCTGCTGATCATCACCTGCTTGTGATTGGGCTTCGGAGTCCCCGGCGTCAACATTATTCTTTGCGTCATCGGCCTTTTGATCCACGGACTTCTTAGCATCCGCGTCTTGGCTCGGCGCGGGGTCGTCCTTCTTCTTAGGAGGAATATACTCACGAAGCTTGATTCTGTACTTGTAGTTCTGGGGCGAGCCGCTGACATCAAAGATATCTAGGTCCTCGATGATGACCTGCGTGATGTCGGTCACCGCCGTGAGGTCCGAGGTAAACGGCATCGGCTTCCCGGCCTTGAACCTGGCTCTGAGCTCCTTCAACACTTCCTTGGCGTCCTTCCCGTACACCATTCCGTCGAAGTCTATCCTGACTGGGCTCCTCCCCATGTCCTGGAGGACACCTCCCTCCATCCCTGGGATGCGGTGCTCGACGATCTCACGCTTCTCGGACACGTTCAAGTTGAAGACGCTGTTGAGGACCTTTGTCTTGCCCTCCGCCCTGTCATGCCTTATCAGCTTGATCTTATCCAGCTCTATGCTCATCAGTAGACACCATACCTGCGCGCCTCGTCCTTGAGGATGCGCGCCAACCTTCTCTCCAGCTCCTTGAGATCAATGTCATCTAAGCTGGTTTCAAGCTTTACCTCTATCGGCTTGGGCCTCTCGTACGAGGGCCTTGGACGCGCCTCGACCCGCCGCGGCGTCGACGGCTGCTGCACCGTCTGCCTCGTCAAGGCTGGGAGAACCTCGTGGAGCCTCATACCGGGGATGGGGGGCACGCCTTCAAGGGGCATCCTCTCCAGAACGCGGTTGCCTATTAGCCCATCGAGCGAGTCAAGCAGCCCATCCTTCATCAACCCGCCTAGACCCTTGTCCAGCAGACCGTCCTCCAACCCATCCAGACCCTTGGCCAGAAGCCCATCCTTCATCAACCCGCCTAGACCCTTGCCCAGCAGATGATCCCCGATCAGCCCGTCCTTCATCAACCCGTCTAGACCCTTGCCCAGAAGACCGTCCTTCATCAACCCGTCTAGACCCTTGTCCAGCAGACCGTCCTCCAACCCATCCAGACCCTTGTCCAGCAGATGATCTCCCACCAACCCGTCCTTTAGGTCTACGACCATGTTTTTGAGGGAGTCAGACACTGTAGACCCCGCGTGATCCATCGCCGCCCCGATGCCCTTTATATGATCTAATGAAACCGTCGAGTCGGGGACCCCCGGGATCTTGGTTGTGGGTGCCAGACCCGTCGCACGGGCCCCAGCCGCCGCCATCTTGGGAACCGAGTCGGTCATCTTCCTCAAGGCCTCTGAGAAGGTTGTGCCTGCCTCTCTCGACGCGGCCGCGATCTGCGCGCCCGCCAGGGTGAGCTCAAGCATGGCTGGGAGGCGACGCAGCTCTCGCGCCCTCTCCCTCTGCACCCCCTCCATGGCCTCGGCTTTCTGCAGGGTCACGGCCATGGCGGCCACTCTCCTCGTCTTCTCCTCGTTGAGGACCGGTGCCTGCGAGACGGCGTCCCCCTTGAGCCTCTCAGCCGGGGGCAGCTTCTCGATGACGCCTCTACGGTATACTTGGGCCACCCGTTCGGCCACCCCTTTGGACATCTGGCTCATCTGTGAAGCCACCTGCGCGGCCCTGCTCTCGGTCTCTCTCTCCAGCACCGAGTCGGTGGGCTCCACGGTCTCGGTGACCTTGGGGAACCCGACGAGCGCGCGGATGGGCACGGGGACGCCGGGAGACGGAGCCTTCGGCTCCTCCCTCACCGCGCTGGGCATCCCTATGGCCTCTATGACCACGGGGCTCCACTTGAGAGGCGCGGCTCGACGCTTTCCTCCCTCCACCCTGTCCACGATGGTGTCTCTGACCGTGGCCTTCGTCTCCACCATGGTCTCCACGACGCTCGCCTGAAGCTGCACCGGCGGCGCCGCCTGCCTCGCCGCCGCCATCACGGCGACGCGTTTACCCATCTCTGAGACCCGGGCCACCTTGGGTGTGGGCCTCCACGGCTCCTCTGGGAGCCTCACCCTGGGGATCGTCGTAGCAGGTCTCTCTAACTTCGGTGGAACGGTTTCTTTTAGCTTCAAGTCTACTGGATATCTGGTTAAGAGACGTTCAGGCTTCTCAGGCTCCGTGGGATGAGTGAACAGAGGAGGCACTTTCGCCACCACGCGTTCCTTGATCTCAGGAATAGAGACGATCTGCTTCGGCCCCGGTGGGATCCGCCGCGGCCTGCCTTCCTCCGTGACGACCTCCTCGACTACCTTCACCTTCTCAAACGGAGGCGACGGCTGCTCCACCGGCTCCCTGCGACCCCGCAGCCGCCTGATCATCCGCCGTATGACGACGCCTATCGAGGGGGTCTCCCGAGTCAACCTTACGCTTATAGGCTCAGGGACTGGAGCAACGCGTGTCGTCGCCCACCCCATCTCCACGGCTCCGGACGGGAGCGACGGCATGACAGGCTCCTCGGCGAAGGAAGTGACCTGGAGGGTGCTCATCCTCCGGAGGGTGGTTATCACCCTCTCGACGAGGGTGAGGAAGCCGTACCTGTAGGCCCCTAAACCATCCCTGTGGAGGGCGAGCACCGACTGTGCCTGTTTCTCGAGGGCGGCGTTCACCGGGCTGGCCTCGCTCATGGAGTATATCCGTTTCACAAGGTTCTCGACGCCCGTCAATGCAGCCACCTCATCACTCGAATATTATCCTTGTGACCCCTTCCTCGACCGGCCTCTGGTAGCCAACCTGTTTCAACCTATGGGAAAGTGAAAAAATAAGGAAATTGATCTGGTCTCGGGTGAGGTCCCCCGGCTGGGGGGCCAGCTTGTAGCCGTAGTCGAGGCATAGAGCGGCGAGCTCAAGCCCCTCCGGGCTCTTCGCCAGCCCCTCGATCTCTAGGCTTTTTTTTTAGCGTCCTCCGGGCTGGTGACGCCGCTGAGCTCGAGGACCTTGGTGCCGATGTACTCCGGTACACCGAACTTCATGTCCCCGACCTCCTCAAGCGACAGCTTGGGCTCCACCATGCCCAGGGAGGTCGCCAGCCGCAACGCCTCGAAGTTCTTGTTGACGTCCATCTTGGTGATGTCCGGCGACCCGTCCGGGTTCAGGGGGACGCTGCCGATGAGATTGAATATCTCTGTGAGCTCCCCGTCTGTGAGGGGCCTGATGACCACCTCCGCGTCGTAGTCGTCGACGAAGATGGGCTCATGCCTCTCCTTGCCCTTCAGGATGTCCTCCTTGGTGAGTCGCCTTGCGCCGCTCATGCCTTACCTATGACCTCGCCCTTACTCCTCTCTCACTCGTGTAGCGGTGAAGTTGTATACGGTTAACCCTACGCCGTTGGCCGTCATCTCGAAGCTCTTGTCGTCGAGGTAGCACTCGTCGAACGTGATCTTCTTGACCAGGTCGTCGCCCTTGTTGAGCTCAGCCACCATGTTGAAGCTGAGCGGGACAGGCATGTACAGCAGATCGTCCAGCTTCTTGTACATGCTGCTGACCCTCAGGGTGCCCGTTACGATGACCTGGCCCGACTCGACGCCGATGCGCTCGTCCCAGCCGATGCTCTCCACGTCGGCCTGCCTTCTCCGTACCTTGAAGTCGATGCTCTGTATCCCGTCCACGACGTCTCCGTCGATGGTTACCGTGCTCTTCGCCGCTGACACTAACATTAGTGACATCTACATCGCCTCCTACGCCTGCACGGTCACCGTCGCGTATATGTAGTCGATGGCCCGTACCGGTCGTACAGCCAGGTCTACACGCACGATGCCCTGTGCGAAGTCTAGCTGGGAGCTGTACACGTCCACCAAGAAGGCCGGCTCTGTGCCGTCCGTGCTGGGGACGATGGCTCCCTCCTTCTCCATCTGGAGTAGTACCTCTGTCAGCTTCTCCTTCAAGGCTGATCTGCCCGTGGCGTTGTTCAGTGTGCCGATGAACTGGTCTCCGATGGCTTTGACGAGCCTTACCGCGTGGTCGCTGGTCCTGATGACGCTGATCTGCTCCTTGCTGGTGGTGATGCCCTTGACGACTATGATGCCCCTGCCGCGCTGGGCTCGTAGCGGTAGTATGCCTGCGTTCAGTAGCTGCCTTAGCTTGCTGGGTGTGTACGCCGCCTCGATCTCGGATACGCCCCTGAGCGGCTTGAAGGTCGGTGACTGGTAGTAGTCTAGGTTGCCTATGAGCCCCGCGACGGCCCCCGAGACGCCGTAGGGCGCCACGATGATGAACCTGTCGCTGGCGAGGGCCTCCGTCCTCTTGATGATGTCGTTGATGTCCTCTCCGGGCGCTACGCTGCCGATGCCTATCCTTCCCATGGCCTCGCCGCTCATGTTGGCGCAGTGAGCCTCCACGAGGGCGTGGACCTTGGGGTCAGAGGACTCGCACGCGTAGACCATCTCGACCTCGGGCTCGGCCTCCAGCATCTCCATGGCCTCCTCGAACGACGAGACGTCCGGGTCCCCCGGCGGCTTGCCGCCTTTGAGGATGCTTTCGACCTTGGCCGGCAGGTTCTTGGACTTAAGCGCCTTGGCGTCGACCAGCTGAGACTGGGCGCTGAGCACCTTGACCAAGTACTTGTCCGACCTCGTGTTCATGTCGAGGCCATCGAAGACCTCGAAGGTCACGCCGTCGCTCACGAGGACCCTCACCGTGTTCTCGGTGGAGCCATCCTCGACCTGGAACTTGACTTCGTTTCCGGCATCGCCGATCGACTTCGCGGTCAGCTCGACGGCGTCACCCTTCTCCCCGTCCTTGAGGGTGGCCTTTGCGTATTCTCCGCCCTTGCCGACGATCCTCGTCGCGACTACCTCGAAGACTCCGTTCTGGAAGCACTGCTTTGCGTTGAGCGTCAATGTGAAGCCTGTGCCTGCGCCGTATGTGTCAGCGAACTCTCTCCAGCTGCCCAAGTGGACCGGCGTCAACTCGGGTCCCTTCTCGGCCGTCCCTATGATGGCGACGGTGCCTGAGGGGTAAGCTGGCGATGGGATTATCTCCTTAACGACTTTTACCTCTACACCTGGTATTACTCTTACCATAGTAAACCCCTGATATGTAGTCAAGTCATAGGTATTTTAATTTTTAGTGAACGAGCAAAAATGTGTGTTTAACGGCTACTACTCCAGCTCCGTCATCACCAGTCTCCTGCCCTCGATCAGCGCCCGCGCCACCTTCGTCCTCGCCCTCTTCTGCAGCCTCCAGACTGTGCCCCTGCTGACGCCCATCCTGTCCCCCGCCTCCTCCTGTGACAGGTCCTCGAGGTCGAGGAGCCGCAGCACCTCAAGCTCTGCGTGTTCGAGGGGTATGGGTGTGCCGTGCTCCTCTGGCTCCGGTCTGAACCCGGTGATCTTCGCTGTGTGCCCTATCTTCACCGGTAGTGGCATCCTTCCGTAGCGTCCTCGTCGCCGTCTTCCACGCATCATACACTATTCTGTGCATTATCACAATATTTATATATTTCCGTGCATATGCACACAATGAATCTGTGTCTATGCACAGAAAGGTGAACGATATGGGATACAGAGGAAGATGCCCCGGAAACGGGCCCTTCAGAGACCACCCTCCGTGGCAGAGGCCAGGCCGGGTCTACGGCCGCGGATACGGTCTCGGCTATGGCAGAGGATACGGGTACGCGGGCGACCCCACCAAGTGCGCCAGGTTCCCCTGGCTACCTAGGTGGTGGTGGAGCAACCCCGACTACCAAGGCGTCGTCCCGGTGGCCCCGGCCGACGCCTCGGCGGCCCCGGTGCCCGATGAGCGCAGCTTCCTCCAGGACCAGACGAAGTACCTGGAGCAGGAGCTGGCGGCCATCAGGAAGCGCCTAGAGGAGCTCAGCTCCGAGGAAACAGACTAGACCCAAACCCCTTTTTTGTGATCGAGATGAAGATAGCGGTACCCTCCAAGGGAGAGAAAGGGCTGAGAGACAGAGTAGCCGACACCTTCTCGCGGGCGCCCACTTTCACCATCGTAACCATCCAAGACGACAAGATACGTGACGTCAAGGTAGTTAAGAACAAGGCGGCCGAGATGAGCCAAGGAGCGGGCCCAGTGGCCGCCAGAACGCTGAAGGAAAACCAGGTAGACGTGATAATATCCGGGGACATAGGGCCAGGGGCCACGAACATCCTGGAGACCATAGAGATACGTGTAGAGAAGGCTGAGCCCGGGGCGAAGGTCAAAGAAGTAGTGGAGAACTGGGTGAAGAGCCTCTAGACGCCCAGGTATGTCCGGGTTTCGGCCCAAGCCTTTCTTATGGCGGCACTAGCAAGTGATTCGGGTCTGTACTCGACGACCGGCTCCCCCTGAACCATCGCCTTGGTGACCTCTGGGTCGAAAGGAACACAACCAACCATTGCTATGCCGTTCTCTTCGCAGAACCCAGTGATCTCGTCCGTGTTTTCGGTGTTCAGGTCGTGCTTGTTGACGCACACCAGGGGCTCCACCTCGAAGTGGCGGAGGAGCTCCAGGGCGCGCTTGAGGTCGTGGATACCTGACAGCGTCGGCTCCACCACGATAAGGGAAGCCTCCACGTTGGAGAGGCTGGCTATCGCCGGGCAGCCTATCCCGGGCGGGCCGTCCACGAGCACCAGGTCGCAGCCGTTCTCCTCGGCCAGCCTCTGCGCGTTCTGGCGGACCAGGGTGACAAGTTTACCGCTGTTCTCCATGCCGGGGGTGAGGCGGGCGTGGCTCATGGGGCCATAGCGGGTCTCGCTGATGTACGCGTGGCCGCAGACCCTGTCGACGAAGTCTATCGCCTCGGCGGGGCAGTTCACGACGCAGACCTTGCAGCCCTCGCAGTGTATGGGGTTTACGCGGTACTCCTCTATGGCGTCGAACCTGCATAGCTCCACGCAATGGCCGCACCTCGTGCACTTCTCCGGGTCTATGACGGCCTGCTTCAGGCCCTTGAACTCGACGGTCTCTTTCACCTCCGGGTTCAGGAGCAGGTGGAGGTTGCTCGCGTCCACGTCGCAGTCGGCGAAGACCGCGTTCTCCGAGAGGGCGGCGAAGCATGCGGTTATGGTGGTTTTCCCTGTCCCTCCCTTGCCGCTTAGTATGGTCAGCTGCTTCACTTGGCTAGCACCTCCATGGTCTCCAGGAGCGCCTGGAACCTTTCCCTCCACTCGGTCATCTCTTCGGTGAAGGGCACGCCCCTGGAGTAGAGCTCCGCTATCCTTCTGTCGAAGGGTATCTCCATGAGCACGGGTATGCCCTGCTCCTCGCAGAACTCGTATACGCCTCTGTCCCCTACGCCGGCGAAGTTCACGACCACGCCCAGGGGGACGCCCAGCTGCTTGACCACCTCCGTCGCCACCTTCAGGTCGTGCAGACCGAAGGGGGTGGGCTCCGTCACCAGCAGGCAGAAGTCGCTGCCGTGCACGGACTCCACGACGGGACACGCTGAGCCCGGGGGGGCGTCGAGTATGACCAGCCCCTCCTCCTTGGCCTGTTCCTTGACCTTCGAGATTATGGGGACGGCGAGGGGCTCGCCTATGTTGAGTTCACCGTAGACCAGCTCGACTCCGTCTGCCTGCCCCTTGAATATCTTTCCGATCATCCGGGTTACCTCCTCGATGGCCTCCTCTGGGCATACCAGCCTGCATCCTCCGCAGCTGTGGCAAAGCTCGGGGAAGACCATCGCGGTTTCTCCGGCTACGAAGAGAGCGTTGTACTGGCAGAACTCGGCGCATTTCCTGCAGTGGGTACATTTCTCCTCTATGATCCTCGGCACGAGAAGCTCCACTGGATGGGACTCCTTTTCCCCTAGTTTCAGGAATATGTGTACGTTGGGTTCCTCGACGTCACAGTCCAGCACCTGATCCGCGCCCACGGAGAGGGCGAGGTTCACTGCTACGCTCGTCTTGCCGGTGCCGCCCTTGCCGCTCGCGACCACTACTTTCATGTTGATCTAGTGCTCGTGTTCGTGGGCGTGGAGGCAGCCCTCCGTGAGCTCCGCGAGGCGGCCCTCGACGAAGTCCTCTATGCTCTGCGCCACGTCCTGGCTGCGGGCCTGGAGGACGGCGACGGTGCTGCTCTGGAACATCTGGATGGCTTTCTGGCCCATGCCGCTCGATATGACGACGTCGGCCCCCATGGCCATCATCCTCTCAGGCGGGAGCCCCCTGCCGCCGAAGTGGCTGCTGTCGTTGGGCGTCACGCCGCTGTCCACCACCTCCCCGTCTTCCATCTGGAACCACGCGAAGTACGGTGCTCTGCCGAAGTGAGCCGAGAGGCTCTTGGCCTCCTTATCCGCTACGGGTATGACTATCTTCACCATTTCTCATCACGTTTCCTTTGTGTGGGTTTACTCTCCTCTCCTTCCTCGCCCCTGTCCCATCCCCCGTCCTCCGCCTTGGCCGAAGTGGCCTCCCACGGTGGGGCTTGAGGCTTCCCTGAGGGCGCCCGACTTGAACTGGTTCACCGCCGCCTCCACGGTGCCCGCCGCGCCCGTGTACACACTTATCCCCGCTTGGCTGAGCGCCATGTGGGCGTTGGGGCCGACGTGGCCCGTGAGGACGGCTTTCACTCCATGCTGGGCCACGCTCTGAGCTGCGCCTATGCCGGCGCCGTGGGCTGCCCCTATGCTGGAGTTGGGTACTGCCTGATACTTCATCGTTTCCGTGTCCACAATGAGGAAGACGCTGCAGCGCCCGAACCTCGGGTCCACGGCGCTCTCGAAGCTACTCCCGGTGGAGGATACCGCTACCTTCATTCACGTTTCACCTTTTTCTCTATCTTTTCGACTACTTTTCTGAACGACTCGGCTGCAGGAGAATCAGGGTGCCTGAGTATGAACGGGGTTCCCTCGTCGCTGTCCATCGATACCCTAGGGTCGATGGGTATGCTTCCGAGGAGCTCGACACCCATCTCCTTGGCAACTTTGGCGCCTCCTCCCTCGCTGAACACCTCGATGGTCTCGCCGCAGTGGGGGCAGACCAGCCCCGCCATGTTCTCGATTATGCCGAACACCGGTACATCCATCTTGCGTGCAAAGGTGACCGCCTTCTTGACTACAGCCTGGCTGACCTCGCTAGGGATGGTGACTATGATAACGCCGGCCATCTCCGGTAGAAGCTGCAGAATGCTGAGGCTCTCGTCGCCTGTCCCAGGGGGAAGATCGACCAAGAGGTAGTCCAGCGGGCCCCACGCCACCTCGCCGAGGAACTGGCGTATGGCGCCCATCTTCAGGGGGCCCCTCCAGATCACCGGGGACTCGTCGTCTGGTAACAGGAAGTCCATGGAGACGACTCCGACCCCCTCGGGCCCCGTGACTGGGGAGATGCCGGCCGGGCCCGCGCCCAGCCTCTCCCCCTTGAGGCCCATCATCTTGGGTACGCATGGCCCTGTGAGGTCGGCGTCCAGTATGGCAACCCTCTTGTCTCGGCTGTTGACGGCGAGCCCCGTCGCGAGGTTGACGGTGACGAGGCTCTTCCCTACCCCGCCTTTCCCGCTTATGACGGCGATCTTGTGCTTGATGGAGCTCATGCGTTTCTTGATTAACTCCATCTGGTGATCCTTCTGCTCCCAAGGATTGGGGACATCGTCTCTATCTGCCAAACCCATCATCTCAGTTTAGTCTAGGCTAAATCCATTTACCAATGTAGCAGTACCTCATAAAAGTATTCTTACACGGTCTTCCGGACACGACGTAAGTGACCGAGGTTTCGTTGATAACCTTATCTTCCCCCTGAGGCGAATCATAACATTTTAGACGGATTGAGTCACCAATTTGACGGAGAACCGGTTGCACCCCATGAAAGACATGGACAGGCTCAGGAGGCGCCTAAAGGAAAGCCCGGACGAGAACGCGAACGCAGCGGTAGCCATACTGATGAGGCCCGTCGACGACGGCCTGGAGGTGTTTCTCGTCAAGAGAGCCGAGGTCGAGGGGGACCCGTGGAGCGGGGACATGGCGTTTCCCGGGGGGAAAAGGGGTTCTCAGGACACGAGCCTCGTGGACACCGCCGTCAGGGAGGTCATGGAGGAGACGAGCATCGACCTCAGGGGCCATGAGCCCCTGGGATACTTGGAGCCCCTCTTCTCCTGGGTGAGGGACACCTTCTCGGTCCAGCCCATACTCTACCTCTACGAGGAAAACCCCACCATCACGCTGAACTACGAACTCACAAAGTACACGTGGACCCGCGTGAAGGAGCTGGAGAAGACACGGTCTCAGGCCGTGGTGAAGGGCTGGGACAGCCCAGTGTTCAAGGTGGGGGAAGACGTCGTCTGGGGGCTGACCTATAGGATGCTTGAAAGACTCTTAGTGGCGCTTGGGGAGGACTAGAGGAGTTCCTTTAAGGACTCCGCGACCTGCCCCGGAAGCTCGCCCACGGCCACCCCGGCGTCCCTCAGGGCGTTCATCTTGCTCTCAGCCGTCCCCATGCTTCCCTGGATGATGGCGCCGGCGTGGCCCATCCTTTTACCGGGCACAGCGGCCCTGCCTGCGACGTACGCAGCCACCGGCTTGGTGAAGCCGCCGTCCCCGATGAACGCGGCGGCCCGCTCCTCCGCGTCTCCACCGATCTCCCCTATCAGGGCGACGGCCTCGGTCTCGGGGTCCTCCTCGAACCAACGGAGCACGTCCACGTAGTCGAGGCCCACGACGGGGTCCCCGCCCAGGCCCACGCACGTGCTCTGCCCGAGGCCCACACGGGTGATGTGGGCGGCGACCTCGTAGAACAGGGTGCCGCTGCGGCTGATGACCCCCACCTCGCCCTTCTTGAAGACCTGGGCCGGCATTATGCCCATCTTACACTCCCCGACCTTGATGAGCCCAGGCGTGTTGGGCCCCACGACGGTGGTGCCGCTCAGCCTGGCCCTGGCCATGAGCTCTATGCTGTCCCTGACGGGCATGCCCTCGGTGATGACCACCACGGGATCGAGGCCCGCCTCCACGCTCTCGAGCGCCGCGTCCAACGCGTTGGGCGCCGGCACGAAGATTATGCTGGCGTCGACGCCGTGGCTCTCCTTCGCTTCTACCACTGTGTCGTAGACGGGGAGTCCCTCGATGGTCTGCCCGCCTCGGCCGGGCACCGTCCCCGCCACGATCATGGTGCCGTACTCCCTCATGAGACGCGTGTGGAAGGCCCCCTGGCTGCCCGTCATGCCCTGCACCAGGACTCTGGTGTCCTTGTCTATGAACCGCGTCACCTAGCTCGCCTCCGCCAGCTTCACCGCCAGCTCCGCCGCCTCCTCCATGGAGCCCAGGGTCTCGATCCCAGCCTCCTTCAGTATCTTCCTGCCCTCCTCCTCGTTTGTGCCCATCATGCGGACCACCACGGGCTTCTCGACGGCCACCTCTCTCCGCGCCGCCACGACGCCCTCGGCTATGTGGTCGCACCGGGTTATGCCGCCCAGGACGTTCACGAGGAGCGCCTTGGTCCTCTCATCGCTCAGCACGAACTTGGCTGCCTCGCCTATGCGCTCAGGGGTGGCGCCTCCCCCCAGGTCCAGGAAGTTGGCGGCTCTGCCGCCGTGAAGCATCACGGTGTCCAGGGTAGCCATGGTGAGGCCGGCGCCGTTCCCGATGATGCCTATGTCGCCGTCGAGCTCCACGTAGGTCAGGCCCTGGGACCTGGCCTCCATCTCCCTCTCCGTGAGCTCCCCCCGGTAGCTTTCCAGGAGCCTCTCCTCAAGCTCCCTGTGCCGGAACAGGGCATTGTTGTCGACGTTGAGCCTGGCGTCGACTGCCATGAACCCATCCTTCACCTCCGCCAACGGGTTTATCTCGGTGAGCTCGGCGTCCATCTCCAACGCCAGCTCGTAGAGGCTCTCGACCACCGCCACGAACTGAAGCATCTTCCTGCCTCCGTATCCGAGCCTCTTCGCGACGAGGTTGGCGTGGTAGCTCCTCAGCCCATGCACTGGGTCCACCAGGTGCCGCACGATCCTTTCCGGTGTCTTGGCGGCGACCTCCTCGATGTCCATGCCTCCCTCGCTTGAGGCCAGTACCACGTACGCCTTGTTGCGGCGGTCCACCGTGACACCCAGGTAGATCTCGTTGACTATGCTCAGCTTCTCCTCGACGTATAGCTTCTCCACCGTGAGACCCTTTATCCTCATCCCCAGCAGCGCGTCAGCCGCCTCTGCGGCTTCCTCCGGGGTGTCCGCGAACCTGACTCCCCCGGCCTTGCCTCTGCCGCCGACCGGGAGCTGCGCCTTGATCACGACGGGCTTACCGAGGCCTGTAGTGTAGTCGCGGGCTTCCCGGGGCGTGGTGACCATCCTGCCCTGGGGTGTCGGTATTCCGTGTCTCCTGAAGTATTCCTTCGCCTCGTACTCTAGCAGCTTCAATCATGTGCGCCTCTACTGATTCAACCAATTTACACGATGCTGGTAAATATTCGTTCTGGGAGAAACAAATCCACCTCGATGTTAAGGGAGGATAATGATATCAAGGTCTTAATCGAAGTTATATGATTTGAGGTTCGAGACGAGAGAGATCGCCATCATCGTGGTGTTCAGCGCCCTCGGAGCCGTCCTGAGCGTACCCGTGGGCCACCTAGGCAACTACCTGAAAACCTTCCCGGCCATCCCGCTGGGCACAGGCCAGATCCTCGCAGGCTTCCACGTCTTCCCCGCCGCTCTGACCATGATGCTGGTGAGGAGGAGAGGCTCCGCGGCCGCCACGGGGACCGTGAAGGGGCTGGTTGAGGCGGTTCTCTTCAGCTTCCACGGCTTCTCGGTGATCATCATGAGCGGCGTCCAGGGGCTGGTCCTCGACGCAGCCGCCATATTCTTCGGATACGATTCTAGGATGGGACTGTGCTTGGGATGTGGCTTGTCAGCCGCCAGCAACGTCGCCTATCTCCAGTTCTTCCTCAGGTTGGGGTTCCCGGTGGAGGTTTTCACGTTGATGTACGTCTTGGCCTTCGTGTCTGGAGTCGTGCTCGGCGGCTACCTGACGGACACGGTCTACAGCATGGTGAAGAAGAGGATAGAAATCTAGAATTAATCATAGATCCGCTGCATAACACATGGTTACCTATTGTCTTAAATCGCCGTGAAGCCGTTTAATAGACGATGTTCATGGATAAGGCAACCCTCAGAGAGAAGGTGCTCGAGGAGATCGACCGCAGGGCGGACGAGATCATCGAGTACGCGACCGCGATATGGAAGTACCCCGAGCTCGGGTTCAAGGAGTTCAAGACAGCCGAGCTCACAGAGAAGAAGTACGAGGCGGCGGGCTGGCGCTACGAGAAAGGCATAGCCATAACGGGCAGCAAGGCCTACCTAAAGGGAGACGGCTCTAGGCCCTCCATCGGCATAGTGGGTGAGCTTGACGCCCTCCACATCCCGGTGCACCCCGAGGCTCATCCGGCCACAGGGAACGTCCACGCCTGCGGCCACCACAGCCAGATGGCCGCCATGCTTGGCGCAGGCTACGGCCTCGACGCTGTGAAGGAGCACCTGGACGGCGAGGTCGTAATGGTCGCGGTCCCGGCCGAGGAGTACATAGAGATCGATTACAGGAACAGGCTCCGCGAGGAGGGCAGGCTGGAGTTCTTCGGCGGCAAACAGGAGTTCATCAGGCTGGGCGCCATGGACGACGTGGACATCGTCTTAGGCAGCCACAGCGCCATGGACCAGGAGGAGCTCATAGGCGTCGGCGGCAGCAACAACGGCTTCGTCGGAAAGCTCGTACGCTACACAGGCAGGGAGTCCCACGCCGGCGGCGCCCCAGACAAGGGGATCAACGCCCTCAACGCCGCCATTCTTGGCCTCATGGGCATCCACGCCAACAGGGAGACCTTCCGCGACGAGGACACCATAAGGGTCCACCCCATCATCACCAAGGGAGGCGAGATAGTCAACAACGTGCCCGCCGACGTGAGGATGGAGAGCTACGTCCGCGGCAAGACCGTGGAGGCCGTCATGGACGCCAACAGGAAGGTGAACAACGCCCTGAGGGCCGGCGCCATGGCCGTGGGAGCCGAGGTAGAGATCATCGACCACCCCGGCTACATGCCCTACACCCGGGACCCCAACCTGGAGAAGATTATCATCGCCTCGTGCGAGGGGCTCGTCGGCAAAGACCAGATAAAGCACAGGGAGCACAGCACGGGCAGCACCGACATGGGCGACTTCAGCTGCATAATGCCGACGACGAGCATCGGCATGGCCGGCACCGAGGGCGACGGCCACAGCAGAGACCTCAAGGTCGTCGACCCCGTGAAACAGTATATATGGCCCGCGAAGGCCTTGGCCGTCACGGTGGTGGATCTCCTCGTTGATGACGCCGAAGGGGCAAAACAGGTCATAGACGGGTTCAAGGCCACTATAAACAGGAAAGAGTACACGGAGTTCATGAAGAAGCTTGTACAGTGAGTTACATTATTCAGTGAAAACCGGATTCTTTTTTACATCTAGTTAACTGGTTTTGTTAAAAAACTGGGGGTGTCATATGGATCTCGAAAAAGGAATGTTTAATATCAAGTCGCATATGAACCACTCCGAACCCTGAGCAAGGTTCCGGGGATGCGCAGAAAAGACCATGAAGACGACACAGGAACTAAAGAGCTTCTACAGAGGGATGTCTCAGGACCTGAAGGTTATCTTCGCCCGGTCCAGCATCGCCAACTTCGCGGTGAACCTCAACCCATACAACTCGATATTCATAGTCGCCCTCGGCGCCACGGGGACTCAGCTGGGCCTGCTCACATCCCTCTCCCTGGGGTTAACCGCCGTCATGGCTATGCTCACCGGCTGGCTCTCCGACCGCCTTGACAGGAAACAGCTGTTCCTGATAGGCGCCTTCATCGGCTTACTCGTCCCGTTAACCTACTTGATCGCTGGCTCCCTGTACTGGCTCATCCCCGCCTTCGTCTTCGCCGGGTTCGCCGACGGAATAATCGCCCCCGCCTGGACGGCGATGTACGCGAACAGCATCAGGAACAAGCAGAGGGGCACCGTCTACGGCTTGGCCAACATATTCATACTCACACCTGTGCTCTTCGCGGGCCTAATCGGAGGTAAACTAGTGTCTATCTCCGGCGGCTTGACGGTGGAGGGCATACGACCCGTATACGTGGCGCAGGCGGCCCTGCTCGTGCTCGCCTGGCTAATAGTCTGGAGGTACCTCGGCGACAGGAAGCCCGGCCAGCCAAGGCGAAGCCTCAACGCCAAGACCATGCTGGACGACTACGGCACCGTCCTCTCCAAGAAGGGCGTAAGGTCATGGGTCCTAATGAAGAGCCTTGGCAGCCTGAGCATAGGCCTCGCCGGGCCCTTCTGGATGGTCTACGCCGCCGTGATCCACGGCGCCTCTGCCATGGTCATCGCCTACATGGTCACGGCGAGGAGCCTCACCCAGATAGCCACTTCGCCCCTTGCGGGCAGACTCACGGACAGCGTGGGCAGGAAGAAGATGATCATCGGCGGCCGGCTGGTGATGTACGTCTCAACCGCAATCTTCCTGCTGCTCGGGAAGAGCCCCGTCGCTCTCGTACTGGCGTGGGTTCTCATGGGGATAGGTGATAGCACCGGGGTGGCATGGCAGGCCCAAGAGGCAGAGATGGTGAACCATAGCCAGAGGGCGAGGATGACGGCCCTGAGCGTCGCGGCCTTCAACGCGTTGGCCGTGCCTGCCAGCATACTGGGCGGCTGGCTGTGGGACAGCGTGAGCCACCTGGCTCCCTTCGTCGTCATGGCCTTAATCGACGGCCTAGTCAGGATGCCCATCATCTACCTCTACGTCCCGGATAGCAAGTCCCTGGAGCAGGGACCTGAGCCAGAGGAAGCCAGCTTCTAGCATTCAACCGCCAAAAACACTTTTCCCGTCTAAGGACACATATAAAATGAAGACAGTTGATGAGCTACCGCGAGATAGCCCCTGGCGTGGAGATACCGGTCCTCGGCCTCGGCACGTGGGGCATGGGAGGCAGACAGATCGAAGACCACCGCTGGGACAGCGAGAACGTAACGGCGATACGGATGGCCGTCGAGCTGGGCTTTACCCACATCGACACCGCCGAGTACTACGGGGCGGGCCACGCGGAGGAGCTCGTCGGCGAAGCCATAGAGCCCTACCCTAGGGACAGCCTCTTCATCACCACAAAGGTGTGGCACACCAACCTCCGCCACAGCGACCTAGTAGCCAGCATGAAGAAGAGCCTTAGACGCCTCGGGCTGGACTACGTCGACCTGTACCTGGTCCACTGGCCGAACCCCGACGTCCCCCTCGGGGAGACCATGATGGCCATGGAGCGCTGCGCCGACGAGGGGTACACGCGTTTCATCGGCGTCAGCAACTTCAGCCGGAGCCTCATGAGGGAGGCCCAGAGCCGCCTTGAGTCCCACACCCTGGTCGCCAACCAGGTGGAGTACAGCCTCCTCGACCAGAAGCCCAAGATGGACCTTCTCTCTTCCATGCAGGCGGAGGGCCGCACCCTCATCGCCTACAGCCCTCTCGGTAAGGGACTCCTGGCGAAGCCGGGGAACAAGGTTCTTGACGGGCTGGCCGAGAAATACGATAAGTCCCAGGCCCAGGTGGCGCTCAACTGGCTCGTCTCCCAGGAGAACGTCGTGGCGATACCTAAGACGAGCAACCCGGTGCATCTCCTAGACATAGTCGGCGCCGTGGGCTGGGAGATCGGGCTGGAGGACTCCATAAGGCTCTCGCAAGGATTCATCTAGCCTTTACGGTTGCTGCGGCGCCGGTAGGACGTCGTGTCTTTCGGCTCCTCGATTATCTCCTCGACCTTCACGTTCTTTTTCTTAGACCTCAGGTTCTGTATGAACCCGGTCTTGAATCCCACCCCGATCGCTAGAGCGGCTACCAGCCCCACCGGCACGTATAACAGCGGAGGCTCGGTGAACTCCTGGGCCTTCAATATTATGACCTCTGGGATCGTCAGCTTGACCACCTCGAAGCTAGTCAACTGGCTTGAGGACGACGCGTACAACTCCGAGGCCTCGACTTGGGCCAGCACCTCCCATAAGCCCAGCTCCTCCGGCACGATGGTAACACTGAATGAACCCGTCTGCGAGGTTCCGCAGGACTCCACGAGGCTCCCGGTGGGCGTCACGATGATGAAGCTTACAGTGACACCACCGACGGCTGGGCTCACCGTTCCTGATAACTCGAAGGGCCGAGTTTTTTTAGCGACTCCGTCGACTCGTGTTGACACCGTGAGGCTCCTCTTCTCGACCGTGAACCCTTTAGTGTATGAGACCGCTGCATGGTTGACCGCGTCTCCGCCGTACTCGAGAGTCACCTCGTAGTCGCCCACCCACTCTGGAGTGTAGGTGCACTGAAACTCCCCGACTGTGTTGATTTTCACTGCCACCGTCTTCGAACGGCTACCACTCACGAATCTGAGGGTATGGTCCGTGTTAGACAACGAAGAGGCCCCCAGGATAGTAAGCGACTCGCCGCCATACAGGGATACACGTGAAGCGCTGAAGCTCAGGTCCACCTCGTTCTTTACCTCGAACTCTCCTCGTGTCGACCCCTTGTTGTCGACTTCATCCGAGGCAGATACCTTGTACTTTACTACGTCGTTGAGCTTGAACTTCGGTAGGTTGCCCTTGTATCCTTCCTCGCACTTCCTTAGCTCAACCGTGTCCTCCGTCTCCCAGTCGTCCGTCGTGTAGTTCATCCAGACCCTGTCTACCCTGTGGTGCGCATCGACGTCCACGTAGATGGTTGTCTCGTCTCCAGTGTAGCCAACGACGTCGGGGTTCAGCAGGGTGACATTCAAAGGACTGTAGTCCGTCTTGAGGTAGAACTCGACGGTTCCATAGTCGTACTCCGCCAAGAGCACTAGGTAGTAGAACACTGTCGGGTCGTCTACCACTGTCTCGGTCACGTTGTGGACCGGCTTCCCGAAGGTAACTACCATGTCCTGGCCGCTGTACTCGCAGCTTGCAGTGTAGTCTATCCAGCTGGCGCCCTCGATAGAGGTGTTGTAGCCGCCGTAATAGCCGTTATTCTCTCCCGACAGAAGGTGCCCCCACGGCACACCGAGACCCCGCAGGTAGTGGCCAACCCCTGCAGATGGATCAGCCATCGGGTACACCCTGGCCTCGTACATGTCTAGGCCCGGGTACCCCGTCTCCCCTTCAGGGTCCGGGACCTTGATCACAAGCTGATAGTCATCGTTGGGTGTGTCGAACTCGTACGCGTAGTTAAAATCAAATGGATACGAGTCACCCACGCGGGACTTGCCGTACAGTGTGACTTCATACTTCGTGTTCATCTCGATGTGTTTGATAAGCATGAAAACTGCGGCCTCGTTTCCTTGGCTGTCTTTGGGGTCGTTGTATATCCTGAAGGTGTATGAGCCGTCCATCTCAGGTATGAAGTACTGCTTGGGTCCACCTGTGGCCACCTGCTCTGGCTTTCCGGCTGACTCGGTGTGCCTTGAGACCAGGCGCATGTATGGGTCGTACACCTCGACGTCGTAATCGGTTAAATACGACTCAGCTAGGGTCTTGTTGAAGACGAAATCGCCCACAAGGAATATGTGGTACTTCTGTCCCTTCTCCAAGCCGCATTTTATCTCACCCGGAACTGGGTACTGGTTGCCAGATGGCTTCGAGATCGTGAGCTCATGCTGCCCATCGTCCCATGGCTTGGGGGCTGGCATGTTGATGAAGACCGGCTCAAACGGCTTCTTCAGGGTTACAGTGGCTCCCCTGACGACGGGAACCGGTATCGAGAAGGCCAGTAAGGCGAAGAGGAAACAGAGTAAAACGATTCTGTGAATACCTGTTCCAGCTGACGTCTGCTTAAATTTTTCTCCGTATTGCATGCTCTTACACCGTCTCAGTTCCGTTTTTTATGGGGCATTGACTAGGCATCCTGTTACCTTGGAGTAGGGCTCCCGAGTTAATCCTGAATCTGATGATCAAATTTTCCATGAGACCTGTACCTAACCTCAGGACAGTTAATAAAGAGATTATGAAGTTATTATCTGCTTTTAAGATACGTTTAAACAACGTTTCTCAATTATAATCAGGCATATTTTCTACATTTTAGATGTAAAATAACTATAATATTCATCTCTACAATGTTTAAAAAGGTTTTAAGCGTAGACCCATAACGTTGAAGGGCCGTCTGGCCACTCCATCATTAACCCGTCTTCGTCATGGATAACATTCGAGCCTCTCTTCACTTCTACTCTGTATTCGCCGTTGCCCCATTGTGAAACTTCAAATGGTTTGAAGGCTGAGCCTCCGATCTTCCATACTTGAGCATAATCTTTTTGGACCCATTGAGAGCCTCCGCCAGGGTCTTCCCACCTGTATAGGTACACCTTGAAAACAACGCCGCCAGAGGAGATGACGACGTTGATGAGCTTGGTTTCAACAACCCAGTTTATGCCATCGTATTCAAGGTCTCCAGAGCTACTGTCGAAGACGTTGCCTCTCTCTGTTGTTATCCTAACATTGTAGGTAGCTCCCACGGTTAGGGGTACGTCATATGGGCCAATTTCAACTCCGCCCTCCATAGGATCTAGTTCAGTTGACGTATCGTGAATCGTATTGTTTATCCATACGCGTACAATCTTGGCCGCCATTGGCAATTGTTTTGGATGACGACCACTAAGTCGTCATTGGTGTCCGGGTATACATAGAAGGACACCTCCTCTCTCTTTGTCTTCGTCCAGGATGGCGATCTCGTGTTTCTCTTGTTCAAGGATTACATCGGCTTGGTTCATGGTGAGGTACATGGGTATGACTGCCGTGAACAGTATGCCTACGAATATCAGAGTGCCGAGGATTGAGGACACGCCTCTCCTACGTTTATATATAGTACACGCGGTATGCACCGTTCTGCCTCCTGCTATACACTTTGATGGAAACCTCATCCCCCTTTTGAAGGGGGTCTCCAGCGAACGATACATCTATTTCAGCGTAGTCTCCGGCGGTGATCTCTGTGCTCATGATGCTTCCGCTGTTTCCGTCATCGACGTAGACATCCACGACTACTTTGACACCGCCGTAGTTGTACACCCAGACGGTAAGAGTGTCACCGTCACTGCTATTAGACACCCATTCAACGACGAAGCGCTAAGTTATCTCATCAACCAGACTAAGAGTATCGTTAACATAGTCTTCTGCAATTACGGTTGAAGCTCCCTGAGCAAAAGACCATAATCCACCGCCGATGGCTAGGACCACAGCGGATATGATGATTGTGGCGATGACCGGCGACAGAGCTCTATCTGACTCGACACTATATCAACCCTCCTGTGATGTTAAGGTTCGACACCGCCCAGATGCCTCCGAGGGATACGAGGCTTAGAAGTATCGCGTGCTTGAAGCCCGCGGATACCCTGCCCGACACTATCTTCCCAGTGACCAGGCCGAGGGTGAACGAGTGTATCGCTAACGGCGTCAGGAGGGTCTTGAGCAGCATCGTCTGGGGTACGCTGACTCCTAGGTTCGAGCCCGAGAAGAAGCCTAGGAACATTACGGTTGTGCCTGTGAGCAGCGCCGCCCCTATGTATGGCACTATGAGCAGCGGCATGAGCACGGCCCTCTTCTCCGCCTCTAGCTGCTTCGTTGACTCGCTGAACTCGGCTAGGCTCTCGATGCTCTGCTCCGTCCCTCCGCCGACCTCTATCGTGTCTATGAGCAGGTAGATGTTCACCAGGGCGATCCAGTTCTTCACCTTCGTGGCGAACTCCTGGTATATCTGCCTGAGGGGGTAGCCCCAGTTGATCTTCGTGCTGATATCCTGAAGATACCTGCTGAACCCCCTGTATTCGCGGGCGCTGAGCGCCTCTATGCTCTTCTCTGGGCTGAGCCCGCTCTTCCGCACCTCCACCAGGTCTCTCAGGAACTGGGTGATGCCGTCCATCAGGCTTGAGCTCCGGCCAGCTGTCAGATGATCCGATATGTACACCGGTATAGACATGAAGATCAGGGTCAAGGTCATACCTAGGGCTGCCTCTGTGCCCTCTGCAAAGTTGAGAAGCTTCCTGAGCCACACAACGAAGTCGAACAGCGGGGGAAAAACAAGGAAGCCTGGGCTGAATACAGGCAACACCATCTGCGACGCCAAGCCCAACCCGATGGGAACCATAGCCGCGAAAACGTAGTACGGCTTCCAGTTGGAGATGGGGTAGTTGAACTGAGACGCGTCCCCCGCGTAGATGAAGATCACAGATATGAAAGGCATGATTATGAAGCTAAACAGGAAGAACTGGTACTCGGAGATGCTTACCCCCGCGGTGGGGAGGCTGAGACCGACCACGAATATGAGGAAGATGCCGAGGACGCCTAGGATGGCGATGATGGTGTACGTCTCCATAAGCATGGCTGCACTCTCTCCCTTCGCCCTCACTGTGGTCGTGAGGCGTCTGAACATCCCGTGTGTCTGGTTGAACAGGTAGTGCAGCGTGTCTCCTCCGGTCCTGACGCTGGATGCGTAGCCCAGCAGGAGCTCGTTATAGTCTTTAAGGGCCACAGCCTTAGCCGCCTGCTCCATGGCGGTGACGGGGTCGATGCCGGTCGACATGACCATGGTCTCGATCCGTGAGACCTCGTCCTGCATGTTTGGCAGCAGGTCCATGCGTCGCATCCTCAGGAAGCTCTCGAATGGTGAGAGGCCGCCGCTCACCATGACGCTGATGTACATGGAGGCGTAGGGGATCTCTATCTTGAGGTTGGCCATCCTGCTGCTGGCGAACATCTTGGGGAGCAGCATCCCGAATACTATGATTACTATGGGGAGTAGAGCCGAGATCGGCACGTACATGAACCTTTGAATGGCTAAGGGGGCGCCACCGTCTAGGAAGCCCATGATGGTGTAGGTGAGGAAAGCCAGAGGCACCATACATGAGACAATGGACAGGAAACCCACGATGCTGAAGTAGACCTCGGCGTGGATCTTCATGTACGCCGCCTCCAAGTCATGTTCGGATGTCTTGAAGATCTCAGAAAGTATTCTTCCCAACCAACCGAAGTAGGCGTAGCAGAAGTCTCTTATTAGCGCGACCGAGTTGACGTTTTTTATGCTTGCTGCACCTCCTCCGCGTCGACTCCAGGCGCGTCTTCGGTCATTTTTTTGTCAATCACAAGCTGGCTAGCGTCTTGGGCTAGTTCCCAGAGCACCTTGGTCGCGAAGTCTAGTTCAGTCTCTTGCTCTTTGACTAGATCATTAAGTGGGGATGGCTCATCGTCGAGCTCTGGCTCTGTTAGCCCTGGCTCTGGAACCTCTGGCTCAGTTAGTCCTGGCTCTGGAACCTCTGGTTCTGGTACCTCTGGCTCATCTTCAACCTCATGTGACTCGGTCTCATGCTCCGAAGATGGTTGAGCAACTATATCTTCAAGCATCGATGAAGAGGTATCCTTCAACATATCGATGATATCCGCGGTTTCCTCTTCCTGCGGGACAGGTACTTCCTCTTTTTTCCTCTTCTTTTCGCCATTCGTCCTCTGGTTTCTCTGTCTGTTGTAGTAGGAGAGTATCTTCTCCGCCACTTCGCTCTGGTTCCTGACTCCGCTCTCAACTATTTCCTCTATGAATCTTTCTCGCCTGTCTATCTCCTCTATGATCTCCTTCATCGGTATGCCGCTCTGAGTCGAGATCTGCTGAAGTATGAAGCTGTCCTTGAACCAGGTGTTGAACACGTCCTTTCTCGGGTCCCAGCGGGACACCTCGATGTAGTTGTCGAACTCCGCGATCTCGGAGACGGTTCTGACCCTTCTCCCGAAGTTTAGATCATCCTTCTTGTTCGGCAGCTCGACGCGTTGTATGTAGAGGGCGATGTTCATCAACGGGATGTAGACCTCGCTCACGTTCATCGGCGGCGAGGTCAGACGCTTGACGACGCGGTCTATGCTGTCCGCGTGCATCGTACAGAGGCCGCCGTGGCCCGTCGCGAGCGCCTGGAAAAGAACATAGGCTTCCTCGCCCCTGATCTCTCCTACGATTACGTAGTCGGGTCTGTACCTCAGGCTCACCTTTATCAGGTCGAAGAGGTTGATGCTGCCGCTGGGGCCGTCGCCGAAGTTGAAGCTCTCCCTGCTGTGTAGCTGCGTCCAGTTGGATACGGGTGGGCTCAGCTCCGGCACCTCCTCCACGGTGACGATCTTGTCGTTCTGGCTCATCAGGCTGAGGAGGGCGTTGAGCATGCTGGTCTTCCCTGCGCCTGTGCCGCCAACTATCATGAAGCTCTTCTTATGCTCCAGGATGAACCAGAAGTAGGCGGCGATCCTCTCGTTGAGGGTCCCTATCTTGATCAGGTCCACTATGCTGTAGGGCTCGGCCCTGAACTTCCTTATACAGAAGGTGCTTCCCTTCAGGGACACCTCCTTCATGAAGGTGGCGGCGAGCCTGTGCTTCTCCGGCAGCATGGCGTCCAGCACCGGCTGTGCGCTGCTGATGTGCTTGGCGCTCTTGTGCGCGAGCTTGACTATGAAGTCGTTCAGCGCCTGGTGGCTGGTGAACATGATGTTTGTTGGTATGCTCTCGAAACGTCGATGCCATACGTAGATGGGCATGTCTACGCCGTTGCAGCTTATGTCCTCTATCTCGGGGTCTTCCGAGATGGCCTGGAGTGGGCCGTAGCCGATGAGGTCCCTGACGACGTAGTAGAAGATCTGGTCCCATTCCTCGATATTGAACTTGCCGAGGCTCCTGTGGTACTTCTCGGCGATTATCTCGGCCTGCTCGAAGACATAGTCCCGTGGGTCGATGTGCTCGCCTTCGGGAGACTTGAACTCCTTGCTGAGTATTCTCACTATCCTCTCATAAGTGTCGTATTGTATCTCTGTGAGCTCAACTTCGTTCACGAAATAGTGGTTGCCCTCGCCTAGCTCCTCCGACGCGACTATCTTTATCTTGGCGTATGGCTCGTTTACCCAGTACTCGTATATGACTTCATAATCGGGTTTGCACTTGGAGATTACTACTTTCTCTTCGGCGTCCGATCCAGCTTTCTTGTTATTCCTAATGAACCTGTTCAGTATCTCCAAGGTCTATCCTCCTAAAGTAAAAGAAGAGAAGGGGGGACTCGCCGGTTTAAGGCAGTCTTATCAGCTTGATGTAGTCCCTGCCGCCCGCGCTGTGCAGCTTAACGTTTACAGTGGTACCTGCGCGTAGGGACGCAAGCTCCGATACTCCGCTGCATGGGTTGTCTATGTAAATGTAGACAGTCGTGGACTGACCAGGTTGAAGAGTCACACCAGTAGATTTGAAGCTTACACCCCATTGAGTTGCTGTGACGTTCGCAGTGGTTACATGATAGTTGGCCGCTAAACAGGGAACATCGTTCATGAAGACCATGTTTATGGTTGCGTCAGCTGAACCGCTGTTCTTGATGGCCATAGTAACTGTCCAGATGGTGTTGGTGGTGTCGTATGTTGCGTAGCCGGTCTGTATCTCTACCTTCTCGAACTGTGTATACTGGCTGCTGATGCCTCCCATCCAGTAGCTAACGTCTACCGCGACGGTAATGGCGACAGCCACCAGGATAACCGTGGCAATCACAGGGCTAATGGCTTTTCTCTCTCTCATGAAGGTCATCTCATTTTTACCTCCTTGACCAAGGAGCAGTTTTCTATTTATAAAGGGATTATGCATATCTATTTGGTATCGATTCTAAGTAACGAAAACATGGTGGTTATGCTATACATTGATGACATCATGTCTTAATAATCATTTTATTAATAAGGATTAACGATCCATTTCTTTAACGTTTTAACCTTCTTTTAAATTACTTTACTGAAATATATCATAATATTAATTTATTTTACCAGTCATTGTTCTCCTCGTAGCCAAGCATGACCAGCAGATCCCCCGCGGTGGCCTTGAACATCCGTTTATCCTCTTCCGTGAACTCGTTTCGCCATCTCCCGTACGCGGTCCTGTAGATGGGTTTGGTTGCCCCCGGGTTTTGAGGCATCTTGTCCTCGCTCCTGCTGGGGGACTTTATCTCGTAGTACTTGGTTACCTGCTCGTCCCAGGGCTCGCCGAGGAACTCGAAGACGCGGATCAGAGTCTCCTCGTCGCTCTCTATGAGGTCCTCGTACTTGACCTCGATGTACCTGGGGTCTCCACGGTAACGCATCCCCGCCTCTACGTCGTGTACCCACCTCCTCACGCACCGGTCGAGGGGGTTGCTGGTGTCCAGCTCGACTCTTTGACCGTCCACCACCCTGTACTGGGGGAAGGTCCTCAGGCTGCAGGCGGTGTCTCTCCCGTCCCTCATCATGTGTATGAACTTGGCGTCGGGGAAGTGGTGGAGTATCCTGTCGAGGTGCAGGACGTTCTGGGGGCTCTTGTCGCCCCAGCGGGGCTTCCCAACCCTCTGTCTCAGGTAGTCGAAGAGGGTCTCCACGAACCGGAAGTATGAGGCTGTGCCCCGCATCATGGCCTTGAGGTCTTCTTCATGTATCTCCAGCTTCCGTGACAGGTTACTGATTTTTCTGTGCGTCATGGTTCTGAGGTACAGCAGCCCCGTCTCGGGTCCACAGTAGATGTTGGGGTGGGTGTCCAGCATCACGCGCATGAGGGTGGTCCCGCTTCGGGCGCATCCGCCTATGACCACCGGGCTTTCCTCTGAGACGTGGTCCGTCCTGTACCACCCAGCCCTGAAGGTCTTCTCCCACAGCCTCTCAATTAGGCTCTTCATCTTACCCATGCGGCACATGGGTTGACGTTGTCCAGTTATTTATACGGTGCCCTGTTTGGCCTGGATACAGGAAAACGTAACTGTATAAATGGAGACGCCTTCAGTCTCTGCGATCAGCGTCGCTGAAAAACGGGGCTCATCCACTTGAAAAGTGGTTAGAGGGTTATCTTATCTCGATCAAATCGACCACTCAGAACGTGATAGACTGTGCTGATGTTTAAATAAAATATTGGGCTGAGCAACAACTAAATCAAGCCCACACATGGTTAGAGTGGGACACATGAAACGAGGTTTGTTGGCCATAGTCTCTCACCCAGACGACGAGACCTTCGGCTGCGGCGGAACACTCGCGGCCCACGCGTCTAACGCTCCGGTGGATGTGCTGTGCCTGACGTGCAACCCGCCGGAGAGGAGGGAGGAGTTGTTCTCCGCTGCCCAAGCCCTCGGGATCGGCGAGCCCACCGTGTTCGATGATCTCCACGTCGGGAACAGCGCCCAGCTCATCAGACGCGTCTCGGATGTGATCGTGGAGAAGAGGCCCAGGGTCGTGATCACCCACCTGCCCTTCGACTACCACAGGGAGCACGGGGCGGCGTATGAGGCGGTGAAGGAGGCCGTGGAGTGGGCGGCCCACACCACCACCTACGACGAGCCGTGCCTCGTGGAGCGGCTGCTGCTGATGGAGGTCAACAACCTCATCCCTCAGCCCTACGTACTCGTGGATGTCTCGAAAGTTATGGACCGTAAGATGGAGGCGGTGGAGCGGTACACCAGCCAGCTGGCAAAGTTCCCGTGGGGCTACTATCAGAGCTATAACATGAAGAAGGCCGAGCTCAGGGGCGTCCAGGCGGGCTGCGTGTACGCCGAGGCGTTCCTGGAGGAGCCGGTGCCGTCGAACAGCCCCTTCTACGAGGCAAAGGCGACGCGCAGCCTCCTCTAGCGACT